>Ga0210377_10000010_pt1 | contig 211284 bp, 280 predicted proteins | sample PLM4_65_b1redo_FD_155480 | JGI IMG/M metagenome (GOLD analysis project Ga0210377, IMG submission 155480) | Groundwater sediment microbial communities from an aquifer in East River, Colorado, USA - PLM4_65_b1 redo | ecosystem: Environmental > Terrestrial > Soil > Riparian zone | place: USA... | reverse complement strand
CCGCGTCGACGAGGATCCCGTTCGAGTGCCGCACCACCACGACCTCGGCGAGGTCTTCGGCGATCGCCACCGCGGCCGCGAGCGTCTCGTCGCACACCGCGGAGCAGCTCCCGCTCACGTCGGCGGCCAGCACCACGATCGGCAGCGTCGCCTCGCGCCGCCCGACGCGGCCGAGGTTCGCCCGGCGGATCACGAGTTCGCGCACGAGCCTCCGCCCGTCCACGCGCGGGGTCGGGTCCACGCCGCCGAGGTCGACCTGCGCGATCAGGCGCCGGAGCGCACGCTCCACGGCTTTGACCTGGCGGCGGTTCTTTGCGGCGAGCCTCTGGATCGCGGCCCATGAAGAGGCCGTGTCCCCTCCGAACGAGAGGATGGGCACCCGGAGGGCGGTGCCCTTGGGCACCCCCGAGGAAGCGTCGTCCACAGGCACGGCGTCAGCCTGTGTGGACGGCACGGTCGCCCGACCTTCTTCCTCGGGGGTCCCTGGCGAGACGGACTCGGGGCCGCCATCTCGCGAGCTTGGCGCTAGGATTTGATCAGGAGCGGTTCCCTCGTCTTCCCTATCCCCGATCTCCCGCAAAGGAGACTCGTCGGACGACGCGGGCCTTTCCTCTCCCGATCCACGGTCGGCTCGCCCTTCATTCGGGGGGCTCGCCTCCGTCGCAGTCGCCGTGGCGCCCCGAGAAGCCGAAGCTTCCGCGGGCGTGATGGCGGCGTCTGCATGGTCTGCACCCAGGGTCGAGTCTTGCGAACTCGCCGGGCCTTGCGGCCGCGGATCCTGCACGCGCTGCCCCGAGGGGCGCGGCGGGTTGGTGCCGCCGTCCTTCTCGGCTGCGGGCGTGGGAGCGCTGGATGCGCCTACCTGGTTCGCATCATGATCACCGTCTTTCTTCTGCGGCGGCATCGGGAGAGAGGCCACCATCGCCGCGATGGCCTCGGCGCGTTGTTGCGCCCCGGTAGGTTTGGGCGGCGGGCGCTCGGTCGGCAGCGCCGCGATGAGGTCGTTCACCAGCGCCCGCGGGCCATGCCGCGCGATGAGCCGGTCGAGGGCGGCCAGGCGGCCCTGCGCAGAACTCCGCACCGCGGGCGGCTCCCAGCGCAGAAGCGCCGCCACGTGCACGCCGAGGGCACGCGGTTGCCGCCGTACGTCTCGGAGCGTGATGGGGGCCGCGATCATGTCCTGCGTCTCTTCCAACCGCCCTGGCGGCTCTTCGGATCCTTCGTCGTCAGGTGGTAGCGCTGGCAAAGCCGGCACCTGTAGGGAGCGCCAAGCCCTGCGCGGGTCGCCTCGGCCAACGTGTCGTAGGCCTTCTTGATGCACCCGAGCGGCTCCTCCGCGTGGACCGGGCCTGGGGGCATCGGGTTCACGGGCTTCTCGCGCGGGCGGCGGTTGAGGCTCACGGGGCCCGCCGTCGCGCCGCGACCACCTCCCCCCAGAGCGGGGCGATGTCGGCCTTCTGGGCGAGCGCCGCCCCGCGGTCGGTGCGGGCGGCCCATTGGGCGAGCAGGAGGCGCACGTCGTCGGCGCTCTCAGCCACGCGCCACACATCGGCGGCGAAGTGGGCGATCTCCTGGACCGAGAGCGCCTCGGTGCCTTCGCCCAGCGCGACGGCGCGCGCCGCCTTGGAGGCGAGCTTGGCGATGCCCGCGGGCACGGCCGCGCGCGCCATCACCAGCTTGTCCGCCGTGTCGACGGGGAGCGGCTGCATGCGCACGCGCCGCACCCGGCGCAGGAAGGCATCGCCGAGCGGGCGCTGCCCGTTGCTCGTCACGAACACCACGAGCCGGGCCGCGTCGGCCTGGAGGTACTCGCCGGGCCGCACCGGCACGCGCCCCGTCTGGAGTACGTCAAGGAGCAGCCCCTCGGTGCGCTCCTGGCACTTGTCCACCTCGTCGAGGCAAAGGACCGTGGGCCCCTCGAGCGAGGCCTGCGCAGCGACCGCGAGCACGCCGGGCTGCTCGACGCGGGCAGCGTCGCCGGCGACGGCCGCGACCACGTTGACGCCCCGGAACAGCTCTTGGTCGTCGGTCCATTGATGCAGCAGCGCGTACACGTACCGCGCGCCGCAAGCCTTGGCGTAGGCCTCGGCGAGCGCGGTCTTGCCGCACCCTGGCGCGCCCTCGAGCAGCAACGCGCGGAGGGCGCTCGCCGGGCCCTGGTGGGCCGCCTCGACAGCGCGCAGCGCGAGCAGTTCGGCAGGGCGGGCGAGGTAGTCGGCGTTGTGGAGGCGTTCGGCGAGGTTCGACATTCTACAAAAAAGGGGCGGCCCGGTTGCCCGAGCCGCCCGAATTCAAAACAGTGCGAGAACGTGACGATGTTGGATCGTCTCAATCAGCGCCGCCCGTTGCCAGGCGTCGGGCTTTCACCGACCTTTGCCGTGGGCAAAGGGCCTTGCGAGACACGACGAACATAGATCCGCCTACCGCCCCGCGCAATGGATGAGGCGCAGTTTTGGATATTGCACCTTGCCCACCGCCTCGCCCGCGTGATCGGCGAGCGCGGCCAGGTTGCGCGCGTGCGCGCAGATGGCCTCGGCGCCGGCATAGAGCTCCTGCGCACGGGCCACGAGAAGCTCCCGCGCCACGCGGGGCGCCACCGGCGCACAGGCCCAGAAGCCCGCCGGGGTCCGGATCGCCAACGTGGACCACTGGGATACCATCCCCTCGTCGCCGGGCGCGAAGACGTGAAGCCGAAGCGGCGAGAGGTGCTCGTCGGCCCCGAACTCGACGCGGACCTGGTGGTGCCACAACGCGGCCTGCGCCCGCCACGAGCGGACGTCGCTGCTCGGCGTGGCCACGGCCAGGTGCTCCTCGAGCCACCGGTCGATCCACGCCTTGCGGGCGCGGAACGCAAAGGCGGGGTGCACACCGTGCACGCTGCCGGCGATCTCCGCCCGCGCCAGCGGGCTCTCGAGGATGCGCGCGTCCCATGCGCGCCGGACGCCTGCGGCAAGCACCTCGGCGGTCGTGGCCTCGAACGCCTGCTCCCACCCTTGCTCGTCGGTCACGCGGAACATCATCGCTCATCTCCGTTGACGCGGCGTTCCCGCATCACGTGGAACACCGTCTCGGTCCGGGCCGCCGCGGTCTTGTTGCAGAGCGGGCTTCCCGGGTCGGTGCTGGCGTAGTGGAACGTAGAGATCCAGCCGGAGTAGTCAGTGCGCTGATCAAGCGAGCGCGCCGTGAATTCCCGGTCGGTCAACACGCCCCACGGATCGATCGCCGTGAGCCGCGCGACCGCCGTACGGCGCGGGCCGAGGCTAGTCACCACGACCACCTCGTCCCCAACACGCTTCCCGCGTGTCTCGTCGATCACGGTTTCCGCCAGGCCGCCAGTTTGCATCATCACACCCTCCGCGCGTCTCTATAGCAGACTGCATGCCAACGATGGCGCATCTGGCAAGACGCTGGTGCAGTGCGAATTCGCGGCAATCCAGTGGTGCGTCGGCGTTCAGTATGGCCGCACGATCATGGACCTCTCTGGTTTCAGCACAAATCTTGGTATGACGACGCTGTCACCCCATGATCGCCATGTCGTGGTTCTGGCCCTGCGCGAGACATCTCGGAAGGCGGAAGCGCGAGAACTCGAGGATCCACCACCGCTCTGTGCCGTCGTCCAGGTCGCCCGACAGCTCCACGCGCTGGATCTCCAGCGTCAGCCGCGTTCCGCGCGGGCGCAGCAGATCGCCTGGTTCTCCATAGGGATTGCGGCGCTGCGGACCCCCATCCCGCCCGCAAAGGAGCTCCGCCACGCGCCCGTAGGTGCCAGGGCCATCAGGGTAGCCCTTGTAGGTGATGCGGTGGCCCTCCCACCACCGAGGCGCGCGGACGCGCCGACGGGTCGACCGCTTGGTCCCCGCCCGGATGGCCTGGATCGCTGAGGGCGAGAAAGACACCTCTTTGATCCTTCGCCGCCTTTTGAACCCCCCGACCATCGCCATCATCCATCGATCATCGCGCGAGCACATCGTCGTCACCCGCGCCCTTCTCGACCACCGCGGCCTCTTGGCAGAGCGCGATGGCCTGCGCGCGCTTGCGTTCGTAGTCGGCTTGCGCGGTCGGCGGCGGATAGCGAAGCGCATCGAGCACCTCCGCCCACGGTTCCTCTAGCCGCTCCACGCGGCGTGCGTAGGCGTCCCAGTCCAGGGCGCGCAGCGCCGCCGCGGCACGTGCTCTCGCGCCAAGCCCGAGCAGTCGACGCAGCAGCACGGCGAGCGCCTCGACCACAGCCTCCTCGGCCTCCTGCGTCTCGACGATCCGGCGAAGGACGCCCGCCCCGAGACAGGGGGCCTCGACGCACAGCAGGTCGTGGGCGATGCGCCCGTCGAACCAGGCCAGCCTCGAGCAGCCGTCGAGCACACGATCGGCGATCCGGAGAAGGCGTTCCCGCACCGCGGGCTGCCGCCGGACGCGCCCGATCAGCAACCCAATGGCGCGGTCGCGGGCGCTCGGCATGTGGAAGGGGAAGGCCATCGCGCTCTCCTGTCATCCTCGCGGGAGCCTTTGGTGGACATCGAGGCCCGCGGCTTCCAGGGCCGCGAGGGCACCGTCCCACGCCCAGTTCCCGCGATCTTCGGTCCAGGTCACCGCGCTCGGAACCACGCCGTCAAGGCTGGTGATCTCGGCATCGTCAAGGAGCGGGGCCCCGACCGGCTCCCCAGTGAGGGCGATGATCTTTGCGAGAGTGTCGTTCGCGATTTGCAGGTGTGTTCTCATTTTGTCTCCATTTCTCCGCTCGTCCGCCGTGCAATGCGCGCCGCCGCTCGGGCCGCGTTGTGGTCCTTGCGTTGGCAGTCGTTCGCGCCGCACGTCGGCGCCGTGAAGCGATCGTTGATGTTGGGCCGCGGATCACCGCAGTACGGACACTGAAGCCCAGACGGGGCCCCCTTGAGCGCCTCGCGGTGTGCCATGACAGCCGCCTTGACCGAGGGCGTTGGGCGCAGGTAGCTCGGAAACTGTCCTGGCAGCGCGAACGCGGCCGATCCGTCGGAAAATTCGATGACCGCGTTGCCCTCGTGCCACCGCGTGATCTCCGGCACCTTGGTGATCGGGCGGCCGGCGCCGATCGCCGCGGCGCGCAGGCGCACGAACCGTTCCGCCTCAGTCTCTTGGGTGCTCGTTCGGGTGGTCGGCATGTTCTCCGTCTCCTCGTCGATCACACCCAGCGAGCGGAGGCCAACACCTCGCGGATCGCTCCGTCCACGTCCTCATCGCCATCGCTCACGGGACGGGCCTCGAGCAGGCGCGCCTCGCGCAAGATCGTCCGGGTCACCGCGCGCTGCTCGTCGAGTTCGGCCTGGGCCAGGGTGCAACGGCCGTCGTTGACCATCGCCCCGAGCGCGTGGACAACGCGCCGCGCCGACACCTGCGCCCCGGGGTAGGCCCGCCGCACACGCGCCGCGAGCTCGGCCTCGTCGACGCCGCTGTTCATCGGGACATGCACCTCGATCGTCCGCACCATGTCGCCCTCCATCGTCACGACAGGGATAAGGACGCCTTTCACTATGGTCAAGAACTCGCTGCAAATAATTCCAGCGCGGCTCAGTAGAAGCCCTGGGCCGCGGGCACCCAGCGCCGGAGCTGGGCGAACAGACTCGGGTAGTAGTGGGCGAGCCAGGCCGTCCCGCCGTGGCGGCTCGCCGCGCCGGGTACCCACCACGACTTGCGCACCCGCCAGGGCTCGCGTGCGTGCATGAAGGCGATGCCGCGGTAGAGAGGCAGCAGCGGGATGCCGTGGGCCTCGGCGTACGCGTAGACGTCGATCCCCTGCCAGCCGTGGAGCGGGCAGGCACGCCACTGCCCCGGGTTGGCGCCGGCGCGGCGCTGGTAGAGCCCGTGCAGGCGTCGGCCCTGCCGGTCGGTGTGGAAGTGCGTGGCCTGATCGAGGGCGCGGGCCCGGCTTTCCTCGGCGCGCAGGCCAAGGAAGATCCCGTCGAAGGGGGCCGCCGCCCGCTCGACCAGCTCGTAGAAGCAGGCTTTGCTGAGCGCCGCCGCGCGGCTGTGAAGATCCGCCCCCGGCCCGAGCTCGGCGGCGTGGGCAGCCATCCAGGCGGCCGGCGAGACTTCGGGCTCGAGCACCCGGAGCTCCAGCCCCCAGGCCGCCATGAGCGCTTCGACGTGCACCCGTTCGCCGGGGAAGTCGAGATCGTCCTTTTCGCTCAGCACCGGGAGCCGGAGGCCCAGCGTCACCCCGGCCAGGTGGACGAGCACCGACGAGTCCTTGCCCCCGCTCAGCATGTAGCAGCTCGATGGCGCCGCCGCGGCCGCGGCCTCGACGACCCGCCGCGCCTGTTCCACGGCCCGGCGATGGGCGAGCGTGCCCGCGTGCAGCCGCGCCGTCCGCAGCCATCCGTCCCAGAGGCGGAGATCGTCTGGCCGGAGGCGCGGTTCGATCACGTGGATCCTTCGCTCACCAGCTCGAAGGCATCAAACGCCCCCGCCGCCTCCGCGCTCGCCCCCGAGATCACAGTGGCGCGGGAGAGCAGGCGCAGCGCGGCCCGGCGCGACCGGAGCTGGCAGAGCTCGACCACGAACTCCTCCGAGGCCGGCATCCGCCCCTTCTCGGCGGCGGCAAGGCGGAGGTATGGACCCGCGAAGGTGCGCAACGTCCGGCGCAGCACGGTCCTCCACGGGCGACGCTGAACCGTAATCGCCCGCTTCGCGTTCAGTAGAACGGCTGCAACGTCGAGCAGGTCGTGGTTGCCGACGAGCTGCACGCCCCATGGCGGACCGAAATTGACCGGCTGGTAATCGTCGCCGTTGTCTTCGCCGGCGATGCCGTAAGTGCCCTTCGGGATCGACGGCAGCGACGACGGCTCGACATCATCGGTGATGGGCCGGCACGTCCTGACGATGTGGGAGACGGGACCGCTCGTCCGGCCTTCCTCGCCTCCGTGAGGATGGCGTCGACGTCGAGCCCCTCCTCCGCTGCTTTCGCCTCCTCGATGCATCACATCCTCCTCGTTCATTCAGTTGCCATGCGGGAATTTCTTGTCGTAGGCCGCTTCGGTGATCCAGGTGTGCCTGGTCCCCACCGCGTCGTTGGGCTGCTGCCAGGTCGGGGGCTCGCCGCGCTGCTGCCAATCCCCCCGGCGCTCGTGCATGCACGCGTGGGACGCCTTGCCCCCGTTGCCACGCACGATCTTCCCGCACGAGCAAAAATGGGCATGTTTCGCGTGCGCCCGCGCCTTGGCTCGGGCCCTGTGGGGATCGTTCGGTCGTCCTCGCATCGGTCGACCCCGCTCTCAGGACCGCGCGCCGACCTGGGGTGGCCCCTCGTGCGCCTGGAGCGCGGCCATGATCTTGCGCCGGAGCCCCGGGCCGAGCGGCTTCTTGCCCGCCCGAAATTTCGACAGCAGGCCCTGGTCAAGGGCGCGCCCTCCATCAAGCTTCACGCTCCCCGCGAGCGCGGCGAGGGTGGCCGTCCCGCGGGTGACGAAGGCATCGAGCGCGGCGCGCACCTTCTTGGCCGAGGGCGCAGGCCCCGAGGTCGCCTCGGGATCCTTGGCCTGAACGCGCACCAGCGCGATGCTCTCCTGGAGCGTCCGATAGCCCTTGGGGATCTTGCCCGCCGCCGTGTCGAAGAGCATCGAGCGGGCACCCTGGAAAAGCGGGAGGCCCTTCGCCTTCGGCGAGGAGAGGGCCCGGGTGATGTCCCGCAGGGTGGGCGCTGTCACCCCGAGTTCGCTGGCGACCACGGCGGCGTTTCCCCCCAGGCGGCGATGGGCGCCCAGGATCTCCTCGGCCGCGCCGAGAGGGTCTGCCCGCGCGCGCGCGCCGAGGCGAGAGCGGTTCGTGTTGCCGGTCGAGGTGGCGGTCCCTGTCTTGTACATGCCCCCACCGTAAGGATGCCTTGCATGCTGGTCAAGATTCCGCGGGCCACGTCTTGACCAAAGAGAAAGGCATCTTATCTTTCTTTTCACGATGAAGATGCGGTGGATGCTTCAGTACGTTGAGCGCACGAGAACGGCTGCCGAGGCCGAGGCGCTCCTGCCCATCTTCCGGGAGCAAGAGGGATGCCGCGGCGTCCGCGTCATCGGCGGGTTCGGCTTCGTGAACGGCACCCGCGTCGGCAAGGAGCCTGGCATCCAGGCGTTCTTCGACTACGGCAGCCCCAGCATGCGGTTGGGTTTGTGCGAGGGGTGGCGGGCCGTGCTCGTGCCCGAGGCGCTCCTGGCTTCCTGCGCAGTGATGGAGATCGCCGCGTGATCTCCGCGCTCGCCCAGCATCTCTGGATCGCCACAATGGGCGATCTCCTCGACATGCACAAGATCGCCACGGGCAGCGACGCATGGCCTTCCGAGGGGCGCGTGCTCATCGCGACCCGCATCAAGCACGCCCTGGAGCTTCGGTGCGATCCGTCCTTCAGCCGCTACCGGGCGTCCCTCCTCGTGGCGAATCGCATCCTCAAGCGCTGGCGCACCGACGGGATTCGGCGCTGGCACAGGGATGTTCGCGGGCTGCCCGTCCCGCTTCTGGCCGCCGACGCGATCGAGCACCGCTGGTGCTTTGCCTTCGAGGTCACGCCATCGGGCAAATCCCTTTTCGAATGCTGGGGGTGCGAAGCCGCACGCGCGCCCATCCCTGGCGCCAAGGCGGCGTGCCCTGGGCGTGCGTTGGGGCGGGGGGACGCCCAGTACGACATCGCCCTCGCGGTCTTCGGTGGCGCTGCCTACGCGCCTGACACCCTGGGGATCCTCCGCCCGACGCGCACCGACCTCGTTGCGTGCGCGTGCTGCGGGCAGGTCGGATCGTGGAGCGAGCGGGATATCGTGGGGATGACCAAGGAGGTCATCATGCAGATCAAGGCTGTCTTTCTCCTGCTCGCCCTTGCCGCGCTCGCCGGGTGTGGCGACCCCCACGCCACCAGCAGTTCGAGCACCGGCGCCGGGGGCGGCGACGCCGGGCCCGCGCGCGGGGAGCTCCGGATCGAGACCACCCCCTACACCCTCGCCCCTGGACAGGAGGATCGTTACTTCTGCTTCGTCACCCGCGTCCCGAGCCCGGCCCCGATCGTGACGCGCGTCACGCCCCTCTACGGGCAAGGCGTGCACCACCTCGTCTCCTGGAGCCCGCTCTTCGACGAGAACCACGGGGAGGACGGGGCCTTTCACTGTCCCGAGCTGGTCAAGGGGAGCTGGTTCCCGTTCTACACGGGCGGGGTCGCGAGCTCGCCGCTCGTCATGCCGGCCGGCACCGGCTTCCCCCTCGTCAACGGGCAGCAGATCCTCATCCAGCTCCACCTGCTCAACACGACGAGCGAGACGATCACCGACCGCGCCGGCGTGATCCTCGAGACGAGCGACGAGGCGGGGCTGGTCCCGGCGGGCTTCTACGGGACCAACAACCAGGTGATCACCATCCCGCCGCTCGCGCAGGACTTCCCCGTGACGCAGACATGCACCGCCCCGCGGGACATGGACGTCTTCGCAGTCTTCGGCCACATGCACACCCACGGCCAGCGCCTCCGGCTGAGCCGCGGCCCGGTGGACGGACAGAACGTGGTCTACGAGGCGCCGTGGCTGTTCGACGACCAGCCGACCGTGCCAGTCGCCTTCCACCTCGCCGCGGGCGAGGCCTTCACCGTGGCGTGCACCTACGACAACCCGGGAGCGAGCCCGATCGGGTATGGAGAGAGCACCTTCGACGAGATGTGCGCCTTCGTCATGTACCACACGCCCTGGACCGCGGCCGGAGGGCCTGGGTGCGTGAAGACGGCGCCATAGAGCTCAGAACAGCTTTCTCCAGCGCGCGAACTTGTCGGGCTTCTCGGCCTTCGCCACGGTCGTGATCGGGACGCTCCCCTCCCAGTCGTTCAGCAGCAGCCTCTTCACCTGCGCCTGGTAGACGTCCTCGTCACCGGGGCCCGCGAACCGCTTCTTGAACCGCGCCCGCTTCTTCGCCGAGACCGGCAGCGCCTCGAGCAGCCAATCCCGGTAGGCCTTCCAGGTGGGGAAGGCGGGCGGCAGGGAGCGGGCAGCATAGAGGTAGTCGCCCTCGGCGTGGTGGGCTGCGCAGTGCACGCCCTGGAGCCTCCGGACCAGCTTCGCGTACGTCTCGGGCTCGAGCTCGGGCAGTTCGCCGAGGCAGTAGAAGCTCTTCTCGTGGATCAGGTTGCTTACCCGCATCCGGTTGTAGATCCCCTTGTTGAGGGCCCACTTCAGATCGTAGATGCGGTTGTATGGCACGCCGCGCTCACGGATGAGCCGCCACACGTCGCCCATGCCCCAGTCGTAGATCGGGTAAAACTTGTACGAGAGAGGGCTCTTGGTGCGGCTGCTCCACATGACGTCGCGGAAGCCAGGGTGCCGCGTCACGGCGCGGAAGCGATTGATGCCCTCCTCGGCGCGCAGGCCCACGAAGAACGCCCACGCGCCCTCCCGGGTCATCTCGAACCATTCGAAGAACGGGTAGAAGCGCCGGGGGTGTGCGGCCGCGATCGCGTGCACCGCGCCGGGTTCCTTGTCGCGGATCCACGGCTCGCCCTCGCCCCAGGCGTAGAGCTGGTCCTGGAGGTAGCTGGTGGCGTTGGTCATCAGGAGCGGCACCTGGTGCCACCAGCAGATGACCGCCGGATCGGCCATCATTAGGCGCATGAGGTCGATGGTGGCCTGGTACTCGGCCTCCTGGTCGAGGAAGAAGACGTAGATCGTGCGCCCGCGCCGCCGCGCCTCCTCGACGCACAGGTGGAAGAGCACGGTCGAGTCCTTGCCGCCCGAGACCGAGACGCAGATGTTCTCGAAGTGGTCGAAGACGAACCTGACCCGCTCCACCGCCGCCTCGAGCACGTTGAGGGCAAGGTAAGTCTTGGTCAGCACTCGCCCGCCTCCTGTTGGAAGCGCATGTAGTGGGCGTAGATCGCGTCGGTGTGGTCCATGAGCCCGCCGATCTCGCGCACGATCCAGCGGTCGAAGGGCAGATCGGTCGCCACGATCTCGGCGAGGTCGGGCGCGTAGACCCGCTTGAGGTCGGGCGAGATGGTCCGCGCGGGGTAGCGCTGCTGGATCCACTTGCCGAGCTGGGCCTTGACCGTCGTAATGCTCTTCGCGGTGGCGAAGAGTTCATCGCGCCGTGCAGCGTAGGCCGCGTGGTCGGCCGGGCGCGCGGGAACCTCGACGAAGGTGGGCCGGCGCTGGAAGAACGCGTCCTCGTCGACGAACGCCGCCACCGCGGTCTTGCCCGCCACGAGCGCGGCCTCGCAGGGGTTCGTCTGGGTGAAGCCGTCGAGGTACTTGTCGTAGTCTTGCTCAATTGCGTACGAGTGGTTGAACGCGAGCAGGTGGCGGTTGAAGACGCCGAAGGGGAAGAAGATCCGCCACGGCATGCTCTCGTAGGGCACGAGATCGATGATGATCTTCTTGCGGGCCCGGTGGCGCGTGTAGAGGTACTGGAGCCGCAGGTCGAGCCGGTCGCTGACCATGCGCCGGAGATCGAGCACGACGATTGCGAGGCGCTCGGCGGGCACCTGGCCGATGCGGTGGATGGTCGCCGGCGCGCCGTAGGCCTCGAAGGGGATGAGGTCGAAGGCGCGCCCCGCGCCGCGGACGGCGCCCCCGATGGCGGCGACGAGCGCTGGCGCCGTGGTCTCGTGCGGCACGCACACCACGTGCTCGAGCGCGGGGTCACCGGCGAGGCAGCCCCCCACGAGCTCCGCGGCGAAGGCTGGGTGGCGGGTGAAGACGGCGAACCCCGCCCCCGCCCGCAGCCGGTCGGCGCGGCTCACGCTTGCTTCCACCTGGCCGCGTGCGCGGCCACGTAGCCAATGCACCGCGGGTTGACGTCGCTCAAGACGAACGCCTTGCCGTGCTGGGCGAAGATCCGCCCCGCGGTCCCGTAGCCACAGCACGGGTCGCCGACGCGCGCGTGGCGCATGGCGAGCCCGGCGAGCAGCGCGCGGGTCTCGGTGGCGGGCAGCGGCGCATCGGTCTTGTAGACGGCGATGACGCAGCCGCCCTTGCGCAGGGTGCCTTCGGCCACCACGGCTGGCTTCGGCAGGCGCCGGAGGATCGCCTTGCCCGTCACGAGGTAGAAGGGCACAGGGCTCCTCTCGACCGCCCAGGCGAGCGCATCGACGTAGCGCCGGAACTCCCGCCCCCCGAGCCCTGCGCGGGTCATGAACGTGTCGTAGCCGGCCTGCCAGGCCATCTCCGTGTAGAACACGTCGCAGTCGTCGTAGGCCAGGGGCAGGCCCGCGCGGGTCAACTCGTGCACGAAGGCGAGCGAGGGGCCGAACCGGTGGACAACCGCCGGGTCCGCCGAGGGGAGTCCCGGCAGCTCCGGAAGGCGTGCGGAGTGATAGGGGTCGCTCATTTTTTCCAGACCCATGCCTTGTCGTACTGAGCGTTGGCGAGCTCGGTGGCAACGCCGCCGACGTGCCGGAGCCGGATCTGCTCCTCGGGGCCCTTGACCAGCCCGATCTCGATCTGCTCCGAGGTCCACCCCGCCTCGTCCATGGCCTTGAGCATCGCTCCCTCGCCGAGGATCTGGTGCTTGCCCCGGGCCTTGTTGTGCAGTTGCGTGGCCACCATGAGGTCCACGAGCGAGAGACCTGGCTGAAGGGCGGTCACTGGCAGATGGCCGTGGAGACGCGCCACGATGTCCTGCTCCTCGCGTCCCACGCGGTTGCGATGGAAGCCGTCGCTGATGCGCATCCCGCGCCGGTGGTCGCCGGGCCACGTGAGCGCGGACGGCGGCGACCAGCCGTCGATCCAACTGCCCACGATCGGCATCGTGTAGCCGTAGAGGCGCACCGAGTGCCGCAGCGAGACCATCTCGGGCGGCGGAACCACGTTTGGATTGTACCCGTTGCCGAGCACGCACACATGCGGCAGCCAGAGCACGAGGTCCACCGGCTCGCGGGCGAACGGCGAGGCCTGGTGAATGATGCTCCGCGCCTCGTTCAGTGCCTCGATGCGGGCGCAGAGCGGCATCGCCCTCAAGAGCGCGACGATCGCCTCGGCATGCTCGGCCACGGCCCCCAGCTCCTCGGCGGTCGCCGGACGCGCCTCGGGGACCAGGAAGAGATCGGCCTGCTCGGGCGGCGTCTTTCTACGCGCCATGGTCGTCCTCGGCGAGCTCCCCGAACGCGGCGCGGTAGCTCTCGCTCTGCCGGGCGCCGCGGTGGTTGGGCAGGGTGGTGGGCAGACGACGGTGCTGGACCAGCGACGGGATCCGCACGAGCACACGCGCATTGAGCGAGGAGAGGAGGTGCCCGAGCAGCAGATCGGCGCCGCGGTTGTGCTCGGGGTGGTGGGCGTACCACTGGACCGCGCAGCCCTCGATTCCTGCAACGACCTCGGCACGCAGAAAGAAGGCCTGCGACATCGAGAAGGCCGACGGGCTGATCTTGCGCAGCGTCTCCCCGCGACGAAGCGCATCAAGGTCCGCGGCCGACCGGGAGAAGAGCGTCACGCAGTCGGCCCGATCGAGCCCCGCCTTGAGTGCACGCTGGCCAAAGCCGGGGCAGAGCTCCACGTCGTCTTCGAGCTGGAGGATCCAGGGTCGGCCAACGCGTGCGGCCGCCGCGAGCACCCGGGGGAAGTCGACGCGCGCGGGCTCGCCGGCCGCGTGTGGGGCCACGAGCACCAGCGCGCCGGGGCACTCGGCGGCGACGCGACCCATGAGCTGGTCGAGCGCGCGCTGCCGGGCGGGCAGGATGGTGGGGATGGCCACCACGACGTCGTGCCAGGACGTCGTCGTGGGGACGGGAGCCTTAGTTGTCACGGGGCCCCCCGATGCTTCGAGGGGCTGGGTGGGCAAGCGCGAACCGCGCGTCCCCCTCGGACGAGGTGGGGTTGACCCGCCGCAGCACGCCTTGCCGCCCCAGATGCTCGCACGCATGCAGCACATCCCAGAGGTAATAGCCGTCGCGGAACCCCGCGATCCGGTTCATTTCGGCGCACAGTCGGTCCAGATCAACCGGCTTCCCGCGTTCCTGGAGAACGCGCGTGATCATCCGCTCGACAGGGTCGATCCACACGTCGATCTCAACCCCGTTGTCGCCGACGATCCGCTTGCCATACCCGGGCCGGTGGCTGCCGTAGACCGTGCGGGAGTAGATGTCCTGGCGCATGTAGTACCGCGCCTCGGGCAGGGAACGACGCATCCAGAAGTGCCAGTCCTTGTCCTGCACGTGCCGGTACTGCTCGACGACAAGCCCTGTCTGCGGGGGGCCAGGGTGGACCTGCCAGAGCCGGTCGGCCGCCGTGATCCACTCGATCTCGGACAGCCGCGCCAGGTCGTCACAGGCTCCCGCGAGGCCACTGAACGCCTTCGGGGCCTCCCGCGGCTGTGTCCCATCTCCAAACACGAACGCAAAGGCCGCCTTCTCGGCGTTGAACACGACCGTCAGGAACCCTGGGTGGGCCCGTCGCAGGCGCGCCATCGCGCCGGCCAGGTAGGGCCGGATCCGCTTGTACGCGCGCATCTGCATGGCGCGTTGCTCCTCGGCCAGCACCGCACGCACCAGGGCGACCCCGCGCACCTTCACCTCCGTTGCACCATTGATCACGGCGTGCCTCCAAACCGGCGGCGGAGCGCCGTCAAGCCCTCGCGCAGGAGCGCCTCGGGATCGCGCCCGAGCTCGCGGCAAAAAGCGGGACGCTGGAGCGCCTGCCACGCTCGCTCCACGGCGGCCTTATCGACGCCAAGCTGGAGCTTGACGGCGAGCCGGAGCGCCTCCTTGTCCTCCCCGGCCTTGAGATGCCGGCGGATCTTCACGGCGGGCTCTTCAGGCTCGCCTGGCGCCTTGCCCGCTGGCATCTTGGGGCGGCGCGGCGGGGATGCCGCCGGACGATCGACCGGCTTCCCGTCGAAGCACACCACGCCCCCGAGCCGGGCCGCCCACCTGTCGGCCTCGGCGCGGGTCATCTCCGTCTTCGCGCCGCGGCTCCAACGCCACCCCGTCGTCTCGTCGTTGACGAGGTGGTCGTTGCCGTAGACGCGACGGACCGTGAACCGCGCCTGCTCGGGCAACGTCACCTTGCGTCGATCGGTCATGGTCCTGCTCAGGCGTAGAGCGCCTGGAAAGCTTCGCGCGCCAAAGGCGCAGCGTCGAACAGGGCCAGGTCGTCTCCCGCGTCCGCGTCCCCCCCGCCGATGTCGACGTAGCGCCCGTGCACGAGCCAGAAGGGCTCCGTGCGACCATCCTCGTGACGCACGGCGAGCTGGTAGAGCACCACCTCGTCGCTCGAGCGGCCGGGAACGATCTCGCCCCGCTGGGCAATCTGCGTCCGCTCGATCGAGACCACGGTGAACAACTGCTCGAACCTCTGATCCCTCCGCCAGAGCTCCTGGCGGAGGGCGATCGTGAGCAGTTCCTCCGCCGCGGGGTCGAGCTCCATCGACCAGGCATGAGGCATCGGCGGCGCCGGCACGCCCGCAGCCTCGAGCGCCCTGGTTTCACGCGACCGGAACGGTTCACCGCGGGGATCGTGGCGACGGTGCGAGGTGAACCCGCAGGCGCGGACGCGCATCGCTTCGCCGTCGCTCCAGAGCAGGATGCCCGCCCTCAGCTCGACGACCCCGGCCGAGGCGTAGATGAGATGGACCCCACGTGTCTCCTCGACCGAGGTGACGGGCATCTTGTCGTGGTGAGCGAGGAGCAGCGCCTCGGCCGCGTTCTCGGCCACGCCGCCCCACGCGCTCTTGACCACGTACCGGCCGTGGGCGTTGGAGCCCACCCAGCTTGGCCAGAGCGACCGGACGGCCGCGATCCGGGCCGGGGTCGCCTCGTACTGGAGGTAAAGGCGCCCGTCGGTGCTCATGAAGATGTCGTTGTCGTGCGGCGAAGGGCTGCCCGGGGCGCGCGCGATCGCGAGGTAGACGAAGGCGTTGTTGGGGGTCATGCCGACCAGCACGGGCTGGTAACCGCCGCGTTCGTCGGCGAGGAGCCATGCAGCGGGCAGCGGCTCGACCGCATCGATCGGATCGTCGTCGAAGAGTCCGGCGAACTCGGGCCGCAGATGCTCGACCTGGGCGCGGTAGGCGCGGATCACCTCGCGTCGGCGTTCGGTCTTGGTGAGCCCCACGAACTCGCCGCCGGGCAGGCTGCGAACGAAGGCGAGCCGCTCGGGGGTCGCGGGGTAGCGCCGCCCGATGGCGCCCGCGCCGCCGGTCATGATGTTGTTGTTCCCCCAGCAATCCCCGTCGGCCCCGTTGTTCAGGAGCCACCAGACGTGCTCGCCGCCCTCATCGACCACGATCTCCTCGCCCCCGCCGGTGATGGTGAAGCCGTCGCGCCACTTCACGCGCGTCCCGCGCAAGAGCATCTGGTGCTGCCCCTCGGGGGCACGGACGTATTCGCCGTCCTCGGGGGCAAAGAGCGTGCGGCGCGCCTTGTCGGTGGCGCGCTCCTTCGCGAGCGCCTCGGCCTCGGCGCGCTCGGTGGCCTCGATCGGCGCGGCCTCTTCAGCCGTCGCCAACCGGCAGTGCAGGGTCACCCGCCAGCCGCGATCGAAATCGAGGCCGAGATCTTCCCCGTCCTCCGGAATGAACACCGCGGTCTGGACGAGCACCCGCACGACCTGCCCCCCGTCGCGCGTGACGGCCCGGAACACACGCCCGACGTCGCTGTTCGGGGAAGGCCTCGAGCGCCGGCTGACCCAGACCTTGATGACCGCCTCGGCCGGGATGGTGGCCGGGACAGGTTTCGCCGGACAGGCCTTGTGGCGGGACCCGGCGGACTTCGACCAGAGGATCGGATCGCCCACGGCAATGTCGCCTCCGCACGCCCGGCACCGCCCCGCAAACATCGCGTTCATCTCCTTCATGGTCTTCTCCATCGTCTCCGTCAGGGGCCGTCGCCGGTGTGAACCGGCACGATTCCGGTGTTCTTGCAGACCGCGCAGCCTTGGCCGCAACGGCACCGCCGCGGCTCGCGCGCCGTCTCCTCGCCCTCGTTCGCCCACCACACCGTAAAATCGCCGTCGAGCAGGTGGAACATCTCCTCGGCATAGGCGCCCACGACGTCGACCACGGCCATCCCGTCGATTTGATGCGGCGAGACGACGTAGACCACGTCGTCCAGCCCGAAGGGCCCCCCGAGAAGATCATGAACGAGATGCTCGATCTCGCTGAACGGCGCCCCGTCATGCACCCAGAGCACGCACCGCGGCAGCTTCGGTTCGCGTGCGGGACGCTTGCCCGTCGTGACGCGCACCCTGACGTTGTGGGCCAGGGTGAGGTAGTCGAGCGCCATCACGCGGAGCTCCGGAGAACTCTTCGTGACAACGGCCATGCGGTCCCGGCGGTAGGTCGCGCGGATTTCAGCGTCCTGCTCCTCACGTTCGATCACCGCGAAAGCACCCTCAACGTCGCCGAGTCCAGGTCGGCTGGCCCGCTTAGCGAGCACCTCGGCGACCCCCACGAGCCCCCGGCAGAGCGCCTCCGTCACGATCGTCTTCGTCATGGGCGGCAGTTTAGTCACCATTACTAAACTGTCAAGCTTGGGGTGCCGGCCCTGGTTCTTCTTGCTGACGGATTCCCCACGCCGTCATCCACTTGTGGAGCGTCACCTCGTGGATGCCCATGGACGCCGCCGTCGCTCGCACGTCGCCCCCGTGCACCCCGAGGAGGGCTCTCAGTTCATTGCATGCAGCGACAGCATAATCGCCGCCGAGCCCGTGTAATCGAGTCAGTCTGTGCGGCGCCGGCATGTTTGCTAGTATAGCGACCATGGCGACACATGGCAACTTCTACATAGATTTGGAAACGCTGTGCCAGTGAATCACGTGGGCCCGCAGCTCTCCCCGAACGCCCCGCGCGGGCGCGTCCAGGTGTCCGCCGCCAGGATCACGGCCTCGTCGAAGGTCGTGGCCAGGGCCGCGCGAAGGTCCGCCGGTTCCATCGGGTAGGGGCGGCCTCGGTCGGCCAACTGGATGACCGAGAGCTTCCGCTGAATGGTCTGGCCGCTTTGCCGCTCGTGGGCGGCCACCGCCTCGAACTGTGCTGGGTGCGCGGCGCGCAGGCTGGCCCACTGGTTCGGGCTCCCGAAGATGCACGCCGCGCACGAGACGCGCCCCCAGCCAAGGCGGTAGGCCGGATGCGCGTTAACCCGGTGCGCCTCGATGAGATCCCAGACCTGCCGCTCAGTCCAGCCGTGGATCGGGCGCCATTGGTCGACGTGGCGCGGCACGCGGCCGTCCCGGAGATCGGCGCGGTGCGGCTCGAAGAGCTGGTACTTCGCCCGCGAGGCGCTCTCCTCGGCGCGCTCGCCGGTCACGACCAGGACGCGCCGGCGCGCGAAACGCTCCTGGTTCCGGATCGCCGCCGCGCAGACGTCGATCTTCAGGTAGGCCGAGCACCAGCGGACCCGCAAGTCGGCCGAAACCTGCGGGAAGCGCCCGCGGGTGTTGGGGGCGCCGCGCCCGCCTGTCGACCGGAGCCCCTCGGGCGTCTCGTACCAAATGGGCGCGGTCGGGGCGTCCTTGCGCAGCATCTCGCGCTCGAACCCGCCCTCCTTCCAGGAGTAGAAGAGGGGCACGCCGAAGGCCTTGGCGACGGCCGCGCAGTAAGCCCGCGTGCAGGGCCAGTCCATCAGCGCCGAGCCCTCGCGACCATCCACGTCGTGGTGGTAGAGCTCGATCTTGTCGGCGGGGATGCGCAGCTCGAAGAGCAGGTAAAGCAGGCACGCGAGGCTGTCCTTGCCCCCGGAAAAGGCGACAATCACGTGGTCGTAGCCGAGCACCTCGGCGCGGGTCAGCATGGCTCGACCCTGCGGCAGGCCAGGCGCCCCTCGGCCCGCACGAGCCGCTCGTAGTACCGCTCCAGCCGGTCGAAGTAGCGCCGCGGCCGACCGCGGTAGCTCCGGCAGAGCATGAACTTGTAGCAGTACTTCTTCGGCGGCCGCCTGCCCCGGGGTTGGCGGGTGTTCTTCCAGGACATCAGGTCCCCGCTGCCTTCGTCTTGCCACGAAACGCCGCGTTCTCGATCTCGAGCAGGCGCTTCTGCTCCTTGTTCGCGCGCCGGTAGGCCCGGTTCCACTGGCGCTCTTCGGCGGCATGGACAATCGCCTGCTCGGGGGTCGGGCCCTTCAAGCCGAAGCGCTTCTTCAGCGGCCGAGGCCTTCCCTCGCGGAGGCGCGCCATCTCGGCAGCCCAGCCCGCGGCGGTCATCGGCACGGACGAAGTTATCATGCAACCACGTTATCCATCATTGGGTAACGTGCAACGAAATCGACCGCGGAATCAGCGCCGGGGCGACACGCGCCGGGCGCCGTCGGGGGCGCGCCGCGCCCCCTTCCGAGCCTCGTAGTTCGTGTCGAGCCAGGCCCGGAGATCGGGTGACCCTGCAAGCAGTGCGTTCGCGGTGGAGTAGCCGATCTCGAGAAGCGCGGCGGCGGCTTTCAGATCGCCCTTGGTCTCCGCGAGCGCGAGGCGCAGGGCTCCTCGGCGCGCGTGCTGGCGGGCGGCGTCCCCCGCCTCCCAGAGAAGGCGCGCCGGGTGCGTCACTGCCCACCCTCGAGGCTGAGCTCCTGCAGGAGCCTCTCCGCCGCCCTCTCCATGTTCTGGCGCGCAACTTCAATGTACGTGTCGTTGGGGTACACCAGAATACGAGTTCCGCTCGCGTCCACATAGAATCCCATGGTCTTGAGACGGGCGAAGTGGAGCGCATTTTCTCGAAGCTCTTTCTCCGCAGACGATAGGTACTTGCCCCGCCGCAGCCCATCGAGTTCCTTCTCCAGCGCGGACACGCGCTCCTCGAGCGTCATGGTCGCGGCTCCCGCGGGGCGACCGCCCAGAGCTCCCCGAGCCTGTCGATCGCCGCCTGCACGGGCGCCACGAACCCGTGGCCCGTCGTGGGGTTGGGCGGCCCCTCGGCGTTGCGCTGGTGCCGCAGCGCAAGCAGTTTGTCGCGCGCAACGGCAAGGATCTCGTCCAGGTGAGCGACCTCGGGGCCGTCCTGCGCTGCGCGGATGGCCGTGGCCTCCTCGGTCATGCCGAGATCGATCAGCGCCCGGCACGCGGCGTCATACCGGTTGTCGCGCCGCCGGGTGTCCGTTTTTGTGCGGATTTGGTCGAGCTCCGCGGCATAGGTTTCGGGGGTCATGGGGCTTGTGGTTCCTCGGTGCGCGCAAGGGGCCAGTAGGCCCGATCCCGGGCCATCAATCGCTCGGGGGCGCGCACGAAGCGCCGGAGCGGCCGATCGTAGAGGGCGGCGATGCGGGCGTCGTCCTCGGGCGTGAGGCGGCACGGGTTGCCCTGGTAGGACCGGTGCACCACCTTGATGGCGTCACGCCCGTCCACGAGCGCGAGCCGGTCGCCAAACGCGGCGAAGAACATCTCGAGCACGAGGTCGAGGTGGTGGTGCCCAAGCCCGTAGAGCCAGCGGTTGCCCGTCTTGGCGCGGAGCTGGACCTGGGTGAGGAAGACCCGCGCGCCGAGCCCGAAGCCCACGGTCATGACGTGGCACCCCCGATGGTGGATCAGCAGGGCGAGCTCGGCGTCGAGGTACACGTCGTCGGCCTGCCGTGCCCAGCCGCGCAGCGCGAAGTCTTTGGTCCAGACCAACCGGAGTTCGAACCCAGGCAGGGCGAGCTTGCGCAGGGCGTCGAACCACGCGCCGAAGGCGTTGTAGTCCCGCACCATCGAGTAGGCCCAGAGCCCCGCCTCGATCTTGGCGAGCAGGTCGTCGTGCGCCTCGATGTGATCCGAGAGCCGCGAGGTGACGCGGCTGCCGTACCAGAAGCGAAACCGCTCCTCTTCGGTGAAGGTCTGGGTCAGGCGCGCGCCAGGGACGCGAAGCCAGTAGTGATCCCACACGTCGCCCTCGTGAAGATGCTCGCGCACGTACTCCGGGTGGGCCGTCCGAAAGCGTCCGTCGGGATCCCCCACCGTGCGATCCGGACGGCCCGCGTGCGCTGGGTCAACGCGCTCGAACCGGTAGGGCAGCGCTTGCGGGGGCACCCCCCGGAGCGGCGCCGACGGTGCTGCTGATGCTTCGACGCTCATCAGAACGCCGACTTCTTCACGTAGACGTACAACATCGTCTCGGTCCGCTGCGCCTGGTGACGACCGCAGAGGGTCGCGTCGCTTGGACCGCTGTAGTGGAAGGTCGAGATCCAGCCCTCGTACTGCGTCCGTCCATCCAGCGAACGCGCGATGAACTGACGATCGAACGCCGAGGGGGGATCGATCATGGTCAGCCAGGCGCTCTCTGCTGCCCGTGGCGCAAGGCTGACGACAACGTAAACGAGCTCGCCCACCTCCCAGTTCGTCGGGGCGTCTCCTTGATCGACCGCGGCGCGCGCCCATGCCCAGGTTGCCTCGGGCACCTCGTCGGGGCGCGGCGAAGAGGCCGTGGCCTCGTGCCACGGGCACTCCGTGTAGTGCGCAAGCGGATTCACCCAGAGCCGGGCCGCCGCGGTGTCCACGATTGCCTCGAGCTCCACCATGCCGCCCCCGTGCTTCACCACGAACTTTCCCCGACGGATCATCGTCCTGCCTCTCCGCGCCTCAGCGCGGGTGCAAGTTGTTCACTATTGAGCAACCTGCAAGGGCCCACACGGCAGGACGGTGACGATCGCCGGCAGCCCGCCGGCGCGCGTTCCCGGGGTGACCACGAACCGCAGGCGTGAACGGCGGTCTTTGGCGGAGGCGGGCCCCACGCGCGGCCCTCGCCAAAGCTCCGCCGGTGGCAACCCGGGGGTGAGGTACGGCCGCACAAGCCTGGCTTCGGCGGCGAGCGCGATAAGTTCGGCGCGCGCCTCCTCGTACCCGAGGCCCGGACGGATCCGCTCGATGTAGCGGTGGACCGCGTGGGGCGTGACGAAAAACCTCCCGGTGAAGGCCATCAGCCCGCCGGCGTGACGCAAAGGGTAAGCGAGGCGACAGACCAGTAGGGCGCCCGCGTCGTGGTCTCCCGGGCCCCCTCGGTGCCCTCCGGCACGGGGATCGCCCGCTGGGGCGCGCCGTCGAGCCAGAGCGAGGCGTCGAGGGGGTCCGAGGTGATGTCGACCGCCATCACCTCGGCGTGGGAGCGGTGACGGCCAAGGGCCGCGAGCGCAGGGCAGAGCGCGGCGAGCAGGGCGCGGTCGCCCCGCACGTGGAAATCGACCCAGGGCGTGGTCATGCGCGCGACGGGGATGTTGAGGCTCTTGTAGGCGCCGCCGGCGATGGGGATGACGCCCCGCCCGCCCGGGGGGTTCAGCATGCCGTGGCGCGCCCGTTTGCGGAGCCAGCGCACGCTCTCCAGGGCCATCGGCGGGAACATCCCCCAGGACGCGCAAGCGATGGGCCGGCGCTCGATGGTGACGTCGGCGAGGGGGATCTGGATGTCGGTCAAGACGTCGCGGGGCTTGCCCGCGAAGACGTCCGCCGGCATGCGCCCTGTCTCGAGCAGCACGACGACGTGCTGGAGCGCGCCCTCGATCTGGATGCCCTGGTAGGGGTCGTAGGCGAGCCCCGCGGAGCGGAGGTAGATCCGCAGACGGAGCGGCTCGACCGTGCGCGGCGCCCAGCGGGCGCGGGCCCTGTCGAGCCAGACGTGGTTCTCCTGGAGCCACAACGGCATCGGCGGGACCCAGCAGTACCCGCCCGGGGTGGGCGTTACCGAGAGCGTGCTCATCTCCGGGGTTCCCCCCGCGTGCGGGCTGCCTCGTCGAGGTGGCGCCCGAGGTGCTTCTCCACGACGTCGGCGAGGCTCAGGTTGTCCTCCCACTCGTTGTCGCCGTAGAACTCGCACACGCTCCGTAGCGCGCTGCGTGTGTCCTCCCGGTCCGCGATCAGGCTTGCGATCTTCGCCAGCGGATCTTTCATGTCGCCGTATCCGAGCTCGGCCGCGCATTGGGCAATGAGGCGCCGGAGGATCATGCGTCGCCCCTCGATGTAGCCCCGCTCGTGCGCCGTGGCGGCGCGACGGGTTTTGGCCTTGGGCCCGCTCATCTCCCGTCGCTCTCTTTCGGGGCATCAGGCCGGAGCAACGGGCTGAGCACCTCCATCCACTCCCAGATGTAGACGCCGAACATCTCGGCGCTCTCGTAGTACCCCCAGCGCGCGTCGTCGGGCAGCTTCCAGCCCGCCTCGATCTTCGCCAGCCACCGTTTGCAGGCCTCGGATCGCTCGGGCGGCACCTCGTCTTTGGCCCAGTAGGTCTCCACGTTGTCGACGTGCACGCCGCCGATCTCGGCGCGGAGATCGACGAGCAGTTGGTCGAACGAGCGTTCTTTGGGGTCGCTCATGGTTGCTCCTCCTCTTCGACTTGCGCGGACCAGGTGACTTCGATCGTGGGCCACACCCCGATCACGAGAAAGGGGGCCTTGGCGTCGCCCTTCCAGCACCCCAGCGCCCGCGCCTCGTCATCGAGCGGGCGCGCCACCACGAGCACCTTCTCCCTGTTCTCGGGGTCCCACTCCTCGACGAACTCCATCGCCGCCTTCTCTGGCGGCTCGGGGTAGACGTCTTTGATTCTGGGAACGAGCGGGCCTATCTCCCGGCGCGCGAGCTCCATCACGGCCTTCCGCGCCGCCTTGAGCCCTGTCGTGTCGGCCGCGTTCCCCTGGAGCCACCTGGCGACGAGGTCGACCCACGTCGCCCGCACCGACGTCCAGGCCGGGGTCCGGGCCGTCGCCTCGTCGCCCCTGTACTCCTGCATCGTTTCGCAGGTGGCCTCGAACCCGCGCCTTGCAAGCTGCTCGATCTGCGCCTCGGTCGGCTCCCCGAGGACGCATTCGTGGCCGCTCGTCACGCGATCCCTGAAGTGGCAGAGCACCTTCATCGGATCACCCTTCCGCCGTCGCAGGCTCCTTGCTCTTCCGGCGCCCGCGCGCCGCGGGGGTGCTCGCCCCGTCGCCTCGCAGAAACGCCACCGCCTCGGCCTGCGTGGCCTTCAGGTGCTCGAGGTAGGCCTCGTCGCTCCCGAGCGCTACCTGCCCGTGCACGGGCTGGTAGTCGCCGAACGTGATCCCGCCCATGCCGCGCGCGCCCTTCGCGCCGACCTTGGCCTGCTGCATGCGGAAGATGTTGAGCAGGTGCGCGAGCGTCGCCCGGTGGAGCTCCGTCACGGCGTCGAGGCAGTAAAGCCCCACGGTGTGCACGAGCGGCGTCCCGGCGAGCAGCACCTGATCCCGGAAGATCATCTGCACGCCGTCGCTGTCGCCGATCTCCTTGTGGGCCCGCCGCGTGCCGAAACGGGACCCGCTCATGAGCTGGTCAGCCCGCATGAGCTTCTCGCTCCACGCCTCCATCGTCAGGGGCTGCCCGTCCTTGCCCGTGGGCTGCACGAGGTCGTAGCAGCGCCACGCGTTCTCCTGGCAGACCACCATCATGTCGCCCACGTGGAGCCGCCCCTCCATGATCTGCTGGCCCGAAACCCCGCCGAAGAGGTCCCACATCGGCGAGATCCGCCGGAGCTTCTCGCGGAGCGCGAGGTCGACGCCGCCGGCGTCGGACCCCTTCTCGAGCGTGCCTCCGCTGAACAACTCGTGCAGGCGCTGGTTCGGGATGTCGGTCTTGGTGAGCCCCCGCATCCGGAGCTCCGCGGCCATCCCGAGGTCGCGCACCTGCCCGCGCCACGACCCGCCCGCGATGAGGGGCACGTGCCGGTGGATGCAGCCGGCGAGCGGGTCGCAGACTGGCTCGGTCCGGAACAGGGCGGTGTTGCCGCCCTTCTGCTCGCTCCCGTGGTGGATCGGCTCGACGGTGTGCGCGAGCGTCATCCAGCGGCCGGCGAAGATGGCGTCGGTCGACGGCGTGCAGGCCCAGCCGCCGCGCTCAAGGAGCGGCCATTCCCGGTCGAAGAGTTCGGCCTCGCGCTCATGGTCGATGCGGGATCGCTCCTCGCCCTCGGTCTTTCCCAGGTAGAGCGGGTGCAGGGCGAAGGTCGCAAGGAACGGAGGGCAGTCGTTGACGACGAGGCGGATCACTTCGAGTGGCAGGCCCCGCAGGGCGCTGTCCCAGCGGACCCACTGGCCGTCGAGGCGAATTTCGATCGGTCCGCGCCGTCCGCCCCGGTCGACGTCGCCCGGGTCGACCTGGAACCGGGTGCAGAGGTCGGTGAAGAAGGCGAACGGGGTCTCGGCCTGCGCGACCAGGCTCGCGAGGTTGTCGGTGAGCTCGGCCTGGCGCCGGGCGTAGCGGTGCTCGCCGAGCGCCTCCCGGGTCGTGCCCCACATGATCGCGCGGATCAGGTGGGCAACAACGAAAGCTGCGTGCTGCATGATGGGGTTGGTGATGGACATGGCTCCTCAACGGGCTCGTACGGGGCGAGCAAACGAACGAACGTCGACCACCAGAGGGCATGGGCATGAGGACGAAACGGGTCGACACGCCTCGTCCATTGGGCCAGCAAACGGGTATCCCAGAGCGTACTGGGCGGCGCGAGGTGCTCCAGCGCGGCGAGCGCGTCCCGCCTCCTGACATGCGCCTGGATCAAATCACCGAGCAACTCCTCCGCCATCGGGCGCAGCCGCTTCCAGAGCGCGACATCAACCATGATATCGCCGGTGTCATCAATCTGAAGCGAGTAGACCTCGCTCGAGGTGGCGATCCGGGCGTAGAGCGCGCAGTGCTTGCTCTGGAGCCTGGTGAGCGGCCAGACGCAGGCCCGGAACCATGCCTCGTAGCGGTAGGGATGGAACGCGCGTTCGAGCCTGATCCAGTCGACGTTGCTCGGCCATGGTGGCTTGAGGGTGACCACGCCGAGCGCCGCCTCCCGCTTCACGTGGATGGGCTTGACGTGGGCGGGGGCGGACCGCTCGAGCTCCTCGATCGCCGGGGTCGCGAGCGCCCGCAGCTCCGCCCAGAGCTCCCGGTCGATGCCGTCGTACGACAGGAGCGTCCGGTCCGCGTTCTCTTCACCGCCGTGCTCGATCCCGAACCGCGGGTAGCAGGCAACGAAGGGCGGTGTCGGCGGTTGGAGCAGCCCCGTGAGCAAGCCGCCGCGCTCGCCGGGCATGTTCGGCCGGCTGCGCAGGATCCAAAATTCCCGGCGATGCGCGAAGAACGGTTGGCAACGGAGCGCGAGCGTGCGGCACGCCCACGTGCAGGCCTCGCAGATGTCGTAGCCCCCGTACGGCCAGGCGCGCCCGTCGTTGCGCAGCGTCGTGAAGCTGTCGCTGATGGCCTGGCACATCAAGAACAACGGGCGCTCCCCGCACGCTGCACAGCGCCCGCTGGTGGTCAACATCGGCGTCGCCTTGAGCGGCGTGCCGTCGGTCTCGGTCGGCCAGGGGCGTCCCGCCGCCTCCCACAAAAAGCGCGTTGCGCGCATCACGGCTCCCCGAACTGGAGCCGCGGCCGCGACGACCCGAGCGCGCGGCAGAGCCAGTCGCAGGCATCGTCGGACATGGGCGCGCTTGACAGGTCAAGGACCACGCTCCCCGCAAAGGTCCCAGGGCTCCGCGGCTCGCCGCGGAGGATGCCGCGCGTCCCGAGAAGCTCTTCCACTTCCGCGAGCACGTCGGGCGCCAGGCGTCGGAGCCACGGGCGAAGATCGGACCAGGCGTAGATCGCGAGCCGAGGAGGTGCCTCGGCCCGCACCATAGGCACCGGCGCCGACGCTTCACCGGCAAGCGCCTTCTCGATGCGCCCCGCCAGATGAAAGCCACACTCTCCTGGTCGCGCCGTTGCCCGCAGCACCCAGCTAAGGGGCCCGGTCTGCCTCAGTACGACGAGTTCGGATCCGCGCGCGAAGGCCTCCGTGTCCCCATGGGACAACATGTCGGCGGTGATGCGCGCGATGCCCTCGGTCGTCAGCCCCTCCCCCACCCACCAGGTGATCTCGTCGCCCACCGCGAGCGCGGCCGCCTCCTCGCCGCCGGTGCCGGCGACGATGATCTTGGCCGGCGGGAGGTCCCAGTCGTCGAGACGGGCCAAGACCCCCATGACCACCTCTTCGGGCGTTTTTCCCGATTGACGAGAGGTCACGATCGCCACACGGATGTCCGCGAGATGCGCGCGCAGGAAGATGGCCTTCCAGAACGTCGGGGCGCGCTCGATGGCCTCAAGCGCGACGGCAAGCTGGATCATGGTGCCTCCCCGTCGACACCGGCGTCGGGCCCGTCGAGGGGGCGTCCTACCTCGATGCCGGCCCCATAGGGCCCACAGTGCACGGCGCAGCCGCCCGAATCCTTGATAGCAATGAAGAGGATGCCGCCGAAAATGCCGATGATCCAGATCGTTTCAACCCACGCTCGGTTCACGAGCCCTCCTTTGCTGCGCTCGGCTAGGGCAGCCACATGCGCGCGAACGCCTGCGCGAGCACCGCCTGGTGCTCGCGCGCCTTGGTCACCCGTTCGCTGTCTTCCCCGCTCACCCGGCCATCCCTGCGCGCTCTGACGAGCGCGTCCTCGGCGGCAGCGATCACGCGATCGGCACGCTCGAGCTCTTCGGCGGCCAGCTCCACCGGGTCTTCTTCGAGCAGCCTCAGGGTCGCCGTGACGAGTTCGGTGCAACCAGTGTCCTGCGGGCGTGGGTCAGACATGGAAGCAGAGAGTTCAAGCGCGGCCTTCTTCACCCGACGGCGCGCCGGCGATCCCTCGCGCTCGTAGAGTCCGTGCAGCTCCAAGACCACCCCCCCGTCGAACCCGCCGTTCTCGGCGCGCCTCTTCAGCCGCGTCGCCTCCAGCTCATCCGGGCAAACGTCGTGCGCCTGCATAAGCGCCCCGAGCACCTCCATCACGTCGGCCAGCTCTTCGTAGACCGGCTCTGCCTCGAGCTCGGCCACCGCCTCGCGCAGTTTGCGCAGGAGGAGCGCCTTCATTTCCTCGCGTGAGGCAACACGGAACCGTGGCGTCTCCCCGCGGGCGTGCATGCGCTCCGGGATCAGGTCCCGAACAAGCGTCGACCGGGGAGCCGTCATGCGCTTCCCCCGCGAACGAAGGGGAGCATCATGGGCGCCGCCGCCGGTTTGCCCACCTCGAGCAAGAGCGAGAGCACCTCGCCACCGCGCTTCCAGACAACATGCATCTGGGCGGCAGGTGGCTCGGCGCGGAGCGCTTCCACGGTAGACTTGGCGTCGAACCGGAACAGGAGCGCGAGCAGGATCTCCCGGGGGACCAGGGCGACGTACACCCCGTCCTTGAGGCCCGCCAGGATCGTGTCGCCCGCGATGTTCCTGGTGTAACGCGCCGACGCTTGCCGGATGAAGCTCGTGAACGCGCGCCCATCCTCGTCGAGGTCGATGACGACGCCCATGTAGTCGTGGTCCGCACCCCCGAGATGGGCCTTGATGAGCACGCCGAGCATGAACTTGTAGGGCTCGAAGGCGCGCTCGACATCGCGCGGGCTGTTCATGTTTGGCCTCGCCATCCCCACGTATTGACCGCCTGGTGTTCAGCATCGGCGCGGAGATCGGCGATCTCATACCCGTCGTCGGCGCACCAGAACACCACGCGCCCGGACGTCGCGCCCGAGGCCGGCGCGAAGAGATGCTCCAGGGGCGCGGTGAGCGGACACGCGCGCACCAGCGCCTGGATCACCGCCGCGCTCGTGATCCCGGTGATCGCCTCCGCGAAGATCCGGCAGGCTGCAATCGGGTGATCCCCGGGGCAGATCGCCTCGTGAAAGGCCTCTGCCAACGGATGTGTGCCGCTGATGCAGCAGGCCACCGGAAGATCCACCCGCGCCAGCACGGGCCGAAGCTGCTCGATCGCCTTGAGGAGCTGGCGGCCATACCGGGCTTTCATTTCCACGAGGTTCATGTTCGGCCCCGGCGGGGAGGCAGGACCATCAGCGGGCCCACGCGTTGTCCGCCGAGGCGCGCCTGGGTTGTCGTCCCCACACCGGCTAAATGGAGCGTCCCTGTGGCGGCGCGCTTTTTGAACTCCCGTACGAGATCCTCATCCGTCTGGAACCGGGGGAAGCAGCCCACGTTGATCCCGTCCTCGTCGCTCGCCACGACGAGCGACTGCTTGTTTTTAGGACGGGGATCTTGGAGCGCAGCCGCGGCCTCGCGGAAGACGCTCAGCGCAACGTCGAGCTCGAGGAAGCCCACGAGGGCGTCCGCGCGGGCGATGTCGATCGGGACGGTCCCATGGACCGCGGCGTACTGCTGGAGCAGGCGTTTCTTCCAGCGAAAGGCGTGCCCGTCCCGATCCCTTGAAATGACGATGTAGAGCACCGACGTGCTCGTGAAATGTGTGTGATCCCGGAAGACCGCGTTGCAGAGCTCGCGCCCAAACGGCCGAACGAGTGCTTGAAGTCTTTCGCGGGTGATCATGGGATCGGGCTCAAGGGGTAGTTATCATTGTTCCCAACGTCAAGGCGGGCCCCCAGGCGCCTGCTGCCCCGCGAGTACCTGCACCAGCTCGGCGCGCGTCGCGGCGCGCGGCGCGGGGCCCCCATCAAAGACGGCGGCAAGACGCACCGCGGCCGCGAGCGCGGGCACGAGGAGCCGCGCCTCGACCCGTTGTCCGAACAGCGTGAGCCGCGTCGCGAAGACCATGGGCACCGTCGCCACCGCGTGCCCACTCATCCCGAGCGTGGCGCGGGCGATGCGCCGGACATCGTGCCCGACGCGCGTCCGGGGGTCGGTGACCGCAGCCGGTGCGGGGACGGGCGGAGGAGAAGGGGGGACCGGGCTGCGCTTGGCCTCCTCGAGATAAGCCTTGGCCATCCGCACCGAGACCGCGTTGTCGCGGTCGACCGCCCCCGCCGGCGCGCAGTCGTCGCAAAAGAGGACATCGATCGTGCTGGGCGCTGCATGTCCATCGAGCGAGGTTGCCGCTGTCGCAACGCCTCGGGTGGCCGCGAGCCCACAGACCGAGCAGGGCGGCTGCCCCGCCAAAAGCCCCGCTATCGTCTTCGCATCGATCGCCATTGATGACCCTCTCTTTCGCCTGTGTACCCTGAGGGATACCAGATGCGGTAACGCGTCAGGATGCTCCCTGGGGCATCCCCCGGCGGGTAGACGGGGCGCGCGCCGCTGAGCCGGAAGGTCGGCACCGACGGCGCGCCGAGCGGCCAGGGAGCGCGGGTAAAGCAGACAAACCAGCGCGACGTCACGCCGAGCAGCCGCACGTTACTCGGGCAGCCCAGCTCGAACGGGCCGGTGTCCACGTCGAGCGGGATCTCGAGCTCCGGATCGGGGGCGCCTTGGGGCGCGAGCCCCCCTTGGAGGACGCGAAGGTACCCGCGCGACGCTCTCATTGGCCGGGGGCGCGAAAGCGCGGCGGAGGGGGCGTTGTGCAGCCCACGGGGGCATACCGCGTCGCGCTGCGCTGGCCCGAGACCTGAACCCTGGGCGCGGCGAGCGCTCCCCCCCGCGGGTCGAGCCCTCGCAGGCGTCGGAGCGGGCCGACGAGAGCGGCCGCGGTGACCTTGCGGCGCCGCTGCAGGTTGAGCCCGGCGAGCAGCTCGCGGGCGGTCTGCCACGGGCATTGGCGGATGCGCTCGAGGAGTGCGTCGGCGAGCGCCGCGCGGCGCTTGGCCGCGGGGCTAGGCGACCGCGCGGAGATCTTGGCCATGGCGGCGCGAGCCCTTCTGCTCCATGTGCGTCGTCCACTCCAGCACGGCCGCGCGCAGGCACACGCGCCGCCAGCCGAGGAACACGCACCAGCGGTTCAGCTTCTTGAGCACCCCGAGATCCATGCGGCAGCGGTAGCCGAGGGTGTTCTCCTCGACGGGCGAGATCCCGCGATCGAAGACCGGGTGGGCGTCGAGGTAGAGGCGCACCGCGCAGGTGAGGGCATCGCCGGCGGTCAGGCGAACCAGGTCGGCCTGCGCCTCGAACGCCAGGATCTCTTCGGGCCGGAGCGGCACGCGCATGTTGCCCCCGCCGGGCAGCGACGAAGGCCTGCGTCCCTGCTGCGCCGGCGGCAGCGGCACGTCCACCGCCCCCTTGCGGCGAACGAACTGGAGCAGGGTTGACCGAAGACGGGGCGGAAGTTCGCCCCCACGCTGCACCGCCCGAAGGGGACGCTCGCCGACCTGCATGCGCTTCGCGACCGCGCGCGTCGACCCGCAGAGCAAGGTCGCCTTGGCGACCAGATCCGCGTCAGAAATCCCTTTGCGCGCAGCGTTACTGCCCATCGCGACGAATGTACGGTTCGGTGTTCCTATCGTCAAGACGCGGTCCCCGGCGCAGGGTCGTGGTGAACCGTCCCGCCGGTCGCGCCGCCACCGAAGAAGCGCCGGTTGTCCCGTTGGTCGGCGAAGCATCGGGACATGTGGCTACAATGCCTGGTGCCGCGGGTAGGTCCTCCGGGCACGGGGGACGCTCGGGCGCGGCGGCTTGCGCCGTGTCCTGATGCGCAACCTTGCGCGGAGGACGCCGCGCCGAACGCTCCTTTTTCTTGGCCAGCGCCGCCTGTACTTTGGCCTCTTTCTCGGCCAGCTTCTCGGCTTCCTTGGTCTCGTTCTCGACCGTCACAGCTTCGAGGACGGCCGGGGCGTGGCGCGCCAGGTAGTCCTGCGCGAGCAGGCGCATCCTGTCCTCGGGGATCTCGAGGAGCTCCAGCGGGCCCGACCCCGGATCGAGCACCTTGTCGCTCTGCTCTTGCTTGATGCCGAGCATGTCGGCGATCACCGGATCGCTCCCGTCGTTGGTCATGAGGATGTGGATCATCACGGGCTTGGTCTGGCCGGGTCGATCGAGCCGCGTCACGTTCTGGTCGTGCTGCTTGGGGGAGTAGTCGAGTTCGGCGATGATGCCGCACGAGCACACGTCCTGGAGGCCGTCGATCCCGACGCCGGCGCGGTTGCTCATGATGAGCACGCGCGACTTGCCCCGGATGAAGGCGTCGGCGGACGCGCGCTTCTGCACGTCACTCTCGGCGCCCGTGTAGAAGACGGGCTTGTAGTCCCAGAGCGCGCTCGCGAGGATCTTGTAGACCGCCTTGTGCCAGGCGAAGACCAAGACCTTCGGTTCGCCCGCTTCGAGCAGCATCTTGACGATCTCGGCAATATACGGGGCTTTCGCGATGCCTGTAGCCTGCCGAAGCCGCCAGTCGAGTTCCCGGCCCGCGTCGCGCTTGTCCTCGCCCGCGAGCCCGCGCTGGAGCAGGAGCTTCGCGAACTCGACCGCCGAGGTTTTGATCGCATCGAGCGCCTTCGGGTCGCTGTCGATGATCTGCACGTTGCGCGTGCACTTCGGCAGGTGGATGCCGACCTGTTCGCGCGTGTGACGGATCATCAAGAGCCGATTGCGCAGGTGGATGCCGAGGGCCGACGGATCGAGCACGAGCGCCTTGGTCCCTGTCGACCCGCCGCAGAACTCGGTCGCGAACTCTTTGGCGTTGCCCACGGCGTCCTCGACGAGGATGTTGAGCACGTTGCGGATCTCGCCTCCGCGGTTAAAAATGGGCGTCCCGGTCAAACAGAAGCGAAATTTCAGCCGATCGCGCAGATAGAGACCCGCCTCGTAAACCTTCGTCCGGTCTTCCTTCTTCGGGCTGGTCCACTCGTGCCGGAAGGCCTGCGCCTCGTCGTAGACGGCGCTGTTGCAGAAGGTGGCAAGGTAGGGCGCCCACTTCGCGAGCTTCGAGTAGCTCAAGATCACGACGTCTGGCGCTGAGATGCGTTCGCCTTTCGGACCCACCGTTAGATCCGGCACCTTGCCCTGCCGCGCGATGTGGATACGGAGCCCCGGCAAGAACTTGTCGATCTGCGCCTTCCACTGCCAGGGCAGCGGCGTCGGACAGACCACCATGGCGGGACGCGCCCGCGGATCGGAAAGCATTCCAATGGCTTCGGCCGTGTTGTGTGTGGGGACGAATCTGTTGGTGATGTAGAGGTGGTCCGGAGCGTCGACGGCGATGCACTGGGCTGGCTTGCGGCCAACGTATTCGATCTTGACGATCGCGCGCGCTGGTTGGTACTTCGCCCGCGGACGGTACGCTTGGGCCTTACGTGGCAAGCGGAACGGAGCCATGTGGCCTGGTAGCGCGACCGTGAGCCGGTAACTCGGGAGGCACTTTGTTTTTCGCGCTCTGAGCCGGACGGTGCCGCCGAGGGACTCGACCAGAAACCGCACATCCTCCGCAAGTTGCGGGGAGGAGGTGGAGTACTCGATGTGCGAAAGGTGAACGTATGCGTCTGTGTCGAGAAGCCCCTGAAGTAGCGCGAGGCGGTCTGCCGGCGGCGCTACCATGTAGGGGTCAGGGATGACCTTGCTTTCCGAGCGATGGCCAATCAGTCCGAGCTGACGCAAGCTGTTAAGAAGGGTGTTTGATCCGGGACCGTTTGCGATGATGCGGTAATTGCATCGATCTGAAAACAAGACTTTGCACGGCGGTGGTAGGCAATTGGCAGTTCTTCGTGCCGATGATCTACCCGGTCCACTTTCGTGCCCGCGGGGCCAGGCCGCTGGACCCTTACCTCCTTGGTCTTCTGCTTGGCGACGGAAGCATGAGCCAGCATGACAGGGTGATCTTCTCGTCGGGCGATGAGTGGCTCGTGGACGAGGTCAGGCGTTTGGTTCCGTGGTACGGAGCCTTTGCCGCAACTCATGAAGCGGCAACACCAGCGACGTGGCTCCACGCCACTTTCGAAGAGGCGTCTGCACAGACCAGAGGTGGTCATTACAGCATTCCACTACAGCGCCGTCGCTCAAATGAACTGCGTAGATGTCCTTCTCGCCCTGCGGGTAGACCCCCTTCACCCGCACCTCGTTCCCAGATCGCCCGATAATTATCTGGCCCGGTCGGATCTCCCCCATCTCAATCCAGCCCCACGGCGTCAGCACAAGCGCGTCAAGAGGCTGGGCCTTGCCAAGCCCCATTTCGTCCGCACTGAGGAGGAAGCCCTGCTCGAGCACGATGTCGGCGACGAGCCGTTGGTAGGGTCGGAGCGGCAGCGCGAGATCGATGCGCCGGGGCACGTATTCGGGCGCGAGGATCGCAGCGGCACGCTCTTCGCGGGCGCGCTCCTGGAGCATGCCGGCCTCGACGAGCGCCGCGTCCTCGGCGGAGACGTCGAAGCGCCAGCGGGCGAGCACCCAGTAGAGCTCCGCGCGGGCGCGGGCGTTGTCCGCGAGCTCGACCTGCCCCACGGCCGCTGCGGGGATCCGCTCGAACATGCGCTTGAGCAGGCGCATCACGTCGTGCTCGGCCTCGATGACCCAGCGCCGCCGCTCTTTATTGAGTGAAAGGGAGCCCTTGACGATGCCTGTCGTCGCGATGTTCATGCAACCTAGAGCTGGAGGAGGTGGTAGACGCGGAGGGGTTTGTCGTTCATGCGGGGCGGGAGCTCGGTGTGGCGGGCCTTGGCGGTGACCAGGAGGATCCCGTCGATGTCCTGGTGCTCCGCGTACCGGAGGAGCTGCCAGCCGATCTCCGAGGTGGCTCCCCGCACTTTGACCTCAACGCCCACCCGCCCCACCAGGAAGTCGATCCGGCCGACGGTGCCGAGCTGATGCTCGCGCTTGTGGGGTTCGCCGAGCCTTGTGAGGGCTTCGGTAATCTGGGCCTGGAGAGCGGCCTCGTTGGAGAAGCGGAAGCGGCAACGCCGGAGCAGGCGCTCCAGCCGGAAAAGCTCTTCCTGTATCGGGGCGACGTCCATCACGCCCACCCCATGATGCGCGCGGCGACCTCGAGGTAGGCGCGCACCTTGTCGAGGTCGAGTTCGTCACGGTGGTTGCGCAGGCGCCCCTCCGCGTCGATGCTCACCGGCCCGATCCACCGGGCGTGACACCGCTCGCAGATCCAGCCGTCGTCGAGCTGGGCAACGGCGATCTCTGCGTCGGTGCGCCCCCCGACGCAGGGTTCGTTGTGGCAGCGATCGCACGTACCAAACTCCACCTCCCGCCACCGCAGGAGCGGGGCGAACGCGGGGAGCGTCTCGGCGCAGAGACCGCCCGCGATCCCGATGCTGATGTCCAGGTTCCAGGCGGCCATGGCCTCGACCATCTCTCGCGCGCGCTTCGGGTCGAGAGCGAGCCCCTTGCCCGCGGAGACATCGATCAGGACGTCGGTGGCGATGCCGCGGTACTCCCGGTCGACGAGCTCGGCCACGATGCTGCGGTGGAAGTCAGCAAGCATCTTCGGACCCACCTGGAGGACAAGGCGGGTCCAGGCCGGGGACTGAAGTCGCACGGTCGACAGCGCCTCCGGGGACGGCCAGGCCACGTTGATTTGCGCACCGTCGCAGGCGGGCGTCCGCAGACATCGGAGCAGGTCCAGCTCGAGCGTATCCTGGGTAGTGGTGAAGTAATGGACCAGGTTCAGCACCCGCCGGTCCGGCTGGAAGATGCGCCGGAAGTCCGCGGGGGCGGCGCTCCGCGCGTTGCGCGCCCCGCCCTGGAGCACCTTCGCGCTGGTCAGCACGCCGAGCATCAAGCTCCTGGGCGGGGCGGTCGCCGGCCACATCGCGAGGATCGCGCTGGCCTCCGCTTCGGTGGTGATGCCGGAGACGCCGACGTACGGCGTGGGGCGGCGCGTGGGCTCGGTCATGCTCGGTCTCCTGAGGCGAGAGGCGGGAGTTCTTTGAGATGGTGGAGCATGGCGTACGCGGCCGCGCGCTTGGCGTCCGGCTTGGCAGCACCATCGCCCGTGCGCTGAACGCCGGCGAAGGCGCACGTGCACGTAAAGGTGGGTGCATGGGCGGGGCCCTTGCACGCAAAGGTGTAGACCGGTGACGGACGGGTGCGCGCCTGCGCCAGCTCCTGGAGCACGCTGACCGGATTGCGCCCACCGGCCGAGACCGGCACCGAGATCCCGGGGGCAACCACCGGCAGGGGCGGCGGGGAGATGTCCGGCCCGTCGACGAGGCGCGCGAGGAGCCGAAGCGCGGCCCAGTGCTTGGCTTCCGCGGCGCTCATGGCGGCGGCCGTCACCGTGGCCATGAGCGGGCGCTCGGCGCTCGCCGTGGCGGTGAAGGCTCTGGCGTGGGGCGGGCCCTCGGCGGAAGCGCCGTAGACGACCGGCGGCCAGCCGTGGGTCTGGGCAGCCTGGCTGAGCAGCGACACCGCGTCATGGGGATGCCCTTGAAGGTGCCGTAGAAGTTCAGCGCGAAGCGCCGTCCAGCCGGGCAGCGCGGGGGCTTCGAGCAGGACAACGGCATAACCTGTCAGCGGCAGTTGCTCCTCGTCTTGTCGCCGCAGGATGGCCGCGTGGAGCTCCGGAACGACGTCGGTGCCGGCGCGCGCGGCGACCTTCAAGACGCGCTCGAATTCCTTGGCAGGCAGCCCCTCGAACGCGCGCGCGGCGATCCGCCGATCCGCCTTGGCGCAGACCGCCGCCACGTGCTCGTCGTGCTCCCGGGCGGCGAGGGCAGCGAGATGGGTGCCGATCGCGCCGACTTCCTCGCGGGGATGAGGCGGCGGCTCCCCGCGTAGGTGCGCCACAAGCGCGCGTTGGGTCACGAGGTCCGCGTAGCGCCGGAGCGGGCTCGTGCCGTGCAGGTAGCGGGGCAGGCCCAGCCCGAAGTGCTCCCCGGGCGTCGCGCTGTAGACCGCGCGCCCGAGTAGGTTCGCGTTGAGCCTCCAGACCGCCTCGGCCGCGGCGGTCTCGATTCCCCCCACCGCCACGCGCAACGCCTCGAGGACGGCCTGCCTGTCGGTGCCCGGCGCGCTGGGCGCATGGGTGCGATAGAGCACTGGCAGAGGGGGATCCTGGCTGTCCGCGTAGACGGCGAACCACGTGTTCGCCAAGATCATGAACTCCTGCACGAGCACCTGGCCCGGGGTGTCCTCCCGCCGCTCGGCCCGCTTCAGGTGGCCCTCTTCGGTCGTGAGCCACCGCCCGTCGACGCTGCGGAACGCAAAGGCGCCGCGGGCCCGCCGCCGACGGAAGAGTCCGTCGGCGACCTCCGCGGCGAGCGCGACCGTGGCGTGGAGCGGGTGGTGACGCGCCCTGACAAGCTCGGGGATGTGGGCGTAGCAGAGCCGGGCCTCGCTCGTGAGCTGGGTGAGCGCCACCATTGGGGCGGCGCAGACCCCGAACGTGTCGTCGAGCTGCAGGACGATTGAGAAGGTCTCCCGGCGCTGCCCTTCCAAGAGCGACAGGGTGCTTTCCAGGCGCGGGGGGAGCATCGAGATTTGCCCCCGCGGGAGATACTTGGTCGCTCCGCGGGCACGGGCCTCGAGATCGAGGTCCGACCCGGCAGGCACGGCGATCCCGACGCCGGCGACGCTGACCGTCACGGTGAAACCTCGGCCGTTCCGCTCGACCCAGATGGCGTCGTCGAGGTCGCGAGAGGTCGGACCGTCGATCGTGACGCCGCGCACGGCGAGGAGACCGGTCATTTTCCGAGCGCCTTGCGCAGATCCTCGAAGAGCCTGTCGATGTCCTTGATCGCTGGGCCTTCGTCGGGGTCCGCGGTCTGGGACGCGTCGTAGGCGGCGAGCAAGGCCTCGCTCGCCGTGCGCACCCGATCATGGTCGATCGGTCTCGGCGTGGGCGCGGGGGGCGTGGAGGATGGCCGCCGGATGTCGACCGTGGGCGCAGCCCGATCGGCCCGGAGGCGCACCCCCTCCACGATCACCTGGAACGCGTTGACGACCTCGCTTTGCGCGCGCCGGACCATACGCGTCTGGGGGACGTCATGCCCCCCATCCAGCGTGCCCACGCTGGCCGCGACGATGTCGCAGAACTCGATGGCAGAGATCAGGCGATCGAACGAGCCGCCCTGAAGGGACACCGCGAGAAGCAGCGCGATCTGCGCGTGCGGCCGCATGTCGTCCACGTCCCGCGAAAGCCTGTCGAGTTCCTCCGCGAGCCGCGCCAGGGCCTCGCACGCCCTCTGCATCTCGGCCTGGGCCGGTGGGTCCACCTGGGTTACCTGCATGTCAATCTCCTCTCCCCGCGACAAGGGCCCGGTCGATCCGGGTCTTCTCCCAACAGAACAAGCGCGCGATCATGGCGCGCAGATCCTCTACCTTGGTCATCGCCCCCGCGCTCACGATGAGCATGTGTTTCATCTGATCCGAGACGGCCACCGGCACGCCGGGGGCCACGAGACCGTGGAGGTTGCCGACAATGCGCCGTGCAATCGCCGCCATGGCCCCCTCCAGAATGGCTGCCCACCAGAGCCGCCGGCCGTGCGCATCCGTTGGCGATCGCCCCGCGCGGTAGTCCTCGGGCCAGCCCTCGACGAGGTAGGGGCCCGGGGCATCCAGGCACTGGCCAAGCGGCCGGCAGCCCAAGGTCCTTTCCAGCAACACCTCGTGGCCGTCGTCGAGTTCGTCGGCCATGTAGCTGAACGTCACGAGGTTCCCGTCCCGCCGCACCTCGCTCGCGAGATCCCCGAACGACCCGAAGTCGTCCGGGAGCGGGACAGCGAGGCGGTGGCCAGGAAAGGGCTTCAGCTCATCGCCTTGGGCGCTCGGCGCGCACCGGAGGAGCACCCCTCGCTCGATCATGCTATCTCCCGGGTCGCCTTGACGAGACGTTCGATGAGCATGTCGCGCACCCATCGCGCAAGCTGGGGGGTCTTGATGGGCGCGCTGACCGTAGCGTGCGGCGTGACCGTGCCGCGCACCGTCACCTCATGGCACTGAAGCACGTAGGACAGGCCCTCCGGACCGCGGACGAGGGTCCAGGTCTGTACGGGGGTGCCGCAGACCGGGCAGTGCAGGTGCGCCGAGCCCTGGTCCATCACTTCGCCCCCCGTCGCAGAAGCTCTTTCGCGCGATCCCAGTCGAGCACGACGTCGCCTGCCTCGGCCGCGAGCAGCGTGGTCTCGGGGATGTCGAGGATCTCGGCCGCGCGCGCCGGGTTCAGGTTGAGCGCAAGCGATCGCAGCAAGAAAAGCGCTCCCCCCTCGGTCTGGCGATCCCGCCGGAACCGCACAAACTCCTCGGCCGTGGGCAAGCGGACGGCATCCCATGTCGTCGAGGGGCCGGGGCGGCCGCGCTCGATGTGGAGCGCACGACCCTTCGGATCCGCGTGAAAGGCGATCTTCGCCCAGACACGGATACGCCTGCACTTGGCGGGGAATGCGTCGAGGCAGAGTCCGCCAAGGGGTTTGCCGCTGGCCGTTCGCAGGCCGAGCACGACGGCGTGATACCATGTGGGCTCGCGCACCAGCGTCCCCTTCGGAACCTCCTGGGAGAGCGCCACGAGCACATGATCGCCGGGCTGGATCATGTGGCGTCCCACACCGCGTCGGGCGGCCAGTTCTGGGGGTCGCGCGTCCATCGCGCCTCGACCGTGTTGGGCTTGCCGGTGAGGGCGGCGACGGCGTCGCCCACCGCGAGCATCCAGGCGAGGCGGGTGTGGAGGCTCTTCCAGCCGCCGTTCTTCCCCTGCGCCGCATGCCATGCCTTGTAGACAGCGCGCTGCGCTTCAGGCGGGACGCGTTCCCAGCACGCCGGGCTCATGACCTTGCCATGGGGACGCCGGTTCTTGCACCCGCAGGCGCAGGTCGCCGCCAGGATATCGCCGGCCCATGTCTCGCTCATCGGGCTCTCCTTGGCGCTGGGAACGTCAGTCCGCGCCGCCGGATCTCCGCGAAGACGCCCTCGAGCATGGCGTCGCGGAATGCCTGCGAGCAGTGCAGCGCCGCGCGCGCATCGAGTTTGCCGTACCGCTGCCAGACCGTCGCCACGCGCTGCTCCGCCTCGGCGGCCTCCAGCCGATCGAGGGAAGCGTCGACCATCTGATCGAAGACCTCTTGGATGTCGGCGGGCACCTCGGCGGCGGCCGCGATGCGCCATGGCACAGCGGACTTGAACCGGAGCCCATCGAGGGTGCAGATCGTCGCCGGCCCGGAGCTCCGCTCGACCACCACGATGAACGGCGTTGGCCCGGAGGTGGCAAGGCTTTCGTAGCAGCGCCCGTCGCTGATGATCCCAACGGTCAAGTTCTCGGGGCTCGGACCGACATAGCGCCGCCGGTAGATGACGCGCTCGGGCCTCACCCCGACGTCTCCATGCGCGCCACGAGAAGAAGTATTTCCACGTGGATCAACGCGTTTACGCGGGCAGCAGGCGTCGCGCGCGGCCACCCTTCACGGAGACATGCTTCGGCCGCCTCGAGCGCGGGGATGTCCGCACCAGGCGTCGCGCGCCCGAGCACCTCGGCGGCCTGTGGATAGAGTTGCGCGGCCTCCAAGGCCCGCGCCGTCGCGGCCCGGAGAAGCGCCGGGCCATGCAAGCCCATTCCAAGGAGATTTTGCCTCTTGCGATCCTGCTCAGCCCAGCAGGCACGGAGAATGTCGCGCTCGGTCTCGCCCGCGCCGAGCCGCTGGTAGCACAGTTCCAGGTCCAGCCCTTCGCTTGCAGCAAGGCGCTGGGCGACACGACGGCGCATCGCCCGCGCGCGCCCCGAGGAGGCCGTGGCTGGGGTCCGATCGGGTGCGGGATGAGGACATGGAGCTACTGGCTTGTTCGTGCCCAAGTCACGTGAACCCACCACCATCGCGTCGGCGGCGATGCTCAAGAGGTTGAGGAGAAGAGCCGGGCGCTTCATTGTCCCGAGGGTGGGTCGCGTTGTTCCCAACGTCAAGACACGGCCCCGGCCTCACCCACGGCGCGGGCGCCCGAGCACGATGCTGTTCTGGAGGCGGGTCAGCTTGCCCTTCGCCACGGCCTCCCGCTGCACGGCCCGGGTCGGCTTCCGCCGCTTCGGCGGCAGCTTGAGGCCCGAATCACGCATGAACTTCCTCTCCTGGCGCTTCGCCTTCTCGCGGATCTGGATGAGCCGTAGCCCGTCCATGATCCGCTTCGGCAAGAGCCCACCTGGGATCCGGAGCAGCTCCCGGAGGCGCTTCGCGATAGGCATCGGCAGCAGTGGGCAGGGGTACTGGAGAAGTTCGGCGAGCATGATGATGCCGCCCCCAATGGCGTCGTAGCAGTGCTCCTTCGACACACGGTCCGTCGTCGGCAGGGCCACCGTGCCATTGGGGAGCCGATAGAGTTCGTCGATCACGTAAAAGATTTGTTCGTTGGTGTCCGCCGGGGATGGATCGTCGAGCAGTTGCTTCCGCCAGTGCCGCGCCGTCATCATGAGGGGCGTGACGCCGCGCTCTTTCGCTGCCTGCTCGATGCACCCTTCGATCTTGGTGGTCTGGAGAAATTGGCCTGGGTTCTTCCGTCGAAACACGCCCTCGATCGTCTCGATCCCGAACCACTTCATGTCCGCTGGAGGGCGAGCCGGCAGGGGCGTGGTCGGCCCGATGCGGTGCAGCGCGCCCGCGAGGCGGAGCGTGCTGTGCTCGGTGTACCAGGCCTCGGGCACCAGGATCGATCCGTCGTCGTAGGCCTCGAGCAGCGCGTAGGCGCTCCGCGTCGGGCCCGGGTCCACGAACAGCGCGGTCGTGATTTTCTTCATGGTCTTCTCCGGACAGCCGCGATGGCCGTGGCTTCGGCGACGGTAGCTGCCGCCGAAGCCACGGCCATCGGCTCGGTGATGAGCCCCGGGCCCGACGCGATCGGCGTTGTCTTGGCGAGCGGGGCGATGCGTTTTCGTGGAGGTCGCCCATACGGGGACACACGTTTCCACATATGCTTCAGCTTGAATGAGTCGATCTTGATCCACTCGGCTTCCTCTCGGAAGTAGCACGGGATCCAGAACCTGACGTATTCGCGTGCACGCTCATCGAGAGCTTCGCCGGAAAGCATCTCTCCTTTTTCTTCGGCCTCAGCGTTGGCCTCGTGGCGACCGCGACCGATGAGACGCGCGGCACCCTCGCGATCTGCGTCGTCAGGCATATAGTCCCGCTGGAACACGCGTCGATATTCGGTCGACCAATGCTTGAGAAACGCTACGACCAGATGAACTGGAACGTGGGGGGCGCGATCCTCTCCGCGTTGGCCGAACCGCCGCTGGTTGGTGACGTAGACCCCGACCATCTTCGATAGCCGATCGATCCCTGCGGTGTCGGTCGAGGAGATCGATCGGAGTTCCCCAAGCTGCATGCCGGCCGACGCAATGGCCCATTGAATGTCATCAAGCTTCATGCCAATGAGTTCACCGTTGGCAAGAGCAAGGCCTTCCTGCGGCGTGGCCAGAAATCGCAGCGGCTCCGGTTGCAACGCCAAGAACCGCACGATCGTGACCGCGGTCGAATTACCACCCACGGCCTCGAGCAACGCGTTCTCCGTGTGTGTGTGTTCTGACCACCTTTCTCGGTTCTCTACGCGCGTTTTCAGAGCACACACAGCAGGAGGAAGATCGTTCCGAGCATCTAGTACAGAGATAACCCCCCCTACCCCCCCATTCAGCGCAGATCCGTTCGTCCCCTCCCCGGCGGGGGATCTCTGCTGGGGGAGGGGTGCGAGCGAACCACCCCCCGCCGAGGGAGGTGGATCTTCGCCGACCACTCCCCATACGACAGGGGCTGGGGGCTCCCCTGTGGGGGAGGGGTAGCCGCTGGGGGGGCTCCCCTGTGGGGGAGGGGTAGCCGCTGGGGGGGCTCCCCTGTGGGGGAGGGGGCGCGCGCCGGGAAGGGAGGCGCGAGATGGTAGACCCGCGCTCGCCCATTGGGCTGTAGATAGCCGAGAAGATTTTGCTCGCGTAGCGCCTCTATGACCGCCCGCAGGGTTCTATCGTCAATCCCATGCCAAGACACCATCTCGGCCATGCTCGGCGAATCCTCTTCGCATACGATTCCTGTCTCATCGGCAACCGAGACGAGCACCAGGAGCACAAGGTGCTGCATCGCTCGGGGGGCACGAGGCATCGCCTTGGTGGCGATCTCTCCGCGCAGGATCGCGTTCATTTGCTGGGCACGATCGAAGCTCATCCTGCCACGTTTCTCCCCAGCATCGGCTCGACCACCGTCCAGACAGCGCTCTCCACGATGTCCACTCCCCCGCTGGCGTCAACCGTCCGCAGGGAGCGCGGCGAGTACCTGCCCGGCAGCGCCTCAGCCACGAGCCAGCGCAAAGCGCCATACGCGGCGCCGACGCGTTGCTGGAGCGAGGCGCCGTCGAAGGCGTCGATCGGGGCGCCGCGCGCCTCCCGGCGGCGTGCAGTTTCCTCCGCACGCACCTGGAGCACGAGCGTGAGGGTTGGCGCGCGGAGCAGGCGGTGGGGGGCCATAAACGCGTTTGCGAGCAAGGGGACCACGAACAGCAGCTCGTGGGGATGAACCGACACCTCGGGCCCAACCCGGTGCAGCACGTGGCGCAGGAGCCAGGAGCGCTCGAGGGACGCGCCGAACCTGTCACCCGTCTCGTCGAGGTACTGGGCGTTGTGGTCCTTGGCTTCCAGGTCCTCAGGGGAGGCAGGGTCCACCGGCGCCATGGGGAAGTCCGTTCGGTAGAAGCACCCCGGCGCCTTGCAGCGGTAGAGCCGTTCGGTCGCCACCCCGTACACGAGCGTAGAGAGTTCGCCCCGATCGCTCACCACGATGGCCCCGCGTTCGAGCGCGGGCTCGATGACGCGGGTGTACTGCTCGAACCGGTCGGCGACGAAGAGCGCCTGCATCGCGAGCGCGCTCGCCGGGAGCTCCGTGCGCCCGGCGAGCATCGAGCGAAGGAGCGCCCCGGGCGCGGTCATCATCTCCGGACGGCGCGCGGGCTGATCGACGCGCACGACGTGCTCGCCCATCGCCTCCAGCCGCGCTGCGAGGCGGGCGGCCTGCGTCGTCGTGCCCGCGCCGTCCGCGCCCTCGAAGACCACCAGTCGACCCCGCCGTACCGGCTCACCCATGAGCTTCCTCCACGGCCGGCGGGGAATCTGTCGTTGCCCTCGTGCGTCGGCGGGCACGGCGGGACGCAACGTACTGCGCCGCGATCTCCAGGTCCCACTCGACCATGATCTTCTTCGAGGTGATGACGGCCGTGGTGCCGCGCAGGAGGTACTCGCACAGCCACCACGAGGGGCGAGCCCCCGCCTGGCCCTCCCAGCTCATGTTCACGTCGCGCTTCCAGCGGAGGCCTGGCCTGAAGCCGGTGGGGTCGCTCAGCGAATACTCCGGCAACGCCTCGAACGCGGTGCGCGTGAGCCAGACGATGCCCGGCCCGCGCCGCTTCGGGCGAGGTAGATCGACCTTCGCGAGCAAGGCCTCCAGGTCGGGGGACGTCGCTGTCTCGGGCAGCGCGGAAGCGGGGGCAGGGTCGCTCGTCACGTAGGCGACGAGCTCGTCCAGCTCGGCGGCAGAGAGCATGGTCATGGCGCAGCCCGCGGCAGAACCCGCTCGCCCTTGGGGGTCTTCAACACCCGGTCCAGGGACGCCCCCCGCAGGTGGGCCCGGCTCACGGCCTGCTTCGTCCGCCCGGTGAGACGCGCCACCTGGGCGACCGTCAAGCCCCCCGCCTCTTCGGACGAGGTGACGAGCGTGATCGTTGCCCCGCGCACCACGGCAAGCTCATCCTCCTGAAGCGACCGGGCGACGATGACCACCGCATCCAACGTGGCGTCGAGGGCGCGGCCGAGCGCGCCCTGATCCATGCGCTGCTTCGGGTGCTTGCGCAGCACCTCCACCATGGCCGCGCGCAGGCGACGCACGCGCGGCAGACGCCATCGCGGCGGCGGCGGCATGGTCCAGGCGCTGGGGTGAAGGGCGAGCTTCGAAGCGAGCAGGATCTTCGCTTCGGCGGTGGGGCGCGCGTCGCCGTAGAGCCACCGTGCCAGCGTCGGGGCGCTCGTTCCGAGCAGGTCCGCGATCGGCTGGACGTTGCCCTCGTAGACCTGCTCCACAAGCGCCCAGAGCAAGACGCCCCCCCACGAGAAGAACCGGCCGCGCGCGACGCGACGATGGATCGCTGTGGTGCCTATGGGAGACATCCCAGAAAACTACCGATATTACGTCGTTCCAGTCAACCCGAATTTCGCGTCTTGACGGATCGAGCGGGCAAGCGTTACCTTCCGGAGCCGTCTTCCATTGATTCCGTCAGGAGGCTCCATGTTCGATTCCTCTCACGCCCATCCGGCCCCCGTGTTGGCCGGTGGGTCGTCTGAACCGTCCCCGCCGCCCGAGGAGAAACGCCGCGCCAACCCGCGCGCCGACATCCTCGCCGTCCTGAGCGCCGCCGCCGTGGCGCTCGCGCTCGACGCCATCCACGTCGAGGTCAACGCCGACCCGAGCAAGCCCCACCTGCCGAAGGGGCCGATCGAGGTCGAGCTTGAGGCGCTCATCGCCGCCGGCGCCGCGGCCAAGACCGCCACGGGCGAGTACGCGTTCGTGCCGCCGCCGACCGAGTTGCTCGGTGCTTCCCCCGAGGCGTCCCGGATCGTGCGCGGCGCGCTGCTCACGCTGATCCACGCCGGGTTCACCTACCCAGCCAACCCCGACGACGACCTCCTCCACGCCTCGAGCGGCCTCACCGCCGACGAGCTCGCTGGCGGACTCGTGCGGGCCAACCAGCCGAAGGGGCCCGTCTTTCCGACGGCATGGGCCGAGGCGTTCGCCGGCTGCGGCGGCGACGCAGCGAAGGTCGCCGCCGCGATCGCGCCGCACCTCGAGGTGCTCGTCGTGGCAGGCCTGGTGCGCCGCACCGAGATCGAACTGCCGGCCGAACCCCTTCAGGCGACCCCGGACGACGAGGCCCTGGGCGAGAAGATCGCCACCATCGTTGGGGGCGACAAGGACCGCTTCATTCGGGCCGTCACCCAGTGGACCCTCGTCGAGCGGACCCTGGTCGACGCCTGGCTCGCGAAGAACCCGCAGAGCAGCGGCGAGGACGACCCCGAGCCGATCCGGACCGTGCTGAAGATCCCGACGCCGGCCACGGATGGCGCGCCCGACGACGGCGCCCTGGCCACGGTCTACCTGCTCACCACGCTCGGCCAGGAGCGGTTCGTGGAGCGGGGCGCGCTCGCCCTTGCCGCCCAGACCCTGCCGGGCTGGGTCGAGCCAACGCCCGAGCACCTTCAGCAGATGGTGGATGGCCTCGTCAACACCGAGCGACGCAAGCTCGAGGCCGAGATGGAGGCCGAGCGGCGCGTGCTCCAGGGCCAGTTCGCCATGGCCAAGGCCGATCTGGAGAGCGAGCGCCGGGTGACGACCGCGTACGAGGCGTGGTTGACCAAGCACACCAAGGTCAAAGAGCCGCGCAAATTCTTCCTGAACCTCGCGCCGCCGGCCGATCCGGCCGGGCATGTCGAGGAGATCGAGGAGGCGTTCGCGATCGATGATGCGGAACTCAAGCGCATGATCATCGAGCGCGAAGACCTGCGCTCGGCGCTTACCCGCGCGGTCGAGGATCACAAGTCCAAGAAGAACGCCATGGGCGCGGTCGAGGACGCGCTGAAAGAGCAGATCAGCGATCTCGACGGGGCGATCGCGCGCGGCGCGCGCGACAACAGCGCGACCCACATCGTCAAGAAGCGCGTCGTCTACGTGGTCGAGGGGAAGTCCGTCGTGATGCGGAGCGCCGAGTCCTACGAACTCGGCAAGGAGATCCGACGCGCCCCCCTGCCCATCAAGACGCAGCTCGCAATGCCAGGCGCGGAAGCGCCCGGCGAACCGGTGTGGTCGTCCACCGCTTCGGATTCCCCCGTTCCCGCCCCTGCTGCGGCATCGGCACCGCCCATCACCCCGGAGCCCGAAGTCGTCGCCCCGCCTATCACGCCGCCCACGTGGACCGGCAAAAAAGAGATCAACCTCGCCAACCTGCGGCGCGTGCTCGTCAACGATCCTGGCGTCGCGAACCTCGGCCTGTTCCAGACCGTCCTCGGAAAGGACGGCATCCTGCGCGAGGATCTCGAGAGCAACCTCACCGCGTTCTTCGGGGAGGCGCCCGATCCGGCGATGCTCAACAAGGCCATCGGCGCGATGTTGACGAAGGGGGACTTGCTGGAGGGCAAGGTCATCGTGCAGGGCGACGGAGGCGCGACCTTGACGAAGACCATCCTCTGGCACAAGGACGTGCCCACGCCCCCCGGCGTCGCCGCCGAGGAGAAGAAGCCCGCCCAGGCGGCCACGCCCTCGAACAAGAAAAACGGCAAGGGCAGCAAGGCTGACAAGACCTCCGCGGGAAAAGGCAAGGCCGGGAAGAGCCCGGCGCAGAAGCAGCGCCACTGATCAAATGGCCCGGTCGCAAGGACCGGTGCGTGAAGCAGATGGCGCGGATCTTCGCGCGGGCAGGCACGCCTCTCGTCTACCGGGAGGCGTGCCTGGGGAGCGGGGCGGTCTACTTCCGCCTGTTCACCCACGTCCCGGCGGTGCTCGCCGACCTCAACGCCGAGGTGGTCGACTTCTACCGCTGCGTTCGGGACCACGTGGAGCCCCTTCTCGCGGCGCTCGAGGCGCACGCGGAGGCCTTCGGGCACGCGTTCGCCGAAGAGCCGGTAGAGCTCCGCGCTTTCGACGCGCTCTACTACGCACTCCGCGGCGACCAGCGCCCGCTCGAGGAGCTGCGGGCGCTGCCTCTGGTGGCGCGGGCGGCGCGGACCCTGGTGCTCAACATGCTGGGCATGAACGGACTCTACCGGCTCAACCGCGCCGGTCGGTTCAACGTGCCCGTGGGCCGAAGCGCCCCCCGCGCCGACGGGCGGCGGAGCATGCCCACCATCTTCGTCGCCAGGACCGTACGGGCGGCTTCTCGAGCGCTCCAGCGGGTGGCGATCGAGGTGATGGACGTGGTCGATCACCTCGCGCTCGCGCGCCCGGGAGAGCTGATCTACGTCGACCCGCCCTACGTGCCCCTGAAGAAGGGCGGGTTCACGCTTTACATGGGACACGATTTCACGGAGGCCGACCAGGAGCGCCTCGCCGAGGCCTGCCACAAGGCGGCCGCGCGCGGGGTGCTGGTCGCGGCCTCGAACCACGACGTGCCGGTGGTGCGTCAGCTCTACAAGGGCCTGCGCATGCACCGGATCCTGGTGACCCGCTCGATCGCGGCCAAGGCGGCTGCACGCGGCAAGGTCGCCGAGCTGCTCATCACCAACTTCTGAAGAGACCATGAAACGACTCGTCGACGAGGTGGAGGAGATTGACCGGCACCGCTTTCCCGACGCAGAATTCTACGGCGCGAAGGGTGAGACTCGCTATGTCGCGCGCGCGGCGCTTGACGAGGTTGGCGGGGTTGAGGCGCGCTTCGACCAGCATGAAGGCGCCTTCGGGTCTTTCGTGCTCGAGCCCTATGCCATCGTGGCCCGCGGGGATCGGTACATCCGCGTCTACGCTGGCGTGAGCCTTGCCGAGGGCAAAGACAAAGGGCCGCGTCAAGTGGGCGCGTTCTTCGACGACTTCTGCACCCGTGGACCCCACGACCAGCGTGGGCTTGTCGACGCGGTGGTGGAGGCGATCCGCCAGCGCGTGGGCTGACATTCTCAGGCCCAGCATTGGCTCTTTTTTCGCCCGCTCATTCTTGAAAAAGAGAAGCACCTGCCTATGTTGGGGAGGTGAGCTTCCTCTTTTTTCTTGCCACCATGCTCCTGATCGTGGGGGGCGGCGTCGTGGTGCTCTGGCGCCTCGACGCTTCTCCGCCCGCCGTGGCGGTTCCTTCGGGTGCGACCCAGCCACAGGTCGAGCAGTGGCTTGTCGCCGCGCTCTACCACGCGGCGGCGCTCGCCACCGAGCCCTCCCTCCGGCTGACCGTGCAGATCCTCGCCGCCGAGCTCGGGGGGCGCATCCCGCTGGTCACCGAGGATCGGTTCGTGCGCCAGGCCCGCAGCGTGGAGGCCTGTGTGTGCGGGTTTCCTCGCGGCGGGCCTGGCCGAATCAGCATCGATCGGGCCGTCGGACTCGCGCTTCACCTCGAACACCTTGTGAAAGGCAACCACGCATGTTGACCACCGTTGTGCAACGTTGGCGCCGCGGTGACACCCGATGGCGGCATGCCGGCGAGGTGTTCGATCCGCGGCGCTACGAGGTCGAGATCATCGCCGACGACACGACCGCCAAAGTCTTCGTCACGCGCGAGCACTACGCACACAGCTACCCCGCGGCGAGGATGCGCGTCGGGCTCTATGACCGCGGCGCGCCCTTCCTCGGGAGGGATCCGCTCGCGGGCGTCGCTGTGTTTTCGGTGCCGATGAACAACAAGGTGCTCGACCGGCTCCCGTGCGACCGGGAGGAAGGCGTCGAGCTCGGGCGCCTTGTGCTGCTCGACGACGTGGCGGCGAACGCCGAGACGTGGATGCTCACGCGGGCGTTCGAACTGCTCGCCCGCGCCGGCTACAGGGGCATCGTGAGCTTCTCCGACCCGCTGCCGCGCCCCCGCTACCGGGCGGGGGCGAAGGGTCGATTGGTTGTCGAGCCCGTGCCCGCCTTCCTCGGGCACGTCGGCACCATCTACCAGGGCAAGCGCATGCTGCGCGTCGAGGATGGCTCCCCGCAGACGATGCGCCTGCTCCCCGACGGCACGACGCTCTCGAACCGCGCCATCAGCAAGCTCCGGGGGCACGAGCGCGGCTGGCGCTACGTCGCCGACCAGGTGGCCGATTACGCCGTTCGCTACCTCGGCGTGCTTGCTGCGAAGGTGGCGCTTGGCGACGGCGCCACGGCGGACGAGGTGCGCGCGTGGGCGGCGCGCTGGATTCCGCGGGTCACCCGCCCGCTCCGACACCGGGGCAACCTCTGCTACGTCGCCGGCCTGGACGGCCGGACGCGAGACCATCTCACGCGCCGCTATGGAAGCGGGCGCCCTTACCCGAAGCTCATCAACGGTCAGTTCATCGACCCTGCTCGAGAGGAGCGCATCGCCGCATGAAGAAGTCCTGCACGGCCAAACCCTCGGCCCAGATGAGTTTTCTCGACGATGGCGCGCCACGCCCGCCTGCGCCGAGCACACTCGATCCGAAGCGCGCCGAGGCCGTTGCCGCACGCGCGGCAGAATACTGGGCGCGCCGCCGCGCGGACGACGGGTCGATCGTCTTCCGCGTGTTCTGCCCCTTTGGGGGGTGCGGTGGGGGTGCGCTGGGGTTTCAGCACAGCCTCAACGAGCTGTTCGGGATCAAGGCCCGCTTCGAACTCGTCGGGGGCATCGACTTCGTGCCCCGCCTCTGCCGCGACTTCGAATACCTGACCGGCGTTGCCGAGGTCTGCGCAGACATCGCGCAGATGACCCCCGAAGAACTCCGCGCCGCGTGCGGCGGCGAGGCCCCCGACATCATCTTCGGCAGCCCGCCTTGCAAGGGTTCCTCCAAGCTCCTGCCGAACCGGCGCTCACGCGAGGCGAAGTACCAGATGATGAACGAACTCGCGCTCGTGCTCTACCGGCTCGTGCGCGCGGCGTTCCCAGACCGGCCGCCGCCGCTGTTCCTTTACGAGAACGTGCCCAACATCACCTACCGGGCGCGGCCGATGCTGGAGGAGCTGCGACGGATGATGGTCGAGGACGACTATGCGATCCAGGACGGCTATCACCAGTGCCGCAAGGTCGGCAACCTGGCCCAGAACCGCGAGCGGTGGTTCATGGTGGGGCGCCACAAGGCGCAGGTGCCGTTTTTCCTCTACCGGCCCGAGGACAAGCCGGGGCTTGTCTGCGGCGATGTGCTCGGGCCCCTGCCGCTCCCCGGCGATCCTGCGGGCGGCCCGATGCACGAGGAGCCGAACATCCACCTCATCAACCTGCTTCGGCTCTGGGCCATCCGCGCCGGGCGCGATCACCGCGATCTGCGCCGGGATCAGAGCGTGAGCCGCCGGACGCTGTTCCGCCGGCTGCCCGTGGCGGACTGGACCTTGCCGAGCGAGACCGTGACGGGGCACGGCGGGTCGGGGCTCTATGGCGTGCAAGACCCGCGGCATAGCGGCATCGAACTCGGCTACGGCGCGCGCCTGCCCTACCACCATGTGGACCACATGACGTCGTGGACCGGCATCGCCGGCACCGTGACCCACAGCCCAGCGCCATCGAGCGGCGGAGGCGCCGTTGCGGATCCGCGGGTCCTCGTGCCGCTCGCGCTCGAGGACGGCGCGCCGCGGTTCAAGGGGGCGCTCGGCGTGCTTCAGCTCAGCGCCGTCGCGTCCTCGGTCACCGCCGAAGCCTATCCGACCACCGGCACCTTCTCGGTGGCGGATCCGCGGCCCATCGAACTTTTCGAGGGCAATCGGGACTGGTTCCACGGTTCGTTCGGCGTGTTGCACATGACGGACCCGTCGTCGACGGTGACGGGGCATGCGTGCCCGAGCACGGGCAAGTTTTCGGTGGCGGACCCACGACCCATCAACCTCGTGCGCCAGGTCGCCTTCCACCACGTCGATCGGGTGGTCCACTGGTACGGGGTCACGGGCACGGTAACGGCCGCCTCGGGCCCGGGGCGGGGCGCGGTGAGCGCAGCCGATCCGCGGATCGATCTCGTGCGCGGCGTGCATCGTCACAAGAACGTCGACCGGGTGACGGCCTGGGCCGAGCCGACGGGTACCATCATCGGCGCGGCGGCGCCCTCGGGCGGGGCGCCCGCCGTCGCGCAACCGTTCGTGCCGGTGGACCTCGTGCCCCAGCGCGACAACCCGCGCCCGCACGACAACAAGTATCTCGTCGTGGCCTGGAACGGCCCATCGAAGACCATCACGACATCCGATCGGGTGGGCTCGGGCGCGGCGTCGATCGCCGACCCGCGGATCGATCTCGCCACCGCGGGCGAGCGCTTCCACGAGGGCGCTGGGCCGGGGCGCTGGGGGGTGCTCGCCCCGGGGAGCATCGCGAGCACCATCACGGGCAACGCCCGCCCCTCGACGGGTCCCTTCGCCGTCGCCGGCCCGGCGCCCATTGATCTCTGCCCGCGTGTCACGCCCATGCACGACCGCGCGTACGGCGTGCTGCGCGACGACGGCGTGAGCCCGTGCATCGCTGGCGTTTCGTCGGTTGGGTGCGGCGCCTACGCGCGCGCCGTCGACCCGCCGATGCAACAGCCAGAGCCGATCGATCTGTCCTTCGGGTGCACCCCCAGGCAGGGGTCCTACGGCGTCTACGCGATGGGGCGGCCGGCCGGGGCGGTCATCGCCTCGGCCTCGATCGACTGCACCACGTGCGCGGTCGCCGCCCCGAAGCCGCCCCCGCCGTACATCATCTTGCCGTGCGAGGACGTGCGCCGGATCGTCGCCGGGGAGATTCCGATCCCGTTCGCTGTCGTCGATCCGGCGCGCCCCCACGAGCCGCTCGCGATCTGCGATAGCCTGAAGCGCGCGCCGTTCCGCTGGGAGATGGTCAAGGGGCCCAAGGGGCGCCTCAAGGCCAAGCGCGTGCCCGTCACGCTCGTCTTCATCAGCGACGACGGCTGCTGGCACCGCGCGCTGACCACGCTCGAGCTCGCGGCCCTCCAGGGCTTCCCGATGCTCGTGCGCGACAAGCCGATCCGCTTCGAGGGAGGGGCAATCCACCAGCGCGAGGCCATCGGCAACGCCGTCCCGCCGCCGGTCGCGCGCTCGATTGGCAACCAGATGCTGCTCGCGCTCATCGCGGCGTTCTGCGGCAAGGCCTACTCGTTCTCGACCGCCGTCTGGGCCGAGCAAGGCGTCATGCCCGTCGACCCTGATCAGCCATGGGGCATCGGCGACTACTCGATGGACCGCGCCGGGAAGATCGTGCGCGTGCGGCGCCCATTCCCCCGTCCGCGCCTCGTGAAACGCGTGCGTCCGCCTTCTCTTGCCCCGAGGCCTGCACTCCAATGATCGCGGCGCAGCTCGGACTCTTCGACCACCCGCCTCCCCTCGGGGCGCTTGCGCGTCAACAACCGTCGCCCCCCGGGCCGGCGCTGTTGCCGTCCATGACCTGGCGCGAGCAGCTCTATCCGCCGACCAGGCCGCAAGACGTCTTCACGCTGGACACGGCGCGGCCGTTCACCTTCCTGCTCGGCATCCATAAGGCGAAATGGCTCGAAGACGAGCGGTTGGCCGAGGTGCCCGTGCTCATCTCGCGCCGGACGCTTGCCGGTCGGCGCCGGCTGCCGCGCGCGGCGGGCCCCTACGCGCTCGACAGCGGCGGCTTCACAGAGCTCCAGATTCACGGCCGCTGGACCCTGAGCGTCGAGGACTACATCGCCGAGGTCCGCCGCATCGTCGACGCTCTCGGTCGGGACAAGTTGCTCTGGGTCGCGCCGCAAGACTGGATGTGCGAACCCATCGTGCGGCAGGGCGGCGTCGTGAAGCCTCGCCGTGGCAAGCCCATCGTGTTCACGGGCACCGGCCTGCCGGTGCTCGTGCACCTCCTGCGCACCGTCGAGAACTTCGTCGAGCTCCGCCGGCGCGCTCCTGACATCCCATGGATGCCCGTGCTTCAGGGGTGGGATCTGGACGACTACTTCGCCTGCGCCGACCTGTACGCGCACCGGGGCGTGGACCTCTTCGCCGAGCGCGTGGTGGGGGTGGGCTCGGTCTGCCGTCGTCAGAGCACCATCGAGGCGGCCCAGCTCTTCGAGGTTCTCTACTACATGGGGCTCCGGCTGCACGCCTTTGGCCTCAAGATGGACGGCATCAAGCACGCCGCCGGATCGCTCGTCAGCAGCGATTCGCTCGCCTGGTCGTTGCACGCGGTCCACCGCCCGCCCCTCGAGGGGCATGACCTTCCCGGCCCGGGCCACCCCAAGGGCCACAAGAGTTGCGCGAACTGCCTCGAGTACGCGCTCCAGTGGCGCGCGGCCTTCCTCTACGACGTGTTCACCGCTTTTCATCGGCTCCTCGTGACGGACCCATGGCCCGCCGAGGCGTGAGGCTCTCATGACCAGCAGCAACCCTTCCTCTGATCTCCTCCCGCCTGGCCGCGTGGCCGAGCTCTTCGGCGTTTGCAAGGCCACGATCATCAACTGGGTGCGGCGCGGCGAGCTCGCCTGCGAATACACCCAAGGCCACCAGCGCAGGTTCAGGCGTGCCGCTGTGCGCGCGCGCCTGGCCGAGCTCAACAAGCCCATCCCCCGGTGGCTCGAGGATCCGCCCGTCCAGCTTGTCGCGCCGGCGCCAAGCAACGACAGCCGCCCCGAGACGCGCTCCTACCCGCTGGGCGAGGAGCAGGGCACGTTCTTCTTCGCGCTCCCGGCCGCTGGACTCCGCCGCGTTGACGTCGAGCGCATTCGCTGCCACCTACTCTCGTTCGCGGTCGACTGAGGCGCCCATTGCCATGCCGACCTGAGACCACATCTTGGGCAGATGCTTCGCCTTGTCGGCAAAGATCCCCCGCCCAAGCCCAAGGGCAAACGCCACATTGATGTTCACTCGCTCACCGCCTCGGAGAGCAAGAGCTTCGCCTTGTCCTTGCGCAACCTGCGCGTGGCGTTTGGCTCCTGGCGGAAGCTCGCCGAGGCCGCCCATGTCAACATGAGCACGCTCAAACGCGCCGCAGCAGGCAGAGGCAGCGTGGGGCTTGCCTGGCAAGTGGCCAAGGCCGCCGGCCTGACGATGGAGGCCGTGCTCACCACCAAGCTAACGGCTGCGGGAAGTTGCACCATGTGCGGCAGATCGCTCGTGGCCTCTCAAAAAGCGCCATGAATTGGGAGGGTATCCCCACCGTCGCCGCGCAAGCGGCGATGGCGCGTTACGATGTAACGCGCCCAAGGTGCTCCTCCCCCGGCGCGGCGGTGCTCCTCCCCCGGCGCGGCGGTGCTCCTCCCCCGGCGCGGCGGTGCTCCTCCCCCGGCGCGGCGGTGCTCCTCCCCCGGCGCGGCGGTGCTCGTCAAGTCGGGCAAACCGTCGGCGCACTCGCGTGATCCCGCGCTGGGATGGCCAGCCACGCCGGGTCGAGCAGGGCCACCTCGGCCGGCGCGAGCGGTCGGCGGAGCTGGAACGAGATGGGCAGGACGAGCGGGCTGTCCGGAGCCTGCCCGACGCCCTGGAGCAGGCGTTCGGCGCAGGCGATGGCTCGCTTGCGGTCGGGCCTTGATACCCGATCGGTGGGCACCACACCGAGGTGCCGATCGATGACGGCGATGCTTACGTGCCACACGGGCGCGTTCTTGAACTCCTCCAGTCACTTGTTGATGGTGAGGATCGTGGAGAGCAGCACGCCCCGGTGGGTGACCGCCTGGCAGAAGGTGGTGAAGTGGGGGCCCTTCATGTAGGTGTCCGCGCGCTCGCAAGGATGAGCGATGGCGAAGCGCTGGCGTGCCGAAAATCCGGTCATAGTGGTGGCCATGGCCACGCACCATGGCCACGGCGCGTCCCAATGTCGATGGCTGGCGGCGGGGTCAGTCTTCCTCAGGGAAGAGGATGGTGATCACCGGCTCGCCATCGTCGCCCGGGCCGATGGTCGCCTTGAGGTGCGTCGGGGTCGGCTCGATCGCATCGCGCACGACGTAGAGCTCGAAGATCACACTGCCCACGTCCGACGCCTTGGCCGCCCGCCGCATGGCACCAGCGGCCATGTAGAGCACGTCCCACGTCCGCCCGCGGACATCGTTCCAGGCGGCCTCGGCGGCGGGCGTGAGGGCGATGCACTCGGCGTGCACCCTGAGGCTCACGGCGACCGGCAGCCTGATCCCCGCTTCACGCGCGACCCCGGGATCGAGCGCGACCAGCGCTCCGTCCTCGATCGCTTCGCGGCGCGTGTAGGTCGAGATGATGTCGTCTTCAGCGGAGAACAGCGGTTCGGCCAACGAGGGTTCGTTCATGCCCCTGATGTAAGGCGCGGGGACGACATCTCAACATTGGTAGGACATAGACCATCCAGTCTCCTCGGTCGCTCGTCTAGCTGACGAGCTCGCAGAGCTCGCCCCAAGCGTCGTCGAGCATTTTGTGGCCGTCTGCGGCGATGTGTGCAGGGTGGCGAACCGCCAGCATGCCGTGGGCGGCGTCACAGGCGATCCGCCGGAACGTCGTCACCATGACCTCGGTGACTTCGAACGCTGTTCCTGGGGCGCGCCGCTCGTTCTGCACCCCCGCATGGTCGAAGACGAAAGCATTTGCTTCGGCGCAGAGCTGCGCGAGCCTCTCCATGGCCTTGTCCTCGCTGGGGTCCGTTGCGCGATGCAGGCATCGGACAACAAGCGTACGGTCGAGGCGATCGAGCACGTGGTCGGGGGTGACAAGGATCGTGTCGTTGCGGTTCATGATGGCTCCTTACCACAACAATAGCTGCCCCTTCGGGGGCTCTGTGGGGTCTTCGTCCGGGTCGGGGTTCTCGGAGTCGTCAGGCTCGTCGTCGTCGAACTCGACATCAGCATCGATCCAGTCCTCGCCGTGCGCGAGCACGTGCTCGGCCTGCTGGCGCGCGATCTCGGCATCCTCGGGGTTCTTTTCGATGGCGATGACGAAGTATCCCTCGAGCAGCGCGGCGACGATCTCGCTGCCCGTGCCGCAGTAGGGGATGAGCACGACGCTGCCAGGAGGGGCTATCTGGCGCACCTGCCGGCGACCGAACCGGATGGGCTTGCGGCAGACCCCGGGGTTCTTGCGGCCACCCAGCCCCGCGTCGCGCTCGGTCCGCGAGGCCTTGGCCGCATAGAAGAACGCCGGTTCGTCGCCGGGGAAGATCTGGGGGAAGAACCGCGAGGCCCCGCCGACCGACCCGACCAGCGCAGGCATCTCGTCGCCCTCGGCGCCGCCGTAGCCCATGCCGTCGCGGTGCCCGGCGCGCCGCGCGTTGCTGCGCAGGAGCCCGCTCTGCTCATCCAGCAGCGCCACGGCGCACGCCCAGCGCATTTTGCCGGCGCAGTCTGGACAGGCAGGTGGCACACCACCTTCCGGCGCCACGACGGAGCCCCCACATGCCGCCTCGGCGCAGAAGGCCAGGCACCGTGATGCCAGCGTCTCCTCCATGCCATCGGGCCCGACGTAGCCCCTGTTCGTGCCCTCCTCGGGCACACCGTCGCCGTAGAGCGCGCCGCCCAACTTGTCCGCGCCCGCGGTGTTGGTCCCAACATGGAGACCGCCCGGGACGCGGCGCGTCCCCACGCGGCGGCACGCAGGCGTGTGGAAGAGGACCACGTTCGGGCTAAATCGCCCGGCTGGATGACAGACGATCCCTTCGCCCGGGGGACAGCCAGCGATCTTCTCGGCCTCGGGGGTGCGGCTGTGGCCGCTCTGTTTCCAGCTCGCGGGTCGATCGGTCCAGTCCGTGAACACCCGCGAGGCGTCGATGTTGAGGGCGCCCACGCCGCGCACAAGCAGGTTGGGCACCGCGCCGGTGGTCCACCACCGACGGTAGGGTTCCTTGGTCGAACTCGCGAGCACGTGCCACGGCCCGCGAGCGACCGGCGCCCAACGCCTCTCAACGCGACGTTCGACGAGCGTCTCCACGCCGCTGCAGGCAGGGCAGAGAAGCGCCACGGAAGGGCGCACCTCCCGCGTGGCGCCGCAGCCAGCGCAGTACCGCGCGTCGACCGGAACGAGGTGCCTCACCTTGCACACGTTCCGCCAGCGGAGCTCGGACCAACCCTCGGCGCCGTCGTGGAGAGGCTTCCTGCCAAGGATCTGCGTCTCTCCCGGCAAACGCGGCAGCGAGACGCCGAAGCGCGCGGCCGCCGCCGCCTGCTGGGCGGCCTTGCGCAGCCGCCGCACCACATGCCAGTGGTCCCACCCGGTGGCCGCCCGGATCTCGTCCGAGTTCACGCGCGCGAACGGCTTCTGGAACAACAAGAGCGGCTCGTGCTTCGGCGCAAGCCCGCCGTGCCACCCTTCCCAGCGCGCGCCGAGGGCAGTCTCTGGGGAGGTCACCAGGCGCTCGGCGCCTGGCTCCCACGCGTCATCGTTGATGAAGCCAAAGTCCGCGCAACTCTTCTTTGTGCGCCCGTCGACATAGACGCGCTCTCCGCGCACCTCTCGCTCGACCCCGGCCGCCGTGTCGACGAGCCGGCCGAGGTTCGAGTGCTTCGGCATCCCCTGAGCCTGGCACCAGGCCATCCTGTCGTGACCGAAGAGCGCGACGGCGTCCATGCGCGACAACCCGCCCATGCGCGCGCCCATCGAAAGCAGATCGTCCGTCTGCGTGCCGCCGTAGAAGCACGTGATCGCCCCATGCATGAGGACGCGGTGGAGCTCCTTCCAGAAGGCCACCGGCGGCAAGCTCCAGGTCCGCCCCATGAAATCCCCGCCGTGATCGAGTTCGGCCTGGCCCGCGAGCCACGCGAGGATCTCGTCTGGGCGCGGCTCACGTGTACCGAGCGCGTACGGCGGGTCGAAGAACGCGGCAGGGATCGAGCTGGTCTTCAGGAGCGCGAGGGCCTCGAGGACGTCGGCGGTGATGACGCAGCAGCGCTCCTCGCGCGCCAATACCTTCTCGATCGCCAGCAGCGCAGCGGCCCGATCCATGGCCCGCTCACCAGGTGGGGGAGGTCGAGGTCGACGTGATCGTGGTTCGCGGCCGCGCGTGGATGCGCACGTCGATCGCCGCCCGTGGCCCGGGGAAACTCGCGACGAACGCTTTCCCGTCTTCGGTCGCAGCGCGATGGGCGATGACCGCCTCCCAATAGTCGCCGCCGTCGTAGATCATCCGCCTTGTGGCGTCGTGAAGGTCAACACGCACCACGAAAAAGTGCAGCTCCGCGACCTTCACGGCCACGTCGCGCGCGGCCGCGGGCCGGTACTCCATTGCGCCGATGGCCTCTTCGGCCGCTTCTTTGGTGGCGAAGCGGGTGATGGCGTCGGTGATGCGACCGTCTGGAAAATACAACCGCCCGACCTTCATGGAGAGTGGTCCGCACAAGTTGTGCGGGGGGACGTCGGCACAGAGCAGATCCGCCATGACCTCGGGGGCGTGATTCCTTTGCGCGCCCGTGGCTGGACTCACCGCGTACCGGGCGATGCACCAGGGGAGCGCGGCGGGCCATTTACCGACGGGGAAGACCTGGAAGAACGCGAAGGCCGCGAAGAGGGATGGGTCTTGCTCGTCGCTGTCGAGGTAGGCGCGGACACGGGCCTCGCTCACGCTGGCGCGCTCGGCCACACGGGGGATGAACGGGGTGAGGTTGACGAGATGGAGATCGAGCATGGGGACCTACTTGTCATGCGGGGGCTTCGTTGGTCATGGTGCGTCACCTGTCCCGCTGGGCGGCGGAGCATCGGGACAAAAGATCGAGTTGCGGTCCGGCCGCCGGCGGGTCCCAACGCAAAAAAGGGCCCTGCGGCGCGATCACCGCGGGGCGGAAGAGGATGTCGACGTAACGCCGCACCCGAAACCCGATCGCCTCGGGGTAGAGGGCCACCACCTCAGGCATCACTTCGGTCTTCCACGTCGTCGAGGTCGCCCATCCGCCCGCGTCGCCGACGTTCACGTCATAGATCCAGCCGTCCTCAAACGCGGCCACGTGCGAGCGCGTGTGGGCCTCGGCCGGCGCGCGCTCCATCCAAGGACCGAGCACTTGGACGTAGACGAGGGCCAGGTTTGCTGGGCGGTGCGTGGGCCATTCGGCGCCGACGCGCGCCCGCGCGCCAAGGTGTTCGAGCGCGAGCACCGATCGCCGCGGGCTGGTCCATGGCTCGCGCGGCGCCCACGGGAACGCGCGGCGCACATGTGCCAGCGGGCAGCGCAGGACCGCCGCGACGGCACCCTGGCCACAGCACGCGCCCCACGTCGTCGCGGCTTCCAAAAGATCGGGCGGCACATAGCGTTCGGTGTTCCTTGTTGAAATAGGGGTGGGGGGCATCTCAATCGCCTTCATCCCGGCGGGCGCGCTCGTGAAGAAGCCTTGCGCGTCGTTCCGCGTTCGCCCCATGATCTTCGGGCAGGTCGCGCAGGCGAACCGGTTTGGCGTTGTAGGCCCCTCGATAGGCGGACCAGCCAAGTACCAGCCGCCCCGGCTGCCATTTGTTGCCCTCTCGCGTCACCTCAAGACCCCTGTCCTCCAGGGCCCGGAGCACGTCCTCCAAGGCGGCGTAGGCCGCCCGGGTGACGTCGGTCGGCCTACGTGCCGGCGGTCCAAAAAGGCGGATTGAGAAGCCTACGTCCATGTGACCATCGACGATCGGGGCGTGTGAACGCCCGTCGACCCCACGCGCGGCGGTCATCTGAGGCCAGAGTTGCTCGATGACACCGATGATGTCGTCGCGCGTGCAGGGGAGTGTGATGATGTTCGGATTCATCGCGGTGCACCCTGCGGAATCCGTGCGTCGATGGGCTTGACATGGAACGCGACCACCGTCCCGCCGATCGCCACCACGACCCAGATATATCCGGGGGCCAAGGGAACGTGAGAGGCCTTGCCGAGGCGCTTTACTGTGTCGTCGTAGGTCCCCCCGCCGTCTTCGTCGCCAAACATCGCGAGGAGCCTCTTCATCGGCAAAAGCTCCACCCATGGTTCGTCCGGCTTGAGCGCCGCGTGCTTGGCGATGTCCGCCGCGGGGGCGCCATCGAGATCGACTTGATCGGCATCCGTGATGAAGATCACCCAGCCATGGCCCTTGGATGCCGCCTCTGGCCCGATGCGTTCAAGCTCTGGGTGTGCCCGCACGAGCGCATCGGCCACGAGGTGTGCGTGGGTATCGGTGGATGCGAGAAGAAGGGAGGCCACTGCGCTGCGCGATCGCATAGTCTGGAGGGTAAGGCGCATTGTCCGCGCCGCAACGGGATCACCCTGGGAGAGGGACGCCGCGATCGCGCAGGAAAGCCACCGCCGCCCCGGCGGCGATGGGGCTCCGCTTGGCACGCCCCGCGCGCCGAAGCCCTCCGTGATCGATCAGGTGCCGGATGTGCCGCGTCGAGCAGCCCGCGAGCGCGGCGAGCTCGCCCACCTCGATCATGCCCTGGACAAGCCGCAGCCGCCCACGGGCTGCAAGAACGACCACGAGGAGCTGGCCCTCTGCGCTGTCGCCTCCAGGACCCTCGAGAAGCCGGAGGCGGGTCGTCATGGGGTCGATGTCCTCTCGCTCCGAGGGTGGCACAAAAAGCTCGTAGACCACCCGCTGGAGTTCGTCCGCCGGCGCCGGGCCGGTGCCGTCCTTGGCGAAGTCGAGCAGACGCGCGAGGGCGCGCTCCACGGCCTGGCTCGTCGAGACGTTCATCAAGCGCAAAGCGGCGCGGGTGATCGTCGCCGCCTCGATCTCGCCGAGCGCGATCACGGCCCGAGCTCCCGCTGGATGGCGGCAAACGCCGGGTTCTGGGAGCGCCCGTCCTCCCCTGGCTTGCTCTGGAGGAGCACCCCCTGCATGCGGGCGGCGCCGAACGCCTCCGCGTCGGCCGGGGTGATGTCGAGTTCGTAGAGCAGGTAGATGAGCCGCTCAGCCCATCCCTCGCAGCGCGCGACGGCGAGGACGCGCTCGTAGAGCTTGGTCGCGTAGGAGCTCCAGAGGTCGAGCTTCCGGCAGCCATAGACCTCGTGGAACCAGGCAGCCCCTGCGCTGCCTGGTTCGTAGCCGGCCGCAACCTTGGCCGCATTGATCCGGTCGTTGTACGGCTCGAACCACACCCGTTCGCACCGGCGCCCATCGATCGCCGCCACGAGTTGCTCGATCGCGTCGCCATCGAGCATGGAAGGGAAGACGGGGCAGAGCATGCCGAACGTCCTCGCGCCGGCGTCCTGGAGCATCCGGTGGGCTCGCAGGCGCACGCTCGGCGACGCGGTGTTGATCTCGACCTTGCGAGCCCACGCGTTGTCCAGCGTCCCGACCGAGAGCCCCACCACGATCCGATCGGGGTAGCAGGCAAAGAGCGAGAGCCACGGTTCGGTGCCCACGAGCGCGCTCTTGGTGAGGATGCGAAGACGGAACCGTGTCCCCGCGAGGAGCGCGCGGAGGACCCGCATGGTCAGCCCGTCGGCGATGGGCGGCGGCGCGAAGGCGTCGGTCAGCATCGAGACCACCAGCGTCTTGCCCTCTCCCCAGCCGGGGCCATGGTGCGCGATCTCCAGCTCCAGGCGCCGCATCACCTCGTCGGGGTCGTAGGTGACGGTCAGATCCGGATCGAGCCGGGGAACGAGTTCGCGTCCGACCTGCTCGCGGCTGAGCGTCTTGATGCGGCGGAGGTTGATGCGGGTCGACGTGCCCGCGTTCGTCGAGCAGTAGGTGCAGCCGAACCCGCAGATCCGGGTCATCTCGAGGTGGTGGGTCGCGAGGCCCTTCTTCACGAACCCGTCCGCCGGCTGCACGATATGCACCGGGGGCTCGGGGTCGCGTACCATCTGGAGTCTCATCGTCCTGTCTCCTTTGCGAGCCTGTAGGCGAGCGTCGTGCGGCGATCCTCGCGCTTCATCTCCCCAAGCGCCGTCCGGAGCGCGCGCGGGTCAGCGACCAGCACGACCAGGCGCTTGCCCCGGGTGACGGCCGTGTAGAGCAGCTTGCGGGAGAGCATGATGAAGTGGCGCTGGAGCATGACCACCACGACGGCCCGGTACTCGGATCCCTGGCTGTTCCACCCGGAGAAGCCGTTCTGGAAGAACTGGTGGCCCCTGGGAACGGCGACGCACGACGCCGGCCCTTCCCCGTTCACGATTCGAACGATCGGCTCGTGGTGATACGCCAGGCGCTCGTCAAGGATCTGGCCGAGCGTGCCGGTCGCATGGCGCCGGAGCCGCTCGGCCATGGGCCGACTGATCCGGCAGTAGCGGAGCGCGTTCTGCTTGTCATTTTGGGAGAAATGCTTCGGCAGTTCGGCCCGGAGGCACGCGATTTCGCCACACCCGAGAGGGATCCAGTACCGACTCCGTGCCGGAGACAAGGCGTGCTGGAGTCGTCCGTTCTTGAACCTGGCCACGAACCCCACAAGCTTCGCGAACCGCACGGCGTGCGCCCCATAGAGGGTGACCTTACGCTGCCGCGCCGTTGAGACCGTTCCGGAGATGATGCCCAACCGGAGGAGCATCGTCCGCACGGTGGACTCGAGCGCCGGGATCGCCGTGGACCACTCGACGTGATCGAACCGCAGCACGCGCCCGCGACGGTTGAAGTGCGCTGATCCGTCCTCGAAAAGACCACGGAGGAACGCGGCATGAATGGCCGAGGGCGACCGCAGTACCGCCATGGGCACCGCCTTTGCTTTGGGGGCCATCCCCCCGACCAACCGGAGCCAGTCCGCGATCTGGGTTGAGCAGATCTCGTACCCAGGCGTGTCAAGAATGCTGATCGGCTTGGGGCGGGCGCCGAACAGCTTGCGCGCGAGCCTGGCAAAGCGCCGTCCAACGTCCTGGTGCCGCTTCACGAGACGCATCCCGCGGCGAAAAAGACATCCGTCCGCCACCATGAGCCCAAAAAATTCGGCGAGATCCGCCGTCATCTTCGTGGGGAATCGGTAGCGTCGCGCCCGTACGTCCGCCGGGGGCGGGGGTGGCAGAGGGACGTTGCCCAGCGGTTCGCAGGTGACCCCGAGCCGGAGTCGCACGATATCGCCAGGTCGGAGCGAGGCGGCGTCGCGCCGGATGTAGCCATGGCCGGACCAGACGTCGATCCCGTGGTTCGGGGTCATCGCAAGCCGGTAGCCGCCGCGGGTCTGGATGGTGTGGAGCGGGCTAGTCTCGTAGCGGACGCGGTTTCCATAGGCCACGGCGCCCATGGGCGCACCGATCGTCCCTCGCCCGCGGATGCGCCCGATCGGGAGCAGCCCCTCCTGGGTCTCCACCAGCGTATCGGGATGCACGCATTTGTGGACCGTCGTCGCGTAGGCATGCTTGAGCTGCCGCAATTTGTTCCGCGGGTACACCGCTTCCCTGTCCTCGAACCGGGCGATGATGGTCCGGTCCGGGTTGTCGGGGCTGACCTCGACGATGAACCCGATATCGCCGTTGTAGACGTCCTGGTTCACGTCGTTGACCGTCTGCATCACCTTGTCCCCGAGCCGGTAGATGGTCGGGCCCAGCTCCCCACCTCCATGAGCGATCTCGGCGGAGCCGGGCGGGTTCAAGGCCTCCTGGAGGGCGCGGTTCAGGAGGATGGTACCTGCCGGGCCCTTGTGCATGGGCACCAAGACTTGGACGTCGTGGAGCGGATCGAGCCTGAAACGCTCGGGGATGCGCTCGGTCACCACGCGCAGCACGGTCTTCGCAGCCTCCTCCTCGCTCTGCCGCTCGATGAGGTGGAACTCTCCGCCCGGAAACGAGGCGGTCTCGGGCATCTCCCCGGCGTTGATACGGTGGGCGTTCGTGATGATGAGCGACCCCTCCGCCTGCCGGAAGATGGTGGTGAGGCGCACTGTGGGCACCGCCTGGGAGTCGATGAGATCCCGCAGCACCGCTCCAGGTCCGACGGACGGGAGCTGATCGACGTCGCCCACGAAGATGACGCGAGCCCGATCGGGGAGCGCCTCAAGGAGCGAGCGCGCCAACGAGACGTCTATCATCGAACACTCGTCGATGATCATTGCCTCGCAGGGCAGCGGGCGATCGGCCCGGTAAAAGAACTCCTTCCGGTTCTCCATGTCGCGACCGAGCATGCGATGGATGGTCATCGCGTCGCCGCCCGTCGTTTCGCGCATGCGCTGAGCGGCGCGCCCAGTGGGGGCGCATAGCCGGACCTGAATCTTGGCCTGGCGAAAGAGCCACAGGATGGTCTTGACGATGGTTGTCTTACCCACGCCGGGCCCCCCCGTCAGGATCATGAGCTTCGACCGGGCGGCCAACTCGACGGCCTGCCGCTGTGCCGGCGCCAGCTCGAACGAAGCCTGTTGCTCGAAGGTGCGAATCGCCTCCCCCGCGAGTTCGGCCAACGGCGGGGGCGGGGGTGCCCCGGGTCCGAGGTCGGGCAGCGCGGCCGGCACGGCGAGCAGTTCGCTGATCCGGCGGGCGATCGCGCGTTCGACCAAGGCGAGCTCGGCGCGCAGCAGGATCTCCCCGCACGCTGGGATCTTGTCCCGGAACACCAGCCGATCGGTGTGCAGTTGTTCGACGGCGGCGAGGACGGCCTCTTCGGGCCGAGCGACGTCCTCGGTCTCCAAGAGTTTCTGCGCATCCCCGATGGCATCGCGGAGGGCGAGGTAAGTGTGGCCGTCCTCCTCGGCCCGGGAGAGCACCTCCAGGATGCCGGCGGCGTCCCGGTCGGGGGAGTCGAGGGCCAGGCCGCAGGCGCGGGCGATCCGGTCGGCGGTCTTGAACCCGATGCCCGCGACATCCCGGGCCAGTTTGAAAGGGTTCTGCTGAATCTGCTCGATCGCCCGCGCGCCGTAGTGCTCGTAGATGCGCTGGGCTAGCGCGCCGCTCGCGCCGTGCCCCACGAGGAAGATCATGATCTCGCTGACGCGCCGGTTCTCCACCCATGCCTCGAGGAAGCGACCGTGGATCTTCGGGCCGATGCCAGGGATCTCGAGCAGGCGCTGGGGCTCCTGGTCGAGGACATCCACCGTGCGCTCGCCGAAGAGGCCCACGATCCTGTCGGCGAGCGCTGGGCCGATGCCGGGGAACGCGCCGCTGCCGAGGTACTCGCGGATTCCCTCGGCGGTGCGGGGCACCTCTGGCTGCACGCTGAGAATCCCGAACCGCTCCTCGCCGGGCCGCCGGGGGTCGGGCTCGTACCGCCCGACGCCCGCGATGACCATGCCCGTGTGGACGGGGGGCATCGTGCCCACCCAGACCTCGGTCTTGCCCTCTTCGGTCTCAACCCGCAGCACGCGGTAACTCGTCTCGGGGTTCTCGTAGACCTGCGCCGTGACCTTGCCCCGGACGGTCAAGACATCGGGGTCGCCCGTGGTTTGGGCCCAGGGCATCCCGGTCTGCGCGACCATCAAAACACCACCGGATGGCGGATCTCGAGCTGCCCCTGGTCAAGCATGATGGCGCAGTCGGCGAGCTCGGCGAATTCTCGGTCGTGGGTGACGATCAACATCTTGTCGGCGCCGATCATGTCGCACGCCCTCCGCATCATCTGCATCGCCGGCGCCCGGTTGTCGACGGACAACCCGGCGGCGTGTTCGTCACGAACGATGGTGGGGTTCGTGGCCCCCGCGCGGGCGCAGACGACCACGGCGAGCGCGAGGGAAAGCGCGAGCCCCGAGAAGAAGCGCGCGCCGGCGTTGAACGCGCGCGCGTCGCGCCGGTCGTTGGCTTCGGTGTCGTGCACCCACAGGATCACCTCGTTGACGAATCCGTCGCCGCTCGCGTCGGGCCGGCGGGTGTCGACGACAAGGGTGAAGCGCGGCCCGTAGCAGCTATGGAGCAGATCGTTCGCGATGGCCGTGAGCTCGGGCCCGAGCGCATCGATCTCGTAGAGGGGGATCCCCCTCGGGCCGAGGGCCTCGGCGAGCACCCCCCAGGCGCGGTGACGCATGCGCGCGTCCGCCAGGTCCGCCGCGTTCTGGTCGGCGCGGGCCTTCGTCTCCGCCGCGCGCCCATGGGCTTCCTCGAGCACCACAAGCTGACGAAGGGCGGCGATCTCAAGATGCTCGGCGTCTTCGACCGCTTGCTCGAGCGGGGCGTGGTCGACCTCCTCCACAGCCGGGAGCTCCGCGATCGCGCGCTCGAGCTCCTGCACTCTGGCCTGCGCCGCGACCAACGCCGCGGCCGCGCGGGGAGCACGTCGCTCGACCTCGACGAGTTCGCCGAGGCGTTCAGCAAGGGCAACATCCGCCGGGAGCTCCGGGAGCGGGGGCACGGCCTCCCGGGCGCGCGCGGCGTCCCGCTGGGCCTCTTGGGCGCGCGTGTGCTGCTCCGCCTCGATGGCGCGCTCGTGCTGGGCAGCCTCGTCCAGGCCCGCCACGCGCGCGACGGCCCGCGCCAGCTCGGGGGCGCGGGCGGCGAGCAAGCGGCAGGACGCCTCTCGCTGGGCGGCTTCATCGGCGCGGAGGCGCTGTTCCACGATCGCGCGGTCCAGCCGATCGAGTGCGTCACCGTCGCCAGGAACATCGGCGAGGAGCGCGGCACGCGCGCGTGCGTGGGCGTCGGCGATGTCCACCGTCGTCACGACGGCCTCGAGCGCGGCACGGAGGAAGTCCAGGCGCTGTGCTAGGAGCCTGGTCTGGACGGCCTCCCGGCGCCGCCGCTCAGCCACAAGCCCCTCAAGGGCCGCGTGGGCGCGCGCGCCCACGTCCTCGAGCGTCGGCAGCTCCTCCACGGCGGTCGTGATCGCCGGTCCATCGCGAAGCACCTCGGCGGCTTCCAATCGATCCGCGGCGATGGCCTGCGCGCGCGCGGCGCTCTCCGCCGCCATCGCCAGCGCGCCAGCCGCGTGCGCGTCGAGGAGCCCCGCTTCGGCGATGAGGCGCCCGCGGGTATCCTTGGCGTCCGTGATGGTTGCCTGGTGCGCCAGCAAGGACGCGTGCGCCTGGCGGATCGCGTCGGCCTGCGCCAGCAGGGGCGACAGGGCGTCCAGCTCGAGCTGGGCGCAGAGCGCCTGCGCCTCAGCGAGACTCGCCTCGAGCGTGCGGCGGTGGGCACGCGCGACCTCGTTCACGGCGTCGGTGGCGCGCGCCGCGCCCAGAACCGCGCGCCGCTGGGCACACGCCGTCTCCGCGTCTCGGTGCGCCTGCCGCGCCGCCTCGATCTTCTCGGGCGCCGCGGATCGCCGGAGTTCCTCAAGGTCGTTGGCGATGCTCCCGCGCAATTCTTCGATCCGCCTCTCCAGGGCGGAGGCCTCGTGGCGCGCCCGTTCGGCGAGCGCCTTGATGCCCTCGAGGCCCAGCGCTTCGAGCAACACCTCGCGCCGCACTCCCGGGCGGAGCTTGATAAGCCCCTCGCTCCCCTGCGGAGCAAAGATGCTGTTCAGGAAGACGGCCTTGGGCAACAGATGCCCCCGCGCCCACCGATCAAATTCGGTGACTTTGCCATCATCTTTGTCCTTGTCCCGACCATAGGGCCCCTTTCCGTTCGGCCCAATCGCAAAGGCCTTGCCGCGCCCGATCTTGCGCTCGAGCGTCCACTGGCTTCCACCGATGTCCACCACTGCCTCGACGTGCGCGTTCGGTCCGAGGGCGTAATCGGCCAGGGGGGTGTCGTCGACCCGGGTGTCCGCGGGAACCCTCCCGTACATGGCGCCCGGCCAGCAGCCGAGCAGGAGGCTCTTGCCCACCCCGTTCGGCCCGAAGACAGCCACCATGCGCCCCGGCAACGCGTCGACGTCGAGTTCGACCGGGTTCCGGTAACCAGCCATGTTCTCGGCGCGCACCCGATGAAGGCGCGCCCCGCCCCCTCGGCAGCCCGCCACCATCACCCCCGAGGTCTGCTCCAAATCGACAAGAAGCCTCCGGGCCAGGTCGACGTGTGCCCCGGTCTTGGCGTTCTTGGCGCACCAGACGTCGAACTTGTCGGCGAGCGTCTTGGCGAGGACGATCTCGGTGGCCCGCGGCCGCGCTGGGGCGATGACGCAGGGGACGGCCTTGAGCGTCGCGCCGATCTGGGTGAGCGCGACGCGGACCAGCTCGGCACCCCGTCGCGCCTCCGCCTGCTCCTCCGCCTGCACCTCGTAGGTCAGCCGCACCTGGGCGTTCTTGGCCTCGGCGAGCAACTTGTTCGTGTCGATCGAGAACGCCCCGTGCTCCCAGCGCCCCTCCACGAGGAGCATCGGGGTTGTCGGCGTGATCACGTGCCCGACCTGCGCTCCCTTCGGTCCGAGGCGCACGAGCGTGTAGCGCTTCTGCTCCAGCTCCCCGAAGGCCGTGCGGGTGATCGAGCCGTTGTAGATGACCGGCGCGCGGTTGAGGAAGAACGTTTGCCCGAGGTGCACGTGTCCGAGCAGGTACGCGTCGGCGCGCACGCGACCGAGATCCTGAAGCCCAATCTCGAACTCCCGGCTTTGTCTGCGGGGCTGGCCGTGGCTCGTCTTCGCCCCGTGGACCATGAGGTGCCCGGCGAACAACCGCACCCCGGGCGGGGTGGCGGCGAGCTCGCGCCCGAGCTTGTCCAGCAAGGCGAGCAGCGCATCAACCTCGGCGCGCGCTTCGTCGGCCGCGCTGTAATGCCCATGCGCGCGCCCCGGGGCCACGCGGTCAAGCCACGGGAGCACCGCCACGGCCCCGCCCGGGAACCGGTGGATGGCAGGCTGATCGTAGACAGTGATGGTGCACCGAGCGCGCAGCTTCGCAAACAGGTCGAGGTCGCCCACGCGATCGTGGTTGCCACGCAGGATGAGCACCGGCGCGAGGGTGGCGAGGCGCTGCACCCAGGCCGCCGCGGCGTTTCGCTCGAGGGGCCACGAGCCCGCGTCGAAGATGTCGCCCGCGAGCACGATGAGCGCCGGGGGATCGCCCGCCGCCACGCGCGCCTCGAGGTCGTCGGCGATCCAGCCATGCACCCGCTCGATCTCCGCCCAGTGGGGGCCGCGTGCCCAGTGCAGGTCGGAGAGAAGCGCGATAAGCATGCGGGATGTCCGTAAGGAGCGGGAACCCTATGCGCAAGGCTCAAAAAGGGATGTCCTCGTCGTCCGCGTGCCCTTCGAAGCCCACCGGCGGCTCATCATCTTGGGGCGGCGCGGCGTCGCTCCGCCCCCGCGCCGGGGCACCCTGGCCCTCCCCTTTGCGCTCGCCGCAGAGCCGCACCAAGGTGGCCACGATCTCGGTCTTGTACCGCTTGTTGCCCTGCTGATCGGTGAACGACGAGGTACGGATCGGGCCCTCGACGTAGCACTTCGATCCTTTCTTCACGATCTTGGCGAGCGATTCGCCGAGTTTCCCCCAGACGATCACGTTGTGGAAGTCGACCCGCTCCTTGCGCTCGTTCGTGGTCTTGTCGAAGAAGCTCTGGTTGGTCGCGATCCGGACGTTGAGGACCCCCGTCCCGCCCTGGGTAAATCGAAGGACGGGATCGGCGCAGAGGTTGCCGAGCAGCATGGCCCGGTTCAGCCCGTAACCCATCGCACGCCTCCGGATCGCCTAGGAACATGATGACGCATCGCCCGATGATAAGAAGTCGATCATGAACCGCAACGGGCGTGCCTAGCCAAACAGCGAACCGGTGGCGTCGACCTGAAGGGGGAGTTCGCCGGCGTAGGTGGCCCCGCACAACTCGAACGCCTGGGCGACCACGAACCGGTGACAGCGATCCCAGGAAGCCATGCGCCACCACGAAGGTCGCGCGCAGAAGCAGGCGAGGACGAGGCGGGGCCGGCCGAGCGCCCACCCCCAGACCGCCCGATGCTGCTGCCCGCTGTCGTGGAGCTCCTGGCGAAAGCCGGCCGCCCCGCCGTCGTCGTCGCCGTCCCACCCCTCGAGGTACGCCCGCCAGACTTCTTCGGCGATCCGCTCGGCCTCTTCGATCGGATCGAAGTCGGTTTCCGGCGGCGGGACGGTCTTGGCCGCCACAGCGGCGGCTTCCAGCCCCCGCTTCGCCACGCTGACCAGGGGCCAGGAAGGCGCAAACATGCACCCCAGGGAGGGCTGGCCCCTCGCCCGCATCCAGCGCTGAATCTCGAAGAGCGAATACCCGAGCCGGGCGCGCCCGCGGGCGTCCTCCACGAGGCCTGCCATCTCGGCGGGCGTCGGCGGCGAGCGGAACTTGGCGCGAGGGAAGCGCCTCTTCCAGTCCTCCGACAGCCCCTTGTCGTGCGCGATCGCCGTGGCCCGGGTGATGTCGAAGAGGTCAGGATCCTCGAGACGGGGGTCGAGCCGGGCCGTGTAGACCGTGAGCTGGGTGGCGCGCGGCTTGATCCGGTGGACGGGCACCTGCCGCCGCCGGGCTTCAGCAACCGCATCCGCGGTCCCCTTGCCATCGAACCAGGGGAGCGCGACGAGTTCGTCCACGGCGCCGACCAAGGCGACGTTGCGCACCGGGCCCGCGCGCTTGCCCCAGCGCTTCCAGTCGGCGGCGAATTCGACCAGCCGGTAGCCGCGGGCGCACGTTGCCTCGGCCACCCGCTGGTCGATGTTGCCAGGATCATCCGTGGGGCATGCCCCCGACACGATGACCGCCTCGGCCGGCGGGGGAAGTTTGTCGAGCACCGTCTCGAGCTGAGCAAGGTTGCCGTGATGGCGCGAGCCCACGATGCCGATCCACCGCCCGCCGAGCTGGCGCTCGCCGATCCGGTGACCCCCTTCGCCACGGCAGCCATCACACCCATGGCACAGCCCAGCCAGGCAGAAGGGGCACGAAGGCCCACAGGCTGAGGTGGTCATGATCGCGGCGTCGTGGCGAAGATGCGTTTGGCCTCGCCCACCATCCTCCACAGCAGATCGCTGCCCACACGGGCCTGGGCGTCGCCGCGGCGCGCCTGCTCGAGCAGGCGCTCGGCGCCGGCGTGCAGGATGGCAAAGGCCATCATCACCCCATGGGGGTCGGTCGACGTCGCGACACGCCCCACAAGATCGCAGGGATCAGCGTAGGCCCCGGTCAGGAGCGGGGGAACAGGCGACGCGTCGAGGGCGACCGCGGCGCGCTCGACGTACGCGAGCGCGGGCAGTCTTCGAGCGGCAGTCCGGCCTTTGGCGAGCAGGGCGCGTATGGCCTCGTGTCGAAGCGACAAAGGGGCGGCGACCGGGGAGGGGCGCGCCGATGCGGTTCGTGCCGCGAACGGGGAAACCGATCTGGGGGTTCGTGCCGTCCGACCAGCTTGTCCGAGCCGCGGCGCGCTCATCGTCGTGATCATCACGCCTCCAGGGAAAGTTTAGGCACGCGCCCGCTGCCGCTCCGCAGGGTCTTCTGCCAGGCGAGCATGGCGTCGCAGATCGCGAGTTCGGCTGCCATGCGCATCAACTCTTCGTGGTGCTCCGGCGGGACCTCATGGAGGTCTTCGAGGAGCCCCGCGAAGAGCCCGCGCGCGATGTCGCCGAGAAAATCGACAGACGCTATCTCGTCTGCGAGTCGCTTTTTGAGCGAAGCGGCGGCGCCCTGATACGCCACTTCCTCCTCGACGCTAAGAATTCTCACAGCCGGTAACCTTGGTCCATTGTCCGTTGCGTCAAGCAGGCGCTGCCTCAAGCGGCGCGCACAGGCCGTCGAAGCGCATGTGCTCCGGCCTGAACACGCGCAGCAGGATCGCCGCGTTCGTCCACCGAAACGAGGGCTCCTCGGCCTGGATAGGGGTCAAAAATCGCTGCATGCGATCGGTGAATTGCTGCATCAACGGCTGGTGGCTCGTGGGGGTCACCCCGCGCAAGTACGCCAGCGTGACCATCTCCGGGCGGTATTCGATGGCCCGGGCCACGACCTGCGGCCACGGAGAGTCGTGCTCGAGCGTCGTCGCCGCGAGCACGCTCTTGCGCTGGAGCTCTTGCTGAACGGCGACGGCGACCATGTACTCGTGCGCCGCGTCGGCGGCGCCCTCGAAGCCGCGCCACGCGCGGCGCTCAAGAAGTCCCTTGCGGTACAGGGCCGCGAGCGTCACACGCTCGTCCTGGATAGAGCTCCGATACCAGCGCTGCTGGCGCGTGGCGGCGAAAGCGCGACCAAGGGCCGCGCGCTCCAGATCGGTGAGGGTTGCCTTCATCGCGCTGTCGAAGGTTGGTCTTGTTGGGGCGAGCGTCAATGCGTAGCTTCCCGGGCATGGACGTCGTTCCCACCCCGCCCAGGGTCTACCCGCCGCCTCGGTCGTTCCCCCTCCCGGCCAACGCCCCCGACGGCGGCGCCGGCGAGGGTGTGCCCGATCCGCTGCCTGCTCCGGAGGCAAGCACAAGCGTCGGGTGGCTGCTCCTGGCCATGTTCGCGCTTGTCTTCGTCCAGAGCCGCCGCTGGCGCCGTTCTCCACGGGCATCATCCACCGTGGCATCAAGCCGGAGAACTGACGCGCGCTGACCTCGTCCCCGCCTTGAGGTGTCCCTGGCACCCGCCCTCGACGCACCGTGAGCACGCCGTCCACCAGGCCATCACCGACCGAATCATGGTGCCGCTCTCCTTGAACGCGCCCTCTGGGTTGCGCTCCATGCCGCCCCCATGCCCTTCCACCCAAAGACGGAAGCCCTCAGCAAGCGCATCCCGCCGGAACTCGGTCCCACCCGACATGATGGCGGCGCCGCGCCCGGCGGGGCGGAGAAACCGCGCGGCGTGCAGCACATGACGGACGTCAGCACCTCGACCAAAAGGAGGATTCATCCCCACGACATCGACCGGCGCCACCTGACGCGGATCGAGCGCGAGGAAGTCCTGCTCGAGCACGTCGAACCCCAGCGCACGGAGCTCCGCCGCGTTCTCCGGCAGGAGCTCGACCACGCGTAGCCCGAGTTCGGGACACGCGCGCCGGAAGGCGAGGAGCAGGGCGCCGCGGCCACCGTTCGGCTCGAGCGCCACCTCACCGGGGCAGGGCGCGAGGCGGGCGATGAGCGCGGCGGCGAGCGGGGGAGGGGTCGCGAAGAACCCTAGCTTTTTCGGATCAAGGATCTCGCCGCTCTCCCGCGCGACCCGGATCACCTCCTCGGCGTCGGCCCCTTCCTCCCACACGAACCGACCGGGCTTGTTCTTGGAGGCGCAGATGTACCGCCCGCCGAGCCCTTCGAGGACGATCTTGAGTTCTTTCCAGTCCGGAATCTTGCCTCCGCCAAAGACCGCCGCGTTGTCCTCGACGCGTACGAGGTCGAGCAGTTCCTGCTGCCGCCCGGTGAGCGCACGCATTCCCTGCTCGATGGCCTCCTTCGGTTGGCCCGCGCGCGTACGGCGCGCCGCGCGCTGTCCATCGGCCTCGGCATGGGCAGCCACCATCGCCGTCTTGCGCTCTTGCCGCTCGGCGCGCGCCGTTGTCCGCCGGGCCGTCTCAGCGGCATTGGTCTCCACGCGCTGGCGCTCGAGGTCCGTCTCGGCCTCCTTCGCCGTCTTGCCAACGAGCGCAGCATAGGCCTCGACCGTGCACCGCGATGAGAGTTCGGTGTGGACGCCGGCCTCGTCCATTTTGGCGCGGAAGTAGGCCGTGTTCCCGCGCACGTCCGCGGGGCGCGGGGTCTCGTCGGTGGCGAGCTCGCGCACAACGCCGAGCAAGGCCTCGGCGGCCTCGGGGGCGCGCTCGACCAGGGCGAGCAGGGCCGCATGGACGCTGACGGGTCGGCACGGGAGAGAGATGACGCCGGGGGACGGCGTGGGCGCCGCGGTGCCCACCACGCGCACAAAGCAGGGCTCGCCGCCCACCACGGCGCCAACGAGCCGATCGCCTTTGCGTTCGCTCACGAACGAGACGCGGCGCGCAGGGGGCTGAAGGATGCGCGCCGTGGGATCCTTGGCCCGAACGGCCTGAAGCACGAGGTCGAGATCCCAAAGACGATCGGGAGAAGCCGCGGGCGCGCCACCGAGGCTGTCCTGGAGCGCCTCCATCTCGCGGGTGGCCACCTTCAGGTCCCCGATGATCTCGGCGGCAATGGTGGCGGGATCCTCGAGTTCGTCTTCATGGGCGGCAGGCGCGGCGCGCGGTGGAGCTGACGGCGGGGGCACCGCATGCTCATGGGGCGGCGTTGCAGCGCCGGTCGCTGGTGAAGAGGCAAAGAGATCGATCTGTCCTTGGGAAGGACGAGCCCTCGACGACATTGTGGCAATGTAGGTTCGCTCGCCGGCCGCACAACGCGTCGCCCGTCGAAAGCGCTGTGCGTGTGCAGGAGTATGTCCGCCGGCTCAGGAAAGCTCTGGGCCTGCTTCGTCAACATCAAGGCCAAGCAACGGCAGGTGCTTCTGGGCACCAGAACGATCCCCGAGGCCCGCTGGCTGATACCGCGCCCGCGTCCATTCCTCCCACGGGATCTTCTTGTCGTAGGCCCCAATGACCCACCTCGCGAACCCGAGCAACTCCATGGTGCGCGCGAACGGCATCGGATAAGGGCGCGCACCCCAGGCCCGGAGGCGCGCGCGTCGGTAGTCGCGATCGGCATGGGTCTCGCCCGCCCAGTAGCCGATCAGCATGTAAACCATGACGTGATCGGGCGCGACGCCCGCTGCGCGCAGGCGATCCAGTCCACGAAAAAGCGTCCCTTCGTCCCCCCGGCTGTCCCACGCCGTGTAGATGCGCTTTCTCGTGAACGAGTCGTCGCGGTAGTCGAGGCTTGCGATCGCGGCGGCCGCCCCCTCCGAAAGCATCCTCGCGTTGATGCCCTGGGAGAAGCACACGCGAAAACCACCCTCACGGAGTTCGGTGACGCGATCACGCCAACCAGGCGCGCCGAAGAAATCGTTGTCGAGCAGGAGGATCTGCCGAGGATGCCCTTCGCCGCGCCAGATCGCGTGGATGTGCTGGGCATCGCGCACGCCGCCCTCCTTGCGAGGCACAACGCAGAAGTCGCACTTGAGCCGGCAGCCCCGCTGGGAGAAGCCGATCGACGGACGGAACCGAGGGTAGAGACTGTAGTCCTGCGCCTGCGTCATGACGCCCACCTGCTCGAGCGTCCGCCCGACGTCCCACCCAGTGCCGCCGACGATTGCATCGGGTCGCACCTCGAGGAGGCGTTCGGCGACAGGACGGGTCCTCTCGAAGATCGCCGAGGCATAGACCCGATCGAAGTCATCCCCGAGTTCAGGCTCCACGGCTGCTGGTGTCGGCGTTCGACGAAAACTCACCTCGTGGCCCAGCGCCCGGTGGTGGGCTGCGATGCGCATCAGCGCGATGTTGGGCAATTTGCCGTCGAGATGAAGCAGAAGAACCTTCATGCCGCCCTCGGCCAGCGTTCCATCGGCGTTGCCTTGGCGAGCCGGCAGGGATGCTTCGGCGCCCCCGACTTGGTCGTACCGAGACAGTAGAGCTCGCGGTCGCCAAGGATCTCGAGCACGACCTTATCGCGCCCGCGGGTGCGCGGCGAGGCGGCGGGGTGCACAGGGGCCACGCCCCAGGCCACGACGACGCGCTGGCTCTCGACCAAGGCCTCTCGGATGAACTTGTCGGCGAGCTCGCCCACGGGTTCCGGCTCGGCTGGGGCGGTCAAGAGCGCCGGTGACGTCGACACGAGCGCGAAGAGATTCACCGCCACGAAGCGCCCGAAGTTCTCGCGCCAGGTGAAATGGATCACTTGCTCGATCGTCCGATCGCTCTCCTCGGCGCCGGCGATGGACGGGTTCAAGAGTATCCAGAGCAGCGTTCCGCGTTCGGGCGCCCACCAGCGGTCGAGCCGGTAGCGATAGCGCAGGTCTATCGAGAACTCCGCACGGCCGTGGATCTTGCGCGGAAAGGGGTGGAGTGGGGTCTTGTCGCCGTACAGGCTGAGCTGGCTCATCGCCACCACCAGCCGAGCGCGACGAAGAGGCCAAAGAAGGCCAAGATCAGGAAGACCCCCGCCGCCGTCCTGAGGCCCGAGGCGAACCGTTGTGGGTCACGGGCCGGGCGCGGCAGGGAGGTCGGCGGAGGCAGGGGGCGAGGCCGACCGTTGTACCGGAGCAGTTCGTCGACGTCTGGGTTTGGATCACGCGTGCCCATGGGATGCTCACCTCGGCGTGGAGGGCGGGCGAGGTTCGTAGACGAGCACACGCGCCTGACGCATCCGCCCCGCCGCGGCACGGATCAGCCCGAGCACCGTGGGCCAGGACAGGCCGCCGTTGCCACAGCCGATCGCGGGCATCGCCAAGGCGCCAATTTCGCGGCGCTGCACCTCCTCCACGATCGCGTCGAGCCCGAGGCGAACCCACTCGAGTTCGGCGGGCCCGCGCCAGGTCGGCATGGTGGGCAGGAAAAAGAGGTCGGTCTGCTGGGCCGCGCCCCGCACGACCAGCAGCTTGCCGCACGTCACCCGGCCCGCCCGCGCCGCCTCTTGGTAGAGCTTGAGCTCCTGGGGGAAATGGCGTCCAAGCGCCCGCATGAACCCGCCGCCGGCCGATCCGCGCAGGTTGACGGGACACACGAGGGCGTCGATCTCGCCCAAGACATCAAACAGATCCTCCTCGGGCCCGAGGATCGCGAGGTGGCCGTGGAGGGGGCGAAGAAGGCGTTCGACGCGGGGCATGGTCATCGACGAAGGTCTTTCCAGTAGCGGGACGGCTGCGGTCGGGGGTCATGATCGCGACCGTGCTGAGCGTACTTGGCGTCGGGCTTGTGCGCGTAAGGCACGGAACACAGCCCCGCCTCCTGCCAGGTGAGCTGCGCGATCGCGTCGCCGGGCCGAAGGATGACCCCCTCCTCGTACCAAGGCCAGAGCGCCGCCCACCAAGGGCGGGGGACCAAGCGCGCGACCATCAACTCCATGGTCCAGTGCCCGCAAAACCCGATGTCCCCGCGTCCGGCTGTGATGTGCACGAAGGTCCCGAGCCGGCCGATGCTCGAACGGCCGTCGAGATTTGGCAGCAGCCCATGCGCTTCGGTGTATTCGCGGGTGACGCCCAAATAAAGTAACCCTGGCTGAAGCCGAAACCCCTCGGACGGGATCTCGATGTAGCGGACGGGGTTGTCACGGTGGGGATCGAGGACGGGGGAGGTGTAGACCGCGAGCCACCGGCCGAGCGTGAGGTTGACCGAGTTCGAGCCCACCTTCGTCGGCGGCGGGTCGATGACGATGCGACCTGTCGCCATCGCGGCGCGAATCTGGGTATCGGCGAGCACGCCCCCGCCAGGAATCTCCCTGATGGGCGGCTTCACGGCGGCCCTCCCGTGCTCATCAGGGTCCCAATGACGCCGGGCCCCGCCGGCGCCGTCTGCCGCTGCTCCGCCTCGGCGGCGAGCGCACGAAGTGCCGTCATGCGCTCGAGAGCGACATCGGCCGGCTCCAGGCGCATGCGTTTGATGAACCCCACGAGATCGGCGTGGTTGAAGCCCTCGGTGCGATCGACCACCAAGGCGGTGTTGAGCGCCACACCGAGCGCTTTCGCGGCGCCGTCCAGGATCTCGGTGCGTTCGTCGGCGTCGGGCAACGCGAAGGCCTCGGCCACGTCGATCCTCTCGCTCCGGAGGATCGCCGGGTCAAGGACGGCGGGATGGTTGCAAGTCAGGATGAGGGTGAGCGCGCCGTGGTCGCCGAGTTGCTCGAACAAGAACAGCACCCGCGCCGCGACCTCGGCGACGGGGGCACGATCGAAGTCCTCGATGGCGAGGAAGGTCGGGGCGAGCATGTCAACGAGCAGCATGATGTCGTCGAGCCCGAGCAGCGGCAGCGCGCTCGCGTCGATGTGGAGCAGCCGCCCGCCCATGGCCTCGGAGAACGCGTGGGCCATGGCGGTCTTGCCGGTGCCAGGCGGACCGTGGAACAAATAGCCGCGCATCTCGCTCGCGCCCATCGCGCGCCGGGCCGCCACGAGCTCGGCGCAGCGCGCCCGCGCCCGCTGGCTCCACATGACAGCCTTGCTCCGCCCGACGGGGATGAACGCGAGCCGGCTGCCGAGGCCAACCCCTTTTGCCGTCACGTAGAGCCCGCGCTGGAAGTTCTCTTTCCAGGCAAAATTCATCACGCGGGCGAAGTCGAAGCCGCGCGAGTAAAAGAAGCGATCGCTTAGCTCGGCGCGGCTGCCCCACTTGGACTCCTCGAACACCAGCCGGCCGCCAGAAGCGTCGCGGGCCTCGATGAGGTCTGTGTACTCGTCGGCGAAATGGCGGCGGATCTGGAAGCGGCGCGCGAGCGCGGTCTCGAAGAAGAGCGCGACGAACGGCTTGCTCGTCCGCTCTTCGAGGCCATGGCCCACGAGATCACCGTGGCGCATCTTCGCGCGCCCCCAGACCTCGCGTCCCTTGTCGACGATCGAGAGCACCTTGGCCAGCGTGGCCCAGGCCGAGTCGCCGCGCGACGGCACGAGGTTCGCGATGCTCGACGCGAACTGGAGCACGGGCACCACAGAACGAAAGGAGAAGGGCATGGGCACCTCAGGCGCGCGCGAGGGCGTAGTCCTGCCGGTCCACCCGGAGGTGGCCCCGCAACCAAGGGAAGATCGAGGTGGCCGCGTCGGCGAGCGCCCACGCGATCCGGCGGTAGCTCGGGTGCCCCTGGCGCGCGCTCCGGAGCTCCACCACGTGGATCAGCTCGCGCAGGTTCAGCGTCCAGAGCACGCGGTGTTTGAAGGCGAGAGGGACCACGGCCTGGGCGGCATACATGTCGCCCTCGGCAAGCACGCGCCACACCTCGACGGCGCGGGTCATCGCCAGCTCGTAGAGCCCACCGCATCCGAGATGCACCATCGCGTGCTCGGCGACGGAGGCGTGGCCGTAGCCCACGACCCACTTGTTGTGGAACGCCTTCGCCTTGTCCGAGGCCAGGGCGAAGGCTGGGCGACCAACGCCTTCGATGATCCCGAGCTCTTGGTCCGCGAGCAGCGCCGCGAGGTTCTCCCGGAGCGCCTTGGGAACGCGGGAGTAGTAGGCGAAGAGCACCGCGATGACCTCGGGGGGAAGGCCGTGGATCGCGAACACCGGGTCCGTCAGGCTCGAGACGTAGGGGTCGATGGCCGTCATGCGCGCCGAGGGTGTGTCGCCCCACCCACAATGTCAATGCGAGGGCCTGCGCGCGGGCCGTACGATTTCGTGTAACGTCGAGGCCTCCTCGGCGGAATCAAGGACATGACCTTCGAACGCGACGCCGCCACCGTGCGGGCCCTGATCGCACACCACGTCCCCTCGGGGCGGCCGCCCGAAGAGGATCTCGCGCCGCCCACGCTGGGCGAAGTTGTCTGCCGGATGCAGGCCGACCGGCGCATCCCCGCCGCGGATGCCGCGATGGCCACGACGCTTCTCACGAACACGGCGCTGGTGCCCGCCTCGCTCAAGATCCGTGCGCTCGAAGCGCTCGCCGGGCCTGCGGTGCTCTCGCCCGGCTTCTGGCGAGTTTTTCGCGAGACCGTGGTGCCGATGGGGCTCGCGCTCAGCGCGGCGCGGCAACAGCTCAGCCGTGATACCCGCCAACGCGATGACGATAAAGCGAGCGCAGCGTGCCCTCGGAAATCCACCGCGGCGTCCCGACGCCCCTGAACGCCAGCCGTCCCTGCCCGGTCACTGGGTCATGAGCGATCAGGATGTAGAAGAAGTCCCCGCCCCCGTACCGCGCCGGAACGTACTCGTCGCCCACGCGCACAGGCATGATCTCATCAGGCGGCGGATCGGGGTAGTGATAGGCCATCAAGCCTCCAGGGTCGCAGCGATCAAGGGCGACCGCCCGCTGCGGCCATCGTGGCGGCCAGCCGACGCGCCGCCCTCCGTCGGCGGGCCCCTTCCATGGCCGTCTCCTCGATGGCGCCCGCAGCCACGGCACGCGCCCGTCTGGGGGGCGTGAGGTCGTAGTGTTGGCACCGCGGATGATCTTGAAACCAGGCGCGCTTGAGCCCGATCTTGTCGGCCATCGCGTGGAGCTCTCCCAGCGTGTCCGCCGTCATGTGGCATGATCCTCGGTGGAATGGCGGCTTTGCGCCGTCGTAGAGCAGGATCGCATCGACGTAGATCATGCGGCCTCGTCGAGCAGCACCAGCGCTGCGAGCTGGGTGCGCACCTCGGCGCACGTGAACCGCTGGGCTTCGATCTTCCGGACGGCGCTCATGACGCTCGAGTGATCCTGCCGGTTGAAGACGCGAGCGATGCGCGGGTAGCTCAACCGGAGCGCGCGGTGAACCAGGTACATCGCGATGTGCCGGCCGAGCGCGATGTCCTTGTGTCGATCGCGGCCGCGCAGATCGTCGACCGAAAGGTGAAGGTGCCGCGCGACCAGCAGAAGGATCCCCATCGGGGACATCCGCCGGAGCTGGGCGAGCCGGAACACCATGGGCCCGTTGTCCATCGCCCGCATTGCCTTGCGATCGCGCTCGAGTTGTTCGGCAACGGCAATCTCCATGGTGTAGGCACGGGTTGGATCCCAGGGAGACACCCATCCGAGCTCCTCTCGCCTCCAGTCCGCTGCGAGAAGGTAGGTTAGATGGGCGGTGAGCACCGCATCGAATCGCGTGACCAGCGCAAGATCCATCGCACGACAATGCGGATCGCCTGCTGAACCGTCAAGAAGCGGGGGCGCGGGCCGGACTGAGCTGTGCGGGCGCGGGAACGACCACAGGCTCCCCACACTCTGCGCACCGGATCCTGCCGTCATCGAGCCAGGCTGCGCGCCTGCGCCCCCCAGGTTGAGGACGCACGCAGAATGGCCTCGACGATCCCGTCGACGTTCACCCACACAACCCCTTGCTCAAGCCGGATGCCGCAGCAGCGGGCGCAGATCGCGTTGATGTCCGGACAAGATTCAAGACCGAGCGACGCGAGGACAATCCTCACGATGGAGATCACCTGCTGCCTCCAGTCGCTGGGGGTAAGCGCACGTGGCGGGGGCCGATGTCCCTCCGGCGGATCTGGAGCAAGCATCGGGGGCAAGCTCTTGGCGGCGCTCCCGAACGCCGTCTCCAGAGCCCGCCGCAGCGTCGATTCACAAGGCCAGAGCAACAGGCGGAGGGCGGTCTCATAGACGCGCTCGGTGAGCCCATCGCCCTCGGCCCCTTGTTCAGGCGCCATCGGCGAGACCATGCGCCAGGTGGTGCGCAGGACGCGGGCGGGGTCCAGACCGATCTCCGGGCAACGCTCGAGGATCTCTCGCTGCGAATCGTCGTCGATCGAGACCCACGTGTCGATCTCTGGATGCTCGGCGAGCCACCGCGAGATCCCCAAGAGCCGATCACGCTCACTGCATGCGCGCGCTTCGTATGGCAGCGCCTCATCGACGGGGACGCCGTGCTCGATGGCAGCTTCAACGGGCCATGACGAAGTAAGTACGATCAGCGCGTGTTGCTGGAGTCTTTGAAGGCGCGCGACGCACTCGCCATCCAGCACCGAGGTAGGCCGCCCCCAGGGCGCCAGAACGCCATCGATGTCGGCGAACACGGCGCGGTGGCACCGCCGGACGCGGAGATCCGCGCAGGTGGTCCGCTGGGCCTCGATCAACCCGAGGGTGACCGGCACAGGGACACCGCCCTCGGCCGGTCCGTCGTGATGTACCTCGTCCGCCAGATCCATCGCTCGACAATGGGAATCGTCGGCGGGTTCGTCAAGAAGCGGAGGCAGAGTCGCTCACATCGACGTCTTCCTCGGACACCATGGGGTCCACCTCGAACCCCTCGGGCCACGGCACCTTGAGGTGCCCGAGGCCGAGGTCGGTGAGCGTGAGCCCGCGTCCGATCGGCGCGCCTTCCAGGTCTCCCTCCGCCGGCGCAAGGAAGGGGACCAGCATCGCCCGCAGGTACTCGGGGAGGTTGTAGTAGAGCAACGCGCCGATCGGGCCTTCTGTCAGGTCAAGGAAGGCCTCGACCACCGCGGCCTCGCTGAGCGAGGGGTTGGCCCGTGCGAGCCCGGCGACGACGATCGCGCCGTTGGCGTACTGCTCCGCCGTGTGATCGGGGAAGCCGATCGAGAGCGCGACGGCCGCGCGCTCGAACGACGTCCACTCTCCCAGATCCGCTTCCCTCTCGTGTTGGGGGGCAGCGAGCAGCTTCTCGATGCGGGCGATGAACCGCCTGCGGAGCTCCTCGTCGTGGATGCGTGCGGCGCGTTTGCGCTGCCTCTTCGTGGTCGTCGGGGGACGCTGCATCGGGCCAGCCTAGATCCGCATCGGCATGACGACCAGATCGAGCTTGACCAGGGTCTCGCCCGCCGCCCGGATCAGGATCGGGTCGAGCTCGCCGTCCATGTCGAGCGATACCTGATCGGTGTCGATGGCACCGAAGGCCTCGACCATGTATTTCGAGCTGATCCCCACCATGCGGTGCTCGGTGTCCTTGGTCTCGATGATCACCTCGTCCGAGGCCTTCCCTTTCTCCGAGTCGTCCACGCTGACCATCAGCTTGCCGCCCACGCACTCGATCTTGACGCCGCCGGTCTTCCCAGAGGAAAGGGCCACGGCCCTGATCACGCTGATCAACGCCTCGCGCGGCGCGAAGATGACCGGATGCTCCCGGGTCGGGATCACCTGGTCGTAGGGCGGGAACTGCGCGTCCACGAGCTTGAACGAGAAAGTGCGCTCGGCGCTTGTGAAGAAGACGGTCGCCCTGTCACGCTGCACACCGACCGTGGCGGGGCCGGGCGAAGCCTCATCACCCGCCTTCTTTTTGGGTCTCGGGACGGCACCGAGGAAGTCCCGGAGCCGCCCCACGGCGTCGAACGGCACGAGCCATTCGTCCGGCTTCCCGCCGGCGAACGGGGCGATCGCCTTGGCAAGCCGATGGCCATCGGTGGCAACGGCCGTCAGGGTCTCCTGGCCGAACTTGAGAAGCAGGCTGTTGACGTGCGGCCGGGTCGAATCGAGCGAGATCGCAAAGGATGTCCGCGCGATCAAGGTCTCGAGCAAGCCCACGTCGATCGTTGTCTTCACCGCCTCACCGCTCGGCGCAGGAAGACGCGGGAAGTCTGTGGCGGAGGTGCAGGGCATGGAGAAGTGCCTCTTCGTCCCGGGGGCGCGGATCTCCGCCGTGCCTTCCTTGACCTGGACGATCTGGACAGGGCCGTCGGGCATGCTCTTGATCCGCTCCGCGAGCCCCGCGGCTGACACGGCGATCGTGCCTGGCTTGGCGATGTCGGCGTCGACCACGCCGGTGAGCGTGACGTAGAGGTCGGTCCCAGCAACCTGCAGCTTGCCGCCGATGGCCTGGATCTCGGCGATCAGCAGCAAGTTCTCGAGGATGGGCATCTGGGTCTTCTTGCTGGCGCAGGCTCGACAGGCATCGACCAGGGCCAGCAAAGCAACACGGGGGGCGGTGACGTTCATCAGGGATCTCCAGCGAGAGCTTTTTCCACCAAGGGGCGCAACACCCCCACGAACTTCTGCGGCCCGCGCATCGGCACCGGAGCAAGACGAATCACCCGACCGAGCCTCCAGGCGTAGCGCTCGGGCCCATAGAGCAAGGCTTCCGCCAGGTCTTCACGCACGAGCGGGCGGCAGCCGACGACCTGTGCGATGCCGACCAGGGCGCCGCGCGCGCCGCGCTCGAGGGACGGGATGTTCGGCGCGAACTCGACCCCGGGCATCGGGCGATCGTGCGTCAGGCTGGCGTGCAGCCCGATCCAGCCAGGCAGGTAGGGGAAAGCCCACTCGCGCGTCTCGATTCGCTTGATGTTGGCGAGCATGAGGTCGAGCCAGCGCCCCCAAAAGCTCAGCACCATCACCACCTCGGGCAGGTTGAGATCCGCGACAGAAGTCCCGTCTGGGAGTTTTGTCTCGCACGGGGAACGTGTGCGCGCCCGGACCTTGATGAGCCGCCGGAAGGTGTCGCTGGCCATGCACCGCGGGCAGGTCACCTGGTAGAGCAGCGGTGTCGAGGCGGCGAGAACATCGGTCTCGCCGCAGGCGCACGCGGTCATGAGGTCGGGGCAGACCGTCGGGTCATAGAGATGGCCCGACGGCGCCGGCCGCTTCACCATGAAGTCGAACGCGCGTTGCTCGCCCATCAGATCATGTCCACGGCACAGGCAACGAGGAACGCGGCCGCCGGCACACGCGGGCCACCCGGCTCCAGCAAAAAGGCCGCGGCTTCGTCGAGCAACCGCCACGCGTTCTCTGCGCGCGTCCGCGCCTCCCCCGGCGCGCCCTTGAGCTTTCCCCGCAGATCGAGCCGCACCCGGGCGATTCGGGCCGCGCAATCAAGTGCTCCCGATGCCAGGAAGGGGCGTTGGGCAGGAGCGGCGAGCGCGGCGGACATGGGCGCAGAGTGTGTATCATTGTGCCCAGCGTCAAGATCGCGGCCATGGAAGCCCCCGCTGCCGAAGCGCGGCGTCCAGGATCGGGAGGCGCCAGCCGGGCCCACGCGGACTGCGGTCATGCAGGTGCTGGAGGTACATCGCTTGCCAGATGAGATCCCGAGCGGTCATGTTTTCGAGTTCGTGGGCATACCGGCGCCTGAGCTCGGCGCGCACTTCATCGTGATCCGCGGCGTTGGCGTTGGTGGGCTTCGCCAGGCGCACCTCCAGGAGCACATTGCCCGCGCCTCCATCGAGCAGCTCCAACGGATCAATCGTCGTGGTCGGGTCGAGACTTGCATCAAGGCGTGCGACCGGCCGAGGAACTGTCCGTACCTGGTCCAGCGCTGCACGGCCCAGTTCGATCGCGCCCCCCACGACGTGCGGGTCGACGCCGCAGAGGCGTTCGTAAGCCACCACCTCGGGCCAGATATCGCGCACGCCTTTCGCGGTGGAATACCAGCCGCCGGCCCCCAGTTCGTTGCCCTTGGGCCACTGCACGAACCACCCGAACCTCGGGACATAGTCGAGCACGAGGCCTTCGTTCATCGACGGGTAGGCCTTGCTCCGGCGGGCCTGGCCGAGGCGCACATCGGCTGCGGACTCCGGCGAATCATCAAGAAGCGACGCGCGCAAGAGCGTGTTGAGCTGCGCGGCCGCCGCCCCAGCCTTCTCGTCCCCGGGGCGGGTGTAGTGCTCGGTGTAGCCGAGGCCTTCGAGCAGAATCTTGGTCTCACGCAAAAGGCGAATGGCTTGTGGGCAGGGCGACTCGGTCACCTGCCCACAATGAGAACGACACCAACAACGTCAAGGGCTGCCTCGCAAGGTTGTCCCGATGGACGCCGATGCATCGGGACAACCTTCGCCTCGGCCGCTATGTCCTGGGGACCTTACCCTCTGCCTCGCGCGCCCTCACAAAGAGCGGTTCGGCGGCCGTGCCGCCGAGGCAGTGAGGGGACAGCCAGAGGCGCTCCTGATCGGCGTTCTTCGTCCCGCTCTGGCTCTTCCACGCGACGCAGCGCCACGTGGGCGGCATGTGGGGGCCGTGCTCCTTGGCGTAGCCCGCCAACACCACCCGGAGGCGTGGATCATCGCCGTGCGTGAGCGCCCACGCCCGGACCTCGGCCGAGGTCTTCGCGCTGTCGTGCGCATAGATTCGCACCCTCGATCGCACGGCATGATCGTAGGGCGGATCGAGGAAGATCCCCGTCGGGGTGAGACCGTGGGCGGTGTCGAGCCCGAGCGTCGACCGCCCGAGGACGCGCCGCCAGCCGCCAGAGACGATCTTCATGGCGCGGATGCGCGCGGCGATCGCGAACATCTGTGCCTCGACGTCCGTGCCGGGCCGGAAGACGCCATGGCCGAGGGACGAGAGCAGGGGGCGCTTCTCGCCGCCCATGGCCTTCGGGGCGGCGTCTCGGCGCGCGCGCAGGATCCCCCGGGCCGGGCGGGAGAGGGCGGGTCGTTTCTCCTCGCAGCGCGGCTGCCCGTCGCGCCCTTGATGGGCCTCCGCAGCCCATGCGCCCCCTATCCATTGGCATGCTCCCCAGAGCCACCATCCGGCGAGTTCGGCATCGTACGTCCGCGGATCGGCCCGGAGCTTCGCCCGTATCTCGCGCCGACGCCGCACGAGTTCGTCGCGCCGCGCCAGCAGGTCCACCTCGGAGATGGGCCAATCGACGTGGCGCGCCACCTCGGCGGGCGCCGCCGCGATCGCCCGGAACGCGTTCACCAAGAGCGCGTCGATGTCGTTGACAACCTCGTTGGGGCGAGGGCCCCATGGGCACGCCAGCGGGACGGCGAGCATCCCGCAGAAGGGATCCACGAACGTCTTGACGGGGCCGAGCGCCTCCCAGACCAGTTGCGCCGCCCGACGCTTGCCTCCTGGATACGGAGCCGGCGGCTCGATCGGCGTAATAACGCCCCCCCCCCCGAACGTTGGCACGACTTCTGCTATGTCGAACATCATGCCGTGGCGGCCGCGCCGCAGGTGCAGGACTGCCTGCGCAGGGCACACGCCCGTACGCGATCGAGATCGAACCCGTCGAGATCCACCAACCACATGCGCGGCCGCGCCGAGACATGAAGCCGCTGTCCTGCCTCATCGAAGGTTTGCTGGAGTTGCTTCATCTTCGCCGCGCGCATCTCGATGTCGCCCGGAACGTCGTGCATGATGGCGGGCTCGATCTGGAGCTCCCGTGGAAATTCGATACACAACACGCCGTGGCTCATGGCTGATCGTCTTCCATCTCCGGATAGTCGCCGGCCGCAAGGTTGTCGAACCGCGTACACGACGCCGTGAACCGCGTCATCACCTTGCCCGTCGGCCCGTTGCGCTGCTTCGCGACGATGAGCTCCGCGATCCCCTTCGCGTTGGTCGTCTCCGCGTTGTAGTACTCGTCGCGATAAATGAAGATGATCAGGTCTGCATCCTGTTCCAAAGCGCCCGAGTTGTGCGCAAAAATGCCATCCGCAACCACGTTTGCCGTGGCGGGGGCGCGCAGATCGAACATCTCCTCTTTGCCGTCGCTACGAACGCTGACAACCTCGTCCCAGAGCACGTCGCTTGTCGCCAGGGCGAGCAAGTCTTCGTCTTCGAGCACGCGCGCCACACGTTCGAGGTCGGCACGGCACATTTTCTTCTTCTGGCACCGGTAGCCGAGACGAGCCCACGAGAACCCCTTGGTCCTGGCCCTCTCGCGCACCATGGAGGTGATCTCCAGCGGGAACCTGTCAAGCCGAGCGTTCCGACCGATCTCCTGGCATGCCGCCGCCGCACGCTGGAGCTTCCGGCCCTTGTTCCCTGGGATGGGCACCAGGCGCGCGAACCGCGCGATCTGATCGGCGTCGCTGATGCTGATCGTGGCGATGTCCCGGGTCGACTTGCTGTTGCGGCCCCGGGTGCCTCGGGACGCGACGATCCCAAGCCGCAGAAGCGCCCAGCCGATGTCGTCGAGCAAGCCCATGCTTGTCGACGGGAATTTCAGTACCCAGCGGCCGCCTTTGCGGGGAACGACAGATCCATCCCCGGCCCAGAGGGCCCCGAGAAAGATCGCCAGCCGGGCGTTGTCGCAGGTCCATACAGCCTGTGGGAACCGCTTGTCGTGCCCGAGTTGGCCGTGGATGTGGAGACCGCGTAACCAGTTGATCAGCGGGTTGCCATGAGGCCCGCACCGCGGAACGGTGAGCTCTACCTGAGAAGACTTGCCCGCGCAGAGATGAGGTCTGGCACGGATCCCGAATCGATTTCGGGCGATGGCGCAGACGTCCGCCACAAGCGCCCGATCGGCTTTGACGTAGCCGACGGATCTGTGTTTGCCGTAATGCCCATCAGAAATCAGGTACGCCAGCAGGCGAAGCTCTTCATGGCTCAGTCGATTGGTCGGATGCTGGGGGGCTGGGAGGAGTCGAGGAACCGCGATCCGATCCCCCGGCTTGATCTTCCCAAGTGGCGTCCACCCACGAAAGGTCCGAAGCGGATGGTTCAACGTACAGCGGATCTCGCGCCCGGAAGCCGTGGTGAGAAGATAGACGGGCTTGACGCCTGTGCTCCAGGAACGGGCGATCGGCGAGCGCGCCAGGCGGAGACTGGGCCCAAGTCCCACCGCGCGCACCGGGCCGTCCCGCAACGCCACCAGCGCCCCGGTCGATGGGTCGAATAGGCGCGTAGATCCGACCAAACATTCGCGAAGATCCGAGAGCTGGGGGCGCTTGTCGGTCTTCGTCCGCGTCTCGACGGCCCGGTTGAGCTGCGACAGGGCGACCACAGGGAGTTTGAGCTCCTTGGCCAGTTGCTTGAGCCCACGCGAGATCTCGCTGATCTCCTGCTCGCGGCTGTTCACATTGTCGCGCCCCTTCATGAGCTGGAGGTAGTCGACGACCACGAGACCGATCTTGCGCCCATGCTGGGCGTCCTTGCCTCGCGCCGGCTCTGCGGGCGCGGGCTCGCGGTCGAACTCGGCCTGGATGCGGCGCACCTTCGCCCGGAGCTCCAGCAAGCCGATGGCCGGCGTGTCATCGATCCAGATCGGGAGGCTTGACAAGTAGCTCGCCCCCTCGGTGAGACGGCGCCAGTCGTCGGGCTGAAGGTGGCCTTGCCGAAGCCGGCCGAGATCCACGCGTCCCTCCGAGCAGACCATGCGCGTCCCGAGTTGCTCGCGCGGCATCTCGAGCGAGAAGATGACGACGCCGTACCCTGGCTCAACGACCTCGATCGACTCGCCATGCTCGGTTCCGTGGGTGATGTGCCGGGGCGAGGCGACGTTCACAGCGACGTTGCAGACCCACGCCGTCTTGCCCATCCCCGGCCGCGCCGCCACGATCGCGAGATCGCCTGGATGAAGTCCGGCGGTCTTGGCGTCGAGTTTGTCGTACCCCGTGGAGTAGCCAGTGATCCGGTCGCCGCGCTCGGCCGCTTTGGTGATCTGCTCGAACGCCGACCGGAGGACCACATTCAACGGTTCGACCGACGTCCTCGAGCCCGTGCGCGCGATCTCGTAGACCGCCTGCTCGGCGCCGTCGATGAAATCCTGGACGACGCCGACGTCGCCGTACCCCTCGGCCGCGACCTTCTGGCACGTCGCGATGAGCTGCCGCAGCCGCCACTTTTCGTACACCACCATCGCGTGGGCGCCGACATGGGCGACGGCCGGCGTCGCGTCGGCGAGCTGGGCGAGGTAGGACGGCCCTCCAACCTGCGCAAGCCGCTCCCGGTCGCGCAGCCACGAGGCCACGGAAACGATGTCGATCGGGATGTGGGCGAGGGCGAGCTCGCGGGCAGCCTCGAAAATCCGCCCGTTGGCGTCGCTGTAGAAGTGCTCGGGGCGCAGGATCTCCAGCACCTTGTCGAGCGCCTCGCGGCTCAGCAGGATCGCCGAGAGCACGGCCGCCTCGGCATCCAGGTCGTGCGGGGGCACCCGCCCCGCCACCATCGACGGCAAGAGCTGCTTCGGGGGGCCGCCCGTTCCGTTCCTCATTCTGCCCCCGTGCAAGACAAGGTCTCGCCGCCGGGCGCCATGATGCAGGGCGTCCACGCGCGCGCCGCCTCGGCCAACGAGGTCGCCTCGGCTTCGACCTCGGCCAGACGCCGTTCCGCCGCCGCGCGCCGGCCGTCCTCGCGGGAGAGAAGCGCGAGGGCCCGGCGCGCAACCTCCCTCTCGGCGGCGGCGCTGATCGCCTGGTTCACCAGCCGGTGGAAGTCGTCCTCGTCTCGATACGCCGGGCCGTTCGGGTTCAGCCAGGAAGCCCCCACGATCACGCGCCGGCCTCAAGGGGGGCGAACGTCGCCATGCGAAGCGGCGTGCGTGCCGCCGAGAAGTCCTTGATCGAACTCGCCAGCACGCAGCAGAGCCGCATGCAGGCGTCGTCGGTCCAGTGGATCCGCGGGAAGAAGCGCTTGAACACACGCTCGTCTTCCGGGAGACCGAAGGCCTCCGCGGCCTCGGTCGAAAGGTCAGCCGCGACCACGTCGTTCACCGTCACGACGCGGCGGAACAGCCGATCGGCTGCCTCCACGAGCACCGTGACGGGCCGAAGGGGGGAAGTGGCCATCGCCGCCGCGGGATAGACGAACGAGCCGTGCGTGTCCTCGGCCATCGGTTCGACGAGCCTCACCTCCTGCTCGGGATCGAGAAGCACGCGATCGGGCTGCCCGAGGATGGCGAGCAGGGTGCCTGCATGCGCGGCAGGCACGAGCGCGGGCGCAAGATCGACGCGCTCGAAGCGCTCGCGGTGGGCCGCGACGAGATCGGCTGCGGCCAGTGCCACGGCTTCCTCGTGGAAAGCGCTGTCTCCGGCCACAACCCCCTCGGTCGCATGAATCAGGAGTTCGGTGGTCGCCTTGAGGCGGAGCAACCGACGGACGCGCCGGAGCGCGCGGGCGACCGCCGGCGGCTTCCTGTCATCGAGGGACAGGAAGGCGATCCGCGCTCCTCCAGCACGGCGGGCCGTCGCGGAGGAAACGTCGCGGAGAAGATCCAGCACCTCGGCGAGGTCGAGATCGCCACGCAGGATCCACGACTCGGCGCCGCGGCCGACATCGAGAGAGGCGTGCCGGATCAGCAGCTTCAGGGCACGGCGGTAAAGAAGCGAGGTCTCGTGGAGAAGCATGGCCCGAACGTGTGTCCGTTGTTCCCAACGTCAATGCGAGGGCTGCTACGCCTTGGGCTGGGGCTTCTTCTTGGCGCGTCGTGAGCGCTTCGGCCCCACCGGCAAGAGAGGACCCTGGTTCAAGCCCTGTGCCAGCGCGGCCAGGAGCTCGACCGCCTCGGTGGGAGCCATGCCTTCGATCTCCACGGTCAGCACGCGGCAGCGGAATTTGGTCTTTGCGCTCATGGTCTCCTCATCGTCCCGTCCGCGCACCGACCCGGAAGCGTGGCTCGGCGCCTGCCCGGGCGGGACGGACCACGCACAACTTCAGCTCGGGATCGCCGCGAAGCTCCACGAGAACGAGGGCATCGTCCTCCTCCACCGCGTCGGCCCGGACCGGCGCCACCGAAATCATGGCCGGCGCGCCGCCGCGCTTCGTCTTGTAGGCCACGTCGACCGCGGCCCCGACCCGCAGACGCCCCTGCGCTCGTGCACGTGTGGCCCTGGCCGCCATGTCCGCGGGCGCGCGGATCACCGGCTGGGCCGGCCGGAGCTGGAGCACCCGCCCCGGCAACGGGCAGAGCACGGCGAAGATCACGTCCGTCCTCCCGGAGCGCGCCGCGCGGGCGCCGTGTACCGACGCCGGGCGGGCCGTGGCTGCACGTCCTGGGGAAGCCGGAAAGAAGCCGCCGTGAGCACCTCGAGCGCTGCGGCGGGACCGATGATCTCCGGGGCTCCGCGTTGGCCATCCGCACGCCCAACGAAACCATCCCCGCGGTAGCTCGGACCGATGCCCTCTACGCAGCAGAGAAACAGCCGCGCGTGCGCCGCCCGCGCCCCCGGAAGGGCGCGGAAGCGGGCGAGGGACATCCAGCTCTCGCCGGCTGGACCCTCGCGGAGCACCCGCTCGAACGTCACCCCGAGCGCCTGTTCGGCGTCCGCAAGGCTTGTGCGCAGCAGATCGAACGTGAGCGGCTGGAGCTGGGTGCCGACCTCGGAGGAGCCCGCGTACGCACGGCAGACGCAGCCGATCATGTTGAACCACGTCGAGGAAGACCAGTGCTTGGCGGGCGCGCGGAACACCTCCACGCGAAGCAGGGTGCCCGCGGTCCGGAAGAGGTGGAGGTCGGCGGGCGAGAACCCCAGCTCCTGAAGGGCCTCGTCGAGGGGCATGAGGAGCATGAAGCCCTTCGTGGGCGTACCGAGCACGCATCGGCTCGCCGTGCCAGGAGGCACGCCCTCAACCAGCACCCGCGCCCCTGCCTCTTCGAGCGCAAAAGGACGCGTGTCCAGGCCATGGGCCACGTCGACGAGACCCAGCGGGCGGGAACCTTTCATCGCGCCCACGGTGCGCGCCCTTCCTCCAGGCGAATCTCGAACCGGAGCCAGGGGGGGCGGTTGGGGTGCTCGAGGACGAGGCGCTCGAGCTTGGCCGCCACCCGCGTGTCCACTGGGCCGCGGAGGATGACCTCCACGAACTGACCCTGGCGCCGCGCGCGGATGTCCTCCCGTCGCACACCAAGGGCCTGCCCGAGGTAGTGGACCATGTGTGGCGCGCGTTCGGCGTCGGTCGCATCGCCGCGCAGATCGGCGAGCACCGCCACCACCTCCCGGGCACACGTCCCGAGGAAGCGCTGCTCCGCACGCCAGTTCACGAACGCGCGGAGCACGATCAGGAAGACCCCGGCGGCAAGGCCTGCCGCCCAGGGCCAGTGGGAAAGGAACCAGGAGGGCATGAGACGATCCTAGAGGGCCACCTGGGGCTCGGTCATCTCGATCGTGCCCGTCACGGCCTCGTTGTCGACGGTGAGCGCTTCGCTGTTTTGCTGCGGATCAGCCCACGGCCAGACGTGGGCCTCGCTGATCACGTACACCAACCCCGCGCGCTCCCGGCCGAGCGCCAGCGCTTCTTTGTCAGCGAGCCGCTCCTGTTGCTCGAGCCATGCTTCGAGCTGGACGAGCGCGATGGGTGCCCGCGCAAGTTCGTCGATCGACCCGAGGCCGAGCCGCGTGATCTCGGTCTCCAGCGCGTCCAGCGCGGGAAGCATGAGCTGCATCCCGAGCGTGTATGTGGCGCGTCCTTTGCCCGTCTTGCGCTCCTCGGTGACCTTCTTGCGGCGCTCGAGAAGCTCCTCGACCTTGGGCAGCTTGCCGCCGGCGAGCCCCTTGATCTCCACCTTGACGACCTTCGCCAGGTAGACATCCCCCGACGGCGCAGCATCCACCATCTCCGGCTTGAACCCGCCGTCGGTGACCCCCTGCCCCACGAGCCAGCCCGCGACGTCGTCGCCGTAGGTTTCGGCGAGTCCGCGTCCGCGCTGCTCGGACTTCTTGAAGAACACCTCGCGGAAGTGCCCGAAGACCTTTCCGCGCGCCTGCGCCTTGATGTGGCGGAGGCGGTTGCTGAAGAGGCTGTACGGCGACAGCTTCTTGCGCATGGCGCGGTTCACCGAGGGCATCCCCTCGAGCTGCAAGAGGCACTCCATTCCGCCGTCCGTTTCCTGTCCCGGGCGCAAGTGCATGATCTTCGCGTCGGCGGCCGGGTCGGTCGCGCCCATCGCCACGAGTTTCTCCCAGGTCGCACGGCTCGTCCGCACTGGCAGCGTGGGCAGGTTGAGCCGTCCGTCCTTGAGCACCGTGTAGGTGCGGTAATCGAACGAGCGGATCCGGCGCAACGAAGACCGCGCGAGTTTCACGCAGAGCGCCGGATCGAGGTCCTGAGGGAGATGCTCGAGCACGGCTTCGAGATCCACGGCCCCCTGGCGCTTGATCCGGAACGAGAGGTTGGCCCGATCGGCGGCCGTGACGAGATCATCGATCTCGTAGCCGTCGGGCATCGCATCTGGCTGGAAGGAGGCGACGCGGTTGACCTTCGGGATGCGCGGGCGTCCGATGCGGCGATAGACGAACCGAGCGTCATCGACCAGGATCCGCGTCATGGGATCGTCGGCCAGCAACGCGAAGACGGAGGGGATCGTCGGGGCGTCATCGGGCGGCAGGCAGTTGGCCTTGTACCCCTTGAGGAAGCGCCCGGCGCCGAGCGCCGCCTCGGTCGCGTCGCCCACGAACGCCAAGAGGTTCTCGATGCCGAAGGTTGACCCCCATCGCTCCGCGAAGCGGACGTCGCCGAGCGCCCCGATCAGATCCTCGACGACATCGGCGCTGTTGCGCGAGGCGTAGAAGGCCAGGGCCGCATAGGCCCCCGCGAGATCCACGCCGCTCGTGGCCCGGTGCTCGGCATGCGCCTCGGCGATTTGCTGGAGCGTGTGCGACGAGGCCGCGCCGAAGGGGCTCGGCGAGACGTAGTGGATGGCCGGAATGTGCTCGGGTACCCGCACGATGTTGTCGGCGAGCACCTCGAACTGGAGCAGCGTCCCGTCGTGGACCGCGAACACGAACCCGTCGATCGCGTCGGGGATGCTGATCGGCATCTTTCTCAGCCCCATCACCCGCTTCCCCAGGAAAGCGACGAGGTGCGGCTCGAAGGCGCCGACGTCACGGCTGTGCACGAGCTGCCCGCCGGCCCGCGCCGCCATGGCCTCGAGTGCCTTGTGGTCGGCCCAGCTCCCCCACTCGACCACCACGAACGAGCCGATGTAGCCGCTGATGCTGTCGATCAGCTCCAGGACCCGCGAGAGCGGGTTGCCGCAGGTCTCGCAGCCATCGGAGTTGAACATCACGGAGATCGCCCGGCCGCTCTCGCCGAGCTGCTCGGCGATGATCTTCTGGGCCTCCGAGAACGGTTCCACGAAGTTCGTCATCCCGATGGGCGAGAGCCACCGGTCGATGGCCTTGTGGATCCGGCCGATGTCGGCGAGCGTCGCGAGCGGCTCGCGCTCGAACACGCGGAAGCACTCGTTGTTGCCCGAGAAGGCGATCATGGTCACCGTGTCCTCGGGCTGAGTCTTGTCCCGGAGGTGCCTCTTCATCTGCTCCCGCAACTTGGGGAGCTCGGACCACATGGACCCGCTGACGTCCACCACCAGGAGCCAGTCGGTGGGCATCTGCTCGAGCTTCGAGGTCGAAGGAGCGGCCGCGGTCCGGACCGGGATCGTCACGAGAAACGTCTTGCTGCTGATCTGCACATGATGGCCCGCCGGGGCCGTCGATCGTTTGGTCATCTCTTCCTCAGGCTGGGTGATGGCGGAGGCGCCCTCGATTCTTCGTCCGGACAGGATCCGACGGGTCGGCGACGGTTGGTCGTGGTGAAGCACCGAATCCTGCCCAGACGAAGAATCGAGGGCGAGCGCCTATGTTGGACGAAATTGTGTCGTGATGTTCCCAACGTCAAGGCAACTTGCCCATGCTACCTTGCGCCCGAGGAGGACGCCTCAATCATGCAAATTCTGCTGATTTCAAAGAGCCACCGGGTGACGCGCGCGCACCTGGAGATGATGAGCGCCGCCATCATGGCCCTCGTCAACGACAGGTTCGGGCCCACGTGGGGACTCGCCCCGATCACCGCTGCGCCCGCCGAGGGGGCGCAGGAAGGAACGACCCCTTGCCTGTTCGCCGCTGGTGGGCGCGCGTGAAGCTCTGGCGCCGCCGTGCCACGGCTCCCCTGTGCTTGGTGCCGGCCTGGCCCCACGGCCCTGTCCCGGTCTGTCCCGCGTGCGGTGAGAATGCCTCCGCGCCGCGGTACTGCGGTCCGGAGGCGCCGTTACAGTTCGGGCTCTTCGCCTTCCTCGGCTTCGGCCGATGTCCCCTCCGGCAAACCAGGCACCTGCACCAGAAGTGCCCGATCTGCGGCTACCGTTGGATCTGCGACCCGCTCGATGCGCCGGTAAGCCCCCCGGCCGGTGCGCTCGACGAGACCCTCCTGCGCAAAGCGTGAGAGCGCCTTCGAGACGGCGGCATAGGTCACGGTGCGCCCTGCCTCTTCGAAGGCCTCCATGATCTCGCCGATCTCCAGTCCTCCCGGGTGCTGGCGCAGGATCTCCTGGATGGCCGCTGGAGTATGGGCAGGGAGCGGCCCGCCAAGCACCTCGAGCTCGCGCTCGATCCGGCCGATCGCGAGTTCATGGGAGGTCTTCTCAGCGAGGAGGAAGGTGCGGAAGCGATCGGTCATCGCGGCACTTCTCTAGAGCCCCTGGTGAATCCTCGAAAAGGCGGCGGCCTCCCCGGCGAGCAGGAGCGGCAGGCGGGCGCTCGGCGTCTTGAGCGTGTGCAGGCGCGCCCGGCGAACATCAAGCACGGCCATCACAGCGCCTTCGTTGAGGTCGGCGAGGGTGATCGAGAGCAGGGCGAGCGTGATGAGCAGGCGCTTGGCGGAGCATGGGCTCTTGCCCAAGTAGAGCTCGACCAGGTGCGGGCTGCCCCCGAACATCAGCCCGAGCGACGGCGCCGCCACCACTTCGAGACTTCCAACAGACCGGCTCCCGCGCGGCGCCCTGAACCAGCTAGGCATGCTCACCTCGAGCATCTTCTGGTAGCCAGCGACGATGGGTGGATAGGCGCGCTGGTGGCGCGCGTCCGTGAGCCCGGCGAGCAGCTTGCTGAGCGCGTCGGGCCCACGCCCCTCTTGGTGCATGGTCTCGATCGCGCCGCGGAGCGGACGGAAGAAGTCGGGCGGGGCCTCCCCGTGCCGCTTGTGCGCCTGCACGATCGCCACGCGCTGAAGGCCCGTGGTCAGCACAAAATCCACGAAACACTCGAGCAAAACCCTCATGAAATCATCCTTGGCGTTCATCGCTCGTGCGGGGCGCGGATCGCGTGCATCAGCGCATAAAGCTTTGGCGCGCGGCCGGTGGGCACCGCCTCGAGGTAGAGGGCCTCGAACTTGTCCCAGCATGTCGCGTCCAAAATCGGCGGGGTCCATGGGATATTCGTGCGCGATCGCAGGCGCTGGGCGCGGCACGCCCGTCATGTGCATCAAGATGGCCTCGGAGCTCGTGCCAGTGTCCCCGCACTCCAGCCAGTCGCGGGGTCCGCGTGTGGTCTTGTTCACATGATCGTACGAGGCGTGGGCGGAGGTCAGGCAGAAGCAGCAGCGTGCCTTCTCTGGCTTGGTGCTGCTCATGATGTCGAGCCTCCCGCGTGCGTGAATCGGGGAACAGGACGCCAGTTGTTGGCCTGGCAGTGGAGCACCCGCGTGCGGAGCTCGGCGTACAGATCGATGAGGGCGAGCGGGTCGATCTCATCGAGCGAGCAGAGAATCTCCGCGGCGTCCTGCATGTCCTTCGCCTGGAGCATCCAGCCGCGAAGGTAAAGGATCGCCGCGGGATGGTGGGCCACCGGCGCGCGCGCCCCCATGGCCTCGAGGGCGCCGCAGACCTCGGCCAACAGCGCGACGGCTTCGATGGTCACGCGGCGATCCCCTTGGACAACGTCAGAAACCGGCCCAGATGCAGTCGCACCGCGACCATGTGCCGCTCGGCTTGGCGTTCGACGAACGTCCCGCCCCGGGCCGCGCGCTCCGCCAGGTTCACGACCAGGCCGGCGGCAAGCAGGACATGCTCGGCGTCTTCGGGCGGCGGTGGGGCGGCCAACGCGGCGGCCCCGCCGCGGAGCTCCACGAACGCAACATGGGCCCGCTGCATGGTGGCCATGGCGAGCGACGAGGCGGGCACCGGCTCCGTGCTGGTCGCGAGCTTCGGCACGCAACCGAGCAACGTCGCGAACGCGCCGAGCCCGATCGCGGCGTGGATCTTGGCCGCGGCCTCGATGGCCTCGTCGGCGAGCGCCATGTTCACGCGGCACCGTCCGCGGCACAGAGTTCCCGCCAGAAGCCATCGCCGCGGGTGACCAGCTTCGCTCCATCCCACCCGATGGCCATCACGGCCGCCTCGGCAGCGCTCGCCGAGACCCGGAGGGGTCGCTCGCCCCTGGCGTGCCGGCGGCGCGCGAGCAGCGCTTCGGTCTCGTGCGGGATGGCCACCAGCGACCGGTACGCGCGTCGCGCCCATTCGCGCCCCGAGGCCGTCCTGTCGCGCACCTCGGACGCCATGTCGGGCTGGAAGATGGCGCCGACCATCTGCGTGCTCGTCCAGGCCTCGAGCACCAGGTGGTGGGCCCATGGCGAGAGCTGACCGAGACGGTGGCTCTGCCGCGCGTGCTGCTCCTCGCGCGCAGCCCACCGTCGCACGGCCTCGCGGATGTCGGGGGCACCGTCCGCGAACTCGCCGAGATTCCGGGCGACATGCCGCACGGTGTCCTCGAACGCCCGATCGCCCCAGCGCTGCCACGTGAGTTCTCCCGTCGTGGTGCGCCGGTAGGCCCCGATGAGGGGCTGCCGGATCAGGTTCGCGATGGCTTCGAGGGTGGTCGGCTCGGGGCCCTTGAGCCCTTCCAGCGCGCTCCGTACGGCGTCGGCGTGAAGCAGATGGCACTTGTGGTGCGGGCCCGTGCCAAAGCAGCGCGGACAGGAGATGTCGATGGCGAGGTGGTCCTGGCCGCGCTGCTCGATCAACAAGCAGGCCTCTGTCTCGGCCGTCACGATCGTGTCGAGGAGGCCGTGGGCGATGCCCGCGACGCGCACGACGGCGTCCGCCGGCACCGGGTCCGTGTCGAACAGGCTTACGAGCGCGGCAGCCATCACCGCTGCACGCCCGAGCTTGTGCCGGTAGCGATCACCCACGGGCACCTCGACGACGCGTGGCCTTGTGCGGACCGGGGCCTTTGGAACGCGGGGAAGGCAGCCCCCCGCCAAGGCCGGTTTTGAGCTTGGCCTTGATGCGCGCAAGCAGGTGGGCAACGACCGCGTCAACCCTGTTCTCGCCAAATTCCTTGCCTAGCGCACCCGACGGCATGTCTCCGCCCGCCGGTGCCAGCTCGCCCCAGGCCTGCTCCCACTCGAACACCCAGGTCCGTCCCGTGCTCGAGCTTTCGCTGATGCCGAGGCAAAGGAAAGCGCCTCGTGCGGGCCCGTCCGCCCGGCGCACCCGGAGAAGCAGCCCACCCCCGCTGGCGCGATACCAGAGGGTCGTCCGGATGTCCGCCTGCTCCTCGGTTTCCCAGACGCTCTCCAGCGGCGTCGTCCCCAGCCACGCGAGCACCGCGGCGGGGACCGGCCGGAGGCCCATGGTGATGTCTCCGATCGTCCGATTCATCGGGCCCAACCTGCGGCGCATTGTTCCTAAGTCAACCGCACGCGGTCAGTGGAAGCTGTGGTTCTTGGGCACAACGACCACCCTGACCTCGGCATCCAGGGTCGCGATCACCCGCTGCATCGCGACCGCCTGGATCGGGACACTCCCCGCCAGGCAGTGCTCCACAAGCGCCAGCGGAAGGCCCGTCCAGTTCGCCACATGCGCGGGGCGCGCGCGGTGGCGGGCCATGATCTTGCGCAGGCCGGCGGCGAGCGCCGGCAGCGACGGGGCGCTGGGGTCTGCATCCTCGGGCCCGAAGGCCGCGTCCTCGACCGATCGGCCTTCCTTGTCGAGGCGGGCGACGAGCGCCCCCACCGTCCGTCCCGAGATCTCGGCCAGGGCCGAGAGGGTCACCTGCTCCCCATAAAGCGGCACGGTGCGTTCGGGCGCGTGGCCGGCGCCCGAAGCCAGGGCAGGGCCGTGTTCGGTGATCTGTCCGCCCGTGATGATCTCCAGAAACCACATCTTGGACCCGACGCGCTCGAGCTTGCTGAGGACGATCCGCTCGGGGAACCGCAGGAAGAAGGCCCGGAGCTGGGCGGTGGTGATGTGGAAGTAGTCGTGGTTGTCGCGGCTCACGCCGGCCCGCTCGGCCTCGAGTTCGTCGGCCTTGATCCAGCGGGTCACGGTCTTGATGTCGATCCCCAGCATCCCGGCGAGCCCCTGCGCGGTCAGCCCGTCGATGGTCGTGCGGAGCCGCAGGCGCTTGCGGCGGACGGCGATCGCGGTGAGCGTCCGCTTGAACCCCCGCTCACGGAAGACCACCACGATGCGCTCTGGCAGCATCCAGCCGATCTCGGCGAGCAGTTTGTCTTCCTCGGCGGACCACGGCGGCTCCTTCGTTCTCACCGTGGCGGCGCCGAGCATCTGTGCGCGCCTCTTGATGCTCCACGTCGGGCGATCGGGGAACCGTTGCCGGAGCTCTACGCCAGCCGCCCGCGCGTGGAGGCGGCCGTAGACCTCCCGCAGAATCTTGTCCTCGGCAGGGGTCCAGTAGCGGTACTTCGGGCGCCGACCGCGACGTCCAGCCCGGCACGGAGGGCAGTATTTCGTGGTGGCCGGTGGGCCCCCATGGGGCTTGCCGCAGGCACGGCAAAGGAGCTTTTTCCCTTGGCAACGCGCGCAGAGCTGATCTTTGCCAGAGACCTCGGTCCGGCACCCTTCCCCCTTGCAGCGCCGTTTTTTATTCCGCGTCGTCATCTTCCTCTGGCTCGGGCTCTTGCGCCTCGTCGTCATCGACCGGATCGGCGAGCACAGGGAGGCGCCGACGCCGCACCCCCTCGTCATCGGCGAGCTCGCGGAGGACCTTGGCCCGCTTGGATCGCTCCAGCTTGGCGAGGCCTTTGACCTCGATCTGACGCACCCGCTCGCGGGTGAGATTGAGCATTGCGCCCACCTCTTCGAGCTTGCATCCCCCGAAGGCAGCCACATCGAGGGCGCAGCTCTCGCCGAGCTCCCACACCTCCAGGTCAGGGAAGTTCAGCTTGATGGCGCCCGTCCGAGAGGCGTCGAGGTAGAGGTGGTAGGCGCAGGAGACATAGGGGCAAGGCCGCACCCCATCGACGCAGTCGGCGCGCGTCTTGGGCTTCCAGTACCCAGTCTCGGGGTAGAGAGCGCGGCCGGTCTCGATGTCGCGGTTCGTCATCTCGCGCGTGGAGATGGTCCGGGCGCGTCCCTCACGGGGTCGACGGGATCGGAAAGGCGTGGAAGAGGGTCGCGTCGCCGGCGTCGCCGGCAACGCGTGGGGGGGTTCGGCGCCCTCGTCTTGGGCAGCGACCACGCTGTCCGCGAAGAATTGGAGTTCGTCGATTACGCGCATGTCGCTACCCCGTGTTTTCGCGCCAAGACCCGCCCGGCCCACCCCTCGGGATCCTTGAAGCGGCGCTGCACCGCGAACGCGACCAGGCGCGATCGCTCGTCTTCCATCGCGCGATCGCCGAGCGTGATCTGGTGCAGGCGCAGCGCGCCGGGCGCCGGATCGTCCGCCACGAACCGATCGGGGAGCGGGAACTCGTGCCGGCAACCCCTGCATATCGTGGCGTTGCTTGGCAGAACGGCCCCGCAGGGACAGCGCTTGACGATCGCGTCGCGCGGGTCGATGGGGTCCCCGGAGGGTCCATCGAGCGACCAGCGCCGGTCGGCAAACGGGAAGCCGTGCCGGTAGACGTTGCCCACCACGTCGAGCAGCCGGGGATCGATCTCGCCCCAGGGCGTTGCGCAGCGCATCCCCTGCTGGATGTAAAGGCGCAAGCTCTTGGTCGGCCGTGCCCCGAGCACGCACTTCACCTCGGGCAGGTTCGTGCCCTCGGAAAGCACGTCGACCGAGGCCACGATCTGGAGGGCGCCCCCGCGCAGCGCGGTGATGACCTGGCGCCGGTGGTCGCTCTTGGCATAGCCATCCAGGTGTGCAGCCGCGATGCCGGCGGCCTGGAACCGGGCAACGAGGGCCTTGGAATGGGCGATGGTCACGGGGTAGGCGGCGGTGCGGCGGCCTTCGGCGAGGCGCGCCCACTCGGCCACATGGGCATCGAGCGTGCCGGTTCGCATCACGATGGGCTCGAGCTGCTCGGCCCGGTAGTCGTCGCCAAGAAGCTGCACGCCGCGCAGATCGGGCAACGTGCTGCGGTCGGGCGCGTAGAGCACGGGGGCGGCCACGAACCCGTCGTGGATGAGCTCCGACGGTTGGGCGGCCACGATCATCTCGTCGAAGTCCTCGGCCAGACGGCGGTATTTCGGCGGCGTGGGCGTCGCCGTGAACCCCAGCTTGAAGGCGCGCGGGTAGGCGGCGCGGATGCGACGTCGGCGGGGTGCCGTGTCCCGATGCGACTCGTCGGTGATGAGCACATGCGCGATCGGAAGTTCGCGCCGGTCGAGCGTGCCCTCGCTCGCGAGCTGGATCTTGGCGTCGGGGTCGGGCTCCCACCCGGACTTGATGATCCCGATGCAAGCCTTGTGAACCCCCACAAGGAGCAGGTGCCGGAGCGCTTCGTCGAGCAGTTCCTCCCTGTGCACCACCCAGAGCCCGGCGAGCCCAAGGCGGAGAATGCGCTCCATCAGCATCGCCGCGATGAACGTCTTGCCAGAGCGCGTCGGCATCACCAGCAAGAGCCGCCCGAGGGGGTGGCGCGCCATGTAGGCGACGACGTCGCCCAGGCCGACGTCCTGGTAGCGGCGGAGGGTGGGCTTTGTCATGGCCCCACCCCGCTCCGTCATTGTCCAGACCGGTCCCTTCGCGCCGTGCATGGGGTCGCTCCGATCAAGGCGCTGCGGGATGCAGGCTGAGCCGCGCGATCGCGACGATCGCCGCGAGCATCGCGGCGGGATCGCGGTTGGGCCGCAACCCAAGCGCGCGCGTGCCGTCCGCGAGGGCGTCCACAAGGACGCGGCTCTTCCGCTTCGATTTCCTGCTGGATGCGCGGCGCTCGAGCTCTTCGAGCAGCAACGCGACGTCTACGCTCGCGTCGCCGGCAGCCTTGTCGACGAGGCCCACCCGGCGTGCCACCTCGATCACCTTCGCGGTCACGAGGTCCACGGCCCCCTCCGGCGTGGCGGGACAAAAATAGAAGGCGAGCGGGAAGGTCTTCTCCGCGGCCGCGCGCCCCACCTCGATGTCCCCGAAGCAGCGCCGTCCGCGCGCATCGAAGCACCACGCACCCGACCGGGCCATCCAGTCCGTCCCGTGCTTCTGCTTCCACGCCTCCGGCGAGGCGATCGCGCCGCCGCGCACGAGCCCCTCGCGGGCGATTTCGATCTCTTCGTCGGTGATGAAAGGGCCGATGTTCATCCAAGGATCTCCATGACAAATCGCCCGTCGGCGGCGCTGTAGGTCCACTCCCCCACGCCCCTGTCCTCCCAGACGAGTTCGTTCTCGAGGCAATCGTCCGCGAGCGCCTCGAGCAGGATCTCCGCCAAGGTGTCCGCGTAGGGCCAGCAGCGGATCCGGGTCTCGGGCGGAAGCGCCTCAAGCACTGCCTTGAGGCGCTCGCCCTCCGATCGATCCACGTGCTCGTCACAGCGCGGGAAGGCCTTGGTGCGCGGCGCCTTCGCGCGGATCATCATCGCCACCGCCACGCGGCCGCAAGGTTGGTAGAGGCCTCGCCGGAAGCGCGCTGGATCGAGCATGCCGCGGAGCTCGAACGCGCTCCCGTACGAACACCATTCGGTCACGCCACTCCTTGCGGCCAGGAGGGTCGCCTGCGCGCGCTCGCGCAGCGCCTCGGGCGCGTTCCTGAACGCCGCGAGCACAGACAACAGGCGCCCCCGCTCCGCCACGAGGTGGCGATGTTCCTTGTCCCGGAAGGCCCGAACCAGGGGGCTCTTCTCGATGTCGATCCCGTACTTCGGCGCGAGGTCGAGACAACGCTTGCACGTCGGCAGCGGCGAGACGTGCGTCACCTCTTGGAGATACGCGAACCGCCGGGCAGGCTTGCAAAGCGCGTCCCCTGCACGCCGGTGGAGCCGACCCGACACGAACTCGCCCTGGAGCATCAGGTGGTCGGCGCCGCCGTAGGTCGCCTGCTCGTTGGGCGTGTAGGCGTGGGCCACGGACCAGCGAACTTCACCCTCGGCCCAGGTCATGCGCGGAGGATGCGTCTCATTGTCCATGTGTCAAGAACCCCACAATGTCCCGTTGCTCGGTGACCTATCGGGACAAGATCGGCCTCTTCGTGGATCCGACGCGCATCGCCTGCTGCGCCGCTTCAAAGCCCTGCGCCGCCGCGGCTTGCGTGACCCAGCACCGTCCTGACGCGCGGCCGCCGTGCGAGACAACGGGCCCGGGCTGTCCCGCGGTGACGCGCGCGGCGGCGGCGAGGATCATCTCGACGAAGCCCGCGTCATCGCCCGTCACGACGAGCTCGGCGCCCACCCCGCGCGGGCAGAGCTCCAGCACCAGGTCGCCCAACCGGTCGAGTTGGGCCGCCGGCGCCGGCGGTATCCCGAAGGCGCGCCGCGACGACGGCGGCGGTCGGGCCCGCGCGGGCGCGTTCACGCGGTCCGCCCACGGAGCAAGGCCCCTGCAACGCGCGAAGCGCCCCGGATGGTCTCGACGCAACACGCGCCGCCGGCGAGGATCGCCTGCTGCGCCCGTGCCGCGACCCGTTCGCCCACACCCTCGACGTGGCAGGCAATCTGCTCGCGCCACCCCGGCGGCGGCGCGGGCGCCGTGGTCGGCCCGCCCCGCATGACGCAGCAGACCGTGGGATCGCCCACAAAGTCGATCCAGGGGCGAAGCTGGCCGTCCACGAAAATCACCCACCGCGCTTGGTCCCATTCCTCCACCGCGTCGATGACGCGCTCCACGCCTCGCTCGCACCACACCTGCCCCGGGGCGGGCTCCACCGGGCTCGGGTCGAACTGGCACCGCACCCACCACGCCCCGAAGGGGGAGGGGTCGTCGTCGGCGTAATCGTCGCGCTCGTCACGTTCGTCGATGCAGGGGACCAGGTGATGCCCCACGAGCTCCACCCCGCCCGGGTCGTGGAAGCACCCCCAGTACCTCGCGCCCACCGCAGGTTGAAGCGGGCCCACAGAGATGCGGGGCGCGAGCAGGACGCCCCCATGAGCACCACGCGCGCCACCTCCCCCACGAGCGCAGACATCGGCCTCGCCGCGTCCTCGGCCGCCTCCAGGGCGTCCGCCACCCGGCCGAGGCGATGTACCGCCACGAGGGCGAGCGTGAGCAGGAGGTCCGTGCCGTCCTCATGGGCCACGAGGACATCGCCGTTGCCGAACCGCCAAACGCGCCACCCCGCGGCATCCGCCACCGGATGTTCCTCGCCGAGCGCGAACGCTCCCAGCTTGGTCAGCAGCGTGTCGGTCCGGAGCTCCACGATCATGCCTCGAAGCGTTCCAGCGCATCCACATACGCCACCTCGACCTGCCGCTGGGCGATGGTGCAGGTCACGCTCTTGGCCAGCCGCCGGTCGGTCAGGGCCAGCTCGGCGAGGAGCGCGAGCTCGAGATCGTCGGGCGTGGGATCGAGCGGAGGAGCGGGAAGGAAGGTCACTCCGAGAAGGTGCGGATCGTTGTTCCCAACGTCAAGATGAACGTCCCGAATTCACCGCGCCGTTGTTGACATCGCACGTCACGAGCCGCACAATTCCCGCCAAAGGGCTGACCGTGGCGTCCGACGTGCTCTCGTTCTCGCTGTTTCTCGACTACCTCCTGGCGGTTGGCAGCGAGCGTGTGACCGTTGCGCGAAGCCACCACCGGGTGCCCTACGACGCTTATGGCGGCTTCAAACAGGGACTCGCCCGGCTCGCCGCCGGCGAGATCGGCAACGGGGCGTTCATGGCCTACACGCGCACAACTCCCCAAAACCCCCGGCGTCCCATGGTGTTTGCCGCCCGCCTCGCCCACATGCTCGGCTGGCTCGACGCCCACCACCTCGGCACCCCCGAAGCACGGGCGGCGGCAACGCTGCCCGTGCCAAGCGGGGAGCTGGCGATCGGCCGCGGGCTCACGGTCCACGTGAACCCCGAGATGGCCATGCTCCTTGGGGGCGTTCCGCACGTGCTGAAGCTCTACCTGCGGGAGGCACCGCTCACCCAGGCACGGGTCCGGATGACCGCTGGGGTCATGGCCGCGGCGCTCGGCGGGGTCGCCCCGAGCGATGCCGTCTTCGGCGTCCTCGATCTCACGACAGGCAAGATGCACGTCGTCCGCGACCCGCGCATGCTCGGGCGCGCGGCGGCGGTCGCCCGCGCCGATGGGCTTTCCTACGCGCTCTTGTTCCGCGAGACCGCGCCGCGGGCGTCGCTGGCGGCATGAGACCGTCTCGCAAGGACGACGGGCTCCTGACCACGGCCGAGGCCGCCCAGCGCCTCGGCCTCTCGCTGGGCCAGTTCCGCAAGATCACGGCGGATCTGAAGCCCGCCAAGACCTACCCAAACCCCCGCTGGCGCACCGGTCCGCAAGCCCACCTCTGGTCGCAGCGCCAGGTGGGCAACCTCGGCCGCCGGAAGGCTGTCGTGGCCGCCCAGGGCCGCAAGGGCGGGGCCCGCCGGACCCCCGAGGCGTGGGGCCACCGGTTCGAGGCCCGGTTCGGCAGCGCTCCCCAGGCGCTCGGCGCGGCCGCCGAGGCGCTCTTCGCGCTCAACCGCTACACGCGCTGGGCAAGCTGCAGCGCGGCGCACCGGACCGAGATCCTCGATCTCAAGACCCAATTCGTGACGCTGCTCTACCAGCTCGAGAAGACCGACCGCGTGGTGCGGTTCTCGCTCACGCGGGCGGGCAAGGGGTGCTGGGCGTGCGGCGGGGACAACGGCTTCGCCGGCGAGGGCTGCGAGCGGTGCGACGACACCGGCTGGTACGTGCCGCCCCGCACCGAAAAACTCCTCGCCTTCCACTTCACGGTCGACGGCGTCCACTACTCCTGGATGCAACCCGAGCGGTTCGTCCTCTTCCCGGTCAAGGTGGACGAGGAGCAGACGGAGCTGGCGGGCCGCCGCGAGACAGCGGTCTCGATGCCACGGGCCCGCTTCTCGGAGGCCAAGGCGCTCCTGCGCTGGGTCATTGCGGCGCACGCCGGGGCGGTGCCGACGAACCTGGACGCGCTCATCGAAGAGATGGATCCCTGAGGGCGTGGGCCAGCGTGGTGAGCGCCCGGGCCGCCCGGGACCAGGCCGTTGCGCAGGCCACGAGCCGGGCGCGGCGGGCGCAGTCGGCCGCGTGCCCGAACGCCGCCGCGCAGCCGCCCACAAAGCTCCCGCGCTCGCCGCCGAGGGCGCCACCCTGGATCGCGACGAAGATGGCCTTGGCGGCCTTCCGCAGCACCACGGCTTCGCGCCCGCGCCCCGCCTCGTCGAGCGACCGTGCCGCGCCCGCGAGTTCGTCATGGGCCGCCGCGATCGCTGTCTCCAAGGCGGTCATAGGGCGATGGCCTGGGCGAGGTGAACGAGGGCGGGCCGAACCTCGGCGTTGACGAAATCGATCCGGGTGAAGAGCCGCCGGATCGCCGCCTGCTCTTCCGTGGGCGCCCCCCTCATGGCGGCCACGAGGGTCTCGACGGGGATCAGGTTGAGACCCAGCGGGCCGGGCACCTCGAGGATCTCGTCGGAATCGATTTTCTTCTCGCGCAGGAAGTCATCGAGCCACGCGGCAAAGTCGCGGTCGTCCATGGTCAGGCGCACTTCTTCGCGGCCTCGCCCTCGCACGACGGACAGCCGACGACGTGCCGGGCGATAAGGCTGTAGACGATGGGGTCGAACTGGGCGAACGCGGCGCCACAGGCGCATTGTCCCGGCCAGCGGGCCTCGAGCTGCTGGAGATCGCCGAGGGGCACGCCCGCCTTGCGCGTCGACTTCTTCCGGCGCGCGGGCGGATCGAACTTCGTATGACCGACCGGCCCTGTGCGTTGCAGCCGGGCGCATTCGAGGCAGACGGCGAATTCCAGGTAGTCCCCGCCGCCGAGCCCGAGGTTATGGGGCATGTACCCGTCGTGCGAGATGCCGTTCATGCGGAGCATGGCGGCGTCGCTGCACTTGACCACCACGTCAAGCACGCGGGCCGCGCCGCAGTGGATGCAGGTCGGGCGCTTGGGCGGGTCAATCATCGCAGTGCCCACCGTCGTCATCGTTGCCGTGGTACGGGTTGGGATCGTCGTCGAAGCGCTCGTGGAGATCCTCGAGCCCTTCGTACTCGGCGTCGGGGTAATCAAAGCCATCAAGGTCAGGATCCATATCCACAACATGGATATTGGTGCCTTGATGTCAATGAATTCGCTGCGAATTGTGGTGGATGAGAGGGCCTATTAATGTCCTACGCGGCCGCGCGCGACGCGACGTCGACAGGGGGCACGGCCGTGGGGTTGGCCTCGAGCACCGTGACGTCGCCGTCGCGCGCCTTGAGCGCCCAGCACGCGGCCCACCGCGCGCTTGTCTCGTGGTAGGCCTGCACCTTCAGCGTGCGCTCGTGGGCGGAGGTCCACGGCTTCGCCTCGATCCGGACGCGCACGACCCACAGGGCCATCACGAACCGCTGGGCATGGTCAAGGTCATAGCGCTTGTCGTCGATGCTGGGCACGTCCCAGGAGAAGTCGAACCCGTAGCCGCCGGGGGCGACGTTCATGTTCTGGCCGCTGACCCGGTAGCGGTAGTAGGTCCCGGGCCCAAGATCGACAACTTCGCGCAGGCGCCAATCGCGCGCGAGCTCGCAGTACACCTGCTCGCGATCGCGGGGCCGGTCGGCCGGGGCGAAGGGGCCGTAGGGCTTGTCGTAGGGCTGGAGCGCCCACCCAAACGGACCGCGGTCCGCAATGGTCATGGCGTTCGCTTCCGCGTACGAGGTCGCGAGCACGGTGGCGAGGGGACCGTCTTTGGTGATGAGCAGGTATCGATGCATGGCCCCAAGCCAATGCACATCAGGGGCCAGGTTGGCCTGTCAGCGCGCGGTAGGCGGGCACCCCCACCACCGCGTCGATGTCCTCGTCGGTCACGAAGGGAAGGGACTCGAACAGCGCCATCTCGGCCGCCGTGGGCGCGCCCGGGAGCCGCGCTCCAGGCGCGCGCTCGCAGAGCGTCCAGCAGGTGTCGTCGCCTCTCGTCGCGTACCAGCGTGCGCCGTGGGTGATCCCAGGCATCGCCGGGTCCGGCTGGGCGAGCGGCAGCACTGCCCAGACGCGCTCGGCCTCGAGCTCCAAGGGAAAGCGGCGGCGTGTCTTGTAGAACGTGATCTCAGAAAGATGCATGACCATCAGCCATGCACATCGAGGGCCACGCCTCGGATCACCCGCCCGCGCCCCCCTCCATGGCGTCGATGTCCTGACAGACCTCCTCGAAGTCGATGCCAGGCACGAGCGACGCCACCTTGGCCGCGCACGCGCGGTAGTCCATCTCGAGCCGGAACCGCATGTGGTCGAGGAGCTTGGCAGCCTGCTCGAGGTCGACCGGGCGAGAGAACGCGCCAAGGATGCGATCGTCAAGGGTCATAGAAGCCTCCTTCAGCGGCGCGGGCGGGCCCACGGCTCGATGAACGTCGCGCCGTCCGCGCCCACCACCACGCCGATCGTCACGTAATCAACCCCGCCCTAAAGGGCGGAGCTTTCGGAGGAGCGCCGAGGCACTCGCTCGACATCGTAAAGCGCTACGTCGAAAACCAACGTGGGAGACGGGGCTCCTCCCCACCCTGAAGGACGGGGTTTCCGCCCCGGAGAATCGATGAACCAGAGCCCCGGCGTCTCCCGGCTCTCGGTCAGCGCGCCCGAGGCCTTGGCCGCCTCGACTTTCGCGCGCAGCCGAGGGTCGCACAGGGAGCGGAGCATGGTCCGGCGAGCGCGAACCTCGGCGCACTGCGCCGCCCTGGTCCGCTCCAGCGCCTTCCGCGCCCGGTGGCGCGCCAGGAGCTCTTGACGCTCGGCAGGGGTCAAGGTCGCCAGCAAGGCCAACCCCGCGCTCATGGAGCCTCCGGGGGCGGAGGCGCCTTGCCCTCGATGAGGGACTCGATTCCGCCGAGCTCGGCGATTTTGCGCTCGAGCCGTCCGAAATTCTCGGCCGCCCGCTGACGGGCCGCCTCGTCGCCCTTGGCAGCGAGCAGGACGTCCGCCTCCACCTTGCCCTGAAGGGATGACACCGCGGCTTCGGTGGCTTCGTGCATCAACGAGAGGACCAGGAGCGAGGGCTTCACGGCTCTCGTGGATTGCACAATGCGTGCCGCGGAGGGAACTCGGGATGATCTCCTCGGAGGGTTGTTCGATAGAGCTGGAACAGGGACTGGTGGGTAAGGGCGTCGAGCCCACGGCCGCTGAACCCGAGCTCTCTGGCCACCCTGATCCAGCGCGACCAGATCCGCAGGCTCGTGTCGCCCGCCTCGATCTCACGATCGAGGCGGTCGGCAACACGTTGCCCGAAGGGGATGGTGCGCCAGGCATCGGTCGACAACCACCGCCCGTCGTGCAGATGGTTGAACGCGTCGCCATCCGCCTGCTCGCGCCCGACGAGCTCCTCGATCTCCCGGAGGAACCCTGGAAGCTCCGCCGCCGCGCGGGCGCGAACCTCGGCGGCAAGGACGGGCGCGGTCACGCCTCGGCCGGCTCCGCGGAGACGACGATGGCCGCCCGGTCCCGCGCCCGTTCGCAGGCCCGCCGCCAGATCAAGGCTGCGATCTCGTCGAGGCCCATCACGTCCCCATCCACCACCACGCCCACGCCCACGCCGTCCAACATCACGATTTCTTTCATGGCTCTCCGTCTCCTCACCGATGACCTTGCAGCACGCGTGCCATGGCCCCCCGCCCCCCCCGCGGGCGCCTACCAGATGACCAGGCAGGGGTTCCTCACCCCGGCCGGAACCTGCGCGATGACGCAGAGCAGACCCGTCGTCACCCGCACCTTGCCCGCGGCGGGGCCCGTCGCCGCCACCGGCACCTGCACAAAGCAGGTGTGTCCGTTGACGGTGATCATGGTGATCTTGGTGTTCATGGTCTGCTCCTTTCGGCGAGATGGGGAGGGCCCGGCGCTCCCGAGATCCACGGGTGCGCACCCCGGGAGTCCAATGATGACAGGGAACCTCTGGCCGGAGTTCGCTTCCCTCGGAGCCGGCACTCGGAGCGCCGGTGGAGAGGGAAGGCTATTCGTCTGTCCTCTGTAGGTTTGGCTACTCGATCCACCCAGGCCTTGCGGTACTGGGCCATCCTGTCCCGCCGGCTTGACCGGCGAAAAGCAAGATGGGTGTAGGCGCCGAAGCACCCCTGAATCCTCGCTGTTCCCGAGAGCCCCGGGCTCTCCTCATCTCGATGCACGACCCTGTTGCAGAGCCCGTGCCACGAACGAAATCACGGAAAGGATCGCCGTCGCGGAGAGGCCAATTGCCGGGCGCAAATGGAGGCATGATCGCGCGATCATACTGACCAAGGCCATTTTGCTAAATTCAGCAACTTTTGAGGTATGACATCCTAGTCGCGGTATTCAATGGATTGTCATACCCATTGTATGGCGCAGCAGCGACTGCTCGCCCGGCGAGGATGGTCATCGCCCGGGACACGTCAAGACGCGGGGGTGGTCTTTGCGAGGGTCACGCGCTCGAGCTCGGTCTGGCGGACGCCCTGCCGCTCCCCGTGCGCCCGCACCCGCCCGCGCACGGTCACCCGATCGTTCTTCTCGATCGTCGCCCAGTCGCACCAGACCACGAGCACGTTGCCGGCGTCGTCGACGAGCACGAGCAGCGTCCGGTGGCCGAACGCCCGGACAAAGAGCACCGTAGCCTCGGTGGCCAGACGCTCGCCAACCTGGCCGAGGTGGCGGGAAGGGGACGGTGGGGCGTCAAGGGCCGCGAGCAGGTGGCCGAGGAGCGCGCGCTGCGCGGGCGTCAGCCGTCGCTCAGCCGTGAGCCGCTCAGCAGCGAACCGCTGCCCGAACCCCACCGGGCCCGACGCGAGGCGCTCGAGGATCGTCCGGTCTGCCTCATCGAGCGGCAGGGGCGCCGGGCGCGCCGCCTTGCGGGCGGTCTTGGCCTTCTTCGCCCGCGCCTGGTTGAGGGCGCGGCGGTGCGCCTTCATCGCCCGCACAACCTCGGCGCGCGCGGTCGACGACATCTCGAGGAACTGGGCGCAATCTTCGCCCACCACGCAGGTGCCCGCCGGGCTTCCAAGGGTGATCATGTTCTGGATCGCCATTCCGCAGCGGTCGCAGGTGCCGCCGGTTTTGGTCGACAGCGTGATGCCGCCAGGGAGCTCGTGGTGAACGAGTCCGTCATGGCTCATCTCGTGGGTGAAGTCGACGGAAACAACCCTCCACGGCTTGATGGCGTCGAGGGCGCGGCCGTGGGCATAAAGGCGTGGAAGTGCGGTGTTGGTCATGCCATTACGCTATGCAGATCGCGTGCCCACGCGCCGCATGCGCGCGGTCATAAAGTGTCCCGTCGTAGCGCGTTTAATGGTCTATCGCGTTGACGTTCTGGGAAGCATAACTATCGTGATTCTATGACGAATACGCGCGCCGCTTCCGACTACAAGGCCCCTTCCTCCTATCGCATCATGCCGGGCGCGCCGACCACTTGGCGTGACCAGGCCACGGCCCCCCTCAGCCTTGATGTGGCCAAGAAGGCCGAGTCCTTCCACCAGGCCCGCGTCGAAGGGACGACGGGGCAGGTCGAAGCGCGGGCGCTGCTCGCTGCGCTCGAGGCTCTGAGCACGGGTCGGGGCGGGCTGCCCACGGTCTTGAGCGAGGTGTTCTCGCAAGTGCTGGAACACATCTACCAAGCCCCGGTGAGCGTGGCCGTGACCGAGCGGATGCTCGCGCGGGCGATGCGGCGGCTGGCAGACCTCGAGCGGCATGGTTACCTCGCTCGGGCGACGAACAAGGCCGCCTGATCCAGGCGCGGGCGGGTGGCGTGCTGGGGGTGGGCAGCACGCCACCCGATGGGTATGATCTCCACTGAATACCGCGACTTGGATGTCATACCTCAAAAGTGGCTGAATTCAGCGAAATGGCCTTGGTCAGTATGATCGATCGATCATGCCTCCCGCCCACCGCTGTCTCGGCGCGTTCATGGCGACCCGTCTTTCCGCGATACTCATGCTTGGCACGGCGCCTGCTATAGGGTCTGGCATGATGAACATCGTCGCCAGCGGACAGGTCAAGGTCATCGACAAGGTTTACGCGTATGCACTCCTGGACGGCGGCGCGTACCGCCTGACGGGGCACGGCGTCGAGATGGTGACCGTGCAGAGGGCGAACAACCAGTTCGGCCTCAAGATGACCAAGGGCGCGCTGCGGAACGTCGCGCTGCGCACCATGAAGATCGACGGCACCGGCCGCCTCGTCACGGTGAGCTGACCGTGATCCCGCTTGGTGTCGAAGCCATCACGATCGCCCCCGGGCTCGTCGCGGCCATCCAGAACCGGCGGGCGGCCCGGGATGCCGCCCGCCAGGATCGGGATCGGCTCACCGTCGAGCTCGCCGCGGAGGTCGAAGCGAACGGAACGGGCACGAAGGCCCACGACCGCTTGGCGACGTTCGCGGAGATCGCCCGGAGCTCCGCCGAGGACAGCGAGGCCATGCTCGGTGAGCTCGAGCCGCTCTTCGAGGTGATCGTGCGGCGGGTGTTGCACGCGGTTTGCAAGAGCCCCTCGCCATGACCCCCTCGCCCTTCCCCACCCAGGTCCGCGCCGCGCTCGCCCGGCGCGGGTTCACCCTCGACGGCGATGACCTTCGGGGAACGCTCGTCGTCCAGCCGACGCCGCGCGGCGCCCAGGTCAAGGTCGTGGCGACCTACGCCTCGCTCGACGAGCTCCGCCGCACGGGCCAGAACGTCCGGGAAGCGCTCGAGGCGGACGGCTTCGACGTGGTGCCCGATCGCATGGGCGACACCATCGTGTACGCCCCGGAGACGGCCTCGGCGCCGGCCCTGGCAGCGTGAAAGCGCGTATCGCCCTCAAGGTCAGAGCCGCGATCGAACTGCTCAAGGAGAGCGAACACGAGGGAATCGCCCGCGATGTCGAGGTCGACCCCCACAACGTGGGGATGGCCATCATCGCCCTCGACCGGGCGACGTGGAACGTCGGCAGCATCACGGCCAAAGAATTGCGCGCGAAAAAGCTCCTCGAGGAGGTGCTGCTCGCCATGGAGATACCCTCATGACCCTGCGGCTCCTCCAGGGCGGTCGGCAAACGTCGCCGCCTCGTGGCGGTCTTCGCGAAGTTGTCCCGATGGACGGCGCGCATCGGGACAACTTCGTGCCATGGCCTGATCGGCTCGCCACCGCGGCCATGCTCCACGGCGTCGCCGCCACCCTCGCCGATGGAGAATGCGTCGCCCGGATCGGGAGCCTCGACGGCGACGAAGGCGAACCGGGCGCGGCGTGGCGGATGGCGCTCCGTGCGCTCCACATCCCGCGCACGGCGGAGGCCTTCCGGCGCTACCTGGACGAGACGCTCGACTTCTGCCCCGAGACGGCCGAGGTCTTCGCCGACCTCGTGCGGGCCATGGGCCAGCTCGACCAGGGGAAGCGGGAGAGCGCCTTCGGGGTGGAGCTCCTCGGCGCGCTCATGGATGACGTCGAGTTTCGGGCTGCGCTTGATCCGTTGTCGCCGCACACCCGGGCGGCGATCCTCCGCACGGCGCTCGGTCGCGCGCGGGAGGATGTCTTCCGGTTCGTGGACATGGTGCTCGCCATCGCCTCTTTTTGCCGGGCCGCGGGCGAGCTGCCCCGCGAGTTGGCAGGCCCGCCTTCCTCGAAAGGAACGTGCCCATGAAGCGCATCGAGACCGCGATCCTTCGATCTCTCAAGAGCACGACGGCCACATGCTTTGATCGGCTGCGCCATGCGACCGGGGTGGACTCGGACGTGCTGATTTGGTGGCTCTGTCGGCTCTGCCTGCAGGGTCGCGTCGAAGCGGTCAAGGGAGGCTACCGTCTTGGAGTCACCGCTTCGGCGGCCGATGCCCGTGCTGCCTTGGTCGACGCCGTGCGCACGTACCTCCTGGCGAGCGGGTGGAAGCGTTCCATCCGTCGCCGGCGCCCACCGTTCGTGGGGCGCGAAGAGAGCTGGTGCCATCCCAAGCGACGGCGCCAGCCGACCGACACCCAGACCGCGCTGACCATTCAGCAAACTTTCGACGAAAACCCGTGTGCACTGGCCACGCTGGCTCCGATCGAGGGCCGAAAATGACCGCCCAGCTCGACCTGGGAGCAGGCGCGTCTCGCCATCCTTACCACCTGCACCCCATCCCTGCCGTGTCGGCCTGAGGAGACCATGGGTTTTTACAAGCATGAGGTGATCGCCTTCGGCGACCGCAGAATCCGTGTCCAGAGTCACGAGAACAAGATTACCCACGTCTGGATCGACCTCACCCCTGGGCAATGGGTGGATCTCCTGAACACCGAAGGGCGATGGCTGTCGAGCTGCTGCAGCGACATCAGCCACGCGCGGGATCTGCTCGCCACCGCCCTGCGCCACAACGGCCAGATGGATGCCTACGATTTCCGCGATCTCGTCACCACCCTTGCCGACCACGACGGGTTCGAGGAGCTCCGATCGCCCACCGCTGACGCGTGGACAGAGGCTTCCGCGCGCTGGCGGGCGTGCGAGCCGGAGAGCCCCTTTCTCGTGATCGGCGACTTCTGGTTCGCCGTGCAGGATCGGCTGGGCGAGCGGAGAGACGAGATCGAACCGATCTCGCCCGACGATCCGCGGCGGGCCTTGTCGTTGCTGACCCGCGAGGCGCTCGCCGTGGAGTGCGCGCTGATGGTGCATGGTGGGGGTGCGGAGCGGCTGTGCCACAAGGCCCAGATCGCGCTTGCCGTGGCCCGGCTCATCCCAGCGCTCGGGGTGCTTCATCGCCACCTTCGCGAACTCGCCCCGGGCCCGTTCGAGGGGCTTGCCGTGGTCCTGCGCGGGACAGAGCAGGTGGGCGGGACGCCTGAGGGGCCGATGATCTTCGCAACCCAGAGCACCCTCCCGCTGCACGTACGCAGCAGCATCGAGAAGAGCCCTGGCAAGTTCGTGCTTCGACGGTGCCGTGTCAGCCTCGAGGAGGGGATCCTTCTCGGCGAAGAGGTGACCTTGGCGGTCGAACCACCAGACCGCACTGCCCTCGTCGCACGCCTGAACGAGGCACGGGCACACCTCGTTGAAACCACCGAAGATATCGAGCGCGGGAAGAAACTCGTCGGCCGCGCCGAACGCCATCTGAGCGACAACACCGAGAGCGTCCACCAGGCCGAAGAAGCGCTACGGGCCTACGATATTGCGGTCTCCGCGTTGTCTTGACGTTGGGAACAATACGACACAGGTTCGCGGCCGATGGATCCTTGCCTCTACGTCTTCGCGGCCAACGCCCTCCTGGAGGCCGGGCACCTCCGGCCCGGCGTCGTCGAGAGGATGAGCAAGATCGACTGGGATCGGCGATCGCTCGCGATCCTCATCGACATGCGCGTCGTCGGGGACGCGGAGGATCGTGATCGACTCGTCGAGGAAACGATGGACCTCGTTTGCCGGGCAACGGCACGGCCTCGTGATCGATGGGCCCTCCGCCCGCCTCTCCTGCTCTGCCCCCATGCCCAGGTGCATGTCCGGCTGTGCGGTTGCCAGGCGCCGTCGATCGACACGTTCCGCGCGATCGCGCGCCGGTCCTCCCTCCGCTTGGACCAGATGCTCTACGTCGCCCCCGCCGGCGAGCAGGCCATGGCCGCCGCGAGCGGCCTGCCCTTCGCGCGCGCGGAAGCATTCTTCGGCCACAACGCACAGGCGCGCCGCGTGGCGTAGGAGGGACCATGATCGAGTTCGACCGTGTGCGGGTTCATGGGACAGGGCTCAAGGAGCCTTCGTTCCGACGGGTGCTCCGGCTCGATCCGGCGGGCATCGCCCTCTACAGCTTCGCCCTCCCGGAGCTGGTCTTCTCCTGGCGAGGCGGACTGCTTTCGAAACACCCGAAGATGCCGAACGCGCACATCGACGCCGACGATCTCCGCGAGCTGCGGGATCGCTTTGTTCGTCGTGGCGCCCACGACGTGCCTACGCCTGCGACCGCCCCGGTTGCGACGTCATGCGAGAAATATTCGACCATTGACCACACGCGGCCTGTAGCGCCGCCCCTTGGCTCCGCCAGCGTCGACGCGGCTCCCTCCCCAGACCCCGGCGCGAGGCCAAAGCCGCCGGCGCAGCACGAGCCGGGATCGATCGTGCGCTCCGAGCGATCCCCCAGCGCCACGCTCTACGATCCGCGGCTGAGCTACACGGCCAACCAGAGCATCTTTCATCGGAGCTTCGGCGAAGGGGTGGTCAGCCAGGTCGAGGGGGACCGCATCGTGGTCATCTTCCCCACCGGCGCCCGGACGTTGCAGAATGGGCTGGTCCGACCGACCGCGCCGCCCCCGCGCCCCCCAGCCATGGCGAGAACCAGATGACTCCATGAACACCATCCCGACCTTCTCGCGCCAGCTCTCCGCACGGCTCGGCGGGGGCTGGCCCATGCGGGCCGTCACCTCGCTGATCGCCAAGGCCGACGAGGATGCTGTGCGCGCCACGCTCGAAGCCATCTCCGTCGCGCTGCTCCACGGCGCCACCGTCGCCCTCATCGACGTGCCTGCGCCCAATCCCCCCGACCGCCACCACCCACCACCGTCCCTCAGCGAGAGCTTCGTGCTCGACGCGCTCGGCGCCGGCAGCATGGCCCTGTCGTTCACCTTTCTCGCCCCCAAGGTCCCTGCGGAAACGCTCTCGCTCATCAGCGAGCACGCCAACTTCAAGACGCTCGTGGTGGTGAGGGGCTTCGAGCGGCTTACCGGGGTGAGGGGGGCCGACCTGCGGCACACCCTCAAGATCGTTGGGAGGGCGTCCGCGGCGAGTTTGTTCGTGATGACGCCGCTCGAGGATGGCGCCAAGAGGATCGAGCGACTCGTGCGCAGCATGTCCTCGAACAGCGTCGAGCTGACCAACGACGTGATGCCGTGGAGCAGCGACGGATGATGCGCCGTCCGCGGGCCGACGTGTCCGCCCCGTACCCGTCGGCCGCGCTGTCGATCGACGAGCTACCCAAGGAGCTACGGCACCTGCTCTGGGGGGTCCGGGATCATGGGCTTCACTTCGGGGGCAGCCGCGCAGCGCCGATCAGCAAGCGGGACAAGGGGGATCTTCGGGAGCTTCATCGCAGATCGAAGCTGCAGGTCCTGTCGATCGAGGAAGCAGGCCGGCTCGGGCGGCTCGCCGAGGCGAGCGAAGACAGCGCCATCGTGGTGTTCTGGCGGGTCGATGAGCGGGGTGGGGTCATGCGCATCCATCGGCTGTTCTGCCGCGCCCACCAGGACATCTTCCCGCGTCACGGCCTCGCGTTCTCCTGGGGGGACGGCGACCATGGAATGGATCTCGGCGTCGCCCTCTTGAAGACCCTGTATGGGCATGCGGATCGCGGGGTGGCGCTCGATCTGCTCGGACCGCTCATCGCCGCGCTCCCGCCCATCTGGCACCTGGCCGCCAAGGCGATCGAGCAACGAAGCGCCCGACATAAGCTCATCCGCGCGATCGAACGCGCGGTGCACCAAAACATCGACGTGCGCGCGGTCGTGGACGGTCTTGTTCCCGCCCCCGCAAAGGAGACCCTGGATGGATAAGGATGAAAGTTGGGGAGACGAACGCAAATACAACGCAATGATGGCGCTGTTGATCGGCGACGCCGCGGGGGTGTTCTTCGAGACGAAGGAGCCCTCCGCGATCCCGGACCTCAGCCTCGTGAACCTGTTCGATCTGCCGAAAGAATGGATCGGTGGGCACGATGTTTCGCTCGGCGTTTTCAGCGACGACGGGTCCACCGCGCTCGTGATGCTCGATTCGCTCACCACGCAGGGCCGGCTCGATGTCGAGGACTTCGGGCGGCGGATGCTGCGCTGGCTCGACGAGAACTACCTGGCCTCGGGCGGACGTGCCTTCGGGGCGGGCGGCACCACGCGCGCGGCGCTCGACAACCTCCGCCGCGGCGTCCCGGCGCAGAGCGCGGGGATCCGGACCGAAGCGGCCATGGACAACAATCCGCTCATGCGCGCGTTTCCGCTCGCCCTCCTGCACAACGGATCGGACGAGGACCTCGTTCACGACACCTTCGTCCAGTGCGAGGTCACCCACGCTCACCCTCGACCCCGCGTCGTGGCCGCCGCCTACGCGCTGTGGACCCGCTTCACGCTCGAGACTCCCACGATGAACGCCTTCGACAATGCGCGGGCAGCAACGGCGTGGCTCATCGACCTTTTCGGTCGGCAACAGGATCGACGGCGATGGGTGGCCCCTTCGGTGCTGTTCTCCGAGGCCGTGCACCTGTACCGCATGCTGGAGACGGAGCGTCCCACGGGGGCAGGGCACATCAGCCAGACCTTCATCTCGGCCGTCTGGGCCAACCGCCACGACTTGTTCGCCAGCGTCGTGACCGAGGCCGTCCAGCTCGGCTTGGACACGGATTCGACGGCGGCCGCCGCCGCGGGCATCGCCGCGCTGCGCCTCGGCAGCGCGAGCATCCCCTTGCACTGGCGCGGGAAGGTGGCTCAGCACATGCCGCCCGAGGCCATCGACGTGCTGGACAGGCTGCGTGCAACATGAATCACGCCATCCCCATCCGCCTTCTGGGTGCCTGCGACCCCGACACGATCGCCCAGCTCGTGAGCGCCATCATCGAGGCCTTCTGGTCAGACGACCAGGAGCCGACAGAGCTGGCCGCACGCTTCGAGCGCCTGCGCGCCTACCTCGGCCAGTTCGATGACGGCGCCGCCGGCGCGATCGAGGAAGCACGCGAGCGGCTCTTCACGCGGTACGAGGCGTGGGACGCGGCGGCGCGCGAGCGGCTCTTCACCGAACTCCTCCCCCGGGCCCGCCTGCGCGCCCGCGAGGACCTCGCCATGGCGGCGCCGGCCGATGGCCCCGCGCTCGATCGGGGTGACGCGAGCGCCATCCGCTGGCTGGCACCGCTCGCGCCCGACGTCGCCCGGGGCCTGCTCCAGCTCGACGCTGACGCTGGCCCGCGGATCGCGAAGTTCTTGTCAGGACTCGCCCCCGTGATGCTCGATCGCTTCTTCGCCTATAAGATCCAGCCCCCCACCGGCGCCCTGCTCGTCGGTCCGCCGGGCACCGGCAAGACGACCTCGGCCCGGTACATCGCGAGCATGCTCGGCAAGAAGCTCGCGGTGATCCGCTTCCAGAAACTCCTGAGCTCGTACGTGGCCCAGGGGCCCAAGAACCTCGGGGCGGTGATCGAGGCGGCCATCAAGGAGGATGCGGTGCTCTTCCTCGACGAGCTCGACGCGCTCGTGCTCCGGCGCGACACGCGCGGCAACGACGCGCTCTCCGACATGAAGATGCAGATGATGAGCGCGCTCATCGACGAACTCGATCACGCTCCGCCAGGGTTCATCAAGCTCGGGGCGACCAACCTCCCGAAGCGCCTGGACGACGCCCTCATCCGGCGGATGTCGTTCTCCATCGTCTACAAGATGCCGGACGAAAAGACCCGGCGCGCGCTCGTCGACGAGGTGCTCGAGGTGGTCGGGCCCGGCGCGCCAGAAGAGATCCGCGCGTTGATGGTCGACCGGAGCCACGACCACAGCGGGGACTTCGTGAAGCGCTTGGCCCATGGGGCCGCCGTGAACGCCTTGCTCCGGGGCGACCCCCCCACCATCACCGAACTCGACGTGCGCCAGACGCAGGGCGCGCTCATCCAGACCGAACGTCTCATCGAAACGCTCTCGGAGCTGTAGCCCGAGACCGCTACCCTTGTCCGCTCACCCCAGCGCAGGAGCCAGCCCATGAAACGAGGTCTCGCCATCGAACGCCTGTATACGTCCCCCGACGTCTCCCCCTACAACGCTGTCCGCTGGGAGAAGCGTCGCGCTGCCATCTGCAACCCAGACGGTTCTGTCGTCTTCGAGATGGACGGTGTCGAGGTGCCGGATTTCTGGAGTCAGCTCGCCACCGACATCCTCGCCTCCAAGTACCTCCGCAAGGCAGGGCTGCACGGCGACCCGGGCCAGGGAGAGACCAGCGCGCAGCAAGTCGTCTACCGTGTCGCCCATACCATCCGCACCTCGGGCGAGGAGCAGGGCGGCTACTTCGCGACCAAGCGGGCGGCAGATACCTTCGAGGCCGAACTCGCCCACATGCTGATCCACCAGATCGGCGCCTTCAACAGCCCGGTGTTCTTCAACACCGGGCTGTTGCACGAGTACGGCATCGAGGGCGGGGGCGGCAACTGGGCCTGGAACATCGAGCGCGCGCGGCAGGGAGGGGGCGACGAGTTCTTCGAGGTGGGCCGGACCTACGAGCGGCCGCAGTGCTCGGCGTGCTTCATCCAGTCGATCGACGACGACCTGATGGGCATCTACGAGCTCGTGAAGACCGAGGCCCGGCTCTTCAAGGGCGGCAGCGGCACCGGGACCAACTTCAGCGCGCTCCGCGGGCGGCAGGAGAAGCTGTCCGGGGGCGGCACGAGTTCGGGGCTGATGAGCTTCCTCGAGGTCTTCGACCGCGCGGCGGGTTCGACGAAGAGCGGCGGTACCACCCGCAGGGCCGCGAAGATGGTCTGCCTCGACATGGACCACCCCGAGATCGTGGACTTCATCGGCTGGAAGGTGCGCGAAGAAAAGAAGGCCTTGGTGCTCATCGCCGCCGGCTACCCGCGCGACTTCAACGGAGAGGCCTACCACACGGTCAGCGGGCAGAACTCGAACAACTCGGTCCGGGTGACCGACACCTTCATGAAGGCGATCACCGGGGACGGCGACCCGCAATGGGCGACGGTGGCCCGCACGACGGGCGCGGTCGTGGAGCTCCACAGCGGCAAGGATCTATGGAAGCAGATCGCCGACGCGGCGTGGGCGTGCGCGGACCCGGGCGTCCAGTACGACACCACGATCAACGCCTGGCACACCTGCCCCAACAGCGGACGCATCAACGCGAGCAACCCGTGCTCCGAGTACCTCTTTCTCGACGACACCGCGTGCAACCTGGCGAGCCTGAACCTCCTGAAGTTCCTCCGGAAGGACGGCTCGTTTGACACGGGTGGGTTCTGCCACGCCGTCCGGATCTTCTTCCTCGCGCAGGAGATCCTTGTCGATCTCTCGAGCTATCCAACCCGCCGCATCGCCGAGAACTCCCACGCCTTCCGCCCGCTCGGTCTCGGCTACGCAAACCTCGGCGCATTGCTGATGGTGCTCGGGATCCCGTACGATTCGTCAGCGGGACGGTCGTGGGCGGGAGCCATCACGGCGCTCATGACAGGGCAGGCCTACGCGATGAGCGCGATGATGGCCAAGGAGAAGGGGGCGTTCGCGGGGTACGCCGACAACGACAAGGCCATGTTCGACGTCATGCGGCTCCACGAAGCGGCGGCCATGCAGCTCCAGGCGGGGTGCCCCGAGCAACTCCGTCGGGCCGCGCTCGAGGCGTGGACCAAGGCCCGGGAGGTCGGGGCGGTTCACGGCTACCGGAACGCGCAGGCCACCGTCCTCGCGCCCACGGGCACCATCGGCTTGCTCATGGATTGCGACACCACGGGGGTCGAGCCCGAGTTCTCCCTCGTGAAGTGGAAGAAGCTCGCAGGGGGCGGGCTGATGCGGATCATCAACGAGTGCGTGCCCGAGGCGCTCGACCGGCTCGGGTACAAGGGCGAGGCCCGCGCCGCGATCCTCCGCCACATCCGGGGTTCGCAGTCCCTCCGCGGCACGCCGCACATCAACAGGGAGAGTCTGGCCGAGCGCGGGTTCACGCCCGAGGAGCTCCTGCGGGTCGAGACCGCGACCGCCGAGGTGCCCATGCTCGAGATGGCCTTCTCGGCGACCGTGCTTGGGCAGGCGAGTTACGACCGAATCTGGGCCCACGCCGGGGGCGGGGCCCCCACCAAGTCGATGCTGGAGCAACTCGGCTTCACCCAGGAACAGATCACCGAGGCGGCGGACGTCATCCTCGGCCATGGCACCGCCGATGGCGCCACGGGCCTGAGTGCCGCCCACCTACCGGTCTTTGACTGCGCCGCGCGCGCAGGGCGCAGCGAGCGCGTGATCTCGCCGGTCGCGCATCTGGAGATGATGGCCGCCGTCCAGCCCTTCCTCTCAGGGGGGATCAGCAAAACTGTCAACCTCTCCCCCGACGTCACTCCCGACACGGTGCGTGGGCTCTACGAGCTCGGCTGGAAGCTCGGCCTCAAGGCCGTGGCGCTCTACCGGGACGGCTCCAAGGCGAGTCAGCCCTTGTCCGCAGCCGCCGCAGAACCAGACAAAACCACGACCCTCGCCCCGACCCCGATCGCCGGCGGCCGTCACCGGCTCCCCAAGCGACGTCGCGGGTTCACCCAGGAGGCGAAGGTCGACGGGCACAAGGTCTACATCCGGACCGGCGAGTACCAGGACGGCACACTCGGCGAGATTTTCATCGATCTGCACAAGGAGGGCGCGTCCTTCCGATCGATCATGAACTGCTTCGCGATGGCCGTATCGATCGGCCTTCAACATGGCGTTCCGCTGAAGGCGTTCGTGGAGATGTTCATCTTCACCCGGTTCGAACCGGCAGGCTTTGTCGAGGGACACGACCGGATCAAGCTGGCAACCTCGATCGTCGACTACGTGTTCCGTGGTCTCGCGATCGACTACCTTGGGCGGAACGATCTTGTGCAGGGCAGCGACGGCCCTCCGCGCCCCGCAATCGAGACGAAAGGCGCCCCTCCCAAGGTTATGATGGGAGACGGGCCGGCCTGCACGGCGTGTGGGCACTGGACCGCGCGGAACGCCTCCTGCTACCGGTGTCTGAACTGCGGCAACAGTATGGGGTGTAGTTGAGCCCTTCGTCTTGACATTGGGAACAATGAGCAACAGGTTCGGGGTCTGACCTCGAACCTGGAGCCCATGTGACCTACGACGAAATGCTGGTAAAAATAAGGTCTGCGGTGGAGGCCCACAACAAGACGGCCACCGCCAAGCTCGACGCCGACAACATCATCGCCAAGCTCGTCGCCCTCGGGGGCACGAGCGAAGACGCTCTCGCGGAGCTGACCGTGGACGACCTCGTGGCCTGCGACGTGCCGCGGCTCATGGCCAAGGCGCTCCTCAAGAGCTTTGCCGGGCCTGTGCCTGTCGGTACGTCGCTCGCGCCTGGGGGGGCGGTGCCCGGGTCGCATGGTCTTGGAGGCATGCCTGCGCCGGCGGTGATGATGGACGCCGCGTCGATGTACCAGGGGATCGCGCCGCGCACACTCATCGAGGGCTACCAGATTGACAACCCCGGGCTCATCGGCGCCGAGCTCAACCGCCGTCTTGACGAGGTGGATCGGCAGCGTCGCGAGGGCGCCCGCGTGCAGCGAGCGTTCCTCGTCTACGTTGGCGGATCCCTCCAGGTCGACCCGAGCGTGCAGCGGTACGAGCTGCTCCTGCGCGGCAAGCGGATCACGGACACCGTCATGGTGAACGACGTCCCCATCCGCCCGTTGTGTGTTGGCGAGAAATTCGCCGTCGAGGTGAGTTCGGTGAACCCGCTCTACCCGCACAGGACCCTCCTCGATCCCGATGAGACGTGCGAGTACACACACCTGTCCTACAAGGGCGTGGAGCCTGAGACGCGTGGGATCCTGATCCTCGCCGTGCAACGGCACGGGCTCCGGGCCGACAATCCGGAGATCGCACGACACATCATCCTGGTCGCGAAGGGCACTACCGGTCTGCGCGACATCCGTGCGCGCTACCCGCTCGCGGCCTCCGACTGGGCAGCGCTCCCCGAGGCATCGAGGCCGCCGTTGGAGGTGATGATCACCCCGGAGATGATGGCTAGTCCTGAGGGAGACGATCCTCCCTGGCGACACACCAGCTACGAGCGCCCGGCGGAGGGGGCGACGCGGCGCCCTTTTTTGGCGAGCGCGGCTGATCTTCCGTCCTGGAACGGCCAAGGCCCCCGGGTGATCCTGCTCGGCGCGCCAGGGGACACCATGGTGGCCGACATCGCCAAGCACCTGATCGTGGCCAAGCGGGCCGGCCGGCTCCAGTTCTGGCACGCGGGCATGGCCAAGGGCAGCGTTCGCGACAGCATGATTGCCATGGCGGAGACTGCGGACGTCGCGGTGCTGGTCGTTTCGGTGGATCTTTTGGGTGCGCTGGACGAGGATCCCGCGCTCGCGGTGATCGAGCGTCGGCACGCGGCAAGCGAGATCACGGTGCTGCCCGTGATGGGGCATCCCGTCGACCTCGAGGACGTGCGCGGCAGCCGTCATTCCACGTGGTTTGGCGGCCTCGTGCGCATCCCTCGCGACAGACCACCTCTTTCCCTGTGGGCCAACAAGGACGACGGCTTTGCGATTACAGCGACCGAGATCGGTGCGGCGGTGAAAGGTGTGAGCCCAACCCCTCCGCCGGTGCCGACGGTCTCAGGACATGCGGACGGGCGCTCCCTCACCAGGGACGAGATCATGAAGATCCACGCCATGGCTGTCCGCGCCGGGATCTGCGGCAACAGAAAACTGCTCCTTCTCGGTCTGCCCGAAGAGATCAAGCAGTCTCTCCCTGCCGATGCTCCTTCGCCGAGCGAGAAGGTGCTGAGCGATCTGCATGAGCTTGCGCGCATCGTGCTCCTAGACGGCGAGCGGCCCCTGACGACGTGGCTGCGCAATGCCATCGCCGCCAAGCCCTACGCGCTCGAGACGCCCTTCGCCGGCTACATCGAGGCGCTCACGGGCGTACCGTACCGATCTGCCAGTGCGGACCTCTATGCCTCAACCCAGCGATAAGGTCGACGGGATGGTGCCTGAGGCGCGAACGTCGCCCATTGATCCGGTGCTCGTGGCGATCGACAGGCTCCATCAAGACGCCTCGCTGCGGGTGTCACACGAAGGGCGTTCGTTCGAGATCATCATGAATTCTGGGGGCGACGGCTATCGGCTGAAGCCCTATGCAACATGGCCGATGGGCTACGCTGTCATGGAGAAAGGGCGTCGCACCACGCCGTTCCGCGAGATGAGCTTCGATCAGCTCTACGCCTGGATCGCTGGCCTGTCTGTGCACGAGCCCGCCTAGAACACAAAGACCCCGCCCCCGGTCACCATCCACATCAGCGGGGTGATGGCCCGGTCGGGGCCGGAGAGCCCCGGCCACGTCCAGGCGGTGGGCTGGGCGTAGAGTACCCGCGCGGTCATGTCCACGTGCCACCCTCGCCCCTCCGTCTCGCCCACCTTGCCCAGCAGATGGGCGGCGCGGTCGCCCATCCAGGTCCATTCCTTGAGGCACCAGCGCACGTTGCAGAACGTGGCGTAGGCCGGCGCCGCTGTCCCGGCGAGCAGGAAGGATACGTTGCGATTCCGGGTGTGCAGCACGACCCCGAGATCATTCGCGTCGACAAACCCGGCCTGCGGGAGCGAGAACGGGGTGACCAGCATGGGCGTCTGCACGTACACCGCGTCGAGCCAGGCGAGCCCAGGGATCGCGAGCGCGAGGTGGCCGTGGGGCAAAAACGTGAGCCCGCCCGTCGGGTTGCTGGGCCGCCCGCGGAGGGATGATCCGCCGGCGATGAGCCAGCCCACACCGAAGCCCAGCCCAGCCCGGACCTGCACCTGCGCGCGGGACACACCGCTGTCCAGCACCATTGCCGCGGCGATGGCGACCGCCAGCTTGCGTTGCATTGTGGAGCTCCTACTTGAGGCCGGAGAGGATCACGACCTTCGCGCTGGGCTTGCCCTCGGGCTGGCCCAAGGATCCGTTGAGATCCGGCACGCAGACATCGCCCGTCTTCGGGTCGATCCCGATGTCGGCGGCGGAGCGCAGGCCGTGCGGGCCGACGTCCACGACCTTCTCGGCCGTCCCGCCCGCGGCAGGCAGAAACCAGAGCGTCGTGTCGAGGTGACCCGCCTCGGCGTCGAAGATCGCCGACATCAGGTAGCCGGCTTTGCCGTGGTGCGTAAACGGCACGATGCCGTCCAGCTTGCGGTGCGGCGGCGCACCAACCTTGCGCGCCTCGCCTCCGTGCCAGTCCCCGCATTCCCCGTAGGCAGCCGTTGCGGGATCGACGTGCTGCACCTCCCCGGCCCCGGCGCGCCCTGGTTCGACGACGAAGTCACCGAGGCCCGCGACCACGACGCCGTCGTTCGTGACCGAAGGCGCAAGGCCGTTCGGCGTCCCTCCGAGCTGGGTGTAGGTGCCGAGTTCGAGGTGGTTGCCGACGAGCGCCGCGAGGTGGACCTGGCCCGTCTTGCTGTCGCTCACCCACGCCGCGCCCTCGTACCAGGGGACCGCGGCCGTGTCGTTGAGGAGCTGGGCGCCATCCACCGTCGTACGCACCACCTCCCCGTCCTGCCGGAGCACGACGATTTCGTTGGTGCCCTGCACGGCGATCCAGAGGTTGCCATCGCCGTCGACCGCGATCCCGTTGGGCTTCTCGAGCCCCCGCACCAGCACCTTGCTGCTGCCGTCGTCGCGCACGAGGACGACCTTCCCGAAGCGGCCATTCTTCACCTGCTGGCACGGCTGGTCGTAGCCGCAGCCCTTGTCGGTCACCACCCATCCGCCCTCGACCCTGGCGCAGCTCTCGGGCGCCACGAACGCGACGGGCAACGCCCGCACGTGCTCCGTGCCCGACGGCGCGCAGGCGCCGACGCCCATCATGCGTCTCGTCTTCATCGCGTTGATCCTTTCGGTTCGAGGAGGTCGGTTCAGGGGTAGTCGCCGCTGCCGGCGCCCGCGCCGGGGGTCGTGCCCGGCGGGATGACAATGCCGCCGGCGTCGGGCTCTTGCGCGCCAGGGGGGCGGCTCCCCGGCGGCGCGCTCGAGGGCGTGGCCGAAGGCGGTGGACCGGGTTTGCGCCGGAGGCATTCGGGCCCCGGCGCGTTGCAGGCCGACAAGAGCAGGCAGACCACTAGCAGGTGTCGCATCGCTGATTCTCCTGGGAGGCGTTGAGGCTTCGCCTCGGTTTAGTGCAACAGCAAGGCCAAGAGGCACGCCCCTGATTCCCGCGGAGAAGTGCGTCGCGCGTGGCCATGGGCAGCCAGAAGGTGGTCACGGGTGACCACAAGCTGGCCATGTCTGACCAGGGGTTCGTCAAATCTGACCAAGCGGAGGCCCCAGACCGTCGTCTTGACGGCCCAAATAACGAGTCACATTGTCCTTGGCTGTGCGCGCCCCCCAGCCAGACGCCCTTGATGAAGGCGCGATCTCAAGCCCGACAACCTCTTCCTCGTGCTCGATCGACCTTCGCCCGTACCAGGAGATCGCCCTGGAGCAGGTGCTGCTTTACGCGAACGAGCACCCGCGCGGGAGCGTCCTCCTCGTCATCCCTCCCCGCGGCGGCAAGACGCCCACGGCGGGAATGGCGGTGCGCGTCGTTGGCGACGCAGGGGCCTCCGTGCTCTGGGTCGTGAACCGCATCGAGCTGCTCGACCAGGCCGTCCAGCACCTCGTCGCCTGCGGCATCCCGATCGAGGAGATCGGGGTCATCGCCGCAGACCGGCCGGTTACCCCCAAGGCGTGGTGCCACGTCGCAAGCGAGAACACGCTCGATCGCCGCAACAAGCCGAAGGCGGAGTTCGTCGTGTGGGATGAGGCCCAGCACGACGCGGCCCCTCGGCGCCGGCGCATCCGACAGCTCTACCCCGACGCCTTCCACCTCGGCATCACAGGCACCCCGGAGCGCCTCGGTGGGGTCGGCCTCGACCGGGACTACGACCACATGATCGTCGCGGTCCAACCGTCGGAGCTCATCCACGATGAGTACCTGGCCGTCCCAGAAATCTTCGCGCCCGATGACGAGATGATCCCGTCAATGCGGGCCGTGCGTTCGGTCGGCGGGGACTACACCCCGGCCGAACTCGACCAGCTCATGAACCGAGACGTGCTGGTCGAGAACCTCGTGCGCGAATGGGTGCGCCTCGCAGAGAACCGCCAGACGATGATCTTCCCGGTCACCGTGGAGCACTCGCGCGCCATCGTCGGCGCCTTCGTCCGCGCGGGCATCGACGCGTCGCACCTCGACGGCGACACGAAGATGACCGAGCGACAGGAGATGCTCGCTGGCCTTCGAGCAGGAAGAAAGCGGCTTGTCTCCTCGGTCGGGGTCGTCTCGGAGGGGATCGACATCCGGGAGGTGAAGTGCGTCGTGCTGGCCCGGCCGACGAAGAGCCTGGGGCTCTATCTCCAGCAGGGCGCTCGCTGCATGACCCCGTGGCCCGAGGGGCCGCGCGCGCGCATCCTCGACGCCGCCGGGAACACCTACCGCCACGGCCTGCCCTACCAGGACAGGGAGTGGGCGCTGGAGGGCCGGCGCAAGCAACGCGGAGGCAGCCCGCAGGCCCAGGCCAAACGATGCGCGTGCGGCGCGGTCGCGAGCGTCTTCGCCAAGGTCTGCGGATCGTGCAGCAAGCCCTTCCCCCGGCCACCGCTGCCCGAGATCGCGCCGTCGGAGCTCCGTAGGGTCGAGGTGACCCCCGAGCATATCGCGGCGGATCGAGCGCGCCTTGAGGCCTTCGCGCAAGCCAAGAACTTCGACCCGGCCTGGGTGACCAAGGTCATCGCCGCGAAATATGGGATCCTGGCGACGTGAAGGGACGCGTCTACACACGCCGAAAGTACGACGTGGGCGGGGGCGAAAAGCTCACCGCGCAGGAGGTCGCCGATCGCGTGGGCCTGACGCTCAGCGGGGCGCAGACACGGCTGGCCGCTGCCCCTCAGGACGCGCTTCGCCCGCACGGCCGCGTCCCCAGGCGCGACCTGTCGAACGAGAAGTTTGACAAGCTCACCGCGGTGGCTCTCGTGGCCTACCAGATTGTCGGCGCTCGCCATCGTATGCCGGTCTACGCGTGTCGCTGTGCGTGCGGAGGCCCCGAAATCCTGGTGCCCTACGATAAACTCGTAGGTCGGCGCAAAACCTCTTGCGGGTGTGGCACGGCGCCAGCGTGGAAGGGGGATCTCGTGGGGGCAACCCGCGGGTATCTGAAGGTGCTTCGCTGCATGAGCGACAAGCCAACACGGCAAGCGCTCTACGAATGCCTGTGCGTCTGCGGCAACACCTGCGAGCGCCGCGGCACAACGCTCATGCTCGAGGAGCGGAGCAGTTGCGGCTGCAAGAGGTGGGAAGCCCACGGCAAGGCCATGGCGGAGCGCCGCCGCACGGTCGAAGTCTTCGGCGAGAAGCTCTCTCTGGCGGAACTCGTCGAGGTGTCTGGTCTGCACGAAGCAACGCTGCGCAAACGCATGGACAAGCGCGGCATGTCGCCAGAAGAGGCAGCCTTTGGGGAGAGCTCGGCCGCATGACGTTGCCGCTCAAGTTCGCGCGCTTGGCTGAGGGATGGTTCGTCAAGCGCGAACAGGTTATCCCCGTCAACCCACCGCAGAGCGGTGGGCGAGCGATCGAAGATTGCGAGCCGCCGGAGCCTCCCCGCCGGAGCCTCCCCGCCGGAGCCTCCCCGCCGGAGCCTCCCCGCCGGAGCCTCCCCGCCGGAGCCTCCCCGCCGGAGCCTCCCCGCCGGAGCCTCCCCGCCGGCGATCGAGGACGAAGAGGAGCCCGCACGGTGGGTTCATCGTCGCTCACGCTGGCTGGCCTTGAGGACACTCGAAGAGATCGAAGAAGACCGGCTCGATTTCGAGCAGTGGATGGAGAAGATCACGCCGCTCACCGAACGGACGATGGCGCGCCGCGCAGAGAAGGTGCGCGCCTCGGTAATGTGCGTGTCCTTGGAGAGTCCCTCCTCGATGACGCCGACGAGCCAGGCCTGCCCCAGTACGACGAGCGCGCGACCCTCGGCTCCCTTCGTTCAGCGCCGGAAACGGAAGGTGCCTGGGACGCGCGGCGACGCCTCGAAGAGCGCATCCGGGACAAGCGCGAGACCGACCGGCTGAAGGCCGGCTTCTACCTCGAGGAGCGTCCGCAACAGCACGACGTCCAGCCCGAGGAAGCCGACGATGTTGACGGCGACGAGCCGGAGGCGGACTAGCCCCCGTCGGTATGCCAGACCCCAGTACGCCGCCCTGTCGCGACAGCCGACACGCATTCGACCGGGGCGTGATCGCAGCACCATTCTACCGTCTTGCTCCAGGGCTGTTCCCCGTCTCGACGGCAGCCGTGGAGCTCCAGTCCAGGCACGCCGAAGACCTGCACCTGGGCGAACCCGCACTGCGGCGGGAAGGCCTCGCACCCCTCCACACAGGCGACGCACGCAGCCTCGACGCGCCTCGGTGGCGTGCTGGACGCTCCGGAGCAGGACATGATCACCAGGACAAGAGGAGCAAGCCAAGAAAGCTTCATGGGGGCGGCATGATGCTGCCCAGCGAGAAGTCGCGCCAGCCTGAAATCGTGTCCCTGAAACTCCGACGCCCACGCCGGGAAACCCCGACGTGGGCGTCGCTTTTCTCTTTTTTCTAGGGGTCGAGAGGCCGGATTCGAACCGGCGACCTACGGCTTATGAGGCCGTCGCGCTACCGCTGCGCCACTCCGACGGCGCCTATCCTACGGTCGCCCCCCGCTATGTCAAGAGCAGGCTACGCCCCGAGAAGACCGCACGCGCGGAACTCGGTCCGCATCGGCTTTCGACAAGGGGCTCTTCTCCGCAGCATCCAGCACCTGATCCAGGCTGCGGCCGTTGGCCTGCTGGAGGATCTCCCAGGCGTCAACGCTTTCCGCTTCTGCCTTGGTCAGGATCCCATCCCTGTACGCTTCCTCTATCGCTTCACTGTGGTCATCCATCAACGATCACCTAATCATCGGCCTGGGCAAACGCCAGCCGATCGGTTGACATTCGCCCAGAGCTCGGCCCACCCTGGCCAGCCGCGTGCTCGCTGCTGTTCGCCGTAACGCCAGAGCACCGAATCGATCACCGTCAACCGATCACCGAGTTCGGCCCGGATGGCCTCGCACAGGGCCAGCGGCGAGCTCGTCTTGGCTGCCTGCGCGGCGCGTTGCAGATGTACATCCGGCTTCACCACGTCGGCGCCGAGCACCTTCGCGAGGTGCCAGCAGGTGATCTTGCCGATCCACGGCAGACAGACGAGGTCCGGCGGGTGCTGCGAAAGCGCGACGATCGCCTCTGACCCCTCGCGATGGAGTACCTCGGCGAAGCGGATGATCGCGCCGATCTTGCCGGGATGGTTCAGGACGGCGAGCGCGGCCGGCGCGCAGGTCTCATTCACCGCGGGCACCTTGAAGCCGCGGAAGGCCTGCTCGAGGCCCGGCCACAGGCGCCTGGCCACCTGGAAGCGGAAGCCGCTGTTGACGATCACCCAGGCTGCCTCGCGCAGGACGTAGTCGGCGTCGGGGCGAACCTTGGCCAACCCTTCAGCCCAGGTGATGTCGTCGCCGAAGCCCGCCTCGACGATCCTCCGACGGGCGGTCAGGTAGCCCGCGCCGAGGGTCATCGCCGATGCTCGCGCTCCGTCACCGCGCCGGCGGGTGCCCACGTCGTCGGCTCGTGCCCGAGCAGGTCGACGAGCTCGTGCCAGCCGAAGCCGCCGCGCTCGGCGATGCGCTGCGCGGATTGGTCGCGGCCGTACTTCCCGGCATACAGCGCCCACGCCTGCTCGTGTTCTTCCCACGAGATCGTGCCGAGCCCTCGAGCAGGACGCCCCGATGGATCATGCCGTAGCTCGCCCTGCACCGGCGCGCGCCGTCCGCAGATGCAGGTGGGACAGTGTTTCTTGGGGTCGTCACTCATGCGCTTTCTCCACCGCCTGTCGGCCTCTTGCCGAACCAAGTCTCGCCGCGACGCTGGGCATGGCCCAGTGCCGCCCGCCGAGGTGCACCATGCCCGCGAACGGATCGGGCGCCGGATCCCAGACGCACAAGCCGCGCCCGTCGAGACGACGCCCCTGCGCGATCCAGAGCGTCACGGCCGCCCAGAACAGGTGTCGTGGACCGAGGTGACGCTCGGCGCCGCGCCTGGTCAACGGACACGGGCCGAAGTGAGGATGATCCTCGAAAGGGTAGCGCTCGTTGTCGACGATGATCACGCGATCGCCGCCGCCGGTCATAATGCAGCAGTCCTTCATCTGCCCGATTGGTACTGCTTCAGGTAGTCGCGCTTCTCGGCCATCCGATCGGCAACGGCCTGCTCCAGGTCGATCTCCCCGCTCGGACAAAGTGCGGCGAGCTTCGCGGCGCAGATGATCAAGTCCGCGATGTAGGCGCTCGCCGCCTTGCCGTTCGTCTCCTCGGCCTCTCTGAAAGCAAAGACGTGCGACCCACACGCCTCCTTGATGTGGTCCGCGTCGCCGACGAGCCCGTGGAGCTTCCCGGCGGCCTTGGAGACATGACCGAGCACGTGCTCGAAGGTGTCGACGCCGAAGCGCGGGAACAAGGTCTTGAGGTCGTTAATCTCCATGCTGGTTCTCCTGTCTATTGAGTTGACTGTCGGGACACTACGATTGGATCCGGCCATCAGGGACACCGCGGCGAGTCACATGCGCCAGTTCGCGATCGCGCCGGCTGGCACGACGCCGGCGCCAATGTCCTCGGCCACCTTCGCGATGGGCAGCCGGTGCTTGAAGTCGTGCTGGATCTCGCGCTCGACGGCGACGTACTCCGCAAGCAGCTCGGGATGAAGCCGGCCTGCCACGATGAGGGCCTCGCGCGGCGCGTAAATGCAGTTCCCCGTCATGAGTCCGTCGGCCAGACCGAAGGCGTGCGCCTTGGGGACCTCGGCGCAGAAGACTTCTTCGGCCCGATCGGTCGGTTCAACGCGGACCACCTTCCAAGTAAAGTCCTCCATGATCTTCTTCTGACGGGCGCGGTCGGCCCTGCGACGGTGCTCCTCGATCAAGAAAAACCAGTCCGGGAGATCCACCAGCCGAAGGGTCACGCCGTGTAAAGGCGATGGCTCCAGGTGCGGGAAGCCGCGGCGGATCACCGTCATGATGGGCCCGTACCCGATCCCGCAAATCGCTGCGATGCTACGCACCAGCCAGAGGGCATGCAGGGATGCCGAACTGATGCGAGCCAGGCCCGCCGTGCTCACGCACCCATCCGCCGCAAAGTATCCGGCAAGCCAGGACAGGAGGAAGGACCTCGACTCGTCCAGCGAAGGATCGCCCTTCCAGCGCCTCGGCAAGCCGTTGATGTGCCAGGCGCCGTTGCCGTTGCCCTTCACCTCGCGGACGTCATGCATCGCGAAATAGGGCAGAAGCGCCCGATCTTTCCCCTTGTCGTGGATGGTCAGGCACGCCGGACGCTCGTCGAGCTCCGACACGCTGCCGTCTCCGTAAATGAACCCCTGCGCGATCGCGAAGGGTACCTTGATCGGCGCCATGGCCTGATCCATCGGCTGGGCCTTCAGTGCCCGTAGCGTGTCACCAGGACGCAGGTCGAGCGTGCTTCGGTCGCGTGTTACCAGCTCGTACCCGTTGTGCTCCCCTGCCCGGCGACCGTGCCGTTTCGGCGTACGCAACTCCCGCTCGAGCACCATCCAGCGATGGTCTGCGGTCGCGTACACGACCTTCGTTTGGCGCGCCCTGCGCAGATGGATTCGCCATAACGGCTGACCGCCGAACGATCGCACGGGCACGTCAACGAACGTTCCGTGGCTGTGCAGCCCCGGAGTTCGCCCAGGCGGGCTAGTGACCTTGGGCACCAGCAGCGGATGCGTTCCTCCCGCCAGCTCTCGAATGGGTCGCAGACCGGCGCGTGTAACCACCTCGGTCTCGCCGGCCAGGCACAGCACACACGACGCACGCGGGAGGCCCGCCGCATACGCCGGGTGGATCGGCGCGCCCGAGGCGCGGCACGCTGCCCATACCTCGGCCTCGGTCCAGGCCTGGATCGGCAGCCAGATGTCCACCACCTTCCGCCGCCCGCTCGAGCGCTTGTCCCGTTCGAGCGCGGGGTGCGCGGCGCGGCCCGGGCTCTCCTCGGCGCGCAGCCCGATGCAGTTGAGCACGCGCACCGGACGGAGGCGCTGCTGCTTCTCCCCTCGGCGCGGGCGCGCTGGGATCGGCCAGGAGGCGCGCACCTCGTTCGCGAGGCGGGTGAGCGCCCGGTGGATCTGCGCACGCTTCAGCATCGCCGTGCAGTAGCGGGTGTTCGGCTTGGGCCAGTGCCTGTAGTGGCGCACGAGATCGAACAGGTCGCCCTGCGGTCGCTTGACGACCAGGAAGCGCACGCCGAGATGCCGTGCCTGCACTTCGGCAAGTTCGCGCGTGCCGGGCCATTCAAACCGACCGAGGTCGGCGTGGACTGCGACCACCCGATCCAGCACGCCGGCATGTCGCGCCAGTTCAGTCACGTGGGTGAGCATCGCGAGCGAGTCCTTGCCCGCAGAGGTGCTGATCTCGATGACGTCGTAGGAAGCGAGGTCGAGGGGCATCTGATCGCCTCCCCACAATGAACACGCGTCCGCGCACGTCAAGCATCACCGCGGTCCGAAAGACATCAGCTTGCCGCACCTTGGGCAGCTCTTCCGGACCGCTGTGGCTGGCTTCCAGCATGCCAGCACGACCCCTTGCGGGAACGTTCGGCGCTCGTCAGGAGCGCCTGCCGACGAAGCTACGGACCGTCCGAGCGACCGTCAAGCGACGGCGATATGGTACGCCCATACGATGACCCTGAACGAACTGCTCAAGACCGTCCCCGAGGCCGACAGAGACCTCCCGCTTTGCATCTCCCGCACGCTCGGCACCAGCGAGGTTGCCTCAGCGAGCGTGGAGGACGGAGGCGTGTACTCGGAGCCCGACGGAACCATCCGCGAGACGCGCGTCGTGATCCTGCACCCGCAATGATCTCACCAGACGATGCCGAGCTGGACGACGAGGAAGAAGACGATGGCAGCCGCGATGACACCCACGAGGATCACCGCGAAGCCGCCCATGACGGCGGACAGCGCGGCCCGGAGGCGCGTGGGGGAAGGACGTGGGCGGTGCGGATCAACCAGCGGGTCGCTCATGCCCCTGGTCTACGCCCCCGACGACGCCGTGGCCACGAGGGACCTGGTGAGATCGTTGGCACGCCAGCACGACGCCCCCTCGATGCCATGCCGCTTCGCCAGGAGCTCCCACCGATGGCACATGGCCGTGGCGGCGTCGCTTTTCACCGAGCAGCTCCCCGACGCGTAGCCACGAAACCAGCTCATGGGCATCGGGAGGCAGCGCTCCTGGTAGTTGGTGAATGCGGCCAGGGCGAGGTAGGCGGGCAGCGGGCCGCCGTCGCAAAGCTCTTCGCGGCTGTACCCGCGCCAGCTCGCGCCGCGCATCAAGCCGAACAGGCTCACGGTCCGGCCCTGGTCGGCGACCCACTGGCAGTTTTCCACACGCGGATCGAAGCGCGCGCCCTCGTGCTCGGCGATCACAAGCAGGATGAGCGCGGTGCCCTCCCGGGCCGCTGGACCGGTGAAGGGGACAGGGCCGAGCGCGGCGGCCAGCGCGACGTCGCTGGCCAGCCGTTCGAGGCCTGCGGGCGGGAGAACCGCCCCCGGCGGAGCAGGGGTCGGCGCGATGGAGAGAAGAACGGCGAGCGCAAAGGGTTCGAGCATTTGCGGGGCTTACCACGCGAACGGCCTCCACGTTAGCCGCCGTGGACGACCCGGGACCAGCGCTTCGTGGCCACGTCGTAGCGCATGCTGGCCAACCTCGTCGACCGATCGAAGTTGCCAAGCAGGGTGATCATCCACGGCGGCATCTGCGCCCACGCCTCGCCCATCTGTGCCTCGAGCGAGGCGTGGGCTTCGGGCGAGAACACCGTCCCGTCTGCATACGGACCCGGGTTGATGCGGAACCAGCGCTCTGGCTTCCAGAGCGCGTTGATCGCCTCGATGATGTCGCGCACAGGGTTGCCCTTGTTCTCGTTCCAGCTCGAGGGCGGCACGATGACCGTGCCCGACGCCGGCGCTGCCGCGGACTGGGTGCTGAACTCGTAGAGGATGCCCCCCGCGAACCGCCGCTCCCCAGGAGCGCCCGACCGGGCTGCGAGGCCTTCCCGCCGCAGTGCGGGTTCGCCCAGGTGCAGGTGCAGGTCTTCGACGTGCCGGATCGCGGCGCGTTCGGCGGCATCAGCCTTCCGGCGCGCGCGCCGGCCGCGCCGATTCGAGGTGGGGTCGGCTTTGATCGAGAGGATGCCGCGGGCAAGGATCCGCTGCTCGAAGCGGCGAACGGCAGGGTCGACGTAATACTCCATGGCTCTCTTATCGTTCTCTAGGCGCGGGGGCGCAAAAGATCATGCCCGGCGCCGTCCAGCGTCGCTCGTCCACGCGGTAGCGCGTCTCGGCGAACCGTGGCGAGGGCCCGTGCTGGGCCGCCAAGACGAGCTCGGCGCGCATCCATAACGGCATGGCCTTCTCGGCCGCGCGCACCGCCCATGCCAACTCCTGCTTGCCTTGGTCGGAGACCGCCGCGCCGCTCGAGAGCGCGAAGTTCGCGTAGCCCACCGCCTCCGCCGCCCACCGTTGCGCGAAGGCCTTGGCCATCCTCTTCAGGCAACGCGGGCAGGTGACGCGCCGTGCTTCGGTGGTGGCCTCGCCGTTCGCGCGGATGCGCGCGGCACGCTTGCCGGTGCAGCACGCCGCCCATCCCGCGAGGATGGTCACGAGCGCCCCGCGTGCGTCCGTCCATTCGAGCGGGCCTGCGAAGTGCACGATCGTCTGGTGGCACGGCGGGATGGCCACGTCGAGGCCATGCTCCAGGGTCTGCACCTCCACAAAGCCCGCCCACTTCGCGGACGAGGCCTTGCGGGAGGGGCCGACCACCTCGAGCACCATCTCGAGGTAGGCCTTGCCACGGCGCGGATCGATCTCGCAGAGGCGCGCGATGAGGTCCCGCGTCTTGGCCCCGCTCATCGTCCAGCGCGCATCGCCGTAGGCCACGTCGTACTCGACATCACCGCGTACCCCTTCGACGACCCGGATGGGCTCGAGCCGCTCGGGGGGCGGCGCCGGCGGCACGAAGCACTCGGGGCACACCCAGATCCGCCGATGCCCTCGCGGCCCGTCTAGGTACGACGCATGCCAGCCAGCCCGGATCGCGCTCGCATAGCCTGCCCAGCGACGTGACTGCCCGCACGCGCACTGGACGACGCGGCGCCCGCCGCTCTCGTCAAGCTCGTGCACCGGTCGCGCGTCGCTGTGCCCAGAGCACCTTCGCCTGCTCCCACCCGAACACGCGGATCTCAAGATCCTCCCGCACGCGCGTGGCCGCGCGGACCGGGTCGCCCTTGTCGAACGTGAGCGTGGCCTTGCCGTTGGGCGTCGCCGCGCCTGCAGCGTGGGCGCGTTCGTAGTCGACGTAGCAACACGCGAGCACCTCACCGCTCACCAGGATCGTCATGTCTCCGGCTCGCGTCTCGAGGATGAAGTGGTCCCCGCGCTCATCCTCTGGGTCGAGCCGTCCTCCGAGCTCGACGATGATTCGGCGCACGGCCTGATCGGCGGTCTCTCCAGACGCCGTCGTCATGCCGCCTCCGCCGTCCGGGCGTTGATTTTGGCGAGTGCTGCCTCGAGGATCGCCCTGTCGGCGTCCGTGGCGATGGTCAAGACGGCCTGGTGCTCGGGCGAGAGGTAGAGCCCGCGCCGGGAAGTTTCGGCGGCCGCCACACGCGCCTCGGGCAGGAGGTGCTCGAACGCTGCGCGGACGGCGTGCGCCTCGATGGACTTGCCGCCCATGCGTGTCGCGATCTCGCGATACGGGATCGCCTTCCGCTCAGCTTCAGGCTTTGCCTGCCAGACGCCGAGGGCGGCGTAGTTCTCGGGCGCGGGGCGACAGTCGCCGCAAAGCCCGCTCGCGCGACCATCCACGAGCCGGCGCTCGTGAAGCCGACAGAGCGTGCTCACGGCGCCACAGCCAGCGCACCAAGCCCAGAAGAACTCGTTGATGAGCCGCCCGGCGCGGCGGGCGCAGAGGGCCCGGAAGCGTGACAGCAGCTTGGCTGCCTCGGCGTCCTCCTCCGCGTTGCGGAGCAGGGTCCGCTCGGCGATGGTCCAGGTCCCTTCTCGATCGTTGCGACGCTCGCCCATGGTTCCCTCCTCGAACAATCGATACGTAAGCACGCCTTTCATCTAGGTCAAGACGCCGACCCTCTTCGGCGTCGTTTTCGGGTAGTGGCCAACGTTGGCCAGTTTGCTATCGTGCCGGCGCCCCCACACCTCAGAGAGGCCCGAGGGCAGCGCGGACACCGGCGGCGACGCCCCGCGCCCAACGCCGATCGGGCAGCGAGCCCGTGCGGAGTCCTCCCTCGGGGCGCCGCGGCGTGGCAGGTGGGGCTGAGCCGCTCGCACGAGGGAGCTGCGACGGATCGGCTCGACCTTGGCCACTACCCGCTTTCGCGGCTGGACATTGGGGCCGCCGGTGCGCATCCATCGCGACGTGATGCATGACCGCCTCCCGATGCTCCTGGTCGCCCTCTGCCTCGGCGCTGCCGTCGTGCGCCTCTACTGCCACATCGTGCTCGATCGGTGGAGACGACGAGCGCTAGACGCCGAAGGACAAGTGTCCGCGCTCCAGGCCGACGTCGAGGCGCTCGGCGTGCAGGTGCGCGTGCGCGACGAGGCTTTGGCCACGGGCAAGGAGCTCTACCTCGCGAGCCTCGAGCGGAATGCCGAGATCATGACTGCCTTCGGCAAATGCCAGCAGCTCCGGACCGCCCTGCTCGAAACCCTTCGACGCCGGGATAAAGCCGCACCAAAGGCAGGCGCATGAAGCCGGTCTTGTTCTGCGTGCTGTACGTCATCGGCGCGCTCGTCGGCGATGTTGGCCTCGCGCTCTGGGCGAAGGGGCGCCCGTGGCCCTGGCTCGCCGGCGCGATGGCCACGCACGCGCTCGCGAGCGCGATGTGGGCGGGGGCGATGCGCGCGGGCTACGACTTCGGGCGGAGCGCGGCGATCCTGATTCTCGCGAACTTGGCGGGGACCATCTTGATCGCCCGCTTCGGTTTCCAGGAGCCTCTCCTCACCCAGCACATCCTCGGGCTCGTGCTGGCCGTGGCCGCCATCGTCCTGCTTTCCTGAGGCACAAAACGCAACCGCCCCCGTCGGCGGACGGGGGCGGTTGGATGTTGGGGGCGTAGGAGGTGTCGTTGATCCTGCTCAGCGCAGCAGCGGGATCACCCATGCCACACCCAGCGACGCGGCGTCAAGACCTCTAACAGGGGTCAACCAGGGGGGCGTACTCGATGAACCCGCGGAGGTCCGCATCGCCCAGCGTCCGCCGGGTGAGCCTGACGGCGTTGCCCTCGTTGCCGCCGATGGTCTCGAAGATCCAAGCGGATTTGTCGAGCCAGCGCACGAACCGGCAGACATGCCGCTGCCAGCTCGCCTCGCCCCGCGAGAGGATCACCAGATCCCCCTCGACCGGGAGCCAGCCGTCGCGCGCGAGCGCCACGGACCGGAACGAACCGTTGTCCCTGGCGTCCTGCTCGAGCTCGATCCCCGCGGCGCGGTAGCCGTGGGGGATCGTGTCCCCAGGTCGCTGCACTGCCTCGGCAGCGGCGCAGGCGAAGACGGCGCACCATTCGCCGGAGACGAGGTGCAAGGGCGCGCCGGTGGTCCTGCGCACGCAGGGGGCGAACCAGTCCGCGATCTCCGGCGAGCGGTTCGGGCCTTGGCGCTCGAGATCGGTGCGCCCAAGGTAGGCGCGGGACCACGCCACGGCGCGGGCGCCGAGCGACCCCGGAACGGTCGGAGGGTCATCGCTGGCGTCCTCCGCCGCGAGGGCTTCCAGCAGCGCCGCTACATGTCGCCGGAGCACCATCGGCAGGACCTGGGTGAGCTGTTCGCTGTGGGCGTCTCCGTCGCATGCCCCGCTCGCGTAGCTGTAGAGCCAGAACCCGTGGGCGGGGGTCGCGCCGGGGCGCGCCGTCTCGACAGGAGCGTCCACAGGGCCCGCCTCCTTGAGCGGGAGCTCCGTTACCAGCCGGAGGACGGACAGGGTGGACAGGTAGGGCTGGGCCGGGGGGCCGAGGCGCTCGACGTAGGTGTTCTGGGTGTGGGTCGCCACGAAGAGCGCCGCGCCCGTCTCGGCCCGGCGCATGAAGTTCTTCCAGAGGTCGATCTGCCACGGCGCCGGCGGCTTCGACGCATGGGTGCCGTCGATGGCGATGACCCCGAGCGGGATCGCCCCGTCGCGGAGGAGCTTGCGGACGCGGGCGACACCGGCGCTGTACCCCGCCAGCACGACCGCCTCGAACGCGTCGACCCCCGCCATGGACGCCGCCTTCGCGAGCAGTACGGCGTAGGACTCCGTTCCCCCCGCGGAGCTGTCGGCGACGATGCAGGGTGCCGGGCCGAGCGCCTCGACCAGCGCATCGTCGAGGTCCCTGTCCACGAGAAAGAAGACCACGAGCGCGCGCCGCGCGCCACCACCTGCCTGTACGAGCCGGAGCATGATGACCTCCTCGGATTGACAATAGGAACAACGCGACCCACGGTGGCCGCCGAACCTTCGCGAAGGGACACCGCATGCGACCCATCACCCCCAGCTACACCTCGTTGGCCGAGCGTCTTTTCGGCGAATTTCAGCGATATTGCTGGTCGGCCACCGAGCAACGCCCGTGGAAAGACATCGCGCTCTTCGAGCAACTCCGCTGGATCGCCGTGGCCGTGGCCGTGCGGCCTGGGCCCATGACAGGGGTTGTCGAAAGCCTGCGGTCGGTCTTTCAAGCCTCGGCCTGGGAGGAGGTGAGCAACGCCGCAAAAAGGGCCGACCGTATCGAGCGGTTCTTCGCAAAGCTGCACGAGTACATCCCAACGACCATCCAGATCCACCTCGGTCCGAAGCCAGAGGAGATCGCGTCGCTGGTGGAAACCGCTCGAGCGATCCAAGGCGCCCTCGACAGGATGGGGCTCACGGTCGAGACCGTGAACATGCCCAACAATGGAGCCTCGACAAGCGCTCCCAGTTGACGTCCAGGACGCGGAGCCGCACTCTGGAGCCTCTAGCGAGAGGAGGATCTCCATGGGTGTCACGCCGCCTACCCCGCCCGAACCGAAGCCGAAGCTGGCCGAGAAGCTCTACAACGTCTGGTCCGCCGGCCAGCCCGCTCCCGAGCGCGTTGTCTGGGAAGACGCCACCGAGGCCACGAAAACGCTCTGGGGCGACATCGCCGCCGCCAGCGCCGCGCCGCTCCCGCCTGGCCCCAGCGCCTGATGCTCCCTGCCTTCACCCGCCTCGAGGTCGCTGGCTACCTCGTCGAACTCGCCACGGCGGTGCTCGCGCTCTGGCTCATGCAGTACCGGCGCTACCACCGCCCCTTCGCGCGGCTCGCCCTCTACATCATCGTCGCGGACGTCGCCCGCGCCGCGCTGCGCGTTTTCTACCCCTACGCCGCCCACGGTGCCCTCGGGCAGACCGTCATGGTGCTCGACCCGCTGCTGTTCATCGGGGAACCGATGGCCTTCGCGCTCGCCGCGGTGACGCTCTGGGTCCCGCGCTGGCGCGAAGCCTGCTGGGGAGCCGTTGCCATCTCGAGCCTGGCCCTGGCCCTGCTCTTCCGGCGCGGGTTCCCCGCGGACGTGCTCTGGTGGGTCGAGCTCGGCGCCCAGCTCCTCGCCTGGGGAGCCTTCGTTGTGCACCTCGTGCGTGGGGGGCGTTGGGGCGGCTCGCCCACGCGGATCGCGCTCGGCATCCTCGGGGCGGGCCGGCTCGCGATCTTCCTCGGACCCTACCTCGACGGCGGGCCCACCGCGGAAGGCTGGCCCCCCACGTGGGGGATCATCACCGGCACGCACCTCGCGCTCGTGGCGCTGCATCTCTCCTGGCTCGCCGACGGGCTGTCGCCGGTCTCTCCCGAATCGTCGACGAGCGCCTCGTCCTCTGGCTGAAGCGCGCGCAGTTCGGCTGCCATCTTGGCGAGATCGATCTCGAACAGGCTGATGTTGGAGTGGGGCGCTGGGTCGCGTTCCATGGGTTACCTCTCGGTTTCCTTTTTTGAGGCCTCGGCGATGCGCTTGACCATGCGCCGGAGCTCGGCGAGCCGATCCCGCAAGGCGGAGAAGCGATCGTCCATGGTCTTCTTCATCTCGGTCTGGATCGCGACCCGAAGCCGTTCAAGTTCGTTCCCCACGAGCGCGCGGACTTCGTCCGCCGGCATGGGCCGTGCCTGCCGGAGGGCCTCGATCTCGGCCTCGAGGTCCTGCACGCGCGCGTCGGTCTGATCGCGCAGCTCTGCCAGCTCGGCCGCCGTGCGCTTGGCTTTGCTCTCCACAGCGCGTAGTCGGCGGCGCACGCCGATCGCGTTGACGATGGCCGACAGCACGGCCACCACCCCACCTGCTACGCCACCTGTCGCCAGATCGTGTCCGTCCGCCATCGTTGTCCTCGCAGGCCGTGGTCACGCTGACCACGTGGTAGACTGGGTACGCCATGGTGTGCGGGTTCGAGTCCCGCCGCGGGCACCGCCCGCGTGACGGCAATGGGCAGACCTCGTGGCACGTTCTGCCGTTCTTCAGGACCTGTCCCGATGAGCAGCGCCCGGGGCCGCTCTGGGCAAAGGAAAGGGTCGTGGTTATCGTCGGCGACCCATGAAGACCAACGTTTTGATCCTCTTGTCGATCCTGCTCGGATCCTGCACCCGCGACTTTGAGGCCGGCCACGAGTACCCCGCGGTCCACCGCCCAATCCCCACGGGAGCGCCTGGTGCGCAGGGGGTGGATACCTTTGGCAAGCCGTTCGACCCTCACCATTTCTCTGGGTCGGAAGTGGAGTGCAGAGAGCGCTGCGGGACCATGTTCCCCAATCCACCCGAGAAACCGTGGAAGGAGATTCCGGCGGACTGGCACTGCTGCTTTCACGGCTGCATGGGCGACGGGAAAGAAGGGGCGTATTGTCGCTAGAGGGGGTCGGACGCTCACGGATCGAAGCCGACCATCGTTCCCCGGAGGCGCGTTGGCTGAATCAGGGTGCCCACGAGCCGGGGCGCCTCGAGGATCTCCAGCAGCTCGTCCGCCGTGCCGACCGTTTGAAACGGCGCAAGGAGGGAGAGGATGCCGCCGGGGAGCTGCTCGCGCGCCGAAACTGCCGAGGTCAAGAGCAACGAGGAGGACGCCTGCCCCCCGAGGCTCTCCGTCGCGCCGGCCGTGGACGTGAGCGGATCGAGGGAGCTCCCGGCGGCGCCGCCGAGAACCTCGGTGCCGGCGGCGGCCGCGTCCAGCGAGCACGCGCTTGTCGCCGATCCAGGCAGGGTCTCGGCGCCCTCGGCGTCCGACGCAAAGAGCTCAAACGCTGAGGCCGCGGCGGCTTCGAGGCGCTCGGTGGCCGCGGCCACCGAGGCGAACGAGTAGAGGATGCTCGTCGCGCTGGCCGAGGCCGTCCAGTAGTGCTGGGACACGTAGCCGAGGTACGAGGTTCGCTCGGCGCCCATGAACAGGCGCTGCACGAACCAGGCTTCCCCCACCTCCCCCCGCAGCCCGAACGCTCCGGTGGAATCCACCGCCCCGAGCGACGTGTTGGCGCCGCCGAGCCCTCCAGGCGCGGTGTTTGGCAAATCGAGCGTCTCTTCGGCCCCGAGCAGGCCAACGTAGAGGTGGAGCGCTGACGCGTCCCGGCTGGCGATCCAGACCTCGGGGTTGCTCGTTGCTGGCGAGTCGTGGATGCTCCCGATTCCCTGGAGGAACAGGTCGCGCTTGCCGCTCACCCCCCCATCGAGATGGTGGGCGGACATGTTCGTCCCACCGAGCCCGCTCGTGCGCAGGATGAACTGGAGAACACCAGTGGTGAAGGCGGTGATCTGCCCGACCCACCCCATCGTCCAGTTTATGTTGGACGTCATGAGGTTCTCGGCGCGGGCGAGACCCTCCACCCCCGTGAACGTCATCGAGGGCCTGCCGTTGAGCCAACTGGCCTTGCGCACCGGGCGCACCCCCGCCACGGCCTGGGCGAGGTCCTTCCCGTTCCCCGTCAGGTCGATCGCGGTCGAGATCTTCCCCGAGGTCTCAGTCACTTCCCCCACGCCCGCGCGCCAGAAGGCGCCCAGCGCGAGATCGACGATGACCTGCTCGAGGCTCATCAGGCTTGCGAGACGACGAGGGAGTTGATGGGGATCGTGGCCCCTTGCACGATCTCCGTGACGCCGTTGTCGAACACCAGCGAGCCGGTCGCGCCCACCGTGTTCTCGTGCCAGCGCGTGGTGCCGTCGCTCTTGACGAGCGAGTACCAGGCAGGGACGCCGCCGGCGAGGGCGATGCCCGCGGTGATGGCGTTCGCCGCCTTGCTCCCCCCGCTCGCCGCCGCGAACGCCGGGTTGCCGAGCTGGCACCGCACGAGCTTCACCTGCGTCGTGATGGCGGTGGCCACGGTGGCAGGCTGCAGCCCGTCGTAGATGTCGACGTAGCCCCCGTTGAGCTGGTTGAGCACGGTGTCGAGCGCGTCGTTTCGAGCGGCAATGGCAGTTTGGGGGTTGGTGGCCATGGGCAGAGCTTTCCTCGGGGTGGGTGCGGTTCAACTGAGCGCGGGGCCGCGGACGGGAAGGATGAAGAGCGCGGGGGACAGGGCGCCCGCAGGGGTGATGGGCGTCACGACGATCTTCACGTTGCCGGTGAGCGCGGTGTTCCCCGACGCGAAGGCGTGAAAGATAACCAGGCGCGCGGCGGTCGTCTCGGCCGCGACGATCTGAAAGCTCCAGCTCGTCGGGGTGCTCGCCCTCGGCAGGGTGACCGCCGCCGTGACGCTCGTCACCGTGGTGAGGTCGATGGGGGGATAGTTCGCTCCTCGGTGGATCTCGAGGTACAGCCCGAGCGTCGCCGGGCTGTTCTGGTAGGCGAAGTCCTGCGCCATCAGGGGTCGCCGGCCTTGCGCCGCCTTTCCAGCTCCTTGTCAGCTTCCTCTTGCGCCTCGATCCAGCCGCCCTTGGCCACCGGGGGGAGGGGCGGCTGGGGCGCCGGGTCCGGCGTCGTCGGGAGAGAGGGGTTGCTTGTGATGAGCGAGACGAACCAGCGGCCCAAGGACTTGAGCACGTTCATGGTGTTGCTCCAGGGGAAGGGGTCACAAAGAACCGTCGAAGGTTGCGGTGGGCCATCTCGAGCTTGTGCATGACCTCGAGCACCTCTCCGGCCAGCGTGAGGAATTTCACGAGCGACGGCATCCGGCCGGCCGCGAGCGCGGCCTCGGCGGCGAGGATCGTCGTCTCGGCCGAGGTCACCACCTCGGCGGCCACGTCGTAGGCGTCCGTGGTCTCCTTGTGCTGCGCCTGCACCCGGTCGACGCACGTCTCCTGCTCGGCGAGAGGGGTCGTGGCCTTTTTGCCCATGGGGCCCCAGAGGCAGGCGTTGAGGCCCTGGCGGTAGGAGCGGGTGATCGCCGGCTCGATCTTGTTGAGCGTTGTCGCCGAGATTGACACCACGGTCCGGGTGTTCTGGAGGGTGTTCTCCGCGGCGCCGACGCAGCCCACGAGGGGCAACACCAGCGCGAGCAGCGCAAACCGGGGGATGGTCACAGGGCGCATGTCAGAGATCCCTGCGGGTGAAACGGCCGAATTTCGACGCGTACTGTTCATCTGGCGCATGGTCGCACACCACCACGCCGCGTAGCAACGGCGAGTTCTACGGCCTGGTTCGGGCAGGAGCGGGGCGTCATTGTTGACACGATCCATCGGTGGAGCAGATGCCGAGGTTGCCATCCGACAAACAGACCTGGCCAGGGACAATGGGGCCGAGCTCGCAGAAGTTGGCGCAAGGACCAAATTTCGGGCACCCCCATTCCTCGCACGGTTTGTGAGGGCCCCAACATTCGAGCTGCTCTTTGCAGTGGATCTCGCAGCAGAGCGTTGGTCGGCCGAGAGGGTCCGTGGAGGAGCGACAAGCGCCAGCGTCGCCGCCATCTGGGCGCGGTTCGACAAAGACTTGCGCAGGACATGCCGCCAAGACCCCGACGAGAGCGAGAGCGGCCCGCCTCATGTGAACCTGATCGCGGCGAAGAAAGTCGCCGCTGAGCCAGGACCGAGGATGTGATTCGCTCCATCTTGTGCGCCGTGCGACGTGACGTCTGCGAGGTGAGCGTTCAGTTTTTCTTGAAGGTCCAAGGCCCTCGCCCGCGCCAGATCCTCATCGGTCGCTGGCGAGGTGATCGCGAGTCCGTTGGTCGTGTCGCCGCCCGCGTTGATGTGGATCGCTGGGCTGCTGCCGGTATCCTTCACGCGATGCAGCTCGTAGGCGTCGCACAGCGCGTTGATCCGAGCCATCCGCGTGGCCAGGTCAACGGCCGGCGGATACGTCACGCCCGAGACCACATCGGCGTTGTCGGCGTTCGTGTGCACCCCGCCCGCGGTGAGGATGACGTGAGCGTTGAACTTGGTGAACAGCGAATTGATGAGCGTGTCCACATCTGCGCGGACACGCGCCACGATGAGATCCGATCCGGCCCCGATGATCTCGCTCGTCACATCGGCCGTGAGCTCCACCCCGCTGAGCGAGGTGGTGAGGAGTGCGATCACTGTCATGTCCGACGGACGATAGAGATCGACATGCGCCGGACTGGAGGACGCGGCGATGCCGGCGATGAACGTGGCCGTCGTCGCCCACGGCTGGTTCGTTGGCGCGTCGACCGTGCGTGCGCCGAAAGACTGCTCCCCGATCTGGCTCGTGTCGAAGATGCCCGCGAAGAAGAGTTGCTCGGCCTGATAGAACCGAGCGTCGACGTAGCCCTTCGTGGCCGCATCGCCGGAAGCTGTCGGCGTGCCGACGTTGGTGATCTTGTTCCCGTTGGGGGTCGCGCCAGTGGCGGTGACGGTCCATCTCGCCGTGTTGTTCACGCAGAGATCGACCTGCCCGCCAGTCTTCACGTGGCACTTCATGTTCGCCACGCGCGTCTGGTCGCCCACCGCGAGGAGGTCGGCGCCATCAAGGGCGAGGCACGAGGTGTCGTTGTTGCCTGAGTCCTTCGCGGCGGCGAGCGTCGTGTTGTTCGCGCAGCGGAGAACGCCCGTCCCGGCCACCGTCCCCGTCCCGGCAAAGTAGGCCCCATTCACCTCCGCGCTAGCGCCGTAGATGACCACCTTGTTCGCGGTCGGGGTAGCAGTCCGCGTGTTGATGGCGTCCCAGTTCGCCGCGTTTATGAAGCCGTCGGTGCTGTCGGTGGCCAGCGCGTGCAACGTCTCGTCGGTCTGCACCCCGTGCTGCGCGGCCGAGAGGACGCCCACCTTGACCTGCCCGCCGGCGAAGACGAGGGACCCATCGCCGAGGTCAAGGTGGAAGGTGTTCCCGCTCTGGACGATGCCGTCGCCGGCGACGATGGTCCCGACGCCGAAGATCTGCGTGAAGGGGAGGTTCGTGACGCCGAGGGTGATCGGCCCCGGCGCGAGAAGCGCCCAGCCGGTTTTCTGGTTCGCCGTCCCCTCGAGGACGAACACGAACATGCCTGGCGTGACCTCGGCGTCCGCGTCGGCGTCGGGCGCGCGGGCCCAGGGCCCGGTCGTGTCGACGATGTAGATCCCGTTCTCGGTCTGGTCGGTCTGGTTCTTGGCGAGGTAGCGATCGTCGTCGTCGTAGGTGATCCCGTCCTCGGTGAGGGCGTTGCTCAGCGACTGGTTCGCGAGCGAGGCACCCCGCACCTCCGGCTTGAGGTCGAGGCCGGTGGCAACGGCCTGGAGCTGGGAGAGCGTCACCGCGTCGGAGGCGGCCGAGGCAACGCCAAGCCCCGTGATGCGCTGACCGTTCATGCCGAGCGCCGCGTTGGCCCCCGCGCACGCCGTCACGATGTGGGCGTAAGAGGTGACCTGCGCGCCGGTCTCGATGCCGGCGAGCTTGACGAACCCAGTCGCGCTGAAAAATCCATTCGCACCGCCGGTCGCGAGCGCGTGGTGAGTGGGGTCGGTCTGGGCGCCGTGGTTGTGCCCGTGGTCCGCTCGGGAGAGGTTGTTCGAGGCGCCCGCGCTATTGCTCGTGCCGATCGAGATGGGAGTGCCGACGAGGATCGGGTGGGTGTGGAGCGATCCCGCGGCGGTGATCCCCCCGCCCACAACCCCCGCGGCCGCGCTGCATGGCTCGCCCGCGACGGCGCCTAGCTGGAGTCCGCCGCCCCCGCCGCCCGCCGCCAACATGACGTCCACCTTGCGAATATTCGCCTGTTCGCCCGCGAGGTAAGCCCGCACTGGATTGAACTGACGCGCCTCGCTGAGCCCGGTCTCGGTGAACCCGAGCTGGCTCAGGAGTTCGATGCCGATCGACTCATCGAAAAATTGCCCGTTCACGATGAGCCGGAGGAGCCACTTGCCCCAGAGCCCAGCCATGACGTCCGCCGCGTCAGGCATGTCGAACGAGGGCGGCGCCATGCTCGTCAGCGGATCCGACAAATAATAGACGGATCCGTCGTCGCCTAGCGTCCAACCGGCCGGGGCTGGCCACCCTTCCGGGAAGGCCCCCGCCGGGAATTCCCAGCGCGCTGCGGGCGAACTCCAGCCGGCGTACGATTGGGCGCGGAGGGAGATGGTGTCTTCGGGCTGGACTTGGACGCCCTCGCCCATCACCCACGGTCCGCTGTTCACGCGGATCTGCAAGACGGCGGTCGGATTGGCCATGTAAGTACCTGACTTCGTATGAGAAACGGCGGTGGCAATCGTGTTCCGTTACGTGATACCTGCTTGTGGGATTTTGCCGATCACCTTTTCGGGCAGATGCGCAGATTGACGACGCCCTCGTCTCTCCTTACCATCACGTCTGGGGAGGCTGGGAAAGGAACACTCATGAAGGCGTGGTGGACGGTGGGGGTCATCGGGGTGATGGCGGCGAGCGTTGTCGGCGGATGTGGCGACGACACCGACTGCATCTTCGTCGATTTCGGTGGCGCTGGGGGTGGCGCACCGGAGGCGGGGCCACCCTGCTCCACCTGCTACGACATCGTGAACGCAGCGAACGGGAATCCCATCCCGCTCCTCCAGAACCTCTGCCCCCCGAGTAGCTCCCCATGGGCCAACTTCGCCGCCTGCGCGTGCAGCGGAGCCTGCGCCGACGTCTGCGGGGATGGTCTCTGGTGCGCGGGACTCGCCGCTACACCGCAGGCTTGGATCGGGCCCACAAATTCATGCGCGAACTGCCTATTGATGGTCGACCATGGATGCGGGGGCGAATTCGTTAAATGCGTGGCTGACAGACCATGAACCGGAGGAATTTATGAAATTGCGGAACGCCTTTCTCGGTGTCGTTGCCTTGTGTCTTCCTTGCTGCACCTCGAACCTCGATGCCATCGCCGAACCGCTCACTGCGGATTGTCCTCCGAGTGGTTGCTCGAACGGCTCGTGCATCGGGAGAGCGGAGGGGGACAAGTGTCTCGGCTACGAAGCGGCGGAGGAGCGCGGCTGGGTCGGGTTCTGCATCGCGACCACCTGCACGGAGTACGTGCCGGTGCAGTGCTCCATCATGAACCCGATCTCGACGGTGACAGGGTGCGACGGAAGCGGCAAGGTGACGAGCGATCTCCGGATCGACTTCACTTACAACGGTTTCGCGTACGGTGGACCGACGACGTGTTCGGGCGTCGAGGGGGAGTTTGGTTACTGTCGACCCGGCTCTCCGTGTGTGGTCTCCCAGACCGACGGGACGGTGGTCGGCCAGGGCACCTGCCTGTAGCTACTGCCTCCCCGTCACCTCGAAGCTCACGGCATAGCTTCCCGCCGTGAGATCCGCATAGGCCTCCGTGTTGGATTTCTGGAGCTCGATCTTGAACGAATCGAGACCGGTCACCGTCACCTTCGGCACCCAGCAGTTCACGGCATCCGTAAATCCAGGGAAAATACGGTAGGTCGCTGTGATGCCGTAGCTTGTGGTCGCCATGCCGCGGGCGAGCGTCACCGTCCATCCCCGGTTGGACCCTGAAAGCCCCACGGACGCCACGTTCATCCCATCAATACAGGACACGCCGACCCCCGCTTCGCTCGTCAGAACCCCAAGCGCCTTTATCTGGTTCGTGCCGATGGCGAGATTGTTCGCCCCAGGGTCGACGTTCTTCGCCGGCTGGACGCCGGTGAACTGGATGCCGAGCGCCGACTGGTTCAGTACCAGCGAGCCCGTCGGGAATGTGGTCGTCCCTGCCAGCGAAACGGTCGACCCCGCCGCGCACGCGAGCGTTGTCCCGCTCGAGAGCGTGATTGAGGATCCCGCCAGGAGCATCATGGCGGAGTAGTTGTTGAAGACGATCCCCGAGACGTTGCCGAACGTCCCGTACATCTGGATCAGGGAGGGTCCATAGACCCAGATGTTGCCGGTCTGGACCTTCATGGTCCCGTTCATGAAGAACTCGGCGCCGCTGTTCACGACGAGGTTCGCCCCGCTCATGATGGAGACAAACTTGCCAGTCGTGACCGTGATCTGGGCGTCGGTCGCGACAAGCGGCCCAAACACCTGCACGCCGCTCCCCCCGAAAGTCACCGGCAGCGACGGCGCCCATACGCCGCCCGTGTCGCCGTTGACGCTCTGGAACAGGTACAGGTCCATCTGCGCGGCGAGCGCCGACGTGAAGACGGAGAACAAGCCCCAGACGCCGCCGGGCTTCAGGTAGTCGTTGTGGGGCATGGGGGTCTCAGAGGGTGGCGGTGCAGGTCTCGAAGGTGTTGGCGTCGAGCATGCCGAGCACCGGATCGTCGGTCGTGAACGGCCCGGCGACGCCCGAGCCAGGGGTGCTCTCCTGCACGAGCGCCCACGTCGTGACACCCGTGAGCACGCGGGAGAGGTGGTCGTGGATCTGGGCGCGGGTCGCCGGCCGGATGAGGGCCTGCGCCTTGACGATCACCACCACTTCGCGCTGGGTGCTCAGCCAGAGCGGGAAGGGGTTCGTGGTGGCGAAACAGAGCGGCTCGTGGGCGTTGTTGAACACGGCCTGGAACATCGACGGGAGACCGGGGGCGTCGTCGTTGCCGATCTCCAGCACGGTGACCACCTCGGCGCGCCCGTGGATCTCCGGCTCGATGAGCAACACATCGTCCTTGCGCAGGGTGTTCGGGAAGGGAGCGGCGGAAGGGTTCGGTGGGTCGACGGGGACATAGCGAACCCACTGCGGGACGCCGAGGTCGATGCAGATGGGGGGGGTGATGCGGATGAGCTTCCGATCGACATCCGCACGGGCCAGGAGCTGGGGGTTGTCCCCAAGGGCGGCGGGCCAGATGGCTACCTCGTTCGCCGCGGGGTTGGGGATGTGGAGGCCGACGAAGTTGTCCCCGAGCAGGCGCTCCAGGCCGTCGATCAGTTCGCCGCGCCCGCACCCGCGGGGGAGCACCTTGCGCGCCTCGAGCGCCCGCTTGCGCTCGGGGATGGTGGCCTCTGGGTCGCGGACCAGGCCGTGCTCCTCCTCTTGCTGGGGGAGCAGCGCGTAGACCGTCTTGGCGTAGCGCTCGCCGCCGGCGCGTTCGATCTTGTCGGCGGCGCGGGCGAGCATGATGGCCATCGTGAACGAGAGCAGGTCGATCGTGCTCCCGCGCTCGGCGCTGAAGTGCCCCGCCTCGGCGCCAAAGAGCTGCATCGCCGTGCGGTGCATGCGCTTGGCGAGCGGCTCGCCGCTCTTGTGCTTCCAAAGCCCGCTCGGGGCGAAGATGGATCGGCGCATAGTTCAGTACAGACCGACGTTGAAGGCGAGGTCCGCCGGGGTGCCCGTCTCGTCGTAGGTGAAGACGTCGACAGCGAGCGGCGTGCCGGTGACGAGCTTGGCGTGGATCATCCCTGGGCCTTCGTTGAGCGAGGCCTTGGGGGGGCACTCCTGCGCGGGCAGCGTCCACGCGGGCCAAGAGAGCCGGAGGTGCCCGGTGGCCTGCGGCGTTGGGGTGAACGTGGTTTCGTCGAGGAGTGTGCCCATGGCCTTGACGTGGAGGATCGTGGGGCCCGCCGAGAAGTCGACCCAGATCCGGCAGCGCGGACCGACACGGTTCAAGCCCGCGAGGTTCCGGTTCCGCTCGTTGTCGCCGCCGGCGGTCATGTCCACGAGGAACTGGGGCTGCTCCTCGGGATCGTCCTCCATCTGATCGCCGCCGAAGTCATCCTCCGTGGGCAGGCGCGGGCCCCCGTCGGCCTGCTCCAGGTCATAGGTGTACTTGTTGTCTTTGCCGCCGCCTGCCATGGCTCACCTCACGCGAACGGGTAGACCCCGAGATCGCTCATCTCGAGCAGGTACATGAGCACGCCCGGGATGCCGACGGGGGTTGGGAACGGCATCTCCGGGAAGACGGGCAACACGTCGCCCACGGCGCCGGTGGCCTTGATCATGGTCACGAAGTCGGCGCCCGAGAGGGTGCTCGGCCAACTCGCCCCGGCGTCGGGAAAGCGCTTCTGCCGCCCGCCCGGGTCGGGGAAGGTGGCGTACTGCTCGCCGGGGCCCACGCGCCGCATGACGGCGAGGATGTTCTGGGGGATCAGGTTCAGCGAGTCGCTCCAGGGGCTGACGAGCTGGGCGTTCGTGGGGATGTAGAGCTCGGAGGCCCCGGAGCCCATCTCGAACGTGAGATCCCACGCGGTCGTGCCGGGGGGCTGCGCGCCCACCGCCGTCACCGTCTTGATGCGCTTGCGGCGCCAGACGAGGGTGGTGAGGTCGAAGAGGCCGATGGTCAGGTTCGGCTGGGGGGCAGGGATCACCGCGTTGGTCATCACCCGCATCGAGGACGTGGTGGGGTTCGCCGTCACGGTCACGGTCGCCGTATGGTCGACCGGGAAGATGGACGGGCCGTCGATCCAGGGCGGCCAGGGCACGTTGTCGAGCCACGCCTTGCGCCAGAGCACGCGGAAGGCGAGCTCCGTCGGCGAGCCGAGCAACGTGGCCACCATGTAGCCGTTGTCGGTCGGGAAGGCCGCGCGCACGTCGGCCTCGACCTGACCGCGCTGCACGTTCGTGGGGATGCGCGAGCCGGTGATGCCGTCGGGCCGCACCGTGAACCCCACGCAGCCCGACCCCGGCCCGCGGACGGCGGGAACATAGAACCCTTTCTCGACGGGGATCCCCTTGGTCGCCTGGACGACGTGGATGATCTCGGCCGAGTTGCCCGAGGCGGGCGGGTTGCTCTGCGCCTCGATCATCCGGTCCTGGAGTTCCCCGTCTGTCTCGGCGTTGCGCCCGCCGGTGAGCCCGACCAGGACGCCGGTGCCGTCGTTCTGGGGGGCCACCGTGGCGCGCGCCTCCACACCGGCCGGGGGGTTAATGAAGGTCAGGACGTCGCCGACCGCGCGGTTGGCCGCCGGGCCCGTGTCCACCGAGATGACCGGCACGAGCTCGCCGGGTTGGTAGACCTTCTTTTTGGCGACCAGGTAGGCGGTTTGGGTGGGCTCGTGCCGGAGCAGGGTGCCGTCGAGGATCTGGGCGCCGCCCTGGATGATCGAGGGGTTGACGTACCCGGACGACGAACTCGCCGGGCGGTGCCCCTCCAGGCCCATCTCCAGCGAGCGCGCCTCGAGGCGGGTGCCGAAGGTGCCGCGGATGAGGATCTCGCGCGTGATGGTCGCCGCGTTCGCGTAGTGCGGCATCGACATGTCGCGAAAGACGCGCACGGCAATGGCCGGGAACGAGCGCGGGGTGAGCTTGATCGGCTTGCCCGGCGCGGCCTGCTCGTGGCGAAGCCGCCACGCCCGGAGCCCCTTCTTTTCGATCGAGCCCGCGTCGGGGAGGATGAACCCCTCGGGCAGCGCAGCGGGATCGTCAGCCATTGTTGTCTCCGAGGACGAGCCGCTGGAGGCGCTGGTCTGGGCGGGTCTCGACGAGGTTGGTGAACGAGACGGCGTACTTCACGCGCCAGCGGTTCGCCGCGAACGCCTGCACGCCGTCGAGCGTGATCTTCTTCTCCGCGATGAGGTCGTCGAGCGCCTGCTCCGTCCGGCGGCGGGCGTCGATGGTCATCGCGGCCTGGTCGCTGACGATCTTGATCTCGCTCAGCGTGCTGCCGAGGTCGCGGGTCACGGGGATGGCGCCGAGCTTGACCACGATCCGGAGCACCGTCTCATGGGTGATGGGGTGCACCTCATCGTAGCTGCCGTCCTCGAGCATGACGAAGTCGGCCGTCGCGCCGTCGTACTTGAGCGCCCACGGCGTCTCGACCGGCCCTGGCGCCGGCGTGGGATCACCCGGCTGGAAGCCGCCGAGGCTGCTCTGGCCTGCTTTGCCGACGCCGTTGCCCATGGATCCCTCACTCGCTCACACCAGCGTGCGTGCCTTGACCCGGGACGTGAAGAGGGGCGGGGCGGGCGCGCCCGTGATCCCCGACACCGCCGCCACCCAGGCGGAGAAGGTCCCGCCGACGTCAATGACCACCGCCCCGTTCGGGGTCCCCCCGATCTCGACCAGCCCGCCCGGCTTGACCACGATCGCGGGGCCCGTGGTGTCGTCGGGGTGGCGCACCCGGATCTCGCGGGTCTGCCGGTCGATCTCGACCTTGTACTCGTTGAGCCCGTCCTTGACCCGCAGCACGACGCTTCCCGCCTGCACGCCCCCGGCGGCGTCGTTGCCCGCGAGGAGGAGGGTCGTGACCTGGATGGTCCCGCCCTCGCGGTAGGCCCCGGCGAAGACCACCCCGCCCCGCCCGGGGTCGGGCAGGATTGGGAGGATGCGCGGGTCGGACGCCGGCATGACGAACGTGTCCTCGCCGATGGAGAGGAGCACGCCGGAGGCGCCGAGCCGCGCCGGCTGGGAGAAGTCCGCCACGTCCGCGTCCGTCGGTTCCTCGGTCGCGTCGGCGTCGAGCGGGATGCCGTAGACGCCGTACGGAAAGAAGGCCTCCCGTCCGATCGAGCCGGCGGCCGGCCCGCCGTAGGGCTCCGGCTGCACGTTGAAGAAGCCGCCCTCGTCCCGCACCACGCGCAGGAGCAGGCCGTAGTCGAGTTCTGCGCGCATCAACTCACCGTCTTGCCAAAGACCTTGCGGCCCGTGTGCTTGCCAGGCTTGCCGGTCGCCCCGAAGCCGCCTTCGCCATAGATGAGATCCTCGGGCCACATGAGCCCGAGCTCCGTCATCCGGCCGTTGCTGGCATCGGCCTTGAACATGACGCGTTCGATCCAGAAGTCGCTCGCGATCCCGTGCTCGTCGTCCTTCACGTGGACCACGGTGTCGGGCCCGAAGACGGCGCGCTGGCGGGGGTCGCGGCCGAGCGGCGCGGTGTGCCGGCCGGGAACGGGGTAGGACAGCGAGCGCTCCTGCCGGCGCTGCGTCGCCCCGTTTTTACGGGCCAGGAACGTCGCGTGCTCCGCACTCTTGACCGTGGGAACCACCTGGACGTGGGACTCGGTGTACCCGGCGGCGAGCATCTCGGGATCCTCGTAGACACCCACCACCTTGCCGCGCCCATCCTTGCCCGTCCCCTTCGATCCGAAGACGACGTAGCGGGCGGCGCGGGCGATGGCGAGGTCGCTGAACTGCGGCTGGAGGACATTGACCACGTTCTTGCCATCGAATCCCCCGCGGGCGTTGATGAGCGTGTAGAGCGGAGACTGGTCGGCCGAGGGGGTGCCGAGCACGAAGACGAACTCGTCGATCCCGTCCGGGTCCACCCCCGCCCGGAGGAACAGCCCCCCCTTCTCGAGCTGCTGCCGGACCCATTCGAACCAGGTCGTGCCGGCCTTGGCCTGGATGGGATTGTCGCTCCGGAAGCCGGTGATCTTGGAGATGGTCTTCTCGATGAGCGGAGGGGTGATGGCCAGCGGCACGAAGTTGAGATCCTGCCCCGGCAGCGGGTTGAAGGACAGGCCACGGAGGTTGTTGATGTTCTCGGGAACCTTGATCGTGGACGTCTCCACGATGGGCGTGCCCGTCACGGCCGCGCGCTGCGAGGCGGTGTCGAAAGAGATGCTGTAGCCACGAATGCCCGCGCCCTCGATCGCGTGGCGCGCAACCTCCTCGTAGGTCGCCTGGGTGAGGTTGTGATCCTCCTCGATGTGTGCCCGCACGAGCTTCGCCATCGCGTCCCGTCCCGACAGCAGGATCTGGGTTGCCTGCGCGCTGACGCGCCGGAAGCCGTCGGTGCGGCCCGAGAACACCGTGACCGGCCCGATCATGCAGCGGAAGAGGGTGTTCTTCGGGAACTTCTTCATGATCGACAGGGCCGTGTCGCCGCTGCCAATCGTCAGGCTGAACGCGTTCGGGACCTGCATGTAGGCCATGCTGACCTCGTAGGTCTCGACGGACAGGCACTCATCCTCGTTGAGGATGATCCGCACCGCGTCGTCGACCTCGGTCCCGCTCACCTTGAACGTGGCCATCAGGCTGCCTCCTGGAACAGGATGGTCGGCCCGTAGTAGCGGATCGTCGTCCCGGGCCGGATGGAGAGCGCGTCGTCGAAGTCGTTCACGTGCAAGAGCGTCGAGACCTGATCTGTGGTGCCGTAGAGCTGGAGCGCGAGGTCGATGACGCTCATCCGGCGCGTGACGACGTAGGTCTCCAGCACGAGCCCGGCCTCGAGCTGATCGTCCCGTGCGTCGATCGCCGCCTCCCAGATCGCGAACAGCGGCTCGGAGGCCGCTGCGAGGAGCGGATCGGTGAACAGCCCATCGAGCACCTCACAGGCGGCGATGAGGCCGTTGACCTTAGTCGCCACCATGTCCATCTGGAGCTCGGCCTGGTCGCGGGCGACCAGCACGGCGTCCGCCGCGCTCTCGATGGCGTCGATGCCGACGCTGATCTGATCGACCAGGGTGGGGGTCGGATCGAAGGGCTCCAGCACGGGGGCCGGCCCGACGAGGAGCGGGGCCACGCGGTCCACCTCGATCCGGAGTTGCTCGACCTGCGCAGGCATGGTGGCCGAGGCGAACCCAAAGAGCGCCTGCACCGAGAACAGATCCTTGCCGTCCTCGAGGAAGCTGAGCTCCGCCTTCTCCCCGCTCAGGATGCGGGCGACGAAGTGCCGGTCGAGGTTGATGAGCTTCGCCTTGAAGTGTCCGACGCCGGGCACGACCAGCACGTGCGTGCCGCCCCCCTCGTAGAGCTCGACGAGCTTGAGCATGTTGCCCGGGTACTTGCCGAGCCACTGCGCCAGATCGGTCTCGTGGAACTCGAGCTGGAAGCGGAACTCGTAGAGGCGCCGCCCGAGGTCCTCCACCTCCCCACCGGGCTTGTGGATGTACTTGTGGACGTGGTGATCGAGCGAGCCCTTGATGGAGTACTCCACCCAGGGGAATTCCACGGCGTCGAACGAGGCGATCTCGAAGGTCTCGACGATGTTGGGCATGGGGGCTCGCTACTGGGCGGGGCGCCCGTCGGCGGGGATCATGCCGCCCGTCGGCATGTTGGTGACCTCGACCTTCAGGCCGCCCTTGAGCGCCCGGGAAACGGCGTCGGCGATCGCGTCGGGCGACACCTTGGCCTTCTCCAGGAGCGCGTCGATGTTCATGCGCTGGTTGTCGATCCGCCCTTCTTGGCCGGCGAACTCGTTCTCCCGGCCCATTTGCTTGAGCGTCAGATCGCCGAACGCGAGGCTCGCCGCCGAGCCGAGAAGACTGCGCTCTTTGGCCTGCGCCCCCATCTGGCTCTGGACTTCGATCTCGCCGCGGGCCTGGAGCAGGGCGTTCCGCGTCTCCTCGTCGAGCCCGCCCTTGTCGCGGATCTGCTTGGCCGCCCGGAGCATGAGCTTGTTGTTGAAGTCGACCTCGCCCGCGGCGCTTTCTTCACCCCCTTTGGTCTTCTCATCCATGAACGAGGTGATGAGGGTGACCGAGGCCGCGGTGAGAGCGAGCGCGCCCAGCACGAGGCCCCCCTTGCCGCCGGCGGCGGTCATGAGTCCCTCGATGCCGCTCTTGACGGCCATCCCGAGGCCCGCCTTGGCGATGCTGCCCACGATGGCGAGGGTGATGGCCGACCCCGGGTTCTGGGCCGCATAACTCACAATGGAGGCGAGCGCCTTGGCCACCGCGAGGGCATGGGGGGCAAGTTCCTCCAGCGCGGGCAGGACCGTGGCGGTGAGCGAGTCGGCGATTTTCTCGAGCTGGTTCTGGAAGCGCTGGGCGCGGGCGAGCGGACCGTTTTCCTTGTCTTTGGCCAGCTTGTTGATGTCCCCTTCGCTGATGGTCGCGCGGAATTTTGCCATCTCCGCCTGCACCGCGCCGATCCCTTTTTCTCCGCCCCCGGCATCGTTGTACATCTCGATGGCGCCGCGGACCGCTCGGCTCGACGACGAATTGGGGAACATCTTCGCCACCACGCTCTTGTCGCCCCCAAACCTGCGCAGATAGTCGATGATGATCTCGTCCATGCCGCGCATTTTCGTCTTGCCCTTGTCGGCGAAGACGTTGATCCCGGCGGCATCCCATTTTTTCAGTGTCGTCGGCTTCAGCAAGTCGCGAGGGAGGTTCTGGGCGGCATTGGTCGCTTCGGTCGCATTGGTTGCCCCACCCCTCATGGCAAGTTGGGCCAGCATGCCGAACGTACCGATATTTTTCTCAAAGCCACCCTCAAAGCCTGTGGCGGCGCTGGCCAGTCGCCCGATCATCCTGGCCATGTCGCTCATCTCGACAGACCCGTCCGCGGTCTGCTTCGTGATGTGCCGCATGATGTCCGCCAACGCCTTGGCCCGCTTTTCGGTGTTCTCCGGCCCCTTAAACTCCTCCATGTTGACGAGCTGGGCGTTCACCATCCCGGCGGCCTTGCCGAGATCGCCCATGTCCGCGCCAGTGGCCGAGGCGAGCTTGCCAAGGTCCTTGAGGACGCGCTCGGCGCCGGCGAGGTCGCTGGACTTCGCCTGCATCTCGGAGAGGACGCGCGCGACCCGGTTGGGGTCGAGTCCGCCCACGTCGGCCACCTTGTCCACGTTGCCGAGGAGCCGGGCGTTGGCGCCCGGGCCCGGGTCCTGCCCAGCGAGTTTGGCCTGGTTGACGATGTCCTGGATCTGCTCGTTGAGCTGGGCGCGGTTGCGGACCGCGCTGCCCATGTCGAAGCGGACCCCGAGCCCGCCGAGGAAGTCTTCCCCCACCCGGGACGCCGTGCCGGCGGCCGCGCGCATGTTGCCGACGGAGTCGCCAAGGAGGGTGCGGGCCCTCTGCTTGCGCGCGTGCTCCTCGGCGGTCCCCTTGCGCTCCGCGGTCCGCTCGGTGGCCGAGGCCTCTCGCACGATCTGCCGGTTCTCGTCGTCCCGGAGCCGCTCGTAGTTACGGCGGTTGCGCTCGAGGGTCTTTTCCTCTGCGCGCGCGGCCCGCTCGGTGGCGCGCTCTTTTGCCGCCGCCACCTTTTCGGCAAGCCTGGTTTCCGTGGCCGCGGCGCGCTCCCGCACCCTGGCTTCGGCCGCGGCGGCGCGCTCGGCGCCCCGTACCCGCGCCTCGAAGGCCCGGAGGTCCGCGCGCACCTTCGCCTGCGCGCTCCGGTCAGCACGGGCCACATCCCGTGCCGCGGAGGCCTCCCCGGCCGCCTCAATGGCGCGCAGGGACTCGGCGATCGCCGTCTGGCCGCGCTTGGCGGCAACGTTGATCGACCGCGCCCAGGACTCGCTCCCCTCCCGGCCTGCCTCGCCCAGCGCCTTCGCCGCCGCGGCGGCGTCGGCCTGGACCTTGGCCTTCATCCGCTCGCTCGCCGCTTCGGTCCCCTGGAACAGGGCGGTGCCCCCGCGGTCAAGGACCGTGGAGACCTTGACGACAAAGGCCTTTTCTTCGCCGGGCATGGGCGGCCCTCAGTACACGATGGGCTTGGCGAACCCCGTGTCGTGCAGGTGGATGACGTACCCGAGGAGACGGCGGATCTGCCGCTCGACCGAGAGGCGACGCTCCTCTTGGGCGTCGGGATCGCCGGGCCCTTCGCCCGGCGCGATCGACGTGAAGAAGGTGCCCTCGTCGATCTGGTCGATCATGTTCTCGATCTGGACGTTCGTGGCGAGCGGCCAGGTGGGGTTGTCCTTGAGCGTCAAGAGCTCCAGCGCGTCGTAAAGCCGGCCGAGCCCATCGCGGGTGAAGAACCGCGAGACCACGCCCTGGCCGGTCGGCGAGGGGCCGATCATGACCGAGCCGTCCTGGAAGTCCCAGAAGGCCGGCGTCTCGGTCACGTCCTCTTCGTCGGTGAGGACGTAGCCGAGGATGTAGTGGAAGCGGAGGGTCTGGTAGGTGGTCTGCCAGACCATCCCCGTCCGATCGTGATCGGGGTGGTATTCGTCGGCCTTTTTGGCCGCTTCGAGGTGGGCGTTGAGCAGTTCGTCTGCGGTCGCGCGCCGCAGCCCCACCTTCACCGTCTCCCGGGGGCGTCCTTCCAAGCTCTCCGAAAAACACGAAGGGCGGAGGAGCACCTGCATGGGCGGCGCCTTCTGCGGCGCCTGATGATCGCCCGCTTTGCTCATGGCGCGGGGGCGTCAGGGGGGGAGGCGGGCGCCGGCGGGGGCGGCGGCGCGGCGGGCGGCGTTCTCTCGGAGGAGCTTTTGGAGATCGGGGCCTCGTCCGGAGAGAGCGAGCCAAGCGTTGATTTGTGGGAGAGTAGCCCGAAATACGCTCGTGCCAACTGCCGCAGAAAACTCAGTTGCGTGCGACGTGGCGAATTGTCGAAAGGGACGGAGAACTCATCCTCCCCTCCATAGGCCAGCGAGGCGCCCATCTCGATGAACTTGTCCGGGGTGAGATCGCCGTAGCTGACCGGGGAGATGCTCTCCTGCCACGCGCGCTGGTGGTGGTAGAGGTAGAGCACCCGGTCGGGGTCGAGGAACATGCCGATCTGGTCCAGGGTCTCGAAGAACGGCTCTTGCTTGTCGCGCACGTCGTGATCGAGGCAAGCCCGGAGCACCGTGTGCATGTGCAGGGACCGATCGTAGGTGAGGTCACCTGGCTTCGGGCTCTTGACGCCCTTCTTCTCGGCAAAGGCGCGGGCGTCCGCCTCGATGTCCATGATCTCGTAGGTGGGGAGCGCCACGACATCGACGGGGATGACCTCCCCCCCGAGCATGGGCAGATCGACCTTGTGCCGTGCCTCGAAGCCCTGGACGAGCTGGGCAAAGTTCGCGAACTTCATGCCTGCACTTTGGGCTGGCCGCCGGTGAACTTGAACGACCCCGTGGTCTTGCCCGATGCCACCATGGTTTTCATGGTGGCCTCATCGAAGCTCCCGCGGACGGAGTAGAACCGCCCGTTGAACTGGACCATGAAGGTGATCTTCACTCCGCTGATCGTCGCCGCGAACGCGTCGAACTTCATCCCGTTCACGGGGACCAGGCCCTCCATGTCGATGTCCGTCGTCGCGCGGCCGGTCGTCTTGATGACGCCGCTCTCGACGATGACCCGCTCGCCGTTGCCCTTGATGCTGACCGTGCCCTCGGTGAGCTCGCCGATCTTGGTCTTGCCGCTGACGAAGAAGGGCGCCGCCTTGACGTCGAATTCCATGTCTATCTCCGGGAGAAAGGGTCAGCTCAGGCCGCCTTGAACCGCGTCTGCGCGATCGTCCCCTCGAGCTGGTGCTGGATGGGGGTGACGACGACGGGCGCGTAGAACACGATGCGCCGCGCCGTCGGGTGCATGGTCGATTTGACCGGGTTGGCGTCGACCTCGGTGATCCAGTTGAGCTCCTCGAGCTCCTTGAAGATCCGCGTGGCCTCGGCGGTCCAGAGGTCGGGGTAGGCGATGCCCGGGTCGGGCGTCGGCTCTTCGCTTGTGGGGTTGTTGCGGAGGTAGGGGTTGCTCGGCGCGAACTGGGTCTCCCAGAACGCCCGGAGCACATCCCGCACCTCGTCCGGCGTCGCCGCCTCGCCCACGTCCACCGTGCCGTCGTCGGGCGCGCCCGCGGCGGTGAGCGAGCGGGTGGTGATGGCGCGCACAACGAAGACGTTGTTGTTCTTCGTGGTGAGCGGGGTGATGCCGACGTCGAGCGCCGCGACGAGCTGCGAGCGGATGGGCACCGCGCTCTTGGCGGTCTGGGCCGCGGCCACCGTGAGCTGGAGGCCGTCGTAGTTGTTGTTGGGGTTGACCTGCTCGCGCTGGAGCCGGTACGCCGCCATCTCCGCCACCCACTCGCTCGGCTGCGTCTCGCTGTCGAGCATCCAGAGCATCTGCGCGCGCTGGTTGTCGAGCGAGGTCTGCGCGAGGCTGGTCGCCGAAGAGAAGCTCGCCGAGGTCCCGAAGACCGCGTGCTCCATCCGGCCCTCGAGCGGGCCCGCCTTCGCGTCGAGCTGGTTGCGCCAGCGGACGAGGTTCTGGCTGTCGCGCTGCGCGATGGCGATCCGGTGGTAGCGGTCGGGGAAGATGGTGGCGAGCAGGTTGGTGACGTCCTCGGTGCCCGCGCCCCCGGTAAAGCGCTTGCCGCCGTTGCCCACGGCGGCGCCGCCGCCGATGGCGCTCGTCATGCCCGCGGGCAGGTCGCTCGTGTCCTGGACCAGGATGGTGTCGTTGCCGCGCGCGCCCGTGCTCTTCATCGTGAGCGTCACGACGTAGGTGGTGCCGCTGCCCGCGGCCGAGGCAGCGCTGACCGGGAACTCGGGGCGCGCCGTGACGTAGGCCGCGATGGCGGCGGCGATGGTCTGCGGGTTGTCGGTCGCCTTCACGCCCTGGATGAGTGGGAGCCCGCCGATGCGGTAGCTCCAGGTCCCGGCCGTGGTCCAGGTGCCGTCGATGGTGATGGTCGCCGTCGCGGCCGTGGCGCCCGAGATCAAGGCCGTGGCGGCCTTGATCTGGATGCCCTTGACCTTCAGCGCCGCGCGGCACATCCGATCCCCCTCCGACCCGGCGCCGAACCACTCGGTCGAGTCTTCGGTGCTCGTGATGTCCACCACCTGCGTGTCCGCGGTGATGGTCCCCGCCGAGCTCGGCAGGCCCACCACGAGCAGGTAGCGGACCACCGTGGGGATGATGGTGTCGCCGACCCCGTAAAGGGTCTTCATGTAGATGCCCGGCACCTTGTCGGTGGGGCTCAGTTCAAGGACGATACCTGAGACGGTCACTGGCTACCTCCAGGGGTGGTGGCAGGCTGGTCGGGGTCAGGAACGAGCGTCAACGTCGGTGCTGGGGACGCCTCGGGAAGAATCGCGGCGCGCACAGCCGCGTGGATGTCGTCGGGCGACGCGTCCTCGGCGAGCCGAAGGACGAACGCCTCGATGAGGTTGACGAGCGCCGGCTGCGGGGCGACCCGGTCGATCTCCTTGGGGGCGGCGCGCGCCTTGACCACCATGTCGCCGAGCACCGTCAGGGGCAGGCGCGGTTCGCCGTCCTCGTCGAGAATCGGGACGCCCATCTTCTCGAGCGCCTGGCGGTGGGGCAGCGGCAGGTAGAGCAGCGCGAGCGCGAGCAGCACATGGGCCACGGCCTGCTCGCCGAACCGCTCGGCCGTGAAGTGCCCGAGCGCGGTCAGCTCGGTGCGCGCCTCGGGCGTCTCCACGCTGACATGGCCGAGCGCGGCATCCACGATCTGGTTCACGACCGCCGTGCGATCCGGCGTTGGCGCCGGCGTGGAGAGCAGCTTCGCGGCCGCCGTGAGCATCTTGTGGGCGGGTCCCCCCGTCGGGCTCGGCGTCCCGGTGGGCGCGTTGGTGGGCGTCGGCCCCTCGCCGTCGGACGCGGGCTCGGTGCTGTCCTGGCCCTGGCCTGGCAGCTCCTCGCCCTTCGCGTTCTTGAGGACGAAGACGGGCCAGGCGGAGGTGTCTGGCTCCTCCAGGTACAACGTCTTCCACTCGGCGATCGCATGGGTCTTGGCCGCCTCGAACGCCTTGATCGGCGGCACGAACGGCAGGCCACAGATCTTGGCCGTCGGTTCGTCCACCGGGATGAGGTCGCCCGAGCGGATCTGCGACACGTGGTAGTCGGTGTGCGGCAGGCGCTGAGGGATGAGGTTGAACTCGATGCGCCGGGTGCGGAGCGGGAGCACCTCGGGGGCGTCGCGCGGACCGAGCGGTCGTCCCCTCGCGTCGCGTCGCACCTCTTTCTCGAACGCCGCGTTCGCGCCGATGAAATCGAGCGATCCGGCCCCGTGCACCGGATCAAACCGCACGATCCCGTTCGGCATCCCCTCGGCGTCGAGGGCTCCATAGGGGTTCGGGTACACCAAGAGCAGGGCTTTGCTGCGCGCCCTGGGACTGGACGTGGCCATGCGGAAACCTCGCGTCGATGCTGGGGTGGTGGGCCGTCAGGGCACGAAGAGCGCCATCTCGGCGGTGACTTGATTGTCGGCCTTGGGCAACACGAAGGTGCCCGCGCCGGTGACCATGGGACCCGCGTGCACGAGCGGGTCAGGCACGATGTTCTCGGTGACGCTGAGCGTGAGTTCGTAGACCTCGAGCTCGTAGCTGAGCGGCGGGACGCCCCGTTCCACGGCGTTCACGGGGTTCATCTGCGGCTTGACCGTGATCCGCTTGGGCTCTCCATCCCGCGCCACCGTCAGGTACATGAACCGGGCGTGCTGGCCGATGACCGATCCGAGCTGGAGGACGTCGGGCGCTGGGGCATAGCCGACGTGGATCTTGGCGCCGGGCCCCTGTGCCGGGCTGTCCACGGCGAGCACCTTGGTGAACGGCCAGACGGTGAACAGCGCCTCGCCGCCGTCCGCGTCCGTGGGCGTCACCGTGTCGGACCAGGCCCGCCCGCGCTCGTCGAGGCCACGCACGCGGATCGGCGCCGCGGTGTCGTAGGCGCCGGGGGCCACGGCCGTCGAGACGAGCACGGGCCGGGCGACCTTGAGCGTGGCGGTCGCGAGCGGACCATCCAGGTCCGTGCCTTCGAACGTGGTGTCCGAAGGCGGCGCCGCGCGCGGGAACATGAGGGCGTCGGGTAGGATCTCGTCAAAGGGGTGCACCCAGGCGGGGTGGCGTCCGAAATGAACCGCGTGCCCGATGGCCGTCGAGATCATGGTGTGGAACGGGTCGCGGTTGATGCGGTCATCGTTCCGCACGCCGCCGCCATACCACTGCACGACCACGGACGAGAGGCGCTGCTGGAGCGACTCACTCGCCCGCACCCACCCTTTGTTGTCCCGGGCGCGGTAGACGAACAGGATCGGCGTGTCGGCCTCCACGAAGCCGCGCCCGAGCCGCGGATCGAGCAGGAGCACGTTGCGCACCGCCCCCCGAAGCAGGCCGGTGTGGCCGGTGCCCACGTCGCGCAGCGGCGGCAACGGGCCCATGATGCGCTCGAAGGCGGCGGCGCAGTCGGCGTTGATCGCCGCGGCGAGGAAGCGCGCGAGCAGGACAAGCGCCGGGTCGCCGACCCCCGCCGTCTTCGTCGGACCAGGTTCGAGGTCCGGCACGTCGGCCGGGAGGGGGGCAAGGCCGAGGGTGTCCATCAGCCGAAGACGTTGGTGATCGCCCCCTCGACCCCGCGCTCGAGCGTCGTCTTGGTGAGCTCGTAGGCCTTGTCGAGGAACGGATCGGGGGCGGTGCCAGGGTGATGCACGAGCGCCGCGAAGACGACATCACCCCCCACCTCGAAGCGGAGCGCAGACGCCTTGAAGGGGTAGATGTCGTGCGGCGAGGTTCCATCGTTGAGGCGGACCGCGTTCTCGCCTGCCCACCATTCGCCGGCGGGGCCGTCTGCCTCGTGGCCGATGGTGCCGAGCGTGCCGTCCTCCCCGCGGCGTGGCTGCCAGCGATGGTTGGTCCGGGCGGCGTTGGCACCGACCTCGACGGCATGGCGCACCTCTTGGGCGAGTTGCGCCTCGAGCCTGTCCTCCAGGGCCCTGAACCAGGCCCCGAGCTCCGAGATGTTGGCCATGAATTACTCCGTGCGGGCGGGGGGGGGGACGACGCGGCGGGGGCGGCGGACCACCCAGACGAACATCGACACGAGGGGGTCGAGCAGCATGAGCACCCCGGCGAAAAAGTAGAACGCCGCCGCGAGGAAGTAGCCGCCGGCGGTCTGGCGGCGTGCGTAGCGTCCCGCGCGGCCCTCGTCGCGCGGTTCCGTCGCCCCGCGGCGGCGTTTCTCCGCGCGGTCGACGATGCCTTCCGGCCGGCCGATCGAAAGGGTCGCCCCCCCAGGCGCGGACCCCCTGGCCTTGGTGGCCGCCCGGCCCGCGAGGGCTTCGGTCACCCCCCCGGGCGCGCGGCCGTCCTTCTGGCAGAGGTCCTGCCACCGTCGGTCGGCCATCAGAACACCGACCCCCACCGACCGGTGCCGGCATTGCCGAAGATCTGCCCGCCGTGCCCGGGAAGCTGACACTGGGGCAGGACGGCCCCGCCGTGGTTCTTGGCGAGGGGGGTCTTCTGGTCCGAGAGCCCGCCCCTCGCTTTGCGGAGCTCCGCGATGCGCTTCATCGTCCGCGTCTCGAGCGCACGGTGGTCCACCAGCATGACGGTGGGGTGGTCCATCCCCATCCGCCAGATCATCCCGTCCGTCGCGATCTCGCGGATGTTGGTGGAGAAGGGCGGACCGGGCTGGCCGTTCTGGCCGGGCAACGGCAGCGGGAAGACCCCACTACAGCCCCCGAGCACCTCGTCGAGCGCCCCCGAGGCGTCCTCCGCATACGTGAGGTAGGGGTAGTCGTCGACCTGGCCGTCCTTGTCCCGGTCAAGGATCTTCAGCAGCGTCTCGATCGGGATCCGGCGCGAGAGATCGGTGAAGTCCGCGTAGAGGACCCTTCGGGCAGCCGGAAAGACGATGCTCATGATGACCTCGCGCGGCGAAGGATATCAGAGCCGAACGAAGGTGCCTTCGGCGACGCCTTCCGTCATGGCCCTGTCGAGGAACTCGCCCGTCTCGTCTGGTTCCCAGTTACGCTTCTTGGGCTCGCCATCCACCGTGAAGCCGAGGATATCGATGGGCCCCTTCACCACCTTGGCCCAGGCATAGCCCGCGCGGGCGCGGCGCGGCGGGAGGAAGGCCTTGGGTGGCGGCGGGGCGGCCTCGCCCGCCCCCCGCACCACGTCGCGGAAGCTCGCGTCGAAGGCGCGATCCTCGCCCAGCGCCGGATAGTCGTCCGGCCGGTGGACCCACAGGCCATAGGGGCGAGGGGGGAGTGGGGGTTCGATCGCGTCGGTGAAGATCGGCCAGTGCCGGTTGAGGGCGGGGATGAAGACGACCACGCGCGGACGGCCGTCGCCCATGCCGTCCACGCCGGGGAGCACCTGCTCCACCTGCGCCATGACCGCCGTCGAGCCCTCGAACCCATCGCAGCGGAGCTGGAGGCCGCGATGGATCCACGCCGGCGCGGGGATCGTCTGGGGAAGCGCCGCTTGGGGTGGCGTGGCGAACACCGGCGCGGGCACGAACGAATGCGCCGATGCGCCGGCGGGCGGCGGCGGCTCCGAAGGGTTCCGCCTGGGGGAGACGCGCTGATCGACGGCGTCGACCTCGGCGGTCTTGCCCTCGGCGCCCTCCGACCGCTCGGCGTGGGCGAGATGCTCGAGCGCACCGCTGATGTCCTCCCGGTCGACCTCGCCCTCGCCCGGGGGGGGTGTCTTGACGCCCGACGACGCGTCCGGCTTCACCGGCGGGCGGGTGTCGGCGGGGGGCTTGGCCGCCGCCTTCGGCCCCGCCGGCGGGGTCCTGGTCGCCTTGGGGGAGGCGCCCGCGGAGGGGTCGTTCGAGGCGGCGAGGATGGCTCCCGCGCCGCCCTGGGATCGTTGCTGCTGCGGATTAGTCATTGGTCCACCGTACCAGATCAGTTGATCGGTGTCGTGAACAGGTAGCCCGTGTCCGCGGCGATCACCTTCTGGATCTCCTTCATGGCCACCTTGTAGCCGAAGCTGCCGAACCCACCCTCTTGCGGGTCGAACCAGAGGGTCGTCTCGATGCCGTCGGTCCCGATGGCCTTGGGCGTCCAGCGGAAGGTGAAGCCGAAGCTCGCGTTCTTGAGCGTGGGCGTGGTCGAGACCCGGCAGATGCCGAAGAAGTTGCCCCAGAGCCGCGAGAAGACCGGCGTCTTGGCGATGTTGGCGGTGTTCTCTTTCGCCTCGCTGACGAGCAGGCCGTCGAGGCCGAGAATGCGGCAGAACTGCTCCGCGCTCAGGATGCCCTCGTTGTCCGCGGAGAGCAGCTTCAGGAACTTGTCGCTCTGGCGGATGACGTTCCAGACCTCGAGCGAGGTCCAGGCGACGATGCGCGACGAGCCCTGGCCCATCCAGATCGCCTGGAGGGCGGTCAGGATGTCGTTGACGGGATCGCCGCCCGAGTCGTTCCACCGGAGGCCGGCGGTGAGCGTCTTCTTGTTGGTCGTCGCGTAGTTGGCCGCGTCCGTCATGATGTCGCGGATCGCGTACTCGCGGGCCAGGGCGATCTTCGCGTCCACCGTCTCGCGGAGATTGAACATCGCGTTGACGGGGGTGTCGTCGCTGATGACCGCGTCGCGCCCGACCTTCCCGTCGGCGTCGAGCACCTCGGTCATGTACTGCTGGCGGAGGAAGTTGTAGCCGTCGACCTCGTTGGTGGAGGTCCGCGTCCCGCGCCCCCCGCGCTGCCGCGCCGCCTGGAATTCAGGCCCCCGCACGTACTCGATGTACGTCGAGCCCTCTTGCGGGCTGGGCACCATGGGCATGAGCTCGAGGCCGATGAGCGGGGCCTGGGCGTACTTGACGCTGAAGTTCTGGAGCAGCCGCCCGGTGTCCGCGATGTCGATGGCGTTGAGCTCGCCGCCGCCCTTGCGGCGGTAGGCGGCCTCGCGGAGGGCCTCGTTGTAGGCCTTGAAGGACTTCGGCATGGCGTCGCCTTTGCGCACCATCTCGAAGAACTTCTTCTTGAAGCGGTTGTAGTCGTGGTAGCGGGCCGGATCGCCGATGAGCTGCCCGTCTTCGCCCTTGGCATAGTAGACGAAGGACGTCGCGCTGGCCGATCCCTGGGGGGATGACATAGGAAGACCTCCGGGCCGATCGGCCCTCGTGAAAGCATTGAACGGTGGTGATCGTGGGGGCGCTCGGCGGAGCGCGAGGAGTTCAGGTGGCGATCCAGCTCGTCGACAGCAGGCCCATGGCGAAGGCCTCGTCGGCGCCGCAGGTGTCGAGCGCGATGCCGGGCGACTGGACCAGCGTGGCGCCGCCCGCCGCGAAGGCCGGGGCGGTGATGAACCCGGTCGAGTCGGCGACGACGCGATCGCCGATGGTGACTCCGCCCGTGCCCGCCATCGCGCGCTCGACGGTGTTGAAGTAGTGGGTCACCACCACCTCCTCGCCGGCGGCGAAGGTCTTGGGGAGCGGGCCGCGGGCGAGGCCGATCTGGGCCTTGTCGCTGACGAGCTGGGCCTCGACGATGGCGACGTGGTTCTTGTTCGCCGGCTGCGCGCCCGAGGACGCGAGCTTCACGGAGAACCCCGCGCGGACGGTGTTGCTCGCGGCGACGCGGTAGCTGGCCGCGTAGCAGAAGTCGATGAACTTGTCGGGAGCCTTCAGAGACATGGGTGGTTACCTCGAATGGAAAGGGGCTTTGCCCACGCCCCCGCGGCGCAGGCGGGCAAGGGGTGAACGGGCGCGTCCCCGCACGCGCCCAAGAGTGGCGGGTGCGGTCAGCGGGTGCGCTCGACCTCGGCTTCCAAGGCCTCCCACGCGTCGCCCGTGGCCGGATCGTCGGCCGCGCCGGTGCGCGGCGTGGGATCGGCCGCGCGGGTCGGGGGCGTGCGCTCGGCCGGATCGCCAGCCGGGAGCGCCGTGGTGGCGCGCTGCCCGCCACCCTGCTCCGCCGCCGCCTTCAGGCGCACCGCCTCTTCGGCCATCGCCTTGTCGTGCCCCTTCTTGTACCGCTCCCGCGCTCCGGCCACGAGCGACCTGTACTGGTCGGGGTTCGTGGCGCGCAGGGCGGCGTAGGCCGCGGCCTCGGCCGGGGTGAGCTGGTAGGTCTCCAGGCCGGTGATGCCGTCGAGCTCGAGCTTGGTCAGATCCGAGAGGAGCTCCACGAGCTCTTTGTTCTTCTTCGCGAGATCCTCGGCCGCCTTGTCCCGCGACGTGGTCATCGCCTCGAGATCCTTGCTGAGCGTCTCGGCCTTCCTCTCGACGGCCTCGATGTGCCGCTGGATGGCGGGAAGCTCGAGCGTGAGTTCGTGCTGGTCGGCGCCCGCCTGATCGGGCACCAAGACAACGATGCTGCCCAGCTCACGGAGCTTGGCCAGCAGGGAGGGATCCGTCACCCGGTGAGTGAATCGCATGGTGGTCTTGTCCTTGTTGACGTCGGGGGTGGAACTGGCCGTCAGAAGCATGAACAGCGCAGCGGCGTCCTCCTGCTCCCAGGGGGGCACCTCGTTGAATTCCTTGTAATGCCTGCCGACATGGCTTTTTGCTGCCGCCATGTCGGCAGGCGAAAGCTTGATCCCGCCTTGCCCTCCCATGAGGACATTCGCCGCGGCCTTGACGCCGCCCCACACGGTCGTGAGCTTGGCGTTCACGACATCGGTGTGCGGGAGCTTGTAGCTTTCGAGCAGCTTCGGGTCGCCCACGCACACCGCGAAGCACGCGCCGTATTTCTTGGCGTCGATCTTGTCGAGGTCACCAGACCCGTCGCTCGAGCAGACCTTCCGGAGGCGCTTGCGGGCCGCCCCGGCGTCCCACCCCTCCGCCTTGCTGAGCGGGAAGGCCTTGAACGGGATGCCCACCTTCAAGACCTCGTCGGGGCAGAGAGTCACAGGCGCCGCGGGGGAAGAGGGGAGCGCTGCGGGCGTCGGCGCGGGCCCTTGGGGCGAAGCGGCGGCCGGCGCCTGGGGGGGGGGCGGCGGCACGCGGACCACGTGGACAGGGTCGCCTCGGGACACCGCCGTCGACCCGCCGTCGTGCGGTCGGCCGGCGGGGACGGCTTCGACCGCGCGCGCCACGAGCGCTTCCAGGGCGGCCTTGAGCCGGCCGATCTCGTCGTGGATGTTGCCGATCGTCTTCTGCACCTGGGGTTCCAGGTCGGCGAGCATCGCGCCCATCCGCTGTCCAAGACCCGCCGCGACCTTGCCGAGCACGCTCTCCTCGAGCTTCAGGACGGCCTCGGGGTTGGCGGGCACGGGGCAGATGGAGAGTTCGAACAGGCAGTTCCTGACGAGGACGGCCCGGTCCTTGCCGTCGATCTCCCGGCTCTCGATGCCCCCCGGCATGAACCCCACGGAGCAGGCGCGGAGCGTGTCCTCGAGCACCATCTGCCAGGCCATCTCCGCGAACGGGTTCACCCGCGAGAAGAAGACCTCGATGACGAGTTGCTTGCGCCCTTCGGTGGTGGTCTCGACGTCCCACTTGAGGGCCTTGCCGATCGGCAGCGAGCGGCTGTCGTGGGCGAAGAGGATAACGGGGTTCTTTTCGAACCGGCTGAAGTCCCACCCCTCCTGGTCGACGACCTCCCCGTAGGAGTCCACCGCGTCGGTGGACGCGATGAAGACGGCGACCCGGTCCTTTTCGCGGATATTGCCCTTGCCCGCGCGAACGTGGAGGGCGAGCTGGCGCGGTTCGTTTACCGAGCGGGCTTCGGGCCGAGACGCGTCCGGTACGGCGGCGGACGCGGTCCGCGGTACGGCGCCGGCGGGGGCCTGTCCCCCCGGTACGGGGGCGGCGGCTGCGACGGCGGGCGTTCCGAGGGCGAAGGCTCGGAGGACGTCCCGGGAGTCGGCGAGTTCGGGGGCCGAGGAGAGGGGGAGGACGAGGGCGGCGGCGGCGAGGTGACGGAGGAATTCTCGGAAGGCATGGTTGGTCTCCCTGGGGGTGGGGGGTTGAGTAACCGTACCGCCCTGGCCAGGGTCCGTCACGGCGTGCGCCATTGTTGGTGCTGGCGCCGGCGCCGGGAGCGGCGCGCCCTTGGCGTTGCTGGAGGGCGCTTGGGGCGTTGGTGCTGCCGCTTCGTTCTTCGGGTCCACCGCCTCGTCTTCGTCCTCATCTTCGTCTTCGAGATCATCGTCAGCCGCATCGTCCTCGGCGGCCGGGGCGCGCGGGCAGAGGACAGGCGCGCCCTTGACAGCGCCGGTCGCGGGGTCGCGCTCGCGGAAGAGCGCGATCGTGCCGTCCTTGCCGAGGAACGCGAGCCACGTCCAGGCCTCGTCCTCCATCCAGCCGCGCCAGACGCCCGCCTTGCGCAGGCGGAAGAACGCGTTGCGAGGCATCGCAAACACGGGGTGGGGGGCGTGGCGCTCGCGCTCGCCGGGCCGGGCCTCTGCGAGCGCCTTGTCCGCCAGCGCGAGCGCCGCCTTCACGTCGTCGTCGACCTCGTCGGCGTTCTCGGGGTCCTCTTTTGCGCTCGGGCTGAACCAGGGCATCCCGCCCACGTTCTTCGCGTCGACCGGGAACACGATGGGGTCCGTTTTGCCGGACTCGGCGTGCGTCTGCAGGTGCGCGCGGAAGGCGGTGACGCTCATCGTCGCGCACCCGCCATACATCCCCGGCGCGGTGTGCTGCTGGTAGCAGGCCACCGCCTCGGTCTTCGTCCGGAAGCCGAACATCGCCTTGCACTCGTCGGGCGCGCCGGCCTTGTCCCCCTCGTGGAAGAGCTGCGAGACGATGGTCACCCGCTTCATCTTCGGGTGCAGGCCCACGTAGGCGTCGAGCAGATCGCCGTCGTGCCCCATCACCTTCATGGGCTTCTTGTCGACGGCGTGCACGAACCCGTAGTCCACGCTGAAGTTGCGGAAGACCTCGCCCTTCGGGGTCTGGATCGGGACGACCGATCCCGCGGCGTGCTCGATGGCGCACGTGATCCCGTTGAGGGTGCGCGCCTTCATCGACGCGGGGTCCGTGGCCGTGCGACGGACGCCAAGGGGTCGCTTCTTCATGCTGTCTCCAGGGATCAGTAGCGGTGGCGCTTGAGCGCCTGGCGATGGAGGGCGCGGTCGATGCGCCGGGCCTCGAGCTCGGCGTGCCGCTCTCGTTCTGCTTCGAGCTCGGCCATGGCGGCGGCATCGCCCTCGGCCGCCTCTTCGTCCTCGAGGATGCGGATGCGGCTCTTGAGCGCGATGCGCACCTGCTGGTCTTCGGTGGGGATGCGGGCGGGGATGGGGTTGCCCACCACCTCGTCGCCGGGCTTCGGCGCCGGCATCCCGAACATCTTGTAGATCCAGCTCGTCGCGATCGGCAGGCCGATGGCGGTGAGCTGCTGGAGCACGATGGCGAGCTGGGACAGGTCGACGTCGTTGGCGACGAGCCGGACGCGCGGCACCGGCGTGTCGGCGCCGTAGTTCAGCCGGAGGTAGCGCATCACGATCTGCCACCGGATGACGTTGGCGATGGTGCGCGCCGCCGAATCCCGCCGGTCGACCGCCACCTTCCAGTGGACCTGCGCCTGGCTGTACGAGCTCCCGTCGTCGGTGGTCATCGTCTGGCCGAGCACGGCCTTGCTCATCTCGGCGGCCATGAACATGCAGAGCCGTTCATGGGCGCTTTCGTGCCCCGAACCCTTCTGCCCGGGCCACTGCACCTCGAGCTCGACCGTGTTGGGCAAGAGCGACGCGCCGCTCGCCGTCACGAACTCGAGCGCGTGGTACAGCGCCTGGATGTCCGCCTCGCTGGCGTACTCGTCCTTGTCGTACCTGCCGATGCGCCAGGGCTTCCAGGCGAGCTCGGCGAGGTTCATCCAGTCGCGGATGGTCCAGTTGCGGAAGAGCGCCGCCCACACGAGCGGGTGCATGAGGCCTTCGCGTGCGGGGCCGCTGCCGAGCACGCGGGGGGTGAACTGGACGAAGCGGTTCGGGTACTCCTCGAGCAGGTTGATGCCCGGGTAGGACACCGGGCCGAAGGCCTCGTAGAAGTGCAGCTTGCAGGTGTCGGGGTCGACGATGAACCGCCGCGGCTGGACAGGGTCGGCGGCGACCGGGACCAGCTTGCCGCCTCGCTTGACCCAGATGAGCTCCGAGACCGCGCCCCCGTAGTAGAAGGCGCCGGCGAGGTGCGCGATGAGATCCGACAGGCCGAGCGGTGTGCCCTGCTCGTTGTAGTTCCCGAAGTCGTTGAGGATCTGCTCCACCTCGACCGCGATCTTCCGGTCGCGCCGCTTGTCGCTCGCCGGAATGATCTGGAGCTCCAGGCCCGCGAGGCTGAGCTCCAGGGTGGAGAGGCAAGCATGCAGGTGACAGTCGCGCTCGCGGGACTCGACGGCGAGATCGACGAGGCGGTAGGTGTGGCCGGCGTCGGCCAGAAGGATGATGTCGCCGACCTGCTTCGGCGTGAGCTCCCCCCCGATGCGGCCCTCCTGATGCCAGAGCGAGCCGGGGGCGACGACATCGACCCGGCCGGTGCGGCTTGCTCGTACGGCGGCACGCTCGGCGCGGGCTGCCCATCGCGCCAACAGGCCCATGGATCAGTACCGCTGGCCGGGGGTGCCGTAGAGCACGAGATCCGCGACCGCGCCGGAGATCGTCACCTGGAAGAAGACCGCGGTGCGGTTGGCCACCTGGAGCTCGTAACAGCGGTCGGCCGCCGCATCGATCGCGGCCGTCTCGACGACCGTGCCGTTCGACGCCGCGAGCCGAAACCAGGCGGGGGCGGGGTCAACCTCCTCGGGGTCGAGCACCCGGGGGGTCACCTTCACCGTGCCGCCGCCCGTGAACGCGGCGCGGACGAAGATGCTCGCGTACCCCTCGCAGTTGACCGCCACCTTCTGGTCGCCCTCCTTGGGGTAGGTGGCCACGTTGAACGGCCCCGTGTCCGAGGCGACGGAGCCATCGATCTTGCGCACGACGTGGAACTCCACCGGGTGCTTGCCCACGGCGATGCCGCCCGGCTTGTCGTACTTGTGGGCCATCGGTGCCTCGGCGGGTCAGAGAGAAAGGGGGACCTGTCCCGATGGACGGGGGTTATCGGGACAGGTTCGTCATCAGGGCGCGGTCACCACGAAGACGGGCACGTGCAGGGTGGCGGCGCCAGCGGTGAAGGCGTCGACGACGCGATCGAACTTGATGGTCTCCGCGCCGATGAGCACCGCGCCTGGCGCGCCGACCTTGGCGCCCACGGTCCCCTTCGCGTAGGCGCCCGTGGAGAGCAGCCCTGCCGCGAGGTCGCCGCCCGCGCCGCCGAGGAGATCCCCGGCCGTGTTGAGCCCGGCGTTCGAGCTGGAGACCCCGATGGCGCTGTTGGTCCCGCCGGTCCACGAGGTGCCGACGTTCCAGAACGGCACCCCCACCTGGAGCCGGAAACCCGTCGGCACCGTGTAGAGCACGGCGTTGTTCGCGGTGCCGAAGGTCACGGCCGCGGTGATGTCGACCATGTTGTCCGCGCGGATCCACCGGCCCGTGCCCGCCGCGGGCGCCGCCACGAGGATGTCGTCCCCGGTGACCGACGAGCCGCTGACGAAGCGCCACCGGCTGCCGTCCGCCACGACGACGGCGACCATGCCGTTCACACGGTAGGCGCTGCCGATGGCCTTGAGCGCGGTCAGATCCGCGACCGGCGCAAACACGGCCGCGTTCGCCGTGTTGACCCGGAGCCACCGCCCTGTGCCTGCCGCCGGCGTGGCCACGGTGATGTCGTCGCCCGTCGCGCTGGACCCGCTCACGAACTCCCACAGGCCCTGATCCGTGGTGTTGACGGCGAGCATGCCGTTGAACCGGCTCACGGCCGCGATGGCCTTGAGCGCGGTCAGATCCGCGACGGCGGCGTGGACGCGCACGAGGCCCTCGCTGTCCATGCGGAGCCACCGGCCGGTGCCCGCGCCCGGCACGGTCACGATGTCCGAGGCCGCGGCGGAGCTGCCCGAGTCGAACTGCCACCAGGAGTTGTCCGCCTGGACCGAGACCGCCATGCCGTTCGTGCGGTTGACAGCGGCGATGGCGGCCAGGGCGGTGAGATCGGCGACGGCGCTGCCGACGACCGCGCCCCCGCTCACCACGGCGGCGTTCTTGATCCAGCGACCTGGGGCGTCCGTCGGATCGGCGATGTACGCCGCGGTGGAGGAGATGTCGGTCGGGACCTCGACGGACCCCGAACTCGCCGTGGCGACCGAGGCCTGGTCCCACATGAACGTCATGTGGCCGTCGACCACGTTGCACCCTATGCCCTGGAACCGTTCCTTCGGCTGGATGGCGCGGAGCAGGGCGAGGGTGGCGACGGGCTCGTGGAAGTTGGTCGGATCGTCCGTGTAGATTTGGGGGCGCATCAGCCGAAACCTTTCCCGGTGAGCTGGCCGAAGCGGAGCCCACTGGATGGAGACTTGAACACGGGGAGGGGGAGGATGCGTCGATGGCGGATGACGCCCTCGAACGCTGCGAGACCGAAAGCGTCACCGAAGTCGGGGGACCGGCCGAGCCGCTGCTTGACCAGCTTCTTCGACTCCACCTCAACATCACCGGTGGTGGCGACGAACGAGAAGAGCGTCGCCACGAGCTCCGCTTCGAGGATGGCGGCCGGCTCGAACATCCCGGGGAGCCGGCGCTTGCCGTTCGCCCCGACCCCCCCCCCGTTGAGCCACTTCTTGGTGCTGAAGGCGATCTCGGTACGGAGGTTCTTGTACTGGTTTTCCTCGGTCGATGGGATCGAGCTGTTCACCCCGACGAGCACGAGGATGTCGCGCATCTTGCGCAGATAACCGTAGGCCTCGACGCCGATCCCGATCATGTCGATCAGGACGCGGGGCTTCTCGTTGCGGCGCCGAAAGGCCACGATCGCTTGCGCGACACGTTCAGCGACCGTCTCCCCGTTGGCCCGCTGGAGCACGATCGGGGCGAACATGCGCTCGCCGCGCCGAAGGAAGATCACCGAGAGGTCGTTGCCGTACCAAGCGGGGTCAACGCCGATTTGAAGCGGTTCAGGGTGGTTGTGGTAGACCGCACGAACGCGCTCCAGGTCGCTCTTCGTACGGATGATCTTGAACCAGTCGTCCGGGTTCGTGACGTACTGGGCGCGGCCGAGGACGCGGGCGGCAAAGGTAAAGTAGCGTCTCTTCGCGGCGTGCACCTCATCGAGCGAGATGACCTGGTTGCTGCTGCTGCGGGGGAATTCCCCGCGGACGCGGACTTGGTAGCGCGGGTCGTTCTCCCAGTCGGGACCCCACTCCCGCTGCTTCTCCTCCACCCACGACCGTTGCGCGAGGCCCGGGATCACCTTGCGGTTGGCCCGGAAGTTCGGCGTCTCCTCGCTCGAGATGTGGAACCGGATCCACAGGCCCGCGTTCTCATGGAACGCGTCGTAGAAGTACCCGGACGTCTGGGTCGGGTTGCTGAACATGCAGACCGACGCCTCGCCGGCGCGGTTGCCTTCGATGGCTTCCCAGATCCGCCGGTCGACGCCGGAGGCCTCGTCGATGAGGTAGAGCAGGTTCTCGCCGCTGATGCCGGCCATACGCTCGGGCTGGTTCGTCGAGAACCCCACGACCTCGCTCTGGTCATCGAACTGGAGCCCCGCGTCGGGGACCTCGTAGAGCCGGCCGCCGAGGCCGCCGAGCGCGGCGAGACGAAAGCGAGCGCGGCGGAACAGGGTCTGGATCTCGCGCCAGAGGATCGAACGGATCTGCCGGGCGGAGGGGGCGGTCATCACGACGCGCGCCCGGCTCCGGGTCGTCGCCCACCAGAGCGCGAGCACGGCGATGACCATGCTCTTGCCGCACTTGTGGCCCGAGCGGACCGCGATGCGGAAGGTCTTGCCGTGGGCGTTCTCGCGGGCGGCCGCGCGGAGGATCTGCCGCTGGCGCCGCCAGAGCCGGACGCCGAACGCATCCCAGGCGAACTGCACCGGGTCGTGGAACCAGCGGGCGATAAGCCGGGCGGCGAGCCGACGCGCTTCGTCCGTCACCCCGGGGGCAGGGGCCGCGTGAGGCTGCGGGCCCGCGACGGCTTCTCCTTCGGGGTCGGTCCCCTCGATGTCGGGGTCGACGGGGCTGGGGTTGGGGGGCGCCGATCCCGCGGGCGGCGGGACGGCCGAGGGGGCACGCGGCGTCCGCGGAGGGGTCGCGCCCGCAGGCGCGACGTTCATGGTGCGGCGGCGGCTCCGGGGGTCCAGATGGGCCCCTTGGGCTTCACGATGACGGACGAGGCGCCGGCGAGCAGGCGCGCGAGGCCGGGAGGGGCGTTCGGGGGGATCGGCACGGGCTTGGCGAGGACGCCGGTTTGGAGGGCCGAGAGCTGGTCCCGGAGCGCGTTGCGCGCCTGCGAGAGGATGACCAGGCGCGCCGAGTGCCCCTTCGCGAGGGCGTTGAACTCCTGCCAGAGCTTGAGCCTCTCCCGCTCCACGTCCGCGAACGTGCTGGTCGAGGTGGCCTCGAACACGATCGCCACGCCCTCGGCCTGGAGGTGCACCGCGGTGATGCGGTGGAGGACCGCGCGGGAGAATTTCTGGAGCGCGCCGAGGATGTCGGGGGCATCCAGCACCCAGTTCCCCGCCCACCAGATGGGGGTCACATCGAGCTCGACGTGGAGGCGATGAAGACAGCGGGCTTCCGCCCCAGCGTTGTCGGACATGGTGAGGCTCAACGATGTCGGGGGAGAAGGGGTGCGGGCGGCGGGAGCCGATGTGTCGTCTTCCGTGCGTGTTGCCCCGTTCGACCGTGTGGGCTGTCCCGGCGCCGCCTGCACCGCGCGATCCTGTTTTTATAGAGCGCGGGTGGCCTCGTTCCGATCGGTTCCGGACCGTTCCGGGGCGTTCATTCGGCGAGCGCCGTCATCGTCGCCGGCAACGGAAGCCCCTTGACGCGCCCGTGGCGGACCATGGCGGCGAAGAGTGGGAGCGTCCCCGCCGGGAGCTCCGCCATCATGTCGAGGTCGTCCACGAGCCAGCCCACCACGGTGAGCAAGGCCTGCTCCGCGGTTGTGTGCGGGAGCAGCAGGTGGCGCTCGTCACGCAGGAACACGAGCATGTGGTCGACCAGGGGGAGCGCCCAGGCCCGGTCGACGGCCAGGCTGAAGCGACCGAGCTGGAGCAGCAGATCCTCCGGGACCGGCAACAGGTGCTGGCGCTGGTGGAGGGCAGGCCCGATGGCCTCCTGCACCTCGGCGATGGAGGGGAGCGGCCAAGGCGCGGGCGGCGTGGGGCTGGCGATCTCGACCCGTGCCGCGTCGACAAGCTCGGCGAAGTTCACGCGCCCTCGTCGGCGAGGCGATGGAGCTCCTTGGCGATGGCGTCGGGGTGCTTCCCCCAGTGCCACGGCACATCGGGGTCCAAGAACACCACCTGGTTCCACCAGGTGGAGCCGCTCGAGGAATTCGGGGGGAGGTGCACGAGGTTTCGATCGTGCAGCTCCCGCATCGCGTGGGAAACGTCCTGCGTCGACCATGCCTCGGGCGCGCCGCCAAGGGTCTTCTCGGCGTTGCCGAGGGTGAGCCCCTCCGGGGCGGCGTGTAGCGCCTGGAGAAGGGCATGGCCGAGCGGGCCGAACCTGGCCCTCACGATGTTGGCCTCGCGGCGACGTCGCCCCTCCTCGATGGCCTCCGCGCGGAAGGCCTCCCATCCGTCGGGGGAGAGAGCGCGGTTGAACACCACCTCATCCTCCGGAACGTACTGCGGCAGGAGCGCCTGGAGCGGGACGGTCGCAAGCCCGACCACCCGGTTCTTGTGGTCGACGTCCATCACATCGAATTGGCCCTGGACGCGCGCCCAAAGCGCCCGCCGCGAGATGCCCCCCGCGCAGTAAGCCTCCAAGGCAAGGCGGTCCACCCGGAACATGAGACAGCGGTTCGCCAGACCGTCGCCGTCGACGCGGGCGAACAGGAAGGGCCGCCCCGCCTGGTCGGCGTATTCGACGAGGTGATCGCCCCCGTTCTGATCCAGCTCGAGCACATACACGCGGTCGAGCATGGCGATGCGCCCCATGGACTTCATCTCGGCGGGCTTGCCCGCGGAGGGCATGCGACGGGGGCCGCGCGACCAATCGCGGCGGAGGTGGACGCGGGAGATTGCTTTCCAAAGAGCCTGTGCCTGGCTATAGGAGTGCCCGCCGCCGGTGTTCATCTCGCCGAATACGGCGCGCGCGAGATCGGTAGCATCTGGGTAGGGGGTGGGCGCAAGACGGCCCAAGGCAACCGCATGGGCATGGTTGTAGTCACAAGGGGTCGCTCTGGCTGGAGCCCACGCCGATGCCTCGAACACCTCGAGAAACTTCCGGATCCGCTCCGGATGAGTGTCCGCGTCCTGGTGACGGACCAAGACGTCCGAGACCTCGTACGGCCGGTCGACCACCCCCTCGATCCAGCAGATCATCTCGGCCAATCGCGCCGACGCCCGGAGCATCTTGCAGCCTGTGACCAGAACGCGTCCTCGCGGCCAGTCTTGATCGAACACCAGGATGAGCCCCACGAGACCGAGGGCGACGAGCGCCTCCCCGTCCGTCGCATGGGGGCGTCGCAACGCCGCCCATGCCTCATGTGACATCCAGCCGAGGGCATCGTCATCGTAGATTCCAGCGCTCGTGCGTGCCTCGACGAGATCGTTTCGTGGCGTTCCTCCAGCGTCGTCCCAGCGAAGCCCATGCGTCAGCACGAGGCGGCTCTTTTGCGGGACCTTCTCCATAATCCGATAGAGGTGGTCGATCTGGACCCCATCCACCTCGATCGAAGACGGCCCTACGAGCGGCACGTACATCCAGAGGTAGGCCGTGCGGCTTGTCCGCTGCCAATGCCCCCACCCGTTGGACGGCACGATCCTCGTGCCAGCGATCGCCGTGTCGTAAGGTCCGCAGCTCTCGCTCCCCCCCGACACGGCGAAGCTCCAGACCGATCGAGGCTTGTCGACGACAACCCGCTGGTTATGGCGCGCCGGGGTGGTGCGAAGGAGTTCCAAGTTTGGCACCGAGAGCACGGGCGGCAAATCCTCTTGGGTGAAGAGGTGCTCGCCACGCGGCGGACCTTCGTTCCGGGGGGGTGATCGCCCCTCTGTCTGCTCCTCCACCACGTTGCGCGCCGGGCTGCCCGCCAGCGCTTCGCCCAGTCTCGTCCGAGTAGATCCCATGGTCGCGCACCATAAGGCCGCGCTCGGCCGTTGGGAACAATGTGCGGCGATTTTAGGGAGCGGCCCCGTCCCCCTCGGGCACGCCGCCGTCCTGATGGAGCTCCTCGTCGCAGTACGGGAACACCACCGGGCTGTTGTTGATGACCACGGCGATCACCTTGGGGTTGGTGCACTTCTTGGGCCCGGGTCTCGCGACGACAACCGGACGGCGCTTCGGCGCTGCGGGTGCGCCCGCTGGTGGAAGGGGACGCGCCACTGGGGCACCCATCACCACGACCACTGAGGGAGTACTCCCAGAGCTGGTGCTCATGGTCGCAGGCGTCGGGTGGTCGTTCGGCGCGGTGGCCGCAGAGCATCCGGCCAGGACGAGGAGCGAGAGGATCCCCATGCTCAGCGGGTCAATTTGCATTGTACCCCCGAGGGACGAGGCATCGTCTGGCACATGATCAACACCATGTCCCCCACCCCCTGGAGTTTGCTGGCGATGTCGTCGAGTTTCTTGACGTCCTCCGCGCGGGCGTTGTCAACCTGACGAATCCGCGCATCCATCAGGGCCACGGTCATCTTGAGCTCGGAGATGACGTTCTTGGCGTCGCCGAGGCTCCGCTCGGTGTCCGCGATGCGCGTCTCCACCACCCCTTGCTTGGACGTGTAGACCCCAACCGAGATCCCCGCCGAGGCCAGCACCCCCACCACGCCGATGACCGTCCCCAGGCTGAACTTCAAGCCCTCCAAGTTCGAGCTTCCCTTCGCCTTCCCCCCTCCGGAACCAGGTCTGGAGCTCTGCGCGCCCTCGTCATCCTGTTCTTTCGTGGTCGCCACGGACCTGAGCCATACACGAGCCTGGCCGTATCGGCCAGCAGGGATCTCCTTACCCCCACCCACATCAAGTGGAGGACGCACCGGTCCGCCGGTGGAGATCCGCCAGCGCTTGTCCGAGACGCTCGATCCCGAACTGGAAGTACGTCGGGGCGAGCTCGCCGCCGAAGGCGTGGCGGCCGAGCTTCATCGCCGCGACCGTGGCGGTGAAGAGCCCCCCGAACGGCTCCCAGACGACGTCGCCGGGATCGCTCGACGCTTCGACGAGCCGCGTCATCAAGTCGAGCGGCTTCTGGTTGAGGTGGATCGCCCTTCCCCCGGGCACCTTCACGCGCTCCGGTCCGTGGAGCGCCGGCCGGTCCCAGACGTTGGTCACGCCGTGCGGGCAGCGGAACGTAGAGCGCGTCGCAGCCCACTCCTCGTCCGTCAGGGGGATCGCCCCATCGCGCGAAAAGTAGGGCCGCCCCTCGGCCCGCCCATGCCGGTTGGCGTGGTCGGCGAGCCGCCGGAACATCTCGACCGGAGGCCAGTACCAGAGGGGTCCCTGGTCGAGATACTTCCGCGTCGCTGCATCCGCGACCCCACACGCTGCGTTCGCCGCGCAGAGCGGGAGCCCCGATCGCTCCCATTCGGCGCGAAGCCACTGCTTCAGGACCTTGCCCCCGAGGCGGGGCTCGACGACGTACTGGACACAGACCTCGCTGACGACGGGGAAGCGGCGGATCTTGGTGGTGTTCACGTTGCCGGCGATGTGAGCGACCCCCTTGTTCCAGATGTTGGCGTTCACGTAGCGGAAGCCGTGGCGCTCGAGCACCGGGTGCGCCGCCGCCCAGCCGATCTCGCTGTTCCAGAACCAAAGCGTCGTGCTGGGCTTGCTGCGCTGCGCCCAGGCAGCCACGTGCGGCTCGTACCACGCGGGGATGCCGAGATGGTCAGAGGTGTCCCCCTCGAAGCCGAGGACGCCGTAGGCGCCGTCGGAAACGATCACGTCTGGCGCATCCCAGGCGGGGTAGAGGAAGAGGCTGTTCCCGCAACGAACCTCGACACCAGGACCGGTCCAGCGCTCGGGCCCAGCCGCCACGGCGGGTCGGCGCGGCTTGGCCCTGCCGGCGGTGCTTGTGGGTCTGCTGGGCATGAGGCGGCCCGCTGCCTAGGAGACCCCGACCCCAGCAGCGTCGACGACGAGCTGCACTGCGTGGAGCGCGGCCCACTGTTCTGTGGTGGCCGAGGCGCCGTCGATGGAGAGGGTCTCGATGGCGATCCCCGTCTTCGCCCTGCGCAGGCTCACCGCCACCGCGGTTTTGGCGTCGAGGTGCAGGGTGGCGCGCACGAGCGACTCGAACGCCCCTGCGATGCTCGCCAGGGATGTGTCCTTCATGGTTGCTCCGTCGCCTGGACGGCGCGGCGCAGACGAGCCAGCTCGCGGCGGCTCGCCATGACGAGCCCAGCCCACGCGCCGATCACCAGCAAGAACACCCCCATGCTGATCTTGAAGAGCAGCGCGGGCTTCACCCACGCGCAGATCCCAGAGCCCAAAAACACACCTGGCGTAAGGAGCACGACCAGCACACCGAAGGGCATGAAGGTCTCGTAGGCGCGGGCGATGCGCGCCCGCCGACCGGAGAGACGCTCGAGGCGTTGGCGGTCAATCTCCAGGTGCAAGAGTCCGTCGGAAGCAGCGACGGCCGGCGCGAGGGGGGAGAGGCAGAGGTAGACGATCCGCAAGAGCCACAGGACCATGCTGATACCGGCCACGGTCACCAGCGTGCCGAGGTGGGCCGTGTAGATGCTGGCCATGAGCGTCCCGATCAGGATGCCGGTGATGCACCCGAAGATCCGGAGCGACCCTTCAAATTTGTCGGCTGCTACCGTTCTCGTTGTCATCGTGCGAGGGTGGGTCGCGTTGTTCCCATCGTCAAGACGGACGGACTGGCGCGGGGTCCTTCGCCCGACGGCGCCGCGCACGAACACGCTCTCGCTCAGCCTCGCGGTGCTTGGCGCAACATCGACCGTCCGTCGCGGGCTCCTTGCAGCGCTCGCACCGGCCCGCGTCGCGCGCCTCCGCCCAGCGTGCCGCCTGGCGCGTGCGGTTGTCCTCGCGGTGCTTGGCACAAAAACGAAGTCCCGGCATGGCGAGCGCGCTGCACCAGCGACAGAGCCCGAGCCGCGTTTTCCTGGCCTGATTCTTCGCCGCAAGGGCACGCTCGATGTCCAGCGGCGGCCTTCGCGCCGCCTTCGCCTCGGCGTGAGTGCCGCAGTAACTCGATCCAGGCGCCGCGGCATCACGGCACTCCACGCATCGCCCGTTGGCCTTGTGGAGTGCGCGTAGGGCGCGACGACTCTGCCGTATCGAATCGCCGTCACGCAGGAGACGCGCGCGCTGGCGGGCCGCCTCCTTGCTGCCGCACCACCCGCCGGGGGTCGCCTGTGCGGAGCAGCGCGTGCAGAGGCCGGCGGCCTTGCGGTCGGCGTACCAAGCGCCCGCGTCGGGATAGCGGACAACGGTCAACGCGTCGGCGAACAAGGCCGCCCGAACGCGCCCCCGCTCAGACAGTACGCTGGCTTCGGCGAACAGTTCGAGGATGGCGATCTGATCTTCGCTCAGCTCCTCGTTCCAGCCCGCCGTCGGATCGGGTGCCGCGGCGTCCTCGGCCACGGCGCGGCCCGTCGTCGAACGATCCCCCGGCGGGCCGTCCGTGGCGCAGAGGAAGCAGAGCCCGCCCCCAAAGGGGGGGAGCGGGCCTTCGTCGCCACACCCCCGGCACATGCCATAGGGCATGCGCCGTTCCGGCAAGGCACCGCTCACGGGAAGACTACGCCGCCACGAGAGTCTGCACGCTGAACACGAGCAGCCGGGTCTCCGGCGTCAGGATCGTGAAGCCGTGCTCGCCGCAGGCCGCCGAGAACCGCCCGTCGGTCCAAAAGATGACGTCCTTGGCAACGCGCCCGCACCGCCGACCGAGGGGCTCGAGCGTCGCCGGGTCGAAGTCGTCCACGTAGACGCACGCCTCCCCCTGGTACTTCTCCGCGATGTACGCGCGGCTGGCCGTGACCACCCGCTGGCAGCCGTCGAGATCGAACAGGCCGATGTGGCAGTCGTCCCGGGCGAGCCCGAGTTGCATGGCGAGCCAGCCGTAGGCCTGGTGCCGACCCATCCACCCCGTGCGCCAGAGCGGGTCGAAGGCTGCGTGGGCCTGGATCTTCGCCTCCCGGAGCGCGGCGTTCGCGAGCCGCCCGAGCGGCTTGGTCGTGCCAGGGTGGCAGCCGACATAGGCGTTGCAAGGCGGGCAGCGCCACACCTTCTTGGCGGCGAGGTCTGGGCGATGCGGGTAGATCACGTCGCCGACGACGAGTTCGGATAGGCCCGCGCAGTAGGGGCAGGTGGGCCCCAGCGACCCGGCGAGCGTCACGAGATGCCCGAGGCCTCGGTGTCGGCAAACGCGGCACGCAGCCTCGCCCACATCTGCGGATCGCAGAGCCCGAGAAGCGAGGCCTCGAAGGCTGGCTGCTCGCGGGCGTACATCCGATGCAACGCCGTCTCCTTGCCCCTCGTGCACGCTTCAACGTTGGCGATGCGATCGGCCAGCTTCAAGATCGCTGCCTCCGGGAGCGCCGCGATCTTCGGCACGACCGAGGCCCACCGTTGAGCGCGGTTGTTGCCCACGCCGGTGACGGCCCAGACCAGCGCAGCCACCTCGGGTCCGGCGATCGCTTCGAGCTCCTCCTGCGTGGTCGGCGTGTCCTCGATCAGGTCGTGCGCCCATGCGGCCACGAGCAGCCGACCGGTGTACCCGAAGTCGGCGAGCACCTGACGAACGGCTTGGAGATGCACTTCGTACGGCTTCATGCCGTAGCGCTGACCGGCGGCGGCGTGGCGCTCGATGGCGAACTTGCGGATGGTGTCTTCAAGGTGATGCACTGGGATTCCTCCTGATGTGGCCGCAGGCACGTGCCTCCGGCGATCTTGTTGAGTTGCTTCAGCAGATCGACCCTTGGCGTTTCCGGCGCTCCGCCGCGCCTCGCTCCCAGCGCTCTTTCACGTCCGCTGGCAGGCCATCCCAGGTCGGCTTGGCCGTGCCCGCCGGGAGAGCTATCGCGTCAGCCCACTCCTCAAAGCAGGAGCGCCCCGTCACCGGCCTGGAGTTCGTGTATCGCCATATCCCAGACGTGGTGAGGGCGCCGAGCATGCTCTCTCCGCTCATCGGCTTCATCCGCGTCTCCTCGGCCGCTGCAAGACGCCTTCGAACCGGCGCGCGCTCAGCAGGCCACGCACGCGCACCGGAAACGACATCGGCCCCACCACGTCGAGCACCACGCGCCGGGGACGTGCGAGGTCAATCCGCACGGAGAGACGCGCCTCGGTCAGGTCGATCTGCCAGCGCCGCCCGTCAACGCGGATCTCCGCCAGGGCGAGTTCGCCGAGCCAGACCCACTTCTTCTTCACCCGCTTCCAGACGATGGCCCTGGCGGGCACCGAACCGTTGACCGCACGTGGGCGGCGGCTCGCTCGGAAGGCCACGACGCTCTCGAGGCTGCCCAGGTCCACGCGCCGGCGTTGCGACGCCTTCTTGACGGCCGCCGCGGACATGCCGAGGAAGTCTCCGAAGTCGGCGTACCCGAAGGCCCACATGTGCGCGCGCGAGGGCGGCGGCGCGAGCGGCGTCACGGCCACCATGCGGCGCTCCCGTCCCGTGCCGGAGCTCCGGCGGCGCTTCCGGCGGGTCCCCCCGAAGTTCATCGCCGCATTCAAGGCTCGCACCTCGCCTCTGCGCCGGCCGCGCACCATTCCTCGAACGGGACGGGGCGCACATCATCGAGGTAGCGAAACGCCTCCTCGCGCTCGCGCGGTCCCGATCCGAAACCGTTTCGCCCGGGAGCGATGAACTTGTCCACCATGGACCGATCCTCGCGCCTCAGGTCGAGGTAGGCGCGGCGGTAGGCCTGAAGGCGCAGCATGAACCGCACGCGCCCCTCGATGTACTCGTCTGGCCCGAGTTCCCGGCTGAGCGGCCAGGACCTGTCGGAGTTCACGAGCCTCGTGCCGTCGCGTTCTTCGACCGTGCGCGGAAGCCGTTCCCCTTTCAGCAGCACCGGCCCGGCGTCGATGCCGGACGCTTTCCACAACACCTTCCACATGCCGACGTGCTCCCTCAGGTCGCAACCACCGACATACTCGACCCCCTCGGGCGTGATCCCAGTCCAGTTGCCGTTGCAGTTCGGCGAGCGGCAGGATGCGTGGCGACGATAATCGCAGCCAGGCGTCAGCACGCGCTCGAGGTGGTGGCGTGCCCGCACGATGAAGTCGTAGAAGGGCTCGCCGGCGCGTTGCACCGCGCAAAGCGGATCGGCCCCGCGCCGACGCGCGCCAATCGAGTGGACGTAGCTGCTGTCCCACGAACTGCCATCGTAGCCGTACGACATCGAGGCCACCCACAGGCCCTCCGAAACGTAGAGCCCCACCGCCGTCACGCGGCGAGCATCAGGATGCGACGAATTGAGCTGGGTTCGCAGTCGACGCTCAGGCGAACAGAGCGCGAACAGAGCATCTACCGCCTTCTCGACGCCTGCCTCGCCGACCCCCCGCCCATGGGCCCCGAGCGGGCTGTCGTAGACGAGCACGGGGATCCGCCGCACCCCATCCGGGTCGATGCGTTGCTCGCGACGCCAACGACCGACGACACCTTCATGCCGGAGCGCGTTCAAGAGGCGGTTGGAAAGATCCTGCTTCCATCGCCACCCGAAGGGGGCGACCGAAGTCACGTTGACACAGCCCACCCCATCGCCGCCTATCGAGGCGAGGATGTCAGGGTAACGCCTGTGGGCGTAGCGGTCGGTGGCGGTCCAACGCGCGCCGCGTTCGTCCGCCGAAGTAAGCATCCAGCGGTAGATCTCGAACGCTAGCTGCACCCCGATCGGGAGCCAGCAGTATGCCCCGTTGAAGAGCAGTGCGTCACGGAGCTCTGGGAACCGCACCAATTTTTTCTCGAGCAGCACGCCCGGTTCGATCCGACGCCCGCTCATCAGTCCTTCTCCAGCACCCAGCGGAGCATCGCGAGCGCCGCTGGGCCGACGACATCGACGTTGACCCGCGGCCGCGCCTCGGCGAGCCCGCTCTCCACCGCCGCGATGAACGCCCGGCGGGTGTCGGCGTCAATTCGCTTCCAGGCCCGGATGGCGGTCACGAGCCTGATCAGCTCGCCGGCGCGCACGCCCATCGTCGTGAGGAGCATCGTGGCCAGGAACCCCGCGGCCTTGGGCCGGCTGGTCCAGCCGTGGTTCGCGATGTAGCGCGCGCACCCCTCGGCGACCTTGTGCTGCGCGTCGAGGAACGGCCATACCTCCCGCTGCGCCACGGCCCAGTCCATGATGGGGACGCCGAGGCCGGCGAGTTCATTCCACGCGAGGCGCGAGATGCGCTTCCCGTCCGAGCCGCGCACCTCGATGAGCTCCGCCTCGCGGCCTGGCTGGGCTTGCCAGGCCACCTCGAATTTAGAGTGTCCCCGCTCGATCATGAGCCGGCTGATGATCCGGTTCCACCGCCTTTCGGCGGCGTCGATCGCCTTCCCCTTCTGCCGGTCCTGTTGCTCGATCACCTCTCTCGTCCGCCTCATCTTGCCTCCAGGTGACGCGCCTCATGTCCCGATGGTCGCCGGACCATCGGGACAATGTGCCCTTCTTGATGCGCACGAGCCCTCGAACGTCAAGGCTCACCACGCGAGATCATCGGCAAAGCGGCGGAGCTGCTCGGCAAAGTTCGCCCACGCTTCGCCCAGCGTGCCGGGGTAGTGGGGCGGCGGATGCTCGCGGTCGATCTGGTTAGCGACGCGGCGACACCATGCAGCGAAAATCCACAGCAGGAGCTTCACCGTCGCCAGCGTAGCCATCGGCGAAGGAACGTCGAGCTTGGTCAGTCGCGATGGTCGCCGCGCGGGTCGAGCTGGCCCTCAGTGCCGAAAAAATCCTCGGCGAGCAGGCTGTCCAGCACGCTGTCGAGGAGGGTGGCGAACGCGCGGGTCTTGCGCTCTGGCTGGTCGATCACGCGGGCGAAGAGCCGCGCGAGCGGCGGGGTCTTGCGCCCTGGCCGGCGCGCGGCGAGCTGCTCGTGGATGACGACGCGATCGTTCCGCGGCGACGCCAGGATTCTGACGAAGACGGTGGCGAGGCGATCGGCGGTGAGCGGACGGAAGGCGGGCATGCGGGAAGGTCTACTGGATGGCCAGCAGCGTATCCACCTCGGCAGCCGTGGCGGCTCGGACCACGCCGCCTGTCTGGGCGTTGGCCGCAAGGACAGCCCCGATCGCGGCCTCGGTCGCCTTGGTCGGGTCGGGACCCGCCGCCGTGTACGCTGCCGTCCCCGCTCCCTGACCGACGACGTAGGCAGCCTGGAAGCTCGCCGAGAACACGTCCGTCGCGGCGTACCACCCCTGCGGCAGGCCCGGGATGTTGTCGATGATGGCCGCGTGCTGGGCGGCCGCGCCGCCGTCCCAGGCGCCATCCCACGCGGTCGTGCCGAGGGTGTCTCGTTTCGTGGACACGAGCACCAACGCCCGCTGCGCCGCGACGGAGGCCTGTTCCGAGCCGAGCTCGCCGGCGGGGAGCAGATCGACCCAGCTCGTCGTGGGGATGCCCGCGGCCGCCACCCAGGGCGCGAGGTAGCCCCGTACCAGGAAGTCGACCGCGTGCTGGGCGCGCGCGGTCTCGACGGCGTCGCTGCGCGCCGAGCTGGCAGCCTTGGCGAAGAGCGTGTCGCGTTCCGCCGGGTCCCCATGCGCGCGGTAGATCCGCGTGATGAACGCCCCGATCACCGGGGACACGTCGTTTGGGTAAGGGGCTTCGTCGGCGCAGGGGGCGCCGCCCGCGCCGGCGGTGGACTCGGGGGTGCACCCACAGGCGAGCGCCGCAAGGGTCAGCAACAGGATCGTCTTCTTCATGGTCTTGTCCTCGAAGGTGACGGCCACGATCGGCCGAGCGCGCCCTTCAGCACGCCGCGTGCCGGCCGCTTACGCTGGAGATCCAAGGGTTGGGTGTCCAAGATTCAGGACACAGGACGGGGAACGCTGTCCCGATTTGGAGACACGTCACCCTCTTGACGCAGACGATCGGCCTCGATCGACGCCATGGTGAGAAAGAGGCGCTGTTCGGTGCACCTGGGTTCAGGACACTCGGCGCGCCCTTCCGCACTCCCACAGGCGTGCACAGGTTTGCCGTCGAGCAGGGTGATGCCACATCGCGGATCGGTGCATTTGATCCACCCAGCGCCCCGACAAATCTTGCAGGGCCAGATCACCCGGAAGCCGCGGACAAGCAGGTGCGCCACCATGTCGAGCGGGTCGACCTCACGCGCGAGTTCGCGAACGGCGATCTGGTCATCGTCCAACGCTTTCATCGGTCCGCTCCTCTCGATGGACCCACCGACGGCCCACTCTGTCTTGCCTTCTGCACGTGTCGAAGAGAGCGAATGTGCTGGTAGCGGACCACGCGGTCGGTATCGGGCCGGTCGCGGTCTACGGCACGGCTCTCGACGCCGCCGACCGGCTCGGCGAGCGCCTCCACGACCTCGCAAGGGACGGCGCGCGTGCTCTCGCCGTTGTCGTAGTACCCCTCTCCGCGTCGATCTCGGCCTGGGTGTAGCGGCCCGCGCTCTCCAGCCGGAAGGCGTAGCCGCTGTTGTTGGGACCCCACCACGTCAGCACGCGATCGGTGCTCTTCGACCACTTCAGCGACAAGACGTAGAACATGGTGGCTCGTTCCGCACGGGTTCGACCGTGGCCATGGCCCCGAGGCCTTCCTGACGCTGCATCACGAGATCCTGGCCCCACGGCAGGCGGCCATGGTGCAGTTCGTGAAGCCCGAGCTCTCGTATCCGATCGGCCCCACACACCTCGATCATGTGGACACGTTCCGCGTCGGTCAGCCGCTCGGCGAAACACTCGTCACACACGATGTAAATCGAGCAGGGGCCCACCCCGCGCCGCGTGGCCAGCCTCACGCCGTGCTCTTGCAGGCACGCCGCGCCAATGCAGTAGACCAACTCGACCAGACCGCTCTCCTCGCTCATCGCCGCCTCACTGAAGGTTCACGGGGGTCGCGAAGGGGGTCAGCGGGGCATACCCGCGAATGCGCAGGATCTCGTCAAGCTCCCGCAGGAACCAGTCGCGCGTCGCAGATCCGAGGGTGATCTGCGCGGGGACGGAGGTCGTGGACGCCCAAAGAGAGCGCCCCGAGGCCAACTCGTGGCGGATGACGATCAGGCCATCCTCGGCTTCCTCGACGCGGAACCGCGCCGGCGGGGTGACCTCCACCCCGCACAGGAACAGGCGCGGCCCTCTGGATTTTTTGCCGTCCTTGATCTCGGTGACCTGCTGGAGCAGCCAGCGCGCCTGGAAGATGTCGAAGTCGATGGCGTGCTCTACCTCGAGCACCTCGGCCCCGGGCAGGTCGGACTCTGCCCGCTCTTCCGAGAGCGTGAAGAACCCGGACCCGTCGATGTCGTCCTCCAGGTGGAACCGGTAGCTGTCGTTGTGCTCGCCCAGGCTCGCCGGCGGGCAGGGAAGGTGACGGTGCCGCTCAAATTCAAGACGCTGCTTCATTTTATCTCCAGCGCGGCGATCGCCCGTTCACGCAGGCGCGCCGCCATGTCCTTGTCTCCCTCGGTCATCAAGGCGATGGCGCGGGCGCCCGTCGCCTCGACGGCGTACAGCGGGTAGACCTCATCGTCCGGGGCAAGACGCAGGTAGCGCGGCACCCCAGGGCAGAACGTGTCGAACTGCGTGGCGGTCAGATCGATGAGGGGGACCTTGGTCTCCCACCCGCGACGCCGTCGAAGCGGGGGATCGACGAGCACCCAGAAGTGCCTCTCCTGAACGTCGGCGAACTGACCCGACGCGAGTTCGACACGGAGATGCTTACGCCGCGCAAGGCTCACGAGCGCCATCGACACGATCCCGCACATCCGAGCAAGGGTGCGCGAGGCAACGCGGAGCGAAGGGGCGAAGAGTTCGGCCTCGATCCGCACGAGCCAGGCGAGTTGGCCAAGCGGATCCGCGCTCGGTGGGGTCCAGCGGCACGCGCGCGCTGCCTTGCACTGCCAGCACCGGCAGGTCCATGCGCCCGGGAGTTGGCGCTCGGCATGGCGCACGGCCGCCTTTTCCCACCAGGCGCTCACGGACCGCCCCGCAAGGCCTTCTCAAGGTGGGCGTCGAGCGCGGCGCCGGCTTCCTCCCACGTCGCGCCGTCCGCCTCGTGCCCGCAGAGGCAGAAGAGCGTCGGCGTCTTGCCGTCCGGGCCTCTCCGGTATGCCCCGCCCTCGATGCCGTGATCGTCCTTGGGGTCCGCCGCCTCGATCGCCTCGGCGATCGAGCGTCCCTCGGGGGTGACCTTCCAAGCCACCCGCTGGCCCGCAGCCTCGAGCGCTTCGTGCCCCGGATCAAGATCAGCAGGCTTGATCGCCTCGACGAGGAGGCGCTCGCGGAGCCTGACAAAGACGTCTGGGCGAGGCCATTGTTGGATGGGTGGGAGGGACAGTCCATGTTCGCCAGCCTGCGCGATCAGCACCAGCAGGGTCTTTTCCGGATCTGACAGATCGCTCGGCTGCACCGCCGGAGGGTGTGTACCATTGTTTCCAAGTCAAGATCCGCGGCGCGATTTGCCGCCGATTGTTCCGTACCACGGGAGCGGTTCGCACGCCCCGCGGCCGGGGCGCCGGAGGCACGGCAGCCCATCGCGCCCTCGGGGGAACCCCCTGCGCTCTGCAGGTGGTGCGACTACCCCATCAAGGACGGGCGCTGGGGGTGTGGGCTTCACGAAGGTGACCGCGACGGGGCCGAAGGTGATGGTGGAGGTCGACAGCTTGTGGCCGAGCACCTCGATGGCCGCGGCAGCGTGCCGGAAGGCGGCGCGGATTGAAGCGTCCAGCTTCACGACCACCTCGTGCCCCACAGCACCGGCGTGCCCCCGCGTCGGTGGACGGCGGAGAGGGCCAGCGAGAGGTGGCAATAGACGCGGTAGTGCTGGCCCAGCACCTCGCACCGAAGCCCGTCGCGATCCCTGAAGCAGTGGATGATCTCCTCGCCAGGGGATCGGACGGCGCTGGTCCGCCCGACGGCATCTAGCTCGCGTTGGTAGCGCTGGTACGCGGGGGTTGTCATCCGACCTTGTGCCCCTCGACGATCTCCACCCGCGCTGGCCCACCCTCGCTCAGGCCGAGCGCGTCGAGCACCAGCTCCAGCTCGTGACGGTTCCGGATGCCCCGCGCTACGGCGGCCTCGACCGCCCCCTGCTGCGCCAGCATGGGACGTTGGGCGAAGACCCGCTTCAACCTTCCCGCTGCGGCCACCACGTCGAAGTTCGCCCCTGGATCGAGCGGGCGCGCGATCGCTGCCAGGTGAACCTCAGCGACCCACACGCCCTCGCTGGGGCTCCATCGCTCGTCGCGCTGCTGAAGCCATTCGTCCCCCCGAAAGAAGTCGATCTCGCGATGGGCGTCCTCGGGCGAGCTCGACCCGTGGGCGATGTTCTCCCAGACCACCCCGTCCTTGTTGCCGAACTCCCCGCGGATCGTCCACGGCTCGGCCTGGCGAGGATCGGTCGCGCCGAGCAGCGCGCGCCACCGGTCGATCACGCTGATGCCCTCCAGCAGGAGGAGCACCATCTCCCCGTTCGCCATGAAGTTGATGAGGCTGGAGAAGAACGGTTTGTCCTCGTGCTCGGCGTAGAAAGTGTCGGCTGGTCCGCGCGTCATGGTCAAGCGCCCGGCGCGGAGCACCGTGAAGTGCATGAGGATGCGGTGGACAACCGGCTGCACGAGACAACGCGCGACGGCGTCTGGCTTGAGGATGGCGATGGTGCGCTGCTTGCCCGGCGAGATCGCGCGCGCCACGCCCCACACGCACGCGGGACCGCACGTCGTAACAGGCGGATGGGCCTGTACACATCCCGGCGGGAGCTTGGTACCCGCCGTACCCCCGAACACCTGCCGCAACACCTCGCCTGGCACACGCCCTTCGTTCCCGCTCATCGCCCTGTCCTTGCTCCGGCGCGCGCCGGTGGGTGCCGAACATAATGCCCAGTGTGAGCGTTGGGAACATCTTGACGGAGGGATCCTCGTGCCTACCCTCGGCCCAGTGAATGCGCCGTCGCCCGTTGAAGCCACGCCCGAGCGTCGACCCTGGCCCGAACATTGGGAGGCGCTGCTCGAGCGCTGGCTTGAGGACGAGCCGATCGCCGCCGAGGTGATGCTGCGCCTCCCGCCCCCTGTCCTTGGGGCAGGGTCGCGCGAAGAATGCCTCGGTGCGGTCGCTGACGCCCTTGGCGAGACCCTGCCCGACAAGCGCGCCCTCGTCGACCGCGCGGTGCAGCTCCTCGGCTGGCGCGCCGTCCTGGAGCTCCTCGTACGCGCCCTGGAGCTCGACGACGCCGGGGGGCTCTGGTCGGTCGCGACGAAGAGCAGGCGCACACGGGGCGGGGTCTTCTTTGCGCTCATGCCCCGCAAGCGGCGCTGGCTCTTGGAGCCATGCCTCCGCCGGCCGCGCGCGCCGGGGGCGGCGGAGCCCGCCCCACCGCTGCCCGCCCCCACCAAGAACGACATCGCTGCTGCCCACGCCAAGAAAGGGACGATCACCGTGACGCCGAAGATGACTCTGATGGGGCGCCCGGCGCTCGATGGCGTGGTGGCGCGCGCGACCTACGTGTCCTTCACCCTGGACTACAAGGGCGCGCCGTCGCTGCCCAAGGGGCTCCCCACCGTGCCGACGGGGCCAACGACCTACACGGTCTACCTAGCCGCCAAGAAGTGGCCGGCGCTCGAGCACCAGCTCCGCGTCACGCCGACGGACCAGCTCCTGTTGGAGGGGTTCGTCGCCTTCGATGCCGACGTCGAGGGGCCCGCGCTCTGGGTGGAGAGCGCCACGACACAGGCGCTCAAGCGAGCGAAGTTCGCCGCCAAGGAGCCGCCCGCCACGCCCCCGCCCATGCAAGCCTGGGCGAGCAAGGGGGGCGTGCGCAAGGGGGAGATGCTGGTCACCGACCCGCCCAGCAAGAGCGGGGGCGGGCCAGAGGTGGTCGTTCGCCGGAGGGCCCCGACGTGACGGCGGCGGATGTGCTGGCGCTGGCGGTTCTCCTGAGAACAACCCGCGCCATCTGCTGGATCTCGGTGGGCATCTCGATCGCCGTCGCGCTGGTCTACTTCCAGATCGCCTACACCCACGGCAAGGACTCGGGGGACCTCTGGATCGCGACGCTGTTCGGCCGACGTAAGTAAATCGTCCGGCCCGCGCTCGATCTCCGTGGCGACGGCGTCCTCCCCTTGAGGAGGATCTCATGTCGACCCACTCGTTCCTGGCGGCCTCGGCCGCGCTCCTGTTCACCCTCGACCCCGGCTGCTTCAGCAGCTCGACCACCACGGCGCCGAGTCCGGCGCCCACCTCGCTTCCTGGCTGCGACAAGCCGATGGCCGTGCTGGCGGTCTGCGCGCCGTCGTCTCCGGGCACCCCGTGCGCGGGGTTGCCGGCCGATCTGCTGCCTGGGTGCCTCGGCGGTTGCATGATGCAGACCTGTCCCACCCTCACCTGCGCGTCGCTGCCTCCCGATCTGCCCTGTGGCGCTGGCTGCGCCGACCTCAAGGGGGCGACCTTCTGGAACACCCTCATGGACACTGCGGATGGGTGCGCCAAGCTGACCGCCGGGCAGCCGCAGCTCGGTCAGTGCACCGTGATGGTGATGGAGCAGCGCTGCCCCGCCCTGGTGGGCTCGGCGTGGACCAGCAAGCTCCCGGGCCTCATGAAGTGATGTCGACGAAGGTCATGCGCTGAAAGGCCGCTTCCGCGGCGCTCTTGCCGAGGTACATGCCCAGCCGGATCCGCTCGGGGGTGGTCTCGGCGAGCAGCGCGAGCTCGCCGATGCTCATGTCCCTCCCGAAGACGTTCACCACGTCCGTCCCTTTCGGCTTGGCACGCGCGCCCACGGAACCCTCGGGGACGATGGCCACCTTGTCGGCCAGCCCGAGCACCGCGAGCACCAGACCCTCCTCGCTGAACGGTCCCTTCGCCACCCCGAGGCGCATCGCAGGCGTTGTGCCCAAGGCATCGATGGAGCAGAAGTTTCGGTGCACCGCAGCGAGCGCGACGGCGAGGGGCAGCCTGTTGCCCTTCGTCTTGCCGACCATCGGCGGCAGCGCCGCGGTCGAGCTCCTGTACCGGTTGCCGATGTACCAGAGCTTCAGCGTGCGTTCGATCGACGCTGCAACCTGCGCGTGATCGGTGGGATGGGCTGCCCACGCCACGATGTACGACGAATGTATCTCGGCCGCGACGGCGAGGTGGACGCCTGTTGTGTCCCGCCACGCATGCACGCGAACGTCGAGGGGTGCCGTGGGGTGGCGGGGGCGTTTGGTGGCGATGAAGCGGACGCAGGCGTCGGCGAAGGTCCCCATGTAGGCCGCGTTGGTGTTGCGGTTGGCGGCGCCACCGCGGCAACCACCCCCGTGCAGGTAGGCCAAAAGGATCTTCGCCTTGGTCGCCGGGCTGATGGGACCGGTCTTCATCGCGGGTCCTTGAGCGGAAAGAGGCCGAGCACCCGCGACCGGTAGCGCGGGTCGTTCGCGTAGTCGGGCCCCCACTCCCGGCGCTTCTCTTCCACCCACTCCCGCGTGGCCAAGCCCTGGATGAGGGTCTTGTTCGCGACCACGTTGGGCACCTCCTCGGCGGACACCACCATGGGATGCCAGCCGGCATCCTGGCTGGCCTCATGAAACCAGCCGCGGGCCTCAAACGGCACGTCGAAGGCGAGCACGCGCGCCCCGGAAGAGGCTGCGGCGAGCATCGCGCCGCCCACCTCGTCTCCGAGATGCGCAGCGCGATCGGCCACGATCAGCGTCTTGGGCGAGTGTCCCACCGCCTCGCAGGCTTCGACCGCGTTGGCCTTGGTCGCGTAGAGAAAGCGCCGCTGCATGATCGTCGAGGGGCGTCGCTCGCGCGCGTAGTGCACTTCCAGCGCGCGGCGTGTGGGCTCGAAGATGACCGCGAGCTGACGTTCTGTCTCCCCAAGGACGAGCACCTGCCCACCTTCCACGTTCCAGAACCACCACAGCGTTGCCGCCGCGGCGGCATAGGTGAGGCCTGTCTTGTGACCCTGGGTGACGAGCACGCGGGGATGGGTGTCGAGCGCTCCGAGCACCTGCTGTTGCTTTTCCCAGAGGGAGAGCTTGAGCACGTCGAGGGCAAAGCCGAGCGCGTTTACGCCTTGGGTGAGAGAGCTCAGAATGGGACACGGCCGCACCATGGCGGCCAGCGCTTCGGCGACTCCGATGGGCGCTGACAGCCCCGTGGCCCGGCGCGCGGCTTCCGCGATGAGCCTGTCCCCCGGCCCGCCGGCGTCGCCCCAATCGCGGTCAAGTTCCTCCCGCGCCTCCCGTGGGAGGAGCGCCTGCACACGCACCACCACGCCGCCCTGTATCCCGTGGGCCTCGTCGATGTAGACCTCGCTCGCGCTCTGGATGAGCGTCCGCGGGTGGGCCACGACGCGGCGGGCGAGCACCGCTTGCGCGGGCTCGAGCTGGGGCAGGATGGCCATGAATCCACGATCAGGCCCGGTGAACGCGTGCATCGTGCCGAGCAGCTTCGGGAGCGGGAGCTCCGGCGGCGCCGGGGGATCAGCGTGCAGCCAGTCAAGCAACGGAGTGAGCGGGAGCACGCCGCGCTCGGGCGCGTTCGGCATGTAGCCGAAGAGCCGCCACCCTTCCTCCTGGAGACCGTGCAGATCGATGAGCAGCCGCGCGCCTTCTTCCTTCCAGTGGGCCGAAAGCCCGATGGAGGCGCCCGGATCGAGCTGCCCCAAGAGCTCGAGCGCGAGGCCGTGGGCCTGATCATCGTCCTGCGTTGCCTCCAGGAGCGCGTCGATCGTCTGCCTCACATAGGCGATCGATGCGCCCGGTTGGCCCTGGACGATGTACCCGAGCGCGTGAAACCGGTGGGGAAGGCGCGGAACGAAGTTGTCTCGCTTGAAGGTGGCGAATTTCTCGGCGCCTTCGGCGTAGGTCTCTTCAGCGAAGCAGATCCCCTCGGGATCGTCACGGTTGTCCCATAGGCCGCTCAGCGTGTGGACACCGTCGTCGTCCACCTGGAGCACGAGGGCCAGGCCGAGGGGGTGGAGCACGAGCCGGTTGAGCTCGAAGAGAAGGCCGCTGTCGGCCAGGAATTTCCAAGGGTCGGGGTGCATCTTCACGGCGTTGTTCCTTCCGGGGTGTAGGCGTGGATGGCGTCGGCAAGGAGCCCAACGCGGACGGGATCGAGCTGGCCGAAGCGCTCCTCGATCCCGCTCGCCACGAGGAAGGCGTGTGCGAACGGCAGGAAGAGTGCGACGTTAGCGGGGGTGATGCCGCTCGCGATGGCGAGGGGGACGGCCTCATGCTGGGCGGCCTCGGCCAGGGCCTGGATCTTCTCGACGGTGGGCGGCGTGCCCGTCGCGGGCCCCGAGGTCGTGATGACGTCCACGCCGCGCTCGCGGGCGCGCTTCACGACCTCGGCGTACCGCGCGGGTGACACCTCGGGCTGGTACTTGAAGGCGACGCCGCCGAAGTATATCTGGGTGGGGTGAATCTTGGGGTTGTACCGGAGCGGCTCGTCACCCTCGGCGTTGTCCACCCACAACCCCTCCAGGGGGCTCGAGAAGAATGCCTGCCGCACCGTGGGGAGGTCGACGCCGAGCAGGTTGACGCCGAGAAACCCGCCGGCCAGGGCGTCACCTGGCGTGCGTGCCCGGGCCGTGAAGTGCCCGTCCGCGTACCACGTGCCCAGCCGGAACACGGCCTTGGCGTCCAGACCACCCTGGTTGATGAGGAACACCCCGTCGGTGCCGTTGGAGAGGGCTGTCCCGATGTTGCGGGCCACCTGCTCCTCGCTCATGCAGTGGATGACGGGGAGGAGGACGCGGGCGCGTCCAAACCGTTCGAGGATCTTGTTCATGCTGGGCTCGTTCCCTCCTGGAGGGTGGATGGCAAGCGGCCCCGCCGGACGGGATCGGCAGTGATCGTCTGCGCGACCTTGCTCGCGGGGGTGGTGTCGATCGTGATCTGGACGAGGGCGCGGATGAGGCTGTCCCGATGAATCGGCCTGTGCTGGAGCCGCACCTTGGGCGTCAGCGTGCTGAGCCGATCGAGGATGGGAGAGGCGAAGCGCACCCTGATGAGGGTCGAGCGCCCGCCGTCGCGCCCACGGCGGACCGGATCAACGCCGGCCGCCGCGGCTAGCTGGGCGACCGCCACGGCGTCAAGCCCGAGGTGGACCAGCGCGCGGACCACAGCCGCACGACTCACCGCGCGCTTGGCGAGGGTGCCAACCTCCCGCGCCACCCCGTCAACGCGGGCCAGCAGCGGGGGCGGGAAGCGAACCCGGTGCATGGGCGCGATCGGTCGTCTTGAGGAGCGGGGGCGATCCGCAAGAGGCGCCGGCGGCGCCGCGATGGACGATGGGGTGTTCATGGGGGTGACCTCCTGGATGATGGTGTGGCCAAAGGCCGCCACAGCGGCCGAAACGTCGGCGGCCAACCGCTTGCGCAGGGTTGCCGTGGGCACCTCGGCGAGGACGCTGAGCTCCGCGAGCGTGAGCAGTTCGCCGAAGACCTCGTACCGCTTCGCGCGCTCGGTCCCGCGCGCCGCGTTGGCTTCGGCCCTCAGGCACCCGCACGATCGGGTCGGCTTCTTCTTGCGCAGGAGAGAGAAGCCGAGGATCTCCTTGGGCGGCGCGCCGCAGTCGCACTGGCAAAACCAGAGCCGGTGCTGGGTCCCCTTCCCCCATCGGCGCGGTGACAGGCCGAGCACGACCAGGAGCCCGAAGCGCCGGTGGGTCAGATCATCGACATGTCGATCGCGCGCCCGTCGCGCGGGGGCGACGATCTCCAGCGGCGACAGGCCGACCGCTTCGCGCTTACGCAGCCGGTCTTCGCGTTGGCCCGTGCGCGCCGCGAGTTCGGGGATGCCCAGCGTCTCCCCGGGCGCGATGAGCCCGTTGAGCGCGCCCTTGGGGAAGGTGACCAGCGGGGTTGTGGTGGTGCGTGCAGGCTCGCGACAGGCCCGCTCGGGTGTCCATCCCCGCACGACGATCCGCTCGTAGAGCCTGTGCCAAGGAACGACGCTGCGCTCCATGAGCTGGGCCAAGGTGAACCGGCCCCCGAAGGCCTTGAAGAGACGTGGGGGCTTGCCGCGGGGCTTGCGGGGCGGACGTGGAGCGTCGACGCCGCGGACCACGCGCCACACGTTCACGGCATCGCGCCCGCGGGCGTGAACGTAATCAAGCGCCCGCCCATCGGGCAGCGGATGAAGCCGCACATGGGCCAGCACGGCGCCGAGGAGCCGGCACGACCAAGGGCCCCGCTGCCGACGCCAGGGCAGCAAGGCCGCGGCCAAGGGTCCTGACCCGGGCCGACGCGTCCGCAGGATGGCGGCCACCTCGCCCGCGCCGAGCCCTCCGTGCGTTGGCTTGCGCGCCGCCATAAGCGCCTCCCACGCGGTGAGCAGGTGCTCGAGGCGCGCAGGGGTCGGCGGCGCAAACGCGGTCGATCTCACCGGCCGCTCGCAGGGGACCGCAGACCGGCAAGCGGCCGCACGCGGGTGTACTGCCGGCGCTCCAGGCCTTGCCAGACCTTCAGCGCGGTGCGCCGTTGGGGGCTGTTGGCATCCAGGAGCTCCTGGAGAAACCGGGTCCCCTCGGCGATCCAGGCTTCGGCCCACGGCAGCGCGATCGTTTCGCGCCGGGCCGCGCGGATGGTCGCGAAAGGAGAGTAGAGCAGGATGATCTTGAGCGCTTGGACGAGCGGAGGCGCCTTCTCGAGGCACGCGGGGCAGGGCGGGCGACCCGTGCGGTCGGCCTCGGTGGCGAGCTCGCCGAGGAGAATCTCCAAGCGGCTGCCGCAGCCGGGGCAGAAGTAAATGATCACGTCCACAGCTCAGCCTCGCTCCTCGAACTTGACGGAGGTGACGCTCACCGGGCGAGAGGCGTTGTAGGCCTCGATGGCCTCTCGTGTGACGTCGCTGTAACCGTCGATCCGCTCCGCCACCTCGTGGTCGCCGTCAGGCTCGATGGACACGCCATGTCCGTACCAGCGGTTGAGCATCGCGTGCGCAACCACGTTGGCGGCGCCGAAGTACACGAAGTAGCCCGTGTTCGCGCCCCGCCAATCTTGCCAGGGTCGATCGTTTCGCGCTTCTCGTGGCAGACAGCCACGTAGGTGATGCTCATCGGGGGGCCTCACTTCGGTGTCTGTGCTCGTGGGTGCAGGTGACCGTCACGCGCCCCGAGGGTGACCGCCAGCCCTTCAAGGCTGGCCTCCCGCAGACCGGGAGCGTGGCGCCCGTGCGCCCGTCAATGGGCTGCACCGGGCATGTCCACCCGACGGGGGGATCGACCGGGCCATGGGTTGTTGCTCCTTCTGCCCGGAGCACCGCGATCCCCGCCAGGGTGACGCCCCCTTCCTCCTCCACGAGCCCGAGGAGCTTCATCCGGTCGCTGATCGGCCCGCTGAACGAGCGGACGCCGGCGCCGAGATCCACCACCCAGCGCAGCGCCGCAAGGTCGGTGTCGCTGAGGGGCTCGCCCATCCGTTCCCATCCCGCGCGGGTGAGGTAGAGGGAGGCGTCCGGAGCTATCTCGGCCGGCAACTCATCGGGTCGTAGCGGCTGCTCTCCCGTGACCATCGCAAAGATGTCGGCGCGGCGCTGGAGACGCGAGAGGGCCGCGCGCCATCGGGGGAGCCCGAGGCGGCCTTGCGTCCGAGGGCGATCTCCGCGACCCGCCAGGACGACGAGCACCTGCTGCTCGTCGTCGCCCAGACGCTGTGCCTCCGTCCCGAAGGTCTGCGGGAAGATGGCCACCAGCACCCCGTGCAGCCGATGCAAGAGCATGGCGCTCACCCTAAGTCTTCATTGTCTTCCGCGCACGCCTGCTCGAGCCATGTATCTTGGTGTGCTTGCGCCGCCTCCTCCGTCTCGAAGGGGCCCGCCACCTCGTAGTTCGCGGCCAGGGCGCCGTTGGCCTCGGCGAGGGTGGGAAACTGCTCCGGATCGGTGCAGTCGGGGTCACCGAAGTACCCGCCGTAGCCGTAGTACCAGTTCACGAGCTTCTCCTCGAAGGTGCCGTGGCGGGACCGAACGGCATGATGAGCGCCAGCGGTAGCCCGCCCCGGAGCCCCACCGCGGGCGCCGTCGCGCTGGTCGTACGCCACTCGATCCCGGGTCCCGCGATCGACTTGATCGTACGGAACTGCTCCATGGGCACGCTGATGGGCCCGATGTCCACGGTGCGCCGGTTGATGTTGATTCGCGCGGGGGTGCCGGCCGACCCGACCCGGATCAGCGCCTCGAATTCCTGGATGAACTCGACGCTCGCCGACTGGCGCTGCCGGATCTGGTCGAGCATCTCCGGCTTATGCACGCGCACACAGAAGTGATCGTTGCAGGCCCAGACCTCCCCGTTGAATGCTGCCACCACGAACGCGGTCATCGTGACGTTCTCGGTCATCCGCCAGATCGCCACGAGCTCGCCCTCGGCCGAGCGCCCCGAAAGCCAGCGCCGCGCGGCGCTCCAGGTGATCGTTGGGTAGAGCGCCTCGATCGCGTCGAGGGTGCTGGGGTCCACCGCCATGCCACCGATCGTGACCTGGTCGCCGCGCACGACCGGGAGCGGGACCGCGATGCTCGAACGATGGGCATCGACGCTACGCACGAGATCATCGGCGTCCTTGTCCTGCTCCTGGATGTGCGTTTCGGGCACCGCGTAGCTAGCGGGCAGCCGGATCGCCACCATCGGGGGGCGCATGATCCACGCCCAGAGGGCGCCATCGATCCGGATGACCACCGTCGGCGGCTTGTCGGGCGCGGTCGCGCCACCGTGCCCGGAGACCGTCCTCGCTCTCATGATGCCGCTCCAGCCCCCGCGGCCTCGCGCTCGCCCGGGAGTTCCTGGCCCTCGCAGCCGAGCACATGGGCAAGCGGCCTCTGGCACCCGGTGGCGCGGACGCACACCACCATGGCGGCGATGGGGTCGAGCCCAAGGTTGAGCCCTTCGCCACCGTTGATCTTGGCCTTGGGGTGCGTGCAGGCGAAGCCCTGCCGGTGGATGCACGAGCCGCACAGCTTGGGGAACGTGCCGGGGGCGCCGCGGAGCTCGACGTAGAGCCGCGGGTTTTCGTCGACACGGGCCATGCACGACCTGTGGTCGGCTGCGACGAAAAGGAGTGCCCGCTCGTCCGGGAGCGGGTTGTCGTGTTCGTCGCACTCCCGGTAAAGGCGCAGCGCGCCCATGCCGGCCGGCTCGGCGCAGAGGTTGCACACCCGCGCCCCGCGAACCTTCTTCGACGTCGAGAGCGGCGGTGCGGCCACGATACACGCCGTGGGCGTCTTGCGCTTGCTGCTCATCGAGCGCGCCCTCGCCAACAACCTTGGGGTGCTGGCTTTGCCCCTTCGTTCACTCGGACCCCCGCAGCAGTTCGTAGATGCGTTTTCTCCATTCAGTGTCGACGCGGTAACGGATCATCTCGTCGCCCGGATCCGCCGTGACCGGCTGCACGCTGAGCACCCAGCGGACCATCCGGAGCGCGGTCATGACAGCCTCGGCGTCATCCTCCCGGACATCCTCGACGAGCGTCACCACGAAGCCTTTGAGCCTGGTCGTCATCGGGGTTCCTTGAGCTGGATGTCCAAACCGGAGACCGCCGCGATGCGGGTGGAGAGGCGTCCCTGCATGTGGGCGCTCTCCTCGTCTAGCGATCCATTACCGAGGTGATGAGCCCGCCCGCAGCCTGCGCACCCGCACGCTGCGGGCGCGACGCACGGAAGGGCGGTGCACCCCTCTTCGTGCAGTGGCGGACGGTGCAGGCACCCCGAGCACTCGCCCCCGCGCACCGCTGGGCGGACCCCCCGGCTGTAATCGACGCGGGGATCCTGGATGGCGGGCGGGGTCTCGGGCATGCCGAGACCGTATGCACCATTGTTCCTATCGTCAACGCGTCGCCCGCGTTTCGGCCACTATGCCGAGTAACTCGCGCCGTGGTTCTTGCCGCCGCAGGAGCACTCGCACTGCGGCCCGGTCGAGGCGAGGCAGCGGGCGTTGCACGCGTGCTTCGCGCTGAACTTCCCCTGCACGGCGTAGGCGTCACCCCCGCGGACTTCCGCGCGGCCACGATGGACAACACCGAGAAGCCGCTCGCGCCCGGGAAGCTCTTTCGCCTGCGCGGCATGAACGCATCGACATGGCCCGACGCCATGCAGTTGCCGTGCCGGTCTCAGTTCGGCCGGCGCGCTTTCGCCCGCGCGCGGGCTGCGGCGCCCTTGGTCTGCCGGAGCTCCAGGACGAAGGGGTCGTCATCGTCCGTGAACAACTCCCACACGTTGTCGACCAAGCACCACTGGTGCCCGTTCGTGTCGAGGATCCACAAGGCCCCGTCCTCGACGAAGGCCTGGCTGAACTTCCTCTTGCCCGTCTGCTGTCGAAAGGTGGTCTCGTGGGCGGGCACGGGATCACATCTCCACGGGCGAAGGGGTTGTCGAGGTTCACCACGCGGTACGCCCCGTCCTGCGCGACGAGGTTGCCGCCGCGCGCCTCGTTGAAGAGGATCGCTTCCCAGATGGCGGCATCGCCGCCAAGGACGAGCGCGATCTGCGCTGCGGTAAAAGTGGAACTACGCCCCGCAACATGATCGACGAAGCCGTCGATCATGGCCTCCAGGGTGCCACACGAGATGTGGAGGATCGCGGAGAGCTGGGTCGTCGTCTTCATGTCCGACCCACATTGCACTGCGCGTGCCAACCCCGCGTGCGCGGGAACCACAGCGACACGCACCGTCAGGTAGGGCTCACTCGAGGTGGGTATGACACACGTGTCGTGGTGCCTTGGCAGATATCGTGAATTTGCCGTGATTTGAGGTCTGGTAACGACGTCATGCTGAACCATCGCATGTCATACTGAACAACCCTATGGGCAGGTCACGGCGATTGCTGGTCCCATGCGTCGAGCGGCGTCGCGGAGCTTGACGATCTCCTCGACGACGTCCGACACGGCACGCTCGAGGTCGGCGCCATCGAGCGTGTAGCTCTGGAATTGCAGGGCTGGCTTGTGCTCGCACAGGCCCACCACGAGTTGGCCCTCGACGTTGAGGGTGAGCGAGGGGACTGATCCCGGAATCCTGGTGCGGAGCTCCAGGAGCAGGGCGACGGCGTTCTTGGCGGGTTCGGTCGGCATGGGGGCAACCCTACCACGGTCGATCCCGCCGGCGACGCAGAGGTCCTCCGTCCCCCTCGGACCAAGATCGCGATCCTGTCCCGATGGGTCGCCGCTCATCGGGACAGGATCGCGATCTTGACGATCAGCTCCAACACGGGGGTCTCACCCTGGCAGAGAGCGTCTCCCCGATGCGCCACCTCGCGAACGCGAGGGGCGGGGACTTCGGGACGCCGTGATCAGTTCGGCGCGTTGCCGCCGGTCGTGCAGACGAGGTTACTGCTCTTGCAGTACACCGCGCGGCCCGGCGCCTTGGCCTTCTGGAACTTGATGGCGCACTCGACGTTTGCCTTGTCGACCGCCTCGCCCGGCGATCCGGCGTTCACCTGGTGGTTGCTGTAGGTGCAGCCGCCGGTGATCTTCGGCGGGTCGTCCGTCGTCTCGCACACGCTATCGCCGTTGCAGTAGTAGGTCGCGTTGACCTCGAGCACCTTCTCGCACTTGGCCGTCCCGGGGTCGCAGTGATGGCGCCTCTCGACCTCGGCGACGCACGCGCCCACGTCCTTGAAGTTCGCCCAGAGCTCCCACTTGTAGGCGCCCTCGTAGCACCAGCCGTGATAGTAGGCGGTCGCCGGGGTGACCGGCGGATCGAGCCAGCCGCACGTGCAGGCCTTCGCGCCGGAGCCGTTGCCGACGCCGTTCGCGTTCTCGCAGTCCGCCTTCACGGCCTCGAGGTCGGTGTACTTCTTCGAAGTCTGGTACTCGGTCACGCAGTCGGCAGGTCCTGGGCACGGCGGAGAGCCCGCGCGCCAGGTCACCTTGCACTCGCCGATCCGCGGCGTCGCCGAGGGCGAGACGCACGGGTTGTCGTCGCCGCCGTAGTCGAGCGGCTCGGAGGGCGGCGCTGCCGAGGGGAAGTCGCCGCTGGTCGTGGCGCCGACGCCGGCGCCGATGGGGATGGTCGCCGCGCCGCCGGCGCCGCCGGTGGTGTTGGGCCGACAAGAATCCGCGCTCACCGTGTTGCAGCCGAGCGCGAGGAACATCGAGATCGCGAGAAAATGAAGGAGCTTCATGATGGACCTTTCGTGGTTCAGCGACGTGAAGAGAAGCGAAGGATGGGGCCCGCGGAGCAGCGGACGGAGAGCCCGCTCCACACAGGCGCTGCGCTCCCGGCGATCCAGGTCGCGCTGCAATCGGCAGCGACGCCGATCGCGCCGGCGAGGAACGGGCCGAAGATGTCGATGCGCGCGCTCGCCCCGGGCGCGATCCCGCTCACCTGCCCACAGAGGCGTGGACCGCAGATCGGGAGCGAGTACCCCGAGAGCGAGAGGCCAGCGCTCGCGTTGACGAGCTTCCAGGCGTAGCCGCCACCGAGCGTGAGTTCGTTGTTGATCCCGAAGCCCCCGCCGTTGGCGCCAAGGAGCGCGGCCGTGTCCCGCACCACGAAGAACGCGCCGTCACCCCGCACCATGAAGCTCGCGCTCGGGCTCATGGCGAAGCGGCCTGGGTTGATCCCGGCGGCGAGGACGCCGAGGCCAGTGGAGCCGCCGAACTCGATGCGCGGCGGGTCCGCGCGGGCGCTCGTGGCGAGGAGCATAGCGGTCGACGGGACCGCGAAAAGCAAGGCGATGGGTGAACGCACTGATCCTCCTGGTCTCCCCCCAGGCGCAGGCGCTTCTTCGCAAGCGGTGCGCCATGACGAGAAGACGCTTTCCGCGCGTGAACCGATCGGCAGTGTTGCTGCGAAGCGACGCCCGAACGCAGCGACCCTAAGCGCTTCGGGAGGCCGAGCGCCATACGATGAGGATCGTAGGGATCGTCAATTCTGACGCGCGGCTGGTCAGCCTTGACGAGGCTCGGTCAATCTTGACCAGGTGTCGCTTCGGCGAGACACCTGTCGCGCGCTGGAGTCACCGCGGCATGAGGAAGTTCAAGGTCCACCAGCTCGGGCCCGAGCTCGGCGAGCGCATCCTCCAGAATCCCCGAACGCCGAGGCCGACGTGTTCGATGCCGCCTCCGCGGACGGCGTCGGTTCGAGTCCGGCCCCCAGGCGGACAGCGGCTCACGCCCGCTGGGCTTGCCTGCGCGTATCTGTCCCCTTGGCGCGCTCCGCCTCGCGAACCCGCCTGGCTTCGGGCGTCTTGTCCTCGTCGGGAAGCTCGAGCACGTTGACCGCGAAATCCTTCAGCGCCTCCGCCTTGGCGGCATGGCGCGCGATCTCGTCGAAGACCGCGGCGAAGGCGGCCGAGGCCGCAAGTCCCGCATCAATCCACACGCGTTCCGCGCGCCGCCAATCTTCGATCGTGCCGTCGCGCGCCGCTCGAAAGGCCACCCAGGCCTCGTCGTGCTGACGACGTGCCTCGATAACGCGCGGATCACGGCGCGTTATCGCCAGGCGGACATCGAGCGCTTCCTGATGCTCGCCCGCGAGCGTGTCGAAGTCGGCCATCCCTGCCTCCTGGCAGGACAATATGCACGCCCCCTGCCGGTTGCCAGACTCGGGCGCTCGCTCAGAACCAGCTCTTCGGCTTGGCCTTCGGCTGCCAGATGAAGTTCGTCCGCGCCGGCACCGGCCCCCCGCTCGCCCCTTCGGTCCCGGTGGGCTCCAGCATCGCGGTTGGCCCCTCGTCCTCCTGGAGCTCCCCCTCGCCCGCGAGCTCGTCGCCAGGGTCCACCGGCACCAGGACTGGGTCGCCTTCGTGCCCGCGCTCCGCCACGGCCACGAGCCCATCGGGCGCGTCTTCCTCGAACCCCGGCGGCTCCTCGTCGGGCAGATCGTCGAAGGAAGCCACGCCCCCCGTCTGGGCCGGCGGCGGCGCTTGCTCCTCGGGGTAGCCTTTCGCAACCTCGGACTCTTCCTCGGGCGCGTCGGGCTCGTCGCCGTCGATCGGCGGGGGGCGCTCGCCGAGCTGGCCGATGAGCCCTTTGATGCCCGCGTTGTCGTCGTCGTGCCCACCCATGGCGCGTTTGGTCTGGGGGGACATCGCCAACCCGGTCAACTGCTTCCGGGCCTTGCATATCTGCGCGAGGGAATGCCCGCCGTGCACGAGGAGCTGTCCGAGCGCGACGTCAGCCTCGAGCACTTCTGCGTCTTTCTTGGCGTTGCTTGCTCTGGCACGCCGCCGCCTGAACCTGTCCACAAGCCCGAAGAACTCGCTGGACCACTTGTCGAGCGCGTTGGCATCGGCCGCCGTGATCCGTCCATGCCCGCCAGCAGCGGCGCGCAGCAGGTCGATGACGGGGTGGGCCGTCTCCGTCGGCAGGCCTGTGACGTTCATCACGACCCGCCGCGGGCGCGGCGCGGCCTCCGCCGCGGGCCGCTGCACCACGCGCCGCACGGTGGGAGTGGGCTCCGGCATCGGTTCCGCCACCACCTCCAGGATGGGATCCCCGTCGAGCGCTTCGCCCGCCACCACGGGCGCCGGCGCGCGCGCGCAGGAAGGCGGCTCTGGCGGCGGTGGAGCAAGACCGATCGCTTCTGGATCTGCGCGTGATCGCGTTTCTGTCCCGATGGACGTCGATTCATCGGGACAGCTCTGCGCAGAGGGCGACAAGAGTTGCTCCGATTCACCCAGATCGATGTCGGCCTCCACGCCGCTCATGTGCTCGAGCCGATGCTTGCGGATCGCCAGGTAGTTGATGGTCACCCCGAGCTCCGCCTGCGCCCAGGCCGAGGTTCCCCGGTAACTGCGTCCAGCCGTGGGCGGCAGCGGAGGGTCCGCTGTCGGGTTGCCAGGCTCCCCCATCAGCGCAATTTCCAGCCGTCCCCGATCCTTGCGGGAGAGGCGGCAAACGAGACAGCCGAGCGACCTTCTCATAAAACAGCGGGATAATTGATCAAAGGCGGCGTTTCTCCGCTCGTTTCAGAAACATTGGCAGGGCACCGCGTCCCGACGCCCCGCGTGCCCCAACACCCTTGAACACAAGGCGGAAACAGCCATCACCCACCGTCTGCTTCCAGCTCGGGGTACTCGGGCAGGGGGATCCTCGGCATGGTCGCGGCGGCGTGGATCATGGCCGCGTCGTCCTCGCTCTCGATCCCCCGGACGAGCTCCCAGTAGATGTCGGGGAAGTGCTTGGCGAGCCGGTCGGCGGTGGTGTACCAGCGCCTGCGCTTTTGGACGATGGGCTGGAACAGCACCCCGTCGATCTTGGCGAGGTGCTTGCGCATTTGCTCGGTGGTCCATTGGGCCTTGCCGATCATGTTGAGCCAGTCGGTGATCTCGGCGACGGAGAGGTAGGGGTGGTGGGCGCCGCGGAGGGGGGTCGTCGAGGTCACGGCGTGGGGGTCTCCGGGGGGGGTTCGGGGGCATGGTAGACCCGGGCGCGGGCAGGGGGCGCGCGCGGACGTCGGGGCGCGGTGCCCTGCCAGTCGAGCCAGGCCTTGTAGAGCAGCTCGTTGGCCTGGCACTCGGCGCGGACCAGGAGGAGCTTCCGGTGGCTGTTCGCACCGAGCCGCTCGAGCAAGAGCGAGATGGTAAGCTGGTCGTCTGGGTTGAGCCGGGGCGGGGGGGCGCTCGTGTGGTGGGTCGGCTGGCGGGGCACCGGCAGCGGAGGCAGCACGGGCGCCGGCGGAGGGGTGGGGGGGGGGCGGCGCTGGCGGCGGGCTTCCTCCGCGGCCTTGTGGTGGGTCTTGAGCGCGGCCTCGTGGGCCGCTTGGAGGTGCCTGCGCTCGGCGAGCACGGCCGGGAGGGTTTGGCTGTCTTCGGCGCCGAGGACGGGCGCGGTGGGCGGCGCGGTGTTGAGCCAGGCGATCTCGGCGCGGAGCATGATGAGGTGCCCAAGCGCCAGCTTGTGCGCCTCGACGACGGGCTGCGCGGCGTCCTTGGCCGCTTTGAGGACCTTGGCGGCGGCGCGCCGGGGGGTGCCTTCCTGCCCGCGGAGCTGGTCGAAGGCCTTCTGCGCGACTTTCACCGGGTCGAAGGCCTTCTCGGCGGCCTTGCCTAGGTGATCGACCTGCTGGGCCAGCCGCGCGATCGCGGTGTCGAGTTCTGTTTTGCGGCGGGTGTAGGTGGCGACCCGGACTTGGTGGGCGGTGGGGGTTCTTCGACGTTTGGGCTGGTTTCCCCGCTGTTTTGGTTGTTTTGGCTGTTTTTGGGGGCGGTCCCGCTGGCTGGCTTCCCAGCGGCAGAGCTCTTGACCGGCCGCGGTGAAGGGGAAGATGGCCGCGATCGCGCCGGGACCGAGGCCCTCGTAGGCGACGACGTCCTTGCCATCGACCTGGAGGCGCTCACCCTTGGGGTCGAGCTCGTAGCGGGTCTGGGCGGCTTGGGCCCACCGGGCGCCGCGCTCGCCGTAGTAGGCCTGGAGCACGTACCAGCTAAGCTGGGCCGGGGTGACGACGCCGTGGGGCACGGGGGACGGCGCTGGTTTGCGCCAGAGCGACCGGGCGCGCCGGCTGGCTTCGCCGAGGTCCATGAGACGGCCGTGGCTGACCTCGTAGCCGTGGCTCGAGCCCCCCTGCCGCGCGGCATAGCTCACGTACGTCGGCGGCGGGCGCTGGGCCCTCGACACCGGGTTCGGGGGGTTCCAGTGCCACGAGCGGCCGCGCCCTACCCGGTGCCCGCTGCTGGTCGAGCCCGCCTCGATGGCGTGGTCGAGCTGCAGCCCGAACGAGGAGCGGGAAAAGTAGTGGTCCGAGTTGAACAGGTGGGTGAGGGCACGTTCGTCTTCGGGTTGGATCATGGAGATGACCTCGCTCGGCTGGACAGGGCAGGGCCGTCCAGGTAGGGTCCGCGCGAGGTCATCGTCCGAAAGGCCACCCGGGGGGACGGTGCAGGCCGTCCCCGGGTCTCTAGGTCGTCGGCGGGCCTGTGGCGGGAGGACGCGGGGCGCTCATGGCTGGTCGCGGGGGGTGGCCAGCGCCGCGGCCGGCGGCGGCTTTCCGCCCTTGTGCGGGCAGGGACACCCGATGCAGATGCCTGCGAGGTGCGGTCCGGCGTGGAGGTGCCCGCATTCGACGCACGTCACGGGCGGCGGGGGCATCGCGGCCTTCTCGAGGAAGGCGGTGATGTCGTCGTGCGAGGCATCGGGCGGCGGCCAGTCGGCCATGGAGGTCTCCGTGGAGGGGTGGGGGGCGGGTCGCGGCGGCAACACCAGGGGGAGGCCAAAGAAGGCCATGGCGACCGGAATGCCGAGACAGGCCGCCACCCACCCCACCCGGCCAGGAACCAACGCCATGACGCCAAGCAAGGCGAGGGCGGCGAGGTCCAGGTAGTAGAGGAGCGGTGGGGCCAGCACGACGGCCAGAATATACGAGATGACGGAAATTCGTCAGCCGGAATTTGGGCGATCGGGTGGCCTTGGCCGTTCCGGGCTGGTCCGCGCTGTTTAGATCCGCTCCAAGAGCGGACGGAGGTGCCGGACAAGCCATGCGGTGGTGTCGAGGTGCGCCACGGCGGCGCCGGCGCGGAAGAGCTCGAGGCGCACGCGGGGGATCTCCCCTCGGAGGATGCGCACCACCCGCAGGTGGAAATCGGTCGGGCTCCGGGGGGTCTCGCCGACCAACTCGATCACGGCCTCCGGGGGTGCCTTTCGTGCGACCTCGATCTTGCGCACGGCCTCCGCCCGCGCCCCGTCGGAGGCTTTGAGGCGGAGCACCTCCAGCTCCTCGGGAAGGGCGCCGCGGGCGGCGATGACTTCGTCCACTGCCCACAGAATCGCGCGGAGCTCGCCCGCGTGCCGGCGGGTGATGGGGGTGCGGCCGGCGAGCGTCGAGGCCCGGATCAGCAGCTCGAACAGTTCTGTCCTCTCCCGGGTCTCGTAGCGCGCCATGGGATCACCTCGCGGCCATCGCGCAGAGCGCTGTGGCGGTCGACGCAGCGTTGTTGACCCCCTGCCACCAGCCCTTCGGCTGCTGCGCCCACCCTGCGGCGGCTTGCCGCAAGTTCGCGGACGCGGGCCGAGCGCCGTGGCGCGCGGCGTAGCTGTCGAGCAGGTACGTGGCGGCGCCGCCTTCGCAGAGGGTCGCGTAGTCGTGGCCCGCGTCCTGATCGCCCCACGCGACCACGGCCGCCACCGGACGGCGGAGCGAACGAACAAAGTCTGCCAAGTGCTCGTGGGGGTCGGGCGGGAGGCGGCCGGCGCGGGCCGCCACGGCGACGCCCACCGCGTCGACGAGGATCCCGTTCGAGTGCCGCACCACCACGACCTCGGCGAGGTCTTCGGCGATCGCCACCGCGGCCGCGAGCGTCTCGTCGCACACCGCGGAGCAGCTCCCGCTCACGTCGGCGGACAGCACCACGATCGGCAGCGTCGCCTCGCG
>Ga0210377_10000009_pt1 | contig 219285 bp, 157 predicted proteins | sample PLM4_65_b1redo_FD_155480 | JGI IMG/M metagenome (GOLD analysis project Ga0210377, IMG submission 155480) | Groundwater sediment microbial communities from an aquifer in East River, Colorado, USA - PLM4_65_b1 redo | ecosystem: Environmental > Terrestrial > Soil > Riparian zone | place: USA... | reverse complement strand
CCACGAACGTTGACCTGGCTCAGAACCTCATCCTGACCCCCGGAATTTATCATCAGGTCACCATGGATACATCCGTCAATGATGATAAAGACGAAACATGGGCCAGCGTGGGTCTGAAGTATCAATTTTAATACAAACTGAGTAGTCACTGTGTAAGCAGCAAAGGCCGGTCCCAAAAACCGGCCTTTTCTATATATGCTTTGACAAAACCTATGGAGGCAGCCCCGGCGGAATCAAAAAGGCTCGCTCCGGAATAATGCTGACACTCATCAACACAAACAAAATGGCTCCCGTCATCGGGCCTATTGGCATGGATTACGTCGCTGCCGCGGTCCAACAGGCCGGCATTGAAGTGGAAGTTCTGGACCTTGCCTTGGCCGAGGAGCCGGAGGAGGCAATCAAGAAGCACTTCTCGACGCGAGAACCCGAATTGGTGGGAATCTCCTTTCGAAACGCCGACGATTGTTTCTGGCCCAGCGCCGACTGGTTTGTTCCCTCACTGAAAGACACGATTCAGACCCTTCGAGGCTTGACCGAGGCTCCAATCGTACTGGGTGGTGTTGGGTATTCGATCTTTCCCCGGCAAATCCTGAAATATACAAACGCCGATTTTGGCGTGTGGGGCGATGGAGAGACGGCGGTACCGGCGCTGATTCATCAATTGCAGGGGCCGCGCCGGCTCACAGATGTCCCGGGCCTTGTGTGGCAAGAGAATAATAAAATCCGCTGCAACCCGCCGTCGTGGCCGGACCCGATTTCATTGGGTACGGCTCGCCGCTTCATTGACAACCTGAGCTACTTTCGGCAAGGTGGACAGTGCGGGCTGGAAACCAAGCGGGGCTGCAACCGAAAATGCATCTACTGTGCCGATCCTTTGGCCAAAGGCAACAAGCCCAGACTGCGAAATCCTTCACAAGTGGCTGATGAGGTTCAGTCTTTGTTGTCACAAGGAATAGACGTGCTGCATCTTTGTGATGCGGAGTTCAATGTCCCCGGAGACCACGCTTACGCCGTTTGTGCAGAGTTGAATAGGCGATCCCTGGGCAGCAAGATTCGCTGGTACACGTACATGTCACCATCTCCCTTCGATGCAGAGCTGGCCGAAGCGATGGCCCGAGCCGGGTGCGTCGGGATCGACTTCACGGGAGACTCGGCCTGCGAATCGGTGCTCCGGATGTACCGCCAGCGGCATCGCAGAGAAGACCTTGCCGAAGCCGTCAGGCTTTGCCGGGCGAACGGCATGGCCGTAATGATAGACCTTCTGTTAGGCGGGCCGGGTGAAACGCCGCAAACCGTTCGAGAAACAATTGACTTCATGAAGAAGATCGATCCTGATTGTGCAGGGGCTGCACTCGGCATGAGAGTTTACCCTGGGACTGCCATGGAACGAATGCTCACCGAAGAGTCCCAGGCGGCGGAGGGTAACAATATCCGTCGAAAGTACACCGGCCCGATAGACCTGCTCAAGCCGACGTTCTACATATCCAGATCCCTGGGCGAACGTCCGGCGGAGTTAGTCAGGGATATAATCGACGGCGACGAAAGGTTTTTCGAGCCGGCTGTCGAGGTAGCCGAAGACGATGGCGCCGCCAACTACAATTACAATGAGAACCTGCCGCTGACCCAGGCTATCCAGAACGGGGCCCGCGGGGCTTATTGGCACATCCTGCGAAAACTCCGCAAAAGCTGACCGCATCGGCCTAAAGGTATGGCAATCATGGTTTATCCGGCGTGCGTTAGACGGGCTGTTCTTACAGAGACCTTCTTCTCCCAATGAACCTATGGACCAAGTGTCGAACCTTATCGAACCACCAATACTCGATATTCGCCAGGTCAGTTACAGGATCGACAAGAAGCTGATTCTAAGCCGGGTTTCCTGGCAGCTCCGTAAAGGCGAACGCTGGATCATCCTGGGGCCGAACGGTGCGGGTAAAACCACTTTACTGGGAATAGCCTGCGGCTACATCTGGCCCAATAGCGGCGGCAGTATTTATCGCAACGGCCAGCCTCTTGCGGATTTGAGGGATCTGCGAAAGAGCATAGGCTGGGTCACCATTTCGCTGACGGCCCAGATTCCGCCTGCTGAAATCGTCACGCGGACCGTGGTTTCGGGTAAGTTCGCACAGCTCGGATTTGAGGAATACAGAGGGCAAAGGCTGGACGACGCCGATGTTGCTCAAGCGCATCAATATCTTTGCGAAATGGGCTGCGCCCACCTCGCGAATCAGCATTTTGGATCGCTCTCACAGGGAGAGAAGCAGAGGGCGCTCATTTCGCGGGCTCGAATGGCCCGCCCGTTCTTGCTCATTCTCGATGAACCCTGCGCCGGATTGGATCCGGGCGGACGCGAGCTGCTCCTGGAGTCCATTCAGAATCTGGCTCAGCACCAGCCGGAGATGGGATTGGTACTGGTCACCCAGCACATCGAAGAGATTACGCCGGTTTTTGAGAACGTCTTGGCGCTCGCCGGTGGAAAGATCATCGAAAACGGCCCGACGGAGAAAGTGATTTCCGCGGAGCTTATCCAGCACCTGTACGGCGTCTCCACAAGAGTCGTCTGTTCGGCGGGCCGGTATTGGATGGTCCGCGATTGACCGCTCCGCCGTACCGAAGGGCGGCACTGCCCAGCGCCGACAGGGTGTCGAGACTCGTCCACTTCTTGAGTGAACGCAGAATGGAGGCGGGGGGATTCGAACCCCCGTCCCGAGATGTTTCAAGACAAGCATCTACATGCTTAGTCGCTTCATTGCGTTTTCGCCTTGCCAGACGCCAAACGACAGGCTCCTGGTTCGGCTATTTCGGAAAGGTCTCACCTTGCCGGCCCGAACAACCGGCTTGGCCAGCCTGCTATGTGACGCCCTTACCCAACCCACAGGCAAAGTCGGGCAGGACGGGCTGCCTAATTAGGCGGCCATGCGCAACTGGTAGTTGCCAATTAAGTTTTAGTGCAGGGTGATTAGCCAGGCCAACCTGCGTCCTGGGCATGCAACTTGGCTCTCCACCATCCGGTCGAAGCCATTCGCCCCCATATTCACTTTTCAAATCCGCTTTCTGATGCTTAATCCAAATCCTGTGCCATATTGTATCACCTAATACGCCGCCCCACAACAAAAAGTTTGTTCCCTGGCGCTCGTAAAGTACCACGCTATCCTACTACGCCTGCGGATAAGTCCAGGGTTTGCGGTATTCGCGGCGGAGCAACTTATTGGCGTCGGGATCGCCGATGATTGTTTCCTTTTCGCCGTCCCATTGAACGCTGCGCCCGAGCTTCAGCGAAAGCATCCCTAAGAGGCTCATGTTCGTCGAGCGATGGATCAGCTCGATGTCGCAGACGGGGCGCCGGCCTGTCTTAATCGCGTCAAGAAAGTCGGCCCATACCTCCTTAATGTTCTGCTGGTCCGGCTCATGGAGCTGCGGGTCCTGATGAATCTCTTTCTCCCCTCTGCCGAGCGGATAGAACGTCCAGCCCTTCTGCCAGCCCATGTGGAACGTGCCTTTAGTGCCGTAGAAATAGCAGCCGACGCTTTCTCCCTTCTCGGCGGGATTGCCCGCGAACTGGCGGTGCTCCCAAAAGGCAGTGAAATTGTCGAACTGATACGTAGCAATCTGATGGTCCGGCGCGTCAGTGGTCTGCTCCTGTTTAGTAAAGACTGCCGGCCCCTTAATCGGTCGCCCGCCGGTGGAATAGACTGTCTTTGGCCACTTTTCCTCCATGATCCAGAGGATTTGGTCCATCCAGTGCACGCCCCAGTCGCCCAACGTACCGTTGCCGTAATCGAGGAACTGGCGGAAGCCTTTCGGGTGCATCTTCCGGTTATAGGGTCGCAGCGGCCCGGGCCCGCACCACATATCCCAATCCAGACCGGCGGGCGGTTCTTCGTTGGCTTGCGGCTCTTCGGGTCCGCCACCCCCGGAGAGGACAAAGGCGCGGATCATGCCGATCTTGCCGGCGCCGCCTTCTCGCAGGAATTTCATGCCGGAGACGTTGTGCGGCGAGACGCGCCGATGGGTCCCGACCTGGACGACGCGGTTGGCCGCACGGGCGGCGTTGACCATCGCCCGGCCCTCCATGATCGTGTGGCCGATGGGCTTCTCGACGTAAACGTGGGCGCCGGCTTTGACGGCTGCAATGGCAGCCAACGGATGCCAGTGGTCGGGCGTAGCCACGATAGCAATATCCGGCTTTTCTTTTTCGAGCAGCTCGCGGTAGTCCTTGTACTTTTTGGGCGCCTGGCCGGTCAGCTTTTCGACCTTAGCGGCGGCCGGGTCCAGTTGGCGCTGGTCAACGTCGCACATGGCGACGATTTGGCATTGGCCCGACTGAATCGCTTCGCCGGTGATATTCATGCCCCACCAGCCGCTTCCGATAAGGGCCGTGCGATATTTGCTGCCGCTTCCGGCCCGCAGGATTCCCGGCGCCGCCAAGACCAAGCCGGACGCCACCGAGCCTTTCAGAAACGTGCGACGATTGATAGCCATGATATGTTTCCTTTCTTGCCCTGAAGGAGTCAAATACCTCGATAAACCAAATCTAACGAAGCCACAGCCTCTTGGCGATTCAATTTACCAATGTGCCCTTCTAAGTCAAGGCAAAACCGGTAAAGCCGCATAGGCCAGACAGCAGGATGGGCAAAATCTGTTGGCTTCCAGTCTGCTGCTGCGGTATCATACGCGCTGTACTTCTATAGGAGATGATGTGACAGATGGTCAAGATAGCTAAATTTCTCACGCTTGCGGTGTTCATGGTTTTTACCGGCTCGTTGTGTCAGGGTAAAGAGTATCCATATCGCTGGGTTTATGTCTCACGGCAGCTCAATAGAGACAGCGACGTGGCGGATATCAAGGGCATCGTCAAGACGGCATCCGAGTCGGGGCTGAATGGGATGGTTCTGGCCGCAGGGCTTGACCGGCTCGATGGCCAAAGGCCGGATTACTTTGCGAGGCTCGAACAGGTCAAGCAAATCTGCAAGCAAAATAACATCGAGATCATCCCGACCCTTTTCTCCGTCGGATACGGAGGGGCCGTTCTGGCTGCGAACAGGAACCTGGCCGCGGGCCTGCTCGTAGAGGACGCCTTGTTCATCGCAGAGAACGGCACGGCGAGTTTCGTCGCAGGCTCGCCCGGCAAGATCGCGAATCCCGGCTTCGAGCAGTACCAGGGCAACCGCTTCACGGGCTATGCGTTCCACGACCGGCCCGGCGAGGTCTCGTTCGTGGATACGCAAGTCTTCAACAGCGGCAAAACGTCGCTTCGGTTCGAAAACTTCGGCAACTACGAGTACGGCCACGCGAGAGTCATGCAGGAGCTTGAAGTTCTTCCCCGCCGGTCCTACCGGGTAAGCTGCATGGTCAAGACCGAATCGCTCGAGCCCGAAGGCGCCTTTCGTATGAGCGTTTTAGGCCCCGATGGGCGCGACCTGGCGCCCTGGGACCCGGCGGTTCCCACCACGACCGACTGGCGCCAGGTCACGATGGGCTTCAACAGCCTCAACTACAACAAGGTCAGGGTCTATGTCGGCGCGTGGGGCGGCAAGTCGGGCCGATTCTGGATCGACGATTTGAACGTCGAAGAGGTCGGGCTGCTGAACGTCCTGCGGCGGCCCGGCACGCCGGTGACGGTGCGAGATGAAAAAACAGGAGCAATCTACAAAGAGAACGAAGATTTCGCCGCGATAACGGACCCGAAGCTGAACTTCAGATTCGACCACGACTCCCCTGCGATACAGATATTGTCAGCGGGCAAAATCAAGAACGGCCAGCGCCTGCGAGTCAGCTACTACCACGGAATGGGGATAAACCGGGGTCAGGTGACGGTCTGCATGTCCGAGCCGCAGGTTTATGAAATCTGGGAAAGGCAAGCCAAGCTCCTGCACGAGCGCCTCGGCTCGAATAAGTATCTGCTGAGCATGGACGAGATCCGGGCCGGCGGCGCGTGCCAGGCATGCAAGGGCCGCAACCTGACGATGGCGCAAATCTTAGGCGACTGCGTCACGCAGCAGGTTCGGATACTCCGCGCCGTCAACCCGGCCGCCGAGGTCCTCGTCTGGTCGGACATGTTCGACCCGAACCACAACGCTCGCGCCGGCTATTATCTGGTGGACGGCGACTTCACCGGGTCCTGGAACTATATACCCAAAGACCTCGTGATCGTCTGCTGGTATTACCAAAAACGAGTTGAGAGCCTCGCTTTCTTCTCGTCGCTGGGCTTCAAGACTTTGGCGGGGGCTTATTATGACGGCGACACGCTCGATAATCCCAAAGGGTGGCTCGACGCCCTGCAAGACACGCCCGGCGCATCCGGCATCATGTACACGACCTGGAGGAACAAGTACGAGCTTCTGGCACCGTTCGGGAATCTGGTAACCGGCCAGCAGAGATAGAAATTGCGGTGGGGCACAGTTCGGCCCTGAGCTCACTGCCGAAGGGAGCCCCACCCTACGACTTTAGCAGAAGTTCTTTAAGGAGTCTTCATGATGAAACGCGTGCATTTCTTCTTCATCGTTATCGTCGCCTGCACCGCGGCCCTGCAAGCGGCTGACGAAGGATTCGTGCCGCTGTTTAACGGCAAGAACTTCGACGGCTGGGTGAACGTCAACTGCGCCCCGGAGACCTGGACAGTCCGCGACGGCATCATCTTCTGCACGGGAATCCCGACCGGCGTCCTGCGAACGCAGAAGCAATACGAAAACTACATATTGGAATTGGAGTGGCGCCATATCCATAAAGGCGGCAACGCGGGTCTGTTCATCCACTCCGATCCGGTGACCGCCGTGGGCCAGCCGTTCACACGCTCCATCGAGATACAGATCATGGACGGCAACGCGGGCGACATGTTCTCCATTCACGGCGCAACGATGACGCCGGACAAGCTTCACCCGAAAGGCTGGACGCGGGCGCTTCCCGCCGAGGACCGGATGAAGCCGACCGGCGAGTGGAACCGGTATCGCGTCGAAAGCCGCGACGGGACGGCGACGTTGGCGGTGAACGGCAAGATTGTCACTCGCGGCTACCACCTGAATCCGCGCAAAGGCTACATCTGCCTCGAATCTGAGGGCAGCGAAGTGCATTTTCGCAATATCCGCATTCGCGAGCTGCCCGGCTCGAATCCGCCCGCCGATGTCGTCGCGCAGACGGACCAGGGCTTCCGCTGCCTGTACAACGGCCTGGACCTTCGCGGCTGGAAGCAGACTGCGGGCCACGAAGGCCACTGGCAGGCGAAGAACTGGATTCTCGACTACGACGGCAAGAGCACGGCGGAGGACAAGAACTTATGGACCGAAAAGGAGTTCGGCAATTTCATCTTGATTGTCGATTGGCGGCTGCCGGATGAGCCTAAGCTTGAGAACGTCCCGGTCGTTCTGCCGGGCGGTTCCGAGGCGACCGGCGCGGACGGCAAGCCGTTAACCGTCGCCGTGATGGACGCTGGCGACAGCGGGATTTATCTACGCGGCAACTCGAAGAACCAGATCAATATCTGGAGCTGGCCCGTCGGCTCGGGCGAAATCTGGGGCTACCGCACGGATGATAAGATGCCGCCGGAAGTGCGACGAGCCGCAACGCCTATCCTCAACGCGGATAATCCGGCCGGGCGATGGAACCGCTTCGAGATAACCGCCGTCGGCGAGAAGGTCACCGTCGCGGTAAACGGAAAGACGGTCATCCGCGAAGCGAGGCTTGCGGGATTGCCACAGCGCGGTCCCATCGCCCTGCAGCATCACGGCGACCACGTCCAGTTCGCTAATATCTACATAAAGGAACTCGATTGATTCTGCCTGCGGCAGGAAGGAGTGCAAGAACATGGTAACAAGCAGACAGCGTTCAAGGCGGGACTTTCTGAAGCAAACCGGCTGCGTCCTTGCAGGGGCAATGGTACTTCCGCAGGGCGCGATAGCGGTCAATACGGCGCCGAAAAAAGTTCGCATCGGCGTCGTTGGAGGAGGTTTTGGAACCTCGTTTCAGTGGCACGAGCACCCAGACTGCGTCGTGCAGGCCGTCAGCGACCTGCATGAGGACCGGCGAAAAGGGCTGATGAAGGTCTATAACTGCCCGACGGCGTACAACTCGCTCGAAGAGCTGGTGCTCGCCAAAGACATCGACGCCGTCGCTATCTTCACCGACGGCCCGCTTCACGTGCAGCACACCATCGAGGCGATGAAGAACGGCAAGCACGTGATCTCGGCCGTGCCAGCGGCATGGGCCACGATGGAGCTGGCCGAATTGCTGTTGGAGACCGTCAAGAAGTACGGCCTGACGTACATGATGGCCGAGACCGGCTACTTCCAGCAATCGACCATCTCGGCCCGGAAATTCTTTCAGCAAGGCAAGTTCGGCTCGCTCTACTATTGTGAGGCTGAGTACCAGCACCCCGGGCTGGAGGTACTCTACTTCTCGAACGGAAAGCGAACCTGGCGATACGGCCTGGCGCCCATGCACTACCCGACGCACTGCACGAGCCAGTTGCTCAGTGTCACCGGCGAGCGTTTGACGCAGGTCGTCTGTCACGGCTGGGGCGACGACAGCCCCATCCTCAAGGACAACCCATACAGCAATCCGTTCTGGAATGAATCGGCGATGTTCAGGACCAGCGGCGGTAGCGCCTTCCGCGTCAACATCTGGTGGAAGGGCGCCCATCGCGGCTGCGAGCGGGCCCAGTGGATCGGCGATAAGATGAGCTTCTACGCGCCGCATCCAAACGGCATCGGCCCGGTGATCGTCCGCTCGGCAGAACAGACGGAAAAGGATGACGCCGGGTTTGAGCGCAAGGCCCCGACCTTCGAACAATACAAACAGCCCCAGTGGTGGAAGACCGACGTGCTGCCCGAGCCGCTGCGCCACGACAGCGGTCACGAAGGCTCGCATACGTTCCTGACGCACGAATTTGTCGATGCCCTGATCCACAACCGCCGGCCGGCGATAGACGTTTATGAAGCGCTGGCCTACACCGTCCCCGGTATTGTCGCGCATCAATCCGCTCTCAGGAAAGGGGAGTTGATGAAGATTCCTCAGCATAACCGACCCGATGCGCTGTAAGGAAAATACAACTTTATTCACTTAGGAGAAGTCACCATGAAGTACAGAATCTGCACGACGATTTTCTTGGCCGCGATGATGACGGCCTCGTCCGAGGCTCAGACCCAACAGAAGGTCTTTCGCATCGGCATCATCGGCCTGGACACGTCACACGTTACGGCCTTTACGAGTTTCATCAACGATCCGTCGAAAAACACCGGCTGTAAGGTCGTCGCCGGATATCCGGGCGGCTCGCCCGACGTGACGGCTTCGGCGAGCCGGGTGGAGAAATTCACACAGACGCTTCGCGACAAGCACGGCGTGGAAATCGTCAATTCTATCGAGGAGCTCTGTCAAAAAGTTGATGGGATATTGCTGGAAAGCGTCGATGGCCGGCCTCACCTTGCTCAAGCCAAGCCTGTCATCGCCGCGAAGAAACCTCTTTTTATTGATAAGCCCATGGCCGGCAATCTTGCCGACGTGATTGAAATCTTCCGTCTGGCCGAGCAAAACAACGTGCCGTGCTGGTCCAGCTCGTCGCTGCGCTATTCTCCCGTCATTGTGGAGATGAAGGAAAAGGACACCGTCGGCCGGGTGCTCGGCTGCGACGTGTTCAGCCCGTGCGAACTTGAAGAGCACCACCCCGACCTGTATTGGTATGGCGTGCATGGCGTCGAGATGCTCTTTACCGTTATGGGAACCGGCTGTGAAACCGTCCAGCGCGTTCAAACCAAAGACTGCGACTTCGTCGTGGGCCTCTGGAAAGACGGGCGAATCGGCACGTACCGCGGTCTGCGAACGCCCAAAAGCGACTACGGTATAACGATCATTGGCAGCAAGGCCATCATTCAAGGCGGCAAATACGGCGGCTACGAGCCTCTTGTGGACGAGATTATCAAGTTCTTCAAGACAGGACAGGTCTCTGTGCCAAAAGCTGAGACAATAGAAATCTTTGCCTTCATGTCCGCAGCGGACGAATCCAAAGCAAAAGGCGGGGCCGCCGTTTCCGTGCCCGAGCTCATCGAAAAAGCGAAAAAGAGGTAGGAAAAATTTGAGATTGCCGATTGAAAACGCAATACGGAAAGGGAAAACCTTATGACCATTGTTTCGAGAGAATTGACGATATCTTTGGCTCTGCTGCTTCTTTGTTCATCCGGCGCCTTTGCGGAGAAACTGTCGGCCGGCAATGCGACGATTTCGGTTACCGTTGACACCAACGATGGAACGATCTCGGTGAGCGATAAGCGAACCGGTCAGACCTGGCGGCAGAACGCCCTGGCCAAAGGCAAACCGGCGGACGCCCGGCAAGTCGCGGACGGCATCGACATGACCTGGCAACAGCCGGGGCTTAACGCAGGCGTCCAAACGAAACTGCGATTGGATGCGGATAAGCCCGAGCTCACCGTGGAGCTTTCAGCCGAGGGAGAAATGAAATCGGCGCTGAGTTTTCCACACCCGTTTGTCACTGAGCCCGGCACGTATCTGGTTGTCCCGATGAACGAAGGAATCTCCTACCCCGTCGAGGATGAGACAATCAATACGATGCGGCTCATTGCGTACGGCGGGCACGGGATATGTATGCCTTTCTGGGGGGCCACCGACGGACGGCAAGGATACATGGCGATCATCGAAACGCCCGACGACGCCTCTATCGCCATAAAGCGAGTTGACGGGAAGCTCTGTATCGCGCCGGAATGGGACTCGCAAAAAGGACGCTTCGGCTACACGCGGAAGCTGCGCTACGTCTTCCTTGACAAAGGCGGCCACGTTGCCTTATGCAAACGATACCGCGCTTATGCGCAGAAAGCAGGTTTGTTCAAAACGCTCGAACAAAAACGCGGCGAGAACCCGAACGTGGACCTGCTCATCGGAGCGGTGAACGCCTGGTCCTGGGAGAAAGATGCGCTGTCCATCGTCCGAGAAATGCAGAGCCTCGGCATCGAGCGTATTCTCTGGAGCAACCGCGCGGCGCCCGACGTCGTCGAAGCGATGAACCAGATGAGCGGCGTCCTGACGAGCCGTTACGACATTTACCAGGACCTGATGGACCCGCAGGTCGTCAAAGACAAACTCCGCGGCGCTCATCCGGACTGGACGCAGGCCGCCTGGCCCCAGGACATTATGCTCGACCGCTCAGGTGACTGGCAAAAAGGCTGGCAAGTGAAAGGCAAGGACGGCCAGATGTATCCGTGCGGCGTCCTGTGCGACAAGCAGGCGCTGAAGTACGCCGCCGAGCGCGTCCCCGCCGAGCTCAAGACGCATCCTTATCGCTGCCGTTTCATCGACACGACGACGGCCTCGCCGTGGCGCGAATGCTATCATCCGGATCATCCGATGACCCGCAGCGAGAGCCGGAACTGGAAGATGGAGCTCCTGCGTTATATGTCGGAGAAAATGAAGCTGGTCACCGGCAGCGAGACCGGACATGATGCGGCGGTACCCTACGTTCACTACTTCGAGGGCATGCTTAGCCTCGGGCCGTACCGCGTCCCCGACTCCGGGCGAAACATGGGCCAAATCCTGGATGAGGTCCCGCAGCGCGTCGCCACATTCCAGGTGGGACACAAATACCGGCTGCCGCTCTGGGAGCTGGTCTATCACGACTGCGTCGTGGCGCAGTGGTACTGGGGCGACTACAATAATAAACTGCCCGCGATATGGCGGAAGCGGGACCTTTTCAACATTCTCTACGGCACGGCTCCCATGTTCATGTTCAATCGCCAGGTCTGGGAACAGAACAAGGACCGTTTCGCCCGCAGCTACAAAGACATTTGCCCGGTCACGCGCGCCGTCGGCTACGCGGAGATGACTGACCATCGTTTCCTGACGCCGGACAGAGACGTTCAGCAGACGGTTTTCGGCAACGGCGTCACCATCACAGTGAACTTCGGTGACAAATCCTATCAGCTTCCCGACGGCAAGAAAATCGAGCCGATGAGCTATCACGTCACAGGGGCAAAAGAACGAGAGACGAGGAACGAGTGACGAAAGACGAGTCGTCCATCTTCCTATCGTCCATCGTCTTCGACCTTCGGCATCTTGTAGCAATAGGCCCAGTACCGCGATTCGCTCCAGGCCGACTCAGCAGGGAATCCGGCAGTACTGCCGGAGCCGGGAAATAGCTCTCGGGTATCGGGCACGTGCTCGATCCTGATCTCCAGGCGCTTCACCCCCTGGGTCAGGCGACGGGGAATGAGGAACTCTTCTTCACGCCAGCGGCGGTTGCTCGTGATGATGGTATGCTCCGTCTTACCGAGCTCCCCTCCGGAGCGGGGATAGCTGTAAACGCAGGTGTTACTGCCGGCGGTGTACCACAGGCCCACATATTGCCATTCACCCTCCGTCCCGTCGGGCCTGACGGATACTTTAGCGCACTGGTTCGGATAGAGGTAGTCGAATTTGCGGCGCAGCATCACCCCCAGGTTGTTCGGATCCAGGCGCATCTTGAACTGCGAAGTCCCCTTCATCGTTCGCACGTAATCCTGTTCGGCGGGGAAGTACATGCGCGCGGCCCGGCTGTCCGGGCCCCACTCGTAGCGAGAGACCAGCGCATAAGGCTCGCCCGCCGTAGGTGAGTCGTATTCGTGCTCGCGAATCTCGACCGCCTGATCACACGTATGGAAGTGGTCCGTCAGCACCAGGCTGGCCGAATCTATCCCGTACCAGTAGGCGACGCCGGAGTAATGTTCCGTCGAGTCATTGGTCCCGCCGTGCTCCAGGCCGATGACCGCCCGGTTGCCGAACGGAAAAATATCCGCAATCAGAAAACGATAGGCGGAGTTGAGCAGGTCTTTCTCACTTTTCGCGTCTTTCTTGCTGGTCCCCACGGGATGGCCGGCAAAAGGCAGCGTCATATTGCGTCCGCCCCAATAATCGCCGCCCCCGCCCCATTCTTCCGTTCCCGTGCCCCATGCCTGGGGGGTGTTACTCTGGTCGAAGAAGAAACGCGGGTCGCCCTCCAGCGTGGGCAGGAAACCATCTCGTGTGAAAATCCAGCTCATTCCCACGAAGCTGCCGCTCCAGGGGCCGCCTCCTTCGACTTGGGCCGTATCCAGAAAGACCATGTCCCGGCCCGGCGCTGGTTCGGGATGGTCGCTGTAGGTCGCATGGAAATAAGCGGCGTGATTGACGGGGTCGGTGAAGGGCACGGTGCGCACTTCCCACTTGACCTCCTCGAACTTCTGTCCCTCTCGTTCCTGAACTTCGATTTTCGCGTGCCGGAAAAACGGCATCGGCCAATAGCAGGACAGATAGACGTTCGCCTCATCGTAGCGAATGACTAATGGAAAGCCTTTGACCAGATACTCGCGATTGTCACTGTTGTAAAGATGACCCGCCCCGAAAAACAAATCTATCGGGGCGTCGATGGACGAATGCCAGCGGTGGTCCCATGTCACGCGCAGACGGCATCGGCCGAATGAATAAGCATCCTTTCGCGGCACCGTGAACTTGAGCGCGCGGATTGTCGCGGGGGCCTCGTCCAGCTCGGCAACCGTAGTCCATTCATAAGGTTGCATCTGCAGCGCGCCCGTGCGGGTCTTCACACCCTCACCTGCCGGCGCTATGTCGGTCCCGGCACGATTGATCAAATCCAGCACATCGGCCTGCGGGGGCGTTTTATCCCACGACTTGAAATCCGTGCCCGCGGGGAAAACGTGGTAGATATAGTAACCGGTGCCATAGAAGGTCCGCGTATACGCGATCCGAAGCGAGTCTTCAAACGGCAGAGGCACCCACATCAGGTCGGCACCTTTGGTGGTTGACCAGGTCCAGGCCAGGGGGCTCGGAAACAGCTCCTCGGGGATGAAAGTGGTTTTCTCAAACTTCTTCGTGGCGTCAACAGGATCTGCCGTGGCGGTCTCTTTGACGATGAAATCCTCGCCGTCCACCTCGTAATGCCACGGGCTGCCGTGCCAATGATTGGTGCGCTTGAAGTACAGAACACCCGGCCCTTTGACGTCGAGCGCCACGTTGAATTCGTCGGACTGCTGGTAGAGGAAGTGACTGGCGTCGGCGCTGCGGTTGTTTCCCTCGCGGTCGTACGTGCTGCGCATGTAGGCGCGGACTCCGATTCGATGGTAGGGCACTTTCTCCCACACGCGGTAGGCGTCCAGACCGATCGGAATCACGGGAGGCTCATCGGACTGCCTCATCGCGGAATCCGCGCCACAGCAGGCCCCCGGCGCCCAGACCGTGATAAGAAAAATCCCTATCAGCGGAAACAACAACATCCAGAATCTCATATTCATATCCTTTCCTTTGGCTTGTGAGCCCTCATGCAGCGGGCACGAGCAACTGGTTTAGAAAAGCGCAACGGCGGCTGCCAGGCAGGCAGTTTTATGGAATTGTATCAGTCGCCGCAGCGGAAGTCACCCCCTTTGATCCGCCGCAGCTCGTTGAAACAATTCGGCGGCTGGAAGTCGGGTGCCTCAGTGAGGGTCTTGTCATAGATTACTCATCCATGAATTTTTTGAGTATGGCGGCGGTGTGCATGGCGATGAGCATCAGGTAATCGAGGTCGCTGAGACTGTAGTGCTCATGGATCATGGCATTGTCCACATAGAATACGCCGAAGCAGCCGGCCTGACGCATGACGGCCGCGACCATCGCCGAGCGTATTCGCTCCTTTACTTCCATTTGAGCCGAGACGCTCGGCAGGACGAAGAACTGGCCCTTCTCAACCGCCTGAGTGATTTTGTCGCCGAGCTGCAATTCGTCCAGTTGAACCGGTGAGCCATCGCGCCGTTTGCCCCCGTGACAGATCATCGGGCCGGCCGGCTGCGTCCTCAACGCACACCAGACGTGGTAGGCGCTGAACTGCTCGAGGGTAATATCCAGCAGGGCCAGCAACAGCTCATCGAGGGTGCCGGCGTCAAATATTCTCTCGGTCGCCTTTGAGAAATCGGTCAGCCTTCTGGCCGCCAGCCTCATCGCCGGGGCGTGCTGGGCGTCGGGCCTTCTGACCACCGTTTCATGTTTGGGCGTCGCCAGCGCCGCCTCAAGCTGAAGCGTGTCCTCCGGCTGAGTTGGCATTTCTTCGCCGATCATTTCTTCGAAAAGAATCTCGATAAGAAAATCGGTGATGCGAAGACAATCGCCGTGCTTGACCTCAGCGCGGTCGACGGCTTTGTCGTTCAGGTACGTCTTGTTCGACGAACCGAGGTCCTCCACCGTCCAGCGTCCGTCTCCCATGCTGTGGATGATCGCATGTTGTCTCGACACCGCTTTATCCGGCAGGAAGACTTGGCTGCTAGCACCTCTGCCGATGGAAACAGGGCCTTGAGCAAATTGAAATTCTTTGGTATTGCCGTCTTTTTGCTTTACGACTATGCGCATCGTTCTTCTCCGTGCCTTCGACTCCTGTTCGCTTGATTGGTTATTCTACAGAATTTCGACGTGCATGTCAAGCAGAATCGTTATCGGACGTCGCTTACGACCGTAAAAAGCCCTGCAAATAGCTCCGTGCGCTTGAAAAAGCGGTTTTAGGCCCGTGGAGATTCAAAATCCGAATATCGAAATCCAAGACAAAATTCAGGCGAGGTCCAGCTCCGCAGGTTCATTTCGTGTAGTGTGTATGCCGTATTGCGTTTCGCACGATGAGACGGCGGGATTATTTGGCGGGTTGGATTCGGTGACGGTACTGGTCCAGAATGACCGCGGCGACAATTACGCAGCCCGTGATGACGCGTTTAGCCGACTCGCCGACGCGCATCTGGCTCAGGCCCGCCTCCAGGATGGCGATAATCAGGACGCCGAAGAACGAGCTGATTACCGACCCGCGCCCTCCCATAAGACTGGTGCCGCCGATGACAACCGCGGCGATGGCTCGCAGCTCCAGGCCGCCGCCGGCGTTAGGGTCGGCCGCCTCCATTCGCGCCGTGCCGATGACCGCCGCGACGGCCGTCAAAAAGCCGCAGAGAGCAAAGACGCCAAGCTTGATGGGCCTCGGATCGATTCCGGAAAGCCGGACCGCTTCTTCGTTTGTTCCGATAGCGACGATGTAGCGCCCGAATACGGTTCGCGAGAGCACAAGCTGCCCGATGACAACGATGACGACGGCGGCGATGAACGGATTCAGAAGCCCGGCGCCCGCGATCACGCCCACGGACCCACCGATGTACATGGTCTGCGAGCCGGTCACCAGATGGGCCGCGCCTCGCGCGATCTCCAGCATTCCCAAAGTCACAATGAACGAAGGAAGCCGCCAGCCAATAACGACAAGGCCGTTAGTCAACCCGCACAAAATCCCGGCCGCAAGGCAAAGCGTGACAGCCGCCGGAAGCGAAAAATGGAATGTGACCATACAGACACCGAGCACGGCGCCTGATAAGGCCATGACCGATCCGACTGACAAATCAATGCCGGCGATGATCAGCACGAAGGTCATACCCACAGCGACAATCGTCGTGTCCGAGACCTGGTTGGCGATTGTCCTGAAGTTGGTGAGGGTAAAAAAATTCCCGGCGCAAAGGCCAAATATGAGCAACAAGACAACCAGCGCCAGCGCCATACCGAGGTAGTCCGTTACGAATATTGGCAAACCGCGAGATTTGTTTCCTGTCATCTGCGTCATAACACGTTTGCTCCCGGCTCAGGCGGCTGCATACTCTTTCAGGGCCGCCGCCATTATCTGCTCCCGGCTCCACCGGCCCCGCTCGAAAGTCGCCGTAACCTGGCCGGCGGCCATGACCATGATGCGGTCGCAGACGGCCATCAGCTCCTTGAGATCCGACGAGACAAAAATGATGGCCTTGCCTTTGTCCGCCAGCCCCGTGAGCATATTGTACAGCTCGAACTTAGCGCCCACGTCGATGCCCCTGGTCGGCTCATCGAAGATAAGGACATTGCAGTCTCTGTACATCCATTTGGCGATGACGACTTTCTGCTGGTTGCCTCCGCTCAATTCATTGACCGTCTGCTCGGCTGACGAGCAGCGAATCGAAAGAGCGTCGATATACCGGGCAGCCAGGGAGCGTTCCCGCGACCCATCCATCCAGCCGAATCTACTCACGCCGCGCAACCGCGTCAGTGAGATATTCGCGCGGACGGCCAGACTCAGCAGCAATCCCTGCTCCTTGCGATCCTCCGTCAGAAAGGCGATGCCGTTTCGCACCGCGTCACGGGGCGTGCGAATCGTGGCCGGCTCGCTTGCTTCGTACAGATAGACCTCGCCGCTGTCGGCCCGGTCGGCGCCGTACAGGGCACGCATCGTCTCGGTGCGGCCGGAGCCCATCAACCCGGCCACGCCGAGAATCTCGCCGCGGCGAACCTCAAAGCTTACGTTCCTGACTTTCCTGCCCCGCGTAAGCCCGACGACGCGAAGAGCCGCCGGGCCCACCCGACCCGCACGCCGTAACGGCTCGTGCTCCAAGTCGCGGCCGACCATCATGCGGATAATCTCCTCGGCGCTTAACCCGCTCGCCGGACGAGTGGAGACGACCTTTCCATCGCGCAGCACCGTGACTCGCTCGGCAATACGAATGATCTCCTCGATCCGATGCGAGATGTAGATGATCCCGACGCCCTGGGCCGTGAGGTTCTTGATTTGAGCGAAAAGGAGCTCTATCTCCCGCTCGGTGAGCGAAGCGGTCGGCTCGTCCATCGCCAGTATCCGGCACTGCCGCGACAGCCCGGCCGCGATCTCGACCATCTGCTGTTGGCCGACCCCCAGCAGCCGGACCGGCGTGCTCGGATCAACATCCTCGAGTCCTACGCGCTTCATAATCTCTTTTGCGGCACGGTTAAGCTCGCGGTAGTCAACAATACCGAATCGGCTCGGCAGCTTCTCAATGAAAATATTCTCCGCAACGGTGAGATTGGCAACCAGGTGCAGCTCCTGCATGACCATTCGGACGCCGTGCTTCTCGGCATCGGCCCTGCCGGCGGCCCTGTACGGCCGGCCGTAAAGCTCCATGTCACCCGCGTCCGATCTATCCACGCCGGCGATGATCCGAGCCAGAGTGCTCTTGCCTGCGCCATTCTCACCCACCAGGGCGTGAACCTCGCCCTCTCGCAGGTCAAAATCGACGCCGGCAAGGGCCTGAACGCCGGGGAATGACTTGCGTATCCCGGAGATTCTGAGAATCGTTTGAGTCGAATCGGCCTTCATTGGACCTTTTCCGCCGTGATAAGGTCAACGGGCGTTTCCCGGTCTGCGGGCATGCCTTTTTTCGCGAGCATCTCCAGCGCGTACTCAATGCCGTACACGGCCAGCTTGTCGGCGTGCTGGTCGATGGTGCAGAGAATGCTTCCTTCTTTAAGCAGCTTTTGCACCGCCGATATGTTGTCAAAACCGACGACCAGGATACTCTCGGATTTGCCGGCGGCCCTAATCGCCGCTATGGCGCCCAGCGCCATGCTGTCGTTGGCGCAAAGAAGGGCTTTAAGGTCCAGGTACTCGGTAAGCATGGCGGAGGCAACCTGGTTCGCCTTTGCCATTTCCCAGTAGCCCGACTGCGAGCCGACGATGTTCATCCCCGCCGCCTTCATCGCATCCTCGAAACCGAGCTTGCGTTGAATGCCGTTGAACGTGTTGGGCGCCCCTTCGAGAATTGCGACTTTGTCACCGGCTTTGAGCCGTCCCGCCAGATATTCGCCGGCCATTGCAGCCCCTTTGCGGTTGTCCGGCCCCACGAAAGGAATCCTGACGCCCTTGTCGGCCAGGACAGCGGCGTCGAATTTGTTGTCAATATTGACCACGATGATGCCCGCATCCACGGCCCGCTTGCACACGGGGACCAGCGCCTTGGAATCGGCCGGAGCAATCACAATCGCACCCACACCCTGGGCCATCATAAGCTCCACAAGTCTGATCTGCTGGGCCACGTCCAGCTCATCCTTGATCCCGACGGCTCTAAGGTCATACTGCTCGGCGTGCTCTTTGTGGTGCGCCCGGGCGCCGTCCTCCATTGTCTTGAAGAACTCGTTGGCCAGAGACTTCATAATCAGAGCGATTTGCGGCTTGTCGGTCTTTCGCTGCCTGCAACCTGCCGGCAGAACAAAAAAAACCGCGGCGCACAAAAGAAAAATACCCGTTGATTTGCTATTGTCTCTCATCGTTTACCTCATCGAACAGACTTTTGTTTGATAAAACTCTCTACTTCCCGCCGGGTCGGCATCGACGATTGTGCTCCCATTTTCGTGACGGATAAGGCCGCCACATAATTGGCGAACAACGCCGCATCGAAGAGCGCTTGGCCCTGCGCCAGGCCGACCGCCAGAGCGCCGGTAAAGGCATCTCCCGCCGCCGTGGCATCGACGGCATTGACCTTGATAGCGGGGACAAACTCCGTCTTGCGGCCGTCAGACAGCAAAAAACCCCTTGCACCCATAGTCAAAATAACCGCCTTTACGCCACGTTCCAGGAGTTCGCAGGCCGCCGCCCGGGCGGAATCCTCATCCGTGACTTCCATACCGGTCAGAATCCTGGCCTCCGTCTCATTCGGCGTCAGCACGTCCACCATCGCGAGCAGCTCCGCATCCAGTTTCTGCGCCGGCGCCGGATTCAAAACAAACGGCACTTCCGACTCATGCGCCAATCGGGCGGCACACTCGACGGTCTCCAAAGGCACCTCAAGCTGGGCCACTAACGCCCCGGATGAAACAATAGCGGCTTGAGCTTCCTGGACATCCTGGGGAGACAACTTCTGGTTCGCTCCCGGGGCCACGACGATCACATTATCACCCGCCCGGTCAACGGTAATCAAAGCAACGCCGGAGGGAGCGTCCGCCGTCTGGACGATGTATTCTGTGTGAACTCCCTCTTTCTCGAAGTTGCCCAGAGACTGCTGTGCAAAAACATCCTGCCCTAACTTGGCCACAAGGTACACTTCGGCGCCTAATTTCGCGGCCGCCACCGCCTGATTCGCGCCCTTGCCGCCGGGGGTCATGATGAAATCCTCGCCCAGAACGGTCTCGCCAACGGCTGGGATTCGCGGGGACTTGACCACCAGGTCCATATTGGAGCTGCCGACAACTACAATTTTGGGTTTGTTCTGTCCCAAGCCGATCCCACGCAAATGTGCTATTTCGTCAGTCGGTCAACCAGGAAGTCCTCGAAGGCTCCGAGATCCTTCCATTCGGTCGCACAGGTCACCCTTTTGGCGCTTTCTTCGATTTTCGTGTACCCGTCGTCCGTCACCCTGATGCCCAGCTCTTCCATCCTGGCTAACCCGGTTGACATCGCTAAATAGACCGCCACGGTATCGAAAAGAGTGGTGCTGCTCGAACTGAGCTTTTGATCGACTCTCGTATTGACCTGCGCCTCGGTCAAGTCCTTGTGCTCGCTGAGAACTCCCTGCTTGTACCAGGCCCGATAGTTTTCGATCAGCGCCCGCGTCACCGGACTGTTCCTTTTGAGCACTTCCTGGTACTTGCGGTCCTTGAGCTGGACGATGCCGCACGTGTCCAACGGCGTGATGGTCATGCTCCAGGGCGCCGTGAAGACCTTTTGCGCCTCTTTCACAAAAGCCTTGACGTTGTACTCGGCACTGGGCGGCGGATTTCCATCGTACCCGCGACGAACGCTGCCGTGCATGCCGACAAACTGGGCTTTTCCGGCTATTCGCGGCTCTCGCTCGAGTGCCGCTGCGACATTCGGCAAAGGACCTACGGCGATGACCTTTATCGGCTTGTCAGATTCCATAATGGTGTCGATCAGGGCCTGGACGCCATCCCGGTAAACGGTGCCGCGATAGGACGAAAGGTCGTAGTCTTTCGCCCAAGCATCCTGCCTGTGACTGCCTTGATGCTGCTGCACTCCGATACCGATGGGGATGTCCGTCCGGCCGACGGCCTCCAGGAACTTGGCCACGGTTTTTGCCTTCGAGGCGGTATTGCCGACTTCCGTGGTTATCAGCTTAATATCGAATTCAGGAGACTGCACGAGCAGCGCCAGCGCCCACGTATCGTCGATGTCGTCGCAGATGTCCGTATCGAAAATAACGGGGATTTTCCCGCCACCAGAGGATGAGCCGGCGTCGAGGGCACATGAGCCTGAGGTCACTACGGCCAGCGTCAGAATTCCCAATGCTGCGATCCATCGGGGTGGCAGCCTCAAGCGAAGCGCTCCCCTGAGCTTGTCGAATGGGTTGGGGATGGCTTTGCGCCCACCATCCCCAAAGCCTGCGGCTTTGAGGCTGCCACCCAGCTTTAATCGCACGCTTGTTGAAATGTTCATCTCACTCATCGTATGACTCCTACTTTCGAATATCTCGAATATAGACCTACCTGCACATATTAGTGAAGGGCCCTGTTTTGTCAAATGATTTGATTTTGGAGTTGTCCGTGGGTATATCTATGCCAGGTGATTTAGCCGGAAAGAATAAGAGTCCTCAACAACAAGCAAACAAAGTAAAGGCTCTGGAAGAGGCATGACAAAAGGCACCGTATGTGAGTGATCATAACAGAGGCAACCAGCTTCATAGGCATGAAAGAATTTTGCCGAATTTTGGGAAAGGTCCTGAACCGGCCGGTCTGGCTGAGCGTACCGGCTTTTGCCGCCCGACTGGCGCTCGGTGAGATGGCCGATGAGATGCTCCTGTCCGGCCAACGAGTCCTGCCGGGGCGACTGCCGGCCGCAGGCTTCAAATTCAAATATCCGGATTTGGAAAAGGCATTAAGTGACGTCGTAAAATGATAAGGAGAGAATTATGAATCTGGGTGAATATTTTGCAACCGTCGAAGGCACGGGTATCTTAGCCACGAGCGATTCCCACGGCAACGTCGATATCGCCATTTACGCCCGGCCTTATATGATCGACGAGAAGACCATCGTATTCAGCATGCTGGACCGGCTCAGCTTCAAGAACGTCAAGTCCAATCCCAAGGCCGCCTACATGTTCATCGAACAGGGCGAAGGATACGCCGGAAAGAGATTGTATCTGACAATGACCGGCGAAGAGAAAGACCCGGAACAGATCAAAGCGATAAGACAACTGCATTCACGAACCCACGGGAGCCAGGAGACAGTCAGACACCTGGTGTACTTTTCAGTGGACAAGATTCGCCCGCTCGTGGGTGACAAAGATAAGGCATGAGACAACGGGCATCAGATTCCCGTCTTGCGATTTATCATTGAAGTAGAGCTTTAAGGACTGACAGATGTATATCATACCGGCCATCGACCTGCGGGACGGCAAGTGCGTCCGACTCATCCAGGGACAATACGACCGCCAGATAAACTATCGGGACGACCCGGTGGAACAGGCCCGGCAGTTCAGCGCCGACGGCGCGCAGTGGCTGCACATCGTCGATCTGGACGGCGCCAAACTCGGCAGGCCGGTGAATACCGATACCATTTCAGCCATCGCGTCTCTTGGGGCGCTGAACATCGAGGTCGGCGGCGGGCTGCGCGACGAAGCCTCCATAAAACAATTGCTCGATATGGGAGTCAATAGAGTCATCATCGGCACGAAGGCCGTCAGTGACTTCGAGTGGTTCAGCCGGATGGCGAGGAAGTTCGCCGGCAAGATTGTCCTGGGCCTCGATGCCAAAGGCTCCAAAGTCGCCACCCACGGCTGGACACAGGACAGCCCCCAGACCATGCTTGAATTCGCAGCTCAAGCGGCAAAACTGCCCCTGGCGGCCATCATCTATACGGACATCGCCAAAGACGGCATGATGGCTGGGCCGAACTTCGAGAGGACAAAGGCGCTCGTCGAGGCGGTGGACCTGCCCGTTATCGCTTCCGGCGGCGTCAACAGTATCGAAGACATCAGGAAATTAGCCGAATTCGGCCCCGAAGCCGCCATCATCGGCCGAAGCCTCTACGAAGGCGCCCTCAACCTCCCCGACGCTATCGAAGCGGCGAAAACATAATAAACACTTGGCGTGTATTCACCGTCATTCCGAGCGAAGCACAGCGTAGTCGAGGAATCTACTCAAATCCATTATCCCACAGTCCACATGAAACATGAATAATGTTTCTTCTTGAGTCATGGGGGTCCGGCTCTATTTTGTTCCACAGTGTGGTCACAAAGCCGCCGCTGCTCCGCGGGCCGACATAGTCGTTATAATGCCAGACCATATTCAACGAACCCTGCGAGGCTGATTTGTGTATTACATAGAGAAGAGCAACATGACGATTACAACACGGTATTAGGATTGTTGTGCTAACAAGTTCAGAAGTTGATAAATTCCTCTTAGGGGGTATAGCCATGGATCGAGAAGAAATATACAGAGAAATGGAGCACACGCTGGGTCTTGTTCCGAGCTTCTTCAAGACGATTCCGGATTCCAGTCTTGAGCTGGAGTGGGAGCTTTTCAAAAGGGTTGAGCTGGACGAAAGCCCCATTCCAAACAAGTACCGCGAATTGATCGGATTAGCGATTGCCGGCGTTACAAAATGCCATTACTGCGCGTTCTTCCACACTGAGGCAGCCAAGCTATTCGGCGCCAGCGAAGAGGAAATCGAAAATGCGGTACACTACGCCAAAGCAGTCGCCGGATGGAGCACGTATGTCAACGGCCTACAGGTTGATCTCGAGCAATTCAAGGATGAAGTACTGCGAATCTGCGAGTACGTACACGCGAACCAGCCCGTTTTGAGATAAGCGCGGACAGTCATAACCAAGGGATGAAAACTACACGCTATTTCGGCGGGTAGTTTTTGCAGCCCGGCCTATTCCGGCGGCTCGAATTTGTAGCCGATCTCCCGGATGGTGTGGATGAAGGTCGGGTTGTGGGGGTCGGGCTCGATTTTGTTTCGCAGGCTGGTGACGAAACGGTCGATGGTGCGGGGGCCGACGTAACAATCATAGCCCCAGACGGCGTTGAGTATCTCGTCGCGGGTCAGCGCACGGCCCGGCTTCCTGAGGAAAAGCTCCAGGAGCTTGAACTCTTTCGGCGAGAGCTTGATTTCCTCGGCGCCGCGCGTGAATTTTCTGGCGGGGATGTCCAGGCGATAGTCCCCAAACTCATGAACGTCCTGGTCGGTCTGCCGGCTTCGCCGCAAAAACGCCGCGGCACGGGCCAGAAGCTCCTTGATGCTGAACGGCTTGGTGACGTAATCATCGGCCCCGAGATTCAGCCCCAGGACAATGTCGGATTCCTCGCCCTTGGCGGTTAGCATGATGATGGGCATATTGAGGTTTTCCTGGCGGATGAGCCTGCAGACCTCATAGCCGTTTATCTTCGGCAGCATAATATCGAGAATGATCAAATCGGGCTTCTTATCCAGAGCGGCGTTCAGACCGGCTTCGCCGTCGGCCGCGGCCAGAACGCTGTAGCCTTTAAACTCGAAGTTGTCCTTCAGACCCCGCAGCATGACGGGGTCGTCTTCAACTATCAGAATCGTTTCCATTGGACTCGTCCGACAAGCCGGATTGCGGGTGGACAAATTTATAGCCTATCTCTTTTATCGTTTGGATGAGCGTGGGATTCTTCGGGTCCGGCTCGATCTTATCTCGAAGCGTGGCGACCGCCTGATCAATGTCTTTCAGCGTCACGAAATGCGAGTAGCCCCACACCGCGCCGCGTATCTCATCGCAGGTCAGGGCGCATCCGGCCCTTCGCAGGAACAAGTGGAGCATTTTGAATTCCCCGGGGCTGAGCCTGACGTCCCGGCCGCCGCGCGTGAACGTACCGGCGGCCGTATCAAGCCGGCAATCGCCGAACTCGTAAACGTCCGGCTCATCCGCTCCTCGGCGGCGCATAAACGCCTCGGCCCGGGCCAATAATTCTTTGATGCTGAACGGCTTGGTCACGTAGTCATCCGCGCCCAGGTTCAGACCGAGAACCACGTCCGATTCCTGGTCCTTGGCCGTGAGCATGATGATGGGCATATCGAGCTTCTTCTTGCGGACCTGGCTGCATATCTCAAAACCGTTGATCTTGGGCAGCATGATATCGAGAATAATCAGATCGGGTTTTTCAGACAGCGCCGAATTAAGGCCCTGCTCGCCGTCACGAGCGATCTTGACGCGATAACCCTTGGTCTCGAAGTTGTCCTTCAGGCCCCGCAGCATGGCCTGGTTGTCTTCAACAATCAACACGCTTTTCATTTTGTAAGGCCTTCCTTTCCGGGTTCAACCTCCTGACGGTAATCGAACGGTGAATACACTTCCCTCACCGAGCTTGCTGCTCACGGTGATTGTGCCTTTGTGGGCATCGACAATGAACTTCGCGATGCTCAGACCCAGCCCACAACCTCCCGTATGCCGCGAAAGACTCTGGTCAACCTGGTAGAACCTCCTGAATATCTTCCTGGCGGCCCGGCGCGAAATACCTTTGCCGTTATCCCAAACGCAAAAACAGACCAAGCCGTCCTCGAAGGACACTCTTAACTCGATCCGCTTGTCATCATAGGAATACTTGTACGCATTGTCCAGCAGATTGACCAGCACCGTGACCATGGCGTCGCGGTCGGCCAGCACGTCCGGCAGATCCTCGGCAACACTCATCTCAAAGGCGCATCGACCTTGGCTGAATTTCGTCTTGACCGCCTCGGCGGCGTCGCGGGCTATGGCTGCCGGACCGGTGTTGGCCATCGCAAAGGCCTGCTTATTGCGCTCCATCCTCGAAAAGGTCAGGAAGTTGTCGATCAATCCGGTGAGGCGCTCGTTCTCCTTTGAGATGAGCTGAAGGTATTCCATAACCTGCTGCTGGTTTCGATAGCTGCCTTCTAATAACGTGTCCACCAGCACCCGCATGGACGCCAAGGGGGTTTTCAATTCATGCGAAACGGTGGCGATGAAGTCGTTTTTCAGCTTGTTTGTCTTTATTTGCTTTCCGACCGCCTGTGCTGTGAGTAATCCGGCCGCCACCATCACCGCGATAGCCAACAATCCGGCCCAGATGTACACGACCTTCTGCCGTTCGGCGGTTTTTTCGAAGATGTCCACATCCGTGAAATGAATCGCCGCATGCCAGCCGGGGAAGAATCTCCCCAGCGGCGTCTGAAGGAAAGCGATTTGTTCGGGATTCTGAACGCCCGAAGCGTACGCGCCCGAATTGTCGGTTATCCTGTAAGAAACGCCCAGGCCGTCGAAGTCATCCCCGGCCGAATCAAAATCCGAGCCAAGCGCGTCGGCTTTCTGCAAGAACACGTATATCCTGTCACCGAATCTGTGGTACATGGCAAAGACCGTATCCGGCAGCTCCAGCCGGCGGAAAACGTCTTGCGGCCAGGACTCCAGCAGCGCCGCGAACGCAGGCTGCTCCGACGCGGGAACACGGACGTTGGCTCCTGCGGCCTGATACGAATCCAGCACCGTGGATATCTGCCGCCTCAGCGGATCGGCCAATTCCCACTGGACTCCTTCGAGCCTCTCAAGGGTCACACGCAGCAATGAGACCAGCTTCATCGCATCATCTTCGGACCAGGGTTCCGAGGCCGCTGCGGTATCGTATTTGGCAAGAAAAGCAACCGCCAGCTCTTCAGTTGAAAGCAAGGTCTTGGCTTTCTCAATCTGCGATTTCAGCTCTTCGGACCATCGGCTCTTTTCTGCAATTTCAAGGGCCTTACGCAGGAAGAAGATACGAGCCTCCGACGGCATTAGAAGAAAACCGGAACCACTTCGCGGCGAATAATTGACTGCCGAATCAATCAGGTTCTGCACATCGGACCGGTCCATGCCGGCGGCGGTTTCAGCCTTCAGCTCCGCAAGCAGCAGTCTTGCCCGCGTGATCAAAGAGACGGAAGATGAGCTTATATTCTCAGGAATTTGTCCATAAGCCATCTGGCCGCACAGCGTGACGGCCTTCTCAATCTGGCCGCTCTTTCTGAGGCAGCGAACCTGGCCCATCCGAGCAGAATAGCGGACATAGTCGTCTGCGTGAGAATCCGCCATCTGCCCGTACAATCCCGCCGCTGCGGCGAAATCCTCTTCGATGAATTCAGCGCTCCAGGCCTTGTTGAGCTCCTCCGGCAGGACATCCGGACGCCCGCCGTCGGCGACAGCCGGATAAACGGGCTTGCCCCCGCCGTCATAAACAATAATGGCGTCACAGAAAGCCGAATCGCCTGTGCTTCCGGCTCGGCCTGCGAACAGATTGAACAGCTCAATTGGTTGATACTCCGCCGCACCCCGCTGGACCGAATCTATGCGGGCCGCCCAAAGACCGTCAACCTGTCCGCTGAATCTGTCCAGCCGCTGCTTATAGACGTCGGTCAGCTTCTGCCTGACGGCCAGACGCACGTTCCTAACCCCCTGGCTCATGAACCAAAGCAGGCATACGGTGGGCAGTATCACCGCTACCGCCAGCAGCAATACTACCCACCGCAGTTGATTGTAACCAGCACTGACCGTGCCCCTGGTTTTCACGTGCTTTTCCTACTTCGCTTCACTGTAAAGTGCTTTAACCCGGCCTTCATCCAGTGCGTAATTGTAAATGCGAACATCGTCAATCAGGCCGTTCCAGAAACGATTTGCCATTTCCGAGTTCTCACCAATATAAACCGGCTGATCGTTCGTATCTATCCCGCCGGACGCCGCTTGTGAGACATCCAGGACGGCGTCGATACATAGATACATCTTGTCGCCGTCATACACCCCGACAACGTGGTGCCATTGTCCATCGTTTACGCCTCTTTGTCCATACAAGCCTCCGTACGGACTGTTACCCGGAACCTTCAGGCCGGTGCAGGCCAGTTCAAGAGAGTCCATATTTCGATTTCGCTGCAATCTCCAAGCGCCATCGCCCTTTGTTACAATGGCCTGCCAATCTTTGTCGAACCGATTGACCTTGATCCACGCCGCAACGGTTATCTCCCCGGCGATATCGAATCTCGACTCGTTCGCGACCTTCACATAGTCGCCGTCTCCGTCGAACAGCAGCGCCCCTTTGGACTTGCCGCCGGAGGGCTGCCAGATGGGATTACCTTGTAAAGTACCTTCATTGCCGTTGCCGGAACTATCCGCAGCGACCGAACCTGCGCTCTCGTCGAAGGTCCACCTGGCAATCAGGCCGGCCAGCTCGGCGGTCCCGAACGCGCCGGGGTTCTGCCAGGCGTTATCTTCTTTGCCGCGCCAGGTGAGCTTGCTGTCGCGGTCGCTGCCGTCGTCGTCATCGTTGACGTGAACGTCCAGACCGATCTTCGCGCCGGCGGACGGCTTTACGCCCAACGTTGCCCACGGAAACTTGATTTCCGCACGATACCCGCTGCCCGTTGTGACCATCGCAAATTCGACGTTAGCCACGCTGCCGCGCTTCGTTTCACCCATCGTGGGCTTGGTTTTGTCCCAGTCGAAGTGAAACTGGTAGTCGTTATCGCCGTAATCGCCGGACTTGCTGTTGTCGGCATCGATGAAGACCTCGACGCAGTCATCCTGGTACCACAAGTCTGAATCGGAGTCGTTCTTAAGGCTGTCATCCGTCACGTCAACCAGCACGTACAGGTTCTTCGCATCCCATAGGGTCTTATAAGACGCCGAGAAATCCGAGTCAGAAGATGGCGGTGAATAAATCACGTTGCCTATCTTGTAGGCGCGGGCGCCGGACCACAGACCCTCTTCAACAACTCCGTCAATCGCCGGAGGCTGTGCGGCCTCTCGAATCGTGGCGGGGATTCGGGCCTCTCTGGCCTCGGCCCAGGCCTTGTCCTTGGCCGCGGAGACTATCTGGGATAGTTGCATCATCGGGCCATAGACCTCATTGATGGGCGGCAACTGCCTTATTTCGGCGCGCGCGTTAAAGCTGTTGAGTTCTTCGTACGTGCGGAACTGAATCGTGGTTTTGTCGCAGCTCTTGGCCAACTGAGCGAGCAGATCGCTCACTTTGGCATCGGGATTCTCCGCACCCAACAGAAAATGAGCACCGCCGGCCCGTATCGCCCCGCCGACGTTGACGAGCACCAACTTGCTCGTTGCCGGCGACAGGCTGCTCACGGCTTCCTGCAGGGGCCCGGCGGCGACAACGGACTTGCCGCTCCCGCCCGCTGAAGCCGCGGCCTCAATCACGCTCGGGTTCAATGACAGAACCGTTGCCTTGTTCGCCTGGTCGGTATAACAGTGGAGCGCCTGGCCGGTGACCAGATCGATTCGGTATCGGCCGCTATCTGCCGCCGACGGATCGGCTCCCGACGAGGGCGACGTCAGATTCGCGGCGGTAAGCAAGCCGGTCAGGATCTGCCGGGTCTGCTGCGGATTGGGGCTCGTCAGTGAAAGTCCGAGCGAAGCGGCGATGGGAGGTACGCCCGGAAGAGCCTCTTTCGATGCGCTATCAACCGGCAGAGCAAAAAGAGTAATCTGTTGAATATTGGCGAACACGTCACCGCCTATCTCAAGGCCGGTAGCATTCTTGATCTGCTCACGTATCATTTGGGTCTGAGCGCTGTCGGCTCCGCCCAGCCCGACGCTGAGCAGTGCGACCGCCTCGGACGGAACCGCTTTGAAGCCGTCTTTCTTGAGCTTCGGAGTACGAATCATATTGTACGCAAGACAATTGTGACCGTCCTTGAAAGCCACATTTGTTTCGAAAGCAATTCCGTCTTCCTGAATCGAGAAGAAGGCGATCAGGTCGTCGATGTTCTTAAAGTCGCCAAAAGCATCGGCAGCGAGAATCTCCTGCGGAATCTGGCCCTCCGGAAACATCTTCGCAAGACCTGCGTAGACCTCATCGACGTTCGCCCAGATGGTCAGCGCATTTTCCTGACGGTCCTTCTTGCTGACCTTGGCAAAGGACTTATTACTGGAAGCCAGTGTCGGCTCGCGTGTCAGCCCTTTGTATTGTTTAACGCTCCATTGAAGCTGACCCGCGGAATACGCTTTGGGGCTCGCGAAAATGACCACCGTGTCGTCATACGCCGCACCTCCTCCATCGGGAAATGCGACGCATTGCATCCCATCCACGGCCTCAACCGGTTTGCCCAACATGACCAGCCCCGCCATGATCAGTCCGCGCAGAGCATCGCTCTTGCCGGGAAACAGCACCACGATAAGCGGCGGATTATTCTGATCTACGCCGGTGATACCCACTCCGACGCCGCGTATCTTTTTGAACTCAGCCATCATGCTCGGGTTCAGGAAACCCGCCACGATATCTCCAGGCGACTTGCCGGCCTGAGACGAGCTGCCGTTGGCGCCGATGGCGGCCAGCGGATTCTCAAAAGGAGTTCCCTTCAGCATGGTGAGAATGGTTTCAACCTGTTTGCCGGGGCTGCCCATTTCCATGTAGATCAGTGTATCGGGCGGCATCAAAGCAGCCGGATCGGCGTTGCCCAGTTCGTCCAGAAGAGGCTTGACCTTGCTGACGATGCTGGTCTGGTCACTGTACTCGGCGACCAGCCTGCTGAAGACTACCCTGGCCTGCTGCTCCTGCTGCTTCTTCAGATAGCACATCCCCTGCCGGTACATAGCCTGGGCGACGGCGGATCGCTGAGCGGAACCGTCCTGGATGATCTGCTCGTAGATTTTGATCGCCGCATCGAGATTGCCATCGACTTCCTCGGCGTACAATCCTTCCTGCAGCGTCACGGTGGCCTGCTTGGCCAGTGCCGCTAAGGTAAGTGCGACAGCCGCCAAAAGAAAAACCATTATGATCTTTTTTGACTTTGCCATAATTGCGCTCCTTTCATATTAAGGTAACAGAAAACAGGTTGTTTCGACAGAAGTAATTGTGCCATTCTGATGTTACGGTTTTGTTACAGTTTTGTACTTTTTTGATTATATTTTGCCGTCTTAGCGGCTCGGGAATCCGGCAGAGTTTTCGCCTCCTTGTACCATGTTGAAGTAGAGCGGCGCACCGCTCCGGCCCGATAATGCGGCGCTTTCAATCGCAGAGCCTGCTTCCAAACGAAACCGGCGTTTGCACTCAAGCTTGACTTTCTTATGTACGATATTTAAGATATTGAACAGGCTTGACTTGCGCAAAGAAAGCCTGCGTCGTGAGCACACAGAAGGGATAATTTTGGAAGGCGGCAAACACCGATGCGCCGATCGGCCATATATCTCATCATGGGTATCTGTGCGACGGCGGTCATCGCCTCGACGGCCGCACTGTTCATCCTCTTCGGCGCTGAACCCAGCGCAGAAGACATATTAGCGCTTTACAGGAATGACGGCAAATACGGCAATCTGCCGATTCGCTACCCGCTGGATGAGACCCTTTTCCCCCCGGAAATCGTCGCTCCGACGTTCCGTTGGGACGATGGAAACGGCGGCGCCGACATCTGGCTTGTTACCATCAAGTTCCAAGACGATCAGGGCCCCATCCATATCCTCACGCGTGAACCCAAATGGGTGCCTGAGCAAGGACAATGGGAGACCATAAAGAAAAGGTCGCTGGAGAAAGACGCCCAGGTCACCATCTTAGGCGTCACTCACGGGATCTTGACGGCCATCCGTTCGGCGGGCCGCATCACGATTAAAACATCCAAAGACGAGGTCGGCGCTCCGGTGTTCTACCGGGAAGTGAACCTGCCTTTCGTCGATGCCGTCAAGGACCCTTCGCGCATCCGGTGGCGCTTTGGCACCGTTTCCTCGCAGCAGCCTCCCATCGTGCTGGAGAATCTGCCCGTCTGTGGGAACTGCCATTCGTTTTCCGAGCAGGGCCAAGTCCTCGCGATGGATGTGGACTACGCCAACAGCAAAGGATCATACGTCATCACACGAGTCGCAGAACAAATGGTCCTGGCCACGAGCGACGTCATAACGTGGAACGACTACAGGAAAGAGGATGGAGAACAGACGTTCGGTCTGCTCTCTCAGATCTCACCGGACGGCAGGATGGTCGTCAGCACGGTGAAGGACAAATCCGTCTTTGTCCCCATGCCGCCTCTGGCCTTCTCCCAGCTCTTTTTTCCCGTCAAAGGCATCTTGTGCACATACGACAGGCAGAGAGGTACTTTCCAATCGCTCAGCGGCGCCGATGACCCCCAATACGTCCAGAGCAACCCCGCCTGGAGCCCAGACGGCAAAGACATCGTATTTGCCAGAGCCAAGGCCTACGACCTCAAGGACACAAAGGGCGGCGGCAAAATACTTCTGACCCGCGAAGAATGCAAGGAGTTTACCGAAGACGGAAAGCCGTTTCTGTTCGATTTGTACAGGATCGCCTTCAACGACGGCAAGGGCGGCGAGCCTGAGCCGATTGAAGGCGCCTCCAACAACGGCATGAGCAACTTCTTCGCCAGGTACTCGCCCGACGGAAAATGGATCGTCTTCTGCAAAGCCAAAAGCTACATGCTGCTCCAGCCCGACAGCGAGCTCTACATCATCCCCGCCGAGGGAGGCCAGGCCCGAAGGCTGCGCGCCAATACCGGCCGGATGAATTCCTGGCATAGCTGGTCGCCCAACAGCCGATGGCTGGTGTTCTCATCGAAAGCTTATTCCGACTACACGCAGCTTTTTCTTACGCACATCGACGAGCAGGGCAACAGCAGCCCCGCCGTGCTGCTGGAACGTTTTACCGCACCCGACAGGGCCGCCAATATCCCCGAATTCGTCAACGCCTCGCCCACGGCCATCAAAAAAATACGCGAGGACTTCCTGAACGATTATTCGTTCGTCAGGGCCGGAAACGAGTTCTTCCGGGCCGGCGATACGGATAACGCCATACAGGAGTATAAAAATGCGCTGGAGCTGAATCCGAACAACTTCGAATCGCACCTCAGGCTCGGCTTCCTTCTTTACAATGCCAGGCAAATGCACGAAGAGGGAATGGCGCATTACACCAAGGCACTGGAACTCGAGCCGGGCGATCCTCGCATCCATCACGATCTGGGTATGGCACTGCTCCACCAGGGTCAGTTTGAGCAGGCCATCAGCCACCTGTCGGAGGCTTTACAGCGCATGCCTAACGGCCTCGACACGCAATACAATCCCGTTGACATGCACTATAACCTCGGACAAGCCTTGTTCCGCGCCGGAAGATCACCAGAAGCAATAGCCCACTTCTCCGAGGCGATACGCCTGGACCCGGACAAAGCCGAAGCTCACTATAGCTTGGCTTTGGCACTGGCCGCCCAGGGCGATCTCGAAGGGGCAATCCAGCACTACAAAAAGGCCGTACAATTGAAGCCTGCTATTGATACATCACCGACGCTGCATTACCTGATGGGCATGAATTATGCCGAGGCGCGCCGATTCCGTGAAGCGGTTCTATCGGAACAGAAGGCCCTGAATCTTGCCCGCCCCGGCGCAGATCAAAAACTCATACAGGAAATCACGAAGTCGCTCGAGCTCTTCACGCAACTGGAGAATTCCTCGGGAGAAAACGCGAATAAGTAACATCCGGCCGGATAATGCCTATGCACAAGTCCGTCGTCCATCTTGTTGTGGGTATTAGCGTTACAGCGATAGCCATCGGAACCGCCCTGCTGCTCACTCTCTATGTCCGCGAGCCAAAGGCGGAAAACGTATTAGCGCTTTACAGGGATGACGGCCGCTACGGCAGTCTGTCGATTCGTTACCCGTTAGACGAGACACTCTTTCCTGCTGACATCGCGGCCCCGACGTTCCGCTGGAACGATGGAAACGGCGGCTGCAACACATGGCTTGTTACCGTCAAGTTCCAGGACAACGAGGGTCCCGCCAACATCCTCACGCGCGAACTCCAATGGAGACCTGAACCGGAACAATGGGAGATCATAAAAAAAAGGTCCCTGGAAAAAGACGCCCAGGTCACCATCTTAGGCGTCACTCACGGAATAACGGCGAAAATCCGTTCGGCGGGCCGCATCACTATCAGAACATCCAAAGACCAAGTCGGCGCTCCCTTGTTCTACCGGGAAGTGAATTTGCCTTTCGCCGACGCCGTCAAAGACCCTTCGCGCATCCGGTGGCGCTTCGGCGCCGTTTCCTCGCCGCAGCAGCCACCCATCGTGCTGGAGAATCTACCCGTCTGTGGGAACTGCCACTCTTTTTCGACGGACGGCAAAACAATCGGCCTTGACGTGGACTACGCCAACGATAAAGGCTCCTACGCGATAACCCAGGTCGCCGAAGAAATGCTCCTGGCCAAAGACGTCATCATCACGTGGAGCGATTACAAAAGAGAAGATAAGGAAGACACGTTCGGCTTGCTCTCCCAGGTTTCGCCGGACGGGAGGGTTGCGGTCAGTACGGTGAAGGACAAGTCCGTTTTTGTTCCAAGACCCGACCTTGCTTTCTCCCAACTCTTTTTTCCATTCAAAGGAATTCTGGCCGTATATGACAGGCAGAAACACACTTTCCAATCGCTGAGCGGCGCTGATGACCCGCAATACGTCCAGAGTAATCCCGCCTGGAGTCCCGACGGAAAGGACATCGTATTTGCCAGAGCAAAGGCGTATGACCTGAAGCGCTCCGCCGCCGACGGCAAGGTGCTTTTGAGCCCCGAAGACTGCAAGGAATTCCTCGAAGAGGGAAAGCCGTTTCTGTTCGATTTGTACAGAATCGCCTTCAATGACGGCAAGGGCGGCAATCCCGAGCCGATTGAAGGCGCTTCCAACAACGGCATGAGCAATTTCTTCGCCCGGTACTCGCCTGATGGAAAATGGATCGTCTTCTGCAAAGCCAAAAGCTACATGCTGCTCCAGCCCGACAGCGAGCTGTACATCATCCCCGCCGCGGGCGGCCAGGCCCGAAGGCTGCGCGCCAATGCCGGCCGGATGAATTCATGGCATAGCTGGTCGCCCAACAGCAGGTGGCTGGTATTCTCCTCGAAGGCTTATTCCGACTATACGCAGCTTTTTCTCACCCACATCGACGAGCAGGGCGACAGCAGCCCCGCCATTCTGCTGGAACGCTTTACCGCACCCGACAGGGCCGCCAATATCCCCGAATTCGTCAACGCTTCGCCCACGGCCATCAGGAAAATCCGTGAACGATTCGTGGACGACCATTCTTTTGTGAGAGCCGCAAACGAATTGCTCAAAGCCAATGATTTCGAAGCAGCGGAGCAGCGAGTCAGGAAAGCTCTCGAATTGAATCCGAAGAACGCCGAGGCTCATTACATCCTGGCGCGCGCCCTCGACGGAAAAAAGATGCCCGAAGAGGCAACCTCCGAATTATCTGAAGCGGTACGGCTCGACCCGAACTATGCCGATGCGCATTACAATCTCGCCCAGGCATTGCTCCGAGCGGGAAAAGTCGATGAAGCTATCAGTCACCTCTTGGTTGTCGTGCAGCGCAATCCGCAGCACGCCGAAGCCCGGCACAGTCTGGGCGCCATCCTGATTACAAAGGGCATGCTCGAAGAGGCCCAGTCCCATCTGTCCGAGGCGGTGCGTCTTGATCCAAACAACGCCGATGCGCATTACAACCTCGCCCAGGCGTTGCTGCGCCAGGGAAAAACCTTTGAGGCCGCCCAACATCTGTCGGAAACGGTGCGGCTCAGACCCGACGACGCCGACGCGCACTATCAGCTCGGCCTGGCGCTGGCCCAGCAGGAACAACCGGACGAGGCGATCCAGCACTGGTTGCAGGCCGTGCGCCTCAGGCCCGATTTTGTCCAGGCGCACCACAACCTCGGCGTGGCGCTGGCTCGCCGGGGAAAGCTCAGCGAAGCGGCCGACCACTGGCTGGCCGTGGTGCGGCTTGACCCGAACAATGCCGAGGTCTACTATATGCTCGCCACCGCGATGGCGTCCATGGGAAAGATCGACCAGGCCCTCGAACATTACGGCAAGACCGTGCAGCTCAAACCGCAAATCGACACGTCACCGAGGCTGCATGACCTTCTGGGCATAAACTACGCCAAGGCGGGCCGGTTCCAGGAGGCCATCGTCTCTACCCAAAAGGCGTGCGACCTGGCTCGCGCCGCCGGAGACGAAACACTCGCGCAGTACATCGAGCGCCGATTGGAGTTCTACAGGCAAAACAAGCTTCCAGAGGACTCCCCCGGCAAAAAATAACTCCGAGTGACATCCATTCGCCGGTAAAAACCTCTTAAACTGCTGTTTTTGAGCTTGATTTTTGCACCGGCCGCACTTAGAATACCCCGCCGATACGAAGATTCCTGATGAACTGAAGGATAGCAAACAAAGAAATGACGGCAAAACTCCAAACGCGCAGCATTAAATCGGCTTCGAGCACTGAGATCTATATTTCAGCCGCACCCGGCGAAAAAATGCCCCTGCAGGACCAGGCGAGGGAAATCTTCTCCGGCATCCACGATATACTGCGTTCGAACAAGGCGTATATTCTCGAGGAGCGGGTTTTTTCTGTCCGGTCCGCGGTGCAGACCCTGCACACGGCGCGCAGTGGAGCCTATGGCGACTTTGACGATGGCGTCCCTCCGAGTTTCCTCGTGGCTTGCGAGGGATTGGCGGGGCTGATTGCCGGCGTGCAGGTCCACGCCGTCAGCAGCGGCGGCAAACCCCAGGTGGTCGATCTGGATGGAGTCCCTTGCGGGCGAATTCTTCGCGTTCCCGGCCGGGCATATCTGGCCCTCTCGGGCGTGTCCGATCTGGAGCACGAGCAGCCCGCCGACCAGGCCCGGGCCATGATGCAAAAGGCCCAAGCGGCACTTAGGAAACTCGGTGCTGACTTTCTCTCTGTGCCGCGGACGTGGATGTGGCTGAAGAGTATTCTTTCGTGGTACGATGATTTCAACCAGGTCCGAACCGGCTTTTTTAAAGAGTGGGGCCTCATCGGTGCAGGAAGCCGACAGTCCATGCCCGCCAGCACCGGAATCGGGCTCAGCCCGGCTAACGGCGCCCACTGCGCGATGGATTTGATGGCCGTGCTCGAACCGACGCAGTGCACGCAGTACCTTCAGACAACCGGGAAACAGCACTGCGCGTTCGAGTATGGCTCGGCGTTTTCAAGGGCCGCCCGCAGCATCATGCCGGCGGGAGAAACCGTATTCGTTTCCGGGACGGCGTCCATCGACGCCGGCGGAGCAACCACACACGTCGGCGACGCTGCGGGTCAGATCAACGCCACGATAGAAAACGTTCGCGCGGTCCTGAGCGAAATGAAGTGCACCGACGACGACGTGGTTCAGGTGATCGCCTACTGCAAGACGACCGCGGTCGAGAAGGTATTTAACTCTATCAAAGACAAGCTCGCCTGGCCCTGGGTAACCGTCATCTGCGACATTTGCCGCCCCGACCTGCTTTTCGAGATCGAAGCCACCGCCATGCCCAGGAAAAGCGTCTAATCCCCCGGGAATGAAATTGTCTGCGCATGAGGTATGCCGGGGTAACACTCGGCGGGGCCGATTTCCGCCGCGTGAAGGCCGTTATCGAAGAAAAACTGGCGGATGCTCGTACACAGATGGCACTTACCGGCGTAAGCCTTTTCGCTCTTGTAGCCTGTTTTTGTGGCTTCTTCGAGCAATCCGGCCGGCCCGGAATTGAATAGCATATCGATGAGCCCGTTGCGAGTGGGGCCGAACTGTTTCCAGATCTCTTCGAGCGGCGTCCGGTTGACATTTCCGAAAATAATGCCGCTGCACGTACCGCTGAAAACGTTACCGAAGGGGTCGATGTGCACGCCCTTGGCGCCAAGAAAATCCAATTTGCAATTGAGCCCCGAAAGGCTTTCTATTGGTTTTGATGCGACGAGCTCAGCCAATCTTCCCGCCGCCCGGCCGGTGAAACGGCACGGATAATCCTTCATCGCACGCAGATACATCTGCTCACGCTCGGCAGGTGAAAGACTCTTCATTTCTGTGGGGTCGTCCAGGTATTTTCGCCAGCGAACCATCACGCGACCGGAACCCAGGATGTCGCTCGCGATTTGGGCCAGCCGGCGCACCGGCTCGGTGTCCACGTACTCCTGATGAAACGGGTCGGTGCTGATTTTCAGCCGATCCATCCCAAGCTCGTCCAGTCTTTTCAGCCGCTGCATTGCAATCTTTTCACTCGTCGCCCAGAAACCGTTTGTCTCGATCATATCAACTTTGCCAAGCTTTTCATTCTTAGCCGCCTGGAGGACCTCCTGCAAATGGTCCCAATAGGCAAAAGGCTCGCCGCCGGTGATATGAACCTTCGCGCCGTCGCCGGCAAGGATTTTCAGCGACCGCCACGCATTGACGGCGGTCTCCACGGGCATCAGTCCGCCTTTCTCGGGGCCGCAATTGTAATAGCAAAACTCGCAGGCGCAGTTGCACTTGTAGGTCAACAGAAAGCCAGCGCTACGCCAGATTTTGAACTTCGGCTCATATGCACCGACAGTCTCGTTATAAACGCTTTGCGACAAATTCATAATCTGCACAGATCACAAATCACAACACGGTGGTCGGAGTTTGCGCAGTCTTTGCTGCGAACGCTAATCGTTTTGAAATCCCTGCTAACCCAAATCTGGTCGACCCGCCATAATGGAAAATGAGCCGGTCCGGTCCCCGGCCAGCCGAAGCCACCCTTTGTGAAAGTATCGTAAAGCCGTCGCGAAAGAATCCTGGTCGCTCCAGCCCACGGCTTCGCGTTGAAATCTCCACCAATCACTATCGGGACATCCTGAGAAATCGTAAGAAGGTGCTTATCGATGGCGGCGATTCTTTCAAGACGCTGTTGTCTGTCCTCACGATGTTCCCGCCAGCAATCAGGTGACAATAGATTTATGGCGGTAGCAGGTGGAGGAAGGTGCACGCTGATCGCCTCAACTTGAAGGCCTGAAGGCAAGACAACTCTCGCTCCCGTCATCAACAAGCGGTGCTCGTGACTAACCTCGGTTTTTATGACACGGCCGCGTGCGAGCACAGCCGTGTCGCCGTCCAAAACGAATTCTCCCTCGTTGGCAAAGAGCCTCTTTGCGAGAATTCTCAGACCTTCGATTGGGGGGCTTTCCTGAAGAAGCACTACGTCCGGCGCATACTGTAAGAGACCTTCAGCCGCATCGTAATTGCCGCCCTCACAATTCAACGAAACAACACGAAAACAAATCCCCTCTCGACACGAGGTCCTACCATCCTTGCCAGGATAGACGCAACTTCGGAGAAGTCCAACGGCCTCTTCGGCCACAAGGACGAGAAAAAATATCCACACAAACGTGACACACAATCTCGTTCTTTTACTTGCACCTACAGCAGCAAGGCATAACGCTATACCTGGCAGCGCCCAAATCCAAGCCGGCCAGAAAGTCAACGCGGCGAAGAAATCCGGCTGGAAAGAATAAGCAGGAAACAAGGTAACGCACAGGAAACCTGAAATAGCCAATAACAGAACCGAGAGCCATCTCACAACCTTCTTATGTTTTCGTCGGCTTTCGCTTTTTCCAGATTGTGACGAGTTATCATCAGATATCACTGCATTACCTATCATAATACTTCTTCAAGTGGACCTGGATCACGGTGATGTCGGCCGGTGTGATGCCGCTGATTCGAGAAGCCTGAGCAAGGGTGCTCGGTTTGAAAGCTGACAACTTCTCTTTTGCCTCGGCACGTAGATGTGTGATGTCGTTGTAATCCAGAGCCGCCGGAATTTTCTTTTTCTCCAGGGTCCTCAAGTTGGCTACGAGCCGCTCCTGCTTGCCTAAATACCCTTCATATTTTGCATCGACAATGATCGCCTGCGCGACATCTTCGCTGAGATTCATCTTCCTGACCTCAGGATGCTCAGCCAGCGCATCGGCAAGAGGATTCTCCGGCTGGCGAAGCTGGTCCCACAGTTTAATCCCACCCGCATCAGCAGTCGTGCTCTTGAGAAAGCCCCTGAGCCTGTCAATGTCACTCAGCTTCTTTTGAAACCGCGCCCATCGTTCTTCGCCGACAAGCCCGACGGATCTGCCGATTTGCGTCAGTCTTCGGTCGGCGTTGTCGGCTCTCAGCGCCAGTCTGAACTCGGCTCGCGACGTGAACATTCGATACGGCTCATCAATACCCTTTGTGAGCAGATCATCGATCATCACGGCGATGTACGCCTGGTCTCTGCCGAGAACAACCGGCTCTTTGCCCTGCAATTTTCTTGCGGCATTGATGCCGGCCATGATGCCCTGTCCCGCGGCCTCTTCATACCCGCTGGTGCCGTTGATCTGGCCCGCCAGGAACAGGCCCGAAATCTTCCTGGTCTCCAGATTCGGCTTGAGCTGAATCGGGGGACAATAGTCATATTCGATTGCGTAACCGTAATGAACGATCCGGGCGTTTTCCGTGCCGGGCAAAAACTTGAGCATCTGCTCTTGGATGTCCCTCGGCACAGACGTGCTTATGCCGTTACAGTATATGGTTGATATTGCCTCGTCCTCAGGTTCCAAAAATACCTGGTGGCGATCTTTATCTGCAAAACGCACGATTTTCGTCTCGATACTCGGGCAATATCGCGGGCCGGTTGAGCGAATCTGGCCGGAATAAAGAGGGGCCCGGTGCAGATTGTCTTTGAGGAGCTGATGTATCTTTTGATTCGTGTAGGTGATCCAGCAGGGAATCTGCGGCCGGTCGATTTTCTCGGTCATAAACGAAAAGGGCACGGGCTTCTCGTCCCCGTGCTGGATCTCGAGCCGCTCGAAAGCCACCGTCGCCGCATCCAGCCGCGGCGGCGTGCCGGTCTTGAGCCTCGCAATCTGCAATCCCATCTGCCGGAGACTATCCGAGAGCTCGTTGGCCGCCGGCTCGCCGAGCCGCCCCCCGGCGAACTGCTCCGTCCCGACGTGCATCAGGCCGCGCAGAAACGTCCCCGTGGTCACGACGACAGATGGGGCATGATATACCCTCCCGTCGGCGCAGGCGACGGCCCGGACGCAATCGCCCTCGACCAGAATCTTCGAGACCATCGCTTCGACGATGGTCAGGTTCGGCGTTTGTTCGAGCAACGTGCGAACGTAATCTTTGTATTTGTATTTGTCGGCTTGTGCCCGCGGCGCCTGCACCGCCGGCCCTTTCGAGCGATTCAGCAAGCGAAACTGAATTCCCGTGGCGTCGGTCGCCAAGCCCATCAAACCCCCGAGCGCATCGACCTCGCGCGCGATCTGTCCTTTCCCAAGCCCGCCGACGGCCGGGTTGCAGCTCATCTTGGCTATCGTGTCCTTGCTCAGTGTCACCAGGCAGGTCTTGGCGCCAATTCTCGCCGCCGCATGAGCGGCCTCAACGCCGGCATGCCCTCCACCTACGACGATGCAATCGAAATCACCTGGTTTCACTCTGTTGGACATATTCAATCAGTATAGCTCTTTGGGCTTTCTAATCAAGGCAAGCTCGGTATTACCCTCGGCGGCATCCGGGTATCCCGGCAATGTTAAAGATGCGGCGTACAAGTCGTGATTCATAGTCCGTGTCTTGACAATCAACGCCGCTTTGTAAGAGCAAAGATTACTGGATTAAGACTTGCGGCCAAAAAAGGCACTCATCCACCTGTCAAGCAGACACAGCATATACAAAGGGAAGAATAATATCTTAGATTGACAAGAGGTATTATTAAGGTATAATTATTATATTGCGGTCATTACCTATCGGCGTGAAAAGATAAGGATCATTTCGGTACGACGCTCCAGAAAAGAAGAGATTGATATTTATGAAAGCTAAAGATTTTGACAAAAGATTTGACGAGGGCAAGGATATTTCCAAGTACCTCGATATGTCAAAAGCCAGAAGGCGCGGACAGGAACAAAAAAGGGTGAATGTGGATTTTCCTCTGTGGATGGTCCGCTTATTGGATAAAGAGGCAAAACGTCTGGGTGTGCCTCGACAATCCATTATCAAAGTATGGGTAGCTGAACGTATAGAAAAAGCCTCATCTTAAACATCCGAAAAGAGAGCAACTGAAATGGGCTATGTGTATGTAGATATCCTCAGAATAAAGCCAATGTTACCCATCCAGTAATACAGGTGCGCCGACCCATTATCGTCTCTCGTCCATCTTGCGTCACTTTCCTCTTGCCGTCAGCGCGACGGCCGAGGCGATCGCAAAATTCGCGGTGTGGGTGATACTGACGCTGATGTGCCTGATCCCGAGGCCGTCGGCAATTTTCTTAACCTCGCCGCTCAGCGTCACCTGCGGCTGGCCCACCGCGTTGTTGATAACCTCGATATCCGTCCAGGCGATCTTTCCCCGCCAGCCGGTCCCCATGAGCTTGAGAATCGCTTCCTTGGCCGCGAAACGGCCGGCCAGTTTTTCCATTTCATTTTTGTTCGCCGCGGCGTAAGCCCGTTCCGCGGCAGTAAAAACCCGATTGACAAAGCGATCTCCGTGCCGCTGTACCATTTGCTCTATCCGCGGACAATCGACAAGGTCTATCCCATGCGCGATAATTTCCATTTCTCGATCCTGATCCGTATGCAGCCGTTAAAGTTTCATCGGGGCTATCCGCGGCATGTCACGGCTTGGGCCCGGCCGTTTGATAAATCTTTTCCAGACAGAAATCAATGAATTTGTCCGTTCGGCCAAGCTGGGCCTGGCTTAGAATTCGAGCTCTGAGCCGGTCAAACACCTCGTTCCGGCGTTCGGAAATGACCTGCTCTTCGACTTGCCCCTGGACCTGCTCGAACGGCTCGTAGTCGCCCGATTGCTTTTCCTCCAGCTTCATAATGAAAACGTGTCCGGGCGCTTCAATCGGCCTTGAGACCTGGCCAACCTCCATCTTTCCGGCCTCAGCGGCAAGGATATCGTAAGGCGCCGCCAACGACGCCGGGGTCACCGGCCTCCACAATCCGCCGAACTCTCTCCATTCATCATGCGAATACTGCTTCGCCAGTCCGGCAAAATCCTCCCCCGACTGTATGCGTGCGAACAGACTGTCGGCCAGCTTTTTCGCAAGGCGCCGGCGATCTTCATTCGGATCCGTCACATTCAACCGGGCCGGCTGAATGTCAATCAGGCGGAACGTCACCCTCGCCACTTTGGCGAAGAATTCGTCCTTCATCCGGTCGTAGCAGTCCATAAGCTCACGGTAGGTAACCGGCCTGTTGTCGGACAGCTTCGACGTCACATACCACTGAATGAGGATATCCCTTTTCTGCCGCTCGACAAAGCCCTTGTGGTCCATTCCCCTCTGTTTCAGCGCCTCGTCCGCTTTGGCCTGGTCGCCTGCGAAATCCAGAGCGAATTTTCTGTACTCGTTGTCCGCCGCTTTTTGCAGCGTCTCGTCAACATTGTCGCCCGCTTGTTTCCTGGCGTACTGGTAGAGCAGCATGTTCGATATCTTGTCGATGAGAATGTCTTCGAATGGACCTCTGGCCTCTTTTTTGAACTGATCCAGGTCCGTCTTCTGGGCTACTGCTCTGAAATGCTCCGTGGGTGTAACCAATACCCCATTGAGCCACATGGGTGAGGTGACTATTTCGTCGCTGCTGAGCGTCTCGCCGCCCACCATCAGCACAAGCCCGCCGCCGGCCTCGACGAGCTCGATCTTCTGCGTCAGAGCGACGCGCGCCAGCTCGCTATCGGTCAAATTAGACTTACCGCCGTCGCAGCCGCCGATTAACGGAAGTATCAATACTGATAAACAAATGCGCCTGTACATACTTTGATCTCGAATTCACCGCTTACCATTGGACGGTCTATTCGGCTGCGTTGGGGTTTCCCTTCAGGCCGATCTGCTCAGCTACGTCCCGCATTCCCATGATCACGTCGGTAATCAGCTCGCCCAATTCGACCCCCAACATTCCAGCCCCCTTTTCGATAACATCCCGATTCACACCGGCGGCGAAGGAACGGTCCTTCCATTTTTTCCTGACCGATTTTGCCGTCATATCGAGGACACTCCTGCTGGGCCGCACCAGCGCGGTGGCCGTCACCAGCCCAGTTAGCTCGTCAATCGCGTACAGCATTTTCTCCAGCTCGCTTTGGGGCTCGACCTCGGTGCATATTCCCCATCCGTGAGAGACCACGGCCCGGACGTACTCAGCCGGCCAGGCCTCGCCGTTCAAGATTTCCTCAGTTTTCCGGCAGTGCTGATCGGGAAACTGCTCATAGTCCAAATCGTGTATGAGACCGATAACGCCCCATTGCTCCTGGTCATAGCCCTTCTTGCGAGCGTAATACCGCATCACCGCTTCGACCGCCAGCGCGTGTTTGATCAACCCCTCATTCTTGTTGTAGCGTCTCAGCAGTGAGAAAGCCTCTTCGCGGCTGGGTTTGATCTCTGCCATAATTTGCCTTGTAATAGTATAGAAATCGCCGGTTTTCAGGCCCACAAGAGCACGGAACTGCCTGCGAAACTAATCTAAAAGCAAGCTCATCAAATTGCAATTCTTATTTTTCAGGAGCAACGGCCAAACTATCCCAGGCCTCCTGCGTCAACAAAAAAAGGGTGTTCTGTCCGTGAAATGTGCAAACAAATTCGGCGCCGTCCTGACTACCCTCAGATACGGCGCCGAATCCGTCTATAGTTTACGACCGTTGTGATTTTCGCCAACGGTACTATCTGAATCTTCGAACGGCCCCAATACCCACACCCCAGGCGTCGCCGGTTATCCTATACTCCGCGTACCAGGAAGTCTCCGCGTCAGCCTCTCCCTGCAGGCCGGCATAGACGCCGAGTTCCGACTCTTCTTTTATGTCCTCCGACAATTCCACTCTCTCAAGCGGGGGAATACCACTTGAATCCAACCCGCTAACACTGGTTTCGATGTCTCCATCCACGAAGTGCAGGAAAGGACCGCCGTAAACAGAGAAACCCTCAAACTGGACTGTCGGGCCGATGGCAACCTGGATCTCGCGCAGGTCAAGCTCGGCATCGCCGGTCAGACGATTCGGCAAGGTTGGGGGTTCCGGGTTAAGGGTAATATCGCCGTCACCTGGGTTTTCCCAGAGTACCTGGAGCAATCCGCCCCAGGTCACGTCACCGTCCTGCCAAAAGGTTGCTCTGGTACCCAGACCCCAGGCGAATCCGAAGCTGCCATCCAACCCCGTGTACTTGTCACCCGGGTAAACTCCCGCCGTGCTCTCTTCCATATCGTCCTGAGCGTCAGATACACCGAGGCACAAGAATACGTCCACGTTCTCGGAAACGCCGTAGCCAAGCCGGCCTAACACCAAGTTCGACGTAAGGTCCTTAATATCGTGCTTAGAACCCAACCACGGTCCCCAAATACCACTGCCCGGGTCCTCTCGTGATTCACCCGATGCCTCCAAGTCCATCTGCGAGTAAGAATACCCAAGGCCAACGCTCCATTGGTCCTGGCCTATAAGAGCCCTTGGGGGCCCCATCGAGGGCAAAGCAGAAACTACCGAGCTGCACGTACCGACTACTATCAGAACCACAGCCAGCAGCGCTATTTTCTTTTGCATAAGTCACACTCCTTTCAGTATTAAGTGATCGCTTGACATCTTTCGGACTTCCTAAATCATACATGACATATCGACCCGCGTTAACCAAAAGCTTTCTTTTTTTTCGAGATTTGCCTCTAAAATCAGGCGGCAAGACGAATAAAATCCGCATTCTTTCACAATCCTGCGAAATCTTCTTGATAATACACTTGTCAATCGCATCCGGCCTCGTGGAACAGGAGGAGAAACCTGAACGCTGAACGTGTTATCGGAGCTTCGACTTTGACGCGCCGAGCCGCTGCCGGACGCCGTTGGCACGGGCAAAAACAGGTCCTATAATCCCGCTGGAGTAGAATACAGCAGCAGAGAGCTACTGCGACCAGCCAAGGGGTGCATGTCATCTTTGTAGGTAAAGAACAGAAAGAGCCATCCCCATCCCGATAACGGCAATCGGGATGAGGCTGCCACCCAATATAGGATTGGCAAAAAACGGGTGGCAGCCTCAAAGCCGCAGGCTTTGGGGATGGTTTCACCTACATTTGTGACATGCATCCCCAGCCAAGTCCTATAGCATTTCTTCTTGACAGGAATATGTAAATAATGTATACTCTATAGCTATAGCATTTGGAGGTGCGAGGTGTGGTGAAAACGGGCCATTTTTTTCATGCAAGTTTTCTCCCGCCACTGGTTGCGTTGTCCTGCGTTCGGAACGTGACAGGGACACGAATAAAAGATCACGGTGCATTACAAATTCTAAACGAAAGCACAAATGGTTTTTGCGGGAACTCCATCATGAAAAGCAAGAAGAATAGAGAGAGTGTCTTTCCGGTCAATATTCCTCTGACGCTCCTGGCCCTGGCCATCTCTATGATGGCTGTTACCAACACAGCAACGGCGAAATCGCTGTACGTCATCGCGGATATCTTAGGGGCCGGGCCGTACGCGACACAGCCCGTACAGGCATACGATATCGGAGTGGATGGTACTCTGGCGTTTCAGGCCCAGCACGATATACCGCATCGCATGCTCGGCGCCATAGGGATGGCCATCGACGCCGATTCGGGATACGTGTTTATCACGTACGAGGCCTCGGACGAGATTCAGTTGCTGGATCCCATAACGATGACAGATGCCGGGACGACCATCGCCCCGGATGCCAAGGATCTGGCCGGCGTTGTTTACGACCATCACAAGGGTCTTTTGTACACGGTTGACCGCGGCCAGGATCGATTGTACGTGTATGACTGGGATCCAAAGACAACCACGCTGACCCACGTGCCGGGTTCACCATTCACTCTGAGAAGGGCTTCCGCCTTTGGAATTGCCTTGGACGAAATTGACGACCGGCTCTACGTGGCAAACGCCAGTAACTCAGTCACTGCGTACAGCACCTCGGACTGGGAGCTGGTCAATACCATTACCCTGAGCCGCCTGGCCATAAGCATTGCCCTGGATGTTAAGAACGGCTTCATGTACACGGGCGCCGGATTCGCAGGGAACATGCACCTTACACAGTACGACTTGGCCGCCGGAACCGAAAAAGAAGTTCAGGTCGAACCCGACGCCGGCGTCATGGGACTCGGCGTGGACCCGGGCACCAGTCTGGTGTACCTGAGCACCGGCAAGAACAACGCCCCCGGCGGAGATAACCTGCTGGTTTACGACAAAGCACTCAAGCAAATCGATTTTATCCCCGCCATCGGCAACCCGACCGGTCTGGCTATCCCGGGCAAGGATATCGGCTACAATCCGCTGAATCTCAAGAAGACGGCCCTGCGAGGCGTCACCGAAAGCACCACGCCCGGCGGAATGCCCTCTGTGGGTGCAGGCGACACCATGACCTACGGCGTCGCCTTTGATAATAAGAACAGTTTTACCGTAACCGGCGTGTCGATCATTGATACATTGCCGCGCGAAGTGGCCTTCGTTTCGGCCGTTGACGACGGAGTCAACGGACACTACGACGCCAAGACACACAGCTACAGGTGGTCCTATCCGTCTTTGCCGCCGGGCTCGTCAACGGTTCTGGAGCTGACGGTAAAAGTCGCTCAGGATGTGGAGGTCGGCACCGTGATTACAAACACGGTGACCATCAACAGCAACGAAACATCGCCGACAACAACGAGCGTTGACGTTGTTGTAGAAAACAACGCCCTGAACATAACCAAGAGCATTTTCGGAGTTGACGAAGGCCAGGTCGCATGGGTCGATATCAATGCGCCCGTCACGTACACCATCTGCTTTGACAATAACGACAATGGTTTCCCCGTCACGGAGGTTTCCATCACGGACCTTCTGCCGGACGAGGTCAGCTTCGTCTCGGCCGACGGCGGCAAATCGGGTGGCAAGTATGACCCGGTGGCACATGCGTACACCTGGTCCTACCCGATTCTTGAGCCGGGAACGAGCACGTGTCTGGGGCTGGTCGTCAACGTGAATCCGGACGTCGCTCCGGGCACAACGTTCACCAATTCCGTTATCATCGACAGCAATGAGACGCCGCCCTCCACGGCAAGCGTCGATGCAACAACGTATTATAATCCTCTCAATCTCGCCAAGAGTATCGTCGGAGCCGCCGACGGCAAGCTCAAATGGGCGGCGCCGGATGAGAAGATCACCTATACCATTACCTTTGACAATAAAGTCAACGATTCGGCTGTAACCAACGTATCGATTGTGGATACACTGCCGCCGCACGTGAGCTTCGTACGCGCCGACGGCGACGGAACTTTCGGGCACTATGACACCAAGGCGCGCACTTATACGTGGTCCTACGCCTCTTTGCCGGGCAAATCGAAGGCAGCTACTTCTTTGGAGCTGGTGGTACAGGTGGATAAGGACGCCCCCACGGCCACGATCCTGAAAAACTCCGTCACTATCGACAGCGACGAAACGCGACCCACGACGGCCAGCGTGGACGCGATCACGTATTACAAGGACCTCAATCTCAGCAAGATTGTCGCCGGGGGCGTGATTGGTGAAACCGAATGGGTCGATGTGAACGACGTCGTTACCTACAGCATCTGCTTCGATAACGACAACGATGCGCCCGTAACCAACGTGTTGATTGTCGACACGCTTCCGAAGCACGTAACCTTCATAGCGGCCGACGGGGACAAAGCCTCCGGACAGTATGACCCCAAAGCCCATACGTACACGTGGGTGTATCCGTCTCTGCCCGCCGGATCATCAACGTGCCTGGAGTTGACGGCGCGCGTGAAGGAAGGTACCCCACCCGCGACGACCATCACCAACCTGGTCACTATCGACAGCGACGAAACGCGGCCATCGACGGCCACTGTTGACATCGTTGTGGGCGGAAGCCCTCTGGTGGTCGAGAACTTCCGGATAGTGCCTGGAATCATCAGACGTTCGGGTGAAACGTACGAGGTGCAGGCCATCGCCATACTGCCTCCGGGCATTGGAAAAGACGACGTCAAAGACGTGCTCCCGACACTGTACCCCGGCCGAGTCAGGGCGAAGCGCCAAATCGTATACGGCGACGCCAACAAAGCTAAGGTCATCGCTGTATTCGACAAAGATGAGCTGATGAACGCGATACCCGGCTTTGGAGAAATGACGTGGAGAGTGGTCGGCAAGCTCAAGGCAGGCCGATCCTTCGCCGGTGAGGCAAAGGTCTATATCACGAAATACACGGGCCCCTAATCGTCACCTCTGGCGTTTGAAAGGCCTCAAGAGAAGCTATTTCAAGAATCGAAGGGCCGACCTCTACAGGAGGTAGGGTCCATCTCCTATTTGCCCTGGAGCGATTTGGTCTTTTCGTATTGTACCAAATCGAAGACCAGAATGCCCCTTCCGACCCCGGCCATGTCACCCCTCCTGGCGAATTGGAATGCCATGTACCGCCCGTCATCGCTGACCACCGGATTCGATGCCTTATAGCCCGGATAATCTGAGAAGAACGTCAGCCGGGTCGCGCGCGCTGAGCCATCCAAAGTTAGCTTGTAGATGTCGATGTAATCCGTCCCTTTGCGATTGTGCTTGTCACATTCAACCAGCGTGTGCCTGCCGTCGGGGAAGATGCCTTCCGGCTCATCGTACTGGTCCGGCGCCTGCGAGTAGTTGACCACCTTGCCTGTTTCGATATCCAGCCCCATGACGTCCGTGCCCTGATAACCGTACGCGCTGAATATCAGCTCCTTCTCCTCCGGCGGCCGAAAGCTCTGCGTCTCAAGTCCGGTCTCGAACGGCAAATCCCGCCTGTCCAGAATCTTCTTCCTGCCTGCAAGCTCAGGTTTTCCGTCCTTGTAAACGACGTCGCCCATGTAAAACGCCTCGCCCTGCGTCCAGGCGATACGCATGTGCTTGCGCGAAACAGCAGGGCCTTCGGAGCACTTCTCGCCCAGAGGCACCGGAGCACTCGACAGATCCTTTTTCAGGACCCACAATTCCGCGTTCTTCTCGCTTCGGCTCGCCAACGGGTCGTTCACATCGAACCGCCGCGCCCCCGAAAGCAGAATGTCGCCATTGGCCAGATACAAGGCCCGCGTGTAACCCTCGTGGTAGTAGCGGTGCGTCATCGGACGAATGATATTGGTTCCCAGCTCGACTTCGTACACGTCGCCAAACGTTTTTTCGATAAAAAGAATCCGTTTGCCGTCGTGCGACCAGTCGGCCCTCTCGCCAAAGTGCGTCACCTGCCTTATATGTCCCGGCAGCTCATCCAACGGCGACTTGCCTTCTTTGCTCTGGGCTTGCCCCGATCCACTTACCCACAACAGTCCGGCCGAAACCAATAGTGCGAATTTCCACAACTTGCATTCCATATATCATCTCCTGATTCATGCAGGAACTTTTTGCCGCCGCAGTCTTTACTTGTAGTAGCGCCCCACGTACCCGACAATCGCCTTCTTAAGCTCCAGCGGATCGACCATTCCAACGCGGCGGTAGATAACCTTCCCGCCCGGCTGAACCAGCATCGTATAGGGAATTCCACCTGACAAGTCCTTATCCAATGCGGCCATAAGCCGGGACGTATCTTCCGAGTCAAAAAGATAATTCTTGCACGATGCCTGCTGCTTTTTTAGTGCCGAAAGGACATTGCTCTTCCTGCCGGTTGCGTCTGCACTGATAGTAATCAGCTCGAACTCCCGCTTACGGTACATCCGGTTCATGGTGATAAATTCCGCCAACTGCTCCACGCTTGGGCCGCTCCAGCTCGCCCAGACAGCAATCAATCGCAATTTGCCCGAATCGTTCTTGACGAGCCCCTCGACGCCCGTGGCGTCTATCGTCTCGACGGCGACGTTTTCCTTTGCCCAATTCTCAAAGGCTTGTTTCACGGAGTCCCGCTTGTCCGACCACTTGATCGAGCAGCCGATTGTCTGCGTGTTTTCAACGGGGATTTTTCCGCCTTTCAACAACGCCTCAATCGCATTGCGCGCGTCGTTGGATTTGACGAGCTTGGGCTTCTCCGAATCATCTATGCGGCCGACGTAGCGCAGCGTGCGTCCCTTGTCGAAGATAAACACATGCGGCGTCCGAGCCGGACCATAAGAGCGAGAGACCTTCTGGTCATCCCCATCATAAAGATACGGAAAATTATACTCCATGTCCTTTGCGCGGATCTTCATCTCCTCGAACGAGTCGCTCATATCCGAGTAGCCCAGCTCGTCCAGGCGCACGGCCTTAGGGTCGTTGGGCGAAATCGCCACGAGCGCAACACCCTTACTTTGATAGTCGGCCGCCAGCTTCTTGATCCGCTCCTCGTACGCCTGAGCGGTCGGGCAGTGGTTGCACGTAAAAACGATCACCAGGATATTCGCCTTGTCGAAATCCGCGAGCTTGTATTGCCGCCCATCCACGCCGGGCAGATTGAAATCAGGCGCCTTGACGCCAATTTCAAGCGTCTTAGGCTCCCCCGGCGCCGACCAGCTCACACCCACCACAAACAGTACGACTACCACTGCTCTAAAAATCCGCTGTTTACATTTACTCATAGGAGGTCTCCTTCTTACATAACACTGCTGAGTTTTTGCTCGCCAATTTAGTATTTCGCCTCTCTCCTAAGATTTTTCGTAAAACGTTTATGAGCGTTTTGGGCTCGAAATAGTTTTCTGCGAGGCGCAGATACACAGTCTTAGAGTCTGAGATTCTAACCTTTCCCGTAACCGCTGAAAACAGAGATTTGGCTTTGGAGCCGTGGTCTTCTGCGAACGAGAATATCAAATCCGGGCCCGAGGCAACAATGCTCTTGATATCCAGCCTGCTCGCCTTGACTCGAAGCTCAGCCAAGTCCAGCAGCAACTTGACCTCCTCCGGCACCGGCCCATAGACATCCGCCAGCTCGCCGGCAATCTGTTCCAGGTCCTCGTCCGCTCGGGCAACCGCAATCCTGCGATAGACATCCATCCTGTGCCTGTTGATGGGTATATAATTCTTCGGTATATACGTGGCAAAACCCAGATCGACCACCGCCGTCGGAATCGCCTCGACAGGCTCGTTTTTCAATCTTCTGACGGCATCGGCCAACAGCTCGCAATACATCTGGTAGCCCACTGTTTGAATATGACCCGACTGCTCGCCGCCCAATATATTGCCGGCGCCGCGAATCTCCAAATCCCGCAGAGCGATTCGAAAGCCGGCGCCCAAATGCGAATACTCTTCAATCGCTTTGAGGCGTTTGGCCGCCAACGGAGTGATCGGCCGGGACATGGGCAGCAGCATGTACGCATACGCGCGGTGCTTATACCGGCCCACCCGCCCGCGAAGCTGGTGAAGTTCCGCTAAGCCGAAGCGGTCCGCATCGTTGATAAAAATCGTGTTGGCGTTGGGAATATCCAGCCCCGATTCGATAATCGTCGTGCAGACCAGCACATCTGTCCGGCCTGTCACAAATTCGACCATCGCCGTCTCCAGCTCGCTCTTGGTCATCTGGCCGTGTGCGATGCCGATCTTCGCATCGCCGATCAGTTTCTGAATCTCCCAAGCTTTTTTCTCGATCGTCTTGACCCGGTTGTGCAGGAAAAACACCTGTCCCTGCCGATTCAATTCCCGATAAATCGCCTTCTTGATAAGCTCGTTGTTGTAGGCGGTCACGGTTGTCACGATGCTCCGCCGATCCAGCGGCGGTGTCCCCAGCGAGCTGATGTCACGCAGCCCCAGAAGCGACATGTGCAGCGTCCGGGGAATCGGCGTGGCCGTCATGGTGAGAATGTCCACGTTCACACGGAGTCTCTTGAGCTTCTCCTTGTGCTCGACCCCGAACCGCTGCTCCTCGTCGATGATCAAAAGCCCCAGGTCTTTGAACCCGACGTCGCCGCTCAGAAGCCGATGCGTTCCTATCAGGACATCGACCTTGCCCGCCTTTGCCCGCGCGATAATATCCCTGGCCTCCCGCGATGTCTTGAACCGATTCAGGACCTCGATGCCAACCGGAAAATCGGCGAATCGCTCGGTAAACGTTCTGCCGTGCTGCACGCACAGCACCGTCGTCGGCGTCAGGACGGCGACCTGCTTGCCGTTCTCGACGGCCTTGAACGCCGCACGCATCGCAAGCTCCGTCTTGCCGTAGCCGACGTCGCCGCAGAGCAGCCGGTCCATGATAATCGGCTGCTGCATGTCCGCTTTGATTTGCTCGGCCGCGGTCGTCTGGTCCGGCGTCTCCTGATACGCAAAGGACTCCTCGAATTCGACCTGCCAACTCGAATCCTCCTTACAAGCAATCCCCCCCGCCGCCTGCCGCTTCGCCTGAACCTCCAGCAGCTCGACCGCGAGGTCTCGAATGGAATTGGCGACTTTCTCTTTCTGCTTCTGCCATCTCTTCGAGCCGACCTTGCTCAGGTTCGGCCGTTTCGGACTGGTCCCGACGTACTTCTGTACCAGCGCAATGTTGCGAGCCGAGACCTGGATTTTCACGCCGCCGGCGTATTCAATCGTCAGATACTCGTTCGCGCCGCCCTTTTCATGCAGCGTTTGAACGCCGCAGAATTTTCCTATACCGTAGGACGCATGAACGACGTAGTCGCCCTCCTGCAAATCGCTGAGCGTCTCCACCGGCGAGCTGACCCTCGCCGGCCTGCGCGTTCGCCGCAGGGCGTATTGCCCGAACAGCTCGTGATGGCTGATGATAATCGTATCGAGCGAATGGATGACAAAGCCCTGATGGATGAATCCCGACAGCAGCTTGAATCCGGCCGGAACATCGCCGCTGACGTCCTGAATAATCTCTCCCACGCGCTTGATTTCAGCAGCACTCTCACAGTAGAGTTGCACGCACCTGCCCTGCTTCGTTTCCGTCACCAATTCCTCGAGCGCAGCCTTGTGCCCCGCCCATACGGATGTCGCCTTGTGCTGGAACTGCTGCACGCTCCGGACATCCACCTTGAGCGAATCGTCCGGCTGAGCCGCGGCAAACCTGCCGATATGAAGCTGTGCGAAACGCTCCGCCGCTCCGTGAATATCCGCCCAGCTATAGAGCCGGCCCGCATCTTCCGCCCTTTCCAGGAAAACCCTCGCGACTTCCTCAATCTCGCTCGGCTCCTCGAAAACGACGAGGGTATCGCGGGGCAGGATATTAAGAAAAAGCTCACTCGCCCCCTGCGTGGTTCCGCACACGGCCGAAACAATTCCGATACTCTTTATCTCTCGGCTGGAGCGCAGCGTATCCAGGTCGATCTGGCGAATACTCTCGACCGTATCGCCAAAGAACTCCACCCGGACCGCCTCACCATTCTGCGAAGGCCCTTCCGGCTCGCCGCCCGGCAACATCTTCTCTCTGACCAGCGGGGCGTAAATATCGACGATCCCGCCGCGACGCGCAAACTGGCCCGGCAGGTCTATCCCTTCGGTGCGCTCAAATCCGTTCTCTACCAGCCACTCAACCACCCGTTCCGGCGAGCTGGCTTTTTCGACTTCCAGCCCAAGACTGCCCTTCTCTATCGCTTCGGGCTTCGGCACGGGCTGACAGATCGACTGTATCGAGGCCGGAAGAATGAACCCGCTCTTCTTTGAATTGGACGCCGGGTGCGAGATTCCAGATACGACCATGAGCCGTTGCGCCCGAATCTCATCGGTCGCATCCGCCAAGTCCTCCTGGCCCTCCCACGCGCCGAAGGCCTCGATTTTTTCACCGGTGAAGGTCTGCAAGTCATCGGCCGCTTTGTCGGCGTCGTCGATATGGGGACGGATGTAAAGAATGGGCCGGCTGGTTTTCTCGGATATGTAAGCGACCAGCATGGGCGCGAACGATCCCCATGTCCCTTCGACCCTGACCACCCCCCCGCCGCTGGCGAGCTGGAGCCGAGAGATTATCTCTTGAACAGTCTTATCCCGTCCAAGATTCATACAAGGGCATTGTACGCCGAAACAAACCGAGAAACAATCCCCCGCCAGACTAACTGAATCTCATTACATCACCTAAAGTCCGAATGAGACACAAGATGCAAAGTTTTTGCTTGGAATTCCTTGTGGAAAGGTGTATTATCCTGGATAGATGCGGAAGTAAATCGAGTTGTTTGGCGCGGTAGCGGGCTATCGTTGGGCCGGCTAGGCTCGGTGTTACGTTCAGGAGAACAGTCATGGAGAAACACAACTTTGTTCTGCCAATGCTTCTGGTCACGCTCATCTCCAGTATAAGCCACTCGCAAAGTGAACCAAATGAGGCACTCTCACGCAGAAGGCCTGTATTTACACCATCTACGTCGGTTGATACGCCCGTATGGCTTTCCAGCCCGGGCTTAGCTGCCGTTCTAACTGAACCGAATGAACCCCCCGTTAACCAAGAAGCGTTGTTCGCAACGCACTCCTTCAGCAACCGGGGCACAACATACAACGTGGAGTTTTACTATCGCGAATTCTATCATCGTCTTAGGGCAAGAGTTTTTGTCGAGGACCGAGAGCTATGGGGGCTTTTCAACCGGTTCTACGATGTCGATCCGAACCACCGATACATGGTCTCAGTCCATGCGCGGGACGAGGGCAAACCAGAGGTGGGATTCAATTTTGGCTTCTTGTCGTTAAAGGAGTCTTTTCTGGATACGGATGCTATTTACGACGCAGTGGAAACATTTGCAGGCAAAGCTCTTCCAGGGACGCAGATCCCTTGGATCCGAGTTTACCCGCCACCGGGCATGCTCAAGAAGACGTGCAGTGTTCTCGTGGAGCATTTTCACCTCCTTGTCAACGAGAAAGGCCAGATAGGACCATTCACGCTGGAAAACCTTCTGATTGCCTACTGCCAAGAGGAAATCAAAGCAGAAGAACGTGAGGATTTTGAAAGAATCGGCCGTAGTCTCGTAAAAACTCATGGTGAGTCGATGGGACTTATCAACACTGTGATTGCAGATGTGAACGAGGTTGGCAGATATGGCCCGAGACTTCTGGATCCTGTCAATGCCGCTGAGATCAGGCCGCCTTCGTTCCACAGAGACGGTGACTCTCAGACAGACTATTGGACTTGCTATGCCCGTGCGCGGTACAAGATGGGCCCAGCCATCCTGACACGTTACAAGTTCGGGTTTCAAAACGGTCTGCTACACTCCGGAGAAAGAGTTGTTCTTGCTGAAGATGCGTCCGGCGCTTATACCGGATACCCAAATCTGAAAAACGTAAGAAACCAGGAAGAGATCATCTTAGATCAGAGTAATAAGTTTGAGGACAGCGACGCAGACAGTGGACCCGCCGCAGCGAGAAGCCCGAGGACTCAAGAACAGATCATTGTGCGTAGCAGCAAAAACTTCGTGCTGGGTCGCGCGTACTCAGAACTGAGAAAGACTCGAGTAGCTACGCTGAGGATTGTGCTTGTAAGTGCGGGAGTGTCTTTGATTATCCTCGCCTTTGTCGTACGCACCTATGTCCGTTGCCGCTCAAAGGTTTCGATCTGCGATCCTGGCGCCGATGCGCCCGTTTGCGGGACTCAAAAGGAGAAGACTGCGAATGAAAACCGATAGGTGCTTTTGCCTGATTTTGGCGTTGATGTTGCTGAGCATCGGGTGCAAGAAGAAACCGGCTGAGCATTCATCGCCGCGAAGCGACACTAATCTGAGAGCGGCGGCCGATGAAAACTCTGCAGAAAGCATCTCATCACTGCACGTCGCTGCCAGATCCGGCAACCTCGAACGATTACAAGCCCTTATCGCCGACGGTGCAGACATCAACGCCAAAGAGCAAAACGGTTATACTCCATTGCACTATGCCGCCGCTTTGGGCCATAGGGAGGCTGCAGAACTTCTGATACACCATGGCGCTGACGTGAATGTGGGTGAAGGCAAGAGCCATGGGACGCCATTGCATTGTGCGGCTGAAAATGGCCATAAAGACATCGTCGTCCTACTTCTTGACAAAGGTGCCAACATCAATGCAGAGAATGATAGGCTTGCGGGGACACCCGTGCGGACGGCTCTGCGCCGTGGCCACAATGATATCGTTCGACTGCTCGTGGCGAGGGGTGCTGACATCGGTGCGAGGAACGTGCAGCATCACCGATTCACTGGAACGACAAGGCCATTACACAGTGCCGCCAAAACCGGTGACACCAAACAAGTCCAAGCGCTTATTTCAGGCGGCGCCGACGTGAACACCAAAGAGAAATATGGTTATACTCCATTGCACTATGCAGCGTGGGGCGGGCACAAGGATATAGTGGAGCTACTTATTAACAACGGGGCCGACGTCAACGCCGCGACTTGGCTCGGCGATACGCCGTTGCACTGCGCCGCAGAGAGACACCAGACCGAGACCGCCGGACTTCTCATTATTAAAGGCGCCGATGTCAACGCAAAGGGGAACTATGGCCGGATTCCCTTGCATCACGCGGCCCGTCTGGGAAACAAGAGCCTGACGGAATTGCTTCTTGCCAACGGTGCGGACGTCAATGCGAGTGACGAGAATGGCCACAGCCCACTACATGGAGCGGCTCACCAAGGTTACACGGATATAGCCAAAGTTCTGATCGCAAGTGGTGCCAACGTAAACTGGAAAAACCGCGGCGCTCGCCCACCGTTATACTGGGCAGTCCAAAATGATCACAAGGCCATGGTGGAACTCCTTATCGGCAACGGGGCTGATTTCAACACACAATACAAGGGCAGCGAGGCACTGCTGCATGAAGCAGCTCAATTCGGGGCCCTTAACGCCCTTGAGGTGCTTCTTGATAATGGCGCGGATATCAACGCTAAAGATGATCAAAACTGTACGCCATTGAGCGACGCAATCTTTTGGGGGCATGACAATGTAGCCCAGTTACTCATCGCCAAAGGTGCTGATATCACCTGGAAAAACAGAGATGACGAAACGCTCCTGCGCATGGCAGCCGACAACGGCTCCCATGCCCTCGTTGAACTGCTGATATCCAAAGGCGCCGATGTTAATACAAAGGACAGGTATGGCGAGATTCCTCTGCACGAGGCAGCCAAATACGGTCACAACGAAATGGTTAAACTGCTGCTTGCCCACGGGGCTACTATCCACGCAAAGGATCAAGCAGGTCAGACTCCACTCGAACTCGCCACAAAAAACAGACACGCAGACACTGTAAAGCTCCTTACCTCCGCTGAAGGAAGTTCACCCATCGAGAACGAAGCCATCAGCGACACAAAACCATAGTCTGGCATCGCGTAGAGGAGCTCAACCACATAGGGCCACGAGTGCAGAGGGACGGCTAATCGTGTACTTTATGGATTTAAACCAGCGTATGATTTGCTGGCTTCGGCGGTACCGCCGTAGGCGCCCATGTTGATGATGCCGCCGTTGGGCAGAGGTTCGAGACCGACAGGAGTAGTTGCATCCCCGGCGTCGATGCAGGGGCTTGTCACTGTGTCCTGAACCCAGCGCTGGCTCTTCGGGTCCCAGCGGCCTGCCTGAGATTTCAGATGATAATCTTGACGGCTCGGATCGGCGAAACAGGGATCGGCGTCCATGTTTCCCTCGCCCGGCCACGGCTCTGCCGCCAGGCCATCCTGGACGTTGCTGTAGGCGATGGTGATAATCGAGCTATCGTCGTTGACTATTTCATCGCCGTCATCCCAGAGGATGCAGTTGACCACATCAAGAGTGCCCGGAGCCTGCAATCCGCTATCGTCCGGCGTGCAAGCCAATGCGTTTCCACTGGCAGCCGAATTCGCGCCGAATGTGCAGTTGGTCAGCGTCGCTCCGGCGCCGTTGGAGTTGTGTATCGCCCCGCCGCAGGTCGCCGCAACGTTCTCGATGAAGAGGCAGTTCGTCAAGCTCAAACGCGCGGAGATGCCATTTCGTATCGCACCACCCCCGCCGGCGGAAACAGCGTTTTCAATAAACGCGCAGTTAATTAACGCCGGCTTAGCGCCCCGCCCAAGATTGGATAATCCCCCGCCGTCGTGAATCGCGGCGTTTCCGCGGAAAACGCAGGCGGCCAAAACCGGGTTGGATTCAGAGGTCTGCCCATTATTATACATCCCACCGCCGTTGTCGGCTGAGTTATCGCTGAACAGGCAATTAGTCAATTTCGGGCTGCTGTCGTTGCAAAGGCCGCCGCCGAAGATCGCCGAGTTCCCGCGAAATGTGCAGTTAGTCACGGCCGGCCGGGCGCCGTCGCCGCAATACAATCCGCCGCCGCGCTCGTGATAGCCCCCGGTAACAGTCACGCCGGCGAGAACCGACAGAGGCGTCTCGTAGCTATGGAACTCGAAGCCCCGATGCGGATTGTCCGCGGTCCCGCCACATTCTATGATCACAAGATTCGGGTCGTTCGGGTCCTCGCTGCGGACCGTAATCGCTTTGCCCTTAAAGTCCAGGTCCCTGTTGCCGTCACCGTTGTAGGTCCCGCGCAAGATTATAACTGTGTCCCCGGAGACCGCCGCGCCGATGGCTTGCTGTATGGCGTCGAAGGGATGCTCTGATGAGCCATTCTCATCAGGATCGGATACACCCGGTTCGCCGGGACCGGGATCGAGCGGAGCGTTAGTGTCAACGTAAATCAATTTGGCCGCCGGTGGATTCGGTGCGGACTCGGCATAAAAATCGACGCCCCAGCGGTTCCCCGACCACCCGGAGTTGTCACGCGATTTTCTCGTTTCAACGGAGCGGCTGGAAAAAACGCATCCATCCGCCTGGGGCCATATCACGTAGGCGGTGTCTGAGTCCAGGTTCACAAGGGCGTAGATTCCTCTGTCGTCGGTTACAGCCGTATGAGTAGTCCCGTCATCCCGTCCAGCAAAGACCCTCGCGTTGACGATGGGCCTGCCGGCAGGGTCCAGGATGCGCCCGCTGATAATCTCACCTGCCCCTACGGTGAAAATGTTGTAGATGCACGTGAAGACCACCGCGTACTTGGCCTTGACCCCATTGATCTCCGGCAGGTTGTACCACGCATCATCGACGCCGTGCCAGCCCATATTCAGATGGTGGTACAGCGTCGCGGACTCATAGCCGTAGCCATCGCATACCAGGGCATGCGCAAGGATCGCGTCCGAAGGATCCGAAACGGCAAGAATCACCGGCGCCCCGGCGTCAAGATTGGGATTGATCATCTCCGTCAGGCCGGAATGGATGCCGCCCTCCGGATCATAGCCCAGGATCGCATCGCTGTATTGGAATACATTGACCAGAGCCTTCTTCGCGTCGGGCATCAGAGCGCCCGAGCCGTTCGAGGTGTATCTGGTCTCGACGGCGATACCGGCGTCGTAGCAAAGCGCCCCGATAGCCTCGCGATGCGCCTCGGTGAGCGTGCTGCAACTGTACTCCGGCCGCAACACCATCGCGCCCCAGTTATACGGCCCGCCCAGGCCGTCGCCGCCACGGGTATAGGCTTTTTGCTCGCCCCGCGAGCCGCTGACACTAATCATGAACTCGCGGACGCCTATCGGGTCCGTGGGATACTCGTGGTAACGCATCAGTTGAGCCATAGCCGTCGCAACACAGCCGGTGGGATAGTGAAAGGGACTGTAGTAGTTGTAGCAGTACTCGCCGCAGGCCGTCGCCTGACTCCATTTGCTCTGCACCAACGGGAGCACCCGGATATCGCCGGGATACATCAGGACCATCAACTCAAATTCACCCGCGCGATCCTCCGCCAGGTCGATGAGACGCCGCCATTTGCTGCCGGGACTCTCGCGGCCCTGGGCTTCAACGTCCATCCGGAGATACAAGCTGTCTCGAACCGCCGCGATGCGCGCGCTTAGGTCCGCGGTGACTAATGCTCCGAGCGGGTTCTCCGCGGACGGCTCGTACAGGCCGTCATCGGCAAAGCCTATGATCGGCTCGACCAAATCGTCCGCTGGAACGATGATAAACCCCGACGGCTTCAAATAGACGATGAAGTAGGCTGGGCCACCGCTGTCATCCGTGAAGGTCTCAACCTTCATTACCTGCCGGCCAAGAGGCACTGCGAGCGGCTGAGGATCGGCCTTGAGCCAGCCCGTCACGACCATTGCAGCCTCATCCGCCGTAGCCGGCCTGGCCTGCAAACCGCCGCCTGACAGCAGCATCACCAGAAAGGCCGCGGAAACGATGATCTTACGTCTCATTTGGTCCGCCTAACCTTTCACGAAGAGGCTCCCCGGCAGTTGTTTGATCAGGCCCTTCAGACGCAGTGATATGAGCGCCGCATTGACGCTTCCCGCCGGCAGCTCCGTCTCGGCGATGATTTGTTCGACGTGCACCGGCTCCTTGTTCAGGCAATCATGTATCCTTCTTTCATCGCCGCTCAGCTTCAACTGGCTCACATCAAATAAAGACTTCTCCACCCGCTCAGCGGCCTCCGCAGCCGCCGCACTGACGTGGCCGGCCAATTGCTCGCCAATGTACCCGAGCGCCTGCATAACGTCCTCGACGGATTCAATCAGCGTCGCCCCCTCCTTGATCAACTGATTCGTCCCTTTGCTTAAGGGCGAGTCGATCTTGCCCGGTATGGCCATCACCTCACGATTGTAATCCAACGCAGCTTTGGCGGTTAGCAACGCTCCCGAACGCAGCGCAGCCTCGACGACTATCGTTCCCAGCGACAGTCCGGCGATAATCCTGTTTCGCGGCGGAAAATTCACCGCCAAAGGCTCGTACCGCAACGGCAATTCGCTGACGCACGCCCCGGATTCGGCGATCAGCTCGAACAGTTTCTTATTCTCCGGCGGAAAGATATTCGCCAGGCCGCAGCCCTGCACCGCGATGGTCCGTCCGCCGGCGGCCAATGCCCCCTGATGCGCGGCGGTATCGATGCCGCGCGCCATGCCGGAACAGACGGTAAAGCCCGCCGAGGCCAGGAAATGGGCAAAACGCGATGCCTGCTCCTGGCCGTAGAGGCTGCAATGCCGCGAGCCGACTATCGAAATGGCCAGATTGTCCTCGCGGGTCAGACTGCCCTTTATGTACAGGACGGGCGGCGGGTCGTAAATCCGCTTCAGCACGGGCGGATAACGCTCATCGTCAAAATGGACGATCCAGACGCCGAGCTTTTGGGCCGATTCGACCTCGGCCGCGGCGTCGAACTTGTCTCGCGTCGAGGCGATCCGCTCGGCCGTTTTGAAGCCGATGCCGTCGATCTTGGCTAACTCGCTGACCGAGGCCCCTAAAGCCCGATCCGCCGAGCCGAAATGCTTGATAAGCTTTGAAAAAGTGACCGGGCCGATGCCTTCGGCTCGGATCAGCTTGAGCCACTTTTCGATATCCGCTGAATTGCCTGGAACCTTCGCCATATTAACATTTAACCAAAAATCCCCTAACCGCACAAAGAAAAACCGCCGAGCACCCCGTCGATGCCGTTTCGGCGTGGGAGCGCAGGCGTCCCGAGCGGAGCCGAGGGACCTGCCTGACTCGGGTGCATGTCATCTTTGTAGGTAAAGAACAGAAAGAGCCATCCCCATCCCGATAACGACAATCGGGATGAGGCTGCCACCCAATCAGGATTGGTGGAAAACGGGTGGCAGCCTCAAAGCCGCAGGCTTTGGGGATGGTTACACCTGCAATCATGACATGCACCAGTCTGACTCTCATCTGGTGATTTTTCTTGACGGGGAGGTGGGGGATTTGGTATAAAAACAATAGGTGATAGTACTGAAACCGCCTGTTTTGGCTCCGGCGTATTCATCGTTCAATCGGTCCGTCAAAGTGCCGGACCGGGTTCTTAAAGGAAGGAGAAGAATCATGTCAAGAAAGTCGTTCCTGGGGGTTTGTTTTGTCCTGGTGCTTGGTCTGGCCGCGGGCGTAACAAACGCCAAGCCGCTCAACCAGGATCCCGGCCCGGACGGGATTGTGTCGGTCGAGACCGAGCACTACGACAACAATGTCAAGGCCCCGAATGGCGATGAATGGAAGGAAGTTGGGCCGACGGGCGGTTTTACCGGCGCGGCCGGCATGCAGGCGCTACCAAACAACAATAACAACTCACGCGACACCGGCTACGCCGCCACCAGCCCGCGTCTGGACTATGAGGTCAACTTTGTCAAGACGGGCACGCACTATGTATGGCTTCTGGCCTGGGGTCCCGATGGAAGCGGCGACTCCTGCCACACCGGTCTGGACGGCCAGGAGATAGCGACGTCCGATCGAATGGACGGCTGGAACAACAACTACAGATGGCAGAACGGAACGATGGAGCCGGAGCCGGCGAGTTTTGACGTGCCCAGCACCGGGCTCCACACGTTGAATATCTGGATGCGCGAGGACGGACTGATTGTTGATAAGATCGTTCTGACCACGAACCCGAACTTCACACTAACAGGCACAGAGCCGGGCCCCGCCGAAAGCATTCGCGGGCCGCGCGTCACGGCGTTCAATCCGAGTCCAACCGACGGGGCGACGGATGTGCCGCGCGATACCGTCCAGAGCTGGACGCCAGGCGCCTACGGCGGCAAGCACGATGTGTATTTCGGAACGAACTTCAACGATGTAAACCAGGCAACGGCAGCAGCGGCCAGTCCGCTCGGCACGTACCGGGGCCGCATCGACCCGAACACGTACGATCCCGAGCGTCTGACGTTCGGCCAGACGTACTATTGGCGGATCGACGAGGTCAACGCCCCGCCGGACAATACCGTGCACAAGGGGAACGTCTGGAGCTTTACGGCTGAGCTTTCCACTTACGCCGTGCAGAACGTCACCGCCACAGCCTCCAGCAGCGACGCCAACAAAGGGCCGCAGAACACCGTGAACGGCTCGGGCCTGGACAGCACGGGTCTGCTGCACGGCAATATCGGCGAAGGCACCATGTGGCTCAGCAGCGCAGCGGACGCCGGACCCGTCTGGATTCTGTATGAATTCGACAAGGTCTATAAGTTGCACGAGATGTGGGTGTGGAACTCAAATGAAAGCCTGGAGCAGGTGATCGGTCTGGGGATCAAAGAGGCCGTCATCGAGTATTCGACAAACGGGACCGACTTTACAACGTTGGGCACAACCCACCCATTCGCCCAAGGCAGCGGGGCCGCCGGCTATGCCCACAATACCACGATTGATTTCGGCGGCGTGCCGGCCAAATACGTCCGTCTGACGGCCAAAAGCAACTGGAAAGGTATCCTGCCCCAGTACGGCCTGAGCGAGGTGCGTTTCTTCTATATCCCCGTCAATGCCAGAGACCCGCAGCCGGCCTCCGGGGCAACAGACCTGGGCCTGGATGTGATCTTAGGCTGGACCGCGGGCCGGGAAGCCGGCAAGCACGAGGTCTATTTCAGCTCTGATATACTGGCCGTGACGGATGGGGCGGCCCCCCTCGCCACCGTGACCCAGACCCGCTACGGGCCGGTCGCTCTCGATCTGGGCACAACGTACTACTGGCGGATCGATGAAGTCAATGACGTCCAGACCCCGGCAACATGGCCGGGCGACCTCTGGAGCTTCAGGACGCAGGGATTCTTCGTCGTGGATGATTTTGAGAGCTACGACGCCGCCGACAACCAGATTTGGTACACCTGGAAGGACGGGCTGGGCTACGGCTCGCCGACTGCGCCGCCGTATTACCCCGGCAACGGCACCGGCTCGGCGGTCGGCAACGAAAACACCGCGTCTTTCACCGAAGAAACCATCGTCCACGGCGGCAAACAGTCCATGCCGATCTCCTATAACAACAATAAGCAGGGTGCTCTGAAATACTCCGAAGTGACGATGACGCTGAGTAACCAGAGGGATTGGACCACGCGAGGCGTCAAAGAGCTGTCGCTGTGGTTCCGAGGCTATCCGGGCTCCGTGGGCAGCTTCGTCGAGGCGCCGGCCGGCACCTATACGCTGACCGCCGGCGGCACGGATATCTGGGGCACGGCCGATCAGTTCTATTTCGCCTATAAGCAGCTCTCCGGCGTGGGCTCGATTGTCGCGAAGGTTCTGAGCGTGCAGAACACCAACGCCTGGGCCAAGTCCGGCGTGATGATTCGCGAAACGTTAGATGCCGGCTCGAAATTCGCGGCCGTATATATCATGCCCACGAACGCCGACGGCACGCCCACCAACGGATGCCGCTTCCAGGGCCGGACGGATACGAACGGCAGCGCCACGAGCGACACCGCCGTCGCGACGGCCGAGCAAATGGCAATTAAAGCGCCTTACTGGGTCAAGTTAGAGCGTGACGCCGGAGGCAACTTCAGAGGTTATTATGCCAGCGACGGCGTGAACTGGAAGCCGATGGTCTGGAGGCCGAGCATCTCGATGGCTTCGAACGTCTATATCGGTCTGGTGTTGACCAGTCATGACGTGGCCGTGACGGGTCAGGCTAAGTTCTCCAACGTTACGACCACCGGCACGGTCACGGGCCAGTGGCAGTCGCAGGATGTCGGCATACGCAGCAATAGCGCCGAGCCGCTATACGTGGCCGTCGCCAACAAGACCGGAGCGCCTGCCGTAGTGGCCCATGAGGTCCCCGCGGCCACGCAGATCGATACCTGGACGGAGTGGTCAATCGAGGTGCAGGCATTCGCTGATCAGGGCGTGAACCTCGCCGACGTGGACAGCCTCTCGATCGGCGCAGGCAGCAGGGCTAACCCGCAGGCGGGCGGTACGGGCATCCTGTATATCGACGATATCCGGCTGTACCCGGATCGCGTACAAGTTGGGCTTGAAGCCGAATCCGCCGCCCCGCTTGGGGCAAGCTGGCGGGTGGTTAACGACCCGAACGCATCGGGCGGAAAGTATATCGGCTCGGAGAACGGCGACGGGGACGACAGTGACGCGGCTCCCGGCGCCGGCTGGATTGCGGCGTATAACTTCACCGCTCCGGCGGGCGTCTATAAGATCCTGTTTCGCGGCCGGGAAGCCGACAGCGATTCGTTCTGGGTTCGCATAACCGACGCCGTCGCTCAGACTCACGAAGATCCCGACCAGCCCGGCACCGGCTGGGTGAGGTTCAACGGAATGGATGCTCAGGGTAAATGGGCCTGGGATGAGGTTCACAGTGACGACCACCAGCAGCAAGTTACGAACTGGACGTTGTCGGACGGACCCCATACGCTGGAAGTCGGCAAGCGCGAAGCCGGCGTCTATCTAGACGCCATTGTGATCACGAACGTTCTGGACCTCGACCAGAAGACGCTGCCTGCTGTGATTCCTCAGCCGTAGAAGGTCCTGCTCGCGATGAATGTTGCTTAATTCCGGGGCCTATACCGATTGACGCGATATAGGCCCTTTGTGAGTTGGATTGTCCCCGGTTTTACGGTCTGGCACGAGGGCAAGAATTAACGGATCGCCGTGCGGCGCGTGTTTTTTCATCCGTCAATCCGCGGGGATCAGATCTGCGAAATACCTTGTGTCGCGCAGAACGACCCGGCCGACACGGACTCCCACGGGCCGCTGGAAAATCGGCCCATCATAGACGTATGAATGGAACTCGCCGTTCTCACCGCACGGATCAACTCCGTCCGGCAGGTCGCGGATCAGAGCCGCGTCGATCGGCCTTCCGGCAAACGCCTCGCCGAGCTTCTGGCTATCTACACACGTCAGGTACGCCTTGAAGCCGAGGGCAATGAACGTTTGGACAATCTCAGTCGTATCGCGGCGCCAGATTGGGAAGATCCCTTTCATTCCAACTTTCGCCAGGTTGCGCTGCCGATAGTCCCGCAAATCCTCTAAGAAGACGTCCCCAAACGCGACGGTCAGTACGTTCTTCTGCTTGTATTCAAGCATTGCCTTTTTCATCACGGCCTCATAATCTTCAATGCTGCAATTGTCCGGATGAAGATAAAGCTTGTGCAGGCGCATGTCGAGCGCGGCCGCTTGCTGCTCCAGCAATTCCACGCGAACACCGTGATGACTGACGCGCTCGTATTGTCTGGATACCGTTGTGAGCAAAGACACGACCTCATACCGGCCGCTTCCGAGCAACGCATGCAGCGCCATGGCACTGTCTTTGCCTCCGCTCCACGCCAGCACAACCTTTTCCTTCACAACCTTATCCATGCGTCCGTCAGCCCAGCCTGTATTTGCATGTATCCAGGAACCAGTAGCCATCCCTGGCGATTGTCCGAGCTTCAACTATTTCTATGGCCTTGTTGAAAATGGGGCCGTTGATGACCAGCGTGTGGTACTCGCCGTTTTCCCCACAAGGACAGACGCCTCTGCTCTTTAAGTACTCAATAAAATCCCCGTCCACCCGGCGGCCGAGCCATTCGGCGTCAATGACCCTGGATTGGGCGCCGATGACGATCGCCTCAAAACCTGCATCGATGAAGTCGAGCAGGATATCTTCGGTGTCTCGGCCCCAAAGCGGCTCGACGGCTTCGATACCTAACTCGCCGCAGACTCTTTCCGTCCAGTCCCTGTGTTCCTGTAAATAGATGTCCCCGAAGACCATTCCCTCGACGCCATCGGGGATTAAACTCCGAACAGCCTCCTTGAATTCCTGCTCGTAGCCGTCTCTGGTCGTTTCCCGCTGCCAAAGGCGCATGCCGATGGACTCCGCCTGCAATTGAATCAGCCTGGTGTCCGTGCCGTGAAAGCTTACTCGCCCGTATTCCTTCGAGACAAAGTTCACGAGGCAATCAATATCGTATCCACTGAGCATCGCCTTGTAACAGGCCAGACAACTGTCTTTGCCGCCGCTCCATGATGCGATGTAGCTCATAGAATTGCACCCCGCTTTTTCTTCGTCCTGCTATTCCAGGTCAAAGGGCGTGTTGTTTATCGGCTCGAACCAGCCTAAACGATCACGTGAAACACTGCTTGCCCCAAAAAACCAATCCAAAGAAAAGAACCGCAACTTCGGCGATTTCACTTACCGCGCCGATCGTATCTCCTGTCATGCCGCCGATTTTTCTTTTGATGTACGTTATAAACAAGAGTACGGGCAGCAAAGAAACAACAAGTAGAATCCCCCCCGCCAGCTTCATCCATGCGAATGACAACGCCGCGGTAAAAAGGCTTCCTGCAAGAAGCTCTTTTCGGCTGTCATGTTCCATAAAACATCTGGCTTTTCCTTCTCGGCGGGCATAGTCTGACGTGGAGCACGCCAGAACCTGAGACCACCTCGCAAATACGGCCATCACAATCAGCAGCTTCCAAAGAATCTCCCGTGGAATGCTTACTATGAGAGTGAACTTCAAGAATAAAAGGCAGAATATTCCAACCGCTCCCATCGTGCCCACACGACTATCCCGCATGATCTCCAATATTTGTTCTTTGGACCTGGGGCCGTAAAAACCGTCACAGGTATCCGCGAATCCATCCAGGTGAATTCCCCCTGTTATGAAGACGGACGTTATTATGATAAGCACGCCCACAACAAGGTTCGGCAGGAAACCCGAAAGTAATGTCGTCCCTGCCAACACAGAACCTATCAACATCCCGACGACGGGAAAGTACAGCAGAGACCTGGCATACTCTTCCTCCGCAATCTCCGATTTGATCTTTATCGGCAGGATCGTCAAGAACTGCAAGGCAATCCAAAATCTCTTCACGTGTCCATCCCTTCGGAGACGGACGCGCTTTGGAATGTGGCCATCTCGGTCAAAATTTTGGCCGCCGCCTCAACAATATTCATCCCCAGCGCTGCACCGGTGCCTTCCCCAAGGCGAAGATTCAAATCCAATAGCGGCTTCAGACCCAGGTAATCAAGGATGGCCCGATGGCCCCGCTCCACAGAGCAATGGGCGGCAATCATATAGTCTCTTACTCTGGGTTCCAACTGGCAGGCTATCAATGCAGCCGCTCCTGAAATAAACCCATCCACTATTACAGGAATCCTTTTTGAAGCCGCCGCCAAAATCACCCCCGCAAGGCCCCCTATTTCAAACCCGCCTATTTTGTACAAGACATCAATGGCGTCGTCAGAGACCGGCTTGTTTATCTCGATGCTTCTCTTGATAACGCTCACCTTGTGAGCGAGAGTTTTGTCGTCTATACCCGTTCCTCTTCCTGTTACATCTTCAACAGCCCGGCCTGTTATGACCGCCGCTATCGCACTTGAGGACGTCGTGTTTCCTATCCCCATCTCTCCCGTTCCCGCTATATCGATGCCCTCCTGCGAAACGGCCTCAAATACTTCCATCCCTCTTTCCACCGACTCGACCGCCTCGTCTCTTGTCATTGCGGGTCCGTTCAACATGTTCCTGGTGCCGTAACCTACTTTTTTGATTATCAGCTCAGGGTGCGGATTCAGGTCTGCGGCTACCCCCATATCGACTACGACGACTCTTGCCCCCACGTGCTTGGCCAGGACGTTTATGCCGGCGCCGCCTCCAAGGAAGTTATAAACCATCTGGGCTGTGACCTCCGGCGGAAACGTACTTACCCCTTCCGCTGCGACACCGTGGTCTGCCGCCATGGTGAATATAACCTTGTCCTTAAACGCAGGGTTTTCATTCCTCGTAATCTCCACAACGTGTTTGGCGAGCTCCTCTAATCGCCCAAGGCTTCCCCGCGGCTTGGTAAGATTATCGAGTCGTTCTTGCGTCTTCTCCGCCAGGGAATAATCGATTCTTTCAATTCGACTTATCGTCTCATTCAGTATCTGCATCTTTTTGCGTGTCCTTTATGATCAGTGGTATGCCTGCCTGCATAAAAATAACCTGATCGGCCTTTTTGGCGACCATTTGATTTGATAAACCGAGCACGTCCCGAAACCTCCTGGCCAAAGGGTGCACGGGAACAATGCCGCTTCCGACTTCATTCGATACTATGATTGTCGTAAGGTCGAGTCTTTGTGCGGCCTCGATGAGCGCCCTTATCCTTCTTTCTATTTCTTCGTCGTTCAAATTATCCGCCAGCAAATTGGAGATCAATAGACCTAAACAATCGATCAAGGCCACGTCATATTCGTCCTTCAGTGTGCGTAGAATCGAGCTGATGTCTCTACCTTCTTCGACCAGTCCCCATTCTCGGGGTCTCGACATCCTATGCAGCTCAATCTTTTTCTTCATTTCCACGTCGGAGGGAGCGGCCGTAGCAATGAAGACCGTTTTCCCCCCACGTTTTTTGGCTAACTCCACTGCATAGCTGCTCTTTCCGCTTCTGGCGCCGCCCAAGATAAGAATAAGCTTTGTCATAACACGACTTCTTCAGAAGACAAATGAGAGACGTCGTTCCTCCTGACCACTGCAGGCGGCGATCCTGCAGCATATTCTATAACATTAAGAGCGCCGAACTGCTGCTCTACTTGCCAGAACATCTCCGTACCCAACTTCAATGCCTCGCATAAGATAACTCTTATCGGTCCGCTATGGCTAACAAGCGCCACGGTCTTGTCCCTATATTGGGAAAGAATAAAAGAAAGTCTATCTTCAATCCTTTTACTCAAGTCTCTCAGTCCTTCACCGTTGGGAGTTTTGACCCTTTCCAGGTCACTTATCCACTCTTTGTACGGCTTCTGATACTTTTTGATAATCTCTTCGTGCGTTAATCCTTCGAAAAGGCCAAAATTCATCTCGCGCAAATCCGCCGTTTTCTCAACTGAATTGTGGCGAAAGACGATCCTGGCCGTCTCATACGCCCTTGCCAAATCGCTCGAAATAACCTTGTCAATTCGCATGTCCTTCAACCTCGCGGCTAACCTCCTCGATTGCCATACCCCCCTGCTATTTAGCGGCGGATCACTAAAGCCACAGTATCTGCGTTGTGAGCCGTAGTCCGTTTCGCCGTGACGTATCAGGAGCACTCGTACCATGGGATCTCCAAACCCGGATGCTGTCCGCCAAGCAGATGGTTCTGGACGTGTTTCATTTCAAATCGTAGGCGCTGTTATCCGGTGACAGGAACCCTGTCCCTTCTGCGATCTTATCCTTCGACCATTTATCCGTCTCGACATAACGCGTACGAACGCCCTTGATGCTCCCGTCACAATATGCCACGTTGGTCGCCCCAAGATGGCGATAGTCCTGTGTGCCTGCGTGTCTGAAGTTAAAGTTCATGTCCCCTGGATTCGGCCAGGGCGCCCGCATGAATTTGTTCGCGCCGGAAGCATATCCCCCCTCACCGAAAAGCGCACAATCGACCGGTCTCAAGACCTGATCGGCTCTGGCCGGTGTCTCGATGCTTTCGCTTTGGCCGTGACCGATATAGCTGGTGTTGTAATTATAGCCGGTGTAGGGGTCGTTGAGCCAGTTGTGTGCACCTTTGAATGACGGACACTGATGGATTTTTTCAATTGTCCGGCCCTGCCATAACAAGCCCGGAACCACCCGTTCCCCGTTTTTGCTCCAGTCCTTTACTGTGGTAAAATCCCAGGCGAAGGAAGTAACAACCGGATGATCTACCTTATACATATACGCGATGGGATAGTAACCGTCATTACTGTTGGTGTACATATCAGCGGCAATCGTAAACTGCCTCAGGTTGCTCAGGCACAAAACCGTCTTGCTCTGCCGTCTTGCCGTAGTCAACACCGGCATCAGCACGGCCATCAGCAGTGATATCACCGATATTGCAACAAGCGTCTCTATTAGTGTAAAGGCACTCTTTCGCATTCGCTTTGTTTTTTTGAATGTGAATTTATGGACTACTCACATTGCCATGTACATTCCAGCCAATGTTCAGATAGCAGAACCCAGTCGTCAAAGTTTACAATCCCGTCTCCATTGATATCTGCGATTACAGCCGGGTCGTCCGGGCCGCTTATCTCAGCCTTCCAGTATAGAATCAACAAATCAAGATCCTCGTAATCGACCCTGCAATCTCTGTTCAAATCGCCCACAGGAGAGGGGTGGTTATAATCGCCGCAGCAGCTCACATCTGAAATCGCATCGATTTCGGTGGTCACGTTGCTATCGGGGTCGTCCTCAATCCGAACGTATTGAATCCAGTCCAGTCCCAACACCGCGATATCGAAACCTGTCCCGCCTGCCGAGCCGTCGTAAGAAGCAATCATCTCTGCGACGGTTTTACCTGCAACGCTGAGGTTGGGATCCACCGGCCGGGTCGGATCAAGCTCCTCAGCCCAAACATCGTTCACGTCATCCCACTGCCGGCCCGCCGTCGGCGCAAAGCTGTCCGCGTACGGACCCGACAAGAAGTAATACCAGTTCTGGCCGTCCTGGCTGACGGCGACAATGCCCGGTTCAGCCGCAACCGATCCGCTGACGATGGTCTCTTCCGGGTTGCCGTTGGTCCAGCCCTGACCGCCGCCGATGATCTGGTAGGCGTCCCCGAAGATAATGAAGTCTATCCCGTAGGGATTATTCTGATCATTGGCGACCGGATGGCTGAATTTGACTGTGAGCCGGCCGCCGTTGCCGATAGTAACCAGCTCGAAAGCGCGAGAAGGCGGACAAACCGGCACAACAGGCACAATTTCGTCCACCGGTATGTACCAGCCGTCGCCGGTTGTCTCCAGAGCGGGCCTGCCAAGAGCAGCATTAGGGTCATTAAAAGGTTGGCCCGATATCCAGTCATTGCCTACGCCGGTGCCTTCAACATACTCAATGACTTCCATTGCAAAATCATTTGGATCGTAACTCGGCCCCGGCACAACCTCAACCGGCGCGCCGGCTCGGCCATAGACCCAGCCGTCTGTATCTCCGTTGTGTACCGTCCTCGTATCACAGCCGACGAAGGCTAAAGACCATTCTGCTGCACCAGCATCCTTATTCCAGTAATGCCACCAGTTTTCCCCACCCACCCAGCCGGGATTGTAGTGTGTCACGCCTCCATCCACATATTCTATTCCTTCTATGGAGATACCCCAACCCCAGGCTTTGGTCGTCAACGTGAAATCTATCGAATCTTCCTTGTCCAGCTCCTGCAGTAATGTGAGTCCCGTCGTTGTATCCGTCTCGTCCTGTCCGAAATTCACTTCAAATTCGGTCCAAAAACCGTCGGACCATTCGATATACACCCCCGCCGTATTCACGCCGCTGCCGACGCAGACAACAGCTCCAACTGCCGACGAGCACGTAATCGCCAAAATGGTCATTAGACAAACCAGATTTACAAACTTTACCAATCTTTCCAAACTCATAGTTTCTCGCCTCCAGTCCGGATGATTTCCACTTGCTTTTAATCTACCGCTCTTTGGTATTTCCCTATTCAGCACACATAGAAAACTGATCGCAAATAAGACGCTTCGTCATTTTGTTTACCTCCTTCCGTTCTGTCCGGCCCTTATCGCGAGGGCACCAATAAAAAAAACCGCCGTTCCCACGAGAGAAACGGCGGTTATTTTTAGCCCAAACCGCCTCTGCAGCCGAATAGAATCAGCCGCAGAGCTATCACTGCGTTCCAACTCGCGAGAACACAACCAATGTACAGCCAATCGCAGGCAGGTTTTCTGACTTGCGCCTTACCTCGAGACTCCTTCCCATCCGGCGACTGATTTTTCAGCCATGGATAGTGGACAAAAATGTCTCTCGGACTTCCGACTTGAGAGTCGGAACAGGCGCTCACAGCGGCGCGACCGTCGCGGATTTTAACCGCGTTCCCATTTTCAAATCCCAAAGCACAAAACCCCGGGACCTGCAACTGTATTATCTGCATTTCAAAGAGCGAATAGTACCAATATCACACGCCTAAGCACAGGTCAAGCTAAAAAATACAATTTTTTTTGCCGGCCCACCGAGGCTATGGTGATGAACAAGTATCAAGTGCTCTCGGATGCCTGGACGGTGTTCCATTGTGATATGTTTCGTCCTCGGGGAGCTTCATAATTTTGTTGTTGTGGGTCCAGCTTGGGAATTGTTTTGTGCGGTCTTCATCCGGGAATTCACGATAGAGAATTCCAGGGACGCCTCTTTCCAGCGATTCCAGCGAACCATCGGGTCTGGCAATACACGTCGGCCACGACGAATAATGGCCGGAGGAATTACTGGCGACAACCCACATCAAGTTATCTGAGGCCCTGACTCTGATTTCCGCGGGTATGATCTCGTCAAGTATGGTCTTGCCTTCGTGGTGTGCATTGTAGAACGAATGAAACATGACCTGCACGCCTTTATGTCTATATATATTGTACATCTCCGGGAAACAAGAGTCGTAGCATATCAGAAAACCTAATTTGAATCCTTTCAACTCATGAACTACCGTATGATTGCCCGGAGTATAGAATTTCAAGTCTCCACCCGTCAACATGGACTTGTCATAGCGGCCGACAATCTTCCCTTCGTTTGAGATGATATACAGGCAATTCAAGGGCTTTTCATCTTCGCTAATGTAATGAGCCGATCCGAGAACGACCCAGATGCCCTGTTCCCGGGCAAGTGACATGATACGGTATGTTTCATCTCTTAATTTGGCCCAATTGAAATCTTGAAACGACGGCACGTCTTTGGGCGGGTATCCACTGAGAGCGGCTTCTGAAAAATGAACGATATCCGCTTTGTTCAGTGCGGCCTGCCTGATGAATCGCTTAATGTAATCTGCATTGCTCTCTATATCCCCGGACACGGGGAATTGGCACGTGGCCACTTTCAGCTTTTCTTCAGAGCGGCTTGACTCGGCAAAACTCAGCACGAATACGGCAGCCAACAACGACATTCGCAAGAGAACAAAGGTCACATGTCGGTCCATAAAACCATACGAATTTCTTAGCTTTAATAGTTTTCTTGGCTCTCTGTTCATCTTATATCCTTCCTGTCAGATAACTTTGCTGGTTTTATCTTTTGGCGCTTTTATTGTATTATCTCCGTAATGTAAACAATGATAAGAGGAAATTTTTTGGAGACTTGACAATGCATAGACGTGAATTTCTGAGCAGAATGACTGGGGCATCTTTGGCTGCCTTATCTCTTGACGGAATGTTAAAAGGCGAAGACACCGGCTTTGAAGGGCACGCCAGGGCATATCTTCGCTCCATTATGCCAAGCCGTCAGAGAATTGAAGACTTTATTACGGGCCAATACGGTCCCAGAGACCAGCGCCCCGGCGAGGTTTTCCAATATGATTCCGAACTGGGCTGGGTCCATCATGAGGCGGTAGGCAATACCGGTGTCGATGGTTCTAAAGTGTTCTATAACTATGAATCCGACGGCGCCCGCAAGGTTATCAACTTTCCTGGCCAATCCAGTCGTATCCGTACGTACGGCAATAGTTTCACGCATTGCAGTCAGGCGAACAATAATGAAACGTGGGAAGAATACCTGGCAGCTCACATTCAAGAACCTGTTCGCAACTATGGAGTCGGCGGTTACAGCGTCTATCAAGCCTACCGGAGAATGCTGAAGGTCGAAACGCAACTTTCAGGTGGATATATCATCCTGAATATTTGGGATGACGATCACTACCGTAACCTCGACGCATGGCGAAGCATCCGTTTTGGCTCCGGCTCAAGATGTGGATTCACACTGCCCCATTTGAGGGTAGATGTGGCTAAGGGAAGCTGCAAACAGATAGAGAACATCTCACAGACGCCCGAAGATCTCTACAAACTATGTGACGAAGACTACCTCTGGCGAACCTTTAAAAATGATCCGATCTTGAAGATGGTGATGGCCGCACGCGAGGGCGGCAGAGACATTTCGGATGAACTTATCAATCCTGTGGCGGTTACGTTTGGCATCCCCGACGAAAAGACGGCAGATACCGAGACGGCGAAAAAGATTAAGAAGATCCATACTGAGGCCGCACTGTTTGCGACCCAACACGTCGTCACCTGGGCCGAGGAGCTTGCCGGAGAGACCGGTAAAAAACTGATGATTCTGCTTTCTTTTGGCAGCGGCAACATAGAGAGGCATTTGTCCGGCGAGCCGCGCTTTGACCAGAGTTTTATTGACTGGCTGAAGGACAAACCCTATCCGGTTATTGACATGCGGGACGCGTTCGCCGCAGATTACAGAAAGTACAAGATAGACATCGAACAGTACCTTGCGCCTTTTTATAACGGCCACCATACCCCCAGGGGCAATTTCTTCACCGCCTGGGTGATCAAGGACAGGCTGATTCAATGGCTAAATCCAAAACCCATACCTTATCGGTGAACTGTATTAGGTGGACCAGTACGTAAAACAGAAGATGCTCTTGGTCTCTGGTGTCTGATGTATTTTAAGTCCTTGTGAGTTGGCTTGGTACGGATGTTTGCTTTAAAACTTCTTAACATAGTCGAGAAAGGCTCTGGCCGTCTTGTCCAGGTTTTCGATGTCTCCGCCGCCGGCCAGGACTGCGCACATTTCGTACGCGATATATCCCCGGTAGCCGATTTCCTTTAAGGCGTTGAAGAAGGTTTCGTAGTCGATAATGCCCTCGCCCATCGGCACGGCTCGAATCAGGCTTTCCTGCTGTGTGTAGTTAATCAGGTTGTCTTCGTAACGGTACCTCGGCAAGCGCACATACTGGGCTGCGGTGGTGTGAACGATGAAGGGCGCCAGCTTCAGGACGGCTGCCCTGATTTGTTCCGAGCCGGCGCCCTGGAGCGTGGGACTCCACGCATCAAAAGCCGCCTTGACGTTCGGCAGATTGACCTCGCTCAGAAGCCAGTGCAGCGTATCGTGGTGCGAGGCAATATCGTGATGATTTTGCACGGCGAGGGTTACGCCGTACTCGGCCGCTTTGCGCCCGGCGAGCTTTAGCCCTTCGGCTACCATAGCATATTGCTGGTCAAAAGATACGCCGGGCCGTTCATAGCCGGTGAACACGCGTACCATATCGGTTCCCAAATCCCGCGCGAGTCCGGCCAACTCGCCCACGTAGCACGCCTGAATCTCCACGTTGGGGATGCCGGTCTTATCCATGCCTGCCGTAAAATCGGTATAGCCCGCCAGGCAGGCTAATTCGAGACCGAGAGTCTCGATCCTGTTTCGCAAAGCCTTCCGAGCAACAGCGTCGTAATCCAGTGGAGAAACGTGGGGCCTTTTCGCCATCAACATCACGCCGTCGAAGCCAAGCTGCCCGGCCTTGCTCAGAAATTCATCGACGCTTAGCTTTGCCTGTCCCCGCCAGACGCCGGCGTAACTGACAGAATGCAAACATGTCTTCATTTTAGAATCCTTTGAATTGCCCGTATGATGAATGACCAACAACCAGCCGTCAATCAAAAAAGCTTGATATCGGTGTCCTCAGACCGGTCATCGTTCTTTAGCGTCTTGCTTGGCGGATAATTTGGCCCGCCATTGCGTGGCTTGCTCAGGTTTGCCCCAGGCCTCGTAAAGCTTGACCAGGTTGTCTATCGAGTCCAGCGTATCGAGGTGCGTTCCTCCGAGCATGGTAAGTCTGCCTTGCGCCGCCTTGGTCAGGAGCGGTTCGGCTTCGGCATACCGGCGCTGGGCCACGTACACCAGGGCCAGCCTGTGCATGGATTCGAGCGTGTCCGGATGTTCGTCACCTAACACAAGCTGTCTGCCCTGCAGAGTATCAGCCAGCAGCGATTCGGCCTGCTCATAACGAGCCGTCTTACTGTATAACCAGGCCAGGCAGCCCATCGAGGTCAGCGTCGAGGGATGCGCGTCGCCCAGCGTGAGCTGTCCGATCTCCATCGCATCATTCAGGAGCTTTTCCGCCTCGTCATACCGGCCCTGGGCCGTGTACAGCGTGGCCAGGCCGTTCATGGAAGAGAGCGTGTCCGGGTGTTCCTGGCCCAACACGACGGATTCGATCTGGAGCACTTTCAGCAAGAGCGGCTCAGCCTCGTCGTAGCGGCTCTGAGCGATATACAACATGGCCAGGCCGTTCATGCAGTATAGCGTGTCCGGGTGCTCCTCGCCCAGCAGGCGGCGAGACTTCTCCGTCGCCTCAAGGTACAGCGGCTCGGCCTCGTCGTAGCGGCCCTGGGACCGGTAAACCGTCGCAAGGTTGCCCGTAAACAGTACCGTGGAGAGGTCCTCCTCGCCCAACACCGCTCGGCTGACCTGAAGCATCTTTGTGTACAACGACTCGGCCTCCTTGTACCGGCCCTGTGAGAAGTACAGCACGGCCAGGCCGTTCATGGCTTGCAGCGTGTCGGGGTGCCGGTCGCCGAGCACCTGCCGTCTGCCTTCCACCGTCTCGGTGAAAAGGGACTGCGCCCGGTCGTACCGGCCCTGCCTCCAGTACACTCTGGCCAGAGCCTCCATCGTGCTGAGCGTATCGGGGTGCTTCGGGCCGAGCTGTTCCCGCCGAATCTGGCTGGCGCGCTCGAGGTGCGTCTCGGCCGGGCCGAAGTCGCCGATGTTTCGATACGTGGTTCCTAACGTGTGCCGAATCGAAGCTTCGACCAGCGGCTCCTGATCGAACTTGTTTTCAAGTTTCTCCGATGCGGCGTCAAGAAACGAACGCACGGTGACCTCCCGGCCCTGCGCAACGTACGGGTCCACCGAAGCCAGCAGACCGTTGCGCAGAAAATCGCTTACCGCTTGCGAGGTTTTCGCCTCCCGCTCGGCCTGGTCGCGGGCGGCCAGCGCATCGGCCCGAGCCCGGGCCGCCCGGGTGGCAAAGACCATCGAGACAATAATCCCGGCGAGCAGGACCACCAGCACCACTGCGATACCGGCGACCAGCGCTCGATTTCGATGAACAAACTTGCGAAGACGGTACGCCGCCGACTCGGGTCCGGCGATCAGCGGATTGCCGCTCAAATAATTGCGAACGTCGTCCGCCAGCTCGGAGGCCGACCGATAGCGGCGCGTACGGTCCTTCCGCATCGCCTTGAGGGGAATCCATTCCAGCTCTCGGCGCAGACGTCTGGCTAAGCTCGCCACATCGGTGCAGCGAGTCTCGGCCACCCTCGGGGCCTCCTCGCCCAAGCTTGTCAGGCGCGTGCTCGGCTTCTTGGGGTCCTGCTCGCCAATGACCTTTCGGATGTGATCCACGCCGCCTTCACGAAGCGCCTGGGCATCGAACGGCAGCGCACCGGTCAGCAGCTCGTAAAGCAGCACGCCGAGCGAATAGACGTCCGAGCGGGTGTCAATATCCTGAGCGCCCATCTGCGCCTGTTCGGGACTCATATACTCCGGCGTTCCGACAAACTGGCCCTGCTCCGTGTACAGCGTCCGGTCGGTCAGGGGCTGCGTGACGGCCTTGGCGACGCCGAAGTCGATAATCTTGACGGTTGCTTTCTGGTCCTGGACGGACACCAGAATATTCGACGGCTTGATATCGCGGTGGATGATCCCCTTCTGGTGGGCATGCTGGACCCCCTCACACGCCTGCAGAAACAATTGCAGCCGCTCCTCGACGGTGAGCTTATGCCGGTCGCAGTGCTCGATGATGGAGATGCCCTTGACGTTTTCCATCACGAAATACGGCAGGCCGGCTTCGGTCGTTCCGGCGTCGAACACGGGGGCAATATTCGGATGGCCCAGCAGGGCCAGCGCCTGGCGCTCGGCCTCGAAGCGGGCAATCACCTGCCTGGTGTCCATGCCGGGCTTGATGACCTTCAGCGCCACGCGACGCTTCACGGGCTTATCCTGTTCTGCTAAGTAAACAATGGAAAATCCGCCTTCGCCGAGGATGCTAAGCAGCCGGTACGGACCGATTTGCCCAATCGGCTCTTTGCCGGAACCGTCGAACGAGCTGGTCGCGCCAGCCGCTTTGGCATCCGCCTCATTTTTTCTGTCCGTGTCGCCCATTCGCAGCCCTTGTCGCTTACGCCAGCTTGTTACAAGCTTTACTAGTAAGACGCTCGCAGAACGGCAAAAATTTGAAAATCTCAAAAAGAAATTGACTGCGCCGCGAATCACGAATACTATATGGACCTGTCACAACAACGTCAAGGGACCATGTATTTTGGTGATACGCGTGCATTCGCTGGTATTTGTCAGAAGGAGTTGTAATGGCCTCTATTATCATCACATCCGGAGAGCAAAAAGGCGAGTATCTGCCGCTGGGCCGGCGTACGAACGTGATTGGAAGGGCCGAGGCCCTTCCGATGCAGATACTGGACGATATGGTCTCTCGCAAGCACCTGCGAATACGCTACGATGAGAAGACCGGTGAGCACGCCGCCGAAGATATGGACAGCAAGCACGGCGTGTTCATCAACGATCGCAAGCTCACCGCACTGACGGTCCTGAAAGAAGGCGACCAAATCCGCATCGGCCAGACCACCCTGATGTTCTCCGAAAAAGACTTCGAGGACCGCGAAAGCGCCCTGGACCATTACAAGAAGGCCGGAGAGCGGCAGCGCCCCACCATGATGGAGTGATTGAAGTGCCTAAAGTTTGGAGTGCCTAAAGTGCCTAAAATCAAGATTATTGATAGCTTCGCCCACTTTAGTTCACTTTAGACACTTTAGATCACTTCTAAACGTTCTCCCGCGTGATTTTTGCGCCGAGGGGATTCAGTCTTTCTTCGATTCGCTCATAGCCCCGGTCGATATGATAGACCCTGTCGATGGTCGTGGTCCCCTCCGCCGCCAGTCCGGCCAGAACCAGCGCCGCAGACGCTCGCAGATCCGACGCCATGACCGGGGCGGCGATGAGCTTATGGACGCCGGCCACGATCACCGCCGAACCTTCTTTCCGCAGACTCGCGGCCATTCGGTTGAGCTCCGCAACGTGCATGAACCGGTCGGGAAAAACCTTCTCGATCACGATACTATTGCCGTCGGCCAGTGACAGTAAGGCCATGAACTGCGCCTGCAAATCGGTGGGAAAGCCGGGATAGGGTTGCGTGGTCACTTCGGCCGGTTTGATCGGGCCTCGGCGCGCGACGACGCACCCATCGCCATCCGCATCGACCGTCACGCCGATATCCCTCAGCCTGTCAATGACGGCCATCATGTCGTTCAGCCGGCAGTTTTGGAGCCGCAGCTCGCCCGCGGTGATAGCGGCGGCGACCATAAAGGTTCCGGCCTCGATCCGGTCCGGAATGACCTCGAATTCGACGGGGTGCAACTGCTCGACTCCCTCGATGACCAGCCGAGGCGAGCCGATGCCCGTTATCTTCGCGCCCATTTGGTTCAGACAATTGGCCAGGTCGGCAATCTCCGGCTCGCAGGCGGCCGACTCAATGGTCGTTCGGCCCTTCGCCAGCGTCGCGGCCGTCAGCACGTTGGCCGTGCCCAGCACGGTCGAGCCGAACGGCCCGCCCATAAAAATATCCTTGCCCGTCAGGCCGTTCGGGGCCTCGGCAATGATGTAACCGTTCTTGAGATGGACTTTCGCGCCGAGCTCCTGCAGACCTTTGACGTGAAGATTGACAGGCCTGTCCCCGATCGCGCAGCCGCCCGGCATTGAGACCTCCGCCCTGCCGCAGCGGGCAAGCAGCGGGCCCAGAATGCAAATACTCGCGCGCATCCGGCGGACGATTTCATACTCCCCGACCGGATTGTCGATGACCGTCGAATCGATGCTCAACAGGCCATTGTCTTCGCGGACGACCTTGCAGCCTAAGCGCCCAAGCAGCTCGTTGCATACGGAAATGTCCGAGAGACGGGGCACCGCTTTGAGAGACGATTTGCCGGCGCCTAAAATGGCGGCGGCCATAATCGGCAGAGAAGAGTTCTTGGAACCATTTACACGGACACTGCCGGAAAGCCGAACCGGTCCTTCGACGCGAAATATATCCATAGCCTATCCTTCGACTTCGTTCCATTCGGCCCGAGGTCATGGCCGAGGGAGAATGATGACCCTGTGCCTTAGCCACCGGTCAACCCATTTTCCTTTGACAATGGGCCGCTGACCACTGACAATTCATCCTTCATAGTGATGGGTGGCAGGCTCAAAGGCGCAGCCTTTGGGCATGGTAAAGCCATCCCTCCCCAGGGGAAGGATGCCACCCGCCGCCACGACGAAAAACGGATTCAACAATAGTATATGTTCAACGTTAAGCAGTCAATGGAATTCGCCAAGGCCCTGACGGCGGAGCACTTTATCTGCCTGGCCGGACTGGTCTTGCTGGCTTACTGGCTGCTCAAAACTTCGTTCGGCGCCAAGGCCCTGGCGGATGCGGCGCCCCGGCGAAACAGTATGCCCTTTTACCTGCCGCTGATTCCGCTGTTTATCTGGTTCGGGCCGGTTCCAATGGCCGTCCTGGCCGCCGAGGAGCTGACCCGGGACCTCCTGCGAGACTGGCAGATTGCTTTTCTGGACAATTGTATCTTCTCCGCCGGCGCGGTAGTGACAACCGCCGCGATTTTGCTTCTGGCAAGAGCGCACTTTGCCCGGCGGCTGCGGGGATTCGGCCTCAATGTCAAAACAATCGTCGCGGATTTTTTCGCCGGCTTTACGAATTTGCTGACCGTCTGGCCGCTGATCATGGCGGCCGTCATCCTGACGACGTTCTTCGGCGAGCAAATCTGGGGTCAGGATTACCAGATGCAGCAGCATCAGGAGCTCGAGCTGATTACGGAGTACTCCCAACTGCCGCTGCGAATCATCATCGTCATCGTTGCCGTGATCGTAGCCCCGCTGCTCGAGGAACTGCTGTTTCGAGGACTCGTTCAAACCATGCTCGCATCTCACATATCCTACGCCGCACGCAGTTCGTCGAATGACGAACCACGGCAAATCCGCAGCGAATTGGGGGTCTGGCTGGCGATTGCCATAAGCTCGGGACTGTTTGCCATGATGCATGCCAATCCCGGGCACTGGCCCGCCCTTTTCGTGCTGAGCGTGTGCCTGGGCTACGCTTACGAGAAGAGTGGCTCGCTGTTTCGACCCATTTTTATCCACTCATTTTTCAACGCGGTCAGCATCGCCGCCGCCCTAAGCCAGGCGTAGAGACTGGTGGAGATCGTTATGCACGACAAAGTAAATCGCCCCCGTCCGAAATATCCCGTATCATCCCGTCACGGCTTCTTCGCGTCTTGGGTACTTGTTTTGTTGTTAACAGGAGGCATGCAGGCCGCACAGACCATCGAGTCGCCCGACGGGCACATCGTCGTCACATTCGACGTCAAGGACGGGGCGGATCGGCAGGGTTGTCTGATCTATACGGTAACGTATGACAAGCAGCCCATCGTTGTTGACTCGCGTCTGGGACTTGCTATCAAAGACGCTGCGCCGCTGGAGACCGGCTTTGATCTCATCAACACTTCAAAGAGCAGCCATGACAGCACATACTCTCCCATTTACGGAGAACGCAAGACGATTCGCGACCGCTACAACCAGCTCATTGTGGACGTGAAAGAAAGTCGCCCGCCTCATCGATGGCTTCGGTTAACGTTTCGTGCTTACAACGAAGGGGCGGCTTTTTGTTATACCCTGCCGGAGCAGGATGCTTTGAAAGACTTTGTCATCTCTGCGGAGAAGACACAGTTTCATTTTGCCGGCGACCATGATGCGTACGCGGTATACTCCGCCCAGGGCCAATATAGTAGAGTGCCGCTCAGCGAGATCAAGAATGATTGCGAAAGGCCGCTGACAATTCAGATCAACGACAGGCTCTTCGCGTCGGTGGGCGAGGCGAGACTGGTGGATTACGCGAGAATACGCCTCTCGCCCGACAGAAGTCAGCCCCACACGCTTGTCAGCTCGTTGGCCGGCGAGGTACGTGCAACGACGCCGCTGACAACGCCGTGGCGCGTTCTGCTGCTCGGGCGAACGCCGGGGGAGCTGCTTCGAGCGCAACGACCTGTTCCTGAACCTCAACGAGCCTTGCGCCATCGCCGATACCTCCTGGATCAGGCCCGGTAAAGTCATTCGCGAAGTGACTTTGACAACAACTGGCGGCAAGGCGTGCGTCGATTTCGCCGCCCAGCACAATCTTCAATATGTCGAATTCGACGCGGGCTGGTACGGCGATGAGAATGGCAATGAATCCGACGCCACGACCATCTCGGTCGATCCCAAACGATCAAAAGGGCCCCTCGACCTGCATGAGGTCATCGATCATGCAAACCGGCGCGGAATCGGAATCCTTCTATACGTCAATCGCAGAGCGCTGGAGCGCCAGATTGACGAGATTCTGCCGCTTTACGAAAAGTGGGGAGTCAAGGGCGTCAAGTACGGCTTTGTACAGGTCGGTTCGCAACAATGGACAGCGTGGCTTCACGAGGCCGTTCGCAAAGCCGCGGCACACCATCTGATGGTTGATATTCACGATGAGTACCGCCCGACCGGATACAGCAGAACGTATCCGAATCTGATGACGCAGGAGGGCATCGCAGGCGACGAAACCAAGCCTTCTAACAGCTTGACTCTGACCATTTTGTTTACCCGCATGTTGGCCGGTGCGGCGGATAATACGATTTGCTATTATGACCAGCGGGTCGGTGAAAACGCAAGCCACGCGTACCAACTGGCCAAGAGCGTGTGTCTCTACAGCCCATGGCAATTTCTCTACTGGTACGATCGGCCGGGCGGCTCTCCGCGGAGGGCCGGCGGCGCCGGCGGCAGCCATAACGTCATCGGCGACGAGCCTGAGCTGGAGTTTTTTGATCATGTTCCAACGGTCTGGGACGATACAAAAGTCATCCACGGCCAAATCGGGCAATACGCTGTCCTTGCTCGCCGCTCGGGCGAAAGCTGGTTTATAGGCTGCATGAATGCAGATGACCCGCACACGTTCAAGGTCCCGCTGAACTTTCTGGAGAAGGACCGCCTGTACGTTGCCCACATTTACAGCGATGACCCGGCCGCACCGACGCGGACTCACGTCAAGATCAGCCGCTACATCGTAGATTCTTCATCCATTCTGAACGTCGAGCTACCCCCTCGCGGCGGCCAGGCAGTGAGAATTGTCCCGGCTAAACCAGACAATCTGAAGACATATCCCAAATATCGATGATTGCTCAGGCACGAGCCTCAACCCAGACCGGACTGGACCAGGCGTACCCGACCTCGTTGTGATTGTGCAAATCGCCGAAGTAGATGTGGTACTTGCCCACCTGCGGATGTCCGGATAGCGCCGGCGCCGATACGGGATCTATAACTGAACAGCCCAGACCACCAAGCGCCAGTGAGCCGGCGGTCGAAGCCTTCAGAAACTGCCGTCTGCTGATTGGTTGTATCACTTTGAAGCAGCCTCAGTTCTCGCCTCTCTATGGCGCCGAGACACTGAACTTGAGCTTCTCTCCGGCCTTGACGAGCAGGGTCTCGCCGAATTGCATATCGCCGAATCCGCCGAGGATGAACCTCGAAAGACCCAACTGGCCCTGCAGAACGGACAGCTCGATGTTCATACTCTTCGTTGTCCGTTTAAGCGAACAGCTTCCCCACGCATAACCATTCGACCAGAAGAACGTGCCGTCGCGAGCGGCGAAGGTCATTGACTTGCTCACGCCCGAGTAATTGAATCCGGTCATGGCGAGCACCGCTGCCCAGCTCGCCATGGCGCGGGCGTAGTGGTGGCCGCATTCGGCCTCGTCGAAGGGGCTTCGCTTGCGTCCGTCGTAGCGGTCGCGGATGTTCTTGATGCACCTTAGTCCATCGTCCACCTGGCCCTCGTACAGCATACCGACGGCCGCGGTGTACTCGAAGCCGGTCATCACCTCGGTGAAGTACGAGAAAGGATTCTTCGGCCGCTCTTTCGGATAGCTGGCCATCAGCAGCGCCGACTCATCGCCGAGCACGAAACTCCGCATGCAGTTAAAATGCCCGTAGAAGCCGTCCCTGAGATTGTACTTCATGATGCTGGACAGCGTCTTGCGGACGTTGGCCGGCTCGAGCAGGTACCCCAGCCCGCAGACATGGGCCATGTACTGGCCGACAAGCTGGTCCACCAGACAGCCGGAGCCGAGCTGGTAATCAGGATTCGTCGGGTCTTTCGCTCCCATCCCGACCAGCAGGCTCGGCGCGATAGCCGATTTGTCCTTCGGCGGGCGAATTTCGTGCTCGTAATACTCCCCGTTGAACAGATTCTCATCGGTCCACTTTTTGCCCTGCTCGAACAGCCGGCGGCAGATAGCGGCAAAATCCTCCTCGCCGAGATATCGCGCCATTTCCTCGGCCGCCCGCAGGGCCCCCAGGTACCACACGCCCATCTGCGGGTTCGGCCCGTAGTATTCGACGTCCATCGTATTGTGCTGGCAGCCCTCCATGACGCCGTCGCGGTCGGCGTCCCAGCCGCCTTCGATCCAGCAGAATTCCAGGGCCTTCCTGACGTGGGGCCAGAGGGCTTTGAGCATCTGGTCGTCGCCGGAGAGCTGCCAGTCGCGGTACATCTTCATAATACAGCCCATCTGGCCGTCGGCGGCGGCCTTGCCAAAATCGTGTGCACGCTCCAGCGGCAGACCCACTCGAAAGCTCATCAGCCCCTGATCGTCCGTCGCGTGAGCAAACTCGATCTCGCGCATCGACTTGGCCTGCTCCCCAAAAAGAAAAGCCGTGGCCTGCTCGTAATTCCAGACGTGGGTGCACGACCCGTGACAGCAGCCCCGCTTGTTGCTGGAGCCTTCCCAGCCATAGAAGCGACCGTCCTGCGTGCGAAAGCAGGTCTGGGCGCGCAGCGTGCTGAGGTTGAACAGGGCCGCTTCCTTGACCGCTTCAGGTAAATCACTTTGACAAAAGGCCCGCACAAAACCGACGGTTTGGGCCTCCAGCGTTGCAAGCTCCGGCACGAATTTCTCAGCCACGTCCCAGGCGTCACTGTATTTGGTCGCGTAGTAGTTGCCGATTCGGTCCTGCTCGTTGCCTTTCGGCGTCCAGGTCTGACGATTGGGGAAGTGCCAGGTCAGCAGAAACGTTATCTTTCTTATCTCGTGCGGCGGCAGCTCCACGCCGACCGCCAGCGAGGCCATCGGCGTATCTTCTGCGGCGGCGTTACGCTCCTCCAGCTTCCCGTCGTCGCTGAAGTCGTCCCAGAAATCGAGCAGCGAGCCGCCCCAGCCCTCCTGGACCCATGCCGTACGGTGGCTGATGTCCGCTTCGGCGGTGGTTACCAGGGCCATCGTGCCCCATTGCTCGGCCCTGGCGGCTACTCCTTCGGAGCGCATGAGTATCCCTCGGACGGTTGCACTTTGGCGGAACTCGTTGCGGTTGGCCTTGCCCCCGACGGCCACCAGATCGCCCTTCCAGTCCTTTGTATTGCCCGAACCGTCGATGCCGATAAAGTTGGGCATGCTGCCGCACACGGAGGCGGTCACTGATTTATCGGTTTTGTTGACAAGCACGTATCGCAGCACGGCTACAGGTATACCGCTGGCCTCGGCGTCGCCGGGAATGAGTGGATTGAACGCCTGTATCCGCACATCGACCGGCACCTCGGGATCGGAAAGATAAACCTGCCCTAACGGGTAGGCGGCGGCGAACGAACACCGGCGAAACCGCGACAGGCCGTGGTTGGGCACGGTGCTGCCGTGGCTCTCTTCGTAATCCGACAGCTCAATCGGACCCTGGATTGCCCGGGTTACTGCCTGTCCATCTGCCGTCTTGGCAAAAAGCGCAAAGAACGGCCCTACGCTGCCCCGCAGCGGCACAAATCCCTTGGCGGCACGATTCATGATCTCCCAGTCGCGCAGGTCGCCCCTGCCGCCTAACGAGACGGTCCCGGTGCCGATCCCGCCCAGCGGCAAAGCAATACGGGCAAGATGGTCCTGGTCGTAGCGCTTCAGAACGGGCCAGTCTTTGCCGGCCGCGGCATCGGCCTGGACCTTCTCTATCGTCGCCTGTACCTGCGCCGAAGCCGGAATCGCGAGCAATAAGTTACACCCCACAATCATCATTAAGATTAACCGCGACTTTCTCATAACGTTCTCCATTACTTGTCATCGTTGATTCGGTGCTCATCGAGCGGAGGATTGAGTATCGAAACTCCAATACAAGCTGCCGTCCACATCTTCCCAATCGCCAATAGCTAACTGCTTATCACCGTCGTAGATGACGTAAGAACTATCCGAATCATACAACTCCAAATCGCACAACTTCAGCGTCGCTTCCGGGCTTAGGCCGGCATACATTATCATCAGCCGCCCTGCGTTGTTAGGGTTTTCAATTGCTTGGGCCACCCCTTGGGTTGGCTTGTCATACGTCGTTCCCTGCCAAGCGAACTCGGCACCGTCGAACTTTATAGGGAAACTGTCTTTGAACTGTTGAGCGACCCTGTTGGTTTCAGGCCTTCCAATAAGAAAAACACACTTGGTTTTCAGATCAGCTTCATTCACATCAGTATCCGCCTTGATTATCTCACGACCCAACCCAAGATAGTCACTATTAAAACGCTGAGCAGCAGTCTTGTTTGCTTCAGCTTCAGATATGGTCCCATAAATTACAATCAAGGTAGGATAAACTTCCCAAAACCAATCAAGGCGTGGAGGCATCCTTTGAATCTTGAGAACTTCATAGTCGGGATCAACTATAAGTTTTTGTGGTTCATTTAGCATACGGAAATCGAAATCTACAGCCTTCCTCTGCATCCAGAGTGTCTGTTTTTCTCTGCCGTCTTTCGTATCGAGGGCAAGTACAATCGGCAACCGGAAGATGGTGTGGCCTGATTGCAAAAGACACCCCCGGACCTGCCAGCCGTTTTTGTCTTTCCTGACGGCGATCTTTTCCAATTTAAGCCGGGGCAGTTCCGTACTATTTACCCATTGTTCGAAAAACCAGTCCAATGGTTCTCCATAAATATCCTCAGCAAGTTTTCGGAAGCGACTTGTTGATACCTCTTGATTGGATTCTTGTCGCAGGGCCACGTACGCATCGACCAGCTTGAAGAACTTCTCATCACCTAATTGTCTGCGCAACATATGGCAGACGAAAGCTTCCCTATCATCCTTGGCACGTGGATAATCATTATAGAATTGATCTAAATTCAAATTGTCTGGCACGGAACTTCGTGCGGACTGAGAGGGCCAGCTCAAGACTCCTTGACGCCAATGTCTAAGATCTTTTTCTACATCCTCTGACGGGAGAGGATTGCCAGGATAGCCAGCGAGCCCATCAGCGGGGAATGGGTCTGAATGGTGTAAGATTGTGACTTTGCTGGTGCGTATTTTGGCGATATTCAAAACGGCATAAAAGAAGTTGTCTGCTCTGCCGTCATGAAGGGCTACCCACTGAGCACCATAGCCCTCGCTGTCTTCCGGCGGAGCATAGGGTCCAATCAGGATGTCCCGGCCTTTGTATTTGATCCACCTTCGACTGTCCTGGTGCCCGATCGTGCCCGACATGGGGTCGGTCGGAATCCAGCCGTAGTTTGGAATGAAGAATTCACCCCACATGTGACTGCCGAGTCCTGCATAGAGTTGGGTAGCAGCCAAACCTTCCGGCGATAACTTGGTCTCGAACGGGTATGTCGCTTTCACGTCATTCGGTTCTATCCATGGAGCCCAGCCGACGTATCCAGCGACGCACCTTGCGGGTATGCCGACCACACGACACAACGCCACCGCCAGAGCCGTGAACTGGCTGCAGCAGCCCTCGTAATACTCCTGCCCGGTCTTCTCATCTACAACTGGATGCGCCAGCAGGACGTCGATTCCTCTGCCTCTTTCAAAGTCGAGGATCTTGTAGTGCATCTTCTTGCCAACGAATTTGACGATGCGCTCGGCTTGCAGGTACGGATTGGTTTCCTCGCCCACGGCCTCCTGGGCCAGCTCTCTTATCTTCGGCGTAATATGGATAGTATGGGTGCTTCGGGTATAGAGGGCGTACTCTTCGCTCGTTTTGTCGTAGGAACCTACTCGGTTCGGATCAACCTCCACGCTGACGTCGTACGATTCCAGGCGGAATTTGATATCCACCTTATAGCAAGACTGCTCCGGCTCTTTGCCGAAATCCCAGAAGAGCATCGGGTTTCCATACTCGGGATCGACGTATCGGGCGTGCGGTTCCGGCTGAACGGAAATGATCTTAACCGTCTTCTGAGAATCCCATTCTCGTGGTATGGGTATCCAGACCTTGAGGTCTTTGGCTCTGTCTATATTATTCGGGTCGGGAACCATCTCAAAGGAATAGTCAACATTGTACACGCGAGGATTACTGTAAGTGATACCGGGTGCGGACGGGACCTTCACCGCCTCGTCTCTTACAGAAGATTTATCACCACCGTATTGATTACATCCTGCAATGACTACAATTGAGATGAGCAATGACTTTTTCATGTTGTCGTCCTGTGCAAGTTATGGGCGATTCCACTGCTGAATCATCTGCCTGATTTTTTCCGGATTGTAGTCCTTTGGTTTCGGATAGTCCTGGTTCGCTTCGAGCTCGTCGATAGAGGGCGTCTTTGACGGCACGCCGTCAGGCGGAACCTCCAGGCCGGCGACCCACACCAGGGCGTTCAGCACGACCTTTCGAAAATCATCGTGCGCCCAGTTATGGTGCCAGTGGCCGCCGGTGAAGCCGAAGCCGCGTCCGCCGCCGGGCCGCTCAATAGCCCACATCACGTGTTCGGGCATACCCATCCGGTCGCGGACGTGCGGGTTGGCGCCGTGTTCGTCGTTTCCTTCTCTGCGGGTGCTGTCCGGCGGAACGGTGGTCAGAATGGGCGTCACATTCTGCATGTTCTCGACGAAGCGCATGTGATAGTACCATTCGTCCTCTATCGTGAACGGTTTGACGCCGTGAGTGATCGGGTGACTGGGCAGCTCTTTGAATTCAGCTTTGAAGTGCGGATTGACCGACCAGAACGTCTCGAAGTACCCACCCGTCCAATCGAGCATGTAATCGCCGGGCTTGCCCTTGGGCACCTCAACCGCATAGTGGAGCATGGCTATCCCCGTGCCGCTTTTGGCCAGTTTGTCCAGCTCTTCGAGGTGCGGCATGACCACGTGTCCCCCGCCGCCGTCGCAGAAGATAGCAACCGCATCGGCGTTGTCCAGCGCGGTCGGGTCTTTGGGCCAGCCGTTCGTATAAACGGTCGCATACACCTGCGGCACGTTCTCGTTCAGGGCTTTGGCCAGCAGCAGGCATCCGGCATTATGTTCGTGGGCGCCGTAGCCGTGGCTCGGCGGTCCGGCCACCAGGACAATCTTCTTTCTGCCCTCCAGCTTCAGGCGTTTAAGCTGGATGTCTTTGAACTGAACCGTCATGGGCGGGCCGGAATGTAACTGCAGCGCCAGCACGCCGGACAGCTCCAGGTTCTTCTCTTCATTGTCCTGGACGTCGGCGGTCACCTTGCCGTTGACTTTGAGAATGATTTGTCGCCCGCGGGCGATGATGTGATATTCGTTCCAGTCATCCTGTTTGATGATGTTCATCAGAGCATCGGCGTCTCCGAGCGGCGCGTGGGTCATCTTGCCGTCGGAACCGATAGCGGTCTTCTGCCCTCGCTCGGCCAGCATCCCCCGGCCGCGCTCATCGTAAAGAGCCCCCGCGTATCTGCCGGCCCGGTCGATGTCGGCCTGGTAACCGACGGCGTGGCCCTCCGGGGCCACCCGGCTGCGAATCTGGATCCCAGAATTGGCCGATTCCGTTCCGCTGATGCGGTACTTGAGCTTCAACTCGAAGTCGTCCACGTCGCCCAGTTCCCAGACGAGGAATTGGTTACTCTTGACAGGATTGTCCTGCGTTGACTGGGCGGTGATAACCCCGTTCTGCACGGACCAGTAGCTCATGTTCGGGGCTTTCCAGCCATCGAGAGTCTTGCCGTCGAAGATCGACTTGAAGTCAGTTTCTTCGGCAAGTGCATCGCCTGCCGCAAGCCCCGACGCTGCAAACAGAATAATCCCAACAAACTGCAAGCATAATGAACGCATGGTAGTCTCTCCACAGTAAATGTACGTTCCGTTAGAATTGTAGGGTGGGGCTTGCCCCACCACGGTTGCCCGACGAAAGCCCACCTTACAAAGCAGCCTTCCACTGCTTCTTGATGAACTTCAGGCCCTCGATATAAACGCCGTCCCGGCTGGGGAAGAAATCGCGCCAGACGCGGGTGGCGGCGGCCAAATCCGGCAGCGCCCGGCCAAACGCCTCGATGACCAGCCACTGGTCGTAGCCGCCCGAACGCAGCGCCTTGAACGTCCCGGGCCAGTCAATGTGCCCTTTGCCGGGTGTGCCGCGGTCGTTTTCACTGATATGGACGTGCTTGATCACGTCAATATGCTCACTGATGCAGCCGACGGGGTCCTTCTCTTCGATGTTGGCGTGGAACGTGTCGAACATCACGCCGCAGTTCGGATGGTTGACGCGCTTGACGTAGGCTGCCGCATCAGCCATCGTATTGAGGAAATAGCACTCGAAGCGGTTGAGAGACTCCAGGGCCAAAGTGACGTTCGCTTTGGCGGCAAGATCGCCGGCCTGGCGATGCACTTCGGCGGCACGCTGTTTTTCCTCTTCCGTAGGCCCCTGGCCTGAGAACACACCCAACGGCTGATAGAACGGCCCGCACAGGAGGTTCGAGCCTAAAGCCTGCGAGCAATCGATCGCCCACTTGAGATGCTGCAGCGCCCCCTTGCGGTGCTTGGCGTCGGCGCTAATGGGGTTATGCTCCTCGTCCGGAATGACGGTCACGGACGTGCAGTCCAACCCGTTATCTTTGAGCGCCCGGCTGACCTTCTTAAAGTGCGAAGGCTCGCCCGCAAAGAGCGGAATCTCGACGCCGTCATAGCCGGCCTTCTTGATCGCTTCCAAATGCGGAAAGTCATCCTCCGTGACGTGCGTGGTCCACAACAACATATTAAATCCAATTTTCATTGCCGTTTCTCCTTCTGAATTACTCAAATTGACCGTTTTTTAGTCGAATACTTCCGCAAGCTCTTCAATGACAATAACATACCACAATCTGTCATTCCCGCGAAAGCGGGAATCCACTGAGCCGGTTATGTTTCTGGATCCCTGCTTTCGCAGGGATGACAGCGCGAATCGGTCAGTGTGAGTAAATTATTGTTACTCGTTAATCGGGATATTCAGCTCGGTGAGCGTGTCGCGCATCCACTGCAGCGATTGTTCGATCATCGGGCCGCCCTGACCTTCGCATTCCATGCTCAGGACGCCGTCGTAGCCGTGGTCCCGCAGGATTTCCAGACAGCGGCGAATGTTCCCGGCGTTGACGCCGCCGCCCAGCGCACAATGGCTGACCGCGATGCCCGTCTGTTTTCCTCGCGTCGCCGCCGCCAAAGATTCGGACACGTCCTTGACATGCACATGGCTGACCTTAGCGATGAACCGCTTGAGAAACGCGACCGGGTCCTGGCCGGCGATAAAGGTGTTGCCGGTGTCCATATTCATCCGCAGGTACGGGCTCTCGCAGAAGGCTAACATTTTCTCCATCATGTCGGGCCTGGTGGTGAAGTATCCGTGCGGCTCGATATTGACGGTCATCCGATGCGCCTCGGCGACCTCGATAATCTGCTCGTAGCTGCGTTTCATCAGCTCCATCGCCTCGGCGTCGCTGAGTCCCTCGGGCTGGTGCATGCCGTCGGTGGTGTCCACGCAGGAGCAGCCAATCAGGTGCGCCCACTGGATCGCCTTCATGACGTACGGCACGCCGCGTAACGGACCATCCTTGCCGGACAGCGGATAGGCGGCGTCCACCTGCGAGAAGCGCACGCCGTAACCGTCCATCTTGCGCCGAAGCATCAGCGGGTCCTCGTACAGCGCGACGTGGGGCTGATACCCCAGACCGTGTATCCAGCTCACCCCGTCGATCAGGCCGCACTCGATGTAGTGAACATCGTTTTTCTTCGCCCATTCCAAGCACTTCTCGAAGCTGAAATACGCCGAATTAAATGCGTCGGTGTGAAAACCAAGCTTCATTTCTCACGTCCTTTCCTGCCTGAGTCATTCTTTCTGCCCCCGGCTCACTAATTCAAAGGCTCCAGCCCGGCGCTCCATGCACAAGCGTTGCGAAAGAGCCGGCCCACGTCGGGATTGGCCAGCGCCGGAACATCGTGCCCGAGCACACTGTGAAAGACCCGCCCCTTGCCGTAGTTCAGCACAAAGGCCATCGGGTAATCCTTGTTATCCACTTTCGAACGCGCTGTGGCCAGCACTTTGATGGGTGTCTCGCCCGCCAGGCACGTGTACAGCTCATCGGTCGTCTCAAAGTCCTTCATGCCTTTCATAGCGGGGTGTTGAATGTCCATGATCCTGACATTGAACTTGCCATGCGGATCGTGTCCCCTGAGTTTCGGGTCCCACACGCGCCCGGCCAGCTCAGCGAACTGCGGCCACTGCTGAAACGCTCCGCAGGCGAAATGAACCAGCACCAGACCCTTGCCGCTGCGAATGACGTTCTGGAGATTGGCGCGGGCCTGCGGACCGGGGTCGGGAGTTTCCCAATTCATAAAGTGCAGCACAATGACGTCGTAGCCGCCAAGCTCATCATTCGCCAGATCGTTTGGCTCCTCGGTGATCGTGACCGCCAGCCTCTTGTCCGCCGCTATGGCCTCCGCCAGAACCGGTGCAGTTAATTTCCACTTGTGTCCCGGATAGTCTATACCGGTAACAATCAGCACCTTTTTGCTCTGGGGTTCATTTCGGCTTTCCGCCGGAGCGACCCCGACCTGACCGCAACCTGCGATAAGAATAATCAGTGTTAGAAGTGCCGCTGCGTGCTTCATGACAACTCTCCTTCAAAGCCAATGGAACCAGGACCTGTTCATGATGACCGTACTATACCTGTCCCGCCCGTGCCCGTCAAATGCCATTTCAGGTCCGGCTCGGAGACTGTCGGCAATAAAGGTTGCACATTCTCCATCAATGTGATATAAGAATACCGGTGAAAAATGGAAACAACTGAGCTAAAATCCGCAATATCAGAGTTGTCGGCCCGGGTAGCAAAAATCCGGGACTGGCTTTGACTTGCCCGGCAAACAGTCCCAACTGCAGGAGCTCGAGGCCCGAATGTCCAAGGCAGGGTTCTGGGACAATCCCGATTCAGCCCAGTCCGTGGTCTCTCAATTGAGCGCGCTGAAATCGGTCATTGACCCGGTGCAGGAAGTACAGCATGAAATCGGCGATATGGAGGAGCTGTTCGAGCTGGCGGCGGGCGAGTCCGACCAGGAAGAGCTCAGACAGTTGGAAGACGACCTGGCGGTGCTTCTCAAGAGGTGCGAACAGATCGAGCTGGCCGGGCTGTTGTCCAGGCCGGAAGACACCAGAAACTGCTTCTTTAGTATTCACGCCGGCGCCGGAGGAACGGAAAGCTGTGACTGGGCGAGCATGCTGCTGAGGATGTACACGCGATATTTCGAAGCAACCAAATACCAGTTCGGGGAGCTTGACATTACGCCGGGCGAAGAAGCAGGAATCCGGTCGATCACGCTGCGGGTCGTCGGGCCTTTTGCATTCGGCAAGCTCTCGTGCGAAGTGGGCGTGCATCGGCTCGTCCGGATCAGCCCGTTCGACGCCAACAAGCGCCGGCACACGAGCTTCGCCGCGGTGGACTGCGTTCCGGAGTTCGATGAGGATATCGACATAGAGATCGATGAAGACGACATTCGGGTTGACTGTTATCGCGCCAGCGGCGCCGGGGGACAGCACGTCAACAAGACCAGTTCGGCCGTGCGCATTACGCACGAGCCGACCGGCATTGTGGTGCAGTGTCAGAACGAACGAAGTCAGCACAAAAACCGCGCCCAGGCTATGAAGGTGCTCAAGGCCAGACTGTATATGCTCGAGCAGCAGAAGCGCGATGCAGAACTGGCAAAACTGCACGGCGTCAAGGGGGACATCGCCTGGGGCAACCAGATCCGCAGCTACGTGTTGCAGCCGTACCAGTTGGTCAAGGACCACCGAACCGATTTTCAAACGGGCAACGTGGATGCCGTGCTGGACGGAGAGCTCGACGGATTCATCGAAAGCTATCTGCACCACAGAGCCAAAACAAGGCAAAAGGAAAGCGGGAAATAAAGATTGAGAAGGGAGAAAGGCCGGAATATGAAAGAAATTATTCATGTCGAACTTAAAACCCGAAGCGTCGATTTCGGCGCGTGCAAAACGGATATTTTAGCGGTGGGAATGTTCTGCGACGTCAAAGAGCTGGACAAACTGAACAAAGAGCTGGACGGCAAGCTGAACGGGGCCATCAGCCAGTTGATAAAGCTGGGCGATTTCAACGGAAAGGATGGAACCATCGCGGTGGTTTACGCCGACGGCCGGATCGGCGCCGAACGACTCCTGCTCGTCGGCCTGGGCGAGAAGAAAAAGGCCACGCTCGAGACGGTCCGCAAGGCGGCGGCGACTGCGGCAAAAAAGTCCGTAGAGAGCAAAGCACAAACCCTCAGCCTGGCCCTGCACAAGGCGTTTGGGGCGAGTTTCGATTTGTCCGCAATGGGACAGGCGTGTGCCGAAGGGGCGTATTTCGGCAGCTACCGTTATGACGAATTCGTCACGGAAAGTGAGGATGGACGGCTGGGCGCGCTCAACGTGGAGCTGATCGACCCCGATTCGGCGAAAACGCAGAAGCTCAGGAAAGGGCTCTTGAGCGGAACGGTGGTCGGCAGGGCGCAGAGTTACGCCCGCACGCTGGCAAACCGGCCGGCCAACGTCGTCAACCCGGCCGAGCTGGCGGCCGCCGCCCAAGAGCTGGCCCGCGGCTCAAAGAGACTGAACTGCACGGTTTTCGACGAAAATCAGATGGCCGCAAAGGGAATGGGCGGGGTGCTGGCCGTCGGTTCAGGCTCGCAGAGCAAGCCAAGATTCATTGTTTTGGAATACAATCCCGCTGCGAAAGTCCCGGCCGCCCGGCCCAAAGTCGCGCTGGTGGGCAAAGCGATAACGTTCGATTCCGGCGGGATCAGCATCAAGCCGGCCGCGAACATGGAGGAAATGAAACTGGACAAGTCCGGCGGGACGGCCGTCCTGGGAACGATGAAAGCCGTCGCGGAACTGGCCCTGCCCGTCCATGTCCTTGGAATCGTGCCGGCGGCGGAAAACATGCCCAGCGGAACAAGCTACCGGCCCGGTGATATTGTCAAGACGTTCAGCGGAAAGTCCGTCGAGATCCAGAACACCGACGCCGAGGGAAGAATGGTATTGTGCGACGCCCTCAATTACGCCGTCAAACAGAATTGCGACGTCATCATTGATATCGCCACGCTGACCGGGGCGTGCGTGGTAGCCCTTGGCAAGTACATGGCGGGGCTGATGGGCAACGACGAGGGGCTTACAAAGCAGTTGCAGAAAGCCGCAGAAAGCAGCGGCGAAAAAGTCTGGCCCATGCCGAGCGGCGATGAGTACGTTAAAGAGATGAAGAGCAAGATAGCGGACCTGAAAAATATCGGCAGCAAATGGGGCGGGGCATGCACCGCGGCGGCCTTCCTGGGACAGTTTGTCGGTGACAAGAAATGGGCGCATCTCGACATCGCGGGGGTCTTGAACTTCGAGAAGACCACCGAGTTCGCCGCCGAGGGCGCAAGCGGATTCGGAGTCAGGCTGCTGACAACCTTCCTCGCCAATCTGGCGAACGTTAAAAACAAATAACTCTATCGAAGAAGATATTCGAGCAATGAAAGAAAACAAAAAAATAGATACGGACAGGATTGAAAAGGCCGTTACGGAGATACTCATAGCGGTCGGTGAAGACACGCAGCGCGAGGGGCTGAAGCGCACGCCGGAGCGCGTTGCACGAATGTACACCGAGCTTCTGGGCGGCATGCAGGAAGACCCCGACAAGCATCTTCGCGGCGTCTTTACCGAAAACTACGACGAAATCGTTCTGCTGCGTAACATTCCTTTTTACAGCATCTGTGAGCACCACTTGATGCCGTTCATCGGCTCAGCCCACGTTGCCTACCTGCCGTCCGGGATGGTGCTCGGGGTCAGCAAGCTGGCGCGCATCGTGGATTGTTTTGCTCGCCGGCTCCAGACGCAGGAAAGGCTGACGTTCCAGATCGCCGATTACATGATGAACAGCCTCAAGCCCCAGGGCGCCGCCGTGGTGCTGGAAGCGTCTCATAGCTGCATGACGATCCGAGGCATAAGAAAGCCCGGCTCCTCCATGGTGACCTCGGCGCTGCGAGGGATCTTCAAGAAGGACCCAAGAAGCCGCAGCGAGGTCCTGAGCCTGATGCACAAGTAGAAAGTAAGAAGGGGTCTGCCCATGCACGAGCTGGCCCGGCTGGTGCGGTTTTCCATCAACCCTTTTCTGCCCGAGCAAGGCAAAGGTTTCAATTCGTTTGCCTCCGAGCCGGCGGGTGAAGGATTATCCATCTTCTTCGAGCTGGCGGTCGAAGTGACGGGCCCCGTTGAGCCGGCTACGGGCTTTGTGGTGAACGTCACTGACATCGACAGGAACGTTCGCAAATTCGTGGTGCCGATCTTTGTCGAGCGAATCACGCAGGATTTCCGCCGGGCCAGACACATCGGCCTTTCTGCAATTGCTGAGCTTTTGGCAGCGGCCCGGAGCCGGCTGGCCGGCAAATTCGGGGCCGCCAGGCTGAATACTCTGACACTGAAGCTCAACCCGCTCAGGACGATAGCCGTCGATTCGGAGGATTTGGATATGGTCTATTTCTGTGAGAAGTTTGAATTTGCAGCAACGCATAAGCTCTGGAACAAAGACTTTTCCGAGCGGCAAAACTTCGAGGTCTTCGGAAAGTGCGCGAATCCCACGGGTCACGGGCACAACTATATCGTTGAGGTCGCGATAAAGATGCCGGCGGCCAGAGACGACTTTCGCATCGGTGATTTCGAGAAAACCGTGGACAACGAGCTGATAAAACTGCTCGACCACCACAACCTCAATACGGACCTTGACCACTTCGCCAAGACCAATCCAACCGTGGAGAATATCGCAGCTTTCGCATGGAACCGGCTGGCCGGCAAATTCGCAGCGGCGGCCCTGCACCGCGTGACCGTCTGGGAAACGGAGAAGACATATTGCTCCTACCACGGCCCAAGCGAGTCAACGCAGTTTGTCAGGACCGAAAATATCGGTCAACGCTAACGAAAAATCGCCCCGGCTATGCCGAGGACTTGGCCCGCTGCGTGCACGTATTATCAACACTGACACTCAGCACTTATCTGGACCTTTGCAGCGCGTGCTGCCCCAGACCAGGACCAATCGGCCTCGAGCGTTTGACGCTCCAGCCCGAATAGCCAACAGGCGAATTGCGGCTCCCGTCTATACTAAAGCTATGTTCTTTATTTGCCGATACTTATGCTATAGACTCGCAGGGTGGTTTCCCGTGGAGAATTTTGATACAGCAGCGAGGCTGCATTCGCCTTCTGCGCAGCCGACGGGGACGGAGTCTAAGCAGACCGACTCGATCACGCACCGAGCTTCGCTATTGATAATTAGCCCAGGATGATTATTCTTTGCGTATGAAAACCTATTTGATGGGGCTTGTATGAGAGCATTGGTAACGGGCGGCGCTGGGTTTATCGGGTCTCACTTGACGGAACGATTGCTCAAAGACGGCCATCAGGTCTGCGTCATCGATAACTTGAGCACCGGCAGCCTGAAGAACATCGAGACATTTAAGGAGCATCCACGTTTTGATTTCGTCGCCGGTGATATCCGCGACGCCGAAATCGTGGAGCCGCTGATAGAGCGCTGCGACGCCGTCTTTCATCTGGCCGCCGCGGTGGGCGTCAGACTGATCGCCGAAGACCCGGTGCATACCATAGAAACCAACATCGGCGGCACGGAGGTTGTCCTCAACATCGCCAACGAATTCGGAAAGAAAACTCTCATCGCCTCGACCAGCGAAGTCTATGGCAAGAGCGAAGCGGTTCCATTTCACGAAGACGATGATATCGTGCTCGGCAGCACGCGGCTGTCACGCTGGTCCTACGCGTGCAGCAAGGCAATCGACGAATTCCTGGGTTTGGCCTTTCATCAACAGTATGGGCTGGACGTCATCATCGGCAGATTCTTTAACACCATCGGGCCGAGGCAGACGGGGCAATACGGAATGGTGGTGCCTCGATTCATTCAAAGCGCGCTCAACGACGAGCCTCTTGCGATATACGGCACGGGCAGGCAAACACGGTGCTTCTGTTACGTCGCCGACCTCATCGAGGCGATTATCCTCCTGATGAATTGCCCGCGGGCGCCCGGCCAGATATACAATATCGGCACGACCTGCGAAATCAGCATCGAGGGCCTGGCGGATAAGATTATCAAAATGACGGGCAGCAAAAGCAGCAAGCAGTTCGTGCCCTACGAGACCGCCTATGGCCGGCCGATAGAGGACATGATGCGCCGCGTGCCGTCTCTGGAGCGAATCAAAGAAACCGTCGGCTGGGAACCACAGACCAGCCTGGACGAAGCCCTCGAGGCGATCACCGACAGCATCAGGCGGAATCCTCGCGAGAGCCGACACGGATAAAAACTATGAGCATGCGCGTACGCGCCAAACTGAACCAGTGGGACTACCTCATCGTCACGGCCTCCAATGAGGCGCAGGCGCAGGCTTACGAATCGCAACTGAAAATCCGCCGGAACATGGGGCTTCTGGGCAACGTCCACGAGGTGATCGTCGTAGCGGACCCAGGCGGAAAGCGAATCGGCAGCGGAGGCAGCACGCTTTACTGCCTGATGCAAGTCCTCGACCGGCAGCTCCAGCGCCGCGCGGGCGCCGCGGGCCCGGACGGCTGGGAGGAAGCTCTTGGAAACCTGCGCATTCTCATCGTGCACGCCGGGGGTGATTCGAGGCGCTTGCCCGCATACGGCCCCTGCGGAAAAATATTTGTTCCGGTGCCGTGCGAAAGTGACACCGCCGTCCCCGTGAGCCTGTTTGACCGGCAACTGCCGACGTACCTCGCACTGCCCGAGCCGGCGGCCTCCGCGTCTTCCTGGCAAGACGAAAAGGGGGGCGGCCAGGTGGTGCTGACATCGGGCGACGTGCTGTTAAGATTCGAACCGGCCGAGGCACAATTTGCCGTTGAGGGCGTCACAGGGTTGGCCTGCTACGCCCCGCCCGAGCAGGCAAGCCGGCACGGCGTCTTTTGCCGCGGGCGGACGGACCAAGTGAGGCTCTACCTTCAGAAACCTTCCGTGGCCGAGCAGATGAAAAAAGGGGCCCTCGATACATACGGCCAGGCCTGCCTCGATATCGGGGTCATGAACCTTGATGCGAAAACAGCCGTGAAACTGTTGAAGCTTTTCGGCGCTCATCCCGGCCGAGACGGAAAACTGGCCCTGGGCGGGCAGATGGGCCGGGCCGTCACCGAATGGGGCCTCGACTTCTATCGCGAAATATGCTGCACCATGGGCAGCGATGCCACCGAACGGGAGCACCAAAAATCCGCCCGGCAGAGCGGTTCAAAATGGAGCAAGACGCTGCTGAGCAAGCTGTTTCGAGCTTTCTCGACGGTGCCTTTCAGCATGAAACTATTGAAGCACTGCGATTTCCTGGACTTCGGGACCAGCAGAGCGATTATCACCAGCGGCACGCGGCTGCTGCAGGAAGACCGCGGCGCTTCGCACTTGCAGACCTTTCTGGACGTTAACAACGAGATTCTCGACGGCGGCGGCGTGAAAGGAGCCTCGTCCTGGGTAGAGGGCTGCCGGATAAGCTCGTCGCTCACCCTCGGCGGAGAAAACGTCGTCGTTGGCGTTGACGTTGACGAGCCGATTTCTCTGCCGCCCAGAGCATGTCTCGACGTCATCAAAGGAAAAAACCGAGCGGGTAAAAGCGTTTGGTTTGTCCGCTGTTACGGCGTGGATGACACGTTCAAGGAAGCCGTAAAGGACGGCGCAAGTTTTTGCGGGATCGATGTGTTCGAATGGCTTAAGGCCGTCGGCGCTGAGCCGCAGGATGTCTGGGACGCGAGCCTGCCCGTCGAACAGCGCAGCATCTGGAACGCCCGAATGTTTCCGGCGGCAAGAACCCACTCCGAGTACAAACGATGGCTCTGGATGTTCGATCCGGTTAGCGCCTCAACGGCAGACGTCAGGGCATGGCGAAAAGCCGATAGATATAACCTCGAACAGATTCTGATGCTGGCCGACCGCAACGATTTTTACACGCGGCGCAGCAGGATTCGCGCGAACTTGATCCGGCAATCTCTTCGGCAGATGTTCCACCCGCAAAGCGGGTTCTCAAGCCCCGAGCTTGCCTATTTTCTAAGCGGCGCCAAGGACCTGGACGTATGGGTTTGCGAGATTCTTTCAGAAGCGCACCGGCATTTTAGAAGCAACACCGGCGGTGATACGCAGTCGTTCGTATTTCCACGGATTATCCATACGTTGGGTTCTGCACTCATCGACCTCTATCAGGGCACGGATCCTTCGCTTTCACGCGTTTTGCCGGGCCTGAAGCGAAGGCTTGGTCCGGCCCGGAATGACTGGCTGCTGTCCCTCGGTCTCGATCTGAAGCCGAACCGTTCCATCGTCCGCTGGGCGCGCCGAGCACAAAGCCTCGCCTTTGAAAGTCTGGGCAGCGCGATCGTAGCCGGCGGGGCCAGGCAGGACGTGCTTCCCCGGAGCACCCTTCGCAGCGACGAGATTGTCTGGGCGCGCGCGCCGGCGCGTCTGGACGTGGGCGGGGGATGGACGGATACGCCGCCGTATTCCCTCGAGCACGGCGGGTGTGTCGTTAATGCCGCAGTTAATCTTAACGGTCAGCCGCCCATTCAGGCGTATGCCCGCGTCATCGATAAGCCGGTCATTCGCATCCGCTCCATCGACCAGGGAGCAGGGACTGAGATTACCTGCTTTGATGAGCTTCTGGACTACCGAAAAGCCACGAGCAGCTTTGCCCTGGCCAAAGCGGCCCTGGTGCTGTCGTGCTTCCAGTCCCAACCGGACACTAAGGCCGGAGGTGCCAGCTTGAAAAAGGCGCTGGAGCGATTCGGCGGCGGGATTGAGCTTACGACGCTCGCGGCGATCCCGAAAGGCAGCGGCCTGGGCACATCGAGCATTATGGGAGCGGTGCTTCTGGCGGCGATTCAGCGCACTGTGGGCGCAGAGTTGTCACGCCAGGATCTGTTTTACAGCGTGCTCCGCCTGGAGCAGGCGCTGACGACCGGAGGCGGATGGCAGGACCAGATCGGAGGAGCGGTCAGCGGCGTGAAAATGATTGTCACGGAGCCGGGATTCGTCCCGGATGCGCGCATCCATTACGTGCTGCCCGACATCCTGGATCCGAGAACAAACGAGGGCCGGAGCCTTCTGTACTACACCGGCATCACCCGGCTGGCCAAGAATATCCTGCAGCAGGTCGTCGGAAGGTACCTGAATCGGCACCGCGCGACGATGGCGACGCTCAGACAGATTCGCATCGTCGCCGGCGAGGCGGCCGATGCGCTCGTCCGCAAGGACATCGCTGCATTCGGACGTCTGATTGACGTCGCATGGCGGCTCAACAAACAGCTCGATCCCTCCTCCAGCAACGACCAAATCGAAGCGTTGTTTGAACGAGTCCGCCCCTTCGTGTACGGCGTCAAACTCCTCGGCGCCGGCGGAGGCGGCTTTATGCTGATGATCTGTAAATCGGCCCAGGATGCCCGGTCCGTGCGGGAAATGCTCGAAGCCCGGCCGCCCAACGATCGCGCGCGGTTCTTCGAGTTTGATATCAGTAACGAGGGATTGACCGTCACCGTTTCATAGGTCGAAACAACTCCAATCCTCCACCGGCGGAGCACATTGGGATTCCTGAGGATATCTCCATGGAATTCGAAAAACAAAAATTATCTCGGCCCTACATTGCCGTTCTCTCGGTTGCGATGGTGCTGTACATCGTCAGTTGTGCTCCGGGCGTGCTGTGGCAGGATAGCGGGCTGATTCAGTACCGCCTCTGGCACAACGATGTCGAAGGTTCTCTGGGCCTTGCGCTTTCCCATCCGCTCTTCTACATGCTGGCTATCGGCGCCAAGTACATCCCGGTCGGCGAATTTGCTTACAGGGTGAATCTGGTCTCGGCCCTTGCGGCGGCGGTAGCCGTTGCGAATATGTTCCTGTTAGTGCGTCTGTGGCTCGGCCGAAATCTCCCCGCGGTCGTTGCGGCCGTCACTTTGGCCGTTTCTCACACGTTCTGGTTCCACGCCGGCATTGCCGAGACGTACACGCTCTGGACGGCCCTGTTTACGGGCGAGCTGATCATGCTGCTGCAGTACACCCGAACCGGCCGGGCTGACGACTTGTACTGGTTAGGACTCTTGAACGGACTTTCAATGGCGGTTCATATTCTCGCTTTGATACCGCTTCTTTGTTACATCGTGTTCATTTTTTACCTTCTGGCTGGAAAAAGGCTTCGCATAGGAGATTTAACAGTTGTCGTCTTGCTATGGATCATCGGCGCACTGCCTTACGAGTATTTGATCGTCGAGGCCATGACGCAAACGGGTGATATCGCCGGGACTCTGGCCTCTGCGGCCTTCGGCACACGCTGGCAGGGAGCGGTCCTCAACACCTCTTTGTCCATGCAAGTTGCAGGAGAGAACTTCCTGTATATTCTGTTTAACTTTCCCACGCCCAACATTCTGCTGTTTCTGGTGGGCTGCTTCGGACTGTTCAGAATGTCTTCACGCCGGGCTTTCAGAAATGTCTTACTTGGCTTAATCGTGCTGTTTTTCATTTTCGCTTTCCGCTACACCGTGCCGGACAGATACGCCTTTTTCATACCGTTCTACTGCGGGGTTTCGATCCTCACCGGTCTGGGGACGTATCTCCTGCAGGATCAGATGAATCGCAAGGCGTTTGCGTTCCTGGTTATCTTCTTTGGTTTACTGCCCATCGGCGTCTATGCGGCCGCACCGACGCTGGCCAGAAGAATACATCTGAACATAGGCACAAGAGAAAATATCCCTTACCGCAGCGATTACGAATACTTCCTGCAGCCCTGGAAGACCGGGTACACGGGAGCGGAGCGCTTCGCCCACGAGGCGCTGGACCTCGCAGCAGAGGATGCCCTTATCTACGCGGATGCGACGACCGCCGCTCCTCTGTTGCTCGCCCAGGAGGCAGAGGGTAAACGGCCCGATGTGAAGATTATCTCGGGCACCGTGAACAGCAAAGATGCACCCCGGCTTGATGCACAGACCATCGGGCAATTGCTCGAAGAAAGGGTGATATACGTTGTCTCGCCTCGACCGCAATATTGCCCCAAATTTGTGCTCGAGAATTACGATTTGACTCAAGCCGGCATTCTGTGGCGAGTGACTAAGCGAAAAACGACCCCAAACCTATGAATGAACAACCAACCACAACCTCCAGGAGACTCGTTTACAACACGTTCTTCAACGTCGCCACGTTGGTCAGTCACGCCGTTATTGCTTTTCTTCTGATACGTTTTTTCCTCAGTCAGCTCGGAGAGGTCCCGTACGGCGTATGGCTGCTCATCGGTGGCTCGATCTTCAAATACGCTCCTTTGCTGAGCTTAGGCTTGAGCAGCTCTATCAACAGATACATACCCGTCTATCTGGCAAAAAACGATGAGGAGGGAGTCCGGCGAGTCATCAGCACTTCATGGTTTTTCTTCGTGGCCCTGGCCGTTGTCCTTATTATCATAAGCCTGGTCGTTTATCGGAACGTCGGCTCCTGGTTTGCGATCGAGCCCGAGCTGGTGCAGACCGCCGGCAGACTCGTGCTCATAGTCGGATTCTGTTTTGCCTTTGCCATGCCTTTGCAGCCATCTACTGCAATACTGAGCGGACTGCAGCGCTACGACATCACCAACTCACTCGCACTGGTCGTGCTGTTTCTGCGAACGGTTTTGGTTGTCGTCCTGCTGCTGCAAGGCTACGGGCTGCTGGCAACGGGGCTTGTATTCGGTCTGAGTGAGATTGCCCTGCGAGCGCTGCATCGTATCTTCGTCAGGAGACTGCTGCCCAAGGCATCCTTGTCCCTTGTTGGGAGGATCGATCTGGGTCTTTTGAAGGACATGCTGGCCTATGGAATAAATACTTTTCTCTACACCATGGGGGCCATCATCATCCACAATGCGAGCATTCTGGTCATTGGCATTTTCATGAGCACCGCCCACGTCACTCAATTCACCGTGGCCGGCGGCGGGGTCTTTTTGCTGTCACAATTGCTGCAGGCCTTTACCGCGGCGATCAAGCCGGCCGTCAGTGACCTCGACGCCCGAAACGACCATCTGCGGGTAAAAGAAATCGCTTTCCTGACGCAGAAGTACAGCCTTCTTTTGCTTTTTCCGGGCGGCTGTTTCCTGGTCATGATGGGCAGGGAGTTCCTGCAAATATGGGTAGGCGACCAGTTCAAGGACCCGGGAGCCATCGGTGGAATGGCCGCTGTATTGACCATCCTCACCATTGGGTATTGTTTGATGCTGGCGCAGCACAGCAACTTTCTTGTTCTGGTGGGCCGGGGGCAACACAAGATATTCGGCGTTTTGACCGCTTTGATGGCACTGCTTTGCGTCGCGGCATCCGTCATCTCGGTCAAAGTGTTCGACTGGGGCCTGATCGGGATAGCCTGGTCGAACTTTCTGCCGATGGTGCTGATATCCGGCGTGATTCTGCCGATATATTTCAACCGGAAGATGCACATTTCCTGGCTGGAGAACCTCCGGAACGTCTGGCGGCCGGCTTTGCTGGGATCGCTGCCGGCGGTCGTCTGTATCGGCCTTTGGAAGTATCTGGCTCCGCCTGATTCGTGGCTCGAAATAGGCGGCGTTGTCGTGGCCGCAGCGCTTCTGACGGCGGCGGGAGGATGGTTCCTGACCCTGACGCAAGTCGAGCAAAGACGATTCGTCGGCATGGCTCTGCGAAAGAAGAACCGTGGCTCAGATTAGTTACACAGAATCCCACAAATACGCCGGCAAAGGCGCTGAATACGAGCAGTACCATCAGACTCCCTGGCAGAGATTCCTTTGGTCGCGCGAGCAGGAAATCATTCTGAAGATTCTGGAGAAATACTTCGCGGACAGAGACGTTCACCTGCTCGACTTTGCGTGCGGGACGGGCCGGGTAACGGCTCTTTTGGAGAATCGCGTGAAAACCTCGACCGGCGTCGATGTATCCGGCTCCATGCTGGCCATCGCCAGGGAAAAACTCAAGCGGACGGAAATCATCGAGGCGGACATAACGGTGCAAAACCTTCTAAAGCCAAGAACGTTTAATCTGATAACCGCCTTTCGTTTCTTTCTGAACGCCGAGCCTGAGCTGCGCTCCGTCACGCTGCGAGCCCTCGTCGAGGTGTTGGACAAAGATGGTTTCTTCGTATTCAACAACCATCAGAATCTGGGCTGCCCCTGGACCAAGCTGCTGTATGCGCACCATCGGCGAAAAAATCCCGAAGGGACGTTCAACGTCATGAGCATCCGGGAAATGGAAGAGCTTGTTCACGGAGCGGGGCTTGAAATCATTGAGCTTTATCCCGTCGGCTTCTTTCATCCGCCGCGGGTCCCGGTTTCGGTCCGGCTGAACCTCGTGATTGATCATGCCGCCTGCAGGCTAAAGTCTCTCAACCGATTCTCAGAAAGCCCAATCGCCGTCTGCCGGCGTCGCAGTAATCACAGCAGCAATGGTTCCGCTTCAGGGAAATAGCCGATGGAGTGCCGCAGCGATATTTTTCGAAAAGCAGCAGACGCGCGCATCCTGGCCGTCGAGGCCGCCAAAGCCGCCAGGGCGTTGGAGATCGGCAAAGACAGCGGCTTGTTCCGTGTTCCAAAGGTCGTCAACTTCGACTTCGGGGCGGGCGTGCTCGAATTCGAGAAGCTCAGCAGCCTGGTGACGTTGCTCGATCTGGCGGTTCGTAAAGACCCCCGGCTGCCCGCACTGCTGGAAAAAGCGGGACAGGCGCTGGCCGTCGTTCACGAAAAACTGATTCTCCCGGAAGAAATGAAATGCGAAATGCCGCCGGAGTGGATGGGACCTTCCGGCGAGAACGTATTTATCCATGGTGATTTCGCCTGTATTAACGTGTGCTTTCACGAGCCAACGGGCGAGCTGGTTATCGTGGACTGGTCGGCGGCGCCATCGGTCGGCAGGATTCCCACCTTCGCAAGCAGATATTTTGACGTTCTCTTATTCATAAGCTCCTTATTCCACGCTGCGCCGTGGCGACGGATATTGAGCTGGAACGGCAAAGAAATGGCTCGCGCGTTCCTGGGAGGTTATCGCAGGGCGGCCCCACAGATCACGCTGAGCAAATTGAGGGACTATGCCTCGGAGATAGGCCGATTGCAGAGAAAAAATATCTCAGCGATGGCGCGGCGGCGAGGGCCCCTCAGGGCCATCGGTTATGTTGGTTGTCAAATGTTGATAGAAGCTCGTCTGTACTTGTTTCTGCGCAGGCATGAATTATGAAATTGGGCCTTCACCATGTACGCGGAATATGAAAATGAAATAAACGGCGAAGAACCCTTTTACGAGCCCGGTGAACGGACCTCCGATATTCAGTTGCCGCCGGTGGTGAATTTCCTGCTTCTGGCGATCTGGATGGCGATCTCGCTGATCGGATTTGCTGTCATCTTCCTTGGGAAGAATCCCGTAGCCGGCGCGATCATCATCGCCGTGCCGACCTTCATCGGCATGGTCCTGAAGCCGACGTTCGGCCTTTGCATTCTGATGCTGGTGCTGCCGACGGGGGCCGGCATTGGTTTCAGGCAGGCTTTCAGTCTGGACCGAGGCGTAGGCCTCGCCTTAGCCGTCAGCTTTGCGCTGAACGTGCTGATCACGCGCCCGGGACTGCGCATCAGTCACAAGGCATTGTGGGTCATGGCCATCTACACGCTCTGGGTCTGCCTGGTCTCATTGGCGGGACCCTACCTCGGCTATGAATTGGTGCGCGCTTTTACACAGGTCCAGCTTCTTGCACTCATTCTTATCGTCTATTGGATACTCCAGACGAACGGCGAAAAGACCTTTCGCTGGGCGTCGAGAGCATACATCATCGGGACCCTTGGGACCATCGCGATGGCGTTTATAACCGGCTCGGCGGTCCGAGCCGTGGAGGATACGCCGGAACAACGCTATTCCGCCACGCTGGGCCAGGCAACGGACGCGAACATGTTAGCCTCGCTGACCGCTATCGCGTTTCTGGCCGCGATCTATTTGTTCGCCCGTGACAGAAAAATAATCTGGCGCGCCTTGTACCTGGCCGCGATCCTGTCTCTGCCGATTATGCTACTCAAGATCGGCTCGCGGGGCGCCTTGATTGCGCTGGCATTTACGATGTTCTCGCCCCTGTTGTTTGTCAGGCAGGTGATGCGCAGGCCGGGCCTTGTGGCCCTGCTGTTTGGGGTCGTCCTGCTGGCGTCGATCTCGGCGGGTCTGCTCGTCAAGAGCCGGGGGCTGACGGCCGGGGTTGAAACACGACTGACGGACCTCCACCAGGCCCAGGAAGCCGTAAGTTACAGAATGATGCCGGTCAAACAAGCCGTTCTATGCGCCGTGCGAAAACCGTTGGGAACAAGCTACTACGGGTGGTTCGAGGAAAGCGGGCTTAGAATCCTGCCGCACAGCGATTTCTTCTTGGCTCTGGGAGTGTACGGCATACCCGCCGCTGCTTTGTTTACGTTGTTCGTGATTATGATCGCGCTGACTGTAAAACGGATCCCGCTCGGACTGGAAAAACTATACGCCAGGGCAATCCTGACGTACTTATTGATCATGGGGCTGAACGTAGGACAACTCTATCAGAAGCACTTTTGGGTGTTTCTCGCATTCATTTTAGCGGCAGAGCGCATGGCTGGATTTTATACAGCGCCGGCGGATCATGAGCTTATCCAGGCCGAGTATGAGGAAGATTTCCTGCCGCAGGAACAGTTCGTCTGACCCAACTATGCACGTGGCAATGGTGACAGTTTTCCCGGCGGATGCTCACAGCATCGACGGAGGCATCGCCGGGGCGGCGAGATACCTCGTCGATGAGCTTAAGAAGCAGCCGGACGTCAAGGTGACCGTAATCGTCCCGACAGGTCCCGAGGGAGAAACTGTTTGCGAGGGCTGGGACGGCTTCAACGTCTTTAGAGTCGGCAAAATGGGACCGTGGAGTTTCTTACCCGCAACGGTCTATGACGTGCTCGCCGGAAAACGGCGGATACACTCGCTTCTGAAGCAACTGAAGCCGGACATTGTGCACTTTCAGGGCGCAACGTTCCTGGCGGCCGATTGCAAACAGCCGAACATTCTGACGATACATGGTATCGCCGAAAAAGACGCGACGTGGGACAGCCGGTGGCGCATTCTGCGCCGGCCCAGGCGGCTGCTTTTGAAGCTGACCGAGGATTATGGACGTCGCCGGGTTCCACACGTTGTCCTGATAAGCGAATACGTAAGAGCGTTTCTCCCGAAAAAGAACAGGATTCGAAAAACCTGGTTTATCGAGAATCCCGTCGCGGATTCCTATTTTGGCCTCGAATGGGCGCCTGAGCCGGGTAGGATATTTTGCTGCACGAGAATCAGGCCGTTGAAAAATATCCTCGGCATGATACAGGCCTTCGCTCTGGTCGTCCAGCAGTTCGGCCACGCACAGCTTCGGATCGCCGGAACGCCGGAAGCGGCTTATCTCGAAGCGTGCAAGAAACAAATTCGCGCGGCCGGCGTGCAAGATCAGGTGCATTTTCTGGGCAATATCAGCATCAAAGACGTACAGCACGAGTTATCCAAAGCCAATTGCTTAGCCGTCCCCTCGTTCCAGGAAAACGCACCGCTGACAATTGCCGAGGCGATGGCGGCCGGCGTTCCGGTCGCCGCCGCGAGGGTGGGAGGAATCCCGGGCATGGTCGAAAATGGAAAGACGGGACTCCTGGTGGACCCGGCGGATGATAAAAGTATTGCCAACGGCGTTAAGAGAATTCTCTCCGATGAGGCGCTCGCCCGGTCGATGGGACGCTGCGCGAAAGAGGCCGCCGGCAAAAGATTCAGGGCCTCGGCTGTCTGCGAAAAAACATTGCGGGCCTATCGTGAAATACTCGCGGAATCACAGTAACCGGACACGGTGACAGATGCGAATTTGCTATATCGCTCTCGGGACATTCACGCACATCGGGCCGTACATTGACTATTTCAAGGAAGCCGGCCACGACGTGAGTTTCGTCTGCTTGTCCCCGAGTCCCGACCGCGGAGTGCCGACGTACAACGTGGGACTCGGCGGAAAATACTCCCAGAGCGCCGGTAAATGGAAATACCCGATCAGCATGCTCCGAGCGCGAAAGCTGATAAAGAAGCTGAAACCCGACATCGTGCACGCGCACTACGCCACCAGTTGCGGCCTGACGGCCTGGGTCTGCGGCTTTCATCCGACCGTTGTCACCGTGCATGGAAGCGACCTGACCGTCGGGATAAAGTCCAGGATATGGCGGCCGCTGCTGAAAAAAATATTCGAGCACTGCGATTGCGTGAACACAGTCTCGAAGAACCTTGAGGAGATGGTCGTCAGCCTCGGCATCAGCCGGGATAAAATCGAAACCCTTACGCTCGGAATCGATACCGAGAAGTTCCGCTTCGTTGAGCGGGCGGCCCGCGACCCGGCACAAGGGTTGAAATTAGTGTGTACCAGACGCCTGGAGCCGGTTTTCGACCACCAGACCATCATCGGCGCCCTTGTCCGGCTGAAAAACAAAGGGATCAAGTTCGAGATGACTTTTGTCGGTGATGGCTCGCTGCTCGATACACTCAGGCGGCAAACCAGCCACGTTGGATTGGATGACAGCGTCATTTTTGCGGGGAAAGTTCACAATGACGATCTGCCGGAAATTCTCGCCCGGCACGATGTCTATTTATCTGCTTCGCTGTGGGATGGGACAAGCTTGTCTCTATTGGAAGCCATGGCAACCGGCCTGTATCCTATCGTCTCGGACATCAACGCCAACTCGGCATGGCTAAGCCACAACGCCGACGGCCTGCTTCACAAGGTCGGCGACGCCGATGACCTGGCAAAATGTATCATGCAGCTATACAGCAATCCACAGCTCGCTGTGAGCGCAGCCGGGCGGAATCGCAAAAAAGTCGTTGAGCACGGAAACAGAAAAACGAATATGAAACGTCTCGAAAGAATTTACCAGGAACTGATTGGCAGGCACAGATAAGCCATGCTGCCATCCCCAAAGCCTTCGGCTTTGAGGCTGCCACCCCTCCAACGGCAAAAATGCACATTCTTTACCTGCATCAATACTTCGCGACGCGTAAAGGAATGACGGGCACGCGGTCCTACGAATTCGCCCGGCATCTTGTCGGCAAAGGTCACTCCGTGACAATGATCACCTCCGGGCTGGCGAACCAGGAGTTTCCCGTGCCGCACGGCCGGCAATACGCCGAGTCCGAGTGCGACGGGATTCGCGTGGTCGCGATTGCCGCCGGTTACAACGACCCGCAGGCCGGGACCAATATGAACGGCTGGCAGCGGATGCTCAAATTCTATCAGTTTGCATGGTTGGCTACGCGTATCGGCAGAAAGCTGGCTAAGCCGGATGTGGTCTTTGCCACGCACACGCCGCTGACTATCGGCTTAGCCGGTCTGGCCCTGGGGCGGCACTTCGACGTCCCGTTTATTTTCGAGGTCCGCGATCTCTGGCCCGAGGCGCTGGTCAACGTCGGGGCCTTGAAAAATCCCGTCATTATATGGTGGCTGAGGCGGATGGCCGCGAAAATATACGCAGGGGCAAAACACATCGTCGTGCTGTCTCCCGGCATGAAAGAAGGCATCGTCCGAACGGGCGTCCCGGCCGAGAAGATAACGGTGATCCCGAACGGCAGCGACCTTGACTTATTCGGTCCGGGCGTAGATGGCTCAGCAGCACGCGAACGGCTGGGACTGGGCGAGAAATTCGCAGCGGTTTATTTCGGCGCGATGGGCCTGGCAAACGGGCTCGAATATGCGATTGAAGCGGCTCGAATCTTAACTGAACGAGGCAACAGCCACATCGTCCTGGTCCTGCACGGCAGCGGCGGAAAACGGCCCGATCTGGAGAAGATGGCGCAGCAATACAAACTAACCAATGTGATTTTCAGCAATCCGGCGCCCGGCAAGGCGCAAGTGGCTCAAATCGTCGCCGCGTGCCAAGTGTGCCTGACGATTTACCGGGCGACTAAGGAGCACACATGGTCTCCGAATAAAATGTTTGACGCCTTGGCCGCGGGCAGGCCCGTGCTGATCAACGTTCCGGGCTGGCTGGGCGAGACGATAGAGAACAATCAGTGCGGCCGATGCCTCGACCCGAACCGGCCGCAGGCGCTGGCGGATGCACTGGAAGAGCTCGCCGCCGATTCGCAGCTTTGCCGACGGATGGGCGAGAACGCACGTGCGCTGGCCGAGCGCGAATTCGCCCGCGAGAAACTGGCCGACCGTTTTGAAAGTGTTCTGTCAGACGCAATCAAAAAGTAATGGAACAATTGGCAAGCCAGACAAAACCAGCGCAATGCCGGAGGCCGGATGCAGATTCGCCTTTTGTCAGTATCATCATGCCGATTCGCAATGAGGCCGCTTTCATCGAGCGGGCGATACAGAGCATATTGCACAACACCTATCCTGCCGAGAAGATGGAAGTTCTCGTCGTGGATGGCATGAGCGACGACGGCACGAGGGAGATTGTCCACAAGCTCTCCGCAGATGATAGCCGAGTCAGGATGCTCGATAATCCGAGGCGGATCGTGCCGGCCGCGATGAACATCGGCCTGAAGGCTGCACGAGGCGAGATATTCATCCGAATCGACGGGCACGCCGAGATCCCGGCTGATTTTATCCCCAAATCCATTCAGTGCCTGCGCGAGCATCCGCAAGCCTGGGTTGTGGGCGGTTCTATCAGGACCGTCGCGGATAGCTACACGGGCCGGGCCATCGCCGCAGCGATGCGCTCGCCCATCGGCGTGGGCAATGCGCGATTCAGGCTGGGCGAGTACGAAGGCTGGGTCGATACGCTTGCCTTCGGCATCCACTATAAATGGATCGTCGATAAGGTCGGCTACTTTGACGAGGAACTGGTACGCAATCAGGACGATGAATTCAACCTGAGAATAATTCTCGCGGGCGGCAAGATATGGATGTCAAAGGCGATCCAGAGCACGTACTTTTCGCGAGGTTCTCTGCGCAAGCTCTGGAAGCAGTATTTTCAGTACGGCTTCTGGCGCATACGGACTTTGCAAAAGCACAAAAGGCCGGCAAGCTTGCGGCAATTGGTGCCTTTGCTGCTCGTCTCGTCAGTGCTTTTTTCCGCACTGACCTGCCTGGTGTGGAGGCCGCTTTGGCCGCTATTGGCCGTCGAGGCAGCTCTGTATGTGCTGGGACTTGTGATAGGTACCGTCGATGTTGGACGCAAAGCTGGCTGGCGATATGCACCGGCCGCGCCTCTGGTTTTTGCCATACTGCATTTCGCATACGGAACAGGCTCGCTGTGGGGTACCGTGAGGTTCTGTATCCTCAAAGGACGCGGCCTGAAAAAGCCGCAAGAGATGCAAATGTCGAGATAATGACGCTGCGATGAATCAGATTATCGAGAACTATCAGATCGCGTTTGCCCGCTTCTTCAGCGCCGAGCGGGCTTTTGCCTTTTGGAAAGGCCGGGTCGCGCTGTATGCACTGCTGCGAGCGCTCGATGTCGGCCAAGGCGATGAGGTCATCGTGCCGGGCTACACCTGCGTCATGAATGTAAATCCGATTAAGTACGTCGGAGCCAGACCCATCTACGTCGATATCGAGCGCGACACGTTCAATATCAACGCGAATCTGCTGGACGCGAAAATCACTAACAGAACAAAGGTCATCATCGCCCAGCACACGTACGGCTATCCCTGCGACATGGATCCGATCATGGACATCGCTCGCCGCCGCGGCGTTTGCGTCATCGAGGATTGTTGTCTGGCCTTCGGCTCAAAATACAAAGGCAAAATGGCAGGGACATTCGGCCGGGCCGCATACTTTTCTTTTCAATGGAACAAACCTTACACCACGGGTCTGGGAGGGATGGTCATAACCAGTGACAAGAAGCTGATCGAGCGGGTGGACGCGCTGCAGGCCAATGAAATGCGCCAGCCGTCGAGCCGGGAAGTCTTCATGCTCTCGATGCAACTTCTCACTTACAGGTTGTTGGTCTATCCACGAACAACCGCTCTTGCCCAGAGCCTGTTCAGGTATCTGACGCGCAAAGGCGCGGTAGTGGGCTCGTCGGGTGCAAATGAATTTGAGCCGGTGAAGGCCGACGATTTCTTCAAAAGCGCCAGCGCGATGCAGGCTCGCACGGGTTTGAAGCAGCTCAGAAACATCGAGCAGAACATTTCTCATCGGACGCAGATGGCTTCACTCTACGACCGGCTCCTTGAGAGCAAGGGCTGGAAGACGAGAACATACAACGGGACTGTGATGCAGCCCGTCATGGTCAGGTATCCGGTGAGAATCACGGAAAAGCAAAAGGCCATTGCACGGGCCGCGAAAGCCGGCGTCGAGCTTGGAAGCTGGTTTGAATGTCCCTTACACCCGATTGAAACGTCCCTGGCTTCTTATGATTACGCAGCCGGAATGTGCCCCGAGGCGGAGAAGGCAGCTCGTGAAGTGGTTAATCTGCCGCTGCACCCACGGGCAAGCGAAAAGACCGTCAAAAGAACCGTCAATTTCATAACGGGCTTCACTCAAGCGCAGCCGAATTTATCTTTCGCATCGGTCTGAGGCAAAACACTTTTTGGCTTATATGCCCATGCCTCAAAACTGCAAAGAGTTCATTAAAAAATCCTGACCGAGGTTTTCAAAGATATTCGTGAGTGTCGGCTCCCTGAAGGAAGCATAATCGCGACTTGACATGTACATCCAATTCATGTACAATTACAAACATGAAATACGAATGGAATCCCGATAAAAATGAATGGCTTAGAAGAGAACGGAACATCTCTTTTGAGAAAATAGTTTTTCATTTATCCCAAGGAGACATCTGGAAGATAAGCGAACACCCCGATCAAGCTAATTACCCGGGGCAAAGGTTGTATTTTGTTGTTGTCGATGATTACATATACATCGTCCCATGTGTTGTCGGGAAGGAATATATCTTCTTAAAAACAGCGATTCCAAGCCGGAAAGCAACAAGAGATTTCAAAAAGGAAAAAACGTCATGAAATACGACAAGGAAGAAAAATCTATATTAGATGCATACGAAAACGGGCAACTGAAGTTAAGAACACCCTCGAGAAAAGAGGTTGAATCGATCAAGGCTGCGGCAAATAGCACACTCAAAAAAAATAGACGAATTACAATTCGCCTTTACGATCATGATTTCAAGGGGATCCAGAAAAAAGCGATCGAAATGGGGATTCCCTACCAAACGCTGATATCCGGAATTATCCATCGGTATATCGAAGGTGATCTCACCTCAAGAACGGGATAGCGAGCGGATGAATCCTTATTTCAGGAGATAGGGACTGCCGATAAAACAGAGCTTACTAAGTCATACTGTCATGAAATTACGGCTCATTACAGATCATGAAGTAAAGGCGTTGTTACCACACACGTTCACACATACAGTGGCCATTCTCAAATATCGCTGCGCGGGGGACTGTGGGGTCGGTTCAGGTACACTAATACAACTCGGTTCACGCTTCTTTTTTGCGACAGCCGCTCACAACCTCGTTTCTTACAAAGATGAGTGTTTGTATATTGGACATACCAAACAAGGAACTTGGGAACAGTTTCCGATTAAAAGGCGTTCACCTCAACTCAATGAACGCGAACCAGAATTTGATGTGGGCTATATTGAGATTCCATCTGATTATGTATGTAACATCAAGGAAAAAAGATTCCTATCTCTTGAGAGGCTTAGGCCATTTGTGAATTCCTGGAGCACGCGTGTTTTTCTTATAGGATTTCCCGCTGAATTGGTCCCAAAGGATTTAGCAAGAAAGAATTTGTTCGATCTGCATGCTATGGGTTACCTAACAGAAACAATCGCTTTAGAAGAAGTAAAACATGATACTGTAGTTTCTCGAGATATCAGTATTGCCTATGACGATGTCGGTGTCTTGGTTGACAGGCAACCGAGCTTTAAGATGCCAGGGCCATATGGTATCAGCGGTGGTGGACTATGGGCTCTGCCTATCACACCAAAAGGTGATCTCTGGAATCCTGAAGACACAATGCTAATAGGAATTGATCGAAGCTGGCTGGAGAGTACGCGTACAGTGCTATGTACACAAGTTCAACATTGGCTAAGATTAGTGGCACGTGATTATTCCGACTTAAATCAATACATCGATGATTACTTAGACTCATTTACGTAGATTGTCTATCAAATCAATGCAGGTAACCCCCAATCGCTATGCGATTGGGGCCACATGATCTCGACCGTTACTTTTTCGAACTGCTCCGCGGAAGCCCTCCATCTTGAGGTAGCCTTTCCGCCAGACGATGATACCCGAAACGATGAAAACGAGCAGGTATATGACCAGGGCGTATCTTGCCCTGATCTTTGTTCGCAGGCTCAGCCCGATTCCGATGAGGGCATACAAGGCGGCCAGCCCGTAGCAGATAGCGACCGTTCTCTTGAGCGGGATTCCCCTGTCGATCATCTGGTCGTAGATGTGGCCCCGGTCCGAGACGAACAAGGGCCTGTGATTGAGCAGTCTTCGGGCCAGAGCGACGGATGTGTCGAGGATGGGCAGGCCAAACACGACGACCGACGCCATCCACCACCGTACGGCCTTCTCGGCGAACAAGATCATCAGCGCCGCAACGAAAAATCCGAGTAACATGCTGCCGGCGTCGCCCATGAATATCTTGGCCGGATGACGATTGAAAGGCAGGAAGCCGCATACGGCGCCGAGAAGCCCCAGGCACACGATGACGCGAACCGAGTCGCCGCCGACGCCGCTGGAGGCCCAGGTACCCAGATGGATGGCCAACAGGAGCAGGGCCGCCGTGATAATCACCGTGACGCCGCCGCAAAGACCGTCCAGGCCATCGAGAAGATTCAGCGAGTTCGTCGCGCCAACGACAAAAACAATAACAATGGGAATTCCCAAAATGATCTCTACGCTCTGCGGGATATTCCATCCAAGGTAGGCGTGGAGAAAACTGAGGCTCGGCCTGATACCCACGACCGCCAAAATCAGAGCGGCAATGACCTGGCCAAGTATCTTCTGATATGGTTTGAGATCGAATATATCATCGACCAGGCCGACGAAGCAGGCTATCTGGCCGCCGGCTAAAACGCCGAAAAGCCAGATGAACGTCGAAGGCAGATGTTCTTCCCGGCGGAGATAATAGAGACCCGTTAGGACCCCGGCGGTTACACCGACGAGCATACCAACGCCGCCGAGATAGGCCACGGTGCCTTTGTGGGTCTTTACCCGGTTATCCGGCCGGTCAACGAACCCGAACTTCAGGGCAATCTTTTTGCACAGGGCCGTAGCGGCCAGCGCCGAGATAAACGCAAACACCGGCACAGGCCAGAATTGCAGCACCCAGCTTATGGGTCTGGCGGGCCCGATCAGATTGTCCAGCATATTTTTCGTCCCTTGCCTGGAGAATTTTCAAGCGAGAAAGTGCTCGCACGTTTAGTCTATCCGGGCGTACCGAATCTGTCCAGACGAATCACGCGGCGTTGACGTTCAGGCTCACGCCAAATAAGATGGTCAATATGAATCTCTTTAGCACACTCAAACGCGGATTTGATATTCTCATTTCCCTGTCTGCTTTGCTCCTCCTCTGGCCCATCCTGGCCGGGATCGCGCTCGCCATAAGACTCGGCAGCAAGGGACCCGCCCTTTTCAGGCAGGAACGAGCGGGCAAAGACGGCAAGCCCTTCGTTTTCTACAAATTTCGCTCGATGAAAACCGACGCCGATCCCTTTGGGCCGAGTCCGATGTCCGGCCGGGACCAGCGCCTGACGAAAATAGGAAGAGTTCTGCGCGAGTATTCGCTCGACGAATTGCCGCAATTATTCAACATACTAAAAGGAGACATGAGCCTTGTCGGCCCTCGGCCGCTGTATCTTTCGCAGATTCCCGAATGGAGCGAGCGGCAGAAAAAGCGGCTGCTTGTCAAGCCGGGTTTGACGGGCCTGGCACAAATATCCGGGCGAGCGGAAATAACGCGCGAAGAGAAACTCGAACTCGACGCCCAATACGTGGAAACAGCAAGTCTCTTAGCCGACGCGAAGATAATACTGACAACAATCATCCAGGTTCTCGCGCGAAGGGGTATCTATGAGAAAAAGTGCTCGCAAGAAGAATACACGCGAGGCGTGAGACCCTGAATACTCGCGGCGGGATGGAGGTTGCCGCTTATTTCACTCGGCAGCGCCGCGTTTGGCCCTGTGAAACAGAGCCGCCACATAAACCACGGCGACGATCACTCCAATTCCCCCGGCGGAAACAAGCATATCCCGCACGGCGAACACCCTGCCGGCAATCACCGAAAACAGTTTCACAATCAACAGCAGGGCCACCGGTCCGGCCGCTACCGCCATCAGCCACTTCGCCCCGCCGCGCGGCGCCCGGAGGGCCGATGGGAAACGCCGTATGTATTGAACCCACAACGCGGTAAAAACGGCGTAGGCAAACAGATGAAACGCAGCACTTGTCACGGGCATCAGGCCAGCCAAATCCGCTCGCGTGACGTTGGTCACGCCGAAAATGACGATGGCCGTTACTAAAAGCCCGGCAGGCCAGAACGTAAATACCGAGAACAAGACCAAACCTCCAACAGTGCCCACCACGTCTGCCAGGAAATCCTGAACATCACAGGTACGTCCCGCCACATAGTTCTGAGACCACTCGTCAAAAACCCCGTACAGGGCCATTATCGCCAGGATCCACCACGGCCCAAGGCCACGCCAATTCACTTTCTCATCGCCTCGCGCCGCAAACCAGAGCAGGTAAACCAACACCAGATACCCAAGGAAGTGGAGGCTCTTATCGGAGACGTCTGCTTCACGAACCACCTGAGGGATTGGTATATGGGCAAAGATAAAAAGCGTGGGCCAGTAAAGAACCAATACGATAGCACTTATCTTTCTTTGAAGTGACAAAGCCATCAAAACAACCTAAAAGAATCCCCGTTTACTTCTGTTCCTGCTTTCATCACCTGCCTTTGCCGCAGTCGCCTTCAGCAGATGAGGCGGCAAGTCAAAGACTCCCGCCACAATATTTTGCCGTCATAATAAACATCCCCGCGCAACAGAACAAGTCCGCATTTTAATAATCGGCCCCACGGCGAAGCCCGACGCATACGAGTTCACAGCCCCAAAAATGAAATATTAGACTGGGAAATCCGGAACCGGGTGTATAATATGGCCGTATTGGATTGTGGATTACCGCACCTGCTTCCGCAGGTGCAAGCTTGTCCCAGCGAAAGCGGGGAAACCTGTTCTGGAGGATTAAGAAAATGAGACGTTTGGCAATTCTGGCATTAGTTCTGGCGTTTTTCGCCGTGCCGCCCTGCTACGGGCAGCGCAGAACTCGGATTCCGCAACGCAAAATCGTCCAGCTCACCGAGCCCAACGTGACGGGGGCCATGAGCCTCGAAGAGACCCTGGCCAAGCGGCGAAGCGTGCGGCGGTTTACCAACCAGGCGCTCAAGTGGGCCCAGATCGGTCAATTAGCCTGGGCTGGCCAAGGCATAACCGACCGGGCAAGAGGCCTGCGAACGGCGCCTTCGGCCGGGTCGGTTTATCCGATAGAGCTGTTCTTCGCCACGCCGGAGGGTTTGTATCTTTATCGCCCGGCCGAACACAGTCTGGAGCAGCTTACGGACCAGGATGTCCGCGTCGCGCTGGCCGGCGGCGACGCGACCGCCAGTTCAATCGCCGAGGCCGGCTGCGACATCGTCGTCGCCGGCTCCGTAAAGAAGCTTGCCGAGCGATTCAAGGACAACGCCCGCAACTACATGCTCATGGAAGCCGGGCATATCGCCCAGAACATCCAGCTCCAGGCGGTCAGCCTGGGCCTGGGGGCGGTGACGGTTGGCGGCATTGATGAGCAGAATGTCCGCAAAGTCTGCGGGCTGGCGAGGACCCTGGACCCGGTTTATGTGATCTGTGTCGGCTACCCGGCCGGAGAGGGCGGCGCCCAAGCGGCCGCGGGACAATTCAGCGCGGCGGGCAAGAAAATCGCGCTCATTATTGCCAGTCAGAATTTCCACGACGGAGAGCTTTTCGCAACCAAGCGCGTGCTCGATGCCGCACAGGCGCAAACTTTCATTGCAAGCACCAGAAGAGGCGTGATAAGGGGCGCGCTCGGAGGCGTCGCCGAGGCAAGCGTTCTTCTAAGCGGACTGACGGTCACGGACTACGACGCGATTATCTTCATCGGCGGCCTTGGAGCGGGCGAGTTTTTGGGCAACCCTACCGCACTGAATATAGCTCGCGAGACGGTCCGGACCGGAAAGGTTCTTGGTGCAATCGGGACCGCCCCCAGCATCCTGGCCGATGCGAACGTGCTGGCGGGAATCCGGGCAACCAGCCTGCTTTCCGAACAAGCAAGACTCGTGCAAGCCGGCGCCATCTACACGGGGCAGCCCGTGGAGCGGGAAAGACTGATCATCACAGCCGTTGGGCCGGAGGCGGCGGTTGGGTTCGGCAAAGCCATCGCGGACGCCCTCGCCGGGCTCTAACGGCCGCACAAAATCTTCCGCGAAAACAAACGAAAACCAAACCGGAGCGGCTACGTGCCCTGCGGGGAATGTCTGTAGCGATTTGTAATTGGAAGCCGGCGGTCCTTGCCGAAGGCCTTCGGCGTGATTTTTATCCCCGGCGGCGAGAGCCTTCTTTTGTACTCATTCCGGTCAACGAGGCGAATCACTGCTTCGACTACGTCTTTCGGCAGGCCTTCCCCGGCGAGCTGCACAACGGACTTGTCCTCCTCGACATAGCCTTTAAGGATCTTATCGAGCAGCTCGTACTGCGGCAGCGAGTCACTGTCTTTCTGGTCCGGTCTCAGCTCGGCGCTGGGCGCTCGCGTGAGCACGTCGTCCGGGATGACCGAACGGCCCGCCATCTCATTGATGCGCTCGGCCAGCCTGTAAACGTCCGTCTTGGGCACGTCCTTGATCACGCCGAAGCCCCCGGCCGTATCGCCGTAGAGCGTCGTATATCCGACCGCTGTTTCACTCTTGTTGCCGGTGGTCAGCACGAGCGAGTCGAACCGGTTACTCAGTGACATCAGAATACAACCGCGAATTCTGGCCTGCAAATTCTCATATGCAATGCCTTCACTCTCCCAGCCTTCGATCGTTTCCAGCGACTGATGAAATTGGCCGAGGATCGGCCCAATCGGGATCGTATGAAACTCGACGCCGAGATTTTTCGCAAGCTTCTCGGCGTCGCTTATCGTTTCGGCGCTGTTGAATCGCGATGGCATACTGACGCCTATGACATTCTCAGCACCCAACGCCGCCGCGGCAATGGCAGCGGTCAACGAAGAGTCGACGCCGCCGCTCAGACCCAATAGGACCTTCTTGAAACCGTTCTTGTGCGTATAATCTCTCGTGCCGAGTACGAGGGCCTGATAAATCTCATCAATGAGGTCAACCGGCTGCGGAGCGGCAGGTTGCGCCGGCTTGACCTTTACCGCGCCGCCGCCTGCCGAGAAAACGTCAGCAATCACCAAATCCTCGGCAAACGCCTTCGCCGTGGCCGCAAGCGCGCCGTCCGAATCGAAAAACATGCTGCGACCGTCAAAAATCAATTCATCCTGACCGCCCACAAGATTGCAGTAGGCGACGGCGCAATTGAATTCTCTCGCACACCGGCTGATAGTCTCTTCTCTGGCGTTCATCTTGCCCGTATGAAACGGCGAGGCTGAAATATTCAGTATCATCTGCACTCGACCGACGTTTGTAAGAAAGCCGCGAAGCCATTCGATATTCCAGATGTCAAAGCAGATGGTGACCGTCACATCGAGGTCTTTGACGCTGATCCGCAGCGGCTTGGCGCCGGATTGGAAATAACGCCGCTCATCGAAAACGCCGTAATTCGGCAGCAGAGACTTGCGATAAACGCTGCGTATCCTGCCGCCCTGCAGCACGGCGGCGGAATTGTAGCAGTCCGTATCGTCGCCCTCGGCAAACCCTGCGATGATGGTCCGGTCCGGGCAATCGGCGGCAAGTTTCTCCACGGCCCGGGAACAATCTTTAAGGAAATGCTGCTTGTGCAGCAGGTCTTCCGGCGGATAACCGCAAATCGCCAGCTCCGGAAAGGCCAGAAGATCCACGTCGGCCCGGACCGCCTCAGCGTAGAGTTCGCGCATCTTCCGGGCATTGCCCGCCAGGTCGCCCACAACCGCATTGAACTGTCCCAATGCTACTCGCACTCCATGGAGCTCCAGGGTGTAATTCTTACATAATTCATGAGGTAACGATGCCCAAAAAGAAACGGAGAGGGCGGGATTCGAACCCGCGGTACCCAAAGGGCACACCGGTTTTCGAAACCGGCTCGATCAGCCGCTCCGACACCTCTCCGGGGTAAAAGAGCGAAAGAGCACGAGGACATAAGCCTTGTGCACTTGCGCCTTATTTGCTACCCTACACTCAACGGGCCAATATTGCAAGAAAATTAGGGGTAAGTCGTATGACTATGAACCGCCAAATATTTGCCCTTTTGCCGGCGGCTCCTGGAACGAGGAATATCCCATGATGAAGTATCACACGACCCACAATGCACTTATACACCTGTGCACTTACGCATTTTTGTATTCTATATTCTGCACTCTCTGTCCTGCCGTTGGTTCCGAGGGTCCGCAGATTCCTGCCGTGCCACCCGAGCATCCGCGGCTGTTCCTTCGCGCCAAGCACGCGGCGCAGTTGGCGCAACGGTTGGAGGATCCGGTGCTCCGGCCGGTAATCGAGCAGCTCCAATCGCAGGCGAAAAGATCGCCGCAATCCAAGGTTGAGTGGGACGCAATTCAGTACCTGGTGACACACGATGCGGCGCTGGGGCGTACCGTCATCGAGTCTGCATTGCCCCTGCTGCAAAAGTGCGTGCTGGCGGACCGGCAGGACGCCTGCCGCGAGACGGGCCGGATGATGGTTACCGGCGCAATCGTGTATGACTGGTGCTACGGCCTGTTGACGGCCGCCGAGAAGGAGGCGTTCATCCGGGAACTGGTGCGTTTGGCCAAGACGCAGGAGTGCGGCTATCCGCCTACGGGCCAGGGTTCGGTCACGGGTCATTCCTCCGAAGCGATGATTATGCGGGACATGCTTTCGGCCGGGATTGCCATCTACGATGAGTTCCCGGAAATGTACCGCCTGGCGGCCGGACGCTTCGTCCGGGAGCACCTGCCGGCCCGAAACTGGTTCTACGACGGACACGCCTACCACCAGGGAGATTCCTACGGCCCGCATCGTTACAGTTGGGACACGTATCCGTTGTGGATTTTCGACCGGCTTGGCGCGGGCAGCGTGTATAACCCCGAGCAGCGTTTCGTGCCTTACTTGTGGATTTACACCACACGGCCGGACGGCCAGCGGCTGCGGGCCGGCGACACCTTTGCCCACAGCACGCCGCGCGGCCAGCCGTGGGGACAGTACATCGGAACCGTGCTGACCGCGAGCTACTATGGGGACGGCATCCTGCTCGACCAGTATGAGCGTCAGGGCGGCAGCGGCGGCAATGAGACAATCTTCGAGCTGCTTTGGCGGGACACGGCGCTTCAGCGCAAATCTATCAGCACGCTGCCTTTTTCGCGGTACTTTGGTCCGCCCTTTGGCTGGATGGTGGCGCGCACCGGCTGGGGCCGGGACGCCGTGATTGCCGAGATGAAAATCAACGAATACAACTTCGTGAACCATCAGCACCTCGACGCGGGCGCTTTCCAGATTTATTACAAGGGGGCTCTGGCCGTCGATTCCGGCCTTTACTCCGGCTTATCCGGCGCGTATGGCAGCCCGCATTGCATGAACTACTATTGGCGCACCATTGCACACAACAGCCTGCTGGTGTACGACCCGACTGAGGAGTTTGGCAGACGCGGCTATGGCAACGACGGCGGCCAGCGCCTGCCCCACGGCCGCTCCGAGGCGCGCGACCTCAGCGTACTGCTCGCACCCGAAAACGGGTACCGCACCGGGAAGGTCCTCGCGTACGGCTTCGGTCCTGACCCCCAAACGCCCGACTACACGTTATTGCAGGGCGACATAACCGACGCCTATAGCAAGAAAGTCCGAGAGGTGAAGCGCTCCTTCGTGTTTCTGAATTTGCGCAATCCTCACGTGCCGGCGGCGATGGTCATCTTTGACCGGGTAGTGAGCGCCGAGGCGAACTTACGCAAATACTGGTTACTCCACACGCTCGAGGAACCGCGCGTCGATGCCGCCTCGGCGGTGGTGGATTGTACCCAACACGGCAATAGCGGCCGGCTCACACTGGATGTACTGCTGCCGGCCGACGACGACGCGGAGCTGGTCAAGGTCGGCGGGCCGGGCAAGGAATTTTGTGTCTTCGGCCAAAACTACGCCAACGACGTCGATCCGCAGCGTCTCGAACGAAGCTCCATCGAGACCGGCGCGTGGCGCATCGAATTATCGCCAAGAAATGCTGCCGCTGAAAACTTGTTCCTCAACGTCATGCAAGTGACGGACAGTCAATCGCCGGGCCGTTGGCCCGTGCAGCGTCTGGACGCAGGCCAGTGGGTGGGCTGCGTCATCGAGGGACCCGAGTCGGCGTGGGTCGTCCTTATGCACAAGAATAACCAGCGCTCCGTCGAGCCGCTGAAGTTCACGGTGCCGGGGCAGAACCTGGCGCGTATGCTTGTGACCAACCTGTCGCCGGGCCGCTGGAATGCACGGCGCGAAGGCTCCGCAGAGACTCTCGAGCTGCTTGTTAACGAAGATTCAGGTGCGGCGTGGTTTGAAGGGCCCGCCGGCACATGGACGCTTTCTCGCTGAGCCGGCCATGAGGTGAACGATGAACCATCGAATATTTGCTGTTGTACTCCTGGGCTTCATCGGGCATGAAGCCTGCTTGTCCCAGATAGCGACGGACGTAAAAGCTCCTGGAAGGACAAGCATCCAGTACTTCCCGCCCCCGGAGGCGCAAGGCGGCTGGCGCTCGCTGGTCCCGGCCAACATGTCGGCGACGCCCGAACAGAAAGCTGCGATTCAAGAGCACACCGGACTTGATTGGGACAAACTCCTTGAGGCATGGACTTATTGCAGCAGCTTCAGCGGGTCTCACAGCCTGCTGGTGATTCGCCACGGGTGGGTCGCCGCCGAGTGGCACAATTTCACCCAGCCCCGCGGCATTGCGTCCTGCACGAAGTCTATCACCGGCCTCGCCGTGGCCAGGCTGCTCGATATGAGCGATCGCGGTTTGCTCAAAAAAAAGATCAGTCTTGACGATTTCGTGTATCAGTACCTGCCGGCCTCGTGGAGCCAAGACGAGCCCGCCAGGCAGAAGATTCAACTTCGCCATCTGCTGACTATGACGTCGGGCCTGACGCCTTACGATGGTCCCTATAAGGACGACTACGAGAGCCAGGTCTTCGCCCAACGTGTTGAAGCACCTCCCGGCACAGTTTGGGCGTACGCCTCCGTGCCGGTGGACCTGCTGAGCTACGTTATTGAGGACGCGACCGGGCGCAGCCTCGGCGAGTTTTTCAACGACGAGATCGGCTCGGCCATCGGCGCTTCGCCCGTAACCTTCCCGGCCTTCAGCGGTCACAGCGGGGGTTCAGGCGGCCCCGGCGGAGGAGCGAGATTTACGGCGCGCGAGCTGGCGCGGGTTGGGTATCTGCTGCTCCATCGCGGCATCTGGCAGCGGAACGGGCTCGCGCGACAGGTTATCAGCGCCGAGCGCGTCACACAATTTACGCAGTGGTCGCCGCTGCTCGAAAACACGACGTGGCGCCAGCCGAACTTTGCCTTCGAACCCCACGCCAATCGGTACTATGGCCAGCTCTTCTGGACCAATCGCACACAGGAGGGTCTCGGCCCCGCAGCGCCGCGCGATGCCTTTTACATGTCCGGCTGGGGAAAGCAGATCTGCGCCGTCATACCGAGCCTTGATATGGTGGTTGTCCGGCTGGGCAGCAATCGCACGCTGAACGACCACCCCGAGTTCTACCACGAATTGTTTTCGCGCATCATGGCCGCCAAAGCAGACCCGCCCGAGGCCGCGATCGACCTCAAGCACGACAAAGACGGGCCGACTTTAGTCCCATCGTGGATTGCGAAAGCCCCGCCGCTGCCGCCGCCTCAGGCAGAGGTGATTCGCGTCGCGACCGCGGACGAGCTGTTCGCCGCCGCCGAGCGCCTTGGCCCCGGCGGCACTATTCTTCTGGCCGACGGTCATTACAAGCTGCCGCGAGTCCTCGTTCTCCAGAGAAAGCAGGGTGTCACGATTCGCAGCGCCGGCGGCGACCCGGACAAGGTCTCGCTCAGCGGAAGGGGATGGGACAGCGACGCAAAAGGTGACGACATCCTTCATATCGGCCGCTGCGAAGGAGTCACTATCGCGGACCTGACCTTCACCGACTGCCGGTCCTACGGCATCAAGATCGAAGCCGAAAACGCGCCGAGGGACGTCCACATTTATAACTGCCGATTCAGGGACATCGGCGTGCGCGCCATCAAAGGTTCGGCGGGACAGGATCCGAACGTCCACGCAGTGAAAGGTTCCGTTCGGTACTGCCGGTTCGAGAACACGAAGGTCCCGCCGGCCGAATGGCTGTTCGGGGGCGACTACATTGCCGCCATTGATATGATGGCATTGGAGGACTGGACCTTCAGTGACAATATCTTCCAGAACGTCAAGGGGCGCAACGGCGGCGGGCGCGCTGCGATCTTCATCTGGGTGCGATCCGAGCGGGTCGTCGTGGAACGGAATCTTATCGTCAACTGCGACCGAGGCATAGCTTTCGGCAATCCTGGCCAGTCCACGGCCAACCTCGCCGGAGAGCCGCTCGTTTACGTTCGCGATGGGATCATCCGCAACAATTTCATTGTGGGCGGGCCCGATTGTGGAATCGAGTTGTGGTACGCCCAGCGCGTCAAAGTCTGTAACAATTCCATCTGGCGGCCGCAGCGCAACTGGGCTCGCGGAATCCGTATCGGAACCGGGACCTCTGATACCGATATCGTGAACAACCTGGTACACGGGGACATTCGGCTCGATGGCGGGCAGGCGCAGCTTCGTCAAAACCTGGCTGGCCGCCTGGACGGCTACTTTGTGGATCCGGCATCGGGCAATCTGGCGCTTACCCCGGCGGCGACCGGGGCCACTGACCAGGGCGTATCTCTGCCGGAGGTAACTGACGACATTCGTCAGCGGCCACGCACTGGACGCCCTGACCTCGGCGCGTGGGAATTCGACAACGAATTGCCTTTGCGAGTCACGGCTGCCGTAGCCGATCCGCCCGCCATCACCTCCGGCATCTCCGCTGCGCCCGATGCGCCGGACGCAATGGCTGCCGGGCCGATCTGGCTTCATCCGGATAATCCGCACTATTTTTGTTTTCGTGGTCGGCCAACCGTTCTCATCACCGCCGGCGAACATTATGGCGCTGTGATGAACCTCGATTTCGATTATGCGCGTTATCTCGACGAGCTGCACGCCAGCCAGTTCAATCTAACCCGCGTTTTCTCCGGCACCTATCGAGAGGCGCCCGGCTCATTCGGGATCGTCGGCAACACGCTCGCACCGGGCGAAGGCCGCTTTGTGTGCCCCTGGGCGAGGAGCCGGACGCCGGGCGCATCGGACGGGGGCTGCAAATTCGACCTTGCCCGGTGGGACGAAACGTACTTCGATAGGCTGAAGGATTTCGTTGCCCAGGCCGGCCGGCGCGGCATCGTGGTGGAGCTGGTTTTGTTCTGCACGATGTATGACGAGAATATTTGGAATGCAAGTCCCATGAATGCGCGCAATAACATCAACGGCATCGGCGATCTTGCGCGGAATGAAGTGTACAATGGCCGGGACAAGAACCTGCTGGCGGCGCAGGAAGCCGTCGTGCGGAAACTTGTCACCGAATTGAACTCGTTCGACAACCTCTACTACGAGGTGTGCAATGAACCTTATGAGCGAGGGGGCCTGACCAAAGAGTGGAACGACCGAATTATCGCCGCCATTGTGGAGACGGAAGCATCGCTTCCCGGGAAGCACCTGATCGCTCAAGGCTTTCCGCCTGCTTCCACTGCGGCCTCAGACATCAGCCCCCACGTTTCGATTCTCAACTTCCATGCCACGAAACCGGACGCCGTGCGGCTGAATTATCCTTTGAATAGAGTGATTGCCTTCGATGAGACCGGCGGCGCCGACCGCAGTGACCGCAAGTACCGCACGGAGGGCTGGAATTTCATCCTCGCCGGTGGAGGGGTCTATGACCACCTGGATTTCTCATTCACGCCCGAACGCGAGGACGGCACGGCGGTGCCTTTGCCTTCGGGAACGCCGGGCGGAGGAGGTCCGGAGCTGCGCCGCCAGCTTCGGATTCTCAAGGAGTTCATCGAGGGATTCAACTTCATCCGAATGGCGCCCGACAACACAATAATCGAGGAAAGTCGGATCACGGGTCCGGCGGCCGGCGGTTCAGAGGCGGCGCCTAAAGGCACTGCGAGGGCGCTCGCGGCGCCGGGCGAGGCTTATGCGGTCTATGTCCACGGCGGGACACGGGCGGAGCTGGTGCTGGAACTGCCTGCAGGCGCCTACAAGGCCGAATGGGTCAGCACAAAGACAGGCAGGATCGACAAAATAGAAACTTCCGTCCACGCCGGTGGACAGTGGACGCTCGTGTCGCCGACATATTCCGAGGACATTGCACTGCGTGTAATCCGGCAAGAGAGCGGCAGATAAGTTTTGTGCACCTGTCGTCCTCTTCGCTTGTCCGGAGCGGTCTGATACTCGACGAGTAAAAAGGAGCAGCGTATGAACGGGCTGATAGTTGCAACAGTGACCATGTTCACGGCGGCAATAACGGGGGCCGCAAATCTTCAAGCCGAAAACATGAGCCATGCGGCCTGGCAGTTCTCGGTGCCGGCTGTCTCGCCGCTTGGCGCCACGGAGAATCCGGGTGCCGGCGAGGAACAGTCCGCCATGTCCCTGCCGCCAGGTGTAAAAGTGGTCTGGGAGTTGAGCAAGGCGTACCGGGAAACAACGCCCACCCGCGAGCGGATCTGCATCAATGGGCTTTGGCGGTGGTCCGGCAGTCCTGCCGGAGCCGAGGCCAAATCGGACCAGGTACCCGCGGGGAGCTGGGGATATTTCAAGGTCCCGGGGTGCTGGCCCGGCATCTCCGACTATATGCAGAAAGACAGCCAGACGGTTTACGCCCATCCGAGCTGGGGGAACGAGAGACTTCGTGACGTTACGGCGGCCTGGTACGAGCGCCGGATCGCGATTCCAGCCGACTGGGCCGGCCGCCGCATTGCTCTGCGCATCGAGTATTTGAATTCATACGCGGTTGTGTACGTGGATGGGACGAAGGCGGGCGAAGTCCGGTTTCCGGGAGGCGAGGTTGATCTGGCCTCCGTATGCCGTCCGGGCGGCACACACAGGCTCAGTCTGCTCGTGGTCGCCATGCCGCTCAAGGGCGTCATGCTCTCCTACACGGATAGCGCCTCGGCCCGCCAGGTCAAAGGCTCGGTGGCCCGGCGGGGCCTGTGCGGCGACGTTTACCTGGTTGGCACGCCGCCCGGCCCGCGCATCGCCGACGTGAAGGTGGATACGTCTGTACGCCGGCAGCAGCTCACGGTCGAGGCGGCGTTGGAGGGACTCTCGAGCGACGCAAGGTACACCATTCATACCCGGATCGTGAAGGACGGCCAAAGCATCAGAGAATTCACCAGCCGGCCATTCCAGCAGAACGACCTGAAGGAAGGCCGAATTGCGTTCGCGCAAGACTGGATGCCCGACAAGCTCTGGGACGTCCACACGCCGCAAAACACATACGACCTTGAGGTCTCGCTCCTGGACGCAAAGGACACGGTACTGGACACAAGCTGGCCGGTACGCTTCGGGTTCCGCGAGTTCTGGATTGAAGGGCGGGATTTCTTCCTCAATGGCACCCGTATCTTTCTATCCGCGGTACCGCTCGACAATGCCGGGGTCGGCGCCGCTCTGGCCACTTACGAGGCCGCCCGCGAGAGCCTGGAGCGCCTCAAGAGCTTCGGCATCAACTTCGTCTATACTCATAACTACGGCTGCGAGCCGGGCTCGCATCTGGGCTTCGCGGAGGTGCTGAGGGCGGCCGATGACGTGGGAATGCTCGTGTCGTTTTCCCAGCCGCACTTTAGTCACTACGACTGGCAGGCCCCCGACGCCGATCTCAACAACGGCTACGCCCGCCACGCGGAATTCTATGTCCGCGCGGCGCAGAACCATCCGTCGGTCGTGGCCTATTCCATGAGCCACAACGCCACGGGCTACAGCGACGACATGAACCCGGACATGATCGACGGGATACAGGATGGGCGAGATACCTGGGGCTTGAAGAATGTCAAGCTGGCGCTGCGGGCCGAGGCCATCGTCAAGCATATAGACCCCGGTCGCATCGTCTATCATCATGCCTCGGGCAACCTCAGCTCGCTGCACGCAATCAACTTCTATCCGAACTTCGTCCCGATTCAGGAGCTGTCCGACTGGTTCGGGCACTGGGCGACACAGGGCGTCAAGCCGGTATTCTTATGTGAATACGGCGCACCGTTCACGTGGGACTGGACGATGTATCGCGGCTGGTACAAGGACCAGCGCGAATTCGGCAGCGCCAAGGTGCCCTGGGAATTCTGCTTAGCCGAGTGGAACGCTCAGTTCTTTGGAGACAAGGCGTTCCAGATCAGCGAGCCGGAGAAGGCGAATCTCCGCTGGGAAGCTAAGCAGTTCAGCGCCGGCAATCTGTGGCACCGCTGGGACTATCCTTACGAGGTGGGTTCGAACCGTTTCGACGAACGGTATCCCGTCTTTGCCATGTACCTGACGGACAACTGGCGGGCCTTTCGCACTTGGGGAGTCTCCGCGTTCTCCCCGTGGGAGTACGGGCACTTCTGGAAGCTGCGCGAGGGCGTGGACAAGGGCCGCAGGCAACTGGCGGTGGACTGGGAGAACTTGCAGCGGCCGGGGTTCAGTCCTGATTACGTCGAGCAGCGGTACGAACGGATGGACCTGGCCTTCGAGCGCTCCGACTGGATCGCCACGGCCGCCGCCCAGGTCCTGATTCGTAATAACCGTCCGCTGCTGGCCTACATAGCGGGCAAGCCCGCTCGATTCACCAGCAAAGACCACAATTTCCGCGCCGGGCAAACCGTCGAGAAACAAATCATCGTCATCAACAATTCCCGCGAAACCGTGACGTGCGATTGCGAGTGGTCGTTCGGGCTGCCACAGGCCGTGACCGGCAGCAGGAAAGTCACTGTGCAAACCGGCGGCATCGAGCACATTCCCCTGCGCTTCGACTCGCCGGCTACGCTCGCGCCGGGCCGGTACGAACTGGGTGCCAGTTTCAAATTCAGCACAGGCGAAACACAGGCAGACAGTTTTTCTATTAACGCCCTGCCGGCCCCGGCGACTCTGAAAGCAGGCGCAAAGGTCGCCCTGTTCGATCCTAAAGGCGAGACCCGCGCGCTGTTGAACGGGTTGGGGATTCAGAGCCAATCCGTCGAGGCCGACGCTGATTTGTCTGCGTACGACATCCTCATCGTGGGCAAGTCCGCGCTCACGGTCGCAGGGCCGGCGCCGGACATCAGGCGGGTGCGCGACGGCCTGAAAGTGATTGTATTCGAGCAGACGGCGGACGTCCTGGAGAAGCGATTCGGATTCCGCGTGGCCGAGTACGGCCTGAGGCAAGTCTTCATGCGGGTGTCCGATCATCCCCTTCTTTCCGGACTGGCCGCCGAGTACTTACACGACTGGCGCGGCGAGGCAACGATTCTGCCGCCGCAATTGAAGTATGAAATGCGGCCCCGCTACGGCCCGACCATCCAGTGGTGCGGCATTCCGGTCACGCGGCTGTGGCGCTGCGGCAACCACGGGAACGTAGCCTCCGTGCTAATCGAAAAGCCCGCGCGAGGTGATTTCCTGCCGGTTCTCGACGGCGGCTTCGGTCTCCAGTACAGCCCGCTGCTGGAATACCGCGAAGGCAAGGGCCTGGTCATCTTCTGCCAAATGGACGTGACGGGGCGAACGGAAAGCGAGCCGGCGGCCGAAACGTTGGTCCGCAATCTCGCGCGGTACGTGGAGACCTGGAAGCCGGCCCCGCCACACCAGGCCGTCTATGTCGGCGACCCTGCCGGGAGGGACCATCTCGAATCCGCAGGCGTATCCGTGGGTTCCTGGGACAACGCAAACCTTTCGCCGGACCATGTTCTGGTTGTGGGTCCCGGCGGCGGCCAGAAGCTGGCGGGCCGCAAGACTGCAATCGCCGACTGGCTCAAGGCCGGCGGAAACGTCCTGGCTATCGGCCTTGATCAATCGGACGCCGATGCGCTGCTGCCTTTCAAGGTCTCCATGAAAAAAGCCGAACACATCGCGGCTTACTTCGAGCCGTTCGGAACCGGCTCCCTCATGGAGGGAGTCTCACCTGCGGATGTCCACAACCGCGACCCGCGAGAGCTGCCCCTTGTCTCACAAGGCGCCCAGGTCATCGGTGCCGGCATCCTGGCCAGAGCCGAACACGCGAACGTTGTATTCTGCCAGCTTGCACCCTGGCAATTCACCGGGGCGCAGTCCAATCTCAGGCGAACGCACCGGCGTGTATCCTTCCTCGTTTCGCGCCTGCTGGCGAACATGGGAGTGGCCGGTTCCACGCCGCTTCTGGACCGCTTCAGCCAGCCGGTAGATGCCACCCGTCAGGAAAAACGCTGGCTCGATGGTTTCTACCTCGATGAGCCGCAAGAATGGGATTATCCGTACCGATTCTTCCGATGGTGAGCTGCCCTGGGCAGGCACTCGGTCCCGCCCCTATAGCGGCTTGATGCGGACGTTGCGGAACCACACGTTGGCGCCGTGATCCTGGAATCCGATATGCCCTTCCCGCTTGAAGTCCTTCAGAGCGGTACGGAACTTGTTCTTTGAGCCGTCCTGGTTTTTGCCAGGTTCGGCCCATTGATCCAAGTCCATATCGATGATCTGTTCGCCGTTCATGACAATGCCGATTTTGTTGTCCCTGGCGGTGATGACGATGTGGTTCCACTGGCCGTCTCGTGTCACTTCCTTGCTGGGCGCCAGCGCATCATATACCGCGCCACAGCTATGCGTGCCCGGCTTATCGACGCGCTTATAGACCTGAATCTCGACCCCCGTCTGCACGGGATCCTTCACATTATCCGTGCGGAAGAAGATGCCGCTATTGCCTTCGGTCTTGAACTCCAGGTCGAGAACGAAGTCGCCGAAGCGCTGCTTCGACCAAATCATGCCGGCGTTCGGGCTTCGGCCCAGCACCCCGTCTTCGACGACCCACGCGGGATTCGGCTTGCCGCCGCTGTCATTTTGCCACTGGCTCAGGTCCGTGCCGTCGAAAAGGACCTGCCAGCCGCCTTTTGCAGCCGCCGGACCGGCATCGCTTCTGCCGCCATTCAACAAAACATCTATCCGCGGCGTGTTGTGACTGTACGGCTTCATCAGGATATCCAGGTCGCCGTCGCCGTCCAGATCGCCGAGCTTGCCTTCGTGTATGCCCTGGCCCTCGGAAGCCACGGTCTGGTTGAAATTACCCTTTCCGTCACCATACCAGATGAAGGTCCGCGCCTTGTCGCCCGCACCGGGATTGCCCATTTCGCCGATAAGAATGTCCGGGTTGCCGTCGGCGTCGATGTCTCTTATCTCGCAGGTGTGGCCGTGAATAACGTCGCGCAGCACGTGTGCGGTCCACCCGTCACCCGTCCACTCGTACCACCTGGCGGGCCCATCCATATCGCCGGGTGAGAAAACGACTTCAGGTCGGCCCCCCTTAATAAGCTGCCCGGCCGCACATTGAGTAAACGCCATCTCGGCGTCAATCACGTGCTCCTCGTATTTCGCACCGCCGGCGTGCTTGAACCACCGCCCGCCGCCGACGATATCGACTTTACCATCGAGATCGATATCGACGGGAATGGATGGAAAACCCTCGCGTTCCTGCCCCGACGACCATGAATAGATCACAGTTGACGACCACGTGGCAGTGGACTTCGGATCTGACGGAATCTCAAAAAGGAGCAACTCTTTTTCCCCCTGATTCCACGAAACAAATTCGACCTGGCCGTCGCCGTCATAATCGCCGACGCTCTGGTCGTGGTGTTTCCGGCCTCCGGAATTCTTGATATATCGGCACGTCCAGGGCTTCGAGAAATCCGGATACGGATTCTTCCACCACCAGATGGCGTTGCCGCTGTAATCCTGGCCGAAGATAATGTCCAGGTCGCCATCGCGGTCAAGATCATAAAAATCCCCCCCTGCCTCGGGATTCTTTCTCGTATCGTCGATCACGAATCTGTCCCAGGTCTTGCCGTTGTACTTGTACCACACCACTGACGGCGTTTGTGTCCGTTCGCCCACCACGAAATCGTTAATACCATCCTTGTCAATGTCCAGGACCAGGCAGCAGGTCTGCTCCTTGCCGGCGTTCGGAACCGGCATATCCCCTGTCGTGCTGCTCTTGCGCTGCCAAGTGACATCAGCGCTTGCGGAGGTGACACAAACAGCAACAATCAGCAGCAGAAACGAAGGACGATGGAGAATGGAGGATGAACGATTCATCCCTCGTCCCTCGCGGCTCGTCCCTTGTCTATCGTTTCTTCTGACTGATTTAACTGTCGCTTTTTTTATGTTTTCGTTCATTTGTAGGCTCCGTTAATTGTGCGGCATTCATAGACGCCGCCGACAGTTCGCCCCGAGCGCGCCTTGAACTTAACCGTCACCTTGCTCTTGCCCTCAGCCAACTGCCGTGGGATATCATACATGACGCTGAAGAACCGACCGGGATAGTTCTGATTCAACTGTTCCGTTGCGACCTTTTGGTCGTCCACAAGGATGTCGAAGTCCCGTCCCGGTCCGTCGCTGCCCCAGTACGTGCAAATCAGCCTGACCGGCGTATCGGGCGCGACCTTCATCTCGAAGCTGAACCACCCGCCGGCTCGGGCATCGCGCCACGGACGGTTGCGAAATAAACCCTGATACGTCTTTTCACCGGCGAAGTTGTGGTCACGTTCGTCCTCCATCCGGCCCAGCACAATATGGTCGGTAGTCCCGGCCTCTGCCGCCCTGACCACCGCCTGTCCGGCCTCGAATTGGTCCTTCATCCGGCCCCAGTTTTCCGGGCTGAACAGATCCCAGTACACCACGTACCGTTGATAGTGCATTTTGTAGAAAGGAATGAGCGTGATGTCTTTCGCCTCGTCGTTGCCCGGAATCTCCAAGACTGACGGACGGATCACAAAAGTCCCCGGTTGAGCCGTCGGTTGAATATAATCGTAACTCGTCTTGTCATTAGTGACAATCACTGGATACGCAGGTGAAGGGACATGATCGAATTGCCCATGCTCCTTTGCGTGCGGATCAATATCCTCAATCCCCTCCGTGCCCATCGCGCCTGCCAGCAGAACGGGGCCGCTGAAGAATGCCACCTTGTTCGGATTGTCCGGCATCACCTCGGCACGTACTTTCACGGGGAGAGTCAGTCGAATCTCACTACTCTTGTCCCAGGTTCTCTCGATGGTCATGTAGTTGCCAGCAGAAGCGTTGACCGGATAGGCTTGGCCGTTCACAGATAGTTCAACATCATCGCCGGCCCAGGACGGGCGGCGGATTTTCACTGCCAGACGCACAGGCTCATCGGCAGCGAGCTCCAGACGAACCTTTCCGTCAAGCGGGTATCGCGTCTGCTGTGTGACGGTCAGGCCCTTGTCACGATAACTCAGCACCGAAGGGATAAAAAGGTTCACGTACAATGTGCCGCCATCGTGGAAGTAGATGCTGTCGCCGTACTTGACGTGGTTCTCCATACCTGAGCCGGTGCAGCACCAGAATGACTCCTCAGGCGTATTATACGTCTTGAAATGGCCCGACTTCAACGGGCAGAAATAGATCATCATCCCTTCTTTCGGGTCCTGCGAAGCCAGGATGTGGTTGTATAGCGCCCGTTCGTAGTAGTCTGCGTAGGCCGCCTTTGGATTCATCGCAAAGAGCTCACGCGTCAGCTTCAGCATGTTGTACGTATTGCACGTCTCGGTGGTATGGACGCTCAGGTGCTTGCTGAATTCCTCCGGCGGGAAGAAATACTCGCCATCCGTATTGCCGCCATTGGCGTACGTGCGGTTCTGCACGACCGTCTCCCAGAAAAAAGAGGAGGCCGTGCTGTAATGTTCCTTGCCGGTCAGCCGGTAAAGCCGTGCCAGACCGATCAATTTGGGAATCTGCGTGTTGCTGTGCAGGCCGGTCAGCTTGTCTTCTTTGCCGGCGAGCGGATCGAGGACACGATGGTGATAAAAGCGCTCTGCAAGCTTCAGGGCTTTTTCATGACCCGTTAAGGCGTATATCTCGGCAAAGGCCTCGTTGATGCCGCCGTGCTCGCAGTGCAGCATTTTTTCGAACTGCTCATCGCTCAACTGCCCGACGGTATCCCAGGCCCAGTCAGTGGACTTGATGAGAATGTCTTTGGCCGTGTCGCTGCCGCAATAAGTGCAGGCATCCACCAGCCCCATGTAGAGCTTGTGCAGGTTGTACCACGGTACCCACAGGCCGTTGAGATCGAAGCCGGCGGTGCGGATATTACCCGCTTTAACTTCGGCGAAGACCTCCCGGCTGCGCGGAAATCCGCCGACGAAACCGTTGCCCCAGGCCTTCTGACATTCGGCAAGCTCATCTGCGATGTAGTTTACGCGCTCCAGTAGCCGTTTGTCGTCGGTGCAGGCATAGAGTTTCGATATAGCCGTCAGATAATGTCCCAGGGAGTGACCCGAGATCGTCGCCTGTTCCCAGCCACCGTACGCCTCGGCTTTGGGTTTCAGCCCTGCAAATTCGCGATAGCGTGACAGGAACCGGTCCGGCTCAAGCGACAGCAAGTACTTCGCATCCAGCTCCATCGCCGTTTTGAAAGGGCTTTCCAAAAGCCGAACATCCCGAAGGCTGAAGGCATAAACCTTCTGCGGAACCTTATCTTCAACCTTGAGCGGCCAATCGGCCACCAGCGTGTCCGCCTGAACTGTGGCCCCAATAATCAGACCCGACAAACACGAACCGATCAGAGTCAACAAGTATGCTCGTCTCTTCATTCCTGCTCCCTCACACAGAACGATAATTTGGCAACGGCGCGAAAACTAACTACAAGTCGCCGCTGTGCATTATAACGCGAGGCAGGTACCGCTGCAATCGACTCAGAATTGGGCAAGGACACGGACGGCACCGGGTCCGCCGCTGGGGGGGGCTCATATCTATTTTTTCTTCCGCCTGGCCAGCCTACACGCCAGGAGTGGTAGATTAGGAAGTGCAACCGCCAAATCGCGCCAACCGACAAGCCCAATCCGCCCGGCTTTTCTGATGATATGAATGATCTGCGCCAGATTGTAGAACTCCGACCGGATCCGGCTGCGGATTTGCCTCAACTCCTTGTGCCCGTAGCGGTCCGAATACACGGGCCCGCCGATATGGTTGTAGTAATAGCCCGGCGTCGCCTCTACCACCTCCTTCAGGGGCGAGAACTTCTCAATACGAAGTTTTTGGAAACTGATGGAATCCAGCCTGATTTCCTTCGCGAACTTCGGGATGTAGAGCATCTCTTCTTCCGTCTCGCCGATGTTGCCGTAGATGAAGTACCCATGCAGATAGAAGTCGTACTGCGCCAGGACCGCAAACGCATCCCGGACCTGCTGCTGGGTGATGCCTTTCTGAAGCTGCTTCAAGACCCAGTCGTGCGGCGATTCGATCCCAATCAGGAAGACCTTGAAGCCTGCTTTCTCTGCCTTGTCGAGGACCCTGGGATACTTGGCCATGTCAATCCGGGCCTGGACAACAAAGGTCTTCTTGATGTTGTTCTCGATGATCAGATCGCAAAGCTCCTCGCTCCTCTTCGGGTTCGTGAAGAAGTTGTCGTCGCTAAAGAGCACAACATCGGCCTTAACGGTCTTCAACTCTTCAATAACCGATTCGACCGGCCGTTCCGTGTAGCTCCTCTTCTGCCCGAGCGGATTGAGACTGAAAGTGCAGAATTTGCACTTGAACGGGCATCCCCTCGTCGTCAGCACCGCGTCGAACGTGTGGTGGCTGACTCGGACCCCGTGCACAATGGCGCGATAATCGTGCGTTCTCAGGGACCGGTCGGGAAACGGCAGACGCGTGACGTCGGGCAAAAGATGAATCTCATTATGGACGACTCGTCCGTTCTGGCGATAGGAAAGCCCGCGGATATCCTCGTATGGGACGCCCGTGACGATCTGTTTGATGATCTCTTCGCCCTCACCTCGTACGATCATATCGACATTTGGACAACGTTCAAACAGGTACTCCACTTCCTGCGTTGCTTTGTAGCCCCCGACGACTGTGCAGACCTCACGAGGCAACTGGGAGATGAAATCGCAGACGTCCTTGAAGCGAGATTGCCATTGGATGCTGATGCACAGAAGGTCGATCTCGTCCCTGATGAGCCTGCTGAGCACCTTCAGGTCCTGGTAGGCCCTCTCATACCGCAGGTCGAGGAACGTCACCTTGCCGACGAGGTCTTTCATGCTCGCGGCGATATACTCAAGGCCGGTGGGAGGGAAAATCCCCATCGGTGCAGTAGAATCCCCGAAATACGGGTACAGAGCTAAAGCATGCTTGTATCTGATCATGTGGGGATTATAGCGGGAAAGAACCGCAGAGGCAAGCGAATATGGACGGACCATTGCCACGTCAAGAGGCCGGATGCTCCGTATTCTCTACGCAAATTGAGGACTATCCGCAGCGGGCGGATTTGGGCTATTCGCTCAACTGCGGTCTAATTGGCCCTTTGCCGCGTGCCTTATGAAGACGGCGCATTCATTCTCGGAAGAGAGCCGGTCAAGCTCGTGCTCAACAACTACATAGGCTCCCGCGGGCCTCTTTGCTCCAGCAACTGCTTCATAAGCTCTCGCAATTCACGCATTTCCGCGCTGAGCCTGTCCATCTGACCGCGCAGTTCGGACACCTCGCGCTCCAAACCCTCGCGTTCACGAACCTGCGGCCTGTCGTAGCTTACGTTATCGCGCCCCGGCTCGACCGTGAGCCTCTCACGGCGAACCTCGGCGCCGGGTCGTATAGCGACCTCAACGTGAGGCGTCGGACCCTCAAGGCCGTTCGGCTCGCGCTCGATCATCCGTATCTGCTCGCGTGTTCGCTCCAATTGAGCTTGAAGCTCTTGGGCTTCTTCCGGACGCTCGCCCCCCAATTCTTCGAGTTGGCGCTCGATTCTGCCTTCCTGCCCTTCAAGCTCACGCCGGCGCTGTGCAAGCTCGCGCGGCCTGTCGCTATCGACGCGAACAACGGGCTGCTGCTGGAACCTATTCGCGGCCGCTTGCCTTCGCGGCGAACCAGGCTCACGCCCGACCTGCTCGATCTGCCCGCGGATCGCACGCAGCTCCACCTGGAGCTTTTGCGCCTTTTCAGGATACCTGTCTCCAACCTCCCGCAACTCGAGCTCGATCTGCCGGGCCTTTTCCCGAAGCTCCTGCCGCTTCTGCTCCAGCGCCTCAGGACGCGAGGACAGCTCAAGCTCAACTTGGATTTCTTCGTTCACCTTCATCGGCCGGCGGCGTTCAAGATTCGCACGCTCCTCCTGAGCCGCCTGTATCCGCTGACGAACCTCCTCCAATTGCCGGCGAATCGCATGAGCCTCGTCGGTATTACCTTTATCCTGCTCCTCCAGCCGGCGCAAAGCAAGCTCCTTGTCGCGCGCATCGGCTGTAAGCCCGCTCAAATGCTGCCTCAGCTCAAGAGCCCGCCCCTCGGCCTGCGGGCGCTGGCGGCCCTCAAGGTCCCCTCTGCCGCGCTCGAGGCGTTCGAGCTCCTGCCTGGCTGCTTGCATCTGCTCGCTTAGCTCCTGGATTCGGTTGCGCAGGGCGCGCGCTTCTTCGCCCTGACCGAGCTGCTGGTCTTCAAGCCCGGCCAGTTCTTTCTCTGTTTGAGCGATCTGGACTCTGATCTGCCGTGCCTGGCCGGCAAGCTCAGCCCTGCGTTCCGGGGAAACATCCCGCTGCCGGTCCACCGGGGCCAACTGCTCATCCCGCTCTTGCGATCCAGCTTCGGCCGGGCGCCTTTGGGCGAACGCTGTCCCAACCGCCAGACTCACGGCAATCGCCGTCACGGCCAAAGCCCACCCGGCCCCCACGCGCGGCTCACCACATTTCTCTCTCACGATTCTGCAAATTCTCTCTTTCATAGGTTTCTCCTTTCCAATTACTGTCGGCAAAAAAGCCATCTGCACCTCCGGCGACAAATTCAGCAGCGATTGAGCGTACTCGGTGCCGGGCTGTCCGCCTTCCACAACCCAGTCATCACAGGCCTGCTCGCTCAATCTGACCACTCGTTTCTTGCACCACCACAAGAGCGGATTCCACGGCAGGATACACACAACCAGCTCGGCCATCAGACCGCTGAGGTGGTCCCATCGCTTGCAGTGTGCTATCTCGTGCGATATCACGCCCACCCAATCGACCGCACAGTCCAAATCAGCCGGCACCAGCAGGACGGGAGGCCGGCTCCAACACCATATCACGGGGCTGCGCAAACCTTTGCTGCTGCGGATCTGCAGGGCCCTGACCATTCCAAGCCTCGCTCGGGCGGAATCGGCAGCCCGCCGGATCTGTTCGCAGCCGCACAACTGCGCTGCCCGCAGCAGACGAATCCCGCCGACAAATGCGATGAGCAGCCGTCCTATCAAGATAAGCGCCGCCGCCATCCACCCGTACATCGCAATCGTTTGCCATGGGACGTTGATACTTCCTGAAGCGGCCTTTGTTCCCGCCGGCTTTCCGACGCCCGCCGGCAGCTCAACTGGAATATCCATGCGCGGCAAGGCTACAGGCGCTTCGTACAAGCTCACGGTAACTTCGTTTGGCCTGTCCGGCTTGAGTGCAGCCGGCTCAGCAGCAAGCAGACCCATCTCAAAATGCTTGACCAGGATGCTCATCGTGGGCACGAGCACCGCGGCGATCACGGCAAGAAACAGCAATTGACAGGACCTGGAAGGCCGGCGCCTCAAAAGGAAACTGCCAACCAGCCCAACAACGGCAAACAATGTACTCTGCCACGCAACGGCCCACCACGAAAAGTCTTTCAGAAGCAGCTCGCGTATCATTTCCGTCTCTCCCTTCGTTTTTCATTGATCAATTGCTGAAGCTCTCGAAGCTCCTGATCGCTTAGCTGGTCCTCCTCAACAAGCTGGCGGAACAACACCAGGGCGTTTCCATCGAACATCCGCTGCACGAACTTCCGCACCGACCCGGCACCCGCCTGGGCCCGTGTCCGCGTCGGCAGATAGACGTGCGTCTTGCCCTCGACGCGATGCTTCAGCCAGCCGTCTCTCTCAAGCCTCTGCATGGTGGTCAGCACCGTCGTATAAGCCAGCTCCTTTTCACAGCACAACCGTTTCCATATCTGCCGCACGGTCGCTTCGCCAAGCTCCCAGACGGCCTCGATGACCCCACGCTGCAATTCGCCGAAGTGGTCGAGTGATTTCCTGTTCATAGAGCCAACCTTCCGTTCTACCGATCAAGTCTGTTCCTGAATACTCATAATGAAGTACTACAGATTGTCGTAGTTGTCAACGGAAAAAATAAAGATTTTTCAAAAAATCTTTTATCCCCTATTTCCGCCTCTGGAAACGCGAACGAACCATGTCGCAGCAGTTTGTCGATTGACCCCATTTTCTCGCCGTATATTACGGCGTAAGGGAGAAACCACCGCAATTGATTTCGAAGTGAGTTGTATAGGTTTGGGCCGTTATGGCCCCGATATCCCACAATTGCCGTCAGATCCCCTTTGCCTCGGTGACGACCCATATTTCGCCCGGTCGGCGTTCGACTTTGAATTCCAGCGACGTCGTTTTGGTGAGGTCATCCAGAAGAACGCTTAGTTTATCACTTGTCGGTTCCGGATCCCGGCTGACCCACCTGAACCGGATTGCCGCGTTTTCAATGGGTTCAGTCTCGTCAATAATCTCCATTTTGATCTCACGCTCAATATCGCCGAACAGCAGCGCCAGCGAATCGACCGTTCTCTCAGAAGTTTGAAGAGTACCATTCCAGAGAGGAACATAGTCTGGATAGTCCCCACTGAGGTGCGGCTTGAACTCATACCGACCGCTGGCGATGATAACATCTCGTTCAACCGTGCGCTTCTCGAAGTGAATCGAGCGATGCAGCTCTGCATAGATGATCTCTTCCAATGCCTTGAGCTGTTCGGACACTGGCAAACCAGCGCGGACAATCCAGTCTCCCCATGGCAAGCGTACGTTTAGTCCTTTAGGAATTTCGAAATCGTACTCCTGAATGTCCAATACCAGGCGCAAAATCCACCGGAGTCCTGGGGAATCGCCGCCGAATCCCGAATGTGCTCTAAGTTCCCCATCCCAACGAAAGCCAACCTGTGATTGGCCGTCACCATGCAGACCAAGGGGAAAACCTGCGGATACATTATGCAAGTACTCTTGGCGTCCGAGCACGAATGGGCCCTTGATGAGTTTCAGAACCTCTCCTTCCTCCAGACGATACATCTCGTGAAACTCTTTAGCCAAATCCGGGTTTGAGCCTTGTTGTGCAACAACAGGTTTCGCTGGATTTTGTTGGTCCAGGGCAATTGTGCCGATATCGATGACCTTCTTGCTCCTGTCTGTCGCGTCCACGGTGAGCTCCTTCGTCTGATAGCCCTCGGCGTGAATGGTCAGCTTGTACTTTGGGCCGTAGGGTATTGGCGAGAATATACGTACTCTTGGAGCTCCTACTGTGGTTTCGAGGATTGGGGTCTGACACTTGAATTCGCCTGGCAGCGAAAGAATCGCACCGTATTCTGCTATACGATGGCCGTTAGGATCGACCACTTTTCCTTCGAGCGAAAGGGCTGGCTCCAGCCGAACAGCCACCGGTGACCTCGGATCAGAAACCTCAACAACGGCACCAAGTTTTTTCTGGAGATCGGATGCAATGAGGCAGACCAGCTGGCCTTTTTCGATCCATGTCGGTGACCAGGGAAGCTCGAAATATCCTTCTTTGTTGACCTGTGCACCATAGGATGTCACAGGCAGAGCGACAATACGCGCTCCGGATGCAGCTTCCTTGTTGGGATCCAGGATCCTGCCCTTTATCATTAGCGTAGGGAATGCGGGCTGCTCAATGACTGCTGATCGGCTGACCTTGGTTTTGATGGTCCCGCTTGGGCGGAATGGTTTCATTTGACCAAAGGCCATCCCGATGGCAACGCAACCCGTGATGAGAGTAACAGCCAGACTCCAGCGCAGGCCGCTGCGCGGGCTGGCGCATCCGCCTCGCAGAATCCGGCGAACGCGCTCGGCCAGGGTCTTTTTACTGCGGACCACCCCAGGGACGAAGGCCATCTGTCTGCCGGGAGCCAGGTCGAGAAGGGACTCGGCGTAATCCGTGCCGGACTGGCCGGTCGCCAAGACCCAATCATCACATGCCTGCTCGCTCAGGTTTATCAGGCGGGACTTCGCCCACCACAGAAGCGGCTGCCACGGCAGGAAACAGACTGTCAGTTCCGCCCATAGCCCTGCGATATGATCCCTGCGCTTCCAGTGAGCCAGTTCGTGGCACAGTACGCCGGTCCAGTTCATTTCGGATTGCCCGGCGGCGACCGGTACCACCAAGACGGGTCTGCGCCGCCAGCACCATACTACGGGACTGCGGATTCGGGGGCTGCTGCAAATCTGTACATCCTTGTTTAGTCCAAGTCTGGCCTTGGCCAGACGCACCGCCTGTTCAATTCTGTCGCAATCCAGCGGCATCGCCCGGCCCAGCAGACGAACGCCCAATATGAAGGTCACAAGTAATCGCACAGCCAAAATAGAACTTGCCGCCATCCACCCGCACAACGCAGCGAACCGCCACGGGAATTTGGCAGCGCGCGAAACGAATGCAAACGAGGGCGTAACCTCGTCAAAAGCATCCGGCTCGCGCAGCACGTTTTCAGCGGCAACCGCGCCGGTCGCCTCGTGATTATCAACCGAGACCGAGCGCTCGCGTTGCGGTTCGATTGCCGGCGATTTACCTGCAAACACGCCCAGCTCATAGTGCTTCACCAATGCGCCGGCAGCCGGGACAATCACCGCTGCAATCATCGCCAAAAGCACGACCTGATGCGCCCTTGCCGAGTGACGGCGTAATAGAAAGCTGCCCAACAGCCCAGTCACAAGGAAAAACGTGCTCTGCCACACGCACATCCACAGTGAAGAATCTGCTGAGAATATCTCGCCTGTCATTTTTTCATCTCCTTCCTCTTAGCGTCGATCATTTTTCGAAGCCCTTGCAACTCCTCATCATTCAATTCGCCCTGTCGCATCAAATGCTGAAACATCAAGAGGGCGTCCCCGTCGAACATTCGCTCGATAAATTTGCACGCCGAATTGGCGCCAGCTTCTTCACGGGTTCGCGTCGGTGCATAGACATAGACCTTGCCCTCAGCACGATGTCTCAGCCAGCCTGCCTTTTCCAGCTTCTGCATGGCCGTCAGCACCGTTGTGTAGGCCAGCTTCTTCTTGCGGCTAATCTGCTCGCGTACCTGATGGACACTGGCTTCGCCAAGCTCCCAGACCACTTCAATGACCGCACGCTGCAACTCGCCCAAATCATCAAGTAATTTACCACGCATCAGATTAATCTCCATATCACAAAATCAGCCCGCTTCTTGCTACGCCATACTAAAGTACTATATACCATAGTAGATGTCAACGAAAAACCGGAAATTTCGTGAAAATGTTTTCTATTCTGCGTTCTTACCTAAAAAAACGCAGAAAAAAGGGCCAAGAAGCGGGCGTCTTGGGCGAGCGTGTTAAATCACAAAGGCGATGAACAGCAGCAGAACGCCGAGAGCGGCGCCGGCGAAAGTGATCCTCGACCACTTCGCATACCGGGCGTAGCCGGGCTGCTGGTCCTCGAATTCGTGGTAGTAGTCGTCCAGGTCTGAGTCGTTGGGGCGAAGGTAAAACCTTACATAGAAATGCGCAGCGATGGAGATCAAAAAAAGCGGGCCGGCAATAATATAAAGAATCGTATCCATCCTAATCAATTTTTGATGGGTGGCAGGCTTCCCTAAGGGAGGCATGGCCATTGCGCGAATAGCCATCCCCAAGCTTCGCTTGAGGATGCCACACCTCAAAATCCCCTTAGAGCTTTTGGGGGCCATCGGCCCCGAGGCTGGGCGGCAACTCAACTTTCCGACAGAGAATTCGTCTTTCCCCTAACAAACTGCCGCCGGCCAGAAGCTGGAAACGGTATTCGCCGGGGTGGGGGAAGACCAGACCCTGCAGGTTCACGGCTAACGTGACGATTTGTTTGACGTCTTCAAACCGTACGGTTCCCGCCCGCTCGAATATCACCTTCTCCTCTTCCTCCTGGGTGTCAACGAGTCTTATTTTCGTCTCCGTTGTGCCATGCCCGTTCGTCAACTCACAGAAGAAGACGATTTGCGGGTGTCGCGCCGGATACCTCTGAGCGTCGATGGTCTGAACAATATCGATAACGCTCGGCATGCCGGAGACCTTGTCGAAAATCACCCTGCCGCACGTGACGGCGGATAACAAAATAGGTTGTATGTCCGTCATTTCGCCGGCCCTCCTACGGCCTGGAGGCGCTGAGCCTCTGCTTCATCAGCCGGCCCATCTTGAACTTGACCACTCGCGTAGCCGGGACGCGGACCTCTTCGAGGGTCTTCGGATTCCGTGCCGTCCTGCCCGGACGAGTCCGGGTCTCGAATACGCCAAAATCGCGGAATTCCAGGCGGTTCTCCTTGGAAAGCTCGCGGACGATCTCATCGAGGAAAGACTGAACGACGGGTTTAACCACGCCCCGCTGGGTACCGGTACTTTCGGCGATACGGTCGATCAATTCTTTCTTCGTGATTGTTGACATCGCATATCTCCACAGTGTTCATCACGGCGCTCACACTCCAAACTACATGCCGAGTAGTCTAACGCGAAGGACTCTTCGAATCAAACACTTTCTCTACGACCCGACGGGAATCTACGACGATCTGGGCTGGAGCGGCGTCTTCTTTTCCGATACTTTTCTTGACGAGGCCTTCTTTGTTTCCACAATGTCTATAGCGGGTTTTCGACACGCCGATTTCGGGCATTCGCCGGTCCAGCAATACAGGCAGAGCTTCTCTTTGGGCCGTCCAATGGCCTTCACCATATCGTCCGCCGTCTGATACCGAAGCGTCGTGACGCCCAAATCCTCCCCAATCCGTTCGACCATTTTTTTATATTTCCGGGAATTGCAGTCTATATAGGGGGAAACATCTTTCAGGTCGTGGCCCTCAAGCGAGCGGATGGCTCTGCGGGCCGCAAGCTCGCTGGTCGAGCGGGTGGAAAGGTTGAATTTGCACGGAAACATCAACGGCGGGCAGGCCGGCCTGACGTGTATCTCCCGGGCGCCGCAATCCCAGAGCTTCTTGATGGCGAAGTTCTTGAGCTGGGTTCCCCTGACGATTGAATCCTCACACAGGACGATACTGTTGCCCTCGATGACCTCTTTGATGGGAATGAGCTTCATCTTTGCAATCAGGTCCCGCGTCTGCTGCGAAGGCGGCGTATAGCTTCTGCCGTACCCCGGCGTATATTTCACCAAAGGACGCCTGAAGGGCTTGCCCGATTCCATCGCATATCCCAGCCCATGGGCGAACCCGGAGTCCGGCACACCGGAAACCAGATCCACGTTGATATCCGTATCATGCCTGGCCAGGAGTCGCCCGGATCGCTCTCTGACGATCTCGACGTTGATTCCTTCGTACGTTGACGCCGGAAAGCCGGTGTATATCCAGAGAAACGCACAAATCTGGTCCACAGCCCCGCTGCCGCCTCTTCTTTGAACAATCCCATCTTCGTTGATCAGAACAATCTCCCCCGGTTCAAGGTTCTTCACTATTTCAAAACCATTGTTCGGAAAAGCACAGGTCTCCGTGGTGACCGCCCATGCGTCATCGCGCTTTCCAATGACAAGGGGGGTATATCCAAATCGGTCTCTGGCCGCATATATCCCCGCTCGGTTGAGCAGCACAAGGGAACAGGAGCCCTCGATGACCGCAAACATCTGCTCGATGCCGTCTATCAGGTTCTTTCCCTGACTGATGAGTTTCGCTATGAGCTCCGTGGTGTTAACGCCCTTCCTGCTGACCTCGCTGAAAGACATTCCCTGGCTCAACAGCTTCGCCGTCAGCTCTTCGGCGTTTTCCACAAACCCGTTTGTGGCGATGCTGAAGGGCCCGAATTTTGAGTTGAGATAGATAGGCTGTTCCTCCGAAGCGCTGACGACCCCGATGCCTTTGTTGCCGGTCATGTGTTTGTAATCGTCGCAGAATTTCGACTTGAACTGGCTCTGGCTTACGTCGCGGATATGGCGGGTAAACTCCTCGCCCAGGACCGCTATGCCGCCGTATTCCGTTCCCAGGTGAGAATGGTAATCCGTGCCGTAAAAGAGAGTTTCGACGCAGTTTCCCTTCGAGACCACTCCAAAAATGCCGCTCATGCTCCAACTCCTTTATGATAGGTTCAACTTCACTCCGATTGAATTTCCACTGAACTGCCGAATACCTCAGTATCTCCAGAATACCAAAACGGGCCTGATAATGCAACTCCTCCGGCCTCCAATCAGGCAACTACTGTCGGAATCATTGTTTTGACTCCGCCGGGGCTGTTTGCATAAGACGTACTCTTTCGCGAATCCTGTGAAATCGGCGGAGAAACTCACAGAATGGTTGTGGTTTTGCCACGGATTTGGTATGTCTAAAAAATGAAGGCCGACGCCGCGCCGCCGAAGCAGCGCGACCAGAAAAGGCCGGACCGAATCATGACTGAAAGAACACAGCCGTGAGACCAACCATCCGATTCCTGAGCGATGAGCTTATCCGCCGGATCGTTTCCGAAGCGACCGACATCCTGTGCACCCTCGGAGTGGAAATTCACAACAAAATCGTCCTGGCTATGCTTTCGGACTGCGGCTGCCGGGTGGATATGGGAAAACTTCACGCAGTCCTCACCGAAAAGATTATTGCCGAGACCCTGAAAACCGCCCCCGAATCGTTTGGGCTCTACGACGTCGCCGGAAGGCAAACGCACGACTTCTCAGGCTCCAACGTCTATTTTACACCCGGCTCAACCGCCCTGAACATCCTGGATTCCCAAACCAGAACAATGCGGAGGCCCACTACCGCAGACTACGTCAATTTCGTCAAAGTCGCCGAGCAGCTCGATCACATCGCCTCGACGAGCACGGCCATGATACCCGCAGACGTGCCGGAAAGTATCTCCGACAGCTACCGCCTTTTTCTCAATCTTCTCTACGGCGTCAAGCCCGTCGTGACCGGCGCCTTCACAATCGAGTCCTTCGAGGTCATGAAGGACTTTCAACTCGCCGTCCGGCAATCCCCGGCCGCCCTCAAAGAAAAACCGCTTACCATCTTCTCCTGCTGCCCCACGTCCCCTTTGAAATGGAGCCAGGTCACCTCGCAAAACCTGCTGGACTGCGCGCGGCATTTCATCCCCGTAGAGCTTATCGCCATGCCGCTGTCCGGGTTCATCGCCCCGGTCACGCTTGTCGGGACGCTCATCCAGCATACCGCCGAAACCTTGAGCGGCATCGTCATCAGCCAGACGGCCAGCCCGGGCGCTCCCGTTCTGTACGGCGGCTCACCCGCCATCTTCGACGTCCGGCATGAAACCACGCCGATGGGCGCTATCGAGACCATGATGATCGACTGCGCGTACAATGAAATCGGCAAGCACCTCCATCTGCCCACCCAGGCGTACATCTCCCTGAGCGACTCGAAAGAGCTGGACGCCCAGGCGGGCGCCGAAACCGGGATTGGCGCGGTATTGGCCGCGTTATCGGGCATCAACAACATCTCCGGCCCCGGCATGCTCGACTTCGAAAGCTGTCTATCTCTTGAGAAACTCGTGCTGGATAATGAAATTTGCGGCATGGCGCTCCGAATGATCGATGGGATTGAGCCAAGAGAGGATTTCCCGGCCCTGAGGATCTTTCAGGAATTGCTCAAGGAGAAACATCTGCTCATCGCCGAGCATACCCGGCGCTACCTAAAGATGGAACATTTCTTCCCCGGACCCGTCATAGACCGCGCTCACAGGTCACGATGGGAAGCTCGTGGGGCTCAAACGCTTCAGCAGCGCGCCCATAGTGAACTTGAAAAACTGCTAAAAGACTACAAGCCGTCAGACCAGCCACAATCCGTCAGAAAAGAGCTGATAAAGCTGATGAGCGAGGAAGCCCGCCGGCACGGAGCAGACAGCCTGCCGCCTTTGCCCTGATCAGTAGAGGCGATGGACGAAGGACGCAAGACGAAGGACGAATCGTCCGTCTTCCATCATCCATCGTCCATCGTTTGTGTATCAACTGAAGGATAGCCCGACGGATTTTGCGACGCCGCGAACATAACCGGCGGCCAGTTGGTATTCCTCAGCACCCTTGAGGTGCTCAAGCATCAGCGGCGTATCCGGTATTTTACTTAGCTCTTTCAGGAACGCAGCGTAGTCCAGGCCGCCTAATCCCGGGCGGATTTCGTCAAGATGGGTCGTGAGCTTGGTCTGCAGGAGAATGTCTTTGGCGTGGCAGCTCTTGATATAAGGACCGAGTTTCTCGAAGCACTCCCGTATCAATTTTCCACTGCCGTAATACCGCTGCGGGCTGCACACAAGATTGACCGGGTCCAGATGAACGGCAAAACGCTTGCGGTCTATGGCCTTGATCAGATCCAGATACGAATCGGGCGAATCCGGATAGGCCCACGGCATCATCTCCAACGTGAAGTAGGTCCGGGTCGGCTTGACGGCATCGATAATGGCACGCGTCGTCTCGACAATCATATCGAAGGTCTCGTTGGTGAAGTTCTGCGGCGAGGGGCCGTCCCACAGCTCGCCGCGCGAGCCGCTGATATTCACGCAGCACCGGGCTCCGATTCGGTCGGCAAGGGTAAGTTGTTTGCGGCATTTTTCCAGGGCCGCCTGGCGCTCCTTTTCGTCGACGCTGAGCGGATTGTTCCAAACGCCGACTTCTGCAATGATGATATCGGCCTTTTCCGCCGCGACGATATACGCCTTTACAACGTCATCAGAGGCCTCGGCGCCAACCGGGCAATAAGCGGCGCTGTAGCCGAGCTTCTTGACGGCTTGTACCCAGCCCTCTGGGTCCGTGTATTTCTCAAACGTCGGGCCTCCGAGCCGCAAAGGACGGGATTTCGCCTGCGCCGCGAGCAATTCAACCGCCGACGCACAAACCAGACCCGCCGCACCAAGCAGTGAGTTTCTCATAAAGCCGCGTCTCGACGTCGATTTTCTTTCACTTGTCATTTTTCGTATCTCCCAATGGCACAAATGATCTGTAGCGAACTTTCTACCGCTCTCTCAACCACAAGTCGATGGGCCGTTTGACACCGTCGGCTCGGAAGGGCAACTGGACCTTCGCGCCCGTCGCAGCAGACTGGTAGCCGGCATAAAGCACTTCCTGCACGAGACGGCCGTCTTCGCCGGTCGCCTGCGGCTGCTCCTTGCCGCGAACGCAGCGAGCGAAGTGACGCATCTCCTGTGGAAAGCCGTAATTCCACAGCTCCTCGAAAACGGGATACGTCCAGCCCTTCGTTGTGGGGGCCTTTTCGACGGCATACCCATATCCGTACTCGCTGTAGGTCGGCAAGGCGTTGCCCATGTGCAAGTTGGCGTAGGTGACTCCGCCTTCTCCGTACACTTCGATGCGGTCTTCCATGCCGCCCCGGCGGGTCCAGCTATTCTCGATCAGCCCGACCGCACCGCCGGCGAATTCGAGAACGCAGATCGAGTCGTCCTCGCCTTTGGTCTTGTCGGCGTGAACGTGCGTGGCCATCTGACAATAAACGGACTCAATCTTCGGCCGGCCCAGGAACCAATAGCAGAAGGCAATCCCGTGACAGCCCATATCCATGAAAACGCCGCCGCCCGATCTCTCGACGTCCCAGAACCACGCGGCGTGCGGGCCGAAATGCTTCTCCAATTGCTTGACCAAATACACCTTGCCGAACGCGCCCTGATCGGCCATCTCTTTGGCTTTGACGTACTTCGGCGTGAAAAACAGCTCCTCCGCGTAGAGCAGCAGCACGCCCTTGCGGCGGCACGTCTCGATCATCTCGTCCGCCTCTTCCATCGTCATGCACAGAGGCTTCTCACAGAGTACGTGCTTGCCGGCGCCGGCAATATCAATCGTCATCTGCGCGTGCAAATAATTCGGCGCCGCAATTGTCACCATCTCAATATCCTTCTCGGCAAGCATTTGCCTGTAATCGGTAAAGACGCGGGTAATCCCGTGCTTGTCGGCCAGCTTCTTCGCGTGGCCCGGCGTGGGCGAGGCAATAGCGACCACCTCCGCCTCATCCGGAATCATTCCAAACGACGCGGCGTGAATCTCCGCCTCAAACTGCGACCCGATAATCCCGACCTTGACTCTTCCTTTACCGGCCATAATCAAGCGACCTCCTTATGATGTTCTGGCCTATAATGTCCATCCCGAACGATATTCGTAGTGTAGAAATTCATTGGCCTCGGGCACGTTTGTAATCTTCATATTCTCGCTGTCCCAGAGCAGTCTTTTCCCGCCTGCACGAACGCAGACTGTCCCCAACAGGACCGCCTCGGTCAAAGGACCTGCAAAATCAAAATTGGAGCGCGTTGCGCCGCCGGTCTTGCAGGCCGCAACCCACTCTTTGTGATGGCCGACGGAGCGTGGGAGCGTCTTGGGCGGCGGCTTGTACGCCTTCATCTTTTCTTCCGGGATCAAGCGGGGGCTGTTGCCGCCCCAGCCTTCGACGTACATTTTGCCCTTGTCGCCGACGAAAATCAGGCCGTCTTCGGCAGACAGCTCGCGGTTCTCCTCCAGCTCCTCCGGGCGCTCCGGCAACATGCCGCCGTCGTACCAGTGCAGCTTCACCGGCGGCATATCCCCACGGGCCGGGAACTCGTAGTGAACCGTGCAGGCCAAGGGCAGCGTCTCTTTATAGACCAGCGTCGAGCTGGCATAGACGCTGCTGGGCGCCCCCAATTTCAGGGCGGAGAAAACCGGCGCCAGATTGTGAATCCCCATGTCGCCCAATCCGCCCGAGCCGAAGTCCCACCAGCCCCGCCACGCGAAGGGCACATAGGCCGGGTGATAAAGTCGATACGGCGCTGGCCCCAGCCACTGGTCCCAGTCCAGCGTTGAAGGAACGGGCGGGGTCTCCTTCGGCCGCTCGACCCCCTGAGCCCAGAAAAGCTCGCCGTTGTGCGTCGGCCTGTCGGACCAGGCGTGCACCTCGCGCACCTGACCAATGGCCCCATCCCATATCCATTCATTGATCAGGCGGTTGCCTTCGAACGCCATGCCCTGGTTGCCCATCTGGGTGGCGACCTTCGCCTGGCGGGCGGCCGCCGCTATGGCGCGCGCCTCTCGGACCGTTCGCGTCAGCGGCTTCTCGCAATACACGTGCTTTCCCAGCTTGATGGCCATCATCGTCGCGACGGCGTGGTTATGGTCTGGCGTCGCAACCACGACGGCGTCGATCCCCTTCTCTTTCTCTAACATGATGCGGAAGTCGCGGTATTGTTTTGCCTTGGGATAACGTTTGAACGTCTCCGCCGCTCGATCCAAATCAACGTCGCACAGGGCCACAATGTTCTCGCTGCTGACGTTCTCCAGGTCCCAGCGCCCCTGGCCGCCGACGCCGATGCCAGCAATGTTGAGCTTCTCGCTCGGCGGTGTTCGGCCCGGACCTGCGAGAACGTGCGCGGGCACGATGGTCATCGCCGCAGCCGCAGCAGAACCACGAATGAAATCCCGCCGGGATATTGCCGGTTCAGAAACGCTTACGCTTGTCTTTTGCTTTTTCATAACGTCATTCCTTCAAATGGATACCGGATGCTCAATGAACCTGGGCGGCTTTGTGCATCAGGTCATAGGCCCAGTCCTCGAAATGCAATGGATACAGATGCATTCTTTCACTTGCCAATCTGAGCCCTTTCCTGGACAGCCAGGCCTTCAGCCGATCCTTATCATCAGGGAATTGTTCGGCGATCCTTTTCTTGTACAGACTTTTGAGCCTCCGCTGCCTTTTCTTGCGAAGCTCCTCGTCCTTGTCGGCGGCCCTGAAATAGCGCCTGACCTTCGCCACGGTCATATCCTCCTCCTTGAAGTAGGGGATAAACCTCTTAGGAAGCATGTCCGGCAGCACAAATTCCTCGTCGATACCGGCAGGCTGAACCTCGTCACGCTCGTAATGCAGAAAAGGATCGAAAAAGAACGCGGCCGGATGAAAATCCACACGAAGCGCAGCCAGATAAGTCACAAAAACATCGAGCGTCTTGCCCTCGTAGAACAAGCCCCCAGGGCCGTCGCCTATCAGTATGATGTAGCATAATTTGTTCAGGTCTCTGCGATTATAGCCGACGATTTTATTGTAAGCCCTGCGAAGCTTGGGCAGCGTCAGCTTGCGAACGTCGATGATCAGCAGCCGCGAAAAGACCGTATCGGCCGCCATGCTCTCAATTTCTTCGACCGCCTCTCGTATCCGCACCTGCAGGGGCGCGAACAGTTGACAGCCTTTCATTCTCGGATCGTGACGGATCCGTTCGCAAACATCGGCGGCCAAAACGGGGTCCAGAGTCAGGACGTGTATCCTGCTGCCTCTTGCCCGGTGGCTTAATATGTCGTACCGATCGTCCGTGAGATGATATGTTTCTTCCAACGCTTCTTCAGCCTCCCAGTGTCCGAGGTCCGGCATTTCGCTTATGGAGCCCGGACGACCAACAATGTCCCTTTCACGCCTTTTGGGCTCGGATCAAAGAACTCATAAATTCGTCTTGATGGACCAGAACCGCCTCGCCGAAGTCGGCCTGTCGAAGATCCTCGCTGTACTCATCGAACGTGTACGTGCCCCCCGCTTCGGTAGCGGTCAGCATGTTGACGGCAAAGAGCGCTCCGCCGGCGGGACTTGTGCGGGAAGGGTCCATGACCACGTCACGGATGACGACGCAACCGTCATCGGCAAGGGCCTCGTGAACCTTGGCAAAGAGCGCACGGTTTTGCTCCCTGGAGTTCTGGTGGCAAATGGCACCAAGCCAAGCCAAATCCGCGCCCGCAGGCAGCTCATCGGTGTAGAAATCGCCCCCGACAAGGGTCACCCTGTCGGCGAGTCCCGCCTCGACGCATCGCGCACGAGCCATCGCTGTAACCGGCGGCAGGTCGAACAACGTCGCGCGAGCCTCGGGGACGGCGTGAAGAAATTCAATCGTCCACGTGCCCGGCCCCCCGCCGACGTCGAGCAGGTGACGGAATTTCAACGGCCGCAAATGGTCGATGACCTCCGCGGCGATGGGCTTGGAAATGGTGTGCATGGCGCCGATGAAGTCAGCCTGGTCGGCCGCTGCGCCGCGAATGCTCGGGCCGGTCTCAGGGCGTTTGCCCGTCCGTGCCACCACAGGCAGCTCCGCCCAGCGGCGAAGGCAATTCGCCTGATGCCGAGCCATGGGCAGGACGTTCTGTGCCGATTGCTCACATAGAAGTTGGGCCAGGTCTTCCGGGACTGTGTATCGGTCGCCCTGCTTGACCAGGAATCCCAACGCCGCAAGGGCATCTAACAGAATAGTCATGGCGCGAAGGTCGGCGCCAAGTCTGGAGGCCAGCCCGCGGGCCGTCGTCGGCTTCTCGTGCAGCGAGCTGAACACGTCCAGGGCCACTCCCGCCGCCAGAACGCAGGCCGTCTGGAACGAGCGAACAACATCCAGGAGTTCCATGTTAGTCCAGCGTTTCGTCATCTCTGAATCTCCCTGTAGAGGCAGGCACGCGGACCGGCCTCTGTGTTTTGACAAGAACGTCTAATCATAATCCCAGATACAGAATAGCCAAGCCGCCTGAGAAAAACAACTCCCATTCCGCCGTAAGGAGATAGAAGGAGTGTTAAAAAATCATTTGCAGAGCCGTTCGGCGTAAATACCGCGACGTTGAAGGGTGAGATGAATTCTATGATTCAGCGGTTAATTACGTGGACTTTTTGCATCGTTTAATCCTGCGGCGAACATTCATTACCGCGAAAGGCTTCCCAAAATTTCAATTTTGCTTTCCCATCTGTGCGAATCAATCCCGGCCGACAGGCTCGCGTCAAAGCTTAATCCGCCAGCCGTCAGGCGGATCAACAGACGGTGCAACCATTTTTGGATGAATCGTAAAGCTTTCATGTCAAGGTCTCCTGAATTCCTGCCGTTCTGCACTTTTTGAAGGCTGCGCCACGCTTCAAACAGCCTGTTTCTGAGAGTTCTCTACCCATGAAAGGCAACAACTCGGCGTCCGGTAACAGGAATAATGAAGAATAGAGAATTTCGCGGCTCTGGCTCAGGAATGGTCCGTCATTGGCGTCTGGTCACGGCCGGGCCGAGGAAATAGCCCAGAACGAAGGTTATCGCCGTCCCGATGACGATCAGCCAGCTCCAGCCAAGCCTGAGGACCTCCCGTTGTATCAGCACCAGAAGCACAACGCAGACGGCCGTGCTGACAAGCATGGCGGGGATGTTGGCGCGGTTGGCTCCGCGCTGCGTGAGCAACCCCAGTAGGAAGACGCCGAGCATGGGGCCCCCCGTAATCGAGAGGATCTGGAAGGCAAACCAGAGGATGTTCTCCACCGGAGCGCAGGCCGCCGCGACTCCGGCCAGAACCACGCCGAAACCAAGTACCCCAATCCGCGAAACGAGCAGGTAGTGCTTTTCCGAAGCGCGCCTGCGAATCAGCGGACGGTAGATGTCGGTGACGAAAGAAGAAGTAAGCGAGTTGAGAGGCGAATCAACGCTGGCCATGAAAATCGCACCCAGAACTAAACCCTTCAGGCCGGCGGGCAGAACGTTTTTCGCAAAGTGTGGGAGGATTTCCTTAAGCTCGTCAGGCAAAGGCAGCGAAGGATTCTGCCGGTAGAACACGTAGAGCAGCGTGCCGACAAGCAGGTAGAGCCAGTAAACGGGCAGGACGATAATAATAGTAGAGATAATGGTCTTTTGACTGCTCCTTCGCGTCTTGACGGTCAGCAGTCTCTGGACCATTTCCTGATCCGTTCCAAAGGCGACCAGGCCCACGAAAAATCCATTGGCCGACCCCGCCCAGAACGTGGAAGGATCATTAAGTCCGAACTTGAAGTGGAACGTACTCAGCCGCCCGGCTTCCTGCGCCGTTTGCAAGGCTGCGGCTAAACCGCCGTCGATATGGCCAACGAGATAGCCGGCCAGCACGATGCCGGCGACCACGAAGAACAGGGCTTGGTACGCGCCGGCCCAGACGACCGCCTTGATGCCGCCAAAGGCTATGAAGGCAATGCTGATCACGGTAAAAAGAGCGATCGTCGCGCCCAGGGGCCAGCCCATGATGACGCCCACGGCCATACAGGTCGCGTAGAGCCGCACGCCGGAGGCCAGAAGGCGGGTGACGAAAAAGTAGAGCGAGCCGGCGGACTGCGTCGCCGGACCGAATCGGTGACCTAAGAACTCGTAGATGCTGGTGCAGTTGTACTTGTAGAAAGCCGGGATGAACAGAAACGCCACCAGCAGCCGGGCCAGAGCCGAGCCGACCATGAATTGAATCCACCGCCAGTTCTCGCTGAAGGCCGTGTGCGGGATGCCGACAATCGTCAGGGCGCTGATTTCGGTGGCCACGAACGACAGGCACGCCACGACGGGCGGAACACGCCGGCCTCCGAGGAAAAAATCGTCCGTATCTTTTTCCTCACGCCCGAAGACGTACGAGATGACCAGCAGCAGCACGGCGCCGGCGCCGACAATGCCCCAGTCGAGCCCGCTGAGTGTCCCTCCCTGGGCGACGATAGAGCTCACGAGACCTCCTCAATCGCTTTTCGCAAAAACTGATCGCACTCGTCGAGGATTTTCAAAGCACCCGCCAGGTCCGTTTTTCGAAAGTGCATAACAATCGCGGCCTTGACTTTTCCCTGCGCGCGGGCCAGCAGTCCGGCGGCGCGCGACCGGTTCAGATGCGTCACTTCCATCACGATCCGCACCGAGCGGTCCCGCAGCTTTTCGTTGGTCGCCCTCAGATCAACCATCAGATTGCCATAGACTTTGCTTAATCGGATCATGGCTCCCGTGGTGAGCGTGTTGAGCACGAGCTTGGTCGCGGTCCCGGCTTTCATTCGGGTCGAACCGGTGATCACCTCCGGCCCGACAACCGGATTGATGACCAGGTCGGCGGGAATATGACGGACCGCCTCCGGTGCGCAGGTCACAAAGATGGTCGCCGCCCCGATTCGTCGGGCCTGCTTCAAAGCGCCGTGCACAAACGGCGTCATCCCGCACGCCGCCAGGCCCACAACGACGTCCCGCGCGCGGACGCGCTTGCTTTTTATTGCCGCCGCCCCATCCTCGGGATAATCTTCGGCACCCTCAACGGATCGAACCAGCGCACGCCGGCCGCCGGCGATGATGCCCTGTACGAGCGAAGGCGAGACGCCAAACGTCGGCGGACACTCCGAGGCGTCCAGAACACCCAATCTGCCGCTGGTTCCGGCGCCGACATAGAACAGCCGGCCGCCTTCACGAAACCGCTCAACGATCAGATCGATGGCCGCGGCGATTTGTTCACGCTGGCTCGCCACCGCCGCGGCGACAAGCGCATCTTCGCCATTGATAAGATCGGCGATCTGCTGCGTCGAGAGCCGGTCGATGTTCGTGCTGGCGCGGTTACGCAGCTCAGTCGTCGGCAGAATTTTACGTTTCTTCGTCATGCCGGTATGATCTTTCCCAGTACAACCGGCTTTTCGGCGCCCGTCGCTGCGGGGATGTTGTTCGCAAAGCCTTTTATCGTCGCCCAAGCCAGAATCGCGAACGAAACCGCCTCCTTGGCATCGGCGCTGATGCCGAAATCATCGCTCCAGAGCATCTTGACTTCCGGAAGCTCGCCTCGCAACATCTCAACCAGCGTGCTGTTACGAGCGCCGCCCCCGCACAAAATCAGCTCCTCCGGCAACCCCGGCAGAAACCGGCGATACGCCCGGGCGATAGTGGCGGCCGTGAAGGCCGTTACGGTTGTCACGATGTCGGCGTCGGCCAGTTCCTTCTTGGCGGCCCGCCGGTAAATCTGCTCGGCAAAGGCGGCGCCAAATTCTTCCCGCCCGGTCGATTTCGGCGGGCGGCGCCGCAAAAAAGGATGCCGGAGCAGCTCGTTCAGCAGTCTGGCATTGACCGCGCCCCGCGCCGCCATCCGTCCGTCGCGGTCGAATCGCTTCTTGCCGCCGCTGACCAGACGCATAACGCCGTCGATGACCATGTTCCCCGGACCGGTGTCGAAGGCGATTACATCACTCTGCCGACAGCCGCTCGGCAGGAAAGTGACGTTGGCAATCCCGCCGATGTTCTGCACGGCGCGAGACCGTCGATTGCGGCCGAACAAAATGTAGTCGGCGTAAGGCACCAGCGGCGCCCCTTCACCTCCGGCGGCCATGTCCCGGGGTCTGAAATCCGCAACCGTCGTGACGCCCGTACGCTGGGCGATGACGGAAGGCTCGCCGATCTGCAACGTGGAACGCACCGCCCCACCGCGGCCGCCCCTGCCGCGCGGGCTATGGTAGATTGTCTGGCCGTGCGAGCCGATCAAATCAAGCGAGCGAAGCGCAATGCCGCTCCTAGAGCAGAGCCGAATGACCGCCCCGGCAAAAACTTCGCCTAAGACAAAGTTGTAATGACATATATCGTCCAGCCGGGCCGATTCAGGCCGGCACAAACGAAGGATTTCCTCTCGCAGAGCGCGCGGGTATGGAAACACGTCGAAAGCCAGCAAGCGAACCTTCCCGCCGGCGATATCGACGATAGCGACGTCAACCCCGTCTGCAGATGTCCCCGACATCAGGCCGGCAACCCGCATTTTGCTGGCGGCTGCAATTTTTCGAATCCGGCTGCTCACTGTTACGTCATACCCCTGTCAACTGAAACACGCCTGCGGTCACACCGATTCTCACGGAAGCGGATTATATCTTCGCCGGCCGCAAAGCACAACCCACACCCGACACAACGCTTGCCCGCCGCGCTGACGGTGAGCTCGGCGAATCTTGGCGTTGAACTGCGGCGGGCAATCGCTAAAATGGGAATGTTGTGATGCGCCAGTTTATGCGTTTGTTGAAAGTCAGACTAAGCGTGAAACAGATCAGATTATTGTGCCTGGTCCCGGCGTTCGTGTTTATCGCCGCCGGATGCGGGAAGGAAGGCCCGTCGCTGCCCAAAGCCGCAGCCGCGGACGATATTCAACAGGTCCGCTCCCTCATCGCAGAAGGGGCCGACGTCAATGCGAAAGAAGGCCGCTATACACCCCTGCACTACGCCGCTCGTTACGGCCGCCGGGAGGTAGCCGAATTGCTCGTCGCCAAAGGCGCCGATGTGCACGCACAAGGCCCCTTCGGGCAGACGGCCCTTCATCTGGCGGCCGGCTACGGGCACAAAGACGTGGCCGAGCTATTGATCACCAGAGGCGCCAACGTGAATGCAAGGAGCATGGAGCGTAACGAGGCACCGCTCCATGGGGCGGCCCGCTGCGGCCACCGAGGCATCGTGGAGCTTCTTATCGCCAAGGGCGCCGACGTCAATGCGAAGGACGAGGACGGCAGCACGCCGCTGCACCACGCCCTTGAGTGCGCCGGCGTACACCTGGCCAGCGGTGCGCCCGGGCCCTCCCCGGCGGAGGTGGTCGAATTTTTAGTGGGCAACGGCGCTGAGGTCAACGCAAAGAACAAGCACGGCACTGCACCGTTGCATGGGGCGGCCACCCACGGACACCAACCGGCGGCTGAGCTTCTTATTGCCAAAGGCGCCGAGGTCAACGCACGGGACGCCAACGGAAGAACGGCCCTCCACTGTGCAGTCTCTTCCTGGAAAAAAGGCACGCGCGCGAGCCTGGCCCGTTTTCTCCTCGACCGGGGGGCAGATGTCAATGCAAAAACGGCGTCAGGGCGGACCGCTCTGCATTACGCCTCCGCAGACGGCGATCTCGCCGTGACCGAATTGCTGCTGGCCGCCGGCGCTGAGGTCAATGTGAAAGACAATGAAGGCAAGACGCCTCTGGCCTTAGCTCAAGCTGAAGACTACAGAGACGTTGCCGAACTGCTGCTCAAGCACGGCGCGAGCGAATAGTGCGAGTACAAGACCGCAGGTGAACATATTATCCAGTCAAGGTCTGAAGGAAGGCGCGATGTCGGATGCGATTAGAAGAGCCGAAGAATTCCTGAGCCGGGAGCGGGCGTTTCGTTTGGGCGACCTGGTCACGGAGGCATTTCATCCCAAGACGAAGACACTCTCGCAGACAGCGGCGGCGGACCTGCCGACGGCGATCAGGCTGCTGCAATCGGTAGATGACGACATTCCGCCGGCAATGGAGAAAGTGTTCCGGCAGGACTCATTCCGGCAGCTTGTAGAGGCGTTCGGTGAAGCTCTTAACGCAGGCAAACGGATTTACTTCACCGGCTGCGGGGCCACGGGCCGGTTGAGCATCCTCCTCGAAGCCGCTTGGCGGCGGTTCTGGTACGCCGCCGGCGAAGCGCACGCCGAGATGGACCAAGAGATGGCCGACCGCGTCTATAGCGTAATGGCCGGCGGCGATTTCGCCTTGATCAAATCCGTCGAAGGGTACGAGGATTTCCCGGACTTCGGACGCCGCCAGCTCAGACAGATGCACGTAGCGCCCGGCGACGTTGTCGTAGCCATCACCGAAGGCGGGGAAACGCCGTTTGTCATCGGCACAGCGTGGGAGGGACTCGACGCCGGGGCGAAGGTCTTTTTCGTCTATAACAACCCCACCGAAGTCCTGCGGCGGCATGTACAACGCTCGCGCGAAGTCATCGAGGAGCCGCGCATTACCAAGCTCGACCTGGCAACAGGCCCGATGGCCATCACGGGCTCCACGCGGATGCAGGCCACGACGGCCGAATTGCTCGTTGTCGGCGCCGCCCTGGAGATCGCCCTGGTGCGCTTCCTGCGAGAATCCGGCAGGTCCGCCGGGTCGGCGGCGCGCCAACCCGGTGATTACCAAAGATTGTTCTGCGAGCTTTTGAAGCAGCTTTCGAGTCCACAGGCCGTCGATGCGCTGACCGCCGCAACGACGTTCGAAGAGAATATCTATCGCAGGGGAGGTCTTGTGACCTACGCTGCCGATTCGTTTCTCCTGGACGTCCTGACGGACACGACGGAGCGCGCGCCGACGTTCATGCTGCCGGCGTTTCGAAGAGAGGGCGACAATCTCTCGCCGCGCTCCTGGGCCTTCGTGAAGGACCCCTTCCGCCCTACCGAAGAAGCCTGGCGCGAGCTGCTACAGCGCCAGCCGCGGGGCCTGGACTGGGGACGCGAGGTTTATGAAGAGATGAACGCCCCAACCAAGCTCAAGACCCAGCCGCCGAAACTCGACAACGCCGAGATACACAAATTCATGATCGGCAACGAACCCGATTCTTCGCGGACGGATGCACCGGATTCGGCGCTGGTTGCCGTCGACGCCGGTAACGAGACGGGCCGTCTGATTCAAGCAGCGATTAAGGAATTCAGCGCGCCTTACAAGAAAACGGCTGCTCTGATCATCGGCTCAGAGGACGCTGCCGGCGTGGATCAAGTATTCCGGTTCCCCTATGATCCGCCCGATTCGCCCTTGCAGTTGTGGCATCACCTTGCCGTCAAGCTCATCCTGAATACTCTCAGTACCGTGACAATGGTTCGCATGGGCCGGGTCATCGGCAACGCGATGGTCTGGCTGTCGCCGAGTAATAAGAAACTTATCGACCGCGGCTCGCGCCTGATAGCCCAGCAAACCGGGTGTACCTATGAGCAGGCCTGTATCGCTCTGCACGAAGCGATGGAAGAAGTGCAATCCCGGCAGCAACGAGGCGATGAGGTTCCCTCACCCGTCGCTTTGGCCATTGAATCCGTCATTGCCTCCCGCGGGCAATGCCGGACAGGCCACCTGGATCAATCCCGATAGATGAGATATTTATCTCTGGTCTTGCGGAACGATTCGAGCGCCGGCTGCCATTTGTTTCTGAATTCATTCAAAGAAGACCCGCTCGTTATGGCCTCGCGAATCGTTGCAGCGCCGCATAGACGGTCGAAATGCGCGGCTCTCCACTGGAAGGAATCGGGGTACAGCCGAAAGATCTCATCGACAATCCTGACACCGGCCCAGTAGGATTCGATCGCGTCTCTATCCGCGATGACGATCCGGACGCCGTGACATTCCAGGCCCTGGTATTTCGAGCTCGTCGGCGTAAACGTCGATGGCTCGAAGCGCATGCCGGGCAGGTTCAGTTGGTTGAGCCGCTCGCTTAAACGTTTTGAATCGATCCAGGGCGCACCGAACTGCAGGAACGGCTTATCCGTTCCCCTGCCTTCGGAAACGTTCGTGCCCTCCAGAAGGCACAGGCCCGGATAGACGGCGGCGGTTTCGAGGTCGGGCATGTTCGGCGAAGGCTTGATGAAACGCAATCCGGTTTCGTCGTACCACATCCGGCGACGCCAGCCCTCCATCGGTATTACGACGAGGTCGGCCCTGACACCGCCGGCCAGCCAGCCTTGCCCGTTGAACATTTTTGCTAATTCTGCGATGGTCATCCCATACCGGGCCGGGATCGGATACAAGCCGACAAAACTGGCCACGGCCGGATCGAGAACGTTGCCTTCGACGCAATCGCCGTTAATGGGATCCGGCCGATCCAGGACCACAAAGCGCTTGCCGTTTTCCGCCGCCGCCTCCATCGCCAGAGACATTGTATAAACGTAGGTGTAAAATCGCGCACCGACGTCCTGAATGTCGAAGACAAGAATATCAATATCCCGCAGCATCTCAGGCGTCGGTTTTTGGGTCCGTCCGTACAGGCTGTAAACCGGCAGGTTATAGACCGGGTCCTTATAGCTGTCAACTTTCTCGCCCGCCTGCTCTTTTCCCCACAGGCCGTGCTCGGGACTGAACAGGGCGGCAACCGTCACGCCGGTCACTGCCCGAAACGCGTCCACAACGAATCTGCCGTCGCTGTCGTACCCCGTGTGATTAGTGATAATCCCGAGGCGCTTGCCCTGAAACACCTCTTTGTACGCGCCCACACAGTCCAATCCGGTCTTGACCGAACCCTGACAGACCGCGAGCGTCACAAACAGACCCAGAATTGTGGCAGTCTTAGCTGATTCTATTCTTTCCATGTGCCTATACTGTAAACTATTTTCCAGGTCCAAACAAGCAAAAGCACAAGAAATGCAGTGACAATAGCGGCCGTTTGCGATACGATTTACCCGACGGCTCTTGTGAGACGAATCAATATGAGACGACAGCAAACAATAGCTCTTCTGACGGCACTTCTTGGCCTTTCGATACAGTGTCGGCCGGTGCAGCAAAAAACTCCGAGGCCGGTTTTTGACCAGATCGACCCGGTCATCCAGGAAGAAATCGAAAGAGGCAATTTCCCCGGAGCCGTGGTTCTCGTCGGCCAAGAAAACGAGATTTTGTACTGGAAGGCGTTCGGCCATCAGGTGATAGAACCTGGCGCCGAACCGATGAGCAAGGACACGGTTTTCGATCTGGCTTCTTTGACCAAACCCATCGCCACGGCCGCTTCGATCATGATTATGCGAGACCGTAAAGCGATAGACCTGGACGATTACGCCGGCAAATACCTGCCCGCCTTCGCGTGCAACGGCAAGGAGGAGGTCCGAATCCGGCATCTGCTGACCCATACGTCCGGACTGCCGGCCTATACGAACGCAAATGCACTGAGTGAGCAATTCGGCAGCCCCTGTCCGCAGAAGGTGATTGAAAAGATATGCAGCCTGGAAGCCGTCAGCAAACCCGGAGAGAAATTTCTCTATAGTTGCCTGGGTTACATCACACTGGCTAAGATTGTGGAGGTCACCAGCGGAAAGAGCATCGATGATTTCAGCCGGCGGAATATCTTTGCTCCGCTCGGCATGAAACACACCGCCTTCAATCCGCCGGATTCCTGGCGGAACGATATTGCAGGGACCGAGTTATGGCACGGGCTTCCAGCCCGTGAAAACACGGCCAAGATGGCCGTGCCACAAACCGATGGGCAACTGCCGCGGGGCACGGTCCACGATCCGTTGGCGAGATTGATGGCCGGCGTATCCGGCAACGCGGGGCTATTTTCCAACGCCTACGATTTATCGATATACTGCCGGATGCTGCTGGACGGAGGCATCTGGAAACGCAGAAGGATTCTCAGTCCTGAAGCAGTCGCTTTATTGACGGGCGAGCAGGCTTTCGGGCGGGCCTGCGGATTCGATGTGAATTCGAGCTATTCGTGGGTAAAAGGTTCTTACGCTGCGAAAGAAGCGTTCTGCCATACGGGCTACACGGGTACGTCCATCGTCTGCGACCCGGCGAGCAAGACTTTTGTGATTATTTTGACAAACAGAGTCCATCCGAAAGACGATGGAACCACAAAACCCATTCGCAGCAAGGTCGCGGACATCGTATTTTCCAGTCTGCAAAAATCACCCATTCAAAACGGAGGTTAACAGTGAGACGACGTGATTTTCTACGAAGCATTGGCCTTGGCGCCACGGCACTGGCGCTGTCCTGCCGGAGCGACGTGATTCAAACGACTTCTGCGAAGAGCAGGAACAAGCCCAACATTGTCTATATCCTCGCGGACGACCTCGGTTACGCCGAGGTGGGCTGCTACGGCCAGACAAAGATACGCACGCCCAACATCGACAAACTTGCCGTCGAAGGAATGAAATTCATACAGCACTACTCGGGTAACCCGGTGTGTGCACCTTCGCGCTGCGCACTGATGACCGGCCTGCACACGGGCCATGCCCAGGTTCGCAACAATATGCAGGTCGGCGGCAAAGAGGGATGGGAGTTAGGCTCGACCACCGGCGGGCAATGGCCGCTGGAGGCCGGTACAGTCACCGTCGCTAAGATTCTCAAAGACGCGAGCTATACGACCGGTGCGTTCGGAAAATGGGGCCTCGGGCGCGTCGGCACCACGGGAGATCCGAATAAGCAGGGCTTCGACCACTTCTACGGCTATATATGCCAGCGCCAGGCTCACACGTACTATCCCAATCACCTCTGGCGTGACGGCCAGATCGAATGGATTGAGGCCAACAAGGACGGCAAAGAGGGAGCCTATTCGCACGACTTGATCGCGGCCGAGGCCCTCAAGTTCGTTAGGGCCAATAAGGACCGGCCGTTCTTTTTGTACGTGCCCTTCACCATACCCCACGTTGCGCTTCAGGTGCCGGAAGATTCGCTGGCCGAATACCGCGGCCAGTGGCCCGACCCGCCGTACACAGGCGGCAAAGGATATTTTCCGCATCCGAATCCACGCGCCTGCCACGCGGCGATGATTACGCGAATGGATCGCTCCGTCGGGCAGATTATGGCCCTGCTCAAGGAGCTGGCTCTCGACGACAATACGCTCGTCATCTTCACCAGCGACAACGGTCCGACTTTTAGCGGCGGTAGGGACGCGGCGTTCTTCGAGAGCGCCAAACCACTGCGAGGTCTCAAAGCCTCCGTGTATGAAGGTGGATTCCGCGTGCCGTACATCGCCCGCTGGCCCGGCCGAATCAAGGCCGGCACCAAAAGCGACCATATCTCGGCTTTCTGGGACTTTTTGCCGACCTGCTGTGAGCTGATAGGCGTAGAACCGCCGCCGGGCATCGACGGTATTTCCATGCTCCCGACTCTGTTAGGACAACCGCAACGACAGAAAAAGCACGAATATCTGTACTGGGAATTGAACGGCCAACAGGCCATCCGAATGGGTAAGTGGAAGGTCCTTCGCCTTAAGCCTGATGCAAAAATCCAGCTTTACGACCTCGAACAAGACGTGGCCGAATCGCACGACCTGGCCCAGGAAAATCCCGAACTCGTCGCAAAGATGGACGAGATGCTCAAAACGGTCCGGACCGAATCAGACGTCTTTCCCCTGCGAAAAAAGGCCAAGTCCTGATGAGGATTCTTTTGCCAGCGGCAAACGCCTTATCGCGTCGAGAACTTGTAAATCGTCGTCGAGGCGTATTTCTCGCCGGGATTGAGCACCGTGGACGGGAAACCAGGCTTGTTCGGTGAATCCGGGAAATGCTGCGTCTCTAAGCAGAAGCCATTGCGCTTCTGGTAAACTCTGCCGTATTTGCCGGTAATGGTCCCATCCAGGAAATTGCCCGAGTAGAACTGCACACCCGGTTGCGTCGTGTACACCTCCAGCACACGGCTTGTGATCGGCTCGTACACGCGGGCCACCACCTGCAGCGAGCCGTCATAGTGATTCAGCACGTAGTTGTGGTCGTAGCCGAGGCCAAGTTTCAACTGCTCATCCTGCTGCTCGATGCGGGCCCCGATAGCTGTTGATCTTCGAAAGTCCATCGGCGTCCCGCTGACACTGCGAAGCTCCCCGGTCGGTATCAGGCCCTCATCCACCGGCGTGAATTTGTCGGCATTGATCATCATCTCATGGCCCAGAATGTCCCCCTGGCCGGCCAGATTGAAATAGGAATGATTCGTCAGATTCACTACGGTCGGCCGGTCGGTTGTAGCGGCGTAATCAATCCTCAGCTCGTTATCATTGGTCCAGAGATATCGGACGGTCACGGATAGATTTCCCGGATACCCTTCTTCCCCGTCCTTGCTCAGGTAGCTGAGCTTCAAACCCACGCCGCCGCGATCCTTAATCTCTTTTACATCCCACACGACCTTGTCGAAGCCTACAATGCCGCCGTGAAGATGATTCTGGCCGTTATTGACGGCCAACGTGTATGGCTTGCCGTCGAGCGTGAATTTGCCTTTGGCGATTCGGTTGCCGTACCGCCCGACGAGAGCGCCAAAATAAGGATTGTTCTGGACGTATTGTGTCAACGTCTCATAGCCTAAGACGACGTCTCCCAATTGACCGTTTTTGTCGGGGACTTTCACGGAAACCACGATGCCGCCGTAGTTGGTGATTTTGACCTGGCAGCCCTTGGCGTTTGTCAGGGTATAGATATCCGCTTGCCCGAGGTTCGTTTTCCCGAATGGTTCCTTCTCGATATTCATTCTCGCGTTTCCTTGTGTATTGCAGCCAGCCAATGAGACTATTATCGTTCCCGCTAAGAGAACAACAAACATCCGGTTCAGATAGTTCATCGTTAATCCTTTCCTGGAAAGCCTCGTTTGCACGACACGTGTGACGCCGATATTTCATCCACTCGGACCATATCCCAGGTCACTGCCGGATTATACTTTGCCCTCGTAAGATTCTCAACATTTTTCAGACATTTCCCGCCGCGATGGGTGCGGTCGACATTCGGTGGCGGATTGCGATTCATTCTCGACGCTTGTCTTTTCTGCCTAAGGCACGCCTAAGGCGGACCGGAGGCCGAAGGCCGGAGTGGAGAAATCTGGCTGCGAAGGATAGACACGCCCTATCCGCCGCCAGATGTCTCGACTTCGCTTCGCTGCGCTCGACATGACACAACGCGCACCTGATGATTTTGCCAAAGCCGCATGAATCCCACTGTATTCCGACCGCACCCGCCGCAGCGGACTCCTCGGAAAAAAATGTGGAAATCCGCCGGCCGGATAACTATCATTTGAAAGAGGTTGAAAAATGCGAAGCTTTCTTGCAGCCATCTTGTTGGCGGGACTCTGTATCGACTGCGGGCCGGGCGAACAAAAGGCGAACGCCGCCGCCCCTCCGCGTGCTCGAAAGGAGCTGCGCGACATCATCGGCGTAACGCACGTGGACGGCAAATATTATCTGACGGACAAGGATTTCCTGAACGAGGGCGCCGATCAGATTCTGGCCTTAGGCTCGCGGGTCATCAAGGTCTGGTTTCATGATCCTCAACGCTCATATCCCTATAACTCGCAATGGCCTCAGATGCACAGCCTGGTTGAGACGGCCCAGTCGCCCTATTTCAGACAATTATTCGAGAAACCTTTCACCACATACATTTTGATGTGCTTTTCCATGGGAAACGACGACGCCTACTGGAGAAAGGGCCTCACCAGGGAGCAAAAGCTGGAGGAGCAACGGCAGTTTTACGAGCTGGCCAAATATTTGCTGACCACGTACAAAGGGACCGGCAAGACCTTCGTCCTGCAACACTGGGAGGGCGACTGGCTGATTCGCGGCAATTATGACAGGAACGTTGACCCGAAGCCGGAGGCCATAATCGGCATGACCGACTGGCTCAACGCACGCCAGGCGGGAGTGAATCAGGCCCGGGAAGAAATCGGCCTGGACGGCGTTTGGGTGTACCACGCGGCGGAAGTGAACCGGGTCGTCCCCTCCATGAGGCAGGGCAAACCCAACGTCGTGAACACCGTTCTGCCACGCACAAAACTGGACCTGGTCTCCTATTCGGCGTGGGACGCAGCCACGGAGCGCTTCGAGGATCCCAACGTTTTTCGCGAGGCGCTGGATTTTATCGCGACCTATATGCCCGATAGTCCTGTATTTGGCGATCGAAACGTCTACGTAGGCGAGTTCGGAATGCCCGAGAACAAATTCTCTGCCGAGCAAATTCAAGCAGCGATTCCTAACGCGGTCAAGACCTCTCTCGATTGGGGCTGTCCGTACATTGTGTACTGGCAAGTGTACTGCAACGAGTTACAGGACGAAAAGTACGCGCCGCCCGTAAAGAATAATGATGCGGTGCGCGGTTTCTGGCTCATCCGGCCGGACGGTTCGAAGGCCTGGACATGGGAGTATTTTCACACGCTCTTGAACTTTGAGACCCACAAGAAACCTTGAGGTTCGCTCTGTAACGCAAGGTCCACTCGTCCCGCCACTTTTCTTCTACCGGCCGCTCAATGTTTTTTCCGCTTAGGTTAAAGTCGTTCAGATTCTTGCCGATAAGGTAAGTGAGAAAATTAAGAATTGGACGCGACCAGGCGAGTGATGCGGAGGAGCACTCGCCTGTCGTCATTCGCGATTTTGACCATGCTATCATCTCCCGGCTTCATGATCGCTTCGCCATGCAAGTGAACCTTTGCCGCAAACTGTCGTATAAACGCTTACATTAGACTTTATCCGTAAAGGAGCGCTAATCATGGCAAACAAAATCGCACAATCTGACATGGAGTGCCGCACGGGGGTACATACCGAGCACTTGTGCTACATTATATCGCAAGGTTTTCACCTGACCGAGAAGCAGCAATACAAGGTCCTTGTGGAAGAACCGGGGTATCGGTGCGCTCATTGCGGCCGCACAGCCAAGAGCAACGCGAATCTCTGTGTACCGGTTCCCCTGTAAAGAACGGCAAGCTACGGGCCTCTTCCTTGACGGATCCCCGTGCTGGGCATACTTTACTGGATACCTTTCTTCGCTCGAATGCTCTCCTCTATCTTCTGGGCCTCGTAGCGAGTCCATCCGGAAGGCAGCACACCGAAGTAATTCAGGCGGTCTTCTTCCGTGATATTCTCTCTCTTGACAACCGCCGGCACACCCTCCGCGAAGCAGTTGTCGCCAATCACCTGGTCCACGTGCGTGGCGCTGCCGTTTGCCAGGACCGCCCCTTTGCCTATCCTCGTGTTATAATCACAGCACGCATTGAGCCCAATAGCCCCGCCGTCACCGACCTGCGTCCCGTGCATCGTCGCGCCGTGATTGATCCAGCATCCATCGCCGATAATGGACTGGTCGGGCACCTGTGCCCTCGACGAGCCAACCTGGGCGGGCCGGCCCCCTTCGATGTTTACGTTGTCGTAGATGTGCGTGTAGTTGCCAATTGTATTGGTACCTCGTATGGTTACATTGCATCGAATCAGGCTGTGATGACCAATCGTCACGTTTCCGGTGATGATTGTTCCGGCGTCGATCTTGGTATAAGGCCCGACGGTCACCCTGCCTTCAAGTATCACCGAAGGATGAACATCCGCCGTCGGATGAATATCGATGCCGCTGGTTTTCTGGGCCGCCGTTTCCGAAACGCCCGGCAGAAACCAGACCCCCGGCAGAATAAGCATCCCCAAGACAACTACCGTCCCAATAATAATCTTGCGTTCCCGAATCATTCTTTTTCCTTTCTTTTTTCTGCGGTTTTTCTCGGCCGGGAAGCGTTTATAACTGCTTCCTGACCGCCTGAGCGTGGATGAGCTCGAATACGGCCTTGACAAATTCCCCGTCCAGACCAAGCTGCTCGGCTTTGGCTATATGGTCCTGCAGAAGATTCTCCCACCGATGAATCTGAAGTACGGGGATGCCGTGTTTCTGTTTGAGCTTTCCTATTTCTTCGACCCACTTCATCCTCTCAGCCAGGTCCTGTATGATTTGCGAATCCACGTGACTGATCTGGGCGCGCAGATGGGCTATTTCTCCCGTGACTTGCTTGTCCGCGCCCTGGGCGTTTCGCACGTGGAGCCGCTCGAGCATGGCGATGAGAGCCTTCGGCGTGATTTGCTGTTTCGAATCGCTCAAGGCCCGGTCCGGGTCGATGTGAGATTCGATCATGAGGCCCTCGATGCCCAAATCCAGCGCCGTCTGCGAGATGGGTTCTACGAAATCACGCCTGCCGCCGATGTGGCTTGGGTCGCAGATCAGCGGCAGGTCCGGCAGAAGCCTCTTGAGCTCTATGGGAATTTGCCAGTTCGGCTGGTTGCGGTATTCCATCTCCACGTACGTTGAAAAGCCCCGATGTATGGCGGCGAGTTTCTTTACGCCCGCATGAAACAGCCGCTCGATGGCCCCCACCCACAGACCCAGCTCGGCATTGACGGGATTCTTGACCAGCACGGGGATATCAACGCCTTTCAACGCATCGGCGATCTCCTGGACGAGGAACGGGTTGACCGTCGTCCGCGCCCCGATCCAGAGAATGTCAACGCCGTTATCGAGGCAAAGCTCGACGTGCCGGGCGGCGGCCACTTCGGTGGTCGTCGGCAGAGAGGTCTCGGCCTTGACCGCCCTGAGCCATTCCAGGCCAGCTTCACCGACGCCTTCAAAGGTATTCGGCCGCGTGCGAGGCTTCCAGAGACCGGCGCGAAAGACCTTCACATGGGAAGAGGCCGCCAGCTCCCGGGCCGTCGCGATGACCTGCTCGCGGGACTCGGCGCTGCACGGGCCCGCAATCACCCACGGGCTCTTGTCGCACTTTAACCACGTCGAGATCTCCGACAGACCCCGGCTGAGCTTCTTCAGGTCATCAGACATCGATCAAAAAAACCTCGATGTTGTTGTATTCTTTTATGTTCAAAGATGCGCGCCGCCTCACGCGCAAGACGTCCGCTGCGGAACATTCCGCTCGCAGATCATATCCCGCAACGTGGAGGAATTCAAGGATCGAAAACCCTGGATGTCGCCCCGGAACCGGCGTCAGAGCCGACCGGATGGGTGGAAAAATTCAAAATGATGGTAATTCCAGTATAAATCTGTTATGATACAGTTTACACGACGTGACTGACGTGTTCGCAGGTTTCACATGAAAAATATCGGATAAAATCTTGTGGAGGAGATATTGCGATGCAGCCAAAAAAAGGATTCACCCTCATAGAGCTGCTGGTCGTCATTGCCGTTATTGCACTGCTGCTGGCGATTCTCATGCCGGCGCTCCAGAAGGCCAAGGAGCAGGGGCAACGGGCCGTGTGCCAATCCAACCTGAAGAACTACGCGGTCGCGGTACTCATGTACACCGGCGATAACGACGATAAATTCTGCAACCCAGGCAGCTGCTATTTCTCGAAGACAAGCGCGTATCCCGTGGAGGCGGGACTGAGCAGTCCTATCCATGTACGCTGGTGCAACGGGGATTTGTATTTGAAAAACCATCCGGAATATGCCGGCCCGTTCTTTCCCTATATGCAGGACGCCCGAGCCTTTATCTGCCCGACCTTTTCGCGGATAGCCCACCAGACTTCCCAGGATCATTTCTATGTGGCGGACGCCGCCAAGCTCAGGAACTACAAGCCCTGGTACAACTACACCATGAACGCCTACCTGGGCAGCCCGAACAGCGAGATCCAGAAAGCAAGGATCATGAAGCTCTCCGAAGCCAAGCACCCTGCGGAGACGTTTTCCTTCACCGAGGAAAGCGCCCTGGTGGATACCCAATACAACGTCTCGGGGTTGAACGACACGTATATGATTCCGGGCAACGACTCCATGATCGCAGGCTGGCTGAGTAAAGCCGGCAGCTACAGACTGATCAAGCCCGGGCCCGAGGGCGTGGGACAGTTCTGGGACGTCATCGCCGGTTTTCACCACGCCCCTTCCGGGAATCCGCTGGGAGGAAAGGGCAATTGCGCGCTCCTGGATGGCCACGTGGATGCGTTTCCCCGCGCGGAGACATTTCAGCATGCCTGGCCCCACTGATCGATTCGTCTGCGCACCCCATGCCGGATTTACGGCTCGGACAACGTCATAGAAAGCAGGTGGCAAAATGAAAGGAGATCATTATGCCGGCAAATGTAACGCACATGCTCATCGCCCACAAGGCGCTGCAAACATTGAAGGCAAAAGGGATTGACGAATTCGCACAATTCGCAGAGGCGCTGGACGACGCTTCGGAGAGTAAGAACTACAAAGCGTACGTGAACCTGGGCAGTCTGGGACCCGATCTTTACTACTACGCCAAAATGTCCGGCTCCATCAAAGACATGCTTGAGGAAGGCTTCGTCCAGGCCAAGGGAGTCACTCCCTGGTCCTACCATCTGCATTCGCACGGACCCAACGAGTTTCCTTTGAAGCTGGTCCAGATTGTCTTTAGCGACGCGATCAGAAAAAACGGTCAAGTCCTGCTGCAAGACGAAGATATGAGGAAGCTCGCGTATATCGCGGGCCACCTGACTCATATCGCCGCGGACCAGATTATTCATCCGGTCGTCAACGACGTCGCCGGCCCGTACTACCGCGAGGGGCAAAACCGCACAAAACACCGTGAGTGTGAAGTCTTCCAGGATTATTTCCTCTACGAAGAGGTCTATCGTCTGGAAGAAAAGAGCGGCTCGAAATATAACTTTTTCGAACAGGATTTCCGAAGCTGGGCCGACTGCGTCAGGGGACTGACCACCCGAAACACCGAGGACTGGTTCCGTTACTTCCTGCAGCGGGGATTCGTGGAAACTTACGGCACGTGCCCGACGGAGGAGGAAATCGAGAACTCCGTCGATAACCTGCTGCTGACCCTGTGGGCCAGTCAGAGGCTCGGGCCGTATAAACAGGCCGACAAAGAGTACCGCAAGGACGGGGAGAACTCCAAGATGTACCAGCAGTACATCAGAAACGTCGATTACATCAAGTTCTACCGGCTGGCGGTGGAATTGGCGGTCGTTTATCTGATTGCATTGTACGAGATTTATTTTGTGCTCAAGCAGGGAACGGATTTCAACGACAAGCACACAAAACGGTTCCTGAGCATTGTCAGTGACGCGGACCTGTCCTGTCCCCTGCAACAGAAGATATTTGAGAAGGCTTGCGCCGCCCTGAGAAGCAAAACGCACATGGAAGCGGCCGTTAAGACGCATACACCCGGTCTCCTGACGCAAACGAAATTCCTCACCTCAGCTCGAATTTTCAAGACTGAAAGCGACCGAGATATAGTGAAAGCATAGCAGGATGGGCGAGAGAATCAGCTAACGCAGACATTGCCGCTATGAAAACGCGCCGCTGCAGGATATAATGCGTTGATGGAATTATCTATCGTTATACCGGCATACGGTGAAAGCAGGAAGATCGCGCGGGACGTTGAAACAGCGGCGGCGTTTCTGAAGAGCCATGACTTTGCAGGAGAGATTATTGTCGTCGATGACGGCAGCAAAGACGGCACCAGCCAGGCGGCCGAAGGCGCCAAGATACCCCCGAATGTGAAGCTGGAGGTCATTCGCTACGAGGAACATCGCGGCAAAGGGTACGCCGTGCGAACGGGCATCAATCGCTCCAGCGGCCGGTACGTCATGTTCGCTGACAGCGGCGGCTGCGTGCCGTACGACGATGCACTCCGAGGGCTGGACCTGCTCAGGAGCGGAGCCTGTGACATCGCACACGGCTCGCGAAAAATGCGGGGCTGTCATATCGAAAAAGCCCAGAGTTTCTATCGGCGCCTGTGCTCCAGGATGTTCCACTGGCTCGTGATCCACGATATGAAAGTCCCCGCCGGATTCACCGATACGCAGTGCGGATTCAAGATATACAAAGGCGACGTCGCCCGGCGCCTTTACGGACAGGCCGTCACGGACGGTTTCACGTTCGATATAGAAATCATCATGCGGGCGCAGCGGGAAGGCTATCGGATAAAAGAGTTTCCAATCGACTGGACCTGCGACCGTGACAGCCGCCTGTCGCCGACGCGAAGCTCCTGGCGCGTTCTGTCGGAGCTGCTGACCATCCGGCGGACCCTGTCAAAGAAATAGCGACTCGTCCGCAGCTTCTCGCACGAGCCGGCCCGCTGTCATTTCAACGGCACAATCTCTTCCCAGGAACCGAAACGCAGAATCGTCTCCTTCGGAGTCTCTTTATCATCCCCCTGCAGAATAACCATCGCCATCGCATCCGGATGCAGCGAACAGTACCGCTCGATTTCATCGGGGCTCATAATCATAAAAGCGGTCGAGAGCGCATCAGCCGTCCCGGCATCCGGAGCGGACGACCAGGCGGCCCGTTTGCCCTCAATAGGCCGGCCCGTGCGCGGGCTGATGATATGCCCGCCCTTCTGCACTCCGGAGCCGCTCAGAGATCGAGCACGCAGGCGGGGACGCGCCAATATCCGTTTACTATCATCTGGATCACTTAATGTCAGAGGCCAGCCGTCTGTGCCGGCGGGGGCGTCCAGCGCCAGGACGGAGCTGTAGCCGCCGGAAACCAGGGCCGTATCGATACCCCACTCACGCAGCAGCTCCGCCACGCGGTCAACGGCGTAACCCTTTCCGATCCCACCGAGATCGACGTGCACGCCACCGGCCGAAAGGCAGACCGTATGCTCCCGCTCATTCAGGTGCAGAAGATTCGCACCGATATGCAGACGAGCAAGATTCAATTCTTCCGGCGAAGGACTGCGCGGCGTCCCGTCTTTGTTACGCCAGCATTTGACCAGAGAGCCGACGGTGACATCGAATGCGCCGTGGGTCTCGGCGTACATTCGGACACTAAGCCGAAGGCATTCAAACGCATCCAGGCCGACTTGCAGAGGCTGATGGGCAGGCAGGTTGGCGATTCGCGTAATGTCACTGTCCTCCCGGAAGCGGCTCAGCTCGCCTTCGAGCCGGTCCACCTCATCAAACGCCGCCGCCGCCGCCTGCCGGGCGTAGCGTTCATCCTCGTGGACGACCAGGATCTCGAAGGTGGTCGCCATCGCTTCATGCGAGAAACGCTTCATGCCGGGGATCGGCTGACAGTTGCTCTGGACAAAACAAGTTTCTTCCCGCCGCTCGGTCATTTTTCGCTCTGTGTCTGCGGCTGCGGCGTCCCGGCCTGCTGTTGCTGGACGTATTCCCACAGGTCCCGCCTGACAAAGCCGAGCAGCTTGACCTGCGGCCGCAGCCATACGTAATACGGCTTGTCAAACAGGAACAAATACATCTGGCGCTTCTCCAGGGCAGTGAGGGTATAGAGCTTCTCGGTCAGCGCTTCCTCAATCGCAGGGGAGGCGATGATCAGCGGCGCCGCATCCACATCCGCATCCACCCGGTCGGACCAGGCGACAACCCCGTCTTCCAGTTGCCGGAAGTACCAGGGCAGGGGCCAGTAGTCGTGCCCGGGGCAGATCACCTGAATCCGCATTTGGACCTTTTCCGGCTGCTCCAACGCCAGCGCTTTCAGCGCCCCGGCCATCTGTTCGACCTGCTGCACCACGGTAAATACCTCCGCCGTCGGGTGAGCATAAACATAAGGATTGCGACTGTCTGAATCATATTCGTAATTGGCCCGGTAGGCCTGCCAGCTCAAGTGAACCGTAGCTTCAAACAGCAAACACAGAACTATCAAACGAGGCAGAACGTTCGGCGCCAGCTTGACCAGGACGACGGCTCCAACACCGGCCAACAGAATCATGCCGTGCAGGAAACCCAGCAGACACCAGGGCGTCTTGTATGGGACCGCCGAATAGGCCACGGTCATGACAAGCGTATAAAAGGCAAGAAACCTCAGAAGCTGCACATTCGCAGAGCAAGACAAGCCTCTTTTTGTCATCGCCGCAATGAAACCGACCGCCGCGAGCACGACAATCAGGGCTTCGGTCCAGATCGGGCCGCCGCCGTACCTGAAGTAGGTAAGCATTTCCAGGTAGTAATACCACGGATGAATGTGCAGCCCGGTGCCGCCGGCGCGGTTAAGATAGGTTGTGTAGGTCCGAATCGAATCCAGGATTCCGGCGGGATTGGACAGAAACGACGAGTGGAACAGCGCCGAGACGACTACCGCGGCCGCCAAGCCCCCGGCAAGATGAGAAGGCCGTATGGCCCTGACGGCCGTGACGAAAAAAGCCTTTTGCCGCTGCATCAACAGCGTAAGCAACAGAGCCAAGACCATCGAACCGAAAGCAATGACGCACGTTTCCTTGCTGGCGTGCATCAGACCCAGAAATACGCCGGCCGACAAGGCCCAGACGATGCGCCCGTTCAGCGCGTAGCGGTAGGCCGATACAATGACGCCGAAAGTGAAACAGACCAGGAGCATTTCCTGAATGTAGTAGCGGCTGTAGAAAACCATAGCTGGGGAAACGGCCGTCAGCACAGCGGCATAAACCGCGGCGCCCCTCCCAAGACCGCGGGCCACCAGCGCAAGCAGCAGGATAAGACATACCCCGAAGAAAACGGGTACGATGCGCAGCGTGAATTCCGTCACCTGCGTCAGCCTCACGGCGCCGCTGAGCCAGGCAGGGATCAAGGTCAGGTAGTTCAGCGTCGGCCCGTGGTACTCGTTCGGGTCGTACGCATAGACGCCTTTCTCAAGCAACTCGCCGAACTTGATGGCGTGGACGGCCTCATCCCCGTGCATAGGGCGGTGCTGGAGCCGCGGCAGGCGCAGCGCAAGCGCAACAATTGTCGCGGCCAAAATCAGGACGCAACAGTTCCTGGTCATCCTATTCTACCGGCTTGCCGTAGACTGCAATCTCGATATAGTGGTTCAAGTCGTTGCTGGTATTGCCGTTGCTGTAGAGCCGGACATAGCGCGCCTTGACGCCCTGGGAAAGAACATCGATCAGCTTGCCTTCGTTCGTTTCCACATAATGCATGTCTTTGCCGACACCAAGACCCGCCGAATTGTCTATGTCATTGTTGAAGACCGTCTTGGCGTTCGTGATGAAATCGGGGTCGTCGGCGACTCGTGCGACAACGTCGAAATAAACGCGGGCTTCCTTGTGATAATGCCAGACCACAATGGCGTAAATGTTGTATTCCGCCCCGAGGTCAACGGTCACGTGCTGGACAAACGGCCCGAGCTCGACGTAGCTGCCGTCAGCCGCTTCCATGTCGCCATCGGTGATCATCGCGATCTCGCCGATGATGGGTTCCTCGTCACTGCTGGAAACCGGTTTGCTCGCGGCAACGTTTTTCGTCCCAGCGGGGGCCAGGAACGGCGGACGCGGCTTACCCAGAGGCTTTTCGAGATTAGGCACTCGTGTATCCGTCGGCGTGCCCACAAACATGGGCCTGGGCAACTGTATATCAACCGGGACTAAACCTGCGGTGGCGGCGGGAGCCGGCGCAGCCTTAGGCTCGCTGGGAGCAACAGCCGGAGCCGGGGCAGGAGCCGCGACCGGGGCCGCAGCGGGAGCCGCAGAAACGGGCTTCTCAGCAGCGGGTTTCGCGGGACTCGGAGCGGGGGTCTGGGGCGTTGTCGTCTTGGCGGCCGGTGCTGCAGGAGCAGGCGCCGACGATTTCTTGCACGACGCAACAAAGCACACAGACAGCACGAACAAGACACATACACAGACTTTCACAATCGAGCCAAAATCTTTCTTCATCATTTCCTTTTTACCTCGAAACTATAACCTTGCAAACAACTGACGAAATTCTCGATGGCCAGCAGTCTCCCGGGGGAGCGCGTGGCTTAGCCACAAGCCGCCGAGTATCCGCCGAAGCCAAAGTCGGGATACTACCCTACTTGTAGGACGTTGTCAACCCGCTCAAGAGTATATTTTTTTTCTTTGCCTGGCCTGACGCAGGCGATTTCACTCGAACCGGCGGGAATGTAAGAAGCTGTCAATACTGTATTTAACTTCACCGACAGATTTCTTTTAAAAAGCAGCAGGGATTCAGTGCCCCACCGAATCCCTGCTGTGTCAATCAACTCATCAAATTAGCCAGGGAAGGCACGCGGGCCTGCCCCTACTGTCTTTTCACCTCTGCGTCGGCGCACCCGGCATGCCGACGACCTTTGATTCCAGACCGGCCTTGGCCAGCACGAAGTAAAGTACGGCACCAACAATCATAGCCCATACGGGCGCCAAAGGCAGCGGTATGCCGAGGTTAGGCATAATGCCGACCACGAAACCGAAGCTCCATGCCAGCCAGCCTGCCGCGTTGAAGCCCGCACGTGGACCGGCCCATTTGCAGCCGCTGAGAACGTAATCCACCGCCATTGCACCGCAGATCGGGCCGAACGATGCGCCAATGATGTTGAATACGGGGATCAACTGGCCCGCCAGTCCGAAGACCGACAGCAGGATTGAGACCGCCGTTCCAATGCCCACGGAGACGAACGGATTGACCTTGGCCAGGGTCGTCTTGAAGCTGTTGGCGGCAATGAAGGCCGAGAAACAGGCGGCGGGGAACGCCGAGATTGCCAGCAGGAAGTGAACCCATTTGCCCGCGGCGGGGCCTAACACGATCGGGATCAGCGAAAACGCGTCCATGGCCATCTTGCCGTCTTTGGCGGCCTGGGCGGCGATATCCGCTTTTCCGTAGGCGCCGGCTACAATCAGCATCGCCAGGCCGGCCGTGAAGATAATCGCCAGGGCAATGCCAACGAAGCCACCCATGTGGACGTCGCTCTCATTGCGGCTGTTCGTGCCGAAGTCAACACCGGCGGCGCCGGCGGTCGCAAAAAAGCCGACGACATACGAAACCACAAACGCCACAAGGCCGAACGCCGTAAACGCGGCCGGGGCCGTTGTAACGGTTGTTTGATGCAGCTTTACAAACTCCGCCGCGTCAAAACTGCGCAGCCCGCCAACTGTCATCAGGAACATGATGACCAGTGCAGCCAGCGGGATCAGCGGAAGGTATGTCGCAATGCGCGCAACGTACTGGATGCCCTTGAGCCCCATGAACGCCGCGAGGACACCCCAGACCACCATGAGGATCCTGGCGTCAACCGGTATGACGGCAGTAAGCGCCGTGGCTGAGAAATAGATATTGACGCCGAGCCAGCCGAACTGCAGAACGCCCATCAGGAAGCCCGGCAGGACGAAGCCGCCCTGAGTGCCGAACGTGGACGTGCCCACGATATAAAGCGGCAGGCCCGTCTTCTGGCCGATGATGCCCAGCACGATGTAGTAGAAGACGTGACACAGCAGCGCCGCCAGCGCCAGACTCACAATCGGCGCCCACGGGCCGTGTGACAACACGCCGCCGGCGTTCCCGGCCTGGGTCGATCCCATCCAGAACACGAACCACAGGAAGATCCCGGCATACGTGGGGGCCGTATTCTTATACCACGGCGCCCGGTTCCCGGCTGGGTTTGGCTTGGCCATGCTAATGTAAGTAGGTAACGCTCCATTACTCATAATCGGTTCTCCTTACTAAATTGCTTCGACCTCGACTATGTCCCACCGGCACCACGCCGGACATGCCACGGTAAATATAACAAGTGTGCTGCGAAACAACCAGTTTTTTCGACCGGCCTCGGGAAATTTGCCGCCGGCCTGATTGCGGCTAATCCGTCTTCGGGATCTGAATCCTCTTGCCGTTACTCATCGCCGACTCATGAGCGCATATCCCCGTCATCGTCCAGTTTGCCGCGGTTTTGGCATCGACGGCGGATTGCCTGTTTTCGACAATCGCGCGAATGAACTCGTGCGTCAGGTGGGGATGCGAGCCGCCGTGCCCGCTGCCCTGAATAAAGGAAGTGTGCTCGTGCTCCTCGTCATAGACGCCGTGTCCCGTGAAAGGAGCGATCTGCTTCGGCAGCAGATGCCCGTAATCGGGGATTTCAATTCTCCTGGCGTCTTCGAAGCCGGAATAAATGACCGGGCCTTCGCCGGCCGTCTGCTCCCATTCGAACGACAGCTTCGTGCCGTACACGTCAAAACTCTCGCGGTACTGCCTGATCGTATCAAAGAGAGACCGCGTCACCTCACATGCCAAGTCGGAGTCAGCGAGCTTGACAAGGGCCGTTTCCACGGCAAAAGGCGCGTTGTATCGCTTTGCGTAGTCTTCGTTGATCCGGCCCGAGCCGTGACAGACAACCGACTCGGCATGTTTCTTCGCAAGGCACAGCAGCGGGCTGACGGCGTGAGTCGCATAGTGCATGGGCGGGAAACCATACCAGTATTGCGGCCAGCCGGGCAGGCCCATGTTCTGCTGATGCGAGCCCCGCAGGAACTGTATCACGCCTAATTGGCCCGATTCGACCAGCTCTTTGGCATAGAGAAGCTCGCGGGTATAGACCGCTGTTTCCATCATCATATAGACCTTGCCGGATTTCTCTCTGGCCTCGACAAGCGCCAGACAATCCTCCGTGGCCGTCGCCATTGGGACGGTACAGGCGGTGTGCTTGCCCGCCTTCAGGGATTCCAGCGACATCCGGGCGTGGTCGGCTATCGGAGAGACAACGTGAATGGCGTCCAGCTCGTCGATGCTCAGGAGGTCTTCAAAGTTAGTGAAGCGCCGCTTTATGCCAAACTGATCGCCTATCTCATTGAGGTGGTCTTTGTTCCGCTGGCAAATGGCGTAACACTCGGCGTCGGGATGTTTTTGATAAATGGGGATGAATTCGGCGCCAAAGCCGAGCCCGACCACAGCTACTTTGACCTTCTCCATCGGCTCTTTCTCCTTTCCGGCTCCTTTGAAGGAGCCCCCCTGTGCGTATAAAACACACTCTATGAATCAAAAGCCCATTACAATGGAACAAGGCTGCAATCTGCGTCGGGATACAGAAAAAGCCCCCAACGCGCCATCCGGCGCGCCGGCGACCCTGAGAATTATACAGAAGAACAACCCGCCGGGACAACTATTATTTCGCCCCGGCCCTGATCAGCAGAATGGTATGTACGATTGCCACGGGTGCAAATATCAGGGCGATGCCGCGATGCGTACCCAAAAGAAGCTCCTGCCCATGCGTTCCGAAAAGCGGAAACATGCTCAGAACGATCGAGAGGGCCAGCGGCAAAGCCAAAAACACGATGAGCCAAAACGTTATTTTCTGGCCGAGACCAGAACCTTTGCGAAAGGATTTTCCATCGCCGCTTCCAGCCAGCGTAACACGCTGGACGATGCGCTCAAACCACGGCCAGTCGCCCTGCGTGAAGCGACAATGGCTTGCCCATAACACCGCCAGGACCGCCAGGCAGACGGCGAAGACCGGTGCAAACGTGGCGTGCACCATCACCAGATAGCCCGAAATGTGCTCGCCCAAAACCAGGACCGGATAGAAACCGGTTACCGCCAATACGACGAAGCTGAACACGGCTACCACATAGACCAGTATCCTCAGGATGTCCACGAGGCTTCGTTTGCGCGTCGAAATCGTTTGAGCCATACACCGCCTTGCAAGAGCTAATCATTCCCCCCGGCCAGCGCCTTCACGACGCAGCCCAGGGCCTTCAAGACATAGAACAACAGAACGAGCGCCAGAACCGCACTCGAACCCAGCACAATAATCTTCATCCACGGGCGGAACACAAATGAAAAGGCAAACGCCCAGGCGTAAAACGGATCGATGTCCTGGAACTGGACCATTTTCTTTGCCTGCCGGTCCACCGCGACGGGCGTGTCGATCTTCACGTCGCCGAAGAAGAAAGGCGCGTCGGTGCCGTGGCAATCCGTGCAGTAGCGTATGCCCAGGGCCTGCGCCGCGGGTCGGACGTCGTGCCCGATGGGCCACAAATAGGGTTTCGCCGCCGCGTGGTCTTTTTCTTCACGGAGCTTCCCCGAATCATCGAGGCTGTAAAGTTTTCCGCCGCTGACGTAAACAGCCTTACCTTCTGCGGAGCCGCCCGCTGCCAGTGCAGTCAGACCCTTGACGATATGGTCGGCGGTCAAATCAGGCCAATCACCGGAGAAGGGGAATTTCTCTTTCGCGAGCACATCCGTAATAACCTTCGTGACGGTTGCGAGTGCTATCGGCTCGACCTTCCCATCTCGCAGAACGCCCCAGAACGAAGGCCAGACGAGCTTATGCGGCGCAATTTTTCCGTCGGCCTGCTTGGCGAAAACGGGAGAGGCAATGTGAGGAAGCATCTCGCGCGCCTTGTTGACGTTGGGGGTTCCGAGGCGGTGAGCCATCGACGTCTTGGTCGCATACGGCTCGGCGGCGGGCCAGGGGCCTGAGTGACAGGCCGTGCAGGTTAGTTTCTCGAAATGCACCGGCGGCAGACCCCGATGCTCGGGAACCGGCGCGCCTAAGCGCCCGGCGGTCGGGTCCGAGGTCGAATGCTCGCCCAAGTGACAACCTTCGCAGGAAGAGGCGGCCGCCAGCTCGTTGGTCGAGGCTTTTTGTCCGCCGGCGTACCCGCGGGCGATGTTGTGATCGATCCCGTGCCGGTGACAATCGACGCAGGTCAGACCGGCCTTGAGGTGGATGTCCTCGTCGCAGGCCCACTTTTCCGCCCCTTCGCCGCCCATGTAGAAGTTCGAGTGGCAGAAGTAACATCGGTACGAAGGGACTTCCCTCAGGATGTTAAAAAAGACATATTTTTCGTGATCAAAGACGTTCTTGTGATACGTGATGGTCGGCGGCGTTTTTCTGCCGCTTGCGGCCGCCTCGACCGCGAACGGGTCAAACGGATCGTATGCTTCGTCCATATCCTCGGCGGAACCCTTGACCAAAGCCAGGCCTGAAGATGCCGCCGCAGCCCAGCGGAAATTTCCACGGCTTATCTGCACGGCGTAACCGGCCGGCCCGCCCTGGTCCTGACGCGGGTCCCCGTTGTGACAGCTCAGGCAGTTGATGTCGAGCTTGCCGGAGATGAGCTGCCGCATGATCTCGTCCTGGTTGTCGGTCTGCTGCTCGCCGGCGCCGCCGCCCGGCGTCTGTCGGCCGAAGATCTTGGTGAACTCGCGGTCTGTCAGGCCGAACTGCTTCGGCTTAAAGGTTCCGGGCCACGAGCGATAGGACAGCGGTATCTGCGTACCGGTGCGCGCATCGACGTAGATCCACGGCTGGCCCGGCCGTCCCGAATCAGCGTTCGGATCGACGCTGTTGAAGTGCCAGCCCTTTTTGATAATCTCGTAGCTGTGGCATCTTCCGCACGTATGGCGCGTGGAAAAAGGCAGCAGCACCTCCGCCTTGGGGTCAATGTTCGGGTCAACGGTTTGCGGGTCTTTGTTCTCGTCGCTCGGCGCGGCCAGCAGCTCGATCCGATGAATTGGGTGCGCCCTGCCGCCGTCGCTCTGGTCGCCAAGAAGTTTCTGTTCCGTATCCGCAGCGCCGGCAGCAAGGCACAAAAGCAGCGCACTTAAAACACCTGCTAATATCTGTCTCTTTCCCAATGTACGTTCAATCCTTTTCCTGAATACCTCAACGTTCGTCACGCGCCGCGGCGATTCCTGAAGGCGTTTTACGCTTTGAACTCCTCAGGTTTAAACTCCAGCTTTTTGTCGGCCGCCACGGCTTCGTTCACTTTCAAGACGGTCACCGCCGTCTCGTATCCGATCTCGGCGGGACAGTTCAACTTGGCCTTGCCGCGTATGGCATCGAAGAAGTTCTCCAGGTGCGGCTGATGATATGGCTTACCTTCCAGCGTTACCGGAATGTCATAGCTTGGCGGCTTCGGCGACTCACGCACGTCCAGGACGGCGTCGCCGGCGGGTTTGGCCGGCTCTTCCTTCTTGTCCGGCTCTTTGATGAAGCCCATCTTGACCCACTTTTCCCAGTTCTCCGCCGGGACCCCGGCTTCGCGATATACTTTGCCGCGTCCGGATGCTTCCGAGATTTCCAGCGTACCTTCATCGCCCATGAAGGTTTCGTAATATCCGTTGGCGCTGTTGCTGGTTATGGTCTGGTAAAAGGCCCTGAGGGTCCGATCACCAAGCTGATACTCGTAAATAACCATCACGTTGTCATACCAGTCGTGCCCTTTCCAGTAGTCGATGCCGCCGCTGGCTATGACCGCTTTGGGATTGGCGCCGAGGAACCAGCTATAGATGTCAATCTGATGCGAGCCCAGGTCTACAATCGGGCCGCCTCCGAGTCCTTTGTACCACCGCCAGTTTCTGAACTGCTGCATGGATTTGAAACCGTATTTTTCGAGAGTGGGCTGGTCGATTTCGGCATTCTTCGGCGCCCCTAAGTCCTCGCAGGCCGCCTTGCTGCGGTTCCACTGGCCGTTGATGCAGGTTACTGTACCCAAGAGTTTGGCGCCCGTGATGAGCTTTTCGTAGGCGTGCCGGTAGCGCGGATTGCTTCGTCGCTGATGGCCGATCTGCAGCAGCTTGCCGGTTTCTTTGGCGGCTTCCAGCATCTTCTTGGCGCCTTCGAGCGTGTTGGACATCTCTTTTTCGCAATAGACGTGCAAGCCGGCCTTCAGACAGGCCACGGTATGCTCCGAGTGCCAGAAGTCAGGTGTGGCGACAATAACCGCCTGGAGGTCTTTTTCCTTCTCGAGCATCTCTTTGTAGTCCACGTACGTATTGTGCTCCTGGCGGTAGGCAGTAAGCATGCGGGAGACGCGCTTTTGGTTATAAGCCGTCCAGATGTCACAAATCGCCTTGAAACGAACGCCCGGAATATTCCGGCAGACATTCAGCAAAACCTGACCCTGAGCTCCGGCGCCCAGCAGGGCCACGTTGATATCGTCCGCCTTCGCGCCGCCGGCTTGACCGAGAACTATCGGCGAAAACGCCAAACCTGCTCCCGCCGCCGCGGTAGAACGCAGAAAGCTCCGTCTGTCTATCTTTGTCACAGCTTTTTGATTTTTCATTGTTCTTCTGTCAGCTCCAAAAAGTTAACAAACCCATCGTTAATCCGACTCTTCGTGCAATGTAACCGCACACGATTCTACTGTCAAGCGCGCACTCGACCACCTTCGTTATCACACATCGTCCGCAAGCGCAGGACGTTAAAAGTCATTTCCGGTTACGGCGCTTTCGCCAGAGGCGTCACGATAACGTTGCGGAACGCCACGGGCCCGTGGTTACCCTGGAACATCAGCGGACCGGCGGGCACTTCCCTGCCGACCACGCCGCCGGGAGTCTGCTCCTTCATCTCCAGATTCTCGTGAAGCACCTGCCCGTTAAGCTCGACCTTAAGAAACCTGGCGTTCTGCGTCTTGGCGCCGGCGGCGTCGAACTTCGGCGCCTGCCATTCGATAACGTACTTCTGCCATTGACCCGGCCTCAGACAAGCGTTGACCGGCGGCGGCGAAGCACCGTATATGGCGCCCATGTCACCCGGGCCCATCTTCTCGCGCCCCCAGCTATCCAGGACCTGGATTTCATATTCGCCCATGACATAGACGCCCGAGTTGGAGCCTTGCGGTACCATAAGCTGCAATTCGATCCGGCAGTCGCCGAACTTCTCGCTGGAGAATATGTCGAGGCTGTCGGCGTGCTTGGCGGGCAGGTTGATCATCTCGCCCTGCCCCTTCTCGGCGACCAACTGTTTGGGGTCCTGTGGCGAGACTTTGGCCTTGCCGACGATCCATTTGCTCTTTCCCTTATCGCCGCCGCTGACCTGCCAGTTATCCAGGTCCAGGCCGTTGAACAGCACAACGGCGTCGCCGTACTTAGGCTCCAGGTTCCTGATCCGGATGTCCTTAAACTCCACGACCATCGGAGGGCCGGCGTGAATTTGAAGCGCCAGGATACCTTCCCGCGCAGCGCCCTTTAGGTCCTTCGGATCGTTCGGGTTGGTCAGCTTGTCATTGTCCACCAGCTCCATCGTCGGGTAACCATTGAGATAGTGCACCAGGTGATTGCCCTGAGCGATGATTTTATACTCATTCCAGTCCTTTTCTTTGTAGTAGCCGGCTTTGACCAATTCGTCCTTGTCAGAGACGTTCCCAACGACGTTCTTGTTGCCCTTTTCGTCGATGACCATAAAATCACCGACGTTGACCAGCCATCCCCGGCCCCTTTCATGATAGAGGAATCCGACCTTGCCGGGGTTGTTCTCCACCTCGGCCTGATAGCCGCCGACGACCCATTTGCTCACCTCTTTGCTGCGGTACTGCACGCCGGAGTTGCCGTTCTGAAGGCGGAACTTGAGCCTCAGCTCAAAGTCCTTGAGCGTGCCGCCGCGCCAGATGAGGAACGTATTGCCCTTGGCGGGCTCGGTAAGTGTCGTCTGACCTCGAATGGCGCCATCCTTGACCGACCAGAGGCGCGGATCGCCGTCCCAGCCGGTCAGGTCCTTGCCGTTGAACAGCGTGACCCAGCTCTGGGACGAATCTGAATCGCCCGCCAGTGCGGCCTGCGGGCCGCCGGGCACAAACAAACTTAGTCCCAGCATCGCAACCGCCAGAGCCATGCCGCCGCAAATGGCGGATTTGCTCTTCTTATCTTTGTCTTGCAAGTATCGCATCGTAATCAGCCTCAATCAAACGACCTGATTTTAAGATTCTTGAACCATATCGGATTGCCATGATACTGGAAGCCGAGGTGTCCTTCGCGGGGCATATCCTTGTAAGCATTGCGGAACTTGTTCTTGGTTCCCGGGCCGGCCGGCGGATCCGGGTTCTTGCCGGCCTCGGTCCAGAGATTCAGGTTCATATCGATGATATCTTCGCCGTTGAGATTCACGTAAATCTTATTGTCCAGACACGTGATGACATAGTGGTTCCACTCGCCTGGCTTCCTGGTCGCATCCTTCGAGGGCGAGAGGCAGTCATACACGGCGCCGCACTGGCCGTGCTTGGTTCCGTCGGTCGTGGCGTGAATCTGGATTTCGATGGCGGTATTGATCCAGTTTTTCAGATCACCGGTGCGGATAAAGACGCCGCTGTTGCCCTTTTCAGGGATTTTGAAATCCAGCTCTAATGTGAAATTGCCGTAGCGCTCCTTGGTCCAGATGTCGCCGTGGCCGCTCGGCGTCGGTGTAAGGACGCCCTCAGCGTCAAAGGCCCAGGAGCCGGCCTCCATGATACCATTCGAGAGGTCCTTTTTGAAGACATCTTTGGCCTCGGCGCCGCTCAGTGCGGCTGCCGTTTTTCTGAAGAACGCCACACAGCCGGCGATCTCCGGCATCGATTCAAGCCAGTTATACTCATACTCAATCGAGAATACACCCTTGAAGTCCTGATGGGCAAGCTCGGCCAGTATCGCCTTGGCGTCGGCAAGCCCCGTGCCCCATATCACGTCGTGAGCCTTGGGATTGCCGAACTCGTTGAGGTCCTTGAAGTGCAGGCTGATGATCCGCTTCTCGGCCCCGAGCTTCTTGATGGCTTCGAGCGGATTGATGCCCGAACGCATCCAGTGCCCCGTGTCGGCACAGGAGCCGATTCGCTGGCTGCGGCCCTTGCAGACTTTCAGCACCGTGTCAGGATCCCAATAATGTGAAGGCTTGGGGTGGTTGTGGATTGCGACGTTGATCTTATACTCCTGGCACAATTTGTCTATCAGCTCGAACGCATCCTCCGGCGGCTCGGAAACAATCGTTTCTATACCCACTTCTTTGGCAAAGCCGAACACCTTCCGACATTCCGCTTCATCGTTCGGCAGAGGGACGACGCCGTAGTTGGTCAACTTGACGCCGGCCTCTGCGAGCTTTTGAAGCATGAGTTTCCTGTTCTCGGCGGACATGTTGTGGTTCATCTTGACATCGGGTTTTTCCTTACTGAGCGTCTGGTCCGGATAAACCTCGATATATTTCATTTCGAGCGCCTTGGTTTTATCCACCGCCTCGAAGAACGTGAAGCGGTTGAAACTATACGCCTGCATGCCCAGCTTCCAGTCTTTAGCGCTATCGGCCGCAGCCGCCCCGGGCAGGCAGCAAACACACAGTGCAAACGTCAGCATAACCATCGTCAGTTTCGTACTCTTGTTCATCTTTGTTCTCCTACTAATAAGACGTTGTTTTGCCTGAAAATAATATATCACAATTGCCAACCGGCTCGATATTCACGTCTGAGGTACTGATTGACCTCGGCCACGTTGGTGACTTTGAGGTTTGGGCCGTCCCAGATGAGCTTCCCGCCGGCGCGGGCCGCCACGTTGCCTAATAGAATCGTCTCGGTCAGCGGACCAGAGTAGTCGAAGTTAGCCAGCGGCTTAGGGCCACCCTTGCATGCCTTTATCCAATCCTGGTAGTGATTGATCCCTCTGTCCAGGAACGGCTCGGGCATCTTGAAGTCTTTCATTTTCGAGTACGGTATGAGCGCCGGATTACCCATGTGGGGAGCGAGTATTGTACCTTTTTCACCGTAATACAATCCGCCCTGATCGGGCAGCTCTCGGCCCGCCTCAAGCTCGTCGGGCCGGGCTGGCCTTCTGTTCCCGTCGCACCAGGTCACAGTCACGGGCGGCAAGGCGCCGCGGGCGGGGAATTCCCATTGGACGGTCGTCGCCTCCGGATAGGTCTGGTCATTAAACTTAGCCGGCTTGGCCTCGACACTCGTGGGGTACCCCAGATCGAGCGCCCAGAACACAGGGTCGATGATGTGGCAGCCCATGTCACCCAAGGTCCCCGTCCCGAAATCCCACCACCGCCGCCAGTTGCCGGGCAAATACGCCGGATGATACGGCCGATACGGGGCCGGGCCTAACCACAGGTCCCAATCAAGCGTCTCCGGGACGGGCGGCGTATCCTTCGGCCGCTCGCCTCCGCCCCAGTTCTTTCCGCTCCAGATATCGACCTTCCGTACCTCGCCGATCGCTCCGGATTTGATCATCTCGGCCACCAGCCTGACGCAGCTTTCGGCATGAACCTGAATGCCCATCTGCGTCATTACCTTATGCTGCCGGGCGGCTTCGGTCAGTTGGCGCACCTCGAAAATATCGTGCGCCAAAGGCTTTTGGCAATAGACGTGCTTGCCCCTCTTGATAGCCGCCATCGCCGCGACGGCGTGCGTATTGTCCGGCGTCGATACGGTGACCGCATCGATGTTCTTGTCCTCTTTATCCAGCATCTGACGGAAATCGCGGTACTTCTTTGCGTTGGGCAAACGCTCGAAGGTGCCTGCCGCGTGCTTCCAATCCACGTCGCACAGGGCGACGATGTTTTCCGTGCTGACCTGCTGCGTGTCGTTTGCCCCCATCCCGGAAACACCGATGCAAGCGACGTTCAGCTTCCCGCTCGGCGCCACCTGTCTCGGCCCGCCCAGCACATGCCGGGGCACAACCGTAAACGCCGCCACGGCTGCGGCCTGTCTGATGAAACTCCTTCGTGACAGCCTGTTTCTATCTTCGATCTTCATCTCTATACCTCCAATTCGCGAAAACACTCCGTCATAGAATCCACCCTCGCTGTCACGGCACGGCATCGAGGACCAGCAGCCAGTCGTCTTGCTCGCCGTGGGTCGGCGCAACAAATTCCTGGGTGCCCTTGTTGGAATACTGCCCGGCAGCTTTCCACGTTCCATTGCGAGGGTCGTACCACTGAGCGTTCACTCGCACGCTGTTGAGCTTGTTCATGCGAATGCTGACGGGCTGGCCGACCGGTGTGTAGGCGATCACGAAGCTCCCGTCTTGAGCCCGCGCCGCAATGAGGCGATGCGTGCCCTCTCCCTGCTCCGAGGCGAGGGCGGACTGGTCGGGAACCATTTTGTGCCACGGCCGTTGCTCGAACAGCCGGCGCATCAGTCCCACTTGGCCAGAGCCCTCGTAGGCCATTGCCGTGCGCCAGTGTTGGAAACCATTCTTCGGGAAGGGACCATCGGCATCCTTGTAGAAGTAGAACAAGTCCATAGCGCCGTACCCATGCCCCGCCGCACCGGCGAGCATGGCCGAGTAGGCTTGGGAACGCACCTTGTGAGCGTCAATGCGTGGCTGGTTCGCCCCGGTGGGATGATTCTCATACGCCGGTTCCATGTCCACCGTCGGCTTGGCAGGCGTCAGCGCGTAGTCCTTGCTGACAAACGCGTAACTATCCGACCTGAAATTGTGCCCCGATTGGATCGAGTTGAAGTCGAGCCAGTCCGCCTGGTGAAACCACATGGATGACGAAGTACTACCCTGGCCATGGTAGCACACAAGCTGGCTCCCGCCGCTGCCGTCCCTCAGCCCCTTCGCCATCGCTACCCAGACCGCCTCGTATTTCCCCGGAGCGGAGTCCCCGCCTGGAAACCACAGGACGGCGTTGTTCTTGTAGCGCCCGCCCAGGAATTTGCCGAAGAGGTAGGCGTTCTTTTCGTCGAATACTTTTTCCGGATGCTCAGTGACGTGCCACGACTTGGCGGGCACGAGGCCCATCACCAGGCCCAGTTCGTTCGCACGGTTGACCACGTAATCCACGTTTTTGAAAAACTCCTCGTTCGGCCGCGTCGGGTCACGGTCGATGAGCGGCGTCGCGTCAAGGAGCGACGAGTTGCCGTCCGGGTGTTTCTGGCCAAGTCCGCGCAGCACATACGCCTGGATGACCGTGAAGCCCTTCGTGGCGCGGTCTTTCAAATACTCGTCCACTTCCTCACGATTGGGCCGCTGAAAGAGCAGCCAGCACGTGTCGCCAAGATAGAAGAACGGCTTGCCCTCCTGATCAACGAAGTATCGCCCATCCGGGCTGACTTTGAGTTTGAGGTTCTTGACGGAACGCGCGGGCGCAGCCTCCGGCGTTGCGGCCCCGGCACAGATCACTATCAGTAACACTGTCGCCAGCAGGCAAAATGGCCTGAGACTGATGAGAAGTGCGGGTGTTTTCATAAGCTCACAGACTTTCCAAATTGAGCAACAATCACAATGTCCAGCCTTCCCGGTACTCCTTGGTCACGTACTGATTCGCCTCGGGCATATTCGTAAACTTGAACTCTTTGGCATCCCAGAGCAATTTCGTCCCGAGCAGCTTATCCTTCAAGGCCGGACGAATGGCAATATTGCCCAGCAGAACCACCTGGGCCAGCAGACCGGCGTGGTCGGGGAAGTTCGAGCCGGCGGGCTTACCGCCCTTGCAGGCAATGACCCACTCCATGTAGTGGCCGGGTGAACGCTCCAGCTTCTGCGGCGGCTTGCCATATTCCTTTTGCCGGGACTCCGGCAACAGACGGCCGCCGTACATCTTGCCCTTCTCGCCGATATAGAGCGCCCCGTTCGTATCCCACCTGCGCCCGTCCTCAAGCTCCGGCGGCCGAGGCGGCTTCATCCCGCCGTCATACCAGTGCAGCGTCACCGGCGCCAGGTCGCCCCGGGCGGGGAACTCATAAGTCACGCGCGACGCCACAGGGTAGGTCTCATCGTTGACCAGCGTGCAGCAGGCTTCCACACTCGTCGGATGGCCGAGCTTCAGCGCGCGGAAGACCGGATCCAAGCTGTGGCAGCCAATGTCGCCAAGCGCTCCAGTACCAAAATCCCACCAGCCGCGCCACACGAAGGGGTTATAGACTCGGTTCACATACGGACGCATCGGCGCCGGACCCACCCAGAGGTCCCAATTCAGCGAATCGGGAATCGGATCTTCCCCATTCGGCCTATCGATACCCTGCGGCCAGTACCATTTGTTGGTCCCGTTGAGCGGCCGGTCCGTCCAGACATGGACCTCGTGAACCTGCCCGATGGCCCCGTCCCAGATGGTCTCGCATAGCAGGCGGACTTCCTCGCCCGCCTGGCCCTGGTTGCCCATTTGTGTCGCCACTTTGTGCTCACGGGCTGTCTCCGCCATCAACCGGGCCTCATGTACCGTGTGCGTCAGGGGCTTCTCGCAGTAAACGTGCTTGCCCCGTTTCATAGCGGCGATCGACACGGGCGCGTGCAGGTGGTCCGGCGTCCCGACGACGACTCCGTCGATGTTCTTGTCTTCCTTGTCCAGCATCTCGCGAAAGTCTTTGTACTGCCTGGCGTTAGGATAGCGTTTGAAACAGGCGGAGGCATGCCGCCAGTCCACGTCGCACAGAGCCACGATGTTCTGGCTTTCGAGTGCCTTAAGGTCGGCCCCGCCCTGACCGCCGATGCCGACGCCGGCGATATTGATCTTCTCGCTCGGCGGAGTCTGACCCGATCCTCCCAGAACGCTTCGTGGGACAACCGTGAACGCCGCCATAGTTGCGGCTGCACCCATAAAATTACGGCGGGAGATCTTCTCATTTTGTTCGTGGTTTGGTTTCTTGCCGTTTTTCATAAGCATGTTCCTCTTACATCAAGATTATGTCCGAAAGACTACTTTCGCTCTACACTCGGAGCATTCTCCAAAACGATTTCATGGGCCCCTACATCGCAGCCTTTGCCCTGCGGAATGGAATTTCCAAAGAAGTCTCTGTCGCCTGGGTCGATTCCGAACGAAGACCGAAGATCCAATCCCGCATCAATCAGAGGAGAGTCTTTCTGTAATCGGTAGGCGGTCAGTGTGTGAAGCTTAGTGGGATCGCCAACGGTGGCATTTGTCCCAAGATCTGTCAGCTTGGGATCAATGGCCAATCCAACTGGCTTTCCATTTAGCATCTCCTGGCCGGTAGCTGCGCGCCAGGCTTCTAAACTCTTATGTCCTGCAAGATCGAATGCTCCATCAACTGCCCAGTACGCATTGCCGGCAAATGTCGCTGTCGATTCGTCAGGATTACCTGCTACCAGTTTTTGACTATTGGTGGTAACGAACAGGTTATTGCAGACTTTCGTGTTATAGATCCCGTTTCTACCGAAAACAATGGCCGGACTATACACAGCGTAAATTGTATTTCCATAAATTTGGGTGTTGTGAATAGGGTCCTCTTTGGGACTGCCTGTCCAGAAATGAATCGCGGCGTGACGCTCTTTACGACCATCGTTGACGCTGATATTGTAGCGCACGATGTTGTTGTTGAATGTGTGAGGCGCGTTGTCGTATGAGCAAATAAGATAGCCCGCTCCATCGTTATCATGGCTATAATTGTATTGAAGAATAGAATTTGTAGTGCCGCCATCAAAGTCGAAGCCGCCACCATCACCTTTTCCAGCCCGATTGTGATGTGATTCACAGCATTGAATGATGACGTTGTTCGCCACTGCTGCCCAGATACCGATCGGGCCGCCGACCTTGCAGCCACCTTCGTATCCATTGTTATAAGCCTCGCAGTATTCGATGATGCCTCCATCTACATCTTCCATCAAGACGCCACTGCCGGAATGATTCTCGAAATAGTTAGGGTCTCCCGGATTGTCATACATTTTGCAGTAGCCCACGTGCACATTGCTGTTGGCGTAGGTGTTAGGATCATCCTGCCAGTAACCGGTGGTGAGAATGCCGTAGAATTCGTTTTGATAGGTTACACAGTTCGTAATTCGCACGTCGTTGTAGCCGCTTTTACTTTTATCAGAAGCATATCCTCCCATAAAAATGCCGCATCCGTTCGGTGTCTGGACTCCTTCTGGAACCGACTCCCTATTTCTGCCAAAGCCTGATGCCTCTACGTTGTGCACCCTGATATATTCGAGTTTTTGGTTGTTGGGCAATTCGTTGACAATTTTGATTCCGCTACCCGCATTCGTTTTGTAATCATTGCCCATCACGAGGAGATTTTCCACTACCACACCGGCGGCATTTAACACAGTGACTCCGGAGCCGTTTCCTGCCTTGATTTTAGCACGTCCGGAACCATAGGAGCCAATAACAACCGGCTGCGTTGGTGTGCCGGCATCTTTTGGGGTCAAAAGCAGGTTCCCGGGGTAATCATGACCTGCCTCCAGTAACACTCTGTCGCCAGGATTCAAATCCAAGGCGTTGACCTTATCGAGTGTCCGCCATGCTCTTTGAGTTGAGGTCCCCGGATTACCATCATCTCCAGAAGGGCTGACATAATAGGTCACTGCCAGAGTTTGCTGGCACATGGTTATGACAAACCATGACGCGAGAACGTAAGAAAGGTATATAGGTTTCATTATTCCCTCATCAATCGTAAATCGCAAATCATAAACCTGTCCTGAGCGCAGTCGAATGGATCATTACAGCGTCCAACCGTCTCGGTATTCGCTGCGGATATATTTGTTCGCCTCCGGCAGATTCGTAACCTTCATGCCGGGACCGTCATAGTGCAGCTTGATGCCCTTTTCATAAAGTTGCTTTTCCATCTTCAGAGCGATATTGCCAAGCAAGACGACCTCAGTGAGCGGCCCGGCCCAGTCGAAGTTCGACCGCGCCGGCTCACCGCCCTTGCAGGCGTTGATCCACTCTTTGTGATGGCCGGGCGAGCGAGGCAGCTTCTGCGGCGGCTTGCCGTACTCCTTTTGTCGCGACTCCGGAATCAGCCGGTAGTTCAGCATCTTGCCCTTGTCGCCGATGAACAGGTTGTCGTCCGCCTCGCCGAATTTGCGGCCTTCCTCCAGCTCCGGCGGCCGCTGGGGCATCAGTCCGCCGTCGTACCAGGTCAGCGTCAATGGCGGCATGCCCTGACGCTCCGGAAACTCGAAACGGACAATCGACGCTTTCGGAGCCGTTTCCTCCTTCACGGCAGGTCCCTCATCCATGTTGCTGGAACAGGCCTCTACGGTGGTCGGATAGCCCAGCTTGAGCGCGCGGAAAACCGCGTCCATCTGGTGGCAGCCGATGTCGCCAAGGACGCCCGTGCCGAAATCCCACCAGCCGCGCCAATGGAAAGGCAGATAGGCAGGATGGTACGGCCGATACCTGGCGGGACCGAGCCACAGGTCCCAATTCAGCGTCCCGGGCACCGGCGGCGTGTCCTTTGGCCGCTCGATCCCGCGCTGTGAGATGGGCCGATTGCACCACGAGTGCACCTCGCGGACCGGACCGAGCGCGCCGTCCCAGATCATCTCGGAAACCAGGCGGTTGCCTTCGGAGGCCTGGCCCTGATTGCCAAGCTGGGTCGCGACCTTCGCCTCACGGGCCGCAAGAGTGAGCTGACGACATTCCCAGACGCAGTGCGCCAGGGGCTTCTCGCAGTACACGTGCTTGCCGTGCTTGATGGCGGCCATCGCGACCACGGCGTGCAGGTGGTCGGGCACGGCGATCACCACCGCGTCGATGTCCTTCTGCTCGTCGAGCATCTTGCGAAAATCCGTCCACTTCTTCGCGTTCGGGTACTTCTTGAAAACCCGGCCGGCGTGGGCTTCATCCACGTCGCACAGCGCGACAATGTTTTCACCGGAAACCTCGTCGAGGTCGCCGGCGCCGCGACCGCCGATACCGACGCCTGCGATGTTGAGCTTCTCACTGGGCGGAATATTGCGTGGGCCGCCCAGAACGTGCCGGGGAACAATGGTCAGCGCCGCCGCGGCTGCCGCAGCGCCCATGAAATCACGCCGCGAAATCTTTCCCTTTAGCCCAGTGTTTGCCTTGTTAGAATTTCTCATGAGCGTATTCCTTTCGACACATTCAGCCGGCCTGGCGGGTGGCAGCCTCAAGCGCAGCTTGGGGATGGTTTACTTGGCGTCCGCCATCCCCGTCGTTTGCCCAATGACGCGAAACTACAACGTCCAGCCGGCGCGATAGGACTTAGTGACGTATTTGTCCGCTTCGGGACAGTTCGGCGAGCGCATCGTCTTGGAGTCCCACTCGACGCGCTTCTGCAGCCGGACGGCAAAATTGCCGACCAGCAGGGCTTCCACGAAAGGCCCGGCGTACCAGAAGCCGGACTTCGCATCCTGGGGCTTGCCCGCCTTGCAGGCTTCGATCCATTCTTTGTGGTGGCCCGGCGATCTCGGCAGCGTTTGGGGCGGCTTGCCGTATTCCTTTCTCTTGGCCTCAGGGATGATCCGGGGCGTACCCGCATGGCTGCCGCCCAGCAGCGAAGCGTTCTCGCCCACAAACAGAATCCCGTTGTCGCCAAGCTTCAGTCCCTCGTCTAAATGCGCAGGCGTGGGCGGCAGCTTGGCGCCATCGTACCAGGTCATCTTCACGGCCGGCCGGGCTCCCTTGGCCGGGAAGTAATAATGGATGATGTTCCACTTCGGGAACGTGTCATTGTTGACCTCGCTGGTCTCGGCTTCGACCGCCGTGGGGGCGTCGAGCTCCAACGCGAAAAACGCCGGGTCGGCGTTGTGAACGGCCATATCACCCAAAGCACCGCAGCCGAAATCCCACCAGCCGCGCCATTTGAACGGCACGTATGCCGAGTTATACGGCCTCCATTTGGCGGGCCCCAGCCAGAGATCCCAGTTCAGGGTCTCCGGAACCGGCTCGCTGTTCTGAGGCGCCGTTATGCCCTGCGGCCACCACGCGCGCTCCGGCGTGCCGGCCCGGTCGCTCCAGACGTGTACCTCCTTGACTTTGCCGATCGCCCCGGCGTCCATGTACTCCCGGTAGAGCCGAAGTCCGTCGCCGGCGTGGCCCTGGTTGCCCATCTGCGTAACCACACCGGTCTCGCGGGCCACTCTGGCCATTTCGCGCGCCTCGAAAATCGTATGGGCCATCGGTTTTTCACAATAGACATGCTTGCCCATCTTCATCGCCCTGATGGCGGCGGGGGCATGGATGTGGTCCGGGGCGCCGATGACCACGGCGTCGATATTCTTGGCCTCTTTGTCCAGCATGTCCCGGAAGTCGCTATAGATTTTCGCGCCGGGGTACTTCTTGAGAGCCTTTTGGGCACTGTTCAGGTCCACATCGCAAAGGGCGACAATGTTCTCGCTCTGTACGCCTTCCAAGTCGCTGGCCCCGCGGCCGCCGACGCCTATGCCGGCGATGTTGAGCTTGTTGTTCGCCGAGGCCGCCAGGACGCGCTTGGGTACAATCGCAAAGGCGGCGACCGCCGCCGCCGCAGCACCCATCAACTCGCGCCGCGAAATCCTTACGCCCGGTTTGTTTACTTGCTTCTGTTTTCCCATAACGACATTCCTCACTCAACAAACAGTATGTAGGGTGCGATACCTCGCACCATTTGCGTATTCCCACACAGCCGGTGCGATTGCATCGCACCCTACCGCTGTCGGTTTTGCCCTTTACATTTCAAGCGACCAGCCTTCACGGTAGTGCATCTGCACGTAATCGTTGGCTTTTTCGTCGTTGGTGACGCGCATCTTGTCACCGTCCCATTCGAGCTTCTTGCCGACGTTCTCCGGCCGAAGGGCGAGGTTGCCCATGACGACCATCTCGGTAAACGGACCGGAGTAGTCGAAATTGGAGGTTGCCGCCGGACCGCCCTTGCAGGCGCGAATCCAGTTCTGCTCGTGGCCGCCCTTGATTCTTTCAAGCGTCTGCGCCGGCAGCTTGTACGCCTTCATCGCCGTCTCGGGGATCAGACGCGGGCTGCCCCCATATTCGCCGCAACGCAGGACGCCCTTGCTACCGATGAACAGCACATTGCTGCTCTCCTGGTCCAGGCGACGGTCAACCTCCAGGACGTCTGGACGAGCCGGCTTCAAACCGCCGTCATACCAGTGAATCTTCACCGCTGGCATGCCTTCCCGAGCCGGGTACTCGAAGTGCACTATCGAGGCCAGCGGGAATGTCTCGTTGTTGACCTTGGTGCAACTCGCTTCCACGCTGCTCGCGTATTTCAGCTTCAGCGCCGAAAAGACCGGGTCCAAGACGTGGCAAGCCATGTCGGCCAGCGCGCCGCCGCCAAAATCCCACCATCCTCGCCAGTTGAACGGCAGATAACACGGATGATATGGACGCATCGGCGCCGGGCCAACCCAGAGATCCCAATCCAAGGTATCCGGAACCGGCGGTGTGTCTTTCGGCCGGTCGATGCCTTGTGGCCAGACCGGGCGGTTCGTCCAGGCATGGACCTCTCTTACTTCGCCGATCGCGCCGTCCCAGATCCATTCGCAAATACTTCGCACGCCATCGCCCGAGTGGCCCTGGTTGCCCATCTGGGTCGCCACTTTGTACTTGCGGGCGGCTTCCGTCAAAGCGCGGGCCTCGGACACCAGCCGGGTCAAAGGCTTCTGCACGTAGACGTGCTTGCCGCGCTGCATGGCCGCCATGGCCACCGGCGTGTGAAGGTGGTCGGGTGTAGCCACGATCACCGCGTCGATGTCCTTTTGTTCGTCGAGCATCTTGCGGAAGTCCTTCCACTTCCTGGCGTTCGGATATTTCTCGAAGACTTTCGCGGCGTACGCCCAATCCACATCGCACAGGGCCACGATATTCTCGCTGGCACATCCGCTGACGTTGCTCTTTCCCATGCCGCCGATGCCGACGCCGGCGATGTTCAGCTTCCCGCTCGGCGGCTGGGCCAGCACGTGGCTGGGCACAACCGTAAAGGCCAGCGCCGCGGCCGCACCGCCCATAAAATCACGCCGGGAAATCGTCTTGTTCTTCCGACTTGTCATCTTTTGCTCTTTCATAATAGTATTCCTCACATTTACTGGATAATGGATATTCCAATGTCGGTACTTAAATTCTGTTTCCTGTCTCCTGAATTCTGTGTTCTGCCTTAATCATAAGGTCCATCCCTCCCGATAGGGACGGTGCAAATACTCATTCGCTTCAGGGATGTTGGTCACCTTCATGTTCGCGCCGTCCCAGGACAGCTTCTTACCCGCGCGAAGCGCCACGTTACCCAACAGGACGACCTGCGTCATAAGCGACGCAAACTCGAAATTGGATCCCGCGGGTTTGCCGCCCTTGCACGCCTCGACCCACTCGTTGTGATGACCGATGGACCGCGGCAGCGTTTTGGGAGGCACTTTATAAGCTTTCATCTTCGTCTCCGGGATGATGCGCGGCGCGCCGCTGTATTCATCGCTGATGATTTTGCCCTTGTCGCCGACAAAGATGGTGCCGCTTTCCGGCATTCTCCTGCCGGCTTCCAGCTCTTCGGGGCGCTGAGGCAATCGCCCGCCGTCATACCAGGTCAGCTTGACCGGCGGCATGTCGCCGCGAGCGGGAAATTCGTAATAGATGGTGGAAGCGGTGGGATAGGAATCGCGATTGAAGGCCGTACATTCGGCACTAACGGTCGTCGGATGTCCCAGCTTTAAGGCGCGGAACACCGGATCCAAAACGTGGCAGCCCATGTCGCCCAGGGCCCCTGTTCCGAAATCGCACCATCCTCGCCATCTGAACGGCATATAAAGCGGATGATACGGCCTGTACGGCGCCAGGCCCAGCCACATGTCCCAGTTGAGCGTCTTGGGAACCGGCGGCGTCTCCGTGGGCCGTTCGACGCCCTGGGGCCAGCGGCCGCCGGGCCTGTCGGTCCAGGCGAGCACCTCGCGGACCGGCCCGATCGCTCCATCCCAAATCCACTCGCACATCAGGCGCGTCCCCTCCGACGCCTGACCCTGATTTCCCATTTGCGTGGCGACCTTGTACTGGCGGGCCGCCTCGCCCATCTTCCGCGCTTCATAGACCGTATTGGTCAGGGGCTTTTCACAATAAACGTGCTTGCCCAACTTCATCGCCGCCATCGAGGCGACGGCATGGACATGGTCCGGGGTCGCCACTAAGACCGCGTCGATGTCCTTTCTCTCCTGCAGCATCGTGCGAAAATCAGTGTATGTATCGACGCCCTTGTAGGCGCCGGAAGGCTGCTGCTTGGCGTAGGACTGCTCGGCAATCTGACGGGCGGGCTCGCGGCCGGCCGTGCCTCCAAAATAAAACTCACTGTAGTCGCTGATCTCGTTGACGTCGCAGACGGCCATCACGCGAATCTCCGGAAAATCCAGCAGCCGTTTAAGATTCACGATGCCCTGGCCTCCGGTCCCGATGAAGGCCAGATTGATTTTCCCGCTGGGAGGTGTATTTCCGGCGCCGCCGAGAACGTATCGGGGGACAATTGTAAAGCCGGCAAAGCAAGCCGCTGCGCCGCCCACAAAATCACGCCGGGATATTTTCCCTTCCTGCCGTTTAGCCGTTTCCTTATGGTCTCTCATATCATTATTCCTGAACAAACAACCGCAACCTATCACATCCGAAGCCGGGGCTGGTTCCGCCCGGTTACAATTCGACCAGCCAGATATTACGGAACTGCACGGGATTGCCGTGGTCCTGCAGATATATCCCGCCCGGCTCGGCTACTCTATTACCCAGCGCCCCTCCGGTCGGCTTGGGGATCTTCAGTCTGTCGTGTATCGTAACGCCGTTGTGGACTATGGTCACAATAGCATCTTCTGTTTTGGCGCCCGCGCCGTCGAAACGCGGAGCGGTGAACGTAATATCGTACGTCTGCCACTGCATGGGCGGCGCACATACGTTTACAAGAGGCGCCCCGACCTTGTAAATACCGCCGCACTCGTTGTCCAGGCCCTCCAGCCCGTAGCTATCGAGGACCTGCACTTCGTATCGCTCCTGGAGGTACACCCCGCTGTTGCCGCGCGCCTGGCTGCGCTGCTCGGGCATGAACGGCGTGCGAAATTCCAGGTGAAGCTTAAAGTCGGTGAACTTCTGTTTTGTCATAATGGAGCCGGCGCCTTTTTTGACTTCCATTGCACCATCCTTCACCCGCTTCCATTGCACCGGCTTGACGGGCGGCTTTTTATCCGTGGGCTCCCACTCGCCGAACCCTTTGCCGTCGAACAGCACGACGGCGCCCGTCGGAGGTTCCGCACCTAACGTGGGTGAAAGCCGGATCGTCTTACTCATGGAAAAGCCGCCTATGATATCTCCCTTGAGAGTCCCGCTGAACGCGCCGCGCTCAATGACCGCCTGGACTTCGTATTCGGCGCCGGCATCGCCTTGTGCGCTGCGCCCGCTAAAACGCGCGACGCGGCCTTCGCGCCGGCCTTCAAGAACCAGTGTAGGCTGCTCGCGCGTATCAAACTCAGGAAAGAATTTGGCCTGGTACGTACCCTTGCCCAGAGCGATCACGTGCGCCACCAGCGGCCCCGATTCACTTTCGTCGTGGAGCTTCCAGCCCCCCCGCCAATCGCCCATAAACGGATCACAGGCTTCGATCGCCTTCTTGGCCGCAAGAGCCGGGCTGCTCCCTGAAAGACCGGCGCACGAAGACAAGAGAACAGACAAGGCAAGCGCCGCCAGGATAGTACCGAGTCGGCGGCCGCCAAGAACAACACAACGCCTGATGTCATCCCCATTGACTTGTGAAACCATGACTTCTTCTCCTATCACCGTATGCCTCTTGTGCTGAAGCTGCTGCAACAGACCGTTTGCTCAACACGAACCTACGTATCTGAATCACTGATTTTCTTTTTCGCTCAGCCTGCCTTTTGCGTCGTCAGGCCGTTCGATACCATCTATCGCCTCTTGCGCCTGCTGGCGCAGTGAGTCACTTTTTGCCGTCTGTGCAATCTTCTTTAACATACCCATCGCCTGTTCAGGAAAATCCCCGTGGATACCCTCGGCAATCTTGATCACTGCAAAACCCGCCTCATCGAGCAGCGTCTCGTCATTAAGATAATCGGCGGCCATTTGCAGCGCGGCGAGTGATCGAGTTCCGGCCAGTCCCGAGAGCACGTTTTTCTTCTCAGCCGCGTCGGCGGAAAGGCTCATCGCTTTCTTGTACATCGCAACCGTCTCGTCGGCCGTCCGCGCGCTTTCAAGGCCAAGCAGGCGAACAAAACCACGCAGGGCCAGAATCCTGTGCACCTTATTGCCGGAACTTTCCGCCACGTTCAGCAGCTCGGCAGCCGGCTCCGGCGTGGGCCAGTCCGCCAGCGCGCGAATGGCCGCGGCCTGTACCTCGGCGTTACCGTCTTTCAGAGCGGCCGTGAGCACCGGCAATCCGTTGCTGTCTCCTATCTTGCCCAGGACGCTCAGAAGGGAACAGCGGGCCTGAACCTCCGTGACGGCAGGCAGCACGGCCAGAACACTGCTCCCCTGGCGGTTCTTATCCTCGATCTTGTGAGCAACGGCAACGACGGTCTTCTGAGCCTCACTGCGATCAAACGAGCTCTGCGCCTTTATCAGAAGCTCAACCAGCGCAGGCAAATCCTCGGGGCCGGCAACGACCTTGAGGACCCTGAGCGACTCGGTCCGAACTTCGCGGTCTTCATCCCGGGCAGTCTTCAACAAAGCACCCACACCCGCACGAATGTTGCGCTCGCCGACGCCGCTGATCAGCTCGACTTTCGTTTTGGCGTCGGCTTTTGGAATGTCCGCCAGAATGACCTGATCGGCCTGCGGGTCGCGCAGGCGGTACAGACTGGCGCGGGCGGCCTTTTGCTCTTCGCCGGAACTGCCCGCCGCGGCCTGCGCCAACAGCTCCACGCTGGAGGCATCGCCCAACTGGCCCAGGGCCCGCAGAGCGGCGATCCGGACGGATGCGTCCTTCGCCTTCGCCGCCGCGACAACGGCCGGCAGCGCCGCCGTATCGCCGCGGTCGCCCAGCGCCGAAAGCAGTTGCACCTGGCCGGCCGCCGAAAGATTGGGCAGCTCTTTGGCCAGGACCGTGGTCGCTTCCGGGCCGGGCATCTCCTTGACCATCGCAATGGCCACAGCCTGCATCTCCTGGTCGCCGCTTCGCAGAATCTCCAGAACAATTCCAACCGCATCATCCTGAGATGAGCCGGCGGCGCCGAAGCAGACACAAGAGCACAAGAGCAAGAAGGCTAATGACTTGTAAATCGTGCGCTTGATTCTCATCGGTCGTTCTTACTTTTTGGTCGCGTTGAGCATACCCGTCAGCGCGGCGGTACGAATCGGCTTGGGCATTCCTTCTTTCTGGAGCTCTTTGTAGATAGCCAGAGCCGGCGCCTTTTGTCCGGCGGCCGCAAGCTGGTCGGCGCATTTCAAATAGGCGTCCAAAACCACCAACTGTACCTTGCCACTTGTCTTGTCCTTCGCTCCGGCCAGTGCTTGAGCCGCAGTGGAATCAGCGATCTGGCCGAGCGCCGCCGCTGCAGCGGCGGCAACGGCCTCGTCCGACCCGCCCAGAAGTCCGCTCAGAGTGCCAACGGCGCCTTTGTCACGGCGCTGCCCTAACGAGTTAATGATGCCGATCTTCGTGTTGCCCTTGGCTTGTCCAAGAGCGCCGCGTAAAGCCTCGTCCACCGCCGAGCCGGGTATCCGCTCCAGCGCGTATCTGGCCATATCGGAAGTCTGCTCGTCGGCTAACATTTTGGCTAAGGTCGGTACGGATTGCTCGGTGCCGATAATGCTCAATTCCCGGCAGACAAACTGCTTGCCCGCCTGCTTGGCGTCCGATTCGAGCACCCCCAACAGGGCCTTCTCGATCTTCGCCATCTCGGCCGCATTGCCGTGCGCTTTCTTTATGGTCTCACTCACCTCGGTCAGCGCCAGGCGGCTCTGACCCCAATCGTATGTCTTTACCTTTTCCAGCAATTCCTGTAATTCTGCCATGTCTGATCCCTTTCCTGAAGTAACCGTGCCTTTTGGCTTAGTGTCAACCTTGTAATCCCCAAACGCAAACTGAATACCGTCGAGATAATGCTGCAAGACCGCGGGATTCCAGAAAATATGGTCATTGTGTCCCAGCGAGCAGTAGAATATGCGGCCTTCTCCCCAAGTCTTGACCCAGGCGGTGCCGGTATCCACATCCGTCGGCTTGAATTCTTTGACGTTCCGCGTGGTCTCGTCGCTCATATCAAGACTCATCAGGACAAGCTGCTTATCCCGCGAGTAAAGCGGAGGCTCGGTCCTGTAAATCTCATCATTTATCTTGAAATTCTTTCCCTTGAACGCCGCCATGAGCGGGTGGTCCGGCTCGTCGATCTTGATCGCCCAGGTCCCGCCGCCGCCCCAGGGATGGCCGCTGAACCTACCGCCCATCATCTCCTGGCCCTCCGGCCACTGGTTGAAGTTATCCGTCGCCGCGTGAATCCCTGCTATGCCCTTGCCGTTCTTGACGAACTCCATCAGGGCCTCGCATCGCTCAGGAGTCTCTTTGGGGTCGAACTTCAGCCCCGTTGTGTTATTCAGACACACCGCGTCGAACTGCTTGAGATTCTCCCGCGTGAACACCGAATAGTCATCGGTAACTACAACGTCGTACGCCCCGGTCTTCTTGCCCATCACCTCGAGGGCCCTGTTGCCCACGGGTATCGACTGGTGGAAGAAACCTTCGCATCGCCAGAAGACCAGCAGCTTCCGCGGCTGGGCGGTCTCGACCGTCGCCTTCTTCGGCGCGGCGTTTTCGATCTTTTGCACCTCTTCCGCCGTCAAGTCCCGCAGCTTTTCCGGCGAGGCGGCCTGCAACGGGCCGGCAACCAGCGACAAACACCAGAGGCCCAGCACCACGGCGCCGAGTACTCTCGACTTCTTACTCATCGTTTTTACTCCTTTCTCTTCCATGTCATTTCTCATAAGTGCCAGGGACCGCGCATCGGCCGCGACAGCATCCGGTTGGCCTGCTCGTCGTCGAGGAAGACCTCTTTCTCGGGATCCCATCGTAATTTCCGCTCGGTAAGCATCGCAATTTCACCCAATAGTCCGACACTGATGGACCGATGGCCGACCTCTGCGGGTGCAATCGTTTCTTTGCGGCTCTTCACACAGTCCAGGAAGTTCTGTCTGTGATCCCGGCTTTCGTACAGCTTGACCTCATCCGGACCAATCACCTCTTTCAGGATACTCGGCGGATTGGCCTCGAGCTTGCCGCGATTGACATAAATCCACTTGCCCGCCTCCCCGTACCATTTTGTGCCCTCGGAGATTTGCTTGTTGTCGGCGACCGTCATCACAATCCCGTTGGCGTATTTGCAGGTGAATTTGTACTCCATCGGGACGTTGTAGATGCCGTCCGCGGGATAGACGCCTCTGCCTTCGATCTCGACCGGGCCGGTACGCTCGAGGTCCAGACCCCAGTGGGCGATGTCGATATGATGACCCGCCCAGTCGGTGAGCTGCCCGCCGGAGTAGTCCATTATCCACCGCCAGTTCCAGTGCAGAATGCCTTGATAGGGCACCCACGGAGCGGGGCCGAGCCAGAAATCCCAGTCCACACCCTCGGGAACCTGCTGCATCGGTTTGTTGTCCGAGGCGCTTCCGGTGGGTAAACCAACTTCAACCGCCGTGACCTTGCCGATTCGCCCGTTGCGGACCAGCTCACAAGCGCGATGGAAATCCTCACTGGAACGCTGCTGACTGCCGGTCTGCCAGACGATGCCGTAGCGCTGGACCGCGTCACAGATGGCACGGCCTTCGCGAATCGTACGGGCCAGAGGCTTTTGAGCGTGGATATCCTTGCCCGCGGCGGCGCCCATAACGGCGGGAATGGAATGCCAGTGGTCCGGCAGCGCAATCGAGAGCGCATCAATGTCTTTACGCTCGATGACGTCGCGAAAATCCAGGTACGTCTGGCAATCCTGGTTCTTGTACTTCTCGTCCACAGCGGTCTTGGCCTTGTCGCGCTGAGTCTTGTCCACGTCGCAGACGGCCACGACCTGAACCTCCTGTTTGCCGAGGAAACCCTGCATGTCGGCGGTGCCCATGCTGCCCACGCCGATGCAGCCCATCACGATCCGGTTGCTCGGGGCGACGACGCCGGCCTCACCCAGCGCCGAAGAAGAAACAATATACGGAAAGGCGACAGCCCCGGCGCTGACCCCGGCGACCTTCCGCAGGAATCCGCGTCGAGTAATGTCTTTATTCTGTGACACTTTATCTCCTTTCCGAGAAAACCGCCTACAGACGCCACGGGCTGCGCATGGGGCGCGACAGTAAACGGTTGGCTTCGTCGTCTACGACGAACACTTCGCGCTGCGGGTCCCACTTGAGCGGCCGGCCAAGCTTGTAGGCGATATTGCCTAAATGACAGACACTAACCGAACGGCAGCCGGTTTCTATATCGCAAATTGGCTTGCTGCGCTTGCGAATCGCATCCAACCAATCCGTGTAGTGGTTCTTGCTTTCGTACAGGTGTTTTTCGTTGGGGCCGATTTGCTGATTCTTGAGCTCCTCGGGCACGGTGCGTAAATGTCCGCGATTCGTCTCAACTTCGCCTTTGGTGCCGGTAAACAAAACGCCGTTGGCTTCATCACGGGTCATTGTGACGCCGCTGGCGTACTTGTAGGTGAGCACCTTGTAATCCTTGCCGTCGGGCGGGATGATTTCCACCGGCCCGCTCTCGTCCATACCCATACCCCACTGGGCAATATCGAAGTGGTGCGCGCCCCAGTCGGTCATGCCGCCGCCGCCAAAGCTGCTGTGATTGCGCCAATTGGGAAAGCCGTCAAAGCTGATATGAGGCGAAAACTCGGAATTGTACGGCCTCCACAGCGCGGGTCCCATCCACATATCCCAGTCGAGGTAGTCCGGCACGGGTTGGGCCAGCAGCGGATTATCCTCCGGCGGGCCGCCCACGCCGACGGTCACGTGCTTGAGCTGCCCGATGTAGCCATTCAGAACCAACTCGCAGCCCAGGCGGAAGTGCCAGTCTGAGCGCTGCATGCTGCCGGTTTGAAAGACCCGGCCGTAACGCCTGACCGCGCTGACCATGGCCCTGGCCTGAGCAATCGTCTGCGAAAGGGGCTTCTCGCAATAGATGTCCTTGCCGGCCTGAGCGGACTGAATCACCGTAACAGCGTGCCAGTGGTCCGGCGTAGCAATCACCACCGCGTCGATGTCGTCTCGAGCAAGCAGCTCGCGAAAGTCCCCGTAGATGGCGCAACCTTTGTACGTCCCGCCGCCCTTGCGCGCGTAATAGTCTTCAACGATCTTCTTACTGCGCTCCAGCTTGAGCCTGTCCACGTCGCAGCCGGCTACGACATGAGTCCCCGGCGCGTTCAGAAACGAGTTCATCAGGTGTTGGCTCTGCTTGCCGGTCCCAATAAAGCCCAACGTAATCCGCTCGCTCGGCGCGGCGCTACCCAAGACGGAGGCAGGAACAAAATATGGAAGGGTCACCGACGCGGCGGCAGTACCGACGACCCTTTCTATGAATTGCCGCCGGCTAATTTGTCTTCTGTTGTTTACCATAGAAAACGCCTCGTCAACCAAATAATCAATAGTCAATCGTAAATAGTCAATCTCACAAGTGCCACGGGCTTCGCATCGCCCCGCCGAGCAGGCTCGCGGCGGTCGGGTCGCCGATAATCTCTTCCGTGTCCGGATTGAAACGCAGCTTGCGGCCCAACAGCATGGTAATCTGGCCCAGGTGCCCCGGCGTCGCCGAACGGTGCGCGACCTCGCAAGGTGCTATGGTCGTCTTTCGGCTCTTGATGCAGTCGAGAAAATTCCGCCAGTGGCCGGGCGATTCATAAAGATGGATTTCATCGGGCCCGATTTTCTCACCGAGGATTTTTTTCGGTTCGGCGTCCAGCCCGCCCCGGTCAACCCAAACCCAGCCGTCGTCGCCGATCCACCTGGTCCCGCCGCGGATGTCGTCGTGGCCGCCTGCAATAATCATCGTAATATCCTTGGGATACTTTGCCGTCAGGCGATACCTCGTCGGGCTGTTCCACAGGCCGTCTTTGGGATACTCGCCGGTCCCTTCGATCTCGTGCGGGCCGGTATAGTCGAAGCCCAGGCCCCAGTGTGCGATATCGACGTGGTGGCCGACCCAGTCCATCAGTTGCCCGCCGCCGTGGTCGAGAACCCATCGCCAGTTCTTGTGCACACGCGCCGGACAGTAAGGCTCATACAGCGCGGGGCCGAGCCAGAAGTTGTAGTCGAGTTCCGCCGGTGGAGGGCCGATTGTTTCCTGGCCTTTGGTCTGGCCGAAATCGCTGTGCCCCGAAGGCAGCCCGACCTCGACCCTGGTTACTTTTCCGACGCGGCCGTTGACGACCAGCTCGCAGGCACGGCGGAAGTGCTCCTGCGAGCGCTGCCAACTGCCGGTCTGCCATATCCGCCCATAGCGACGCACCGCGTCGCACATCGCCCGGCCCTGCCGCAGGTCGTGGGAGAGAGGCTTTTCGCCGAAAATATCCTTGCCGGCCTTTGCCGCTTCGATGGCCACAATCGCATGCCAGTGGTCGGGCAGGCCCAGCGAGACCGCATCAATGTCATCGCGCGCCAGCAGCTCGCGAAAATCATGGTACGTTGCACAATCTTTGTTCTTGTAGTGATCGTTGACGCGATTGGCCGCATCCTGTTTATGATTCTTGTCCACGTCACAGACAGCGACAATTCGGCAGTCCTTTTCACCGATAAAAGAGTCGAGGTTGCTACCCCCCTGCCAGCCCACGCCGATACAGCCCATCGTGATCCGATTGCTCGGCGCGACGCTGCCGGATTGCCCCAAAGCCGAAGCAGGTACGAGGTACGGTAGCCCCACGGCCCCTAACGCTGCGCCGGCCGTGCTTGCGACGAACTGACGCCGGCTGATACGACCCCTTTCGGCCATGCTTCGGCTCTCCTTTTTCCGGAAACTGGATGCCCGATTCCAGGTGCTCAATTCCCGACGAGCATCCAGCATCCGGCATCGAGTCTATCTTGAATCTTTATCAAACGCCGCATCAAAGGCGACCTGCGAGGGCTTGAAATCCGCCTTCCTGAAGAACTGGCAGGCCTCCGCCGCGCCGTGCTCGCGGTCCATTCGACTGTCCTCCCACTCCACGGAGAGCGGGCCTTTGTAACCGACGTCGTTCAGCGCAACGATGATTTCTTCGAAGTTGATATCGCCATGGCCGATCGAACGGAAGTCCCAGTATCGGCGTGGGTCGGCGAATTCCGTGTGGCCTCCGAAGACGCCCACCGTGCCGTCGCCGTGACCCCACCAGACGTCTTTCATGTGACAATGGAATATCCGGCTGCCGAAGGTGCGGATGAACTTTACGTAATCGACGCCCTGGTAGCCAAGGTGACTCGGATCGTAGTTGAACCCGAAGCATTTATGGCCCTTGACGGCTTCGATGGCGCGCTGAGCTGAGGCAATGTCAAACGCGATCTCCGTCGGGTGTACCTCCAGGGCAAACTTGATTCCTTCGGCCTTGAAGGCATCGAGAATGGGGGTGAAACGCTTGGCGAAGTCATCGTAGCCGGCCTGAATCATTTGCGGTGAGACCGGCGGGAACGAATAGACCATGTGCCAGATCGAGCTGCCGGTAAAGCCGTTGACGATCTTGACACCGAGCTTTTTGGCCGCTTTGGCGGCGTTGATGACCGCTTTGGCCGCTCGCTTACGAACGCCCTCAGGGTCGCCGTCGCCCCAGACGTCCGGGGGCAGAATGGATTTGTGGCGCCCATCTATATTGTCGCAGATGGCCTGGCCGCACAGATGCGTCGAAATTGCGAAGACTTTAAGACCGTACTTGGCCAGCAGCTCTCGCTTGGCCTTGCAATACCCGTCGTCTTTCAGGGCCTTATCCACCTCGAAGTGGTCGCCCCAGCAGGCTAACTCCAGCCCATCATAACCCCAGGCCGCCGCCTTCTGAGCCAGTACTTCCAGCGGCAGATCCGCCCACTGGCCGGTAAAGAGTGTTATAGGTCTTGCCATTTGTCATTCTCCTTAATTTCAGAATACGTTTACCGCTTCAACCAAAATGTGCCGTCTCAAACGAAAAAGCGCCCACGCGCATTATCTGCTTACGATTTCCTCCTTGTGAGCGCAGGTGCTACAACTACCTTCCCTGGCAAGACTTACGCTCATAAATGTCCGGGCTTATCTTTGCCGGAATCCCAAAAGTAATCCTCAGATTATAACTCTCCGCGGTCGGTAAGCAATTCAAATCTGCCGCCAAATATTGCCGCCGGCCTTTTCACAAAGGCACAATCCAGACGTTCCGGAACCAAACTTCATTGCCGTGTTCCTGCAGGAGAATCGGTCCCGGCTCCGGTCCTTCCGGCCGACCCGCGCCGGTCTTGTCCTGCAGCTCGGCGTTATTATGAACACAGACGCCGTTATGCCAGACGGTGATCCGCGCGTTGGCGACCTTCTTGCCGGCCTCGTAGCGGGCGGCGTGGAAGATGATGTCGTAGCTTTGCCACCGGCCCGGCAGGTCGCAGACGTTTTTATCCGGCGCTTTGAATCTGTACAGCGACGCACATTCATTATTCTTGGGCTCCAGGCCGTACGAGTCGAGTATCTGAAGCTCATACCGGCGCTGGATATAAATCCCGCTGTTGCCGCGGCCTTGGCCTTTGACGTCGGCCGGCAGTTGCGGCGTCTTGAACTCCGCGTGCATTTTGAAATCGCCGAAGCTTCGCTTTGTCACGATGCTGCCGGTCTTGGGCACACTTTTCATTGCCCCATCGGCTATCTGCCAGCCGATGTCTTTAGCACCGTCGGCCGCCCACTGCGAAAAGTCCTTGCCGTCGAACAGCACAACGGCATCGCCCGGACGAACAACCTCCACGGCCGTTTTCGGCGGGTGGGCGTAGTCGTTCCAAACCTGCTCGGTTCTCTCGACGTCAACCTTGCCCTCATGCACGTAAAGACGATAACGGAATATATGATCGTCGCCCGGCTTCATTTCGAAGCCCCCTGCCTGCACGGGCGCCCAGTTGAAGAACACCTGCCCCGAAGGCCAGATGCGCATCGGCTCGGGATGGCGAAAATTCTGCGGGTGGCTGAAGTGCGTAACGCCCTTCCATTGCCCGTCGGAAACGCCCGCCGTGTCGCACCATCGCGCCCGCGTGCCGTGGCCGTCCTTGCGCGTCTTGCCTTCGCTGGTCAGGTACGCGGCGTTCTCCCCGTCCCATTCGGCCGCCCCGCGAAAGCCGAAACCCCCGTAGCGATACTCAAGCAGCTTCAGAGGACTGTCCGCAACGCATCGCTGGGTCGATACAAAATCCCAAAGCCAGTAACCCTTTTCCGAACCGCCGACATTATACACGCGAACGTCCCAAACCTCGTCGAGCACCACTCTCTCCCCCTTATCCGTCTTAAGAGCGACGTGCTCGTGCTCGGCCTGGAAACCGCCATAGACCGGACCGCTCGTCGTCGAAAGGAATTTCTTGAAGCGAACCGTGCCCTGCCCTTCACCGAGATTCCAGAAATCGACCGGTTTGCCTTCGAATTCCGTTTGCGTCCAGGGCATCCAGATACCGACGTGATGATAGTGGTCTTTGGGCTGAATGTTCGTCATGACCGACCCGCTCGGCGACCAGAGCGGATGAATAAACGCGCCGCGGTTGAACAGCGGGCTTTGCCCGGCCGGCGCCGGAACAACGGCATGGTTATAGCTCAGAACCTTCGTGCCGTTTGTTTCTACCTGCAGGACCTTTTCAGTCAGCGCCGTCTTTACGCCGGAGGCAGCCGGACCGGCGCCTTCCATCAGCTCGTACGTGCGTTTGCCCCCTGCCTGCGTCGTGCCGGAAAGCACCCACCACAACCGCGGCGGACTGCCCGCCTCGAGCTGCATCGGAACGTCGATACGTTGGGCACCCTTCACTTCCACCAGGCGAATCTCATCCTGGGGAAAGCCAAGAGGCACGCCGTCGAGCGACGCCGCCACCGGCGTGTCGGTTCGTGTGTAGTCCCCCACCTCGACGGTGATCCGCGCCAGAGGCTGGCCGCAGGTGACCGACGAAAACAAAAGACATAAAGGCAGAACAAGAATGACTGTCAGGCGTGTTGAAACCAAATTGGGCTTTTGCATCGCTGCGCTCCTTTCGATTCAGGTTTTTGCCGTAACAATTTCTGCAGAGCAAAAACGTTAATATTAGTATTGATACGCTCCTTTATCAAGGTTTATCCGGCAAATTTTCGCAAAGCTACGCAACGAACGTCCCGCGCACTTGCATCCGTTCGGCTTTCCTGCTATTCTGTTGCCCGCACAACGTACTGCTGTTACTGGAACATTGCATTAGCGTGGAGACTGTGAATATGATTTCTGGAACTTGCCTGGTCATTCTACTGTCTGTTTTAGGCGTCGCCTCCGAAGGAAATATATCTGCAAGCCCGTATGAAAAGTGGGAGAAGGGGCCGCCTCACGGGGCAGACTTCTTTCCGATAGCCGTCTGGCTACAAAATCCCAGCAAAGCGTCCCAATACAAGCAGGCCGGGTTCAACACCTACATCGGGCTCTGGAGAGGACCCACGGAGGAACAGCTTGGGCAACTCAAAGCCGCCGGCATGAAAGTCATCTGCCATCAGAATGCAGCGGGCCTCAAGCACGCAGGCGATTCGACAATCATCGGCTGGATGCACGGCGATGAGCCGGACAACGCCCAATCGCAAGGAGACGGCAAAGGCTACGGCCCGCCGATTCCGCCCCAAAAGATAATCGACGATTACACGAAGATTCGCCAGGCCGACCCTACCCGGCCGGTGATTCTGAACCTCGGTCAGGGCGTCGCCTGGGATGGCTGGTACGGCCGCGGCGTCCGCAAGAACCATCCCGAAGACTACCCCGAATACATCAAGGGCTGCGACATTGCCTCGTTCGACATCTACCCGGCCTGTCACGACAAGCCGGAGGTCGCAGGGAAACTCTGGTACGTGGCACAAGGCGTCAAGCGGCTCGTGCAATGGGCCGATGGCCGCAACGTCGTCTGGAACTGCATCGAGTGCACGCGCATCCACAACCCGAATACCAAAGCCACGCCGCACCAGGTCCGATGCGAGGTGTGGATGTCCATCATTCACGGCTCAAAGGGCCTTATCTACTTCGTGCACGAATGGGAGCCGAAATTCAATGAGTCGGCGCTTCTGAGCGACCCGAATATACTGGCGGCGGTCACCGCAATCAACCGGCAGATTGCCGAGCTTGCACCTGTTCTGAATAGTCCCACCCTTGAAGGTTCGGCAAGCGTCCTGTCGCAGGACAATGTCGCGCCCGTAGCGATAATGGCCAAAAAATACGGCGGCGCCACGTACCTCTTCGCCGTGGAAATGACAGGCAAGGAAACAACGGCGACGTTCTCCGTCCCGGCTCTGAAGGGTCAAAGAGCGGCCGAAGTCCTCGGCGAGGACAGGAACCTCGTCTCAAACGACGGCGTCTTCACGGACCGCTTTGCCGCCTGGGACGTACATCTCTATCGAATCAAGGAACGCGGCGCAGAGTGATTCTGCCTGCGCGCAACGGAGACGGCCGAACCGGCTCAGGTTAAGCCAAAGCCGCACTGCGGCCATGCGCGCAAAGAAAAACTTGCAGACCGAGCCGAGCAGGTTTATATTGATACCTCTCGCTTATCTTTTGAAAGGATTAATAGATGAAGTACGACGTAGCTGATTTGTCATTGGCTGCAGGAGGCAAAAAACGGATTCTCTGGGCGGATAACGATATGCCCGTTCTGGCGGCGATTCGCCGGCGATTCGCCAAAGAGGCGCCGCTGAAGGGAAAGAACGTTTCCGCCTGCCTGCACATCACCGCCGAAACGGCCAACCTGGCCAGAGCGCTGAAGGCCGGCGGGGCAAATGTCGTGCTATGCGCGTCGAACCCCCTGAGCACACAGGACGACGTGGCGGCCTCATTAGTGAAAGATTTCAAGATGCCGGTTTTCGCCGTCTGCGGGGAAAATCGCGGCACGTATTACAAGCACATCAATGCCGCAATCGACCACAAGCCCGTTATGACCTTAGATGACGGAGCCGACTTGGTGAACGAGCTGCACACCCACAGAAAGAAAGACGCCCATCGAATCATCGCAAGCATGGAAGAGACCACGACGGGGGTCATTCGTCTGCGAGCTCTGGCGAACAAAGGCAAGCTGAAGTTTCCGGTCATCGCCGTCAACGATGCGGCGACCAAACATCTGTTCGACAATCGCTACGGCACCGGACAATCGACCGTTGACGGCATCATTCGGGCGACGGATTTTCTGCTGGCCGGCAAGAAGGTTGTGGTCGCCGGGTACGGCTGGTGCGGTCGCGGGTTTGCCATGCGCGTCAGAGGAATGGGCGCCATTGTGACCGTGACCGAAGTGGACGCCATCAAGGCTCTCGAAGCGGCTATGGACGGCTTCGAGGTAATGCCGATGGCCCAGGCCGCAAAAATCGGCGATTTGTTTGTCACGCTCACGGGCAATAAAAGCGTCATAGGGGCCGAGCATTTCCGCGCGATGAAAGACCGGGCCGCCGTCGCCAACAGCGGACATTTCAACGTCGAAATAGACATCCCCGCCCTGAGGAAACTCAGCAGGAAATTCACGCGCAACGTGCGAAACCACGTGGACGAATACATCCTCAAGAGCAACAAGCGCATTTACCTGCTCGGCGAAGGCCGGCTCATCAACCTGACCGCCGCCGAAGGGCACCCCGCAAGCGTGATGGACATGAGCTTTGCGACGCAGGCGCTGCAGGCCGAGTACGTGATAAAAAATCAGAGCCGGTTTTCAGTTGCCGTCCACGACGTCCCGATAGCGATAGAGCAGCAGGTCAGCACACTCAAGCTCAGATCCATGTCGATAGGAATTGACAAGCTGACACCCGAACAGGTCGCTTATCTTACTTCCAGCGGCGAAGGAACGTAAGACGGCATTTGCGATTTACGAATTCCGATTTCAAGTCGGCAATCGGCAATCAGCAATGGTTACTTATGGAACCGAAAGAGACGGAAAAGACGCCGATAGTGGTCTCAAAGTCTTTCATGGCCGTCGGCCCCACTCTGCACTACAGTCACAAAAACGTGCAGCGATGCTGGCTTGCGGCCGTGGCGGCTTTCTGTATCAGTTGCCTTTTCTGGTCGAAGATCATCACCGGCTCATTCTGGTCGTTTGACTTTCAGGCCTTGACAACGGCGAAGTTCCTTCCTTTGGGTCAGTCCATTCCAACGGGCGTGAGCATCTTTGAGTACCCCTGGCAGATTCTCGTTCTGGGACTGCTCATGGGAATCCTGGCCGTTGTGCCCGTTCTGATATCCCAACTGATGAGCTTCCGCTACAGTATCATCTTCATCGCGGCGACGTTCTTCTTGGCGAACCTGCCGATTTTTGCGGCCTGCCTGCTTGTCAGTTGCGTCGCGGCGGCATGCCGACCGCTGCGTTTTCGTTCGCGCTTCATCGCCATTGCGCTGTGCACCGTGCCCCAGCTTTTCTATTGGGGGTATTTCGGCCGCGCCCGGGGCGTGGAACCCATCGAGTGGGGATTTGCGTTCGCTCCGTGGATTTGCGGCTGGCTCGACGCTTTGACCATAGCCGGATTCGTTCTGGCCATAGGCCACTACACGCGTTACCGGCCCAGCTTAGTCTGGATTTTCACGTCCCTGACGCTCGTGATAGCCGTGGTCGTCTTTGAAGTGGCAATCGGCTTCGACGAGCTCGACTATCAGCTTTACGTCGCCAAGAACAATCCGGAGCACGCCAGCGAATTTCATGACCACAATCTCACCGAGGTGCTGGATGAAACGATGAAAGACCCGACAACTCAACGGTACCTCGACGAGTCCTTTTACCCCGCGGACCCCATTGCCCGGCGTGCCGAGGTGAAAAGAAGCATCCAGGGGCAGTTGAGCTCCGGCTGGCCGGAGTGGTTTACCGCGCCCCCGGAGCTGGCGTATGAGCAAAAGAGGCAGGACCTGCTGACCCAGTATGATTTGTTCATAAGCCGGCGCCCCAACAGCCGCCGGATGCCGATAGCACTCTACTATAAAGCACTTCTGAACGAATACAGCCCCGACACGCCCATGCTCGGCCAGAAGGAGGTGCTGCACTTCTACAGCGACTATCCCAACGAGAAGCCGGAACGCATCTGGTGGGCATTGTACCAGCGCTTCAGAAACAGCCCGGAATCCATCGAGGCACGATGGCGCATCGCCATGCAATGGGCCGGCCGGTGTCTGTTCGAGCAGGCCGACAAGCTGCTGGCGGAAGCCCAGACCATGCTAACGGCCGAACGGTCAAAACTTCTCGAAGCCGAGCAAACCCCTCCTGCCAGACTGTTTGGCCTGTTCCGCCCACCCGCCGAGTCGGTCATGACGGTGCCCAAGTTTAACGAGCTGGAAAGACGACTGTACCAGTTGCGCGGCCTGATCAGCGCGGAAAACCGGACCGATGAGCCCGGATCCACTGAGCGGCTGGCCAAGTTCGTGATGCTGAATCCTCACACCTCTGATTACGCCCAGCACCTCGACGGTCTTCTGGAACAAACGGAGAACGGCGACCGTCTTCGCGACAACATCCTGCTGGCCCAGGTGAAACTCGTCGCCGATGAGCAGTTGCGGGCCGAAAAACTGAGCGAGCTGCACCGGGAACACAGCAAAACCGACGCCGGGTTGGTGGCACTCTACGAGCTGGGGCTGCTCAAAATCAGTCTGTGGCGGCAGCAGGACGAATCGAACCAGGAGCTGAAGAAAAAATATCTGGAAGAGGCAAGGGCGACCTTGAGCAACTTCACGAGCCTGTATCCCGACAGCTTCTATTGCGAGCAGGTCAAAAAAAACCTGGACGGTCTGCCCGCCAAATGACGGCTGTCCTGGTGTATCCGCCGGCCACTGTGGATCAGTAAAGTCGACCGCCCTGACACATTTGAGTTGACTTTCCGGCGGATCCTGTTACTATAAAGACCCGGTGGAGGCGTTTTTACACGCCTTTCGGATTAGATGATGAGTGGTGTTGACAAAGAAATCTTCAGCGACGGAGGCGCTGCAAAAATTCTGCTGGTCGGCGACGCAGGCAGAGCATTCCTGGATACGGGCGCCCTCCGGGAGGAACGTTTTGAGGTCTGTGCCAATCTGCCCGACGCCATAGAAGCCGCAGCGCCAAACCGCTTTGCGGCTATCGCCGTTGTGATTTCGCCAAACTCCGCCAGGCTGAGTTCCGCGCTCAAAGCGCTGAGGGATCGCGGTCACACGAAAATTGTCCTGCTGACCCAGATGTACCAGGAGCCGATCGCGATAGAATTAGTCAATTCAGCCTACAATGGAACAAGCCTGGCAAACGACTACTTTGTCTGCCCCGTCGAGCCGGACATGCTTTATGAATCCCTCACGACGGCCGCTCCTCCCCGCTCTCGTCCTGGACTCGTCGCAGCGGAGCCTGCCGGAGCACAACAGGAAGATACGGGGATTGAAGCCGCTCCTTCCGCCGCCGTGCAGACGACAACCGAAACGAAGATACGATACCTCGAACGATTGGCCACCGAGGACGACCTGACGGGCCTGAAGAACAGAAGGTACATCAGGGAATTCGCCCGGCAGATTATCGATCGCGCCAGGAAGGAAAACGGACGCGTGACCCTGCTGCTTTTCGACATCGATGATTTCAAGCATTACAACGACGTGTACGGCCACTGCACCGGGGACGAAATCCTCAAGCAGGCCGCCGCCCTGATGCGCCGCTGCTGCCGCGCCCATGACGTGGTCGGCCGAATCGGCGGCGACGAGTTTGCGGTCGTCTTCTGGGATGACCCGCAGCAGAAATGGAACGGCACGCCGCCCAAGCCCGCAGAGCGGCGCTCCGCCTCCGCCGACCACCCAACGCAGGCCATCTCCATCGCCAGGCGGTTCGTCAAGGAATTGGAAAGGGCGGGCCTATTCTCCCTGCCCGATCCGGCCCGTCAGCCCCCCGGAGATGCCGGGACGGAGCAGGCGGGTTTCGGCGTCTTAGGCCCCGAAGGCAAAGGCGTTCTGACCATCAGCGGCGGCTTAGCCAGCTTTCCCCGCGACGGAAATACCAGCGATGAGCTTTTCCTGCAGGCCGACAAGGCCCTGTTAGAAGCCAAACGCAGCGGAAAAAACAGAATCTACCTCGTCGGCAAGCCCGAAAGCGACATTACCGACATAGAATAAGCCTAATCCGAACAACGGCAAATCTTGTGGACGCCCTCCCACATGAGCCAAGTCCCTGTTCGGCAACTGCCGAGCCGGCGGCTTGCCCCGCCATTATCCTTGTTGACCAACAAACTCACCCGTATTATTCTGATTATTCCAATTATTCCTGGTGCTAATGCGCCGTTCATGAAAGTGAGAATGGTCGTGGAGGTGACTTATGGCGTTGAGCGTATCGTACGTGCTCACGGCGATTGTGCTGCTGGGACAGGCGGCGAATCTTGACAGCGGGATTGCCGACCTGGCGCAATTGACACCGGGGCGGACGGCCGCGCAGAATGCGTTGTGGATCGAGAACACGCTGACCGCGCGATTCAATTCCTCCAAGCGAGTGGTGGTCGCCCAGATCGAAGGGCCGGCCGTCATCACGATGATTCACTTCGCCATGCCGCAGACGCTGAAGCTCAACCGCGATGTGTTGCTGAAAGCGTACTGGGACGGGGAACAATCGCCAAGCGTCGATTGTCCGCTCGTGGATTTCTTTGGCGACCCGGCAGGTCTGCGCGAGGAGGTCAATACCGCTCTGGTGAACAAGCGTCGCGGCTTTAACGCGTATTTCCCCATGCCGTTTCGCCAATCAGCCAAAATCGAGCTGGCCTACGACGGCGCACTGGAGCCGGGCGAGGAGCTGTGGAAGATCATGCCCTGCTACAGCTACGTCATGTACCGGACCGCCGACACGATAAGCGGCGACACCGGCTATTTTCACGCCCATTGGCGGCAGGAGGGCCTGCTGCTGGGGACACGCGACTACACCGCGCTGGAAGCGGCCGGCAAGGGCAAGTTCGTCGGCTGGAACGTGACCATCCGGCGGCCCGGACGGACGGGCTATCCCGTCGACGGCAATGAGAAGTTCTATATCGACGGCGAGCCGACCGCGTCGATCGAGTTCCAGGGGCTCGAAGACTCCTTCGGATTCAGTTGGGGCTTTCCGGAGACGCAGAGTCAATTCCCGCTGACTGGGTACTTCCCGTTCTTGAAAGGGGCGCTGGGCTATCGGTTCTTCCTCAAGGACGCCATCAGTTTCGACAAGTCTCTGCGCGTCGCCATCGGCTTCGGGGCCAATGAGGATCCCTTCTTCCGCCGGGAGTTCAGCAAGCCCGGCAGCACGCTGCAACTATCGAGCACCGCGTACTGGTATCAGATCGAGCCGCACGCCGGACTGCCGCCGATGCCCGCCGCGGCCGACCGGGCACCCGCGCCGGAAGAAGCCTTCTGGCCGGACAAGGAAAAGCTGCCGACGGTCGAGGAATTGAAGAAACGTGACGTGCGCCTGCTCATGCTCTGCGGCCGACCGGAGAAAGAAGTGATCTACGCAGAGCCGGGCTTCGCCGCCGCGCCCAAGTCAGGCTACACGTTCGATGGCTGGGGTATGCCGGTCTATCACTGCCGGGCCGACAACAAAAACCTTCAGATCGAGCTGACCGTGCCGAAGGGCATCGCCGGTGTCGTTCGGGTGTACGCCATCGACCCTGACAACTTCCAGGGCGGCCGCAAGCAGACCGTGAGCGTGGCCGGCAGGTCCCTCGGCCTGGTGGAGGACTTCCAGGAAGGCCGCTGGCTCGAACAGCGGATCAGCAGCCAGGATTCGGCGGGCGGCAAGTTGCTCATAGAGGCCCGCAACGCCCGCGAGGGTTCCAACGCCGTTATCTCGATCATCGAGGTCGTCGCCAAGTAGCTCACGGCGACCACCCCAGCGACCCAGGCACCCTATTCATGAAAGGCTGCCTGCTGTCAAGTCCTACGCTTTCTCTTTTTCCATGTTTTTTTCTTGAGACAACCTTTGGCCGTGTAATGATTTATCCATCTTTAT